>ERZ1023192.3-NODE-3-length-622079-cov-16.421955_pt1 | contig 622079 bp, 637 predicted proteins | sample MGYA00380440_ERZ1023192 | MGnify/ENA primary metagenome ERZ1023192 (study PRJEB33173, sample SAMEA4830328) | metagenome | study: EMG produced TPA metagenomics assembly of the PRJEB25223 data set... | reverse complement strand
ATGCAAAACGTGCCGCAACAGGCGTTGATCCAATCACAGGCGAGGAACTCACCGCGGGACAGCGAGTCGCGGCAGGCGGCATGGCAGCCGCAGGCTACATCCCAATCGTCGGCTGGGCAGGCCGCATTTTCAAAGGCGGGAAAGCAGTCTATAAAACGACCCAAGCCACATCAGCCGCAGTTAGGGCAGTCGATATCTACAAGACATCACAAAAATCCTTTGACGCCCTAAAAACATCTCAAAAAGGCTTATATGGTCTCACCGCGACCAACGGCTTCAGCGAAGTGATTACAGGCCGAGACATGTTTGGAAATAAAATTTCTAAAGAACAGCAGGAAGCGAGTATGAACGCGGCTCTGGGGATGCTTTTGCCGATCGGGTCGAAGAGGTTTCATGGGAAGATGGGGATTAGGGGTATAACTGATGCTTCTTTAACAAACAAAAGTAATTTATATAGAGGGGATAGTTTACTACACTCTCCAACTAGACCAAATGGAATTGGTAAACCTCATATATCAAGTTCAGGTGATTTAGTACCAGCTAGTAAAGAAGGTTTATATAAAGGACGAGAAGTGACTGTTACAGAGCATATACTTGGAGGTTATAGAAAAGGAGCTAAATCTAATAGTCCTTATACTAGTTTTACAAATAACAAAAATGTTATTGGAAATTATGGAGAAAATGCAATTGAACTAAACATATCAGCTTTAAGGAAAGATATACAGTCTGGAAAGCTAAAAGGTGTTGTTATACTTTCTCCAAAACAAATTCAAAAGTTGATTGAAAGAGATGTTACTTGTTCTGATTTTTGGAAGAAAAGAGCGATTAATTGGACTAAAAGGGATAATGAGTATTTGATTAAAGGGGAAGTTCCAAGCCAATATATTAAGGTTTCACCTAAGGAGTGAGAATTGTGAAATTATACTTTCTAAACGAGTTTTTAGGAGATATACACGATATTAATGTTGATGGTATGTGGGTTAATGGTGAGATTACCCCTTCAAATAATATAGACAAATTTAATGATTTTTTCGCAGCACTTGTTGATGAAGAAAATGATTTTGTAGAAACAAATTTTAATGAAGAATGGTTAGAGGATAACAATTGGTACATTATTGATGATGAAAATAAAAGAAGGGGGATATATATACCTGCAGTTTATCCTGATAGGGAAATTAGCTGGCGGTGGAGATGATTTATAGAATTTATAGATTATATAAAACCTTGATGGGCTAATGCCTTTCAAGGTTTTTGGTGTTTATTGGACTCTGGACTCCTATCCGAGAAAAAACCGACCAAAAGGAGAATGGGGATCTTTTTTCCTGTGTGGATCATCGTTTATAGAGACAAGCAAAACTAGGCACTAACAGCTTTTATGGTGAGTGTTTTTTGAATGAGGGATACTTCACATCATTTTCTTTGAATATAGATCTGAAAAAAGTATAAATGTCAAACAGTGAAATAGCAGGACATTTATATAAAAGACTAATCGCCAAGCCATTTTAACGGCGAACTTCTTCATAAGAAAATGAAGTGGATACAATAAACAGAAAAACATCCTCTAATAATGCATAGAGAATGCTGCTCTGTTTAGAAGGGGGAAATAATTTTAATTTATTTGTTCAATCAGATTCACAAATTCGAGTTCAATACTCTCCTTTAATTTTAAAAAATGACCCACGAATCGTTCCAGCAAGTTTAGACTTCTGCCTAGCAAATTTAAATTTCCCTTCTAATTCCTTTGGTACTTCCATACCTTCAGAAAGCTTAAAACCAACAGCACGTTTTTTCGGGTCATCCACTGTATACAGGACGTTAATTGCAAGACCATCCTCATAAAAGACGTAAGTCCATTTGATATTTTCCACTTGAAAACTTGCCGTTTCTAAAGGTTTTGCTGCAAACTCTAGTTCACGTTCTTCTTTTAACACTCGGTTCACATAATCAAGGGTATCCTGACTTTCGCTGGCAGGTAATACTGTAAATTCATGCTTATATTTGTTCATAAAGTAACGAGCCTCATTAGCACGTAAGCCAGCAAGTGCTTCTGCTACAGGTGAAGACTCTAAACCAATCGTAGACACATTTTTAAAATCAACGATATAGGCCATTTCTATCCCTCCATATCCTTCTTATTTTCGTACAACAGGAATCCACATCTCACCAAGTAATAAGTCGTTTCGCTGCCCCATCTCTACCACTGCATTTGGTCCACCAACATAAGCGAAATTCTTTGCTTCAGGCAAGACTTGACCAAATGCAATACCAGTAAGCGTTTGATGCAATTCATCAGCGGTTTTAGCTTCCCCTTTAACGATTAGATATTCCCCTTTAGGAAATTGAATCACTCTGTCCGCTTCTGGTAACGATTCCTCTGTCATGACCCCGACATAATGCATCAGCTTGTTATTTACCGCTTCGTTTACGATAAAAATATAGTCATTTGAGGCAATGGCTTTTAAGGTGTCAAGCTTACCTTCTTGTGTGACTGCTTGCCAAAAGTCTGCTTTTTCCTTCGTGATGCCCGCATAGTCTGTGTAATGACTCTTAAGTTCAGTTCCAATACCTAACACGTGAAAGCTGTCTTTTTGTTCTAGTATATAATCTGCCATATTCAACACTTCCTTTTGAAAAATTGATCAAATGTTTTTTCTTTTCACTTGATAAATATATAATAGGCTTAAACCATGTCAAAAAATGATACTGTTTAGGGGGATCAGATGAAAAAAGTTGAACGGATTAATACCATCATGCGGTATATTAACAACCGCGCCAACTTTACAATTTCTGAAATCATGAGAGAATTTCATATCTCTCGTTCGACAGCAATTAGAGACATTAGAGAAATTGAAGTTATGGGGATGCCGCTTGTCGCAGAAGTCGGAAGGGACGGAGGATATTTTGTGATGAACAACTCTGTCCTGCCAACTGTTCGTTTTACCGATAATGAGATTAAAGCTCTTTTTATTGCCTTTATGGCCACGAGAAACCAACAACTCCCTTATTTAAAGAGTCGCCAGTCTTTAGCTGAAAAATTACTAGGACTCATCTCAGAAACCCAGCAAGATGACCTTGTTCTGTTAAATCGCCTCTTGCTATTTGAAGGGACTAATCCGAATAATCCTGATCTGCTTGATTTGACAGATCTCCCTCATCCCATGTTAGAAAAATTAATCCAACTGCTTATTTTGGATCGATATTTACTGATAACCATGAGAGAGGAGAAAGTGATAAAGTCCTATCCTATTTACCTCTTGAACCTTTATCGTGAAAAAAGCCTTTGGCTGATTGAAGGCTTTGATTTAAAGGAAGAGAAGAAACGGATTTTGCCTGTCGACAACCTCACAGATGTTGAACCATGCTCTACAAATAATCGATTAAGCAGGAAAAAGATTTTAGAAAAACTAAGTAAGCAGGAGGAAGTAATCAACCTTGTCCTTGAACTTGGTCCAAAGGCAATTGCACAGTTCAAAAAATACCATCCTTTCAAAATGTCAATTTCTTATACGAATCCTTACCAAACTACAGCCATTTTAAAGACTTTTATCGATGTTAATCATTCAGAAGAAATAACGGAAATGACAAATTGGCTACTTTTCCTAGGCGATGATATTAAGGTCCGGGAAATGCCTGTAGAAATCTTGGAAAGTTTACAAGAGAGACTACTCCTATATTGTCCATGTCCATAATCAATGCTGGTTAGACCTCATACTAGATACATGAACGTGAGTCGTATCAAAAAATTCTTGCTCCAAGTTTCGAACAAAATCTCAATGAACCACCAATCTTATTTCCATCTTCTTTAGATCTCAGCTGTTGAAGAAAGATAAATATGCTTTGTCAGAGACGGATCAGCAAGCTTCAATGGCATTGTACACTGAAATGATTGCAACAAAATGACAAAACAGCGATTCCTATAGATCTTGACAAGAAAGACATTAAAAAACACAAAAGGGGTAATTTTATTGAATTCTTATGATGAAGATCTAATAAAAGATTTGAAATTAAAAGACCTTCTTAAATATGTCAAAGTACATAAAAATCCAAAAATTTATTTAGACTTAATAGAACAAAAATTTGATTTTGCTGGTTCAAAAATAGATTGGTTACAAACCAATAAACATTATAGTAAGAGCTCAAATCATGAATCGTTACTTTCTGATGCTCTTCTATTTATAACCGAATTAAAAGAAAAATATTTAGATAATAACTTACAAGTAATTTACATAGGGGATAACCTTACAGAGTTTGGGTACCAGTTTGGATTAAAACATTTAAAAGAGTTACTAGTCTATTTTTTAGATATCCCACAGCACCACTACTTTATATCCTTAGAAGGCGATTGGTGTATTTGTATTTCATTTGAAAACGATTTGGATTTCGGATTTAGTTTAAACAAAAAATAATTTTAAACGTCACGTATAGGAAAAATAAAAGATGATAAGAAGTGAAAAAACCTTGGCTGGCTTTATATCATTCAAGGTTTTTTGCGTTTATTGGTTCGCAAACACGAAAAGAAGACAAAAAACCCTTTGTATACAAGCCTGAAAGCACACTCAAATGGTGTGTTTTTCTTATGAAAAGAGAACACAATCGCTGCACAGCACGTGCTGAAGACATTTGGACTTCTTTGATGCATGTGAGTTGATTAGACTTATAAGCAAAGGGAAGAAAGGAGGAATTCCAACTGTACTTAACCAAAAGGGGCACGACGTTACTATCTATGCTGCTTCATACGACATCTTATCTATCAATAGAAGATTTGCAGAATCGAATGAACGTTTCGACTCGAACCGTTTACGCTGAAATCAAGCGAATGAACAGCTGGCTAGAAATTCATCAGCTTAGTGGTGTGCAGCGAAAAGGCCAACTTGGCTATTATTTAAATCCTCATGAAAAAGAAATCATTATTCAAAAAGCTGATACCATTCTTGTTGGTCACGATTATGAACCATGTGTAAAGGAACGAAGGGCTATCTTGCTTTTAACCATTGCATGCAGCGAGCATTGCCTAAGAATTGATGATTTTATGAAGATGACAAAGGTGAGCCGAAATACATTGCTCGAGGATATGAAACAGCTAAAAGAAGCGCTTTCAAAGCAGGAGATCACACTCCGCTATCAGGCAGCAAGCGGCTATGTCATTTCAGGAGACGAAAGGGCCATTCGATTGGCACTCAAACCTTATATACATTTCATTCGCACCATGATAAAAAACGAAAAAACGTTTCCGTCGTTTTGGTTAAAGGGACCTATTTCATCCAAACGGGTACACCATCTCCTCCAGCAGTCAGAACAAGAACTTAAGCTTGAATTTGCAGATGAGATGCTGGATCAGCTCTCTTTGGATCTCTTTTTTTACTTCAAGCGGATGAAGCTGGGGCATGCCGTACACATTTCAAACGAAGAAAAACGAACATTGCAGGAAACAGAGGAATGCTTGGCTGCTATTCGTTTCATGGCGCAGATTCAAAAAGAGGCCAGTCTCATTGTTCATGATGATGAGATCTATTTTCTTAGCACCTTATGGCTCAGTGCCAAAAAACAAAAACTTCCATCAATTAAAAAACCAGAAGAACATCTCATTCGCACCATCGCCAGACAAATGATATTTGACTTTCAGCGATATGCTTGTATTTCCTTTCAAGAACCTAAAGCATTGGAGCAAAACTTAACAATGCATTTAATTCCAGCCTATTACAGGCTCATCTATCACATTGGTATGATCAACGAACTGACGGATTCTATAAAAAAAGCACAGCCAGAAGTGTTTGAAATCACTCAAAAAGTTGCATGTCATTTAGAAAAGGCGGCCTGTTCAAAGTTGAGTGACCATGAAATTGCATATCTCGCCATGCATTTTGGCAGCTGGATGAGAAGAGAAGGAATTTCATCCATTGCCAGGCGTTCTGTATACATTGTCTGCGGAGAAGGAATCGGCACAAGTAACATGCTGAAAACTCAGCTTCTCGAATTAATCGGCTACATTGAAGTACGCGGACTGTTATCAAAGCGTGCATATGAAGAATTAGCAGCAGTTGATGTAGATTTCGTTGTGTCCACAACACCTATTTCGTTTAAAGGAAAACCAGTTCATCTCGTTCATCCTATTTTAACTGCCTATGAGAAAAAAACATTACTTCAATACGGGAAAGGCTCCGAAGCGAAGATTGACGAGAAGCATGTAAACGCTTTATTCAACATCATTCAGCAGCATACCATTGTACAAAATAAACAAGCACTGCTTCATGACATTCGGGAGCTGCTACATCCCACATATGTATCCTATCAGAAAGGGTGGAACCCAGTGTTAAATGATTTATTAACAGAACAAACCATCAAGCTCCACCAAACAGCAGACACATGGCAAGAGGCGATTACAAAAGCGGCGCAGCCTTTACTTGATCAAAATGCTATTAAACCAAGTTATGTAGAAGCCATGATACAGTCTGTTCATCAAAATGGTCCTTATATTGTCATTGCACCACAAGTGGCCATTCCACATGCAAGGCCCGAGGATGGCGTGAACAAATTGAGCATGACGCTCATGTCATTCAAACAGCCCATTTCGTTTTCAAAGGATGGAAAAAAGCAGGTGCGGCTCGTCATTGTGTTAGCCGCTATTGACAGCATGAGCCACTTGAAAGCACTCAAACAGCTAACCATGCTGTTAAGTGAAGAGAAACGCACGAAACAATTGATGGAAGCAGAAGATTTAGCATCGGTTCAAAAACTAATTGATCAATTTTCACAAGTATAAAGGGGGAGTAAGAAAATGAAAAAAATTCTTGTTGTATGTGGAAACGGGTTAGGAAGCAGCTTTATTGTAGAAATGAATGTCAAAAAAGCATTAGAAGAATTAGGTCTTAAAGCTGAAGTGGATCATACCGATCTCAGTACAAGTAAAAATGAACAAGCAGACCTTTATATCGGAGCTGCTGATATTATTGACCAGCTGAATGACGGCACAAGAAATGTGGCTGGCTTAAACAATTTGTTAGACCAGGAAGCCATTAAAGACGTCCTTCGTCAACACATTTAAGTCATGAAAAAGGGGGATTCACATCATGATAGAACTGATCATGAACGATATATTGGGCACACCTGCCATTCTCATCGGTTTGTTTGCACTAGCCGGTTTACTTTTGCAGAAAAAATCAGCTGCAGACACTGTGTCAGGCACCTTGAAAACAACCATGGGTTTCTTAATATTAGGGGCGGGCGCTACAGTCGTCTCTGATTCACTTGGGGTTTTTCGAAAGATGTTCGAAGCAGCCTTTCACATTCAAGGGGTTGTCCCAAATACAGATGCTATGGCCGCCATTGCTCAAAAGGAATTCGGTACACAGACAGCACTTATCATGATTTTTGGTATGCTGGTCAATTTGTTACTTGCAAGATTTACACCTTTTAAATATGTCTTTTTGACTGGTCATCATACGTTGTATATGGCGGCGATGCTCGCCGTCGTTCTTTCGACAGCCGGCATGCACGGGTGGCTGCTCATCTCCACTGGCTCAATGATATTAGGTGCAGCTATGGTCATTGCACCCGCAATCCTTCAACCGTTTACGAGGAAAGTCACCGGAAGCAATGATCTCGCGCTCGGTCACTTCAGTACTTTCGGTTATTTTACTGCGGGAATGATTGGTAAATGGGTTGGTTCTCCTGAAAAATCAACGGAAACCATTCAAGTCCCTAAATCACTCGGTTTTCTAAGAGATACATCTGTTGCCATTTCGATTACGATGGCTTTGCTGTTCTTTGCGATTGCACCGTTTGCAGGAATTCCTTTTATTGAAAAAATTAGCGGGGGCACGAACTTCGCTGTCTTCATTCTCATTCAGGCGATTACGTTTGCTGCTGGTGTGTACATTATTTTAGCAGGGGTACGGATGGCCATTGGCGAGATCGTGCCTGCGTTTAAAGGGATTGCCGATCGATTCGTGAAGGGGGCAAAGCCGGCACTTGATGCGCCAACCGTTTTTCCATTTGCGCCAAATGCGGTCATTATCGGTTTTTTATGCAGCTTTGCAGGAGGCATCGTATCCATTTTTCTTTTACCTTTGTTTGGTTTAACTGTCATTGTCCCTGGACTTGTCCCGCACTTTTTTTGCGGTGCTACAGCAGGGGTGTATGGCAATGCAACAGGAGGGGTTAGAGGTGCTGTCGCTGGGGCCTTTGTAAATGGATTGCTTCTTTCCTTTTTACCTGCCTGTTTATTACCTGTTTTAGGAGCCCTTGGCTTTGAAGGGACGACGTTTGGAGATACAGACTTTGGTATCATCGGAATCTTGATTGGATTGATTAAGTTTTTATTTCAGCTGTAAAAAGGAGGAGCCTGAGAATGACAGCCGTTTTTTCACCTTCACTGATGTGCATGGATCTAACGCACTTCCGTGAACAAATTCATCTTCTCAACACAAGAGCAGACCGGTACCATGTCGACGTGATGGATGGGCATTATGTGAAGAATATGACGTTATCACCCTTTTTCATTGAACAGCTTCGGAAACTGACAAATTTACCGATTGATGTTCATCTAATGGCCGAACATCCGCAGGAATTTTTAATCGATGCATGTATTGATGCAGGCGCAACGATGATTTGTTTACACCCAGAAGTCGTGCAAAAAGATGCCTTTCGAATCATCCGGCATATTCACCAAAGAAAATGTGATGTTGGCTTTGTTCTAAATCCCGCCACACCAGTTGCAGCATTAGATTCCTTTATTCATTTAATAGACAGAGTGACGATCATGACAATCGATCCAGGCTTTGCCGGACAGCCTTTTATTAAAGAAATGCTTCAAAAAATTAAACAGGCGAGAGATATCAAAAAACACGGAGGATACTCGTTTTCAATTGAAGTAGACGGCTCTTGTAATGAGAGCACGTTCCGGCTGCTTGCTGAGGCTGGAAATGAGATTTACATCATCGGCACCTCAGGTTTATTTGGACTTCATAAAGAACTCGACACTGCTTGGGAAAGAATGAAGCAAATATTTGCAAAAGAAACAGCCTCAATCGAATCACGTTAGTAAAAGAGAGGATGAAAACCATCCTCTTTTTTACGCAAATTTTACTAAAACACAATTCATTCACCAAAACTTACCCAAAAACAACATAAAAATCACAAATTCATAATTGAAAGCGCTTTATTTATGTGTTATCCTTCAAATATCTTTAGTAAATATTTAGTCAAATAACGATGAGGAGTTTGCCTATGACCACACTCAAAGATATTGCTCATGATGCAAAAGTGTCCGTTTCCACTGTATCCCGTGTGTTAAATGGCGATCAAACGCTTGCCGTTTCACACTCAACAAGACAAAACATCCTCGACATTGCGAAGAAGTTAAACTATACCCCAGTGAGAGCAAGAAAAGCCGATCAAGCAGAAGAAAAAAGCCCATCTGAATCCCCAGTCATCGGTGTCGTTGTCGCTCAATCCATTGACGAAGAATTAAATGATCCCTTTTTTTCATCGATTCGAAAAGGAATTGAAAAAGAATATGCCAAACAAGGCTTGTCCACTCTCCATACCTTTCGCCTAAGAAGCATGGATAAAGGGGTGATGCTAAAGGATATTGACGGCTTGATCGTCATTGGACGAATCAGCCCGGATACGGTTGAAAAAATGACAAATCGAATGGAACACATTGTTTTTATCAATCATTATGCGGATGAAGATTTGTATGATTGTGTACATGTGGATTTTGTCAGAGCGGCAGATCGCGCCATTCGTCATCTGCAATCTCTCGGTTATACACATCTAGGCTATATTGGCGGGAAAGAGCGGGAGCATTATTTCGAAGGTAATGCTGTGATTGAGGACGAAAGACAAACGACGTTTATGAAAAGAATGCAGGAGGCGGGCGCTCTTCATATGGAAGACATCCACATTGGTGAATACTCCATGCAAGAAGGCTATACGCTTATGCAGCAAGCGATCAAAAAGGGAAAACTGCCGCAAGCCTTTTTCATTGGAAGTGACTCTATGGCAATCGGCGCAATGCGCGCTCTGCATGAAGCCGGTCTACACGTACCTTCAGATGTATCCATTGTTGGGTTTAATGACATTGAAGCCGCGTCATTTTCAAGCCCGCCGCTTACGACCGTCAAAGTATATACAGAAGAAATGGGGGAAGTCGGTCTGAAGCTTTTGCTTGAGAGAATAAACGGAAGAAAACTTCCTCTAAAAGTCGTCGTGCCAACAACACTCATCGAGCGAGGCAGTACATGTCTCATCCATGAAAGGGGGTGAACCATAGATTTCAGCACACAAAAAAGAGACAAAAAAGCAGAAAGCAAGCTGCTTAGCATGATGGCCAGATCATGCTAAGAACAAGGCAGCCTGCCGGTATGCTCTCTTATCTCTTAGAAAAGAATAGAATTCCAGTATAATGGACTTCCTTTGTTTCCGCAACTGCATGAATTCTACCGATTATCGTCTGAATTTTCAGTGATTAAAAGGAGGAAACCATGAATAAAAAAATCATGCTGCTGACTGCAGCCATGTTCTTGACCATGATTTTGTCTGCTTGCGGTAATAACAGCTCATCTGAAGCAAATGGAAAGGTCACCTTGACGCTATTTTCAACGATGAGCAACAGCGGGGAAAGAAAAGCGTTTGAAGAAGTCATTCGCGAGTTTGAGAAGGAGCATGAGCAGATTCGAATCGATGCTAATTTCCCAGGCAACAGCTATGAAGATATGATCCGCGTCAAAATGGGAGCAAACGATATGCCAGACCTGTTTGATACACATGGCTGGGCCAAACTGCGCTATAGCGAGTATGTGGCTGATTTAAAAGAGATGGATTGGGTCAAACAGCTTGATCCTTCACTCGACCAGATTTTAAAAGACCAAGATGGCAAAGTGTACGCTTATCCGCTGAATCAAGCAAAAGACGGGCTTAGCTTTAATGCCAATCTATTAAAGGAATATGGCATAGAAGTGCCTAGAACACTTGATGAATTAAAATCTGCTTTGCTGACAGTGAAAGAAAAGAGCAAAGGAGATGTTGTGCCGCTTTGGATACCAGGAGGAGATAACTCAAATATAGCCCAAGTCTTTGATGAGCTGGCGACGCCTTTATTAATCACCGATCAAAAGCATCAATACGGAGAGGAACTTGAAAACGGATCATTTGATTGGTCTCTTTATATACCGCTTGCACAATTCATGAAAGATCTGAAGGGTCAAGACCTTTTAAACAAGGATGTCCTGACAGCGAAACTCTCTCAAGCGCCTGAACTCATGGCACAAAACAAAATCGCCTTCACCTTTGTCGGAGGATCCTTAGGACCTGAAGCAACAGAGCTGAATTCATCCATCAAAGTAGGCACGATGCCTGTTCCAGCCATTCATGAAGGAGATGAACAAAGCTGGATTGGCGGAGAACGTTTTACTGTTGCTGCTTGGAAAGACTCTAAGCATCTAAAAGAAGCAAAACAATTCATCGATTTTTTAGCAAAACCTGAAAACGCAAAAAAAATCGCAGAGGGCACATCCTCTGAAACAGCTCTAAAACAAGTGAAAGCGAAAAACTATTACTCTACATTTTACGATCAATACGAACAGGTAAAGATTGAACCGTATTTCGATCGACAATACTTACCAAGCGGAATGTGGGCGGTCATGGCAACAACCGGTCAAGAATTATTAGCAGGCTCGATCACACCAGAACAGTTATCAAAGAAAATGGAAGAGGAATATAAGCGTCTGAAAAAACAATAGCTGATGGATGCTGAAACAGGAGTGAAGCCAATGAATGACATCACAAAAGCAAAGCAGCCAGCCGCATTCACCTCTTTACCAAAAGTAAAGATGCAAAAACGCCAGAATTCATCACTTTGGTGGATGTACATGCCAGCTGTTCTCGTCGTCAGTACCTTTATCATTTATCCTTTTTTGAACGGCATTCAGCTTTCTTTTACGAATTGGAACGGTTTCTCACAAACTTATCAATGGATTGGTCTTGAGCAATATCAAAGGCTGCTTCAGGATCAAGCGACATGGCTTGTTGTCAAAAACACGCTTCTCTATGGAATTGGGAGCACCATCTTGCAAAATATCATCGGACTTGGATATGCTCTTTTATTAAATCAAAGCTTAAAGATGAAAGCCATCACAAGAACGGTCATCTATTTACCTGTCATGATCAGCCCGATTGCGATGGGCTATATTTGGTATTTTGTGTTTGCTTACCAAGGCGGTGCCTTAAATGATGTGGTGACGCTTTTTGGATTTGATCAAATAAATGCGCTCGGCAACCCAGAATTAAACACATGGATCATCGTGCTTGTCAACACATATCAATTCGTGGGGATTGCGATGATCATTTATTTAGCAGGACTTCAAAGTATTCCTAAGGATTATTATGAAGCGGCGCAATTAGACGGCGCATCGAGCTTCCAGCAATTCAGGCGGATTACATTGCCGCTGCTTATGCCGTCGATCACCATTAATGCTGTGCTGAATGTCATTGGCGGGCTCAAGCTCTTTGATGTCATTGTGGCACTCACGGGCGGCGGACCTGGAGATTCCTCGCAATCCATGTCGACCTTTATGTATGATCTGTATTTCAAACGTCAGGATGCAGGCTATGCAGCGACGCAAGGGGTGTTCATGGCAGTCATCATCCTTGTCATTAGTGTCGCAGCGCTGATTTATTACAAACGAAAGGAGACCGAGGTGTGATGGATAACGCCTATAAACGCAAGAAAAGATGGTACTCCGTCCTCGCACTATTGATCACATTGCTGCACCTCATTCCATTTTATATTTTGGTGACGACATCATTAAAGGGGATAGGAGATTTTAGTTCAAAATGGCTGTTTCCAAAAGCGCTGCATCTTGAAAACTTCCGCACAGCATGGACGGAGGCTCAGCTTGGCCAATCCTTTTTGAATACAGTGATTATTACGTTCAGTTCCGCTGTATTGCTCATTATCTTTGGATCTCTTGCAGCCTATCCGCTTGCAAGAAGGAACACAAAGCTGAATAAAGCAGTCTATGTTTTATTTATTGCCATTATGGTCATTCCACCGCTTACAGCCCTTGTCCCGCTCTATAAAATGGTCGTTCAAATCGGGATGATGAACACCTACCAAATCGCTATTTTAAATAATGTGGCTGCTTTTTTGCCGCTGACAATTTTCTTATACGCAGGCTTTATCCGATCGACAATTCCAAAGGAGCTTGAAGAAGCTGCCCGTATTGATGGAGCAGGGACACTCAGAGTTTTTTTCACAGTCGTTTTTCCGCTTTTGAAGCCCATCACCGCTTCTGTATTAATCATTGCCTGCGTGTATATTTGGAACGACTATCAATTTGCTATCTTCTTTTTGCAAGATAAAGAGATGCATACACTCACAGTCGCCTTATCCCATTTTTTTGGTCAAAATCAGCATCAGCTTCAGCTCGTTGGGGCAGCTGCACTCATTGCGATGCTGCCAATGGTCACGATGTTTTTACTTTTGCAAAAATATTTTATCGCAGGGCTTTCACAAGGCTCTGTCAAAGGCTAGCCCAATATGGATGTGAAAAGGAGAGTCGTCTATGTCTAAAATTACATTTATCGGTGCAGGGAGTACCGTGTTTGCTAAAAATATATTAGGAGATTGTCTGTTTGTTCCCGCCCTTGCAGGGTTTGAATTCGCATTATATGATATCGACCACAACCGGCTGAAAGAATCAGAAACAATGCTGTCGCATTTAAAAGCAAATTACGGTGCAAACGTGACCATCCAGTCCTATCACAACCGCAAAGAAGCCTTAAAGGATGCAAAATATGTCATCAATGCCATCCAAGTCGGAGGCTATCGGCCAAGTACTGTCATTGATTTTGAAATACCAAAAAAATACGGATTAAGACAAACGATCGCGGATACGGTAGGGATCGGCGGCATCTTCCGTTCCCTTCGGACGATTCCTGTCATGCTAGACTTTGCAAAGGATATGGAAGAGGTTTGCCCAAATGCTTTATTGTTAAATTACACGAACCCAATGGCCACACTGACAGGTGCGATGCTGCGCTATACTCAGGTTCAAACGATTGGTCTCTGTCATAGTGTGCAAGTCTGTACAAAGGACCTATTTGAATCTCTTGAAATGGATCATGAAGGCATTGAAGAAAAAATCGCCGGCATTAACCATATGGCATGGTTATTAGAAGTAAAACGGGACGGAAAAGACTTGTATCCAGAAATCAAAAGACGAGCAAAAGAAAAGCAGCAATCGAGGCATCATGATATGGTTCGTTTTGAACTGATGGATAAATTCGGCTACTATGTCACAGAATCCTCAGAGCACAATGCCGAATACCATCCATATTTCATCAAATCACGGTACCCTGAACTAATCGGTCAGTTTAACATTCCTCTCGATGAATACCCGAGACGCTGCGAGGAACAAATCAACAATTGGAATACAATGAAGCATGACCTTGTGGGAAACACACAGATCACACATACCCGCTCAAAAGAATATGGTTCCCGGATCATTGAAGCGATTGAAACGAACGTTCCCTTTAAATTTGGCGGAAATGTTCTGAACACTGGCGGGCTCATTGACAACCTGCCTGAAAAAGCCTGTGTAGAAGTACCGTGTGTGGCAGATCGAAGCGGCATCATGCCATGCTATGTCGGAGAAATACCTGAACAATTGGCAGGACTCAACCGAACGAATATCAGCTCACAGCTGATGACGATTGAAGCAGCGATCAGCGGTAAAAAAGAACACATTTATCAAGCAGCTCTACTGGATCCACACACAAGCGCTGAACTATCAATTGATGACATCGTGAATCTTTGCGACGACCTCATTGAAGCGCATGGGGATAGACTGCCAGCCTACAAAGGGGCTACACAGTATAGCGCTTCATCACCGCCATCAAATTAATCATGCCAATCAATCTTTTTTAAAAAAATAGGAGTGGGTGAAAATCACAGGAAAAAGAGCCAAATGGATGAATTGAAAGTTTGTTGACGCTTTCATCTGCTTTGCAAATAAAACACACTGTCTTCATAATGAAAGAATCCGAAAAACGAAGGAGTCATTCATTATGAAAACATATGTGAAAAAGTTTATTGAAGAACTAAAAGAATCCATGAAGCATTACGGTGAATCTATCATTAAAATTAAGTCAAATCTATAATAAATGAATAAGGAACAAGACCTGATGCGCAAATGCCATCAGGTTTTTTTATACAAAAAATCACAAATAAATAGAAAAAATTCAGAAAAATAATTGACTGAAAGCGCTTTTAATATTATGATTACCTCAAACTTAACCATCAGTTACCCAATTAATCATCACCATATTGGTTAATTTGTGATAAAGTTTGATGGGAATAAAGATGATGAATAAAAGGATGGTGACAAACAACGTGTCTAAAGAAGAAATTTTATGGGGCATCGCGCCTATTGGATGGAGGAACGATGACATCCCAGCACTTGGCGCCGAAAACACACTATCTCATTTATTAAGTGATATTTGTGTCGCTGGCTTTGAAGGAACTGAAGCAGGTGGTTTCTTTCCAGAAGCAGCTGTCTTGAATAAAGAACTAAAACTTCGCAATTTAAAAATAGCTGGAAAATGGTTTAGCAGTTATATGATCCGAGATGGTTTAGCGGCTTCAGTACAAGCATTCAAAAAGCATTGTCAGTACTTGCAAGACATTCATGCTAGTGTAGCTGTTGTCTCAGAGCAAACGTATTCCATTCAAAAAGAAAACATCAACATCTATCAGCATCAGCCATCTTTCACAGGTGAGGAATGGGCTCTTCTTTTAGAAGGTCTCAATGAATTAGGTCAAATAGCAAACAGTTATCATCTCAAACTAGTCTATCATCATCATCTCGGAACAGGGGTACAAACCTTATCAGATGTCACACGTCTTTTAGCTGGAACAGACCCTCGGTATGTTCACCTTCTATATGATACTGGACATATTTACGTATCAGATGGCGATTATTTATCCTTGCTCAAGCTGCATATCGACCGTATCCAGCACGTGCATTTTAAAGATGTGAGAAAAGAAGTGATGGAAAGCTGTCGTCAAAAAGAATTGTCTTTTTCTGAATCTTTCTTAAATGGACTGTTTACAGTACCTGGGGATGGCTGTATCGATTTTAATGAAGTATACCGTTTGTTAATCAGTCATGGCTATAAAGGGTGGATCGTCATTGAAGCTGAACAGAATCCTGCGATTGCCCATCCTTTAGAATATGCATTAAAGGCTCGTCAGTATATTGATGAAAACTTGGCTATTCATTCTTAAAGAGAACAGGAGAAAAGACCATGAACAAAAGTCAACAAACCAATTTAAGATCTATTATCCTAATTTCGACCTTTGGAGGACTTCTTTTTGGTTATGACACTGGTGTATTAAATGGTGCATTACCTTACATGTCTTTACCGAATCAGTTAAATTTAACAGCAGTGATGCAAGGGATTGTAACAAGTGCATTATTATTAGGTGCAGCATTAGGTGCAGTCATATGCGGACGTTTATCAGACAGGTTCGGACGCCGTAAAACTATTTTTTACTTAGCCGCTCTATTCTTTTTTTCTACATTAGGATGTACTGTATCACCAAACGCTGAAGTAATGGTCTTATTCCGATTCTTATTAGGGCTTGCAGTTGGAGGAGCTTCAGTTATAGTTCCAGCCTTTTTAGCTGAAATCTCTCCAGCAGATAATCGCGGAAGAATCGTCACACAAAATGAACTGATGATCGTATCCGGTCAATTACTTGCTTTTACCTGTAATGCATTGATTGGAAATTTATTTGGAGAGAACCCGTATGTATGGCGCATCATGCTACCAATTGCGGCGATTCCAGCCATTATTTTATTCTTCGGTATGCTAAAAGTGCCAGAGAGCCCAAGGTGGCTTGTAACAAAGGGGAAAAACAAAGAAGCACTTCAAGTACTTCACCGCATTCGCTCAAAAGGAGCGGCGAAAACGGAGTTGCTCGAAATAGAGAACGCTTACAGGGAAGAAGTGAATTTAGATAAAGCGACTTTAAAAGATTTATCCACGCCTTGGATTAGGCGGCTTGTGTTTATCGGCATAGGAATTGCGGTTGTACAGCAGTTCACAGGAGTTAATTCCATCATGTATTACGGAACAGAAATTTTAAAAGATGCAGGTTTCGAAACGAAGGCAGCTCTAATTGGGAATATTGGGAATGGTGTTATCTCTGTCCTTGCTACATTTGTTGGCATTTGGCTGCTTGGCAAAATAGGACGTCGCCCTATGTTAATTTCAGGCTTGATTGGAACAACCTTCACATTACTGTCTATCGGCATTTGCTCTAATCTTTTTGCAGGAACAGCCTTTCTTCCATATTTGATTTTATTTTTGACGATTACATTTCTTGCATTCCAGCAAGGCGCCATCTCTCCTGTCACTTGGCTCATGCTGTCAGAAATTTTTCCTCTTCGGCTACGGGGGCTTGGTATGGGAGTAAGTGTATTTTGTCTATGGATGGTGAACTTTTTAATTGGTTTGACGTTCCCAATATTACTTGCTCAGATCGGCCTTTCGATGACTTTCTTCGTTTTTGTCGCTTTCGGAGTCCTGTCTATTTTGTTTGTGGTGAAGTGCTTACCGGAAACAAAAGGGCTGACACTTGAAGAACTAGAAATGAATTTCCGTAAGCACGATCAAACATCAATTGACATCACAACAGATCATCAAACAATGTCTTAAATAAAAGGGATGAAAACAAAGATGGTGTCGAACCAATTTGTGAAAATGGAGTTTCAACAGTAAGGAGTGTTCAATAGATGACCGTAATAGATTCAAAGCTCATTTCAATGAAAAGCATACTGCATGAAGCAAAACAAAAACAATATGCAGTAGGACAAATGAATATCAATGGTTTGCAATGGGTGAAAGCCATCTTACTTGCGGCAAAAGAGGAGCGATCTCCTATCATTTTAGCAGCATCTGACCGGCTCATTGATTATTTGGGCGGCTTTCACACGATTGTAGGCATGGTTGAAGGGTTAATGAGAGATTTGGAGATCAGTGTCCCAGTTTCTTTACATTTAGATCATGGCATGACTGTCTCTCGGTGCAAAGCTGCCATTGATGCAGGATTTAGCTCAGTCATGATAGACGGCTCTTCCTATCCTCTTTCACAAAATATTGCCATGACAAAAGAAGTTGTGCATTATGCCTCTAAAAGAGGTGTATCCGTCGAAGCTGAAGTTGGCTCTGTTGGAGGAATGGAAGATGGCTTGATAGGAAATATCATCTATGCTGATCCATACGAATGTGTGCGACTTGTTAGAGAAACAGGAATTGATGCCTTGGCCGCAGCACTCGGTTCAGTGCATGGCCCTTATCAAGGAGAACCGAAGCTAGGATTTGACGAGATGAAGCAAATAGCTGAACTCACAGACGTTCCGCTTGTCTTACACGGCGGTTCAGGCATTCCTGTTGATCAGATTCAAAGGGCTATCTCACTTGGTCATGCAAAAATCAATGTCAACACTGAATGCTTGGAAGCTTGGAATCAAGCTGTCCGAGCTCAACTAACTAAAAACAAAGCAACCAATGATCCACAAACAATTTTAACACCTGGTACAGAAGCCATTAAACAAGCTGTCAAGATGAAAATCCAACAATTTGGATCAAGTCAGCGTGTTTGATCACATCTAGCAGACACTCCCATAGATAAGATGAAAAGGAAGATTAAGCATGATAAAAACGAAAAGAATCCAGCAAATAAAAGAATATGTGATCCAACATCAGTCTGTCTCGTTAGATGATCTTGTCACAACCTTTGGGGTGTCAAAAAATACGATTAGGCGAGACGTTCAAAAGCTCGTTGAAGAAGGACATATCCAAAAAGTTTATGGGGGAGTAGCAGCCAATCATGCAAGGCTTGGATCATTTCATGACAGACAAACACGAAACCAACTTCAAAAAAGATGGATTGCAAAAGATGCGGCTCAATTAGTAGATGATGGCGATGTCATTTTTATTGACTCTGGTACCACAACATTAGAAATGATTCATTTTATAAAAGAAAAGGAATTAACGGTTGTCACGAACAACTTAGACTTTATTGTAAAAGCATTGCCTTACACTCAGCTTCAAGTCATTTCAACTGGCGGCCAATTAGAGCGAAAAACGAAATCATTTTCCAGCTTTACTAATACAAATGATGTACTTCAATACAACTTCGATAAAGTGTTTATGGCCTCAACAGGCGTCTCTATTTCAAATGGAGTAACAAATTCATCGCCAGTAGAAACAAGCATGAAGGAAATGGTCGTCAAAAAAGGTAGAGAAGTGATTCTATTAGTCGATCATACAAAATTCAATAAATATGCGATGTTGACATATTGCCAGCTGGATGAAATCGACTACTTAATCACTGACGATTCTCTGGATACCTCCTATACAACCTTTTTCAAAAAGAATCATATCAAATGGATCGTTGCTCCTTCACAAGATGAAAGTCAGCAAACTTTAACATGAAGGAACATGTAAAAAATATTTTCAGATAAGGCAGGGGGAAAAATGGACACAATCAGATTAACGGTGAGTCAAGCATTGGTCAAATTTTTAAATGCCCAGTACGTTGAATATGACGGTGAAAAAAAGCCTTTTATCAAAGGAATCTTTACGATTTTCGGTCACGGAAATGTGTTGGGGCTCGGTCAAGCACTTCAAGAAAACCCTGGAAGGCTCGAGGTATATCAAGGAAGAAATGAACAAGGGATGGCACATGCTGCAACGGCTTTCGCAAAACAAAAGCAACGTAAACAAGTAATGGCCTGCACCTCATCCGTTGGGCCTGGCTCTGCCAATATGATCACAGCTGCTGCAACGGCAACAGCGAATCAAATTCCACTTTTGCTTTTCCCAAGTGATGTCTTTGCCACACGACAGCCAGATCCAGCACTTCAGCAGATTGAGCAAACATATGACTTGAGTTTATCGACGAATGATGCCTTTCGGGCTGTGAGTAAATACTGGGACCGGGTTTCAAGACCAGAACAGATGATGTCTGCACTGATTAACGCCATGCGTGTTTTAACAAATCAAGCAGATACTGGTGCGGTCACAATTTCGCTTCCTCAAGATGTTCAAGGAGAAGCATGGGATTACCCGCTGTCTTTTTTTCAAGAGCGGACGCATTTTTTAGACAGATATGAACCTTCAGCAAGAAGTATTCAAGAAGCAGCGGCACTCATTCGTAAGAAAAAGAAGCCTTTCTTGATTTTAGGCGGAGGGGTGCGTTACTCAGAGGCGGCTGACGAGTTTGTCCAATTTGCTGAAACTTTTCATATACCCTTTAGTGAAACACAAGCTGGTAAAAGCTGTGTTGAAAGCAGCCACCCATTAAATGTAGGCGGACTTGGTGTCACTGGCAATAGTGCTGCCAATGAACTTGCTCAGAAGGCTGACCTTATTATTGGCGTCGGCACTAGATTTACAGACTTTACAACGTCATCTAAACGGCTATACGCAGACAGTGATGTTTTAACGATCAATTTATCCGATTATCATGCATCTAAATTAGATGCAACAACAGTCATTTCTGATGCGAAGATGGCACTCCTTGCATTAAAGGATGAACTAGCAAACTATCAAACAGGTTATCAAAATGAAATCAAAGAAGCAAAGCAGCGCTGGGCACAAGAATTACATCGGCTTCATCATATTCAGTACACTGAAACAGGCTTTACACCTGAAATCAAAAGCCACTTTGATCATGAATTAGATGAATATAAGGAAAAACTTCATACAACGCTACCTCAAACGACTGTACTTGGCTGTTTAAACGAATGGATGCCATCTGACGCCATTATTACATGTGCTGCAGGCAGTCTCCCAGGAGATTTACAGAGAATGTGGGTGACAAAAGAGCGAAACACATATCACCTTGAATATGGATACTCTTGTATGGGCTACGAAATTGCTTCTGCTCTTGGAGTAAAAATGGCTGAACCAACTAAAGAAGTGTATGCCTTAACAGGTGATGGCAGTTATTTAATGCTGCATAGTGAACTTGTCACAAGCATTCAAGAGGGCTATAAAATCAATATCATTCTTTTTGACAACTCCGGTTTTGGCTGTATTAATAATTTGCAAATGGGCCATGGAATGGACAGTTTTGCGACTGAATTTCGAAAAAGAAACAAGAAAACAGGACAGCTTGATGGAGAGATTATGAAAATCAATTTTGCACAATCAGCAAAAGGTTATGGAGCAAAAACATACGAAGTTCATACACTCGATGAACTGAAATCTGCGGTTGAAGATGCTAAAAAGCAGACAGTCAGTACCCTGATTGATGTGAAGGTACTTCCAAAAACTATGACAGCAGGTTACGGTGACTCATGGTGGAACGTAGGTATCTCAGAAATCTCTGATAAAGAACAGATCAAAAAAGAATATGAAGAAAAACAGCAAAAATTAAAACAAGCAAGACAATATTAAGAAAAGCTATATGAAAGGTGTGTGCATAATGGCTGATTTAATTGTACCGAAACAAAAAAGAGACAAAGAGGGAAATGTGCTGAGCATCACACCTCAATCAGCAGGTTGGACCTATATTGGCTTTGAGGTGTACACATTGACAAAAGGTGAAAACCTTCGTAAAAAAACAGGTGAAAATGAGGTGTGCATTGTCATTCTCTCAGGTAAACTTCATCTCCAAACGAAAGAAGAGACATGGAAAGAAATTGGCGAACGAATGAATGTTTTTGAGAAAACACCTCCTTTCTCCATTTATATACCAAACGATGATCATTACGAAATTGAAGCCATAACAGATATTGAGATTGCCGTTTGTAGTGCACCTGGAAAAGGCACATATCCAGCTCGTCTCATACTTCCTGAACGAGTAGGGGTTGAACATAGAGGCGCAGGTAATATTGCAAGACAGGTTCACAACATTTTACCCGAACATGAACCAGCTGACCACCTGCTTGTTGTGGAAGTATTTACACCCGAAGGAAACTGGTCGAGCTATCCGCCGCATAAACATGATCAAGATAATTTACCGCACGAATCTTATTTAGAAGAAACGTATTATCACAAAGTAAACCCAGAACAAGGTTTTGTTTTACAAAGAGTATATACAGATGATCTTTCACTAGATGAGACAATGGCTGTAAGAGATAGTTCCGCCGTTCTTGTACCAAAAGGATATCACCCTGTGTCAGCACCACCAGGCTATGAAATCTATTATTTGAATGTCATGGCAGGTCCAGTGAGAACTTGGAAGTTTCATAACAATGCTGAACATGAATGGGTGATGAAAAACAAATTGAGTATGAAAAGGGAGGGGCGCTGATGCTAGACTTAACATTTAAACAAGATCGGCAGCTTGATGTTATTGCAATGGGTAGATTATGTATTGATTTAAATGCGAACGAACTGAATCGGCCGATGGAAGAGACGATGACTTTCACAAAATACGTCGGGGGGTCTCCAGCCAACATTGCCATTGGTTTAGCAAGGCTCGGTATGAAATCTGGATTCATTGGAAAAGTCGCTAACGATCAGATGGGACGTTTTGCAACAAGCTACTTGGAAAAGAACAACATCAATACAGACGGCATTGTCATAGATCAATCTGGTGCTGTCACGGGTCTTGCTTTTACTGAGATTAAGAGTCCCGAAGAATGCAGTATTTTAATGTACCGAGAAAATGTAGCAGATTTAAAAATCGATGTCCAAGAAGTATCTGAACAATATATCAAAAAGGCGAAAGCCTTACTCATCTCAGGCACTGCGCTAGCAAAAAGTCCATCAAGAGAAGCAGTATTTGTGGCACTTGATTATGCACGTAAGCATCACGTAACTGTCTTCTTTGACCTGGATTATCGTCCATACACTTGGCAAACCGAGCAAGAAACAGCGATTTATTACAATTTAGCTGCTGAAAAATCAGACGTGATCATCGGCACAAGAGAAGAGTTTGATATGATGGAAAAACTCATAGCAGATGGACCGTCAAATGATGAATCAACCGCCAAAAAATGGTTTTCACACCATGCCAAAATCGTTGTTATTAAACATGGGGGTGATGGTTCCATCGCTTATACACAGGATGGACAGTCATATCGAGGCGGCATCTTTAAAACAAAGGTCCTCAAAACATTCGGAGCGGGTGATTCATATGCTTCAGCCTTTATTTATGGACTGATGAACAACATGTCCATTGAAGAAGCTATGCGTTTTGGAAGCGCTTCTGCCTCCATCGTAATTTCTAAGCATAGTTCATCAGATGCCATGCCCACAGTTAAAGAAATCAAAGACTTTATGATCGAAACAAAAGTTGAACAATCACAACCAATTTAATCGTAGAGGAGAGAATACCATGGCTAAAACAACTGTCAAAACATTAAAAAATTATATTGGAGGAGAATGGGTAAATGCTGAAACAAGTCAAACTGAACCCGTTTATAATCCAGCAACAGGGAAAATCATTGCAGAAGTTCCCCTATCAACAAAAGAAGATGTAGAACGAGCAGTTCAAGCAGCAAAAGAAGCGTTTTCCATCTGGTCTAAAACCCCTGTACCAAGACGTGCACGTATTCTCTTTAAATATCAGCAATTATTAGTCGAAAAATGGGAAGAATTAGCCGAACTGGTTACGCTCGAAAATGGAAAAAGCTTAACTGAAGCACGCGGAGAAGTACAGCGAGGCATTGAATGCGTCGAATTCGCAGCCGGTGCCCCAACTTTAATGATGGGAAAACAGCTGCCAGATATTGCGACTGGACTTGAATCAGGCATGTACCGCTATCCTATTGGCGTCATTGGCGGCATTACGCCATTTAACTTTCCAATGATGGTTCCTTGCTGGATGTTCCCGCTTGCCATTGCCTGCGGAAATACGTTTGTCTTAAAACCTTCAGAACGTACGCCTGTTCTTGCGGCACGGTTAGCAGAGCTGTTTGAAGAAGCGGGTCTTCCAAAAGGTGTTCTTAACATAGTCAATGGGGCTCACGATGTCGTTAACGGCCTGCTTGAACATCAAAAGGTCAAAGCCATATCGTTTGTCGGCTCCCAGCCAGTCGCAGAATATGTCTATAAAAAAGGAACAGAGCATGGCAAACGTGTCCAAGCACTTGCAGGGGCTAAAAATCACTCCATTGTCCTAAAAGACGCAGATATAGATGCAGCCGTCAAACAAATTGTTGGTGCTGCCTTTGGCTCTGCTGGAGAAAGATGTATGGCTGCAGCTGTTGTCACAGTAGAAGAAGATATCGCTGACGAGCTCATTCAAAAATTAATCGCTGAATCCAATCAAATGGTCATTGGAAATGGCATGAATGAAGATGTTTTCCTCGGCCCGGTCATTCGGGAAAGTCACAAAGAACGAACGCTTCAATATATTCAATCAGGTATTGAAGAAGGAGCGAGTCTCATTCGTGATGGCCGCAAAGATCGTGAAACAGAGGGAGAAGGATACTTTATCGGACCGACTATTTTTGATCATGTAACAAAAGAAATGAAAATTTGGCAGGACGAAATTTTCGCTCCAGTTTTATCCATTGTTCGCGTTTCATCGCTTGCTGATGCTATTGAAATTGCCAATGAGTCTAAATTTGCAAATGGTGCCTGCCTTTACACTGATAGTGCATCAAGTGTGAGGGAATTCCGCGAGAATATTGATGCAGGCATGTTAGGTATTAATGTCGGCGTTCCAGCACCAATGGCATTTTTCCCATTCTCAGGTTGGAAAGATTCATTCTATGGCGACTTGCACGCAAATGGCACGGACGGTGTTGAATTTTATACTAGAAAGAAAATGGTCACCGCTCGTTATATGTAATACAACATACTCCTATCAACTTCAAAACAGCTGTGCGAAAAAGCACAAATACAGGAGGTAACAAGATGGAATTAAAGATTGGTGTTATTGGTATAGGTGCCATTGGTCAAGATCATATGAAGCGAATTACAAATACGCTGTCTAAAGGAAGAGTGGTGGCTGTTACCGATGTAAACAGACAGCAGGCAAAAGCTATCGTAGATGCATTCAGCCTTGATGCACGTATTTATGAGGATGGCCATCAACTCATTCAATCAGATGAGGTAGATGCCGTTATCGTCACATCATGGGGGCCGACACATGAAGAATATGTGTTAGCTGCTATTGAAGCTAATAAACCTGTTTTTTGTGAAAAACCACTTGCAACCACAGCAGAAGGCTGCATTCGTATAGTCGAGGCTGAAATGAAGAAAGGGAAATTACTCGTACAGGTTGGATATATGCGCCGGTACGATTCGGGATATCGCGCTTTAAAACAAGTACTGGATGAAGGACAAGTAGGTGAACCATTAATAATTCATGCTGCACATAGAAACCAAACCGTCCCTGACACATATACAGGAGATATGTCAATTGTCGATACATTCATTCATGAAATCGATGTCCACCGCTGGTTACTAAATGATGAATACGTATCCGTACAAGTCATTGCACCTAAAAAAACGCAGCAAGCTGCTGAGCACTTACAAGATCCTTTAATAGTGATCATGAAGACGCAACAAGGAACCATCATCAACAGCGAAATATTCGTTCATTGTCAGTACGGCTATGACATTCAGTGTCAAATTGTCGGTGAAAAAGGGATTGCAAGTCTGCCTGATCCGGCCAGTGTCGTTTTGCATAGTCAGGCAACACGATCTACAAATATCTTAACAGACTGGCAGCATCGATTTAAAGCAGCCTATGACGAAGAATTGCAGGATTGGATCAATTCCTCCTTAAAAGGACAAGTAAATGGACCTACTGCTTGGGATGGATATGTAGCTGCCGTAACAGCAGATGCTTGTCTTAAAGCAAAGGCAACTGGTGAGACAACACCAATCCATCTCCAAGAACGTCCAGCCTTTTATCATCAATCATTTGTTCCTGAAAAAGTATAATCAATTCAAAAGAAGAGGCTGCTGAAAGCAGTCTCTTTTTCATTCCAAAAAAGAAAAAATGCAGCCCCAGCATGGGAGACTGCATTTTTTTGTCTTCTAGTCAAAAAGTAAGGGTTTTCATCGTGATTCCAGCAAGGATTTGCCCTAGAAATCATTCTTTCTATTCATTCTTCATCAGTATCTATCAACATATTTTGAAATTGGGCCTAAACCCCAATATTAGGAAGATGAAAACAGGAGGAAATGAAACGATGAGGACGAGGATGAAGTGCGGCGTTGGTTTATTGATTTTTGCTTTGGTACTGAGCTTTTTACCGGTATATGATGCGAGTGCGGCAAGCACAACAATTGCAAAACGTGTAGGAAATGCAAACCCGCTCATAGACCACCACTTGGGCGCTGATCCGTTTGCGCTCACCTATAACGGAAGAGTGTACATTTATATGTCGAGTGATGACTATGAATATCACAGCAACGGAACGATTAAGGATAATTCTTTTGCCAATTTGAATAGGGTCTTCGTCATCTCTTCAGCAGATATGGTGAACTGGACAGATCATGGCGCGATTCCAGTAGCCGGTGCAAATGGAGCAAATGGCGGCAAAGGGATCGCTAAATGGGCAGGTGCTTCCTGGGCTCCATCAGCAGCGGTGAAAAAAATCAATGGGAAAGATAAATTTTTCCTTTATTTCGCGAACAGCGGCGGAGGGATTGGTGTTCTGACAGCAGACTCCCCAATCGGTCCATGGACAGATCCTATCGGAAAAGCGCTCGTCACACCAAATACACCAGGAATGTCTGGGGTTGTATGGCTGTTTGATCCAGCCGTTTTTGTAGATGATGACGGCACTGGGTATCTATATGCCGGCGGAGGTGTACCAGGCGGTTCTAATCCAACGCAGGGCCAATGGGCCAATCCGAAAACAGCAAGAGTCTTAAAACTAGGGCCTGATATGACAAGTGTTGTGGGCAGCGCCTCGACCATTGATGCTCCTTTTATGTTTGAAGACTCAGGGATGCATAAGTATAACGGAACCTATTACTATTCCTATTGCATCAACTTTGGCGGCTCCCACCCAGCAGATAAACCACCTGGTGAGATCGGTTATATGACGAGCTCAAGTCCGATGGGTCCTTTTACGTATAGAGGGCACTTCCTGAAAAATCCGGGTGCATTTTTCGGTGGAGGCGGTAACAACCATCATGCTGTGTTCAATTTTAAAAACGAGTGGTATGTCGTGTATCATACCCAAACGGTCAGCTCTGCCTTATACGGGGCAGGAAAAGGCTACAGATCTCCACATATAAATAAGCTTGTGCATAATGCTGACGGCTCCCTTCGAGAGGTTGCAGCCAATTTTGAAGGGGTCAAACAGCTTTCCAACCTGAATCCTTATCAGCGGGTAGAAGCTGAAACATTCGCATGGAATGGACGCATTTTGACAGAGGCCTCTTCAGCTCCAGACGGACCGGTCAATAATCAGCATGTCACAAACATTCAAAACGGAGATTGGGTGGCTGCCAGTAACGTCGATTTCGGATCAAACGGCGCAAGAACATTTAAAGCGAATGTAGCATCAAATGCAGGCGGAAAAATAGAAGTACGCCTTGGAAGTCCTGACGGCAGACTCGTCGGAACACTAAATGTCCCTTCCACAGGCGGAACGAACAACTGGCGAGAAGTAGAAACAACTGTAAACGGAGCAGCTGGCGTGCACAACGTATTTTTTGTCTTTACAGGATCAGGTGCAAACCTATTTCAATTTGATTCCTGGCGGTTTACTCAATAACAAAGGATAACAAAATGATAGGAGAGTGGAAAAATTTGATGTCAATGATCAAAAAACCAATCTGCACTTTATTGGTCTGCTTCACCATGCTGTCTGTCATGTTCATCGGACCTGGCGTCACTGAAGTTTCAGCAGCAGATGCCAATATTAATATCAATGCAGAAAGACAAGTGATTCGCGGCTTTGGCGGAATGAACCACCCGGCTTGGATTGGTGATTTGACCGCACCTCAAAGGGAAACCGCTTTTGGCAATGGGCAGAATCAATTAGGGTTTTCCATTCTAAGAATTTTTGTAGATGAGAACAGAAATAATTGGCACAGAGAGGTCGCCACAGCTAAAAGAGCAATAGAGCATGGAGCTTTAGTGATCGCTTCACCTTGGAATCCTCCAAGCCACATGGTCGAGACTTTCAACCGTAATGGTACAACTGCAAAGCGGCTGAGATACAATCAATACGCTGCATATGCTCAGCATCTGAACGATTTTGTGACGTATATGAAAAATAATGGCGTCAATCTCTATGCGATATCAGTACAAAACGAGCCCGATTATGCACATGAATGGACATGGTGGACTCCTCAGGAAATCCTGCGTTTCATGAGAGAAAATGCCGGATCCATTAATGCCCGCGTGATTGCACCAGAATCCTTTCAATACCTTAAAAATATATCAGATCCTATCTTAAATGATCCGCAGGCGCTAGGAAATATGGACATTCTCGGAGCCCATTTGTACGGAACCCAAATCAGCCAGCTTCCGTATCCTCTGTTCAAACAAAAAGGAGGGGGGAAGGAGCTTTGGATGACAGAGGTCTACTACCCGAACAGCGATAACAATTCAGCGGACCGCTGGCCTGAGGCATTAGGGGTTTCAGAGCATATTCACCATTCGATGGTAGAAGGGGACTTTCAGGCATATGTTTGGTGGTACATCCGCAGATCCTACGGCCCTATGAAGGAAGATGGCCTGATCAGTAAACGCGGTTACAACATGGCGCATTTCTCCAAATTTGTACGCCCAGGATACGTCAGAATTGATGCAACGAAAAGTCCTGAACCAAATGTTTTCGTATCTGCCTACAAAGGAAACAATCAGGTCGTCATTGTCGCGATTAACAAAAACAATACAGGAGTCAATCAGCACTTTGTGATGCAAAATGGAACTGCTTCACAAGCATCAAGATGGATTACGAGCAGCAACAGCAACCTTCAGCCGGGTACAGACTTAAATATATCAGGTAATCAATTTTGGGCTCATCTCCCGGCTCAAAGTGTGACAACATTTGTAGTCAAACGCTAAAAAATCAATTGAATCACCAAAAGCCAATTTCCTCATTTCAAAAGGAAATTGGCTTTTTTTATGCAAATAGGAAGTTGATTTTTTCACTATGTTCTTACATTGGGTATAATAATGGCAATGACTTCAGGAGAGTGATCAATGTATGCCAAAGCATCAAAGCAAAGTATTAATGATCGATGACGAAAAAGAAATTTTGGAATTAATCAACACAGTATTAACAAGAGAAGGCATTGATCGTGTCATAACAGCTTCAACTGCCAGTGAGGGGCTCACGAAATTTCATCAAGAACAGCCCGATCTTGTCATACTTGATATTATGCTGCCAGACGGTGAAGGCTATGATATTTGCAGACAAATCAGAGAGACCTCCCATGTTCCGATTATCTTTTTATCAGCAAAGGGAGAGGAATCAGACAAAATTGTAGGACTTGCCATCGGCGGGGATGACTACATTACAAAACCGTTCAGCCCAAAGGAAGTCGCCTACCGGGTGAAAGCGCAGCTGAGACGGCTCTCATACTTGCAGTCATCTCAAGCCGATCCCGTGATCAAAAAAGGGCCGTTTGAATTAAACGAGCAGCAAGCAGAACTGACGAAAAACGGCACGGTCATTGAGCTCACGCCGAAAGAGCTTCTGCTGATGACCTACTTCTTGCAGCACCCGAACCGGATCATCAGTAAGGAAACGCTTTATCAAACTGTTTGGGGGGAAGACTTTTTCGGTTCTGACAATACGGTGATGGTTCATATCCGAAGACTTCGGGAAAAAATAGAAAATTCCCCGTCAACACCTGAGTTTCTCGTCACAGTCAAAGGGCTTGGCTATAAATTTGTTGTAAAGGATGCGTAAGGATGAAATGGCGATTAACAGGCAGATATATGGTCTCTGTCATTATCGTGACCATAATCACGGTCTTTATCAACTTATTTGTATTTATGATTTGGCTCGTACTTCAGGCAAACAGCCAGCATAACGAGGAAAATACGCCTGAAACCTTTACAAGATCATTTGAACAATACGTCTCTTTTTCTGATCAAGGGATAACCGTAAACAAAGAAGGACAGAAAGCCTTAAAACAACAGAATGCATGGATTCAAATTTTAGACGAAAATGGACAGGACGTGTATCATGCGCAGGCACCTAAAGGATTAAAGAACAAATATACACCGATTGACATCGTGAACTTACATAAATATAAAGATAAGCAATTATTATCGACCATTTATGCTGGCGGAAAAAAAGTAAAGGGCAAAGAATACAGTTACTTTATCGGATTTAAAGATCCTTCCATTGGAAAATACCTATTCTCGTTTGACACGAAGGATTTAGTAACAAGATTCAATATCGGGACGATGATTTTATTATCAATTGATGCCATCATAGCTTTACTCATTGGTTACTTATTCAGCCGGCAGCTCACAAAACCGCTCGGCCGTGCCATTCATAGCATCCAGCGGCTGGCAAACGGAGATTACACGACAAATCTTCCTGCTAAAGGAATTTATAAAGATGTCTTCTATAATGTCAATCACTTATCAGAGCAGCTCGCTTCAAGCAAAAAAGAAAAAGACAAACTAGAGCAAATGCGTGAAGAATGGATCAGCCATATTACTCATGATATTAAAACGCCGCTCGCTTCTATTCAAGGCTATGCAGAAATCATGAAAGACCCAAAGTATCCTCTTTCAAAAGAAGACATCAGACATTACGCGGGCATCATTGAGAATAAATCATTGTATATCAAAGATGTCATGGAGGATCTGAATTTAACGACAAGGCTGAAAAATAACGGCGTCATGCTCAATAAAGAACTGGTCAACATCGTGTCACTGCTGCGGGAAACGTTAATTGATATTTTAAACGATTCAAGATATGCGGATCAGACGATTGAGCTTCAAACGAATGAAGACAAGCTCATGCTGAATATTGATAAAATCCTCATTCGAAGAGCGGTTACCAATCTGATTTTAAATGCCCTCGTTCACAATGATCCTGATGTGACGATTATTGTACAGCTTGAACAAAAAGAAAAAACCCATATCACGATTAAAGACAACGGCAGAGGAATAGAAGAGGCAGAGCTGGAAAAAGTGTTTGACCGCTATTACAGGGGGACGAATACAGGAGTTTCACATGCTGGCTCTGGTCTTGGGATGGCCATTGCAAAGGATATTATCGTCAAGCACGGCGGGGACATCACGATCCGCAGCAGTGTAGGAAAAGGAACAACAATTGATATCCAACTACCAGCATAAAAATAGACAAAAAAAACGGTTCTGATCAACGACAGAACCGTTTTTTTCACCTATTATTTATTCTGAAAATACTTTGATGCCTTTCACAATGTTCCAAATGAAGAAGTAGATGGCAACAAGGAATGTCACTGCATATGTCGCAATTAAGAAAGGCCCCGCATGGCTGATATCTTTCATACCAAGTAAACCTGAACCAAGGATGCCAATACCAAAAATCAAATAAGGTATGACATGCGTCCATAATGATTTTTTCGCATGATATTTCACTTCGTCCTGACCTAAGAAATAGACGATAATTGGGAACAAAAATGGTGCGAAAAAGATACTGAAGTAACATAATGATGACAAGACTTTATTTTCTCTCAAAACGTTTCACCTCTATGATTTATTCACTACATACACATTGTACTACCTCAACCTTAATCCGTATTAATCTGAACCTTACAGCAACCTTAAAAATGTTTACCTTTTAAAATAATTTATAAACGACATACTATAATATAGGTATTTAAATCTATTTTACCGAAAAAAATAGTTGACTTTGGTTTATCCTGTGTTTACAATAAAGTCGTAACCGATGCAGGAGTGTTACTGATATCATCAGGCACCACCAAGTCAGGTAAACATGTTGTACATTTGTACGTTGTTTGCTGAGATTTTGGTGTTTTTTTATGCTTTTTTAGCAGTTTTAGGTAAGGTGGGATGAAGATGTTCACCGTCGTTAAAGTTTTAAACAATAATATCGTATTAGCTCTAACAGACACTCAAAATGAAGTAGTTGTTTTTGGTACAGGAATAGGCTTTAAGAAGAAAAAGGGTGATACACTTGATGAGAGCGCTGTCAGTAAGACATTTTATTCTGATCAGACGTCTCCATTAGAATCTCAACTTGCCGCTATCCCAACTGATATCCTTTTATTAACTGAAAAAATCATTCATATGGGCGAAGAGATGTTGAATAAAAAATTAGGTTCTAGCATGCTGTTTTCGCTATCTGATCATCTTACCTTTTCTATTCAAAGGCATCAAGAAAAAATGGAATATGAAAACCCAATTGTATGGGAAATTCCACATCTATATTTTCAAGAATATCAAATTGGGAAAAAAGCACTTAAAATTATTCAAAAAATGATGGGGATTACTTTTCATGATACAGAGGCTTCACTCATTGCCCTTCATTTTGTAAACGCTCAAATAGATGGTCAGTCTATGGGAGATACGATCAAAATGACCCATCTCACGAAGGAAATCGTTAAGATTATTCAAAACATTTTCGAGATGGTGTTAGATAAATCATCAATAGATTATTCGAGGTTTATCACTCATTTGAGATATTTTATTGTCAGACAAGAAACAAATCAACCACCGCAGCAAATGGATGATTCATTAAAAGAATTAATTCAGGATCGTTATATGAAGAGCTATGCATGCGGTTTAATTATTAAAGAAATGTTAAAGCGGGAATTCAATTGGAATGTCACTGAAGACGAACTTGTTTTTCTAGTCATTCATATTGAAAGAATTACAAAGAAACATCAACAAAATAAATGATTTCTTTTAGGCGTGTTATGAAAAAGCATTAACCTAAACAAATCTCCATTTAGAAGTCTTTCTAATGGTGGATTTTGTTTAGGTTTTTTTTGTGAAAATGAAGGGGTGAAGACATGGGAAACAAAGAATTGGCGCAAGAAATTATTAAATTAATCGGTGGAACCGGCAATATATCTCAAAGCTGGCATTGTATTACGAGGCTGAGATTTAATATCAACGATGAAAAACAGGTGAAAGTAGATGAACTGAAAACAGTAGACGGTGTGCTGGGAGCGCAATTCCAAAGCGGACAATTCCAAGTCATTATTGGAGCAAAGGTTGCAGAAGTCTATGAGGAAATCGACCATCTGATTGGAGAGGGCAGCAATGATTCTACTCCTGCTAAAAATACGTCAAAAATGAATCCAATCGAAGTCGTATTCGATGTCATTAGCGGGATTTTCACACCGATTTTGCCGGCGATTGTTGGTAGTGGATTGATAAAAGGGATCATGGCTTTGTTCGTTAGTTTAGGCTGGATGACGGAAAAAAGCTCTACCTATGCTGTACTTCAAATCTTTTCAAATGCTGTCTTTTACTTTTTACCTTTCCTCATTGCGTATTCTGCAGCGAAGAAATTTAAAACACGAGAATCTCTTGCGATGGCACTCGCTGGGATTTTATTGTACCCAACGTTGGTGGAAGGTGCAGCAAAAGGGGCAGATCCACTTAGTTTTTTAGGATTGAGTATTCCATTAAATAATTATACTTCTTCTGTCTTACCGATTATTTTAGGAGTGCTGCTCCTTAGCTTTATTGATAAGTGGATAACGAAAGTGATTCCAAAATCCTTAAGCATCGTGTTTACACCGGTACTGAGCTTAATGATCACGGCGCCTCTTACACTAGCTTTCATAGCGCCTATTGGAAACGTTTTCGGTCAGTATTTAGAGATCTTTTTCACTTCTTTATTCCATTTTGCTGGGCCGATTGCAGGTTTATTAATGGGAGGCCTCATGCCTTTAATTGTGCTAACTGGGATGCATTACGCATTCTTCCCAAGCACGTTTGCCAGCTTTGAAAAAGTTGGCTACGATATCATGCTGCTTCCGATGAACTTTATTGCCAATATGGCACAAGCAGGTGCCGTTTTAGGGGTCATCATTCGCACAAAACGAGTAGAAACAAGGTCTTTGGCGTTATCAACATTGCTTCCGAGTTTCTTTGGAATTACAGAACCAGCCATTTATGGAGTAACACTGAGATTGAAAAAACCTTTCTATGCTTCATTAATAGGCGGCGCAGTTGGCGGATGTTTTTATGGGTTATTCTCAGTCAAAACGACAGCATTTTCAATTCCAGGTATTACATCTCTGCCAACCTATATTATGAAAGGCACAAATAATTTTCAGCTGGCTTTAATTGGAATAGCGCTGAGCTTTTTGGTCTCACTGCTTGCCACTATGTTTCTTGGCTTCAATGAACCTGCCACAAAGGATGAAGGGCAGCCAGAAAAACAGGGAAAGCCATCTAAAAATCCAGAAAATCCAGTCAATCAACAAGCTGCCAGACAAGTAAATCCTTATGAAGTACAAGCACCTATAACTGGTAAAGTCGTTCCTTTATCTGACGTAAATGATGCCGTCTTTTCAAGCGAAATGATGGGCAAGGGAGTAGCGATTATACCTGATAAGGGGGTGGTACAAGCGCCGTTTGCCGGAAAAGTAGTGACCGTTACACCTACTAAACATGCAATTGGTTTGGTTTCAGATGATGGGGTTGAATTATTAATACATGTAGGGATTGATACCGTCAGCCTAAATGGTCAATTCTTTGAGGTATTGGTGGAAGAAGGAGATGAAATCAACATCGGGGATCATTTATTATCATTTGATATAGAAGGAATTCAATCAAAAGGATTAGATGTCGTGACACCTATGATCGTCACTAATTCCTCGAAGTACCTGGATGTTATTTATACAGGTGACTCTTATGTCAACGCAGGAGAAAATAAACTCTTAATGCTCATTCATTAATCAAAATAGAAGGGATGATTGAAATGAAAGAATTAAAAAAAGGATTTTCAGATAATTTTCTATGGGGTGGCGCAACCGCTGCCAATCAAATAGAGGGTGCATATTTAGAAGGCGGAAAAGGGCTGTCAACTTCAGACTTCGCTGCATATAAAGATCCTTATGCACAAGGAAAAGTGAACAACTTTACATTCGATGTGAGTTCAGCTGAACTAAACAAGTACAAGGAAAGTCCTGATGCATTTGATTTCCCAAAAAGACGCGGAATTGATTTTTATCATCGTTATGAAGAAGATATTGCACTGTTTGCAGAAATGGGATTTAAAGTATTTCGTTTGTCTATCTCATGGGCAAGAATCTTTCCAACAGGCTTAGAGGACAAGCCGAATGAAGAAGGATTGGCTTTTTACGATAAAGTATTTGATGAATGTGCGAAATATGGAATTGAACCGCTAGTAACGATGTCTCATTATGAAATGCCGATTACTTTAACAGAAAAATATAATGGATGGATGAGTAGAGAGCTTGTCCCATTGTTCGAAAAATACGCACGTGCGATTTTAGAAAGATATAAAAACAAAGTGAAATATTGGATTACGTTTAATGAAATGAATATGAACCTCAATAGCCTTTATACAGGTGCTGGAATTTTAGAGGATCTAGTAGACCATAAATTACAAGCTGCTTACCAAGCATCTCATCATCAATTCGTGGCAAGTGCCTTAACAGTGAAGGCTGCGAAGGAAATCATTCCAGATGTCCAAATTGGCTGTATGATTAACCAGATTGAAGCCTATGCAAAAACAACAAAACCAGAGGATCAGCTGCAGGCAGTCAAATCGAATCAATTGAATATGTTCTATCCTGATGTTCAAGCTAGAGGCGAATATCCAACATACATGGTGAAATACTTTGCTGATAATCAAATCAAGCTGGATATTAAAGAGCAGGATGAACAAATTTTAAAAGAAGGCACGGTTGATTTTGTTGCGATCAGCTATTATATGTCCCATGTAGCAGAAGCACGTGAAGATGCAGCTGAGCTAGCGGGTACGTTTGACAGTCCGATTAAAAATGAACACTTGGAATTATCACAATGGGATTGGCCGATCGATCCAATGGGTCTGCGCATTTCATTAATTAAACTGTATGACAGATACCAAAAACCTTTATTTGTTTGTGAAAATGGACTTGGTGCAAGGGATACATTGACACAAGACGGAAAAGTACACGATGATTATCGAATTGATTATTTGAAAAAACATATTGAACAGATGAAAGAAGCCGTAAAAGAAGGTGTTGACCTAATGGGGTACACACCTTGGGGCTGCATTGACTTAATCAGCTGCGGAACATCTCAAATGACTAAACGCTATGGTTTGATCTATGTGGATCAAGACGACCAAGGAAATGGTACACTGAATCGTTACCGCAAAGACTCATTCTTCTGGTACAAAAATGTAATCGCATCAAATGGAGAAGACCTATAAAAGCAAATTGAATGATGTAAAACACCATCTCAGGGCGCCTTAACCGGCTGCATGCGATGGTGTTTTGTTTTTTACGAAAACGTATCTTGACCTTGAAGTATACTTCAACCTTTATAATGTAAATATAGAAAGACAAAATTACGAAAAAGGGGTAACGATGGAGTTGATGACTAGAGGAGAACTTGCCAAACAAACAGGAATAAGCCCTGCCGCAATTCGTTACTATGAAGAACACAACATTTTACCTGTCCCGAGACGCCGTTCGAACGGTTATAGACTATACACAGAAGATTATATTGTGAAAATTCAATTGATCAAAGATGCCAAATCATTGGGTTATTCACTAAAGGAAATAAAAGAAATATTGGAAATGCTGAGTCAAGACATAGAACTTGATACTTTAAAAAGAATTGTACATCAAAAACATGAAGAAATTGAAAAGAAAATTGACAGTCTCCGTCTCATACAAGACCTTTTATCTAACTTATTAAAGACTCCTGAGAAAGAAGTACAAGTGTATCTCAAATCATTTCGTATGATGAATCAGGATGACGAATAAACATATCTGCTTAAAGTAAAGGAGAGAAAACAAAATGAGTATCGACATTTTTAATGGAGAACGTTCTGAAGAAAGTATTCAATTTGAAACATTATTCACGTCCCAAAGTAATAAAGAGAGTTTTGCTAGTGTCGAAAAAACCAAAAATCTTCTGTCTCAAATAGAAAATATAAAGCCTTATGCAATCGGAGACGATGTGAAATTAAAGAGTGAGATAAAGGAGCAGACTTTCGAAGGAATGCAGGTTTTCACATTGAATGACCAAATGTCGCAAAAACAAAAGGTGATTTTATATATACATGGTGGTGCCTGGGTAAACCAGCCTCTCGATTTCCATTGGTGGTACATGGATAAAATGGCTAGGTCCCTTAACGCCAAAGTGATCGCTCCTATTTACCCTAAATTACCTCATTACAGCTACCAAGATACCTATCCAAAAATTCTAAATCTATATAAAGAAATACTAAAAACAATTGAGAGTACCGATCAATTAACGATCATGGGTGATTCAGCGGGCGGAAATATCTCTCTTGGCCTTGCGCACCTCTTAAAGATGGAAGGTCTGCCGCAGCCGAAGGATATTATTTTATTATCTGCATGTGTTGATATGAGTTTAAGCAATCCTCTTATATTTGAATATGCCGATAAAGATCCCATTTTAGCGCCAGAAGGAATAGATGTCATTACAAAAATGTGGGCAGCAGATAAAAAGGTAACTGACCCAATAATCAGTCCAATTCACGGTGACTTTAACGGTCTTGCGAAGATCACTCATTTTATTGGAACACATGATATTTTATATCCAGATGTACTAAAACTTGATGAAAAGCTAACAGAACAAGGAATTGACATGAAAACCTTTATTTATCCAGAAATGCTGCATGTATTTGTCGTCATGCCAATCCCTGAGGCACAAGACGCTCAGGAAAAAATCATTCAGGTGATAAATAGTTAGATGCTCTTTTCACATATCAAAATGCTCCGGCTTGAATATTTGAAAGCTTAGCGAAATGGGCTGCTTACTGAAAGCAGTCTTTTTCCATTCAACATGACATACATTCGGAATGTCAATTCACCTCAGATTAAATATTCCTTAAATTCCAATTTTTGTTTACAACGTGCGGATTTCCTATTAATATGATACATATTCGGTTCTTCACCGGTTCATAAAGGAGAGTGACATGATGAGTGTTTTCTTTCTTCATCCCATGGCGCTAATCTTATTTACACTGCCTTTGTTATCTTTGGTATGGGGGATTGTTGGCTACTGCATCTTTAAGCGAGTTTACATCGTTCTTATCATCACATTTGCAGTCTCCACTATTTTTATATTTGCCTATACTGGGTTTGACATGTCAAATTTGTATTGGGTCGTGGTGATGACCTTTTTATGCATGTGTACCTCTGTCATCACAAAAATCATTCGATATATGTATGCCCGCTATAAAAGAGCATAACGAAAAAGCTGATGGTCACAAAAATCAGCTTTTTTGTATCCATTCTTCATCTTGCGGAACCGCCCATTTTCTGAAGTTTGGTATAATAGATCAGTATATTCAAAACGAGCATAGAAGGGCAAAGGGAACACAATGCACACATTTGATCTTACTCCAAAAGATGTAGAGTTAATAGACGAAGCAAAAAAGAAGATTACGAGCCTTTATGAAGAGGATAAACACCATGTAGGAGCCACTATCCGCATGAAAACAGGAGAAATGATCTCGGCTGTCCATATAGAAGCGTATATCGGACGGGTAACGGTTTGTGCAGAAGCCATTGCAATTGGCAGTGCTTTATCGAATGGATATAAAGATTTTGATACAATTGTTGCCGTTCGACATCCATATTCAGATGAAGAGGATAGAAGATTGAGGGTCGTAAGCCCTTGCGGCATCTGTAGAGAGCTCATTTCAGATTTCGGACCAGAATGTTTTGTCATCATAGAAATAGATGGCGAACTAGTCAAAGTGAAAATTGGAGAACTCATTCCACTCAAATATACTAGAAGTTGATATACAGCCTAGACTTAGCAGCTTCAAGCGTTCTCTTTGTTACATTCCAGATAACTGAAAAATCGCTCCACAAAATCAGCCCCATGTATGTTCTCCATATGCGCCGTATTAAAAATATATTGTTCCATATGCTCAAGCTTGCGCAGGCTGCGTACCAGTACTTTGCGATCCTCGTCAGAAAGATGAGGGTCATGATTTATCTTCAGCAATGCCTGTTTGACACGCGCGGAGACCTTTTCAACATATAGATGGTTTTTGGAAACTGGCGGAATACATTGCGACAGGTCACAGCCTGTAAAGCGAACACCGTCAAGAATACAGTTTTCAAAATTGGCAATCAGCTTTTGTTTACCATTTCCCTCAAACGTTATATCCACCAGCTTACCGGTAAAGGTACAATTTACGATATTCGCTGCTTGTAAAACGCGGTCATTAAACCTGCATTGATAAAATGTACAGTTGATAAACGCAGCATTTTCCAATGTCATTCTTCTCATATCACAGGAGGAAAATTCGCAATTCGTAAAAACAGCCTCGTCTCTAGCAATTCCAACAGAACGCAAATCGGAACGAATAAACGTACAATGATCAATCGTACTACCTGCAAAGAATCTCGCATTCGTCAGATCACACGTATTAAATACAAGATGACGCAGCTGACAGCTCCAAAATATAGGTGAATGAACATTCGAGTTATTGATGGTCGTTCCGCTTATCGTTTCATGTTCATACCTGACAATATCAGAAAATATTTCGTTGTCTACTGACATTCCAGACTCAAGCCTTCTCATTGTGATCACCTATCATTTCTTCAGAATCTTTTCCAATGATGAATACCTTCCAGCAAGTTCATTTCGGTTTCACTAAGCGGTTGGCACTGACAAGTTATTATATCATAAAGCTAGAAACATAAAGAGAGTGGTCATCGTTTTGAAAAGCGCTTATATCAAAATGTGTATTTCACATTCATTTTTTGATCATTGCATTCTGCAAAAGCCTGTACATGTGGAAAGTCTATCATACGATGGCGTGGAATTGATTAAGAAAACGAGTAGAAAGTGATGATCTGATGGTCTTATGTCTATTGCATGGCTGAACGGTGCTATCATGGCCAGATAAATGAAAAAAAGCCTTGGAATTAGGCTTTTTTCAGTTTCTCCATGATAGAAACTAAGAAGGATGATTTTTTATTTGTTTCTATTTCTGTTCCCTAGAATAGATATCCGCAACGATTTTTAAAAAAGCCTTCAAAGCACGTGTTTTATATCGATCTTTCTTCACGACAATGCCAATTTTCCAGGGAATATATTGACTGCTAATTGGTTTTACACAAATGTCCTCTCTGTACATATCCGTTAAAGGACTTGGAAGGATCGCCACTCCAAGTTCATCACGAACTAATGTCAAAAGCAAATCCCATTGTGTTGTGCTGTAAGCGATTTTGGGAACAAAATGTTCCTTACGGCAGCTATCTACAATCACTTGACTCAACGCAAATGAAGAATCAAACAATATCCAGTTATCCTCTTTAAGCTGTTCGAGTGAGAGCTGTTGTTCATCTTTTAAAGCGTGATTTTTTGGTAAACAAGCCACAAACGGCGCTTCAAAAATGAGTTGTTCTTCTAATTCATGACTTTGCGCAGGTATGACAACAAAGGCAACATCTACTTCGCCTTTCTCAACGAGTTTTTCTACATGTAAGCCGCCCTCCTCAATCATTTCGAGCGTCACATCTGGATGCTTTTGAGTAAAAGCTTTTGCCACTTTCGAAAAGAAAAAGGTACCAATTATTTGCGGCAGACCGATCTTTAAATGGCCGCGAATATGCGTGTCGGTATCACCCAGCTCCATTTGCAATTCATTCATTTGCTGCAGTACCGCAATCGCTTTTTCATATACAAGCTCTCCTTCATCCGTTAACTTGAAAATTCGATTTGACCGATCGAAAAGGATGACACCCAGTTTTTTCTCTAATTTTTGGATGGTTTTAGAGAGGGAAGGCTGGGCGATAAAAAGCTTTTCACTTGCTCTTGAAAAACTTCCACAATCCGCAATCGTTTTAAATATTTCAAAGTCCCGTATGTTCATGTTATCCTCCCATTATTCCAAATAGGCATACTTATTATGATCATTATATATTGTACATTATAAATATTTATTTTTACACTTTGATTAAGGAGGGGTTAAGATGTCTACATGTAAAGTTGCTGTTGTTCAAGCTGCTTCTGTCATTATGGATAAAGAAGCAAGTACTGAAAAAGCCATTTCGTTAACACTTCAAGCCGGAGAAAAAGGAGCCAATATTGTTGTGTTTCCTGAAGCTTTTATACCAGCTTATCCAAGAGGACTAGCTTTTGGCGCCACAGTAGGAAGCCGTTCTCCAGAAGGAAGAAAGGACTGGCTTCGTTACTTAGAAAATTCAGTTCCAGTTCCAAGTAGAACGACTGACAGATTAGGAGAAGCAGCCCGCAAAGCTGGTGTCTACCTCGTCATTGGTGTCATTGAAAGAGATGATGAATCAAGCCGCGGGACTTTATATTGTTCCGTATTGTTTTTCGGACCAGATGGAGCCTTACTTGGAAAGCACCGTAAACTAAAGCCGACAGGCTCTGAACGACTCATATGGGGAGAGGGGGATGGCAGCACACTGCCGGTTTTCGATACACCGTATGGTAAAATAGGCGCTTTAATTTGCTGGGAAAACTATATGCCATTAGCTAGAGCAGCGATGTATGCAAAAGGCGTCCAAATCTATATAGCCCCTACGGCAGATTCCAGGGAGCTATGGCAATCAACGATTCGCCATATTGCCGCAGAAGGCCGATGCTTCGTTCTATCTTGTAATCAATATGTGAATAAAGAGATGTATCCTAAAGATTTAGCCTGCTATGATGAATTAGCATCTTCTCCTGATGAAATGTGCCGAGGGGGGAGTGCAATCGTCGGTCCTTTAGGCGAATATATAAAAGAACCTGTCTATGGTCAGGAAGAGATACTGCTGGCAGATCTTGATTTGCGTGATATTTCTTCTAGTCAATTCGACTTCGATGTAGTGGGGCATTATTCGAGACCTGATATCTTCCAACTTGTCGTCAATGAAGAGAAAAAAGAAAATGTAAAGTGGATGAATCGATGAAATCACACGAAAAAAAGAGCAGCCATCAGCCGCTCTTTTTTTCGTATGTCAACCTTGATGAGTTTTTAATGGACCTTTTGTGATTTGAGAAAGCTCAGCATTAATATCAAAGATTTTAGCGTTGATGTCTGTTATTCCAAAGCTGGTTATTCTTTTAGAATGCATATCGAGATAATTTTCAGCAGCTTCCTTTGTTTCGAATAAGTAGATTCCGCCAGCCTCATTCTTCTCGGGATTCTCCGTCCATATTTTCCATATGAATCCGCCTTCCTCATTTATACTTTTCGCTAAATCAGAAAACTCTTTTGCCATTTCATCACCGAAAGGGCCCTTCATCTTAAAATCCACCTGTAATAAATGTGCCATCGTCATTCTCCTTATGTCGAAGTTGTAAAATACAGTTCTCCCAGCACTTCTTTCATTTGATACTGCTGCTGCGGAAGTTCTTTCTTCATAAAAGACCGTACATCTGATTGGTCAACATCGTACATTACTTCAATTTCTTTAGAAAATAGAAGTTTTTCTTTTTCGAGCAGGATAGAAACAGCTGGGCGCTTTTTCGGTTCAAGTTCTTCAGTGTTTAAAGCTTGCTTTAATCCTTCAACATAGACTTCAAATGAGCGGCCACCCGTGATTTTGACTCCTTTATTTTCTTCGTTGACGAAGATAATCGTTGGGAAACCTCTAGCACCAAGGTCTCGAACAAGAGTAAAATCTTGATCTAATAATTCCTGGCCGCTAGGCAGCTCCGCTTCATGGACAATCACATCTCCGTTAAGTCCAAGGTCGTTGACGATATCAATTAACACCGTGATATCCGATATATTTTGATTGAAGGCAAATAGCGCTTCTCTTGCACGGCGTAAAAAAGTATAGGCTAGTGCATCATCATGATGTTTTTGAATCACTTTGAACACGCGAGAGGGCGGGTAGGAGGATTGAACAGGATTGTCAATCATTAAGGAACCATCAATTGGCATGCGAGAATGTTCTCCAACCTCTCTCCAGTGACCAGCAACATCAGCAGGCTTATAAATTCCGTTTGCAGGATCAATTGGACCACCATGCCATTTCTCTAACAGTCCACCCAACACAGTCTGGAAATGAAAATAATGTCCATATTGCTCTTTAAATCGACGCAGGACAGGTTCAATTGCCCAGCAATGCGAACAAATCGGATCTGTTACATAATAGAGCGTTATTGTTTTTTTAGGCTGTTGAAAATCAATCACCTGGATATCCTCTTCTTCACCTACACCACATACACCTGTTTCTATATCACAAAACATCTCATTGTTTTTCAATTTCATTTACCTCCTCAAATTTTGCAGGAAACGCTATTCCCTATGTTTGTTTGAATCAATCATTTGCATTACAATTAGATCTTAAGACACAATGAGTAAGACCAACACCAATAATTTCTTCAATTTGTTGTTTATCCAACAGATTAATAGATGTGTAGAAAAAGGAGGAGGGATAAGATGACGCAGCCAAAGACAGACCCTCGGGTTCTGAGAACGCGTAAGTTAATCATGGAGTCTTTTATGAAACTTTCATCGAAAAAGGAATTTAAGGATATTACAATCAAAGATGTCACGGCAGAAGCCATGATCAACCGAGCGACGTTTTATTATCATTTTGAGGATAAATACGATTTGCTGGATAAAACGCTGTCAGAAGTATTATCGATTAATTTAGAAAGTATTCATTTCAATCATCGTAAACTAGATGAAGATACGATCATCAATATTTTTAAAGCATTAACGAATTTTCAACAATCTCTGCATAACCGCTGCCAAGTAGAATATGAAACTGAACTTGCTCCTATTGTGAGGGAACAGCTTGAAATCATTTTTTATCAATTGTTAATCAATCAATATACAAATGTCGAAAAGCAAATTCTGAAGGTCACAGCTGTTTTTTTAAGCTGGGGAATTCACGGAGCTTCTGTTGAGTGGAGAAAAAATAGTTCGCACATATCATCAGAGGAGTTTATCAAATCAGCAGTGCCATATATTTTGTCAGGGATTGATTTTAAACAAGCAGATAGTTGATTTGACAATTTTCAAAGGCTTCACTAATATAAATGCTATAGCATATAAATTTCATAGAGGGTGTTTACATGGAGTTACAAGATTTAATAGGCTATCTCGTTCATCGTACCGATCTCAAAATGACAAATTATTTTACAAACAGGTTAAAGCCTTACGGGGTCACTCCTGAACAATGGAGTATTATCAGTATTCTGAGCAGTGAAAAGGGGACTACTCAAAAAGAATTAGCAGAAGGAATTGATAAAAATCAAACCACTGTCGTCAGAATGATCCAATCAATGGAACGAAAAGGGCTTGTCAAAAAAATCTATAACGAACAAGACCGGCGCTCACATCACCTGCTTTTAACAAAAAAAGGGCACGAGGTCAAAAAGGCCATTCTTCCTGTCGTCATGGATGCACACCAAACGGTAACAAAGCAATTAAGCGATGAAGAGATTCAACAATTAAAATTACTTTTGAACAAATTATTTCATTCACACTATGAATCTTGAAACGTCTAATCTGTAACAAACGATTTATATCTAATATATGCTATGACATATAATTTTCACCAGCTGAAAATTTGTCCATTTGGACTGAGTGTTTCAGTCAAATAACTTAGAAAGATGTGATCACGATTTTCATACTTATTCTGCAAATGATATTGGCTGCTTTCTTTTTTGTAACAGGATCGAAAATTATATCAGGGAAAATGGCAGAAGAGTTCAAACGATTTGGTTTACCTGCTTTTTTTAATGTTTTAACCGGAGCCTTTGAGCTCATAGGCGCTGCTGGAATGCTGATCGGCATATGGATGCCAACAATAGCAATATTATCAGGCTTACTGTTAGGAGGCACGATGCTTGCAGCTGCCTTTACTCTGATCGTATTAGCCAAAGATCCTTTTAAAAAAGCACTCCCTGCACTTGTGTTATTCGCTCTCAGTATCGGGGTCAGCTTGTACCACATTCTTTAAGTTGATATCAGAATAAAACACAAAACCTAAACAAATCTCCATTGTTCTAATGGCGGATTGTGTTTAGGTTTTTTAGCGATTGAATTGTTTTCGAAGAACTAGGCATGAGACAGCGAATACTGCGAAAGCGCCCGCTGATCCAGCAGCAAACACCAGCTCAAATTGTTCTGGTTTGGACTTGAATAACAAAGGGACAGAAAGAATGAGAGCCGCACCACTAAAGCTCAATCCTAATATCAACATTGCCAATAATTTATTCATAGAAACACCTCTTACACTCAGAATTAGAACAATGGAAACGACTGATTCAAGAATCATTGTGATGATTCGACATCCTTTCACATTCCTAGTTGGAGTGTATCATATGGTGGCGGGCGATTGTAAAATACACAATTGTGAAATAAACTTTTTAAACGAACACTGTTCTTTACGAACGGTGTTCGTTATAATATAAATGTGATGTGGCTTTAAACGATGTCCATAAAGAAGAGGAGATGCATACGATGACAGCATTATCTAAGAAAGAAAAGCAGATCGCTATTATTGGAGGAGGACCTGGGGGGCTAACACTCGCCTTAATACTGCAAAATTACGGTATACAAACTACTATCTATGAGCGAGAGATGCATGACAAGAGTCTTGAAAGAGGGGGATCACTGGATATTCATGAAGAAACAGGTCAAAAAGCTTTAAAAGAAGCAGGAGTTTATGAGGAATTTCAAAGGAACGCCCGCTATGAAGGAGAAGATTTCCGTTTACTTGATAAATCAGGAAGAATTTATTTAGATGAAGAAACGGAATCAGATCAAAAAGGAACCCGCCCAGAAATTGATCGTGGTGTTTTGTGCGAACTGCTGTTAGATCAAATTGATGCTGAAAACATCAAATATGGATATAAACTAGAAAGTTGCATTTCATTAGAAAGCGGCATGACGGAGCTTCATTTTGAAAACGGAGTTGTTGAGACAGTTGATCTTGTAATCGGGGCAGATGGTGCTTTTTCTCGTGTGCGTCCTCTGTTAACAGATATTGATATTGAATACGCCGGACTCACGATGCTGGAACTGAATATCCTCAACGTAGAGATGAACCACCCTGATTTAGCTGCATTTAATAAACGTGGTAAGATGTTTGCTTTAGCAGACCACAAAGGACTGATTGGTCAGTTAAACGGAGATGGACGAATCAAAGTGTATGCAAGCCTTATGGTAGAGCGTAACTGGATTGAGACTTGTGGTATTCCGTTTCATCAAGCGAAGGAAGCAAAAGAACAATTATTAGCGTTATTTAGTGATTGGGACGATCAGCTGAAAAATTATATTCGTTATGCAGAAGATGCCATCATTCCAAGACGGATTTATACGCTTCCTGTCGGTTTTAAATGGAACCGCCATAAAGGAGCAACGCTTATCGGTGATGCCGCTCATGTCATGTCGCCATTCGCAGGGGAGGGTGTAAACATGGCGATGTTTGATGCAATGGAGCTTGCACTTGCGATTGTTCGAAATCCTCATCATATTGAAAAGGCTATTGAAGAATACGAAGACAGGATGTACGAATATTCATCGGAGAAAGCTCGTGAATCTGAAAAAAGTTTAAAGCTGTGTTTTTCAAAAGATGCTGCAATTAAGCTTGCTGAAATGATGAATTCTTTTCAAGAAAACGGTGATTGATGCTCAATTTACTATTTGACTTTGACATGTTATAAAGAGATTATGAACAATTCAAATCGTCGTATTATAAGTCGTCGGTCTCGGCCGGCTAAAGAGCCCTTAAGCCGTGAACTCATTGTGAAAACTGCCTATGAGCTTCTAAAGGAGCAAGGGTTAGAGGGCATGAGTATGCGTAAGGTGGCTAAAGCACTCGATACGGGACCTGCATCTTTGTATGTCTACGTGAACAATTTTCAAGAACTAAGTGCTTACGTATTGGATTATGGTCTCGGCCAAATGGTTTACCCAAATTCAGTGAATGGCACATGGAAAGAACAGTTATTTGACATATTGCATACTTATTTCCTACTGTTATTCGAAAAACCTGGTCTTGCTGAAATTTCTCTTTCCACCATCCCGCAAGGAACGAACTTTTTACAGTTGACCGAACATATTCTCGCTGCATTGCATGAAGGCGGGGTCAAATCTACATCTGCTGCATGGGGAGTAGACCTGTTACTGTTATACGTATCTTCCGTAGCATACGAAAAGGTCTCTTGGAAGAAACATGGCTCTTCGCAGATTTCAGATACAAAAAAAGCATTTCATGATGCAGACAAAACGCGGTTTCCTTTCATCCATAGCCTAAAAGAAGAAATGTTTGCAGGTGATACCGTATCAATGGAACGGTTCAGGTGGGGAATTGAAGTCATTTTGTATGGAATCCAGCAAGAAATCAATTAGAAAGGAGCACAAGCAAAAAGCAGTCAATGGCTGCTTTTTTTATATTTTCTTAACTTTTTCAACATATATAAAAAAATCTATATATTGTTTTTGTATATAAAAAATTATATAATCTAGTGGAATAAACAAATGAGGTGCTTAGGCATGGAAAATATAAAGAATTTATTAGAGAGCTATATTCCTTTAGCAAAATCTACGGCAAAAATGTTTGGACCAAATTGTGAAGTCGTTATTCATGATTTAACGAACCCACAAGCATCTGTCATGTTTACAGTCAATCATCATGTGACGGGAAGAAAAATCGGTCAATCATTTGATCATTTGGTAAAGACTGTTTTACAATCAGAAGATTTTAAAGAAGATTATCTTGCTGGGTATACATTTAAAACAGAAGACAACCGTACCATTCGTTCTTCGACTTCATTAATTCGTGATTCGAAGCAAAAGGTGATCGGTGCATTCTGTATCAATTTTGATGTTGAAGCATTGAATCAAATGCAGCAATTTATGGATACTTTTCTTTCTACAAAAGTTGAAGTTCAAGAGAATGAAACAACATCAAATGATGATCTTGAAAATGTGGAAGGAATCGTAGATCAATTGATTCAACGGATCATTCAAAACAGTGTCCACCCAGTTATGAAACGCCATGAAAAAATTGAATTAATAAGGTTCATGGATGAAAAGGGAATCTTTTTAATGAAAGGTTCGGTTGAGAAGGTCGCATCTATGTTAGGTATTTCTAAAGTCACCGTCTATAGCTATTTGGATGAAATCAAACATAAATCGAATGAAGGGGAAACGAAATGAAAAGCATCCTTGAGGTAGGAAATCTAAAATCCAACGGACATTATGCATTCGCAACCATTCATCAAAACACGGTCTATGTTTCAGGACAATTTGCCATCAATCCCGAAACGAGAGAAAAAGAATTCGGCCCCATTGAAGAAGAGACATTACAAGCGCTTAAGAATGTGGAGATGATTGTAGAAGCAGCCGGAAGTAAAAAAGAAAAGATTTTGCGTATGACATTATACATTTCGGATATTCATTTATGGGACAAAGTAGATGCGGTTTATACTCAATTTTTTGGTGAACATCAACCAGCACGTACTGTTGTCCCAACGAATGAATTACATTTTGGTTTCAAGATTGAAATTGATGCTATTTCTTATATTTAGAATATTTTTTTGCCTATGATATATAAAAAAGTATATTTTGTATAAAAAATTATTCGAAGGGGCTGATGATTGATGAATCAATTGATTTGTAACGATTGTGGGAAAAAGTATGAGATGACACCAACTCTATGGAAATGTGATTGTAACGGCGTATTAAACCTGGTGAAAGATATTCCTAAAATAGATATTGCGGCTTGGGATCACTATCCAAACTCATTATGGCGTTATGTTGAAACCATGCCATTTTCAAAAGGGTCAAAGACTTGGGAATCTGTGACAATGGGTGAAGGCCAAACTCCGTTAATCGTTTTAGATCCTCATGAGCCAAACACTTATGTAAAAGTTGATTATATGATGCCTACGCTATCCTTTAAAGATCGAGGAGCTGCTGTTTTAATGACAAAGGCAAAGGAATTAGGGGTAGCAAAAGTCATTGCGGATAGCAGCGGGAATGCAGGAACGGCGATTGCCGCTTATGCAGCTCGTTGCGAGATTGCATGTGACATCTATCTAAGCGATGAAACTTCACCTAAAAAGATCGCTCAAATAAAAGCCCATGGAGCAACGATTAAAGAAATTCGCGGTACACGAGAGGATATTGCAGCAGCGGCGCAAAAAGCAGTAGACGCCGAAAACGTTTTTTATGCAAGCCATGTGTATAATCCTTATTTTTTTGAAGGAACAAAAACATACGCCTATGAAATATATGAACAAGTAAACGGAGCACCTGATACTTTAATCATTCCGGTTGGAAATGGTACTCTCCTCCTAGGTGCATATTACGGTTTTAAAGAGTTATTTGAAAATGGTTTAATTCATAAAATACCAAAAATCATTGCCATACAAGCGAAAAACTGTGCTCCTCTCGTGAAAGCTTATCAAAACGCGGAGGAATCAGCATCACCTGTTACGAATACAGGAACTTTGGCAGAAGGTATAGCCATTGCTGCCCCGGCGCGCTCCAAACAAATTCTAGAAGCTGTACAAGATACCAATGGTACATTTATAGATATTGAAGAGGATGAGATATTGAATGCACGCTCTAAACTAAGTGAGAAAGGATTTTATGTGGAAGTGACATCTGCAGTCAATTTTGCTGGCTACATGAAATATAAAAAGGAAGCAAAAGAAACAATCGTCATACCTCTTTGCGGTGCAGGAATTAAATCAAAATAACCAGATATGACTAATACAACTGATCCGGAATTGGCCAGATGATGATATAGATAAAATGAACGCTCTCTATAAATAGAAGGGTATCTCAAAAGAGATGCTCTTTTTCTTGCCTAAATGTACAATCCCTTTTGCCCAAAAGTACAATTTTAATCAACTATTTCATTACGTAGAATAAAGAGGTGAATATCATGAATTCGATGAAAAAGGAGTAAGTGAATGGCTAAATTTTTATATAACTTAGGAAACTTTGCTTTTACTAAGCCGAAACGAATGTTAATCGGTTGGTTACTTATTTTAGTAGCTGTAGTTGCAGCAACAATAGGGACAGGCGTTTCATTTAATGGAGATATGTCGATTCCAGGAACAAAATCTGAAAAAGCGATGGATCTCTTGGAAAAGAAGTTCCCAGCAGGTGATGATGAGGGAACGATTCGTCTAATATTTAAAGCACCTAAAGATGAAACTTTAGAAGCAAAGAAAGTGAAACATAAAATTAATGAGACGATAAAAGAAATTAAAAAGGATAAAGCAGTTAAGCAGGTGACCGATTTATATGAGACCTTTACGATAAGTAAAGATAAGAAAATAGGATATGCGGATATTACGTATCGAGTGAAAGCGGACAAGGTAAAGGAATCCTCAAAAGAGAAAGTATTAAATAGCATAAAGATTTCAAAAGATGCGGGCATCCAAACGGAATTAGGCGGCTCCGTGACATTCTCTGAAATTGAAGTAGGTGGCATTTCTGAAATCATAGGGATTATCTTCGCCTTCTTGATTTTAGCCTTTACATTTGCTTCACTTTTGGTCGCAGGATTACCAATATTGACGGCTGTGATTGGGTTAGTAATAGGTGTGATGGTCATTTTAATCACCTCAAACTTTGTAGACATGTCTGCATTTAGTCTCACATTAGCGGTGATGATTGGTCTTGCAGTAGGAATTGATTATGCGCTGTTTATCATTTCAAGATATCGACAGCTGTTAGCAGAAGGCTACAATTTGAATGAGGCTGCTGCTAGAGCAGTGGGTACCGCAGGAAGTGCTGTATTATTTGCGGGCGTCACTGTCATTGTTGCATTATGTGGACTTGTATTAGTTGACATACCGTTTCTAGGTATCATGGGCCTTGTGGGAGCCTTTATGGTACTATCTGTTATGCTTGTTTCCCTCACGATTGTTCCAGCTATACTAGGGCTTCTTGGAGATAAGGTGAGTCCTTCTAGGAAAAATAAGTTATTTTCTAAATTACAGCCAAAAAAAGAGAAAAAAACAATGGGCTGGGGAAGATTTATTCAAAAGCATCCGGGTAAAATAATGCTAGGTGTCATTTTATTGACAGGATTGATAAGCTGGCCAGCACTTCATATGGAGCTTGGTCTTCCGGATAACGGTATGAAAGGCAAAGAAACAACTGAACGTAAAGGATACGATCTTTTAGCAGAAGGTTTTGGCAAGGGGTTTAATGGACCACTTGTTGTCATCATAGATGCCTCTCAAGCAGATAAAACGATGAAGTCCAAGTTCATCGAGAAATCATCAAAATTGTTAGAAAAAATGGATGGTATCAAACAAATCACGCCGGCGATCCCTGATCAATCGGGTGAGTACGCAATGTTAACAATCTTACCTAGAAGTGGTCCGGAGGATAAAGAAACGAAGCAATTAGTGAAAGACATTCGAAATGTATCGACTGTGACTGACACAAAGTTTCTTGTGACTGGTTCTACTGCCGTGAATATAGATATTTCAGATAGACTCAGTGAAGCATTGCCAAAATTTGCAGGAGTCATTATTGGATTTGCTTTTGTGTTAATGATTCTTGTATTTAGATCATTCCTTGTTCCATTAAAGGCTGTACTAGGGTTTTTAATGACATTAACTGCTACATTAGGTTTTGCTGTCTTTGTTTTACAGGATGGACACCTTGCCCCATTGTTTGGAATACCTGCAGCAGGACCGTTGTTAAACTTTATGCCTGTACTAGTAACAGGAATATTATTTGGTCTTGCAATGGATTATGAAGTATTTTTAGTTAGTAGAATGAGGGAAGAATTCCTTCTATCTCATGATGCAAAGAAATCAGTTATTTCTGGCTTACAGCATAGTGGCAGGGTTGTAACTGCAGCAGGCTTAATTATGATTTTCGTTTTCGCAAGCTTTATTTTTGCTCAAGACTTGATTATTAAAACAATGGGATTAACATTGGCATTTGGGGTTTTATTCGATGCATTTGTCATTAGAATGACCTTTATCCCTGCTTGTATGATGCTATTAGGGCGGGCAAATTGGTACTTACCAAAATGGCTGGCACGATTGCTTCCGCATATTGATATTGAAGGAGAGTCAATTGCCCAAAAAGAAAAGAAGATTATATAATGTATTCTTTTTAAAATGTTAAAATCCTAATACCGCCATTGCCTCTTTAAAAGGCGGGCGGTATTTTTCGTGTTATGATGGGGTTTGGAAGGTGAGAGTTTATGGTTAAGAAACGGATAGACCCATTTAATGAAATGATCTATTCCCGAATTCCCGCGTTATTATGGGGCGTTCTTGTTTATGCTGCAGCGATGATTTTTCAGTTTTTAACAGCATCTTTATCGCTTTCAAGTTTGTTTTTTTCTGGCCTTATCGCGATCCATCTCATTTTGCACTGGTGGTCATTTTATTGGTTCAAGAAGAAGCCTTGGATTTATTTCTTCATACAAGGAATCGTTATTCTACTTTGTGTTTTAGCTATGCAAGCTGCCTCTCCTGTTATTTTAATTGGTCTTTTACCGTTATTAATTGCTCAAAGCATCGGTGTATACTATCATACATTAAAGATTATTTTGACAGGACTTTGTTTTTATGTACTTTTTTTTCTAGCTCTTATTTTGGTTAATGATACAGATGATCTGACTGTCTACATTCCGATTTTATTTCTTATCCTTATTGTGGTCGTTGCATACTCTATCTTATTTTTTAGACAAGTAAAGGCTAGAATACGAACTCAAACGTTTCTAAAGGAACTCGAACTCGCACACCAGCAGGTGGAGGAGTTAACCCTTGCTAATGAGCGTCAAAGAATGGCGAGAGATTTACATGATACCCTTGCACAAGGGCTTGCAGGCATTATTATGCAATTGGAAGCTGTTCAAGCACATTTAGAGAATCAAAATACCCAGCGTGCTCAAAGCATTATCAAGGGCTCAATGAGCCAAGCGCGAAAAACATTAGGTGAGGCACGAATGGTGATTGATGATCTTCGGAAGGATCGTCATGATCAATACGATTTAACTGAAACAGTGAAAAATGAAGTAAATCGATTTACGACAGCAACGAATATCCCAATTCGTACAAAGATATCTGTACCTCAGAATATGTCACCTTTTTTTATTGAACATACTGTTTACATGATAAAAGAATGCTTAACGAATGTTTCAAAACATGCCAAAGCAAGCCATGTCGAGTTAGTGATGGTACAACAAGGTGATCACATCCATTTGAAAATAGCAGACAATGGAGTGGGATTTGATGAGAAAAAACGAGAATCCACTTTTGGACATTACGGCATCATTGGTATGTCAGAACGTGTTCGGCTGCTTGGTGGAGAGATCCATTTGAAAAGTAAAAAAAATGAAGGTACACAAGTAATAGTGAACATACCTTTGAAAAAGGAGTAAATACAGTGTCTTATCGAATTGTGATTGTTGATGATCATTATGTTGTGAGAGAAGGATTAAAATTAATTCTTGAAACAGACGAAAGATTTGAAGTTGTTGGAGAAGCAGAAGATGGAGGAAAGGGGATAGATGTCATAAAAGAAAAATCCCCAGACCTTGTATTACTTGACCTCAACATGCCAATGATGAGCGGGCTTGATATGCTTAGAGAAATGCAGACTCTTCAAATAAAAGTTCCTGTACTCATTTTGACTACTTATAATGAAGAAAAATTAATGATCCAAGGGTTACAGCTTGGTGCAAAAGGCTACCTTTTAAAGGATGCCAGCAGAGAAAATTTATTTAATACTATTGAAGCAGCCATCAGAGGAGACATTTTACTTCAATCAAATGTGGCCTCAAAGGTATTTGAATCAACCGTACACAAAGAACCTCAAGAAAAATTGAAAACAGACAACCACTGGCTTACCGAAAAAGAAATGCTCGTTTTGCAAGCAGTAGCTAGAGGGTTTCGGAGTAAGGAAATTGCATTTGATATGGGAATTTCCGAGAGAACTGTAAAAGCACATTTAACAAACATTTATCAAAAACTAAATGTGACATCAAGAGCTGAAGCAATTAAAACATCAATAGAATTAGGAATTATTCATTTTTAGATTTCATTCTCTTCATAATTGAACAAACAGGAGTTAAAGCCATTCTTGCAGAAAGCACTTTTGTACAAACCTATGAGCTTGGGAACTAATAAAGAGACTACTTTAGGTAGTCTCTTTTTAAAAAGCATGGAGTTAGACTCTATAAAAGAAAGAAGGTATGTGGGCTTTGGTTGAAGAAGTCTAATAAACAATGAAGTAAGATTATAAACAAAGGAGAAAACTATGCAACATGATCTTCTCAATCAATTATTAAAGATAACAGATGAAGAGGAACTGATTCTACAAAACAGAAGAGAGATAAATAAAGACATTTATACCAATCAGTCTAATTTTATTATAGAAAGTCAAAAATTTCTCAATCAAGAGAGTATGATTACGGTTCGAAAACATACACGCTTTGTGGATTTTCCTAAACATAAACACAACTACATTGAGATTAATTATGTTTACAATGGACAGTATAACCAAAAAGTAGGGAATCAAAGAATAAATTTGCAACAAGGGGAGCTGTTATTTTTAAACCAGCATATTGAGCATGAAACTCAAGCTTGTGCAGAAGAAGACATTATTATAAATTTTATCATTTTACCTCATTTTTTTGATTTTATCTTTTCGTTTTTAACGACTGAAAATAGAATTAGTAATTTCTTAATTAACAGTTTATATAACAGTACTCAAAATGGACAATTCCTTTATTTTAAAGTTTCAGAAGTAGAAAGCATTCAAGAATTAATAAAAAAAATGATGATTGAAATTATGTCTCCTGCTTTTATGTCTGAATCCACCATTAAATTGTATATGGGTCTTTTAATGGTGGAGTTAATTAAACACGCTGATAAGGCCGAACATACAGAAGACAATCCTGTACAACATTATTTAATTGTTGAATCATTAAAGTATATTGATGAACATTTCCAGAGTGCATCACTGAATGAATTAGCCTCAAAATTAAGCCAGCCCGCTTATGCTTTAAGTAAAGAGATTAAAAAGACTACCAACTTTACATTTAAAGAATTACTTCAAGAAAAACGTTTAAATAAAGCGAAAGAGTTACTGGAAAGTACAGATATGCCAATTGCCTCTGTTATAGATCAAGTTGGATATGATAATGTAAGTTATTTCTATCGGATTTTTAAAAACAAATATCATCAGACACCAAAGCAATTCAGAGAACACTTAGCAAAAAGATAAGATGCTGCTAAATGTTCTTTTTTATTTTAAACAATTGCAAATAAGGACAATAAATAAATCATTTTAGACATTATTTTCTCCTTTTAGCTGGCTTAATATAAAGACATAAGCAAACGCTTTCACGCAAAGGGTGATTAAAATGAAGAAATGTTGTTTAGCAGTTGATATTGGTGCTTCTAGTGGAAGATTAATAGCGGGTCATCTTGAAGATGAACGTTTAAATCTAAAAGAAATCCACCGTTTCGAGAATAAAATGGTCCAAAAAAATGGCCAGTTTTGCTGGGAGCTTGATCGATTATTTGAAGAAATAAAAAAGGGAATTCATCAATGTAGTGAAATGGGATTATCTCCAGAAAGTATCGGTGTTGATACATGGGCTGTAGACTTTGTTTTACTAGATGAATGGAACAAACCTTTAACAGATTTTGTTGCCTATCGCGATTCGAGAACAGACGGGATGATGGATGAGGTTTTTAAAACATTCATGAAGGAACGTCTGTATCTAGAGACAGGAATTCAATTTCAAAAATTTAATACGATTTATCAACTTTATTCAATCAAACAAAATCATCCGGAGATTTTAGAAAATGCAAAATCTTTTCTAATGGTTCCTGACTATTTTCATTATTTATTAACAGGAAAAAAGGCAAACGAATACACAAATGCCACTTCAACTCAGCTGGTTAATGCTTTCACAAAGAAATGGGATCATGAAATATTAGATCAACTAGGCGTGAACAAAGAAATGTTCCAAGATATTCATCCCCCCAAAACAGTGTTGGGTACATTGACTGAAGATTTAATAGAGGAATTCGGCTTTAATATGAAGGTTATTCTCCCAGCCACTCACGATACTGGTTCAGCTGTCATTTCGGTTCCTGAGCAGGAAGAAACAATCTATATTAGTTCAGGAACGTGGTCTTTAGTTGGTGTAGAAAATCATTTTCCAATATGTATTACAAAAGCTTTAGATTACAATTTCACCAATGAGGGCGGCATTGATTATCGCTATAGATTTTTAAAGAATATTATGGGGCTTTGGATGATACAAGAAGTGAAAAGAAATTATAAAAATCAATTTTCTTTTGCAGAGTTGGTCGTCTTAGCTAATCAGGCTCAAACATTTAAATCCATCGTTAATGTAGATGATCCACGGTTTTTAAAGCCAGAAAATATGATTCAAGAGATTCAAAGTTATTGTCAAGAAACAAACCAGCCAATTCCATCTAGACCTGGAGAAGTAGCAAAATGTGTGTTTGACAGTTTAGTATGCAGCTACCAGCAAGCCATTAATCAAATTGAAGAAATTTTTGAAAGAACATTCAATCAAATTAATGTGATCGGAGGGGGTTGCCAAAATGAACTGTTAAATCAACTAATTGCTGACGCAACAAAAAAAGAAGTATACGCTGGTCCAGTTGAAGCAACCGCCATTGGAAATATTGTAACGCAGTTAATGGCAGTTGGCGAAATTGAAGATATAAAAGAAGCAAGAACAATCATTAAGAACTCTTTTAAGGTTAAAAAATACACACCTTTAACAGTAACGACACCGTCAAAAAGAAAGGAAGAATATCACATGACAATAAGAGAAAATTATGAGATTGCGAAAAAAGAATATGAAAAATGGGGAATCAATGTTGATGAAGTATTGGAACAATTAAAAAATGTACCGATTTCCATTCATTGCTGGCAGGGAGATGACATTGCTGGATTTGAAGTAAATAAAGGAGAATTGTCAGGTGGAATTGATGTAACGGGAAATTATCCTGGTAAAGCAACCACACCTCAACAACTAAGAGCAGATTTAGAGAAAGCGTTGTCTTTAATTCCTGGAAAACATCGTGTGAACTTACATGCCATTTATGCGGAAACAAATGGAGAAGTCGTTGAAAGGGATCAATTAGAGCCAAGACACTTTGAAAACTGGGTGAAATGGGCTAAAGATCAAGGTGTAGGCTTAGATTTCAATCCAACATTATTCTCACATGAAAAAGCAGCAGATGGGCTAACGTTGTCTCATCCTAATGAACGTATCAGAAATTTTTGGATCAATCATTGTATCGCCAGCCGCAAAATTGGTGAGTACTTTGGTAAAGAATTAGGAACAGCATCCTTAACAAATATTTGGATTCCAGATGGTTATAAAGATATTCCAAGTGATCGACTAACGCCTCGTCAACGGTTAAAAGATTCGTTAGATAAGATTTTTGAAGAAGAGATCAATGAAAACTATAATCTTGATGCCGTTGAAAGTAAGTTATTCGGTATTGGTTCTGAATCTTATGTGGTTGGATCGCATGAATTTTATCTTGGATACGCATTAAAAAATAATAAACTATGTTTATTAGATACAGGACATTTCCATCCGACTGAAATGGTATCAAACAAAATTTCGTCTATGCTGCTTTACAGTGACAAGCTTGCCCTTCATGTTTCTCGTCCTGTTCGCTGGGACAGTGATCATGTTGTGACGCTGGATGATGAGTTACGTGAAATTGGTCTCGAAATTGTTCGAAATCAAGCATTGGATAAAGTGATGATTGGCCTTGATTTCTTTGATGCAAGTATTAACCGAGTTGCAGCATGGACAATTGGAACAAGAAACATGATTAAATCGTTACTATATGCAATGTTAGTACCAAATGAACATTTAAAAGAGTTACAGGAAGATGGAAACTTTACAGAAAGATTAGCATTAATAGAGGAATTCAAAACGTATCCTTTCGGTGCAATCTGGGATTACTATTGTGAAAAAATGGGCGTGCCTTTAAAAGAAACATGGCTGGAAGAAGTGAAACAATATGAGCAAGATGTATTAACAAAAAGAAACCCTGTTTTAGCCTAAAAAATCATGAAAGACTAACTAGTAAATTTACAAAGAGATACAGTCAGGGGAAGGGTCTAATAGATCAATTCCCCTGTTTATATTACAAGGATTCCTTTTTAGATGAATAGGTTACAACTCAATGTTTTTTCCACTCTACGCGTGCTAATTGAAGGGAATCATATTCATCTCACATGGAGAATACACAATAAAATACTTATGAGAGAAGGGGCCTGCTTTTACTTTTCAGTCATCAGCCGACCAGGTAAATCTAAATATTCGTTAAGAGGAGGTTTTAAAATTGAAAGTGAGCTTATTTATTACATGTTTAATTGATACTTTCCAGCCGAATGTCGGTAAGGCAACAGTTGAGATACTTGAACACCTTGGTTGTGAAGTATCCTTTCCTACATCACAAGTATGTTGTGGCCAGCCCGCCTATAATAGTGGCTATGTTGCCGAAGCCAAGCAAGCAGCGAAAAATATGATCCAAACCTTTGAAGATGCAGAGTATATAGTAACTCCCTCTGGTTCTTGTGCAGCGATGTTCCACGAATATCCACATATATTCAAAGGAGATGTTCAATGGGAGGAGCGAGCAAGGCGTCTTGCTGAGAAAACGTATGAACTAACTCAATTTATCGTAGAGGTGTTAAAGGTTACAGATGTAGGGGCACGTTTAAAAGGGAAAGCGACCTATCATACATCTTGTCATATGACACGTTTGCTAGGTGTGAAGGAAGCACCTTTTACGCTGCTTTCTAATGTAAAAGAATTAGAGGTTGAGCACCTTCCCAACGCCCAAAATTGCTGTGGATTTGGTGGAACTTTTTCTGTGAAAATGATGCCAATATCTGAACAAATGGTAGACGAAAAGGTAGAAAGTGTTGAACAGACAGGTGCGGACTATTTAATTAGTGCAGATTGTGGATGTTTAATGAATATTGGAGGACGAATAGAACGTTTAGGAAAATCAGCGCGGGTACTGCATATTGCAGAGGTATTAAATAGCCGTTAATTCAAGGGGGGGAACACGACATGAGCATGAAAATTAGTGATAAAAAATTTAATGAACGTATTGATAAAGGAATCCAAGATTCTACGATGCGTGAAGCTGTGTCTACAGCTCAAGAACGCCTGTATACACGTCGTTTGGCAGCTAGTGAAGAGCTTGGGAACTGGGAAGAATGGCGTGATTTGGGGGAGCAAATCCGTCAACACACGCTGGAGAATTTAGATTATTACTTAATGCAATTAAGTGAAAATGTTACAAAACGCGGGGGACATGTCTTTTTTGCGAAAACAAAAGAAGACGCCGCTCAATACATGAAGGAAGTTGCAGAAAAAAAACAAGCCAAGAAAGTCGTGAAATCTAAATCAATGGTAACCGAAGAAATAGAAATGAATAAAACTTTAGAAGACATAGGTTGTGAAGTAGTAGAAAGTGACCTTGGCGAATACATTTTGCAAGTTGATGATCATGAACCACCTTCCCACATCGTAGCGCCGGCTCTTCATATGAAAAAAGAACAAATTCGTGATGTATTTCAAGAAAAACTAGGTTATGGAAAGTCGGAAGATCCTTACGAGATGACAAAATTTGTTCGTAAAATCCTGCGCGAAAAATTTCTTGAAGCAGAAATCGGTGTCACCGGTTGCAACTTTGCCGTTGCAAATACAGGATCAATTTGTTTAGTAACCAATGAAGGAAATGCAGACCTTGTAACTGCTATTCCAAAAACGCAAATCGCTGTAATGGGAATGGAACGTCTTGTACCAACAATGGAGGAGCTGGATGTACTCGTTGGATTGCTTTGCAGAAGTGCAGTAGGGCAAAAGCTAACAAGTTACATTACAACAGTAGGGCCTAAATATGAAGAAGAGGCAGATGGTCCAGAAGAATTTCACCTTGTTGTCGTTGATAACGGCCGTTCTGAAATCTTAGGGTCTGAGTTCCAACAAGTATTACAATGCATCCGTTGTGCGGCATGTATTAATGTATGTCCAGTATATCGTCATGTCGGAGGACATTCTTATGGCTCTATCTATCCGGGGCCAATTGGTGCAGTATTAAGTCCACTATTAGGTGGATATGACGATTATAAAGAACTGCCATATGCATCAACTCTTTGTGCAGCATGTACTGATGCTTGTCCAGTTAAAATTCCGCTACACGAACTACTTTTAAAACATCGTCAAGTAATTGTTGAAAAAGAAGGACGTGCTCCACTCGGTGAGAAACTTGCGATGAAAATGTTTGGAATGGGAGCATCATCTGCTGCTCTATACAAACTAGGTACAAAAATGGCACCTACAGCTATGAAGCCCATTGTATCAGGAGATCGAGTCTCCAAAGGAATTGGCCCATTAAAAAATTGGACTGAAATTCGAGAATTCCCAGCTCCAAGTAAAGAACGTTTTCGAGACTGGTTTGACAATCATAAAAAAGGTGGTGAAAAGTAATGAGAGGAACAGCTCAAAATCAGGAAGTTTTTTTAAATCATGTGGCTAAACAGCTGGGACGGGAAAGACGAATAAGTGGTGTTGTACGTCCAGAGTGGAAGAATAACGTAAATTGGGATGTAATGAAAGGTTATACAGAAAAGGAGTTAATCGCTACGTTCACAGAGCACTGCAGCAAAATTCATACTACTGTTTTTGAAACAACAAAAGATCACTTAGCTGAAGCTTTAAAGAAAATTGTTGCTGAACATGGCGGGGGCCCTGTAATGACAGCCCAAGATTCACGTTTCAAAGAATATGGCTTAACAGATTTACTTGAAAAAGAATGGCCGGAAGAAAATATAGAGGTACATGTATGGGATTCAAAAAAAGGACGTGAAGCGAATCATTCCCTCGCCGAAAAAGCCAATTTTGGTATTACATTCAGTGACTATGCACTTGCTGAGTCAGGAACAATTGTTGTAAAAACTCATGAGGGACAAGGGCGGGCACTTCACTTTTTGCCGACTGTCTATGTCACGATTATCCCGCGTGAAACGATTGTGGCACGTATTACACAGGCTGTTTCTGACCTAAACCAACGTGTGGAAAAGGGAGAGGCTGTTGCTTCTTGTATTCACTTTATTTCGGGACCAAGTAATTCTGCAGATATCGAAATGAATTTGGTCGTGGGTGTGCATGGACCTTTAAAAGCTTTTTATTTTATTGTGTAAGGTTGGTTGATATAAAAAATAGAGCTTCCATTTGGAATCTCTATTTTTTATTGTAGTAAGGAGAGCAGGGGGGAGGCAGAAAAATAGCCAAGCTTCTCAAAGAAAGCTTGGCTATTTTTTTAAGCGCTGTATCGTTCCTTTTCAATTTCTTTTAATGATTTTCCTCTTGTTTCTGGCGCCATGACTAATCCAATAATTGCAGCAATTACAAGAAACCCAATCATAATAGAACCTGATATTTTAAATCCTAATGTAGAAATCATCGTTGGAATCACAAGTGATATAAGGCCAACGGCTACACGCGCTGTACAAAAAAGGAATCCTTGTGCCTTTGCACGGTATTTTGTATGAAATAACTCACTTGACCAAAGACCATAAAAAGCTTGAGCACCAAAACCAGCTGCAGTTCCCCATAATATTACAAATATAAGCAGTTCAGTCATGCCCATTCCGCCGTACGTAAGAGTAGCCCAAGCAGCAATCCCCATTGCCGCTCCTATGCCATACAATACACGTCTGTTCACTTTATCACCTAGTTTAATAAAGACAAAGTACGTTCCTAAAACGGTCAAAATCCATAAAAACGCTTGTAATAAATTTGCTTGTGATGATGAAAGCCCTCCAACGGTCTGATAAATATACGGCATGAAGTATCCCATTACACCAGCTACTAAGTTCCAGAAGCAATAGATCCCTAGTAATAAAATAATGGCATGACGGTTTGCTTTGATTGTGAATAATTCTTTGACTGGACTTTTTAATTTTTCACCATTTGCTTTTTGATTCACTTCTTTTTGTTTTTCTTCTTCCCATATTTTTGATTCACTAATTTGTTGTTGCATAATCCAAGTAATTAAAGCGATTACAAATAATTGACCAAAAATAATTCGGCTTCCTAAAAGACCTAATGGGGCCAAGGCGACAGAGAGGAGTAACGAAATAGCTGGACCAACCGACCACGCTAACTGTCCCCATCCTACACGAGATGCACGTTCATTTTCAGGCGCTTCTTCTGCTATATACGTCCAAGCAGCTGGAATGGCAGCTCCTACGGCTACTCCAGTAATAATGTATCCAGCTAACAACATGGGGAAGTTAAAAGACAACATCGTTAATAAGACACCAAACATATAGACCAATAAATCGTATTTATAAATTAACTTTCGGCCATATTTATCAACCAGAACGCCTCCTATGAGGGCTCCTGCAGCTGAAGCAAATCCATTAGCACTCAGCGCTCCTAATAATCCCAGTTTAAAATCATTTAAATTTAAATATTCCATCCAGAGTGTCAGGCCGCCAGCAGCAGCTACGATGGATGCTGCCTCCAAATAATTTGACATTGCTACAGTAATAGTAGACTTTAATCCGCCTTTTGCATTACCAGCCATATTTAAATCTCCTCTCAAGTACCTTCAAACGATACATCCGTTTGAATGCCTGTATTTTCGCTGTCTTTGTTTTCCTAAAAAATTATGCTAAGTAAAACAATTCATTTAAATCTACAGAGCGCGGACTGTTATCTGAATTTGTCTCCATGATAGGCGCCATGTAATCCCACCATTTTTTACAAATATCACTTTTAGCCATCTGGTTCCATCTATCTTCATTTTCGATTTCCAAATAAGCAAACAATTGACCACTTTCTTTTTCTAAGAAAATAGAATAGTTATGGGCACCATGCTGTTTTAATGCCTCAACCATTTCCGGCCATATTTCATCATGTCGACGTTTGTATTCATCAAATTGATCCTTGTGTACAAACATAATACTGGCTTTTCTTATCATCTCTCTCGCTCCTTGTACTGTAGAATAAATGAAAAAAATAAAGAAAGCGTTTGCAAGAAAAGCAATTTAATCTTCACAATAAAGTGATTTTTCCCCTGATTTCTGCAAAATCTTTATTTTTCTTTGTTTATATGGTCATATTATTATAAAAACAAAAATAAAACAACATTTTTTTATTATTGGTTTTTGTTAATGTTGATTACGAGAGGGGTTCATCATAAATAAGGCAAGATAAAATTGTGGATATAGAAAAAGACAAACCTATATAGGTTTGTCTTGAACACGTATATACACAGAAAAGGAGAGACCTTAATCTTCTATTTGGATTGACTATGAAGCAGATTCACTCATCAAGGCTACAGAAGTAACATTGATATTTTTATCACGTAAAATGGCATGTGCATCATTGCTTAGTTTATCGTCAACAATAATGCGGCTAATATCACTTAATGAAGAGATATGAGAAAATTCACGGGATCCAAACTTACTAGAGTCGACCATTAAAATGGTCTCATGTGACCGTTCAATCATTTTTCTTTTTAAGAGAGCCTGCCACTCATTTGAATCACTTAAGCCGCTATTTAAGTCGATACCCTTACAAGATAAGAACACTTTATTCACATGATAATTTTCCAGTGAGCGCTCTGCTAGAGGTCCTACGTAGGATAACGATTTAGGAAGGAGGAGACCTCCTGTTGAGATCACCTGAATTTTTTCTTTCTTACTTAATTCTATGGCCACCTTAATGGAGTTGGTGATAACAGTCAAAGGAATATTCGGAAGGATTTTTGACATGTACCATGCAGTGGTACTTGCGTCAAGGATAATACGGTCGCCTTCTTCAACTTGCTTCACAGCTTCACGTGCAATCACTTTCTTTTCTAATACATTCGTAATTTCTCGCTCTGAAAAATCAACTTCTGATTCTTTTTCCTCAATACTAACTGCTCCGCCGTGGCTTCGCCGCAACTTATTTTCTTTCTCTAATTTTTCAAGATCACGGCGAATCGTTTCATCTGTCACAGAAAAAATTTCGCTTAATTCTGAAACACGAATGCTGGATCGTAAATTAACTAAATCTACTATTTTTTGATGTCTTTCAGCTAATAACATGTGTAACTTCCTTTCGCTTTTAATGAATAAAAGAAAAACAGCATAAAATTGCCTATAAGGTTGTTGTTTTGTTTTTATTTTTGTTTGTTTTCATCATAACATACTTATAACTTCAAAAAAATGATCTTAAACAGCAGCAAGGTTTAGTATTTAACGCGAATGAAATAGCATTGTATCAATCATAAAATAACCACTTATATCACAATCAAAACAAACATAAACAAAGATAAAATGTTTGTTTGTGTTGACTTAATGTGTTTCTCAAAGTAATATGAGGATGTAAACGCTTTTGCATGAGTTTATCAAAAGAATAATTTTTATTTAGAAAGATATATATCAATGAAAACAAGGGAGAAGATGGAGATGAAAGACCTTTTGACAAAGAAAAATATACTAAAAGCACCTTTCCTTCAAGAAATGACCAAAACGACAGCAAACCTATATCGCTTAGGTTGGGATGAACGAAATGGCGGGAATATTAGTTATTTATTAAAAGAGGACGAAGTAGCAGAGTACCTTGACGTTCATGATGTAAAACGAACGGTGCCGATGATTTTTGATGGCACTGAGTTAGCAGGGAAATATTTTATTGTGACGGGTTCGGGGAAATATTTTAAAAATGTAATAGATGATCCAGCCGCTAACCTTGGTATTATTCGTATAACTGAAGATGGCAAATCGCTTGATATTTTATGGGGGTTAGAAGAGGGAGGCGTTCCAACAAGTGAGCTTCCATCACATTTAATGAGCCATATTGAAAGATTAAAAGCAGATCCAAACCATCGTGTGATCATGCACTGTCATGCAACAAACCTTATAGGTATGACATTCACACACAGCTTGGATGAAGTAGCATTTACAAAAACTTTATGGCAGATGTGTACCGAATGCATTGTTGTATTCCCAGAAGGAATTGGTATTATTCCATGGATGGTTCCAGGAACTGATTCAATTGGAGAAGCTACAGCTGCAAAAATGAAAGATGTTCGTTCAGTTATTTGGCCACACCACGGAATTTTTGGTGCTGGAACTACAATGGATGAGACATTTGGGTTAATTGAAACAGCTGAAAAAGCTGCGGAAGTATACACAGTTGTATGTGCACAAGGAAGCGTGAAACAAACCATTACAGATCAACAGCTTCAAGACTTGGCAGATGCATTTGGTGTTGTGCCAAGACAAGGAGTTTTAAATCTATAAAAATAGTCTTTCCTACAATCCAATATTAGGAGGTTTCAGTAATGAACTCACAAACCAATGTTAAACAATTTCAAATGTACATTAATGGAGAATTTGTAAATGCTAGCTCGGGCGAAGTGATACAGGTGTTAAATCCGGCAACTGAAAAAGTGATTTCAGAAGTGCCAAGTTGTTCTAAAGAAGAGGTTCAAGAAGCGATTGAGTGTGCAGAAGCTGCACAAAAAGAATGGAAAAAGAAACCGGCTGCTGAGCGTGCAAAGTATTTAACACGTTTAGCTGAAGAAATTCGAAAAAATAGAGATTTTCTTGCACGCGTCATCTCAGAAGAACAAGGAAAAGTACTTGCTCTCTCTACTACAGAAGTTGATTTTACTGCTGACTACATTGATTATATGGCAGGTTCAGCAAGGACGTACGAAGGGGAAATTCTTCAAAGTGACAGACCAAATGAAAATATAATGATCTTTAAAGAGCCAATCGGGGTTGTCGCTGGCTTTTTACCATGGAATTTCCCATTCTTCCTTGTAGCGAGAAAGGCTGCGCCTGCATTGGTAACAGGGAATACCATTGTCATTAAACCTAGTAGTGATACGCCAAATAATGCAATAGAATTTGCAAAGTTAGTAGATAAAGTGGGTATTCCAAAAGGGGTATTCAATCTTGTAACAGGGCGCGGGGGTACAGTGGGAGACGAACTTGCTTCAAATGAAAAGATTGGTTTAGTCAGTTTAACAGGGAGCGTGGATGCAGGTGTAAGTGTCATGAAAGCTGCAGCTCAAAATGTAACAAAAGTCAGTCTAGAGCTTGGTGGTAAAGCACCAGCTATTGTAGCAGAAGATGCAGACATTGATTTAGCCGTGAAAGCAATTGTCGACTCACGTATCATTAATACGGGACAAGTATGTAACTGTGCTGAACGCGTGTATGTTCATGAAAGTATCGCCGCTCCATTTATCAAAAAAATTGTCACATCAATGAAAAATGTGAAATATGGCAATCCTCTCGAAGATGAAGGTTTAGATATGGGACCACTTACAAATAAGCAAGCAATAGAATCAATTGAAGCGATGGTAAACCGAGCTGTTGAAGAAGGGGCCCAAGTGTTAACTGGTGGAAAACGTGCAGATGTGACACCTGGATATTACTATGAACCAACGGTCCTCGTGAATGTAAAACAAGATTCAGAAATTGTACAGGAAGAAGTATTTGGACCGGTTCTCCCAATTATGACGTTTAAAGATTTAGATGAAGCAATTGAGCTTGCGAATGATTGCCAATATGGATTAACATCATCTATCTTTACACAGAATTTAGATACAGCGATGCGTGCTGCAAATGAGTTACTATTTGGAGAAACGTACATTAACCGTGAAAACTTTGAAGCCATTCAGGGATTCCACGCAGGTCGTAAGAAATCTGGAATTGGCGGAGCAGATGGTAAACATGGTTTAGAAGAATTTTTACAAACTCATGTTGTTTATTTGCAGCATAACTCAAACAAAAGATAAGAGAAAGACAACTTAATATTCCATGAGATTTATCAATGTTCTAAGAGTATCTCAAGAGAGATGCTCTTTTTCTTGACTGAATGTACAATCTTTTTTGCCTAAAAGTACAATTTCACTCAACGTCTAACTATTTTTTCATTTGTTCTTCTCCCCAATAGCAAATCTCATCTAATACAGGGATCAATGATAATCCCTTTTCCGATAAACTATATTCTACTTTTGGAGGCACTTGAGGATATTCTTTACGATTAATTAACTGATCTGCTTCAAGCTCTTTTAGTGTATTGGTTAATGTTTTAAAAGAGATTGCCCCAAGCATTCGTTTCAACTGATTATAGCGAATAGGCGCATTGTTTGCATATAAAGCATACAGTACTGTCATCTTATATTTCCCACCAATTAATGATAAAGTGTACCCAAATCCAGTTTCTTTTAGATCAACATGAGCTGTAAAGGATTCTTTTGTCATTTTACACTCTCCTTTAGGTTAGTATCGCACTTTAATTACCGTACTTGTAGTACGTTATAGCATACAATAAAATGAATGTACATCAAAATATGATGAAAATAACAAAAAAGGGTGAATGAATTATGAAAACAATTGTCTATGCACATCCTTGGGATGGAAGCTATAATCATGCCATTTTGACTTCCATTACAGAAAATCTAGAAACAAAGAGAGAACCATTTCAAGTGATCGATTTATATAAAGATGGGTTCAATCCCGTTTTTTCAGCTGAGGAATTGAAGTATTTTCATAAAGGAGAAACGCCTGATCAATTAGTTAAGGATTATCAAAAGAAATTAAGTCAGTCAACTGAATTAATATTTATATTTCCTGTCTGGTGGTGGGATTTACCTGCAATTTTAAAAGGATTTATTGATAAAGTCATGTTAAGAGGTTTCGCATTCTTGGAAGATAAAAACACTGGGGCTTTAAAAGGTTTATTGACAAATATTAAAAAAACAACCGTGATCTCAACATCTACAACAGATAAGGATTATATAGAATCTGAAGGTGGGAATGCGATTCAAAGCGTTTTTATTAACAGAACTCTTGCTGACTTGGGAATTAAAAACGAAGACACCAAATGGATTCATTTTTCGAGAGTTAACTTAACAACAGATGAAAAGAGGAAAGTATTTTTAAACGAAATATCCCAACGTATTTAATTTACTGTAGCAGCCAATAAGGAAAGGCACAACCTTTACGACTGATCTAATTGATTGAGAAGGTGGTAGAGGTTGTGAAATTAAATATCGACACTCAAATATGTATTCTCATTTCTTAGTTTACATAATATATATTCTAGGAAGTTAAATAAACAATGAATTTCTCTTGTCTCAAAATTAAGTATACTCATCTTATTGAGACAAAATAGAAAAAATCAAAATCCAACGTTATTCGCCAGATTTTGATTCATCAAGATATTTAATGATTTTCGCAGGATTTCCGCCAACCACCACATTTGCTGGAACATTTTTTGTCACAACGGCACCAGATGCAATGACAGCATTGTCGCCAATTGTGACACCTGGATTAATAATAGCACCGCCGCCAATCCATACATGGTTTCCAATGGTGACTGGTTTGCCGAATTCAATGCCTTTTGCACGTTCTATCGGGTCAAGCGGGTGTCCAGCCGTATAAATATGTACATTCGGACCTAATAAACAGTGATGTCCAATGGTAATTTTGCAAACGTCTAATAACACTGCATCAAAATTTGCAAAAAAATGCTCACCAATCTCAATATTGTATCCGTAATCGCACTGCAGTCTTCCTTCAAAAACGACATCATTTCCGCAAGCGCCTAATAATTCCTTTAAAATGGATGTTCTTTTTTCTTGCTGATTGGTTTGCTGATATGCGTATGTCAATTGTCTTGCTCTTTCACGATCTGCGATCAGTGTTTGGTCACTAGATACATAATGTTCTCCTTGGATCATTTTTTCCTTTTCACTTTTCATGTTGATCTCCTCCTCCCTTCTATTTAAATTGATGCGATATGATTACATCCTACCGCCCCCTTTATGTTTATTTTACCTTCTCATCATAACAATTGGGAAGGAATGATTTCTTTTGACTAGAATTGACCTTGTTCCTCCAGCAAGTTATTTACGAATCAGCAAGTCTCATTTATAATCGAGTAGATTTGTTCAATAACATATATATCTTTAAATGTGAGGGATTAGATGGAATTAAAGTGGTATAAAGCAATTATTGTGATCTTTACGATGTCTGGGATCTCCATTTCTACATGGTTTTCACGGACACCGGAAGTGAGAGATTTATTACAAGCAAACACAGGAACAATGGGACTTATTTTACTCGGTTTATCCGTTGGTTCAATTGTTGGGCTTGTTCTTTCAAATGTATTCGTCCGCAAAAAAGGCGGCCGAGTGGCGATTGTGATCAGTGCTTTTTTGATGTTCCTTGGATTTACTACTCTTGCCATTGGTTCAACACTCTCTTCTATCTTTGTCGTCACTTCTGGTCTTTTTCTTTTTGGCGCAGGCTCTGGCATGTGCAATGTAGCGATGAACTTAGAAGGAACAGAGATTGAGTACAGCATCAAGAAAACCATTCTGCCTATATTGCACGCTTCCTTTAGCATTGGGACTTTAATTGGAGCAGGTGCTGGTATTCTTTTTATCCATCTAGGCATCTCTGTATTGATACACTTTCTCGCTATCGCCCTTCTATTCTTCCTCAGTATATTGATTTGTACACGGTTTATCCCGCATGGGACAGGAAAGGATCAGCATGAGAAGCAGACCGATACAGTTGAGTCTACTCAAACGGCATGGCTGAACAAACGAACGATATCTCTTGCGATGATCGCTTTATGTCTTGCGTTTGTCGAAGGCTCGGCCAATGATTGGATTCCACTTGCAATGGTGGATGGCTACCAAGTTTCACATTCCATGAGTACAGTCATCTATGCTTTGTTTTTGTGTGGCATGATTAGCGGCAGACTGATCAGCGGACGTTTGATCGATCGCTTTGGCAGAGTATTATTGCTAAGAGTTGCGATTTTATCAGCAGCTGCCGGCCTATTCTTAGTCATTTTGAAGATTTCACTTGTTGTATGTATGATATCAATCTTTTTATGGGGACTTGGCGCATCTTTAGGCTTTCCGCTGACCATCTCTGCAGCTGGCGATGATAGCCGGTACGCGGTCAAACGCGTTAGTATTGTGACCTTATCTGGTTACACAGCCTCCCTTTCCGGTCCTCCTATTTTAGGGCTGCTTGCCAATCAGGTTGGACTGCTTCATGCCTTTATCTTTGTTCTATTTGCCATATGTATTGCAGGAATCTTTACTAAAGCTGTAGCAAAACCACATTCATTACAAGCCACTAAAAGTGTCTGATCCTTGATCATGGCACTTTTTTTAAATTTAAAAAATAAAATTGAAACCTTTCATGAAGTGAAACAGTCCTATAGATGTCGTGATGTTTATCGCTTTTTTAAAGAGGGAAAGTAAAAAAATAAGACTTTTCAAATAACTGAAAACGTGGTAAGATCATGAAAATAACCAGGAAGGGGTGAGAAAAATGAAAAAAAATATGCTATTAAAATTAGGTGTTTTATGCATAGCACTTGCAAGTTTTCATTTGTTCTCAATGCCTCATTCCGTTCAGGTATACCATCATGCTAAGGTGGTTGCCGATCAAGAATCACATGAAATGAAAATCGTCCAGACAATGGGCGATGAAAAGAAACAAAAACATGTGAACGCAGTATTTGCCGCATTTACAGCACTGCTGATTATTGGCAGTATGACAGCTGGATTTGCACGCATCACTCATACTGATCGATTTGACCGGAAAAAGAAGCATTTACTTGCAGTGTTCTATCAATCTTCTTATTTCCGACAAGCTCGTGTTTAACCCAACCATCTAAATCAAAACAAAAATTGGGAGGTTTTACACGATGTTATTTTTCTTAAGAATTTTCATTCTAGGTCTTTTCTCTGTCACTTCACTTTCTCTTTTCGTCTACCAAGGAATTGAAGTAGTGCACGCCATTACAAGCATGTTTGGCAACCACGAGAGCTAAATGACCCGTATATAAAAGAACCCCCCTGCCAGTCGCAGGGGGGGTTTTCGTTTGCTTATTTATTGTCATCTGGTGCAGGTTCAGGTGTCAGAAGGACATGAGTCACTTCTCCCTGCTCTTCCTCATCTATAATAAATGATCCATTGCTATAGCGGTCATTTGCTCTTAAAGTAGAAATATCAAGTGGAATCGTTGTACCCTTTTCTGTATCTATCTCAAGTGTATCGTGCAGCGCTGCAGCGATCACAGCCACAATACGGTGCGGGTTTTTCTTTAATTCTCTCAGCATAAGAACTCCGCGTTTCGCTCTTGATGTTTTATCAAATTCAGAGAGGTTCATTCGCTTTACAGCCCCTCTTTGTGTCGTGAGCACAAGGACATCGTTTTTCGGATCAATGATCTGACCAGAGACTACCTCGTCCCCTTCCTTCAAGTTGATTCCTTTGACACCGGCCGCTCTCGGTCCAACAACACTTACTTCTTCTTCATCAAACCACAAACCGTAACCATTTTTCGTTGCAATAAACAATTCCTGCTGTCCTGTTGTGACATGAACATCAACGAGTTCATCGTCACCTTTTAGGTTTAAGGCAACAAGCGGTTTCGAATAACGCTGCGCTTTATATTGAAGAAGCTCTGTTTTCTTCACCATTCCGCCTTTCGTAAAGAATAACAGATATGATGTTTCATCAAATTCTTTTATTGGAATGGCTTTTTGAATTGATTCCTCGCGATCAATCGAAATGATATTCGTAATATGCTGCCCCATGTCTTTCCAGCGTATATCTGGCAGCTGGTGAACAGGACAATAAATGTAGCTTCCTTTATTCGTAAACAGCAGAAGAACATCCGTTGTATTCATTTCAAACTGATGAATCAAACGGTCAGTATCCTTCATGCCAAAGTCCTTACCGTTAGAAGCAGCATAGGAGCGCTGGCTTGTTCGCTTAATGTAACCATCCTTCGTGACTGTCACATAAACATCCTCTGATGCGATCATCACTTCAAGGTTAATCTTAATTTCTTCGATTTTTTCCTCAATAACGGATCTTCTCTCATCAGCATATGTCTTTTTGAGCTTTTTCAGGCTGTTTGTAATGACCTTCAGCAGCTTTTTCTCGTTCGCTAAAATGTCTTCAAGCTCTGCTATGCGCACATCAAGCTCTCTTGCTTCGTCTCTTAATTGCGTAATATCTGTATTCGTTAAACGATATAACTGGAGTGAAACAATCGCTTCTGATTGTGCTTCTGTAAAGTCATATTTCGCCATCAAGTTGTTCTTTGCATCACGCTTATCATTAGAGGAGCGGATGGTGGCAATAACTTCATCTAAGATGGAAAGTGCCTTAATTAAGCCGTCGACAATATGGTGGCGTTCCTTCGCTTTTCGAAGCTCGTACGCTGAGCGGTTCGTCACCACTTCTTTTTGATGGGCAATATATGCATCTAGTACAGTGGTGAGCGTCATTAATGTCGGTCTTCGATTATGTATCGCTACCATATTAAAGTTATATGGGATTTGCAGATCTGAGTTTTTATATAAGAAATTCAGCACACCATTTGCATCTGCTTCTTTTTTCAGCTCTACTACGATTCGAAGCCCAGTACGGTCTGTTTCATCTCGGACCTCTGAAATGCCTTCTACTTTTCTTTCAATTCGGAACTCGTCCATCTTTTTGACAAGATTGGCTTTATTCACTTCGTAAGGAATTTCTGTGATCACGATTTGCTGGCGTCCGCCGCGGATGGTTTCAATCTCCGCTTTGCCTCGAATCATAATCTTTCCTTTTCCTGTTTCATACGCCTTCTTAATACCGTCTACACCTTGAATGATACCGCCTGTTGGGAAATCTGGCCCTTTGATGACCGTCATTAAATCCTCAACCGTACAATGCGGCTGTTCGATTCGTTTAATAACGCCATCAATGACTTCTCCCAAGTGATGCGGCGGGATATCTGTGGCATACCCAGCTGAAATCCCTGTTGATCCATTCACGAGGAGGTTTGGGAACATCGCTGGTAATACAACGGGCTCTTTGCTTGTATCATCAAAGTTTGCGACAAATTCGACCGTTTCCTTGTCTAAGTCCTTTAAAAGCTCTGAAGCAATAGCAGACAGCCTTGCTTCCGTATATCGCATGGCAGCAGGCGGATCACCATCGATACTCCCGTTATTCCCATGCATCTCAATCAGTACATTTCGTACTTTCCACTCCTGACTCATTCTTACCATCGCTTCATAAACAGATGAGTCTCCGTGCGGGTGATAGTTACCAATCACGTTACCGACTGTTTTAGCGGCTTTACGGAAGTTTTTATCCTGCGTATTTCCTTCTGCATACATCGCATATAAAATTCTTCGTTGTACAGGTTTTAGTCCATCACGTGCATCTGGAAGCGCACGGTCTTGGATAATATATTTACTATAGCGGCCAAAGCGGTCGCCGATTACTTCTTCTAATGGTAAATCATGAAATCGTTCTTGTTGTGCCATGTTTAAACCTCCTCAGCTAGCGACAAGTTTTCATTTTCAAGAATGTTGCTTTCCTCATCAAGTCCAAAGGCGACATTCTTTTCAATCCATTTACGGCGTGGTTCTACTTTGTCACCCATTAGAGTTGTGACGCGGCGTTCCACACGTGCAGCATCATCAATTTTGACCCTGACAAGTGTTCTCGATTCTGGATTCATTGTCGTTTCCCATAGCTGGTCGGCATTCATTTCACCTAACCCTTTGTAGCGCTGAATCGTGTACCCTTTTCCAACTTTCTTCAATACGTCATCCATTTCTTCATCAGACCATGCGTACTCAATGATTTCTTTTTTCCCTGAGCCTTTGCTGACTTTATATAAAGGCGGGAGTGCAATAAACACTTTGCCATGCTCAATCAGCGGCTTCATATAGCGGTAGAAGAATGTTAAGAGAAGCACTTGAATATGCGCTCCATCCGTATCCGCATCTGTCATGATCACGATTTTGTCATAATTGATGTCTTCTACATTAAAATCGACACCGACGCCTCCACCAATTGCATGAATAATGGTGTTGATTTCTTCGTTTTTGAAAATATCAGCAAGCTTTGCTTTTTCTGTATTGATGACCTTTCCGCGCAGCGGTAGCACCGCCTGGAATTTACGGTCGCGCCCCTGTTTTGCTGACCCGCCCGCTGAGTCACCCTCTACTAGGTATAGTTCGTTTCTTGCTGGGTTTCTAGATTGGGCAGGTGTTAATTTTCCGCTCAGCGTGGCTTCAGACTTTTTCCGTTTCTTGCCGCTCCTTGCTTCTTCACGGGCTTTTCTAGCAGCCTCTCTTGCCTGCTGCGCTTTAATTGCTTTTTTCACAAGAAGAGTGGCTGTTTCCCGGTTTTCTTCAAGGAAATACGCAAGTTTTTCAGAAATGACAGCATCAACAGCTGAACGTGCCTCACTTGTCCCAAGCTTTCCTTTTGTCTGCCCTTCAAATTGAAGCAGTTCTTCAGGAATTCTGACAGAAATAATAGCAGACAGTCCTTCGCGAATATCAGTACCTTCTAAATTTTTGTCTTTTTCTTTTAAAAGAGCGACTTTGCGAGCATATTCGTTAAAGGCTCTCGTCATGGCCGTTTTGGCACCAGACTCATGTGTTCCGCCATCTTTTGTTCTGACGTTATTAACGAAGGAAAGGATATTTTCCGAATAGCCATCATTAAATTGAAAAGCAAAATCTACTTCAATGGACTGATGCTCTCCTTCAAATGAGACGACTTCACTCAGAACATCTTTTTCTTCATTTAAATAAGCAACAAAGGCTTCAATGCCTGTCTCATAATAAAACGTTTCTTGTACATCATGCCGTTCATCGATCAGCTCTATTTTTAACCCTTTTAATAAAAAGGCAGATTCTCTTAAACGCTCTGATAATGTATCGAAATTATAGGTCGTAACACTGAACATGGTAGGGTCCGGCTTAAAATGAATCAGTGTCCCCGTTTTTTTCGATTTTCCGATTTTTTCGAGTGATGTGACAGGTTTACCGCCGTTTTCAAAGCGCTGATGATAAATAAATCCGTCACGTTCAATTGTGACAGTGAGCCATTCTGACAGCGCGTTCACAACAGATGCCCCAACTCCGTGAAGTCCACCACTTGTTTTATATCCACCTTGACCAAATTTTCCGCCTGCGTGCAGGACCGTTAAAATGATCTCGGGTGTCGGTTTTCCAAGCTTATGCATACCAGTAGGCATTCCACGCCCTTTATCTTGGACGGAAATGCTGTTATCTTTATGTATTTTGACAATGATATGATCTCCATGGCCAGCGAGCACTTCATCGACAGAGTTGTCTACAATCTCATAGACAAGGTGATGAAGACCGCGCGAATCCGTAGATCCAATATACATCCCTGGACGTTTACGGACCGCTTCAAGCCCCTCTAGCACCTGAATAGAATCATCGTTATAATCTACTTGCTGCTTTTTAACCAAATGCTTAATCCCCTTTCACTAACAAACATAACCGGCTAATCATCAAATGATCTCTCTAGATTTTAATGATGATCATGCTGCTCATTACTGTCCACTTTAATAAGCTGCATCATCATCATGCATGTGTCATTCACCAATACATGCTCTTTTGCACAGCTATGAGAATCATTCTACATTCTGCAATCAGAACTAGAAGTCCATTATAAACAAGACTGTTTCATAAGCCAAATGCAATCATATGATGGTTTTAGCAAAACAGAACAAATGTTCTATATTGATCTTATCGCTCTTTTTCTCGATATGCAAGGCCGCCGATATGTCCCTGTCGCCTTATTTTATCGCTTTCTTTCAGAATCGCAAATATATTTCTGCAACAAAAAAGCAAAAATCCTTGAAAAACCAAGGATTTTTGACGATTTAATGAGTTTTTGTCATCGCATGAGCCACCTTGATACATAAATCCATGATGGCGACCTTGCCATTTTCCTCAATCAGCCTTTTCGCTTCTTCGTGATATATGCCTTGCTGCGCCCAAAAAACAGGTGCGTCTATTTCGAGAAACTCTTCTGCCACCTCTGGTAAAAACTCTGAACGTCTAAAGACATTGACGATATCAACAGGCTCTTTTATATCTTTTAAAGAAGCGACTGCTTTCACACCGAGTGCTTCATCGATCGTTGGATTCACTGGGATCATCTCATACCCGGCATCCTGCATCGCCTTAGACACCATATAAGACGTCCGGTGCGGCTGATCTGATAATCCAACAACAGCAATTCGTTTACTGCTTTTTAATATACGGCCGATTTCTTCTTTCGTAGGATTGTTCATCAAGACACTCCTTTTCCTCCATTTTAGCGAATTTCTGCTTAAAAACAAAGCCGAATCCATCTGCTTTCGATTTTTTCAAAAAAAGTTCCCCATGTTTTTCACAAGATCATGTTAAAATGTAAGACAAGAGGGAGAATATAAAGGAGTTATGCAGATGTTAATTGCTTTGATGTTTATTTTGGCTTATCTTCTCGGCAGTATTCCATCCGGTCTCATTGTCGGGAAAGCTGCAAAGGGTATCGATATTCGTGAACATGGCAGCGGAAACCTAGGTGCGACGAATGCATTTCGTACACTTGGCGTAAAAGCAGGGTCTATTGTGATTACTGCTGATATCCTAAAAGGGACGCTTGCTTCAGCTTTACCGTTTTTCATGCAGCTGGACATCCATCCCTTATTAGCAGGAGTTGCTGCTGTTATCGGTCACAGCTTTCCTGTCTTTGCAAAATTTAAAGGGGGAAAAGCAGTCGCTACATCAGGCGGTGTGCTGCTATTTTATGCCCCATTTCTATTTATCACGATGATCGCTGCTTTTTTCTTATTTTTATACATTAGTAAATATGTTTCACTATCATCTATGCTGACCGGGATCTATACATTCATTTACAGCATATTCACCAAAGACCTATTCTTAATCATTGTTGTTGCCGTTCTTGCTGGCTTTGTGATCTACAGACACATCGCCAACCTCAAACGAATTCTCAACAAAACTGAACCGAAAATCAAATGGCTCTAGCCGTTTCATCCATTTAAATATGTGGTAAAAGTAAAGAAAAGCTGTTTTTGCATCCTGTATTTTAAAAACAGCATGACTTCAAAAAGGGGCGATCACATTGAAATTAACGATAAAAGAAGATGCACTCAATTGGTACAAGGATGAATTAGATTTAGAAAAAGGTGATCAAGTTCGCTTTTTTGTGAGATATGGCGGGTGCAGTAATGTACAAAAAGGCTTTTCTCTCGGCGTCGCAAAAGATGAACCTCAAAATGCCGGCGCAACCGCTGAAATAGAAGGTATTACTTTCTTTATTGAGGAAAGTGATATTTGGTACTTTGACAACCATGATCTGCATATTGATTATAACGAGTCCGTGAAAGAACCAGAATTTCATTATGAATAAACAAAAAAGATACCTCATCCCTCGGGTATCTTTTTTGTTTTACACTTCAATATACAGCCCATACTCCTGAATGTTCCCTAAAGATCGTTCCTTTTGAAGAATTCTTTTTTGCGGCTCACCGATCAAGTCAAAATGAGGAAACCCTGCGCGGTCATGAATCCATTCTTTTTTTAGTCCATGTCTTTCTCCCCACTCAACTAACCGCTTCATATCCTGACAGGCTGCTTTTGTGACAGTATTGGCATTTGGAAAACGGTCATCGAGCCAGTAGTGTGTTAAAAAAGCAACTTTTCCTTGCTGGACAGCTGATTTCCAAGCGTTTAAATCGCTTCGTTTAATACCAAAAGCCATAAATTAAACCTGCTTCTTCGACTGTTCATATACTTTATGCCAGGCAGGAAAGGCTTTTCTAAATTGAATAGGTCTAAAGGTGTCTTTATCCACACATATATGTGAGGTTGTCCCTGTAATCGCTGTTTGTCCATCAGGTTTTTGAATTTCATAGCCATACACCGTTTTGACACCATTATATTCTTCAATCCATGTATGAACGGTTGCTGTTTCACCATACAGCAATGGTTTTTTATATTGAACCTGCAAGTCTATAACAGGTGCAAGAGCACCATCTGCTTCTAGCTGCGCATAGGAAAACCCTAATTCTTTAATCAATGCTGTTCTGCCGACTTCCATCCAGATTAAATAATTGGCATGATACACGATGCCCATTTGATCTGTTTCTGCATAACGGACTTCTATTTCTTTTTTTGATACATACACGTTTTCATCGCTCTCCTATCAAAACCTAAGGTCTGTCTCTGCCATTTTACCACATTCCAAATGGTTCTTCTAAAAAGAGGCAATAAAATAAACCAGGAATCCCTGGTTTATTCGGTATAGCCATTCTTTCTTGCCGCTTCTTCGTCCTTGATCTCAGAACGCATCGCGTCAATACTCATTTTGCGGTTTTCGTTTTTTTGTTTGATCATTTGCTTTTCTGTCTCTGTTGAAACGGACATCGCTGCTTCAGATTCATCGATATTGTCAAGTGTGTTCTCGATCATATCTTGCAGCTTTTCAACATTATCAGAACGATCATCTGGATTGGATTGATAGGACTTGTCATTCATCATGATTCCCTCCTTATTCGCCCTTCGTCTGTATCACATCAGGCTGTTCATTTGATTTATTATGCATCTTTTTACCTTTATTCCGTTTGTATGCTACAGGTTTTGTCCCTAAATGGTCTGGTGTAAACTGCGCTTGTTTATCATGCTCTCTACCCATTATTCATCCCTCCCTCTTCTTTAGGATGAACGAAAACGGATAATTCATAACTTATTTCTGTCTAAATCGCTCTTCCAACTTTTCTTCAAGCTGGTTTAAAAATTCCTCATTGCTTAATAATTCTTTTTTATTTTCAAGCACAAGCTCTTCAAATGTGCGTCGTTTTCTTCTTCTCATTCCACTCACCTCCATATATGTATGATTACATTTTCGCCAAAACATTTAGAAAATAAGCAAAAGAGCTGAATCATTATAGATCCAGCTCTTTTTCAATTTCTTTTTTTGTCAGCATTTGATGCTTCACAGACATGATGCGTCCTTTTTCATCTAATATGTATGTCGTTGGGTATGAAAGCACCTGATATCTTGCTTGAATGCCTTTTTGGTCCAATAAAACAGGAAAGCTCACCTTTAATTCTTTTGTGAATGCTGCCACATGATCCACACTCTTTTCGGTGGTCGTTAAATTCACTGCTAGTACTTCAACTTGGTCATTTTCGCTCCTAATCGCGTCTAAATCCGGCATTTCTGTCCTGCACGGCTTACACCATGTCGCCCAAAAATTGACGAGCACCTTTTTCCCTCGGTAATCAGATAACGAGGCGGTTTTGCCGTCAAGGGTTTTCAGTTCAAAATCAGGGGCTTGATCCCCTTTTTCAAGACCGATTGCGGGCTCTTTTGGCCCAAATAAATTCCACGCAAGTAAACCAATCAACACAAGTAAAACAGCGCTTGCCATTCCTTTTTTCCACATGATTGATCCTCCACTATTTTAAAAAAGAAGAGAAAGCTGTTGGATCGCCTTCTCTTCTTTGCTGTATTAGTTGCTTGCCAATTTTTCGCGAAGTACCATTTGAAGGATACCGCCATGACGATAGTAGTCAATTTCGACTTCACTGTCAAAGCGAACCACCACTTCAAATGTTTTCTCGTTTCCATCTGTGTCAATTGCTTTCACAGTGACGAGATCACGTGGACGAACTGTTTCGTCAACATGAACTTCAAATGTTTCTGTTCCTGTTAGACCATGAGTTTCTGCACTTTCTCCATCTTTAAACTGCAGAGGAAGTACGCCCATGAAGACAAGGTTACTTCTGTGGATACGCTCAAAGCTTTCAGCTAGAACAAATTTAATTCCAAGAAGGTTTGTTCCTTTAGCAGCCCAGTCACGTGAAGAACCCATTCCGTAGTCTTTACCTGCTAAGATCGCAAGACCTGTTCCATCCTCTTTATAACGCATACATGCATCATAAATCGATGTCACTTCACCAGTTGGCCAGTAAGTTGTATAACCGCCTTCTGTTCCTGGTGCAATTTGGTTCTTAATACGGATGTTTGCAAAAGTACCTCTCATCATGACATGGTGGTTACCACGGCGAGATCCATATGAGTTAAAGTCTCTAGGCGATACGCCTCTTTCTTGCAAGTATTTGCCCGCCGGTGTGTCCTTACCAATCGCTCCAGCAGGAGAAATATGGTCAGTTGTGACAGAGTCACCGAACTTCGCAACGACGCGCAAGCCTTTAAGCGGTTCAACTTTACCAGGTTCAACTGATAGGTTTTCAAAGAATGGCGGGTTATCAATGTATGTGGAATTTTCATCCCATTTATACAATGCATCATCCGTCGTTTTAATTTCATTCCAGCGGTCATTGTTGTCAAAAACAGTTTCATACTCTGAACGGAATAGCTCAGGTGTGACAGTGCTCTTAACGACACTGTTGATTTCATCCATTGATGGCCAAATGTCATTGAAATAAACGTTCTCGCCATTTTTATCGACACCGATAGGATCTTTTGTTAAATCAATATTCACCGTACCAGCAAGTGCATAAGCCACAACTAATGGTGGAGATGCAAGGTAGTTCCCTTTCACAAGCGGATGAATACGACCTTCAAAGTTACGGTTACCTGATAAAACAGAAGTGATCAGCAGATCATTTTCAGAGACTGCATCTTCAATTTCTTTCTCAAGCGGTCCGGAGTTTCCGATACATGTTGTACAGCCATATCCAACAATGTTAAATCCAAGGTCTTTTAAATATGGAAGAAGTCCCGAATTCACAAGGTACCCTGTTACAACTTTAGAACCCGGTGCTAGTGACGTTTTCACGTAGTTTGGCACTTTCATACCAAGCTCACTTGCTTTCTTCGCAACAAGACCTGCTCCGATTAACACGTACGGGTTCGATGTATTCGTACAGCTCGTAATCGCTGCAATCGCAATCGCACCTGTCTTCATCACAGCTTTTTCACCGTTTGCAAGATCAAATTCGATTTTTTTATCAAGCTCTGATTTATCTAAGCCAAACCCTTGGTTACCAGCTGGGCTTTCGATGTGTTTATGGAACGTCTCTTTCATTTGAGAAAGTGGAATCAAATCTTGTGGACGTTTAGGACCAGATAAGTTTGACTCAATCTTAGAAAGATCAATTTCCACAACATCAGTAAAAATTGGTTCTTCTGCATCTGGCGTATAGAATAAGCCATTTGCACGAGAATATTCTTCAACGATATTAATTTGCTCTTCATCACGTCCAGTAAGGCGCAGGTAAGCAAGCGCTTCTTCATCTACTGGGAAGAATCCGCAAGTAGCACCGTATTCTGGCGCCATGTTCGCAATGGTTGCACGATCTGCTAACGGCAATTGTGCAACACCAGGTCCGAAGAACTCAACGAACTTGTTCACTACGCCTTTTTCACGAAGGACTTGTGTGACTTTTAATGCAAGGTCAGTTGCAGTTGTTCCGTTTGGAAGCTCTCCAACTAATTTAGCACCAATCACTTCTGGTACTGGGAAGTATGAAGGCTGACCAAGCATACCAGCTTCCGCTTCGATACCGCCAACGCCCCATCCAAGTACACCGATACCGTTAATCATCGTTGTATGAGAGTCAGTTCCAACTAATGTATCTGGGTAAGTGATGATCTCGCCATCTTCTTCAATCGCATGAACAACACTTGCAAGATACTCTAAGTTCACTTGGTGAACAATTCCTGTTGCAGGCGGAACAGCTTGGTAATTGTTAAACGCTTTCTTTGCCCAGCTAAGGAAGTTATAACGCTCTGCGTTACGTTCGAATTCTAAATCCATGTTAATGTTTAATGCATCTTCAGTTCCAGCTTTATCAACTTGTACTGAGTGGTCAATCACAAGGTCAACTGGAATTTCAGGGTTGATTTTATCCGGGTCCCCGCCTACATCTGCCATTGCTTTTCTTAAAGAAGCAAGGTCAACGACTGCTGGTACACCCGTGAAGTCTTGTAAAATAACACGAGAAGGTTTAAACGGAACATCAATTTCTTTTACCTCGGCAGTTCCCCATTTTGCCAAGTTTTCAACGTGTTCCTTCTTGATCACTCTACCGTCTACTTGGCGAAGCACTGATTCTAAAAGTACCTTAATGGAATAAGGCAGTTTAGAAACATTTCCGATTCCTTGTTTCTCTAGTGCTTCTAACGAATAATAGTGATACGTTTTCCCATTTGTCGAAAACGTTTTTCTAGATTGAAAAGCGTCTTGTTTAGCGACTTGCTGCTGTTTCGACATGTCCAAAATCCCCCTTTTGATGATCAAGATCAATTTCAATTCTCAGAAAAATCGTCGTATTTCACCACAATTTTCTCACAATTTCATCTTAAAACAAATTCATACATAAGTAAATAACAATGCTTTTATTAAATTCAATAAGTTTAACTTATCATTAGGAAATGATTACTCTTCATAAACGAAGCGGGGCGGGCTCATACTACAAATGAGGTGATAGAACATGACAAAACGCAAAGCGAATCATGTCATGAATGGCATGAACGCAGCGAAAAGCCAGGGTAATGGCGCAGGCTATACGGAAGATGATCAACTCGTTTTAACAGAAGAACAAAGGCAAAACAATAAAAAACGTAAAAAGAATCAATAAGAAGGAGCCAAACATCATGACGAATAAAAACACAGGGAAAGACATCCGTCAAAACTCTCCTAAGGAACATCAAGGCGGTCAGCCTGAGCCGTTATCAGGCAGTAAAAAAGTGAAAAACCGCAACCATACAAGACAAAAGCACAATTCTCATCATGATATGTAATGATCCCCCTCTCATCCCGTGACCACACGGGATGTTTTAGGTCTTTCACACATTTCCATTTTCATCATATGATTTATTATGAGATGTGATGGAGGAGTGTTTATGGAGAATGAAAAGCAATCGAATTCCTCTGATTTTATTGAAATAGATGATTGGCTTAATGTTTTAATGGATGATCCATTTGCCTGGTATGATGAACACCTCCCAATTGATCTTTATGAAACAAGCCGTGATTATATTATCGAAATTGATGTCTCCACCTTATCGATCACTGATGTAAAGCTGACCTTCGCTGGACATGAGCTGACGTTGACTTACACAGTACAACATCCAAATGGTGAAGGCGAACAGCCAATTGAAAAAAGCGTGATGCTCCCTTTTTATTTAAACGACAAAGACATTGAAACAGATTATGAAAACCGAATCATATCGATAAAAATTAAAAAATGTTCCGACCATCCAAACGGTGCATTTTCCTTTCAAATCCCGCACTTCAAACATTAAGAGCCCACCTTTATATAGGTGGGCTCTCTTCCCGTTCGTTTCAAGTCAATACCTTTTGCGAACCACCATGGCCAAATAGTAGAGTCGCTATATGATAAAGTATTCTTTTTCTACTAATTGGTTTAGGTCATTCTAGTAAATGGGCGGCAATCAATGAAAAAGGGCGTTATAGAGATAATAGACATACATTTTTGTTATTTTCTTCTATCCTCTCTTCATGTAATATAAAATAGAGAGATAAGGGGTATAAGGAGTGAGAACATGTTAAGCGGCTGGTTTTTGTGGTTCATTTTATTTTGGGGTACAGTGATGATCGGATTACTCGCAATCGGTGGCTTTTTTATGTTTCGTAAATTTTTAAAACGATTGCCAAAGGAAGATGGGAAATCAGAGCTTGATTGGCAGGATGAATATATTCAAAAGAGCCTTCACCTATGGCGGGATGAGGACAAACAGCTGTTAAATGAACTCGTATTACCTGTTCCAGAGCTGTTTAGAGATGTTGCCAAAGAAAAAATTGCGGGTAAAATTGGTGAGCTGGCATTAAAAGAACAGGCTGCCAGTATTAATCTAGACTTAATCATTCGCGGCTACATTATGGCTACACCAAAGCGGGATCATAAATTTTTATTGAAGCGCCTTCAAGAAAAAAACATTGATCACTCGCCATATGAATCGTTATTAAAATAACCTCCTTTATTAAAAGGAGGTTTAATTCATTTGAATTTGCTGCGGATCTAATTGTTTAGACAGCTTTCTAAACGACAAATACATAGCAACCCGCCAAGGTACGATCATGCCAAAGGCAAGAATCCAAAACATCCCGCTTAATGAGCCATAATCAATAGAAGAACTTAGGATGGTCTTCATTCCGATACGAAGGACAAGAAGTCCAATGAGAATAAACACAAATGCTTTTGACCGCTTTAAGTAAATGTCATTGCCTCTAATTTCAAACTTCGATGTTTTAATTAAAAATATAGAGAAAAACATCCCCACTGTGATCGCTTCTAGAAATTCAGCTCCAGTTACCCGAAACATAGGAACAAAAAACATCAATGCGCCAGTGCTCATGAATATAGGAGGTAAAATAATTTTTTTCGCAGTTGCAGGTTTTGCAGATGACTTAATGCGAATAAACATGACGGCCACCGCCATACATACCGCAATTATAGAAGAGATCAAGATCATCATATCAAATCATTCCTTTATTCTTTAAGGTCAGCCTATGTATAATATACTCCAATTGACGAAAAAAAACCATTCGCCGCGACTGTAGAAAACGATTTCAAAAGCCTGTAAAGCCGCCAAACAATGATGAGAACATGATGATAATCCATGTCAGTAGATCAAAGAACAGCAAAATCCCTACCACAATCATAATGATTCCGCCAATTCGCATGATGAGCTGCTGACGTTTTCTGATCCACGCCATTTTCGTAATGAAAAAGGAGAGAATAAAAAACGGGACGGCAAAGCCCAATATATACGCAATCATATACATGACCGCCGACTCAGGATTGTTACTCGCCAGTGTGATGACAGCGGATAAAATAGGTCCTGTACAAGGTGTCCATCCAGCGGCAAAGCCCATTCCGATGAGAATGGATCCAAAAAAACCAGCAGGACGGTTTTTGAACTGGATTCTCTTTTCGCCCATGAGGAAAGAGGGCTTGAATACGCCAAGAGTCATAAAACCAAAGAAAATAATGAGGATGGCTCCAATTTGACGAATCGCTTGATGATAATCATTGAAAAACTTCCCGACAAACGATGTCCCAAAGCCAATCGCAATAAATATAATAGAGAACCCAACTAAAAAGAATAAAGTATGAAGCAGACTTCTTCTTCTCAGCATCACCTTCTCGGATTTCACTTCATCTATACTAACGCCCGTAATATACGATAAAAATGCTGGATAAAGCGGCAGACAGCACGGTGAAATAAAAGAAAGAAATCCTGCTCCAAATGCTAAAAAGTAATTCAAATCTGTCAAAAGAACACCCCCTTCTTACAATATACAATAAGAGATGACAAAATCATTTCATTTTTTTTACATCACCTCAATAAAGATGGTCTATTCTCTTAAAACCTTATATAATTTAATTTGACATCAAGATAATGAATCCTTTAAATTTGAAAATAAACCTTAAAATGGATATAATAGAATCGATTCTTTTTATCAAGATTTGCATGAAAGGAACATGACTTTGGTAAAAACATCATTATTAACTCAAATCGAAGAAAAAAGAGAAGAGCTGATGAAAGTTGTCTTGCATAATGGGATGACATCAACAGTGACCATCGAACATAGCCAGCAGCTAGATCATCTCCTCTTACAATATCAACGACACTTACACTCAAACTCAGCCAACTAATCATACTTCATGATATCAAACATGCCGCACCATTTTTAGAACAGTTGATATGTGTGACCATAAACGAAACAAAAACCTCTGACATAGGGGTTTTTTGTTTTTCACATGCTCTTGACGCCATAATAAAAACCACCTTCCCTGCTTCATTCATGCAAGTACAGTGGTTTTAAGCGTCTGATGAAGGTGAATTGAATAAAGAAAGGACAACGCTTGTCCATTCTTTAAAACCATGTTCCATCTATGATCATAATATCGTACGTATTATTTCGCTTGGTTGTTCATGGCTTTCATCATTTGATTGATTTTCTTCTGGGACGGTTTCATGCCCATTTGCATCATCATCATTCGAAGCATTTGTTCATTAATCGGTGGATTCTTTTTCAAATAGCTCATCATATACTTACGAGCAATAAAGAATCCGAGTGCAACTCCTGCAAGCAGTGCAACAACGCCTACAAGGATGACAACCCATAAATCCATAATTCTTCCTCCTTCATGTTGTCTCGTATAAAGTGTACTAAACAAAAGGCTATTATACAACATTTCACGTTCAATTTTATTTTTTTAAACAAAATTCCTCACTTTTACTGGATTGAGCCATCCGTGTTTCTTTGAACTAAAGTCCATCGCAAGAAAACAAGGGCTGATTTTTCTCAGCACTTCAAAAAACACCGCTTCTGCCTCATAACTGCCTGTGGCAGACATTTGAATATACCGGTCTTTAATAATAAATGCTGCAGTTCCTTTTCCATCTGGTAAGGAAGCGCTGTAAATCGAGCCTATTTGTGTATAGTGAATGTTCGTTAAGTTATTCATTAGACGCTGGTGCATATGAAAAGCAGGGATTCGTTTCGTCACATAATCCACTTGCTTCACAAGCATAACCAACTCATCGTCAGTGCGGTTCGTCCAATGTAACGACTCAAACAAATGAAACAAAATCGATTCTCTGCCAAAATAGTGATGCGCAAATTCATCCTCAATCCAATAAATATAATAATGACGTTCCATGTCTATCCCTTCCTTTCACATTTCGTCAATCTCGTTTATTGCTTGTATTATACAAAAATGTGAAAGAAAGAATTGTCTATATATGAAGCAAGAAGAAACTAGTTTTGTCAAAAAAACAAGAAAAAAGAAAAAAGTTTGCAGAGCGGATGAAAATGCTCTGCAAACAGATAGCAAAAAAGCATGATGCTTGGAGTTCGTTTATTTATTCAGCTTCGCTTTCACACGGCTGACTACATTGCTGACAGTAAAGCCGTATTTCTCGATAATGGTTTCTCCTGGTGCAGAAGCGCCAAATTTATCAATTGCAATCACGTCACCATCAAGGCCAGTGTAACGCTCCCAGCCAAGTGAAGCACCCATTTCAATCGCAATACGTGCACGTACTGCTTTAGGAAGAACAGATTCTTTGTATTCGTCTGACTGCTGATCGAAGCGATCCCATGCAGGAAGGCTGACAACAGATGCGCGGATACCTTCTTTTTCAAGTGCCTTTTGTGCTTCAATGGCTAAACCAACCTCAGATCCTGAAGCGAGAAGAAGTGCTTCTGGCTGTGCATCAGCTGCTTCAACCACAACGTATCCACCTTTTTCTACTCCCTCATATGCCTTCTCTGGTGCCTGGTCAATCGTTGGAAGGTTTTGACGAGTAAGAACTAGTGCTGTCGGTTTATCCGTTGAAGATACAGCTAGTTTCCACGCTGCAGCTGTTTCATTTCCATCTGCTGGGCGGATAACGGAAAGGTTAGGCATCGCACGCAGTGAAGCAAGCTGTTCAACCGGTTCATGCGTCGGACCATCTTCACCAACAGCGATACTATCATGAGTAAAGACGTAAGTGACTGGAAGTCCCATTAAGGCAGCAAGACGAATTGCTGGTCTTAAGTAATCTGAGAAAACAAAGAACGTTCCGCCGAATACACGAAGACCGCCGTGAAGTGCCATACCATTGAGCGCTGCACCCATTGCAAACTCTCTGACACCGAACCAAATGTTTTTGCCGGCATAATTATTTTTACCGAAATCATCCGTGTTTTTAATCGTTGTTTTATTTGATCCAGCAAGGTCAGCAGACCCACCAATAAAGAAAGGTACTTGCTTCGCAATGCCATTTAACACTTCGCCTGAAGATGCGCGGGAGGCAAGGCTTGAACCTGCTTCATAAACAGGAACCTCTTGATCCCAATTTTCAGGAAGCTTTCCTTCAATCGCAAGCTTCAGCTGTGCTGCCAGCTCTGGATATTCTTTTTCGTATTGCGCAAACAGTTCATTCCACGCTGCTTCTTTTTTCTGTCCAGCGTCTTTGACAGCTTCTTTAAAATGATCGTACACTTCAGAAGGTACATGGAAATCTTCTTCAAACGTCCAAGAGTAAGCTTCCTTCGTCAGCTTTGCTTCCTCGCTGCCAAGCGGTGCACCATGCACACCAGACGTTCCCGCACGGTTTGGCGATCCGAAACCGATCGTTGTTTTCACTTCGATTAATGTAGGTCTGTCTGTGCTTTGCTTCGCCTTTTCAATAGCAGCTGTTACTTCTTCGATGTTGTTGCCGTCTTTCACGTACAGAACTTCCCAGTTCATCGCTTCAAAACGATTCTTCACATTTTCAGAGAAGGAACGATCTAAGTCGCCATCTAAAGAAATGTCATTTGAATCGTAAAGAACGATTAAGCGGCCTAAGCCTAAATGACCAGCAAGTGAAGCTGCTTCAGAGGAAATTCCCTCCATTAAGTCTCCATCTCCGCAAATGCTGTATGTATAGTGGTCTACAACATGAAAGTTGTCTTTGTTATACGTTTCCGCAAGATGTCTTTCTGCAAGTGCCATTCCTACTGCCATAGCAATTCCCTGGCCTAGTGGACCCGTTGTCGCGTCTACGCCTTCTGTGTGTCCAAATTCAGGATGTCCAGGTGTTTTGCTTCCCCATTGGCGGAATTGCTTTAAATCGTCAATGCTCAGATTGTATCCGCTTAAATGAAGCATGCTGTATAGAAGCATAGAACCATGGCCCGCAGATAAAACAAAGCGGTCTCTGTTAAACCAATTTGGATTTTGCGGACTTACGTTTAAGTGATTCGTCCATAAAGCGTACGCCATTGGTGCAGCACCCATCGGCATTCCTGGGTGACCGGAATTCGCTTTTTCAATTGCGTCTATGGAGAGAGTACGTATTGTTGCAATAGATTTCAATTCAATCGTTTCCATATAAATCCCCTTCCGTATCTTGTGTACACCATTATCATAAATCTACTGTCCTTTTTTCACAACTATTTCACGCTGAAAAAGAAGGATTTTGTCACATTTAGTTTATCGATCACCTAAAAAGTTATGCAAATATGAAAAAAGACGAGAATATTCTTCCCATCTTTTCAAAATTCAAGAAATCACAGCCTTAATGAAGGTTCTGATCTTTTTCTCTTTTTAATTTTTCTGGTGTAACATCGTTTCCTTCAGGGTCAACGATTTTAACAGTTTTAAGTGTATTTTTCATAGAAGAACGAAAAGCTTTCAAATACTCTTCTCTCAACTGCTTTTGTTCTGTTTTTTCAGCGTCTGATAAACCGGTCTTTTTCGACTTTTTTGAAAGCTCATTTATTCTTGTAAGCTGTTCTTTAGAAATCATGACAAACTCCTTTAAAGCATTTTCTCTACATACTACTAAATATCAATCATTTTGACAACAAATCACGCTTTAGGTGGTAAAGCCTTTTTCATATTCCTGATACCTTCTATGCACCGTTGCTTTTGAAATGTCAAAACCTAATGCCTGAAGAGTTGCGGCAATTTCGGCGAACGTCATGTTGTTTTTTCTTAATCGAACAATTTCTGAAATCGGTACTTCAATACGCTCACGGCCAGGTGCATGGTCCTGCTGCCTTAAATTCAGTTCAGGCTGATATCCGCGCTCAACAGCCCTTTTCATCCCCCGCTTGATTTTCAGGTTATGAATTTTCCGTTGGTACTCTTCGACGACTCCTACAATCTCGATGACCATTTCATCTGCTTCTGAAAGCTCAAGCTCTCCTCTATGAAACACACTGTATACCTTTACGTTCTCTTTAAATAGACAATGAAGAAGCGCAATTTTTGCTTGTCCTCTTCCAAGACGTGTTTCATCTTGGATCAGAACGGCATCGATTGACTCTTCCTTCAGTGCAGCAAGCATTTCAAACACACCATCACGATCTAGCTCATATCCACTTGCTTTTTCTTTGATGACTTTGACCACATTCATCTTGTGCATGGCAGCTAAAGCCAGCAGTTCTTCTTCTTGTCTTTTCAGCGAGGTTTCCTGCTCTTGTTTCACAGTGCTTACTCTCGCATAAATGATTGCGTTCATGTCTAAAATCGACCTTTCTACTGTACTGTTGCAAGTTGATATACGACTGGATGCTCTTTTTTGACGGGTATGACAAGAATGTCGCCAGGCTGGATTTCAGTTGAAGCAAGATCATTGTGTTCTGTTACCCAGTCAATAAATGCATTTTTGTCGATTGATTTGCTGTCATTTACTTGATCAGCTAACCCCCAAAGAGTATCACCTGATTGAACCTCTATTTTAACATACTGATTTGAATCATTATGGCTTGTGACTGCAATAAGTGAGAGAAATATGCCAACGATGAATGAGAATACCCCAATAAAAATAATAGATTCTTTTAACCTCATAATGTCATCTCTCCTAATAGAATATGTGTTCGCTCTTTCTGTCTCTCATTATAAATACGAACAAATGTTTCTGTCAAACGTTTTTTCGAACCTATGTTTGTACTGTTAGGAAAAACATGCTATAATTTCTTTAAAATTGACGTTTTGAGGTGCAAAAGATGACGAAGCTATCAAAAAGACAACTCGATATCCTGAAATTCATCAAAGATGAAGTAAAAAGCAAGGGTTATCCCCCATCCGTCCGTGAAATTGGAGAAGCTGTCGGTCTAGCATCCAGTTCAACGGTCCATGGACATTTAGCTAGACTAGAAACAAAGGGCTTAATTAGAAGAGACCCGACAAAACCTAGAGCGATCGAAGTACTAGATGAAGAGGAAATGAATATTCCGAAGAGTGCTGTAATGAACGTTCCAGTCATCGGAAAAGTAACGGCAGGCCTTCCTATCACAGCTGTTGAGAATGTAGAAGAATACTTCCCTCTTCCAGAGACATTTGCTGCACCAGACGAACAAGTGTTTATGCTTGAAATTATGGGAGAAAGTATGATTGATGCAGGTATTTTGGACAAGGACTATGTCATTGTGCGTCAGCAAAGCACTGCTAACAATGGAGATATTGTGGTCGCCATGACAGAGGAAGATGAAGCGACAGTGAAACGTTTTTATAAAGAAGATACACACTTTAGATTACAGCCAGAAAATCCATCAATGGAACCGATTATTTTACAGAATGTGAGTATACTAGGTAAAGTGATTGGCGTATTTCGAAATATTCATTAAAAAAAGCCGGTATTCATCAGCTGCTGATGAGAACCGGCTTTTTCTTATGCACAAGAATAGGCAAGAATACTTGAGCTTGGGAAGGAACCAAATGTAAAGTTCGGCCATATAAAGCCAGTTGTTCGGCCAAAAGGCTGTGAGGAAAGAACGAACATTAAAAATACTTGGCCGTTTCTCAAAAGCACAATTGTCCATCTTCTATTACATCCTGCTGCAAATTGTACAGTTTGATGGCCTCCGCCTACACCTTGCCCAGATATAAACGACTGCATACTTTGAGGATGAGAGAGTGCTTGCTGATACTGCGAAATGATATGCTGCGGCGGTGCTGGCGGTGCTGAGTGTCCGCCTGAACCTTGCCCTGGTAAAGTACCTCCTCCTCCGATTGGAAACCCAGGAAACCCTCCACCCGAAGGAATACCAATAGATGGAAATCCTTGCATCTGCCTATCATATGAGTACCCATTCCACACACCTTCATACGGATGATACATAATAAACACCACTTTCCTTAGACATTCATCACGACAGTATATGTCATAAATAAAAAAGAGTGTTAAATGTCTAAATAGAAATTTTTCCAAAAGACGTTTCGTTCTTCTTTAGAACGGTTAAATAATGATTAAGAAGAAAAATAAAAAAATGAAAACTTTTTGTCTCCCTCAAACGTTATATAATTAGAAACAAAAGAAATAAAAAACATTTAGATTTAATACTTGTAATATCTCTGTAATTATTGTAACATTTGTAACATAAGAAGTTTTCATTGAGAAAAGGAGGCAATCGCCTTGAAAAAATTATTTGTTTTATTAACTGCTATTATGCTTATGATCTCATTACAAACAACAACATTGGCCGCTTCCAAGAAATCAGCCGCTTTGACAAATAAAGAAGCGTTACATATTGCCCTTGATGCAAGAGAACATTTTTGGAGTGCAATGTCAGGCTACAAAATTAAAGACCATTCTAATGTCAAATTAAAATCATTTACCTATAAAGATATGACGTACAACTATCTTTCTAAAACATTTGATACAAAGAAAAAATTAAACAGCTACCTATCTCAAGTTTTCACTCAAGATGCCATCAAACATGGTTTAAAAGATTATCAGTTCATTGTTCATAAAGGCAAAATGGCTGTTCCAGTCGGTGATGGAGACAACATGCTCAATTGGGAAAAAGCCACACCTAAACTTGTTTCTAAAAAACAAACGGTCCGCACATATGAATTTACCGTCCCAACACTTGATGGACGCAAAGTAAAACGAACTGTTACGTACGAAAAAGTACAAAAAAATTGGAAAGTCACACAAATTGACGCTGTCATCTAAATATAAAAACCAGGCCTTTCATCGGCCTGGTTTTTATATTGAAGAAAATTCAGTCATACGGTCCAGCGCGTGAGCAAGTGATGATGCCGTGCGAAATTCATTAAAAGGAAGCCCGAGCTGCACTGCTGTTTGGGCAATTTCTGGTCTAATCCCTGAAATGGTCGTCTCTACTCCAATTAACCGAAGTGACGTGACAAGATCAAAGATTTGATGAGCCACCATTGTATCAATCATGACAACACCCGATAAATCAATACATAAATGCTGAACACTTTTTTGTGAGCACTGTTTTAGCGTATTTTCTAAAATAATCTTTGCTCTCGCTGTGTCAATGTCACCTACTAATGGCAATAACGCAATCTGGCTTTTTAAGACAATTACCGGTGAGCTCAATTCATAAATCATATCTCTCTGAGCCACGAGTTTTTCGGTTGTATTTTTCACATATTGCTGGATAAACACATGGATTGAAATATTAAACGCTTCGGAAATTAAATCATACCAATAAAAGATGCGGTCAATATCAATTTCATCTTGACGCTGTTTGATAAATTCTTTTAAGTAATGCAGAACCACTCTTTGATTGGACATGTATTCTCTCACGACATAATCTAATGGTGTATTTAAATGCTTTGGGTCGCTGGCTAAGTCCTCAGACCATTTTTTAAATTCAGTATGTAAATACGTCTTATCTTCAATAATAGCTCGTATAAAATGCTGGTAATAATCTTGATTCTGCCGTTTTAGCTCTGCTATGATGCTGGAATCTGTTGAACGATATATGGATTCTGGATCATCGTCCTCAATTGATTCATACCATGTTTCAGTCAGCTTCTCTGCATGCTGCATAAAAAAATCGTATAATGCACGGTTCTTATCCATAAGCAAATGTCCCTTCACATTTTCTTCTTGTCAGTCTTTGTACCTTATAGATTGATTGTACCACTGAATCTTTTGACCCTGCTAGCTCGAATAGGCTCTGATGATAAACAAAAGAGCCCCCCGCTCTAGGGAGACTCTTTCCGATTTATTTCACAATGAATAATATTCTTTTCCCATCAGGAAACCCGCTGATTTGATGCCCGACCCATGAGCCTGCTCCCCTATTATCAGATGGACTGACATATTGTACGCTTGCGCCTTTTCCTCCCTCAAGACAAACTGCCATTGGCCATTCATCCCGGTCAAAGCCAGGTTTTGTCGGAATTCCTTTTAATGATTCTTGCCTGCGGGCATCTGCTCCATTTCGGTCAATGGTACACACATCTGAATGCCCTTTTCGAATGGCTTCTTGAATATGACTGCCTGTTTCAGGGTACCTTTCCTTTGGAAATTGAACGACATGATCATATCGATCAGCCCCTTTTGCTGCCTGCTTCTCTCCAAATCCACCTAACAACGTGCCCATCCATATCACAAAACATAAGGCGACAGCAGCGATCCAGCCTTTTCTCATCTTCAAAAGCTCGTGCCCTCCACAAATTTCTTATGAAATAAAGTTGACTTGAAGGAAATGAGTCATTTTTAATGTATGAGCGGCTGAGTGATGACATGAGAAAACATGAGCTGAAATCTGCCTAGCAACTAATCCATCAGAAAAAGCGAATGATCTCTTCAATTCGCCTTGTTCTATTTAGGATATTTCATCTACTCTATATAATGTTTCATTTTGTGAAGACATGCTTTTCATTTCGGACGGCTTCCCCTCTTCAACTGATGAGGATTGATCCTTATATTCTTCTGATGAGATCACTGTACCATGTGATTTGATCCAGCTAACCAATTCGCTGTTAGCTGATGACTGATTGTCTGGTAATAAAAAGTATTTCACTTTCCCTTGTTGAATAAGTGTTTTTAATTTGTTGACAGTCAGAATAGGATCTGTCCCATTAAAACCGCCTAAGGCCATGACATTCTCATCTTCATCAATGATATATGGCGCTGCGGTAACAGTCGTAAGTGTCGCAAATAAATACGTTTCTCCTGTTTGATGAGCCTTTAAATAAGTGAGTAACCCTTGATCGACACTAGATGTAAACATGTTCCCTCCTGATGAACTAGAGAGCTGGACACCTGCCTCTGGAAGTACAGCATTTCCTCCATATATTATTGGGGTGGCGGACCAGAAACCTGGAATCAGTAATAGCGTTGTCAAAGCAGTGATGAGTAGCCGTTTCATAATCAAATGTTTTTCTCTGTACATAAGCAATAGGATGGCGATAATCATCCCTGCAATAGCAATGGCATACATCCAAATACTACTGATTTGACTCGTATAGTTACTCAAAATATACCCTTGGAAGATAGCTGTAACAGCGATTGCTGCTGGAAGCAAATACGCAGATACTCCTTTGTTTACCGTAAATAACTCTCCCATCTTCTTAGCTCCTATGCCGCATAGTGCTGCAATGGGCGCGGCAAGCATAATGAGATAGTAATGGTGAAAGAAACCCGCAATACTAAAGAATCCGGCAGCAGGAATCAGCCATGCTGCCCAAAACATCGTTTGTTTCCATTCATTTAATTGCGTTTTTCTCTCCTTCCACCAGCTGATGATCATCCCTAAAAGCCCAAACAAAGCAAACGGCAGCATCCAGCTGATTTGACCTGACAATGCAGATTGAAATAAACGAAATACGCCGGGATTCCCAGTGCCATACATATTCATGCTTTGTTGACCTACAGCCCTTCCAGGCGGGGAACCTCCACCTGGACCATGCTGAGGTGGCGTCACTTGATTTTGGGATGGAGGCGGCTGATTTCTATTTGACTGATCCTCTGACGAATCGCCTAATCCCGAATTGTCTGGCATCACCATACCTGCTTGCTGGTTCATGTCACCAAAGGATTTCCCTGTCGTCTGTCCAAGCAGCCGTTCCGTGCCGTTATAACCAAAGGCAAGTTCTAACACTGAATTTGTTTGGCTGCTTCCCACATAAGGGCGCTCACTTTCAGATGTCATATCTACAGAAACTGCCCACGATAGAGATAAGCAGACTAATACGACCAAAGAGCATAGGAGAGAGAAAATTTTCTTTTTTAACGGTACGCGAGCAGCAATAAAATAGTAGAAAATAAATGCTGGAACGACCATAAACGCTTGCAGCATCTTCATATTAAATCCTACCGCTACCAAAGCGAAGGCAATAAGAAGCCAGCGCATCTTTCCGCTTTTTACAGCAAGCATTAAGAAATGCGTACCCGCAAGTAATGTAAAGACAAGCATACTGTCTATATTGTTCGTTCTGCTCACAGCTGCGGCAATTGGCGTGAGAGCCATAACGGCCGCTGACACCCTTGCAGCACCTTGACCGAAAGCCGGTTTTATCATGAGATAAAGAAGAAGAACAGACCCCACTCCAGCAAGTGCCTGCGGCAATATCACACTCCATGTATGAAAACCAAAAATAAGTGCACTGATGGTTTGAATCCATAAAACGACGGGTGGTTTATCAATTGATACGAAGCCAGTTGCATCAAATGAGGCATAAAAAAAGTGATGGAAGCTTTTGGACATACTTTTGACTGCAGCTAAATAATATTGATTGGCACTGTCATTCTGCCAAATTTGATAGGTGTAGAGAAATGCTGCAATAAGTAAAATCAACAACAAGATCATATCTATTTTTTTATTTTTCACTAATATCTCTTCTTTCTTTTTCATTTATTTCATTCAGCATAGCTTTTAAATATGAAATAGTGATGAACAAAAAAAGAAACTTTTCTGTATTTAACGATAAAAGAAGCCTGTCCCCTGTAAAGGAAACAAGCTGAATGCTCTATTTTTTATTGCGCTTTCGCATAGTTTATAAACTCAACAAAGGCAGCTGTCGCTTTCGGCCCGCCATTTATCGTTCCGTTTGAATACCCAGCGTTATGAACTCCAACGATTTGCTGGTTCTGATCCAGCATGGCAGAACCTGAATTTCCGCTGAATGTATCAATCGTATAGTACGCTAGATTCGTATCTTCTCTCGTCACAGGACCCGACATCTCCCACTGTGACACCTTGCCAGTCGATCTCATTTTATCACCAGGATATCCTGAGATTTTAATGGTTGTCCCAGTCAAGTTTGTCACCTGGCGGATGGATCGGTAACCGACCGTATTGCCAATGTTCGTATCGGTTTTAATCACGGCAAAGTCATATTGGCTTGCACCAGTATTAATATACCCGCTTGGCACATAGAACTCCGTCATTTTTGCTGAACCATTCACCGCAGTACTATCATTCATACCAGGATATACAGTCCCTTTCTCACTATAGCTTCTCGATGCTGTATTGTACACGCAGTGTCCGTTTGTCAAAATTTTGTTAGGAGCAATGAGTGTTCCCGTACAGCTTGAGCCGCCAAATGTAATATAAGCAATCGAATTGTATGGAGCCACTCTTGTATTTGCTACTTTGGTTCTACCATCGTCTCCAATGACGACTTTCGTTTGAAAATCTTTTAAATATTTTGATAGTGGTTTTACTTTTTCGCCAACAGTAGAAGAAAGATCATCCACTTTGTCAAAGGATGAGGGGGCTTTCTTATCATTGTGGAAATCACTTGAAGAAATCACTTTACCATCAGAAGTCACCATGTCATAATCAGACGTTAGTACTGAATCCGATGCGGCATGGGTAAAACTAGGCACACTTAAAGCACCAAAAACGAGAAGAGAAGGGAGTAACATTTTCACCTTTTTCATCATATTCCTCCTTTATGTCCTATATCAAAAATCATACGATTGTTTCATATTGGAGTAAATGAGAGAATATTCTTATTTTTTACAAAATATTTCATTTCCAAATTAGGTGTTTTGTATCTTCCCAACCTTCATTCTATCGATCTCTTTCTATGAGAACAGAAAAAACCGCCTAATAGGCGGTCTATCCTCTTTGTCAGCTCCACACATCTTTTACATATCTATTGTCATTTGCGAGGGCTGTCAGCCAATTTTCAGCTGTTTCTCTCGAGCATTGTTTCTCGTTTTGATAAAGATCGATCAGTGTAGCCTCTACATCTGGAGCCATGACTTTTCCGTCTCCGCACACGTACAGATAAGCACCTTGATCAAGCAATTCGATCAGCATGCCGCCGTCTTCTTTCAACAAATGCTGGACATATACTTTTTGCTCATCGTAACGAGAATAAGCACGATGGATATGGACAATGCCTTTTTGCGCTGCAAGCTTCATTTCATCAAAATACAGATCATCTTCCTGAGGGTGACGGCAGCCAAAATATAGGTGGGCTTCGCCTAGCTGCTTCCCTTCCTTCTGCCACACTTCTCTTGCCTGAACAAATCCTCTAAATGGAGCGATTCCTGTACCTGGTCCAATCATAATCATCGGTATGTCTGATGAAGGGGGCAGCTGGAATCCGTCTTGTGCTTCATGCAGGAAGCAGGCTACTTCTTCCCCTTCTTTCAGACCACATAAATAGGTTGATGCGACTCCGGCATATTCTCCGCTGCCGCTCCATGCTTTACCTTTGACAACTGCCACTGTGATACTGACTTTTTCTTCATCTACCTTTGGCGAGCTAGAGATCGAATAATAACGCGGCTTCAAACCTGGTAAAAGCGCCAAAAAGTGTACAAATGGCAGCTCACACGCTTCATATTGATCTAATAAATCCAGCATGGTTACTCGTTTCTTTAAGATGGCTTCTTGATATGCTTCACCAGCCATTTGTTCAAGTTCTACGCGGTGAGGCGGACATACCGTATGTGCTGCAAGCTCTCTTAGCTGTGTACGTGTCGCAGGATCTTGAAGCTCAACATGCGAGGCAAGTAATTCTTTGATTGGAATCGGCTGATCTAATGGTAAATGACTTGCCTCTTTATCAGATGAGAGCTTAATGCGCTGCTCTGGATCTAGTTTAAAGCGGCGGGTCACACGCTCAACGAGTGCATCACTATTTTTCGGCACAATCCCGATATGATCCCCTTCTTTGTATGCTTTGCCAGCAGGCAATTTCAGTTCAATATGTCTTGTCTGCCGCGTGCTTGTTTCTGATTGTAATTCTTCATTTTTCAATACAACAGCTGAAAAGGCATCATATATTTTAGCTACAGGACGCTCCACTAGCTCATTCGTATAAGAAACTGATAGGTTTGGTTTTTCCTTCCCCTTTTCTTGGAAGGTGAGCTTAAATTCTTTTGCAAGCTGTTCGAAGACTGTTTTCTGGAAGATTTCTTTATCCTCATCCATATCACCGCCTGCATCACCTTCTCCTAAATCAGCTACACGTTTGGCTCCTTTTCTTTCTAGAGCTTCATCAATTAGACGGGGGATCCGCTGGTACGTACTCGCCCAATTTCGATCTCCGCATCCAAAGACAGCAAATGTCACGTTTGATAAATCCTGCTCTTCATCCTGCGCCAGCCAATCCACAAATTGCTTCGCATTGTCAGGCGGATGTCCGTTGTATGAAGCGGTCACGATGAAGACAGCACCTGTATTTGGCAATTGGCGTGTAAAGTCATCAAGCGGCGCAGTGGTCACATCAAACCCTTTTGCTTTCCCATCTTCAGCCAATTCGTTCGCTATTTGCTTCGCCGTACCAAGATTTGATCCGTATAAAACTAGCAGCGGTGTACCGTGACTCGCCACTTTTGACTCATGAGATTTGGTGCTTTTCTTAGATTCTTCTTTCGGTGGTGCCATAAAGAATTGCTGGTTCCTTGGCCGCACTTTGATTTTAAAATCGTTAGGTTTAATTGTGAGAGATTCTTTTAAATCAAGCTCATAAGATGTGTGATCAATTAACTCTAAATTGTGCAGAACCATCGCGAGAACCATCGTAGCTTCATGCAGGGCGAACTGCATACCGATACATGCACGCTGTCCATTCCCAAAAGGCTTGTAGGCATGCTGCGGGATTTTCTCAGGATGTGTAAACCGCTCTGGTTTAAATTCTTCAGCATCCTCGCCCCATACCGCTGGATCACGGTGTAATTTAGGGAGCAGAACAGAGACACTTTGATTTTTTTGAATCGGATATTTTCCCCCGATTACTGTGTCCTCTTTCGCATAAAGAGAGAACGTAGGCGCTGTTGGCCAGAGGCGGAGAGCTTCATTTAACACCATACGAGTGTAGCTTAGCTTTTGCACCTGTTTAAATGCCGGAAGCCCGCCCTGCAGCACCTCATCTGCTTCCTGAACGGCTTTCTTTAATTTCTCTGGATTCTTCAGTAAGAAATAAATCGCAAATGATAGCAGCCCGCTTGTTGTTTCGTGGCCTGCAATTAAGAAGGTGATGATTTGATAACGGATATTTTCATCGGATAAACGTTCACCTGTTTCAGGGTCCTCTGCATGCAGCATAAGAGACAGTAAATCATCGCCCGCTTTATCTTGTTTTCTTCGTTCCTGAATAATGTCATCTACTAATTGCTTCATAAAATCGACATGCTGGTCAAATTCTTTTCTTCTTTTGATCATGAGTTTATCTGCAATTGGCAATCTACTCGACTGCTCCATTGCTTCATTTAAGCCTTTCAGCATGCTGTCGATGAACGGATGTTGATTTTCTTTATAAAAGCTGTTAAAGCGAAAATCAAAACCGCAAAGGCCGATCGTATCTAAAGTCAGCTTTGTCATATCCTCAGCTACTTCAATTTCTTCATCGCGGCCTGTTCTTTGCCATTTTTGAACAAGCTGTGTGGCAATATCGAGCATCATCTCATGATAGCCCTTCATGGCCTGCTGGCTGAATGCAGGCATCAAAATTTGATGAGCCTTTCTCCAGTTCGGTTCTTCTGTCCAGCTTGTAAATAGTCCGTCCCCTGCAAATGCTCTTACTTTACTCAGACTAGTTCCAATAAATTTATCAAAACGACTTTCGTCGCAAACTTCTTTGACAAGTTCATGGCTGGAAACAAAAATACTTGTTGCATTTGAAAATTCAAACTGAAAGATCGGTCCTAATTCATCTGCCAGCCGCCAAAAGGTTTGAGCAAGCTCTCCCTTTTTTATATGGGGAATATTTTTTAAAGGTCCGTATGTTTTTGGTTTTGGAATGATTGATGTTTGCTTCATATGCCCACTCCCTTTACTTCTTTAAGATGCAATGCTAATGGCGCGCCATAAACATTGCTCAATATCCTCTAAAAATTCAATCGTTGGCTCTATTTCTTCTGCAAGAATTTGTTTATGCAGCTGCACGAAGGCACCAAATACAATAGATAAAATGGTTCTGCCTGAGAGGTTTGGGTGAATCCCATCCTTTTTTCCTTCTTCAAAGATAAGGAATAGCTCATGTAACAAATGCTGCATTTTCTCTTTGCTCGTCTCGTCTAAGTAATGGGACCGTTTATCAATCTCTAAGAAATACAGCCCGCTTGGATTCTCCTTTGTAAATAAAACTAAGCAATAAAATACATGCTTAAAGTACGCCCGAATACTTAACTTTGGATCTGGACTGTTTGTGTTCATTTTTTCGATAAATGCTGAGAGGCTGCGCTGGTACAAAATATTGACGAGCGCCTCCTTGCTGTCAAAATAACGGTAAATGGTGCCCGCTCCGACGTTTGCTCTTTTTGAAATCATCGGCATTGTGGTGCCATCAAAGCCTCGTTCAATAAATAGTTCCAGCGAAGCCTTCATGATCTGTTCTTGTTTATCAGTCACTGCTGGCATTTCATCCCCTCCTTTTAAAACGTAGGAATGAACGTTCATTCCGCTTGTGGTATATTATATTAATATTTTAATTTCATCTATTTATACTTAAACATACTTATTTTATTCCGTCACTACATTTTCTGAAAATAATAATAATTAAGAAATGATACCTAGTCACATCACATCCAAAGGACTTATAAAGATTGTCAAATGTGTGTCATGCAGGTGTCATCAGCACTACACATTCATTCCTGATCGATTGGTGAATGAATATGGTCGTCATATGTATCAATATATAAGCTTCCATTACTTGAACGGACAGCATAAACAATGTCCTTTAAGGACAGCTGCCTTTTTTTCAGCTCTTCTTCTATCCATTGCTCTGTTAATTGATTTTCTTGTATGTTTTTTTGGATGAGTTTCCCGTCCATGATGACTTCAATCGGCATGTAACGCTCTGCCTCCATGAATAAATGAAGGTCCTTCCGCGTGACTTTTTCAAACGAAGGGTATTTTTTCACTGACATATGCCCATCTGTTTCAATCATTGCAAATTCAACTTCGCTAATATCAAAGATGTCTTTTTCTCTCAGCTGCTGATTTAAATAATCAAGGGTATATCTCATCCCTTTCATATTTCCTTCAAGAATTTTTCCATTTTGTATGACAAGTGTTGGTTTACCCGCCATCAACCCTCTCATCTTCCGGCTTCTTAATGCAAGCAGGGAAATCACATAAATAATCATGACAAGTGACACAAAGGAAATCGTTGTGTGCTGAAGCGGGAGCGTTGTATTAAACGCCAGGTTCGCTGCAATTGAACCTAAGCTGATGGCTGCTATAAAATCAAAAATATTCATTTGCGCAATGGTTTGTTTCCCTAAAAGACGTGCTCCTCCAAATAAAATCGCAAAAGCAAACATCGTCCGAAGAATGACTTCAATATTGCCAGGCATGCAAGTATCCACCTTTCAATTGCATCAAAAAAAGCCTTTTCCTTAGAAAAGACTCTTTGTTAGATTATGCATTTATTTCATCATTATTCAATTGGGCAGTACCGCTTTGTTCAAATTGTGATCGCAGTTCAATAATTGAGCTATTCCTCACATGATCTGCTTCTTGCTCAAGAAGCCATGTATAAAATCTTGCTTGCTCCGCTGTCTGCAAAGCCTGCATATATTTTTGCGAGGAACGCTTCTCTGCAACGCGCTGCTTCATCCCGCGCATCTGCTTCCAGAATTGATAATAAGGGAGCTTGAGTTTTGTCATAAAGCCTTGATCATCCTCAATGACATACCCCTCTTCTTTAATTGTATTATCATGAGAGACAGCCTGATACCATTTATAAAAAGACGTCCAATCATGGAAAACAGCCACTTCCTGCTTGCAGGATATTCCAAGCTGTTCACTTAATCTTTTCACTTCAGCGAATGGTGCTTTTTCATAGCTTAACTGCCGCTTCACAATATCAAGTAAAATGAGTTGATCTTGTTCATAAGTGATAATATGCGGATCTTTTTCTGGCAAAATGACTTCAAACACAAGAGATACATGGTGGTCACGGACATATGATTTAATGTAATCAGCCTGCACGTCACTGAAGGTCTTATTAAATAGCTCTTCGACCCATGAAGCATGCTGATTTTGTTTCACATGTGATGTATACGATTTGGATGTAAACACCAATTCATCTTCCATTTCATTATACCCAACAGTTCCTAAGTATCCATTTGCTTTATCATATACGGTGACAGGGAATTGAAGATGGTTCACTAAATGCTGCATTCTTGTCTCCGGACGCTCATCAATGTTAAAAAATTTATTGTAGCTTCTAGACACAATCTGCTTAGAAACCATATTGACAAACAAACCTCTTGCTTTCACATTCACATCATCCCACTGCCGTTCACTAAAAGCCTTTTTCGTAAAATTAAAAGATGAAATATAGTGCGGAAGCTTTAATTCCTGTACGTATTCATGCTGATCTAAATGAGCTAAAAAATCATCCAGTGAAATATCTGTCTGAACAGCAGCCGATTGTTTTTTCTCAGACGCTCTGTAGACTGGATTGTCAATTTCATGAGTCTCAATCCCGTCAGCTGTGATTTTCAACACCCGCAGCTGCCCCCCAAATTCAACCTGACCTTCTAGGTTATAAGACCTTTCCGCTGCGTGAATAGGCAGTCTGTATAAATTGCGATGCCCGTGAATTTGGATGATATCCAGCCCAGCCGTATTTTGAACAAATAAGTGATCAATATCATCTGAATATTCTCCTACGCCGTGAATGAGCTGCTGTGTTGAGACATGCAGAAGTTCTTCTGGCAAATGAGCAAGCCCGCCATGTGTAACAAGAAATGTCTGATCATGGTACGTAAAATAAGTAAGCTGATGAAAGGTTCTGACAAACTTTCGTACTTCCTTCAAATCAAAGTTTGCTGCTTCGATTTCAGGCACAGTATGACGATTAAACATATTGCTTCTGACTTTTTCACCATGTGCAAACCGGTATAAATGCTGATCATGATTGCCTTCAATGACGATGACATTCCGGCATACCCTATGGGCGAGCATCCATTCTAATACTTCTTTGTTTTCTATTCCTCTATCAAGCAAGTCACCTGCAAAAATATAAAGTTCGTTTTCTTTGATGTCTCCTTGCAAATAGGTGGTAAGTGCGGTGTAACAACCGTGAATATCTCCGAAAACATGAATGGCCTCATATTGATCAAAAGATCGAGGCTGATAAGTCATCACTTGCGGATAATCCTCCGGCTGCAAAACAGTCACCCATGATGGGACCTTTTCTGTTTTTAACCGCTCGTTCATTTGATACAAAACAGATTCCCGCACCACTTTGTGAGATTCACGTGAGCGATTTTGCAAAAGAGCTGTTTCAAGGGGGACCTGCGTGAAATCGACGACATACACCCTGTAACGATAAGATGTCGCTAAAGACTTATATTGAGAAATCGATTTACTTGAAATATGTGTCGCATCAATCACAGTAAAGTCTCCGCGCTCCATACGGGCTGTGAGTAGATCGAATAATAAAGACCAAACTTTGTGGTCATGCTTGCTTGAAATGTCTAGTTTCCCATTGACTGATAGCTGCGGCGGCTGAGTTAACAGCCGGATTTGATCCGCTGATAAAGTGTAAGGCTCTAAGCCTTGTTCTTTGATCCATGTTGATTTACCTACGCCTGGGAGACCTCGTAAAAGGACTAAAGTTCTCATATTGGTTCTCCTTTAATGAGTGATATTTTACCTATTATAGATAAATTATGGATAAATCTCAATCTTTTATTGATTATGGTAATATATAGATAGAAAAGGAGGTTTTACGTATGTCTAATAGAGAGAATATGGCATTCAACATGGGAGATCTTCTATTTCAAGTGTTCTCTCTTCTATTCATTGCCTTTATTGTGACAATCATTGTTATCGCGTTTCGCATGATTAGAAGAAAACGAATGGAATTGAAAAAAATCGAGGCAAGATTAAACAAAGTAATTGAAAAAAACGATTTAAAAGAGTAAAAAATCCGGAAGTTAACCGGATTTTTTTGTTTTCATCACGATACCTTGACGCTGCTGCATCAAAAAGAAAAAGACGCCTAAAAGAACAAGCAGACCGCCAAGCATTTGAAGCAGCGTGACTTTCTCTCCAAGCAGCCATACAGCAAGGATCGTTGCCCCAACAGGTTCACCTAGAATACTCATTGAAATGGTAGTCGCATTAACATAGGTTAATAGCCAATTATTAATGACATGAGACATCGTGGGAATAAGGGCGAGCAATAAAAAAATTCCCCACTCTTTACTCGGATAGCCTATAAAAGAAGTTTGCTGAAGCAGGTTGAATAAAATTAAAAAAAGACCGGCAAAGCCAAATACACAAAAACTATAAATCCAATGAGATATTTTTCTTACAGCCTGTTGGCCTATTAACAAATAACAAACAACAGCGATCACACTCAAAAAGGATAAAATATCTCCTAAGATGGCTTCCTTGCTATGACCAATATCTCCCCAGCCTATCATGAGGGCACCAACAATCGCCCCACACATCGTGAATATTGCAGACATTGTTGTTCGTTCACGGAAAATGAGGAATCCTCCTAATAAGGACACCATCGGCTGAAGGGCGATAATAATGGTAGAGCTTGCCACTGTCGTCAGTTTCAGTGAGCCAAACCACAACACAAAGTGAAGCCCTAAAAAGAAGCCTGAGGTACATAAGAAAAACCAGTCTCTGCGCTTTATCGAGAGAAATTCTTTTTTTCTTGGCAAGATAAACGGCAGCATGAGAGCCGCCGCAAAAATCATTCGATACATACTTAAAATAGCAGCAGGTGCATTTGACCATTTCACAATGATTGCAGAAAACGAAATGGCAATAATTGAAATCACAAGCGGCAGTGCAATTGATTTCGTTTGAGCAGTTGTCTTCATTTCCATTAGCAGCTTCCTTTACATCAGCAGTAGATGAGCAGTTCATCTTGTATGTCGTCATCTTACTATGTCCATTCACCTAGTGGCAAGATGATTTTTTAAAACTGGCGTGAGCTTTTTAGATGGAAAAAACGCCCTTTTCATAGGGCGTTATTGTTGTTTATTCTGAAATCAATTCACGAATTCTCTCTTCAATAGGTGTTAACGGCCGGCCTAGTAATGTTTCGAAATCTTGGCTTTCGACAGCTAAAGCACCATCGCGTATGCCGCTTTGAATGGCTTTGACAAATGGCACTGCTTCTTTTGGTACACCATTTGAAGCTAAAAAGTCTCCAAATGTGTCTACATCTATTTTTTCTACTTTGATTTCTTTTCCACTCACCTTACTAACAATTTGTGCAAGTTCACTATGCGTCCGAAGAGGTCCTGACAGTTCATATATCTCCTGATCATGTACGGGAAGTGTTAACGCATTTGCTGCCGCTTCTGCGTAGTCATTTCTTGTTGCCCAGCCAACCTTTCCTTCGCCAATAGGGCTTAAAAATGGTGCGCCGCTGACTGACGCCAGAATCGTATCTTTTTCGTTTTCAACATACCAGTTGTTTCTTAAAAATACATGAGGAATGCCAGAGGCCAAAATGGCTTCTTCTGTTTTGGCATGGTCATTTGCAAGGACAAGCTGACTCTCTCTTGCATTGACAACACTTGTATAAGCAATAAACCTCACATTTGCTGCTTTCGCCGCTTCAATTGCTGCTTTATGCTGCTCGACGCGGTCACCATCCGCTGTTGAAATGATCAACAGACGATCAATGCCCTTAAATGCTGATGTCAGGGTGTCTGGCTGAGTAAAATCTCCATGGCGTACATCCACCCCTGCATCCTTCAAATGTGCTGCTTTTTGCGGATTTCGAACACTGACTGAAATTTGTTCAGCCGGTACTTTTGTGAGCAAATGCTTGACGACGAGCGATCCAAGTTGTCCCGTTGCGCCTGTTACTAATAATTTCATTTGTTGACCTCCTCATTTTTCGTTCAACGGTGATGTGCATTCGTTATAACCGAAATGGTTACAACAAAGGTGTAAAAAAAGCTCTAAAGTACGAGCTTTTTTATTCCGCCTCTGTTAATAATTGCTGAATTGTCACTTGCTTTAGGTGATTCTCAAGTGCAGCTTGTGCTTCTTTTAGTTCATGACGCAGTCTCGTATCCATCGCTTGACCAATCGGGCATGCGATGACGGGCTGATGAAAGTTAAATAATTCTTCATCCTCGCTTACATCTACAGCACGGTACACATCTAACAGCGTGATGTCCTCAGCCGGTCTTTTTAAATAAGCACCGCCTACTCCGCGGCGAATTTCAATGAGACCCGCCCGTTTGAGCATTGCCATCATTTTTCGAACAATGGCTGGATTTGAATTCACGCTCTCTGCAATAAAATCACCTGTACACTCTTTTTGAACACCTGCAATAAATGACACAATATGAACAGCAATCGGATACCTGCTGCTAATTTGTTTCACAATCTTTCACCACCGTTGTAATCAATATAGTTACAATGAGTGATTTTGTCAATCAATAAACGGATTTTTCTTTCGATCCCAGTCCTCATATGCCATGATATCGTAGTTTTCTTCTGTATCAAGTTCAAGCGGGGCCATGCATTCAAGCAGATTCTCATCTGGGTCAAGAAAATAGATCGCTGCATGAAATTGCGGCGGATTATCGAGAACTAAAGGCTGCTTTTCTTCTGGAAAACCAAACATTGGGTGAATGCTGATCCCTTTTTCTATCAGCCAGGCTTTGATCTGTTCGATGCTGGATGTTTTAATTTGGAAGGCTACATGTCGAGTTGCTACGTGATATGGAATAGTGGACATATCTGCCTTCCATATGCCAAGCCAGCTCTTTCCTTTCTCAATCCATAAAAAGGCTACTCTTTCATTCTCATGAGCAAGCGTCAATCCCAATTTTTCATAAAACGCAATAGATGTCTTCAAGTCACTCACAGGTAAATGTGCTTCATACAGTCCTTTTATCATCATCAAAATCACTCCTTTTCTACCTTCTATTCTGCGGGAATTGATGAGATTCTGCTTCAGCAAAACGATGTATTTTATCTCCAACATTAGTTTGAGAGAACTTGTATGTTTGATCCATTACAGATGGGGGAAGGTGTTCAAATAAAAGAAAGGAGCGGTTCATATGCCTTGGACGATGAACGATTATCCAGCTTCATTTCAATCATTAGACAACGTCATTCGAAAAAAAGCGCTTGAGATTGCCAATAAAATGATTCAGGAAGGCTATGAGGAAAATAGAGCCATTCCCATTGCAATCAGTCAAGCGAAAGAGTGGAAAAAGAACGCAACGGAGAAAGAGGTAGAGAATTTTTCATCTCATGGTTCTGTCAAACCTTCAGAGAGCAGCAGCTCCGCAAGACCAGAGCTCATGGATCATGCGCAGCATGTAGTGAAACACGAGGAAGGCTGGGCGATTCAAACAGAGAAAGCGAAACGAGCAAGTGAGGTCAAAGAAACAAAACAAGAAGCAATTGACCGGGCAAAGGAGATTTCAGCTAATAAAGGAACTTCCGTTGTCATTCACCGAAAAGACGGGACGATTCAGGACGTGTTAAAGCCGCAATAAGACCGCTTGTCAGCGGTCTTGTTTTATGCATTCTTTTCTTTTTTCGCTGGTGTTTTTCTTTTCTTAGGCGCTGCTTTTTTCGCTTTGGCTGGTTTTGATCGGTCGATCGAAGCCTGTAGTGCGGCCATTAAATCTGTCACATTGGCTGCAGGATCTTTTTTGCCTGTCGTTTCTGGCTGAACGGTATGTTCTCCAGATATTTTATCGCCAATTAAATTCATCAGCTGTTCTCTGTATTCATCTTGATATGCTGCTGGATCGAATGTCGTGGTCAGCTGCTCGATTAAAAGGAGTGCTGTATCTAACTCTTTCTTGACAATGTTCTCCTCTTGGGGGATATTCGGCACATCTGATACTTGTCTAATTTCGTCAGGGAAATGAATGGTTTCCATCAGCAAAATATGTTCATAGCACCTTACGATTGCTAATTGCTCCTTTGAGCGGATCATAATTTTTGCGACACCAATTTTCCCCGATTCCTCTAAAGCTTTTCTTAATAATGAATAAGCCTTCGCTCCGCCGGTATCCGGTGATAAGAAGTAACTTCTTTCGTAATAGATTGGATCAATCTCCTCAATCTTTACAAAATCAATGATTTCAACGGCTTTTTCTTCATTTTCTTTTCGCAGCTTTTCCAGTTCTTCATCGTCCAATTCAATAAATTTATTTTTCGCATATTCATACGCCTTCACAATTTGTTCTGGCGCTACTTCTTCACCGCAATTGGCACATACTTTCTTGTAGTTAATGGGCGTGTGACACTCTTTATGCAGCTGTCTTAATTTAATGTCTTTGTTCTCTGTAGCGGTAAACAGCTTGACTGGAATATTGACCAATCCGAAACTAATGCCGCCTTTCCATACTGTATGCATCGCGATTCCTCCGTTCTTTTCTCCTTACTATGTAATGTTTTCATCAGACTTATGTATGTGAATGAAAATTTCATCCCACTCTAAGAACACATGATATAAGGAAGTGACATGCACAATGAAACCTATGCGATTAACACCTGCACATGATATACCTGCCGGTGCAGACTGGGTGTATGAATTAAAATATGATGGCTTTCGGGCTATTCTTGTATGGGAAGAAGACGGGATTCGTTTAGAAAGCAGGACCGGAAAACGGCTAAATAAGCAATTTCCTGAAGTGATGGATCAATGCGAACAATTAAGAGAACAATTTGCTCCTTTTTTACCGCTGACACTTGACGGAGAATTGGTCTTTTTACTGAGTGAACAGCAAAGCGAGTTTGCGAAAGTTCAGCAAAGAGGCAGGCTGAAAAACAAAGAAGCCATCCAAAGACAGGCTGAACGATTTCCATGTCATTTCATTGCATTCGATCTATTAAGCTGCAAAGGGAAACCTCTCGTTGATTCACCGTTGATGGAAAGAAAAAATCAGCTGCAGCAATTATTCCAAGAAGCAAAGCTCCCCTCATCAGTTCAACTTGAGCACCCTTCCCTTTTGCAGGTCATTCATACAGACCCAGACTCTGAATACATGAAAAACGTGATGACAACGTATTTAGCAGAAGGACTAGTAGCGAAAAAAAAGATGAGTAAATGGCATGACAATACTCGTTCAAAAGAATGGCTGAAAATGAAAAACTGGCGGTATGTCTCTGTCATTGTCACCCGTTTTGACAAAGAAAATGGCTATTTTCAAGGTTCCATTTATCAAGATTCGGCTCTCATCGAGGTTGTCCAATTCAAGCATGGTTTTTCTAAAGAAGAAGAACAAACGCTGCGTACACTATTTCAGACAAAAGGCCAGTTAACAGGAGGATCATTATACGAAATCCCTCCTTCTATCGTTGCCAGCATTGCTTGTATATCCTTTGATGGATCGGCGTTAAGAGAGCCGCGTTTTTCTTCCTTTTTACTAGATGCTGATCCAGCAGCATGTACATTTCAGCAAATGCTCAAACAGCTGTATCCGCTCCCTGCTGCTATAGACGTCACCCACCCTGAAAAACCGATTGTCCCGGCTCTTCAACTAAACAAGGCAGATTACTTACTTTATTTAAGACAAGCGGCTCCCTACCTTTTGCCCTTTTTACGTGAAAGGCGTCTTACTTTAATTCGGTATCCGCATGGCACTGGAGACGAATTCTTTTATCAAAAGTCGACACCTGATTATGCGCCGGATTTTGTTTTAACAGATGAAGTTGATGATATTTCTTATACGGTCTGTAATGATCCTCGTACGCTTCTTTGGCTTGGCAACCAGCTGGCGATGGAATTTCATATCCCTTTTGAGACAAGAGATACGGATCGACCGACAGAAATCGTCTTTGATCTAGACCCGCCATCTGTAAATGAGTTTCATCTAGCCATAGAAGCTGCTAAACGAATCAAAGCGCTTTTAGACGGGCTTTTTCTCACAGCCTTTATTAAAACAAGCGGAGGTAAAGGGCTTCAAGTCTATATTCCTTTAAAGAAAAACGCCTTCACATACGAAGAAACAAGACAATTCACCACGTTCATATGCCAATTTTTATGTGAGCAAGCACCGGATCTTTTTACTCTGGAACGTCTTAAGAAAAAACGCGGCAATCGCTTGTATTTAGACTACATTCAGCACGATGCTGGGAAAACAATCATCGCTCCGTATTCTCCAAGAGGAAATGAGCTTGGACTTGTTGCGACACCCCTTGAATGGGACGAACTCTATCATGATGAGCTTCATCCTTCTCTTTTTACGATGCCGGCTGTGATAGAGCGTTTAAAGGAAAAGGGCGATCCGTTCCGCCGCATGAGGCACCTTGTGAATGATGATGCTTTTAGACAAGTCTTACATCAGCTTGCACACATGTGACCATCTCATCAGATGGACATTTGCGGTCATGAAGCGTTACACTTATTCATTAGAGAGAAAGAAAGGGATGACTATTTTGACCGCACATTCATTTCGAAATACAGCTTTGATTTTCTTATGTCTTTCCGCAGGAATTGTGGATGTGATTGGCTATTTAAGCCTTGGGCATGTGTTTACAGCCAATATGACAGGTAATATTGTGCTGCTTGGCATTGCAGCAGGAAGTTCCTTGAAGTTAACAGCCCTTCATTCCATCATTGCTCTAAGTGGGTTCGTTTTAGGGGTTTTACTTGCAGTTGTGGTAGGCGGGAAGCATGAGAAAGCGTTTTGGCCAAAAGCCGTGACACGCATTTTTATCATAGAAGTGATGATTTTGCTTCTATTTGCTCTCATGACCATTTTCCCTTATACACAAGGTGCTTACTTTATGCTGATCATCCTTTTAAGTATGGCCATGGGCATGCAGACAGCAGCCGCTCGTAAATTGAATGTTGCTGGCATTTCCACAACCGTTCTCACAAGTACACTTGCTAACCTATTTGAAGATGCAGCCCAGCGTATATCATACCGGGAAAAAAGAAAGGCTCCTATCCAACATGTAAGCTTGATGCGAATAGGCTCGATTGTCTTCTACTGTCTAGGTGCAGCTATTGCTGCATACACAGATCGTTACGATCCGTTTATCATCATATGGCTGCCGATCATCATTCTAGGCCTCATTGTGATAACTGCTGGATTGAAGCACTTTCACCAATTGAAATAGCCTCTCTTTAGGGGGGCTATTTCAATTATTGTGATCTTACACTAATAACTCCTTACATAAAAACCAGGAGGGCGTCCCATGATGAACGTTGAACCATATGGATATCCAGAAAATGTCCCGAATCCTCCGTACCCGGGAAAACCGCCTAAGCCAGAGAATACACCAGGGCTCAAATAATACCCGCCAAAGCCGATATGGGAACCAACCGGCCCAATATGTGCCCCACCTCCGCTAAAACCGCCTCCATGAAAACCACCATAAACCCGTGGATACATACAATCACCTGCCTTCGAATCAGACCTTATCTCATCATATGCATGACGGATGGGCGGTGCTCCTGCTTTTTCTTTCCTTCTATGTACATTAGACCAATTTGATAAAATTTGAATGAAAAGTCCTGCAAAAAATTAAATTAAGCAAAGAAAAGTGACCTTTTTAACTTGTTGCTCTGCCCTATGTTTATTTAGAATAATGGAGCAGGTAATAAATTTGCACACCCCCTTTGTTGCGAATTCTTCTTATTAAACGTTCTTGCAGCGTTTAATAAGAAGAGCCTATTAAAACACAAAAAACCCTTGCTGACGATCATCAACAAGGGCGAGAGAAAAAGATATTAACCACCAATGATTTTTTCTGCAACTTCGAATGAACCCGCAACGTTTTGCGATAGAACAGTCGCAGCGACCGCTAAACCGACAACGAATAATACTTTTAATCCTGTTTTCATCTTAAATCAACCCCATTCTTTTCATATGTAAATCCGCTTCTAAACTTTTGTTCAAGTAAAAAACAGACTGCTCATAAAGTGCTTGCTTTTCACAATATTTTGCTGCAAATTGTGATAGCTCTTTTACTTCATGATATTCATTCTTTTCTTCTAACTTTCTTAATTTCTCATCAATTTGCTGAAATCTTTGTGGCGCATGAGTTAAGTAAAGATCATGTACGATGCCTATTTTTAGCTGAAACACTTCATGAGAAGCATCTTTTATTCTGGCATATGCAGCCTCTATATATTGGCTTGCACGCTGCTTTTCACCAATCACACAGAGTTCCCGGCTGATCAGATACGTAGAATGGAAAAAGAAATCTGAATCATAATACTCTTGATGGGACAGTGCTTTTTCAAGATGACGTATCGATTCCTTCGGTTTATTCCAAAATGAATATAAAATGGCCACATTGTGATGAAGCTGAGCCAGCATAAAATCATCCTGCTCATTTGTCAAAACTTCTTCCGCCAGACGATAATTCTCAAGCGCCTCTTCATACCGGCCGATCTCCGTTAGATTCGCTGCTATAAGAGAGTATGAAAGGGCCGTTCTTCTTTCATACTGCTTGTGCCGCTTATAGACGTGCAGCGCTCTGCGGATATAGCTTAATGAGAGCATGATATGACTGAGCCGGTAATAAAGCCATGCCACTTTAAAATCGAAATCAGCACGTTCTATCTCACTTGGAATTTTATCTAAGAGCTTTTCAGCACTTTGATACATCTGCAATGCAACCTCATAATTACCTTGATGCTGCTCATACACACCTTCATAAAAATCAAAATAATAGGCAAGACGGTTAGACAGGTCATCTTCTTTTTTACCATAATGACCCTCTATGCTTTTCGTTGAAACATTGCCCTTTTGCCCTCTTAAATTGTACATAAGAATGTGATGTCTCTTCTCAAGAAGAGAATAGTATATGAGGATATCCGCATCGTCAATTTCCTCTACCGCTTTTTTTGCTTTGGCAAATAACCGTTCTGCCTCATCTGCATGATCTTTTTTGATTTCCATGTTCCAGTCATTTAATAGTGATGCCAATTCCGCAACAGGAACTTTGCTCATTCTACACCCCCAATCACCTTCAGCTGCAACACACATTTCACTAAATATGGAACTTCTATTAGCAATTGCTAATTAGTCCATTTGACATCATTTTAATATGAATCACTTAAATCTTCAATAACCGTTTCCATTGAAAGTGCGTTTCTTTCTCCTAGTCAATGATATTTGCGAAAAAATTCCGCCTTTTTTTAAAATAAACATCTTGAGATGAAATGAAAAAAGCCCAATGTCGAGGCTTTCTAATCTGATGATGGTTCATAGCAGCTTTTCATTTATCCAGTTTCTTTATATAATATGATCAATCACTTACACGCCTCAGTAGCTCTAGAAGGGAAGAGCGCCGCAAAACAAATTGTAGCTGGCGGGTCGCAAGGCAAGGGTTTCAGAAGCACCGAAAAGCACATGAGCTGAGACAGGTGAAATTCCTGTCGGTGAAATTCCGTAGGGAAGCGTGTTGCCCCTAGCCTATGCTTACGAAAGGAGTGCGGGTTCGAATCCCGTCTGAGGCTTATGAGGTAGATGGATTGGGAGGATAAAATATCATGCATGTGTTTGAAGAATATATCAGCAAAATCGGTAACCCAGAGCTGAAGCAGCGCACTCAAGACATCTTACAATGGGTAGAAGACACATTCCCTCAATTAGAGCCAAGAATTGCTTGGAATCAGCCCATGTTCACAGATCACGGCACATTTATTATTGGGTTTAGCGTGACAAAACATCACATTTCTGTCGCACCAGAAGCAAAAGGTATTGATCAATTTTCAGCTGACATTGTACAAGCTGGGTACGATCATGGGAAAAATCTGTTTCGCATAAAAGAAAGCTTGCCAGTCGATTATCCTCTCCTAAAAAAAATCATCGAATTTAATATCGAAGACAAAGCGGATTGTTCAACGTTTTGGCGAAAATAAACAGTACCCCGATCTCAGCTTAACAGATCGGGGTTTTTACTGCTGCATGTTATTTTATTCTCTTCCCTACCAATTTTTGTTCAACCCATTCATAACATGACAAAAGGGCATCAACGCTCTTTTGGCATATCGGCAAATATACAACGGCGACGGCTGTTAAACACGCTATAGCAGCTCCTGCTAATACATCAAATGGATAATGAACACCTACCCAAATCCTTGAAAAACCAACAGCACACGCAATGATCAGCCAATACATATGGCGTTTGTGAAACAGCCAAAAGATCACACAAATCGAAAAAATAAAGATGGTATGATCACTCGGAAACGAGTTATTCACTTCCTTTTGAATCAAAAGATTGACGTGGCTCATTTCTGCAAAGGGCTGCTGATTAAAATAAAACACCCCAGCGATTTTCCCAAGTAACTCGGCGAGTACGAAGGTCAGTCCGGCAGAAACGACCATCGCCCTATTGTACCTGCTGCGATTTTGAAACCATACGAACAGACACACAAGCGCTGCCAGCAGCACTGTATATTCAGCTAGTCCAATAAATATTGGATTCAAGTAACCATGATCGATACTGAGCTCATTCACCCGCCTAAATAAATCTTCATTAAGTCCCTGCATCTCATTTCATCCCTTTTTACTTGATTTACGATAAGGATAATTGAAATGAGATGTCTGCCTCCATCGATCGAACGAACAAACCATGGAATCATATGACATGTTTGTCACTTTGCTGTCACCTGAACATCGTGTACTAACTAAAAACTCATCAAAGGCTATTAAATCACAGGAACAAAACTGTTATAATAGAACGTAAGTTTGCATTTTATCAAAAAGGGGTTACTGCATATGATCAAAACGGTAGACGGCAATATATTAGAGGCAAGCGAAGACATCATTTGTCACCAAGTGAACTGTAAAGGAGTCATGGGAGCTGGGTTAGCAAAACAAATCAAAAGCAAATATCCGAATGTGTTCAAAGATTATAAACAGTTATGTACAGAACAAGGAGATGACTTGCTAAGCTCCGTTCAACTCATCACAACAAAAGACGGAAAAACAATTGCCAACTTATTTGCCCAAGCTGGATACGGAAGAACAAGAAAGCAAACAGACTACGATGCCTTACGCAGCTGCTTTCAACATCTAAAGGATACAGTGACACAATCACCTGAGGAGAAAAACCAAACGTCCATCGCCATTCCATACGGAATCGGCTGCGGATTGGCAGGCGGCGATTGGACGATTGTGGAAGAGATGATTGAAGAGGTGCTGGGTGATTGTGAGGTGACGGTTTATCGGTTTAAATAATGGAATGAGTTTTTTTGAAACATATATGACAAATACCCTCCTTAAATTGGAGGGTATTGTGCGTTAGTTATCTTCTTTATTTTTTAAATAATTTAATACGGCTTCTTTATCTTCCTCATCGTCGGGTAAAAATCCGAACGTTTCATATTCCCAAACTGCGATTCTTTGCACATTGTCTATGCCTAATGAATAAACATCATCATATCCATACTCAATAGAGAATTTCCCTTTATAATCTAATTGGAGGGTAGCTGTTGTCCAAGCACCTAAATCATTTTGTATATATGCCTTTTTCAATGCTTCAAAAATTTCACTAAGTTCGTATAATAAGTGGATGTATGTTGACTTACTTACACTATATTTATGAGGAATTTGATGTCCATTAACATATTCATTTCCATTTTGTTCTTTAAAATAAAACACTATCTCAGCCGAATCATCAAGTATTTCTGCATACATCCAAACTTTATCCCAATCACATGGTATTAATTCATTAATTGATTCTGCTATTTTTTTATAATTTATTTCTAATTCTTCCATTGGGTTTTAACCTCCAGGTTGATTCTTAATAAATACTTGAGAATAACGTTCTCCAATTTTATACTCCACAGAGAAACTAACAGGTCGTAATGAATCTCCCTTATAGATAGGTTCAATGCTCACTGCTACTTGTTTAGGTGGATTTGAATTCAAGGCTTTCAACCACCGTTGCTCCATGGTGTACCATTTCCCGCCGCTTCGATTAATCTGTGAATTCATTGGAAGTAGGTTATCAATATCGCCTGATCCTTTAAAAATAGACGCAATTAAATGACCTCCGTCATCATCCAGTAATCGATCTGGCTTACCTGAATTGGATTGGGCATATTGGTTTCTTTTAACCTCTCCGTATTTTAAATCACTTGCTTCGACTTTGACAATACGTCCGTAGTGATCCGTTGTGTAGGTGTAGCCTTGCTTTGTTGAATAAACAACATTCGGTTTTAACACTTTTTTACGTTTCCATCTCACATAGTGATCTCCGTAGCTAACAACAGTCGGTGGTGATTTTGGTGCCGGTAATCGTCTGCCTGTCTTAGAGATCCCGTATCCTGAATTGTTGTCTAGACGCTTTGCCATAGAGAGGAGTTTATTTTTGAGATTTTCTCCATCAAACACGTTATACGGCAGCTTTGGGCCACCAGCCATTTGAAACTTTGGTGAGTATGGCAATAGATTCGGAATAGAGACTCTGTCTAATGATTTTGCACCTTGCTCAAGGCCTTTCTTCATCGTACAGAAAATAGCCAATAAAAATAAGACACCCCAATAGAGGGTGTTTTTTAACCTCTCTCCTTTAACACTTTCAAGAAAACGTCACTAAGTAAGATTCCAAAAGCTCCTGTATCACTTTCATCATCTTCTTCAAAAATAAATAACCCTCCTTAAATTTGGAGGGCAATGTGTTAGTTGTTTTCTTCTTTATTTTTTATATATTCTTCGAGAAATTCTCTAAGTGATTTTCTTTTTGGGTATATCCCTAGATGCTCGTATGCCCAAATTGCTTCCCTTTCTGATGAATACATTCCTTGGTTCAATACATCTTCGTAGTCTAAGTCTAAAGAAAATTTTCCATTTGCATCTAATTTTAGAGTTAGATTTGTCCATTTTTCTGGATTAATTAATTCATACGCTTGTTGTAGCTCTTCAAATAAATCATGTAATTTTATTAAATACTCGTTATAGATTGATTCACTTACATTATGATCTTCAGGTATATTATGTGAGTAACGATATTCATTTTCACCTACTAATCTATAATAAAAATTAATCTCTGCAGAATCGTCGAGTATCTCCGCATATAAACAAACTTCTTTCCATTCTTTTGGTATCATTTCATTAATAGTTCGTGCAATTTCACCATATAGCGTATCTAGTTTCTCTAGTTCCATTTTTTATCCACCTTTTTGATTTTTAATAATTGATTTTTTAAAATCACCGTCTGCTATTGAATATTTAACAATGAAACGATCAGGTCTTAATGAATCATTCATATAGACAGGTTCAATATTAACTGAAACAGTCTCAGGCGGATTTTTCCTCAAAGCGGCCAACCATTCCTGTTCCATGTTGTACCATTTCCCGCCGCTTCGATTAATCTGTGAATTCATTGGAAGTAGGTTATCAATATCGCCTGATCCTTTAAAAATAGACGCAATTAAATGACCTCCGTCATCATCCAGTAATCGATCTGGCTTACCTGAATTGGATTGGGCATATTGGTTTCTTTTAACCTCTCCGTATTTTAAATCACTTGCTTCGACTTTGACAATACGTCCGTAGTGATCCGTTGTGTAGGTGTAGCCTTGCTTTGTTGAATAAACAACATTCGGTTTTAACACTTTTTTACGTTTCCATCTCACATAGTGATCTCCGTAGCTAACAACAGTCGGTGGTGATTTTGGTGCCGGTAATCGTCTGCCTGTCTTAGAGATCCCGTATCCTGAATTGTTGTCTAGACGCTTTGCCATAGAGAGGAGTTTATTTTTGAGATTTTCTCCGTCAAACACGTTATACGGCAGCTTCGGGCCGCCAGCCATTTGAAACTTTGGTGAGTATGGCAATAGATTCGGAATAGAGACATTGTCTAATGATCTTGCTCCTTGTTCAAGCCCTTTCTTCACCGTTGTTTTTGCCGCTGTTGTCCCCGTTTTTGTAATGGCACCTGCCCCTTTAGAGCCAAAGACGATTTCTGCTAGAGAACCAGTCGCATAGGCGAACCAGTGTGATCGAGAATATGCATCACCATCGATGACTTCTTTTTGGAATGAGTCTGAAATCGACTTTCCAATCGCTTTCGATGTTTCAATTGGATGTGAAACTGCCGTTACGACCGATTCAACGGCACCTCCAGGATCTGTCACAAGATCATAGATGCCAACTACTGTATCTTTGGCCACATCATATAGACCAACTGCTGCTCCTTTTACAACATCAATAAACCCCTCTGATGCTTCTTCCTGCGCTTTGATCTGGAGAAGCTGGCTGTAATACATTTTTTGATCGTAAGAAAGATTCTCATATCCAATTTCGTCTACAATCTCAAAGTATTTTTCCTCTGATATACACGAAGGATCGTTGAGTTTTTCTTTCAATTCTTTGATTCTTCGTTTCTCTTTTTCTTCTTTTTTCACCTTTAAATATGCTTTCACCTGTGCATCGATTTTATCATGATTCTTGTACACATCTGTTTCATGAAATGCTTTTGCATCGTAATACATGGGCTGCGCATGTTTCCCTTTTCCTGTAGCAACCATCATTTTTGTATAAAAGGTTGCAAGATGTTTCTCAATCGCTTCTGATTTTTCGTATTCAGTTTTTAGGGCATGATCTAATTTATGTACAGCATCAATTGCCTCTTTTCTTTTTTTGTTTGCATCGTCTAAATGTTCATTGACCTCTTTACTTGAAAATACATTCAGTTCTATGAGATCACTGATGTCATCAAAAATAGTAGATAGGGCTTCTTTTTGTTCCTTGACCATATCCTTATTATTCTGAATCCCTTGTTTCAGTTGAGCGTCTAAGAAATGCTCATCAATAAATGTACTCCCGCCTAACGATTCATCATCAAGCTTTCCTTTTACCCCATCTAAAAAAGCTTTTTGCATATCAATAAAATCAAGATAAGTGTCCGTGTAAAGCACAAGATCCTCATAAAAGGCTTTGATATTGTCCGCACCTTTTCCAGTAAATTCATCACCTAAACCTGACACACTTTTTAATGCTTTTTTCACATGCTGCATTTCGTCTCGAAGCTCCTGATAGACTTTTGACCTTTGTTCGACAGCTGACAGTAAAGATGGAGCATCTAATATTTTCATATAAAAAAGACTCCTTATGGCGTATTCTTTTACTAGAATACCATAAGGAGCCTGACACTTTAATCCACTTTATCGTTTTTTAACCAATTATCCTCCATAGTGGTGGATTAAATCTTATCCTTTTTATGACCCTGCACCTCTAGAGAAAAGCAACACTACTTCATTTTTAGCATCTGCCTGAGTTTGTTGTCCAGTAGGTATTCCAAGAATTGCACCTAATAGCAAAGCGGTAGTAATCATCATCATTATTTTTTTCATGATCATATGACCTCCTTTCCTATAAGCGTACAAGATTTCAAAGCCAATTCCAAGAAGTAGTTACTTTCTTCATAAAGATTTAACTTTTTATATATGGAGGCAACATCAGGAGCTAGAGCCTCTATATCAACATATGCTTTTCTTTCTTCCAAAAGACATAGCCCTTTCTTGATGTCCTCATAGCTTTCCCGTGGTGTTGTATAACATTTCTCAAGGATATTGAATTTCAAAATAAAGTTTGTGTTTTGCTGTTCTTTAGAGAAGCTTTTCCCCTCAGCAACCCAACTTATTGCCTGATCCAACTGATTTGATTTGTAGCTTGATCTTGCAAATTCATACGCACATTGTAAGTATGAAACAGGAGCTGACTGTTTTAGATCATCTGCGGAAATTGCTTTGTTGAAATATTCAATTGCTTCTATATGGTGGTCATCCTGAATTTTGAGAAATCCCAAATCATAATAAGCCAACGCTAACAATCTCTTATCATTTTTTTCAATCAGTCTATCGACACAATCCAAAAGCATTCGTTCAGCTTTGTCTAGTCTACCGTCATCAATCAAATTCAGTGCCAACAACATATTACAGTTTATGGTCTGTATGCTGTAGCCTTCATGACCTTTGTAGATGTCCTTTGCTGTTTGTAGATGATGATGAGAAAGGAGTGTGACCTTATTAAAATAGTAGAGTGTACCAATTTTATAATGGAACTCAGCCTTTTCAATTTCATCATGTACCTTGTCTAGTTGTCTCTCAGCTACTCTGAATAGGACTAGAGCTTCTGAATAGTTATTCTTTGCACTCTCATACATACCTTTGAAAAGATAAAAGTAAAACCTTAGCATGTCATCTGTTTTGACTCTTTCACTTTCTGTTATTGTTGGTTGCCCCACTAAATCCTCCATAAGTACCTTAAATCTGTAATCAAGAATATTGAAATAGAGTAAAACATCTTGATTTTCTTCCATTTCGCCTAACATTTCTTGAATCTCATCCCTCAGCTCTACTGCTTGTGAAACTTCCCTCTTTTTAATATGTAAATACCATTTGTTGAGCGTGTTTGCTACATCTACAGAAGAAATCAAATTCGACATCCCATTACCCCCTTGCTATCATTTCTTTTGTATAATTTTAACACGAAATTTACAACATATGTAAAGACAAGGTGTTCATTTTAAAAGTTTTCGGTATCCCGCAAAATGCAAACATATGACTAATTGGCAATAGTAACATGTTCTTTTCGCATTCCGGCAATCGGGACAAGAACTTGTACCGATAAAATAAAAAGCCGCTAAAATAGCGACTTCAATGGGGACCATGTTCTTGTCCCTCGACAATCTTTATTAAACGGAGCAAATTTGTCCCTGGACAATTTTCTGTACCATTCATACGGAGTATCCCTCAACCGTGCTTAACCTCACATCGTGTCAGTTTTAAGTGCATGTGATTGATGTTCTTGTCCCTGGACATCTTTAATCAATCTTACATGGTCTAAAAGTTTCATGTTTAGCTTCATACTCTTCTATTAATCGGATTTTATTTCCATCAAATCTAATCTTTGATATACCATCAAATGAATAAAGTTGTTCTTCTTTTGCTTTAAAATACCATTCTACAAAAAATAAGGTATCATTTACTTGATGAATATTTTTTATCTTCCATTCTAAGACAACTTGCTTCAGTAACATTTTTTTGATCCACAAATGGACTTCCTCTATACCCACATACATTGCTCCATAACATTCGCGGTAGATAATATCATCAGAAAAATACGTATCTAAAAACGTAAAATCTCTAGTTACCCACATAAAGAAATATTCTTTTATAATTTCTTCTTTCATAAGTACTCCTCTATTTTTAATTAAGCGCAGTTCTTAACTAGTGTTTTGAATCTATTATATCAAAATGAACAAAAAAAAAAGTTCTTGGTTGGAATTTATGTCATTCTACACTCATTCGCTTTATTGGTGCACTTTAAAGTCTTGTTATAGTTGCTGTATGCATCTTTTCCCCAAATTGTTTAAAATAAATCCCGATGTATTTACCCTGTTCAAATCATGTAAATACGTTGGTTTCGTTAATTTCATTCATAAGAAATCACCTCCTAAACATATATCGGAGGTGATTTGGAAATTTTCAGGTGTTCACTGAATTGGTTCTATTTAATGTAAAATTCGCTAGTGTAGAATGTTCCCAGAGTTGCAACATGATTGCCCTTTTTGTCGTAACGTTCTACATCCACTCTAAAGCGATAAGTACCTTTTTTGTTACCAAATGACCCTTTGATGTCAAATTGATCATAAAGTTTTTCACCTGGGTTAAGGGGGTTCGGGGAATTTGTTTTAATTGTCTCCCACTTTCCATTCACCTTTCTTTGTGGAATAAGGTTGGGACCAGCACTAAAGTCATTGTGGTTTTGTACTGCAATTCGTACGACCTTATCCTCTCCAATTTTGTGATTAGCTTTTGTCGGGTTTGCCGACACTCCAAATCCTGATGCCATGCTCATCATCTCCCTTTTTATATTTTTGCGCTCCTATCCCTCACCAAAGCACGTGCAGCCATACACCCAAAAGACGACTGTTCCCATCAAATTAGCGTTTCCTCCGGATACGGCCGCCTTGTCTTTGATACGTTTCGCGTCTCGTTCCCATGATTTCTTCCCAATCTCGCTTTGTTATCGGATCAGCATTGCTCTTCTTCTTTCGATTAGAACCAGGAGCAATGCGCTTTAATTGCTTCGTTGTTTCTACGGATAAAGAATCCCTGATCTTCATTTCACTCGCTCCTTGCCGAATAAGCACCACCTTACGCTATTCGCTTAAATAGATTTTTGAATGATGACTACACTCCGAGAGGATGCCAAGTAAAGTCAATCATCAAATAAAATGAAAAACTGTCCTCGATACGGCCGCCGCAGACCAGCTGCTATCCAGGCTCAGAATGTCCCTCTCGTATGGCCACATTCCTCAACACCTTTGTTCCGTATCCAGATACGCCATTGATAAGGGAAAGACGCGTCTCCCAATAAAAAAACGGACACCAATCAAGGCACTTAAAGTGCTCAATGATCAGCGTTCGCAGGTTCTTCCTTCTGGACAAAATATTCACGTTCGTTTTGCTTGTCTCTATCATACGATGACCCACGCATGAAAAAAGGTCCCCATTTTATCCCCCTTTTTGTCGGCTTTTTCTCTGCAATGCAAATAAAAAAGTGCCCATAAAGATGGACACTCTAGTTTTAAAAATCATGTTCAAAATCGATGTCATATAAATCAACCCATTCAACAAAATCAGGCATAGTTTTTGTACTTAAAAAGTGTTGAACAATTCTATATGCTTCTTCTCGACTTACATAACTGCATGATGGTACCTTCATTGGTTCTCCACCAACCAAATGCTCTATTGTTTCTATTTCAACATCCTTATTCAAAGGGACTAAATAATCAGGATGTCTCATGATAAAGAATCCATATGGCTCATCATAAAAGAAAATAAGCCATTCATCTTCTCCTTCTACCTCAAAACAAGAATCTCCACTTCCTTGTTTCCAATAATCCGCTTCTTTTTCAAAGAAAATATTTTTAATAAATTCTTCTTCTGGGTTTTCAACTGATTCTTCAACTGGTCCAATGTATACAATCATGAGCTTTTCCCCCTAGAGAAAGAACGTCAAAAAGCACCTATTGCCATTTGAGCAAGTAAGTGCTTTATATTGATCAATCTACGTATTCTGCTGTACCAATAAACTGTAGTGTGTACTCACCTTTATCTACTGAATTAACAGCCAAACCGTCTTTCTCATAATTATAATTATAAATTAAAATAATAGTATTATACTTAGAGTTTAATTGGATATCATTAAATTGTTTTATCAATTGATCATCATATGAGAAATCAACCAGAAGTTCTTTTATATCATCTTCAGCTTCTGGAATCCAATCTTTTTCAATTAAACTCCTATCATAATAACCCAGTTTAAATTCTTTCTCAAAAATAGATGGAATGCTATCACCGTCATCGTTATACATAACTTTTGTGTAATTTTCGACCTTATCAAAATCACTAAAGTTTCCCAACCACAAAGAAACATCATTTTTCATTGTATTACCTCCTTAGCCCTTCCGGTAAATCCTGAACTCCATTTTTCATTCGTTTACTCGCCCATTCATTTAACTCTCTAACAAAACTTTCATAATCAGGAGCAGTATCAATAATTTTTAATATTTCATTATGTGCTTTAGTAGAGCCCCGTCCTCCATGCCGTCCAGGAGGATTAACAAATTCAACATCTTTAGTTAGCGTCCTCAATTCTTTTATGCGATCCATACTCACATCCCACTTTTTAAATTGAGGTGTTCTTGCTACAAGATGCCACTCGTGGTAGCCTCCTGGTTGTCTGATCCTATCTTCAATTTTACTTCTCAAAGCAGGAACATTCCACGCTTTCTCAAATTCATCGACTGATAATTTATCAAACCACTTATTAAATTCTTTATTTCTAACAGAAGGAATATCAGTGCTCTTGCCAGCTTCCTTTACCCCCATTTTCCCCTGAAAACCTTTCGCCCCAAACGGTAAAAGCATTGCAAGCGCAGCATTCATACTTGCTTCCTGCTGTTCTTTCGAGACCTTATTTCCAAACATATCTCGACCTGTAATCGCTTCGCTGAAGCCGTTGGTGGCGGTGAGCCCGTATAAACCTTTTTGTGATATTTTCAAGGCATCAAAAGATTTTTGTGACGTCTTGTAGATGTCGACCGCTCTTACTGCGGCTGACGTGGCTTGGGTGGTTTTATAGACGGCTTTCCCGCCTTTAAAAATGCGTCCTGCCCAGCCGACGATAGGGATATAACCGGCTGCTGCCATTCCACCTGCCGCGACTCGTTGGCCTGCCGTAAGCTTTTCGCCTGTGATTGGATCGACGCCTGTAGCTGCTCGTTTTGCATCATTCACACCGGTTAGCTCATTGACAATGTTTCCCCCATAATCAAGGGCTTTTTCATACCAAGGACGGTTGGCGAGCGCTTCTTGTTCCTTTGCGATCTCGCGGGCTTCTTCTTGTTCTTTTTTGATTTTCAGATATTCAGCAGTTTGCTTCTCAATATCGCTCTTTGCCTTGTAGATGTCGCTATTTTGATACGCTTTCTTGTCAAAATTCATAGGCGAAATCGCTTTTCCGTCATTTGTCGCATTCATCATTTCAGCGTACAATGCCATTGTAGCTTGCTGCTCTGTCTCTGACAAAGCATATTCATCTGTTAAATTTTGATCAAGTTCTCTTAGTTCTTTGACCGTCTTTTTTCGTTCATCTTCCGCATCTTCTATTTTTTCATCAAAGGTTTGGCTATCAAATACCTCTAGGGAAATGAGGTCATCAATGTCTTGAAAAATCGTTTTGAGTGCCTTTTTTTGATCCTTTACAATGCTTTTGGCGTTTTTGATGCCCATATGTACTGCGTTGTCTAAAAAGTGTTCTTCTACAAAGGTATCGCCGCCAAAGCTCGTATCATCCAGTGTCCCAGAAACACCTTCATGAAAGGCTTTTTGTTTATCAATGAAGCTGATAAACATGTCTACATTTCCAGCAAGCTCTTTATAGAAACTTTTAATATTATCTGCACCTTTCCCAGTGAAATCATCACCGAGATTGGCCACACCTTGTAATGCCTTTTTTAAATCTACCATTTGTTCGCGGAGTTCCTGATAGTGTTTTGCCCTTGTGTCCATGGCACTTGTTAGTGCTTTTGCATCAAGTATCTTCCCCAGCAGAATTCACTCCTTCCCATTCATTGACAAGGTCAATTTTACCAGCACAAAGTTTGTCATTAAATAGGAATAAAGATACAAAAACAGCACTCAGATGATTCCAAGTGCTGTCGAAAGTTTAAACGTTGCTTGTTTTTTAAATTGTAATATCGATCTTTCTTTAATCCTAGTTCTTCACATACCTCAAGATCTTTGACCACTCGTGAAGTAAGGTACTTCATGCGAATAATGTCTTGTTCAATTTCATCCAAGCTGTACTCTAGTGCTCTTTCTATTTGCCGCACCTTCAGCTCCGAACAAACATTTTGATCTCTTAATTTTGGAAACAAAGCTAAGATCCATTTGCTTTTTGCTCATCCAAGTTCTCTTGTTTAACTTTTAATGCTTTATAAAGCTTCAATTCATTTATTAATGTCTTACGTACCTGCTTTTCATTGACTTCAGGAATAAGGCATAATTGGTTGGTTAACAAATTTATACCCTCTCTCTAAAAAATCTTATAAGCAGACTGTTTAATTATATAATTGAATTATTGTTTGTAGTACTATCGTTCGTAAATTCCTCGTTTGTAGAATCTTGATCGACCTCTTCAATCGACATTTTTATATTGCACAAGTCTTCTAACTTGATAATTTTTGTTTCTGTACATAACTTTGGCTTAGGATTATTTCCTAATAAAATTAATTCTTTGTTTATAGCGTGTAGTACATACCAAGATTTTTTATTCAAATCACTTTCAAGAATATTTTGTTCATTAGCTAAATCAATGTCAGAAACGAGTATATACTTTTCTTTTGTCCAATATAAAAACTTTGAAATTTGCTTCATTAATGCTGGTATAGGGAGACATAGAACGGTCATACATCCTATTATAATTGCTAATTTTCCAATTGGATTTTCTACGAATACATTTGTTACAACTGTTCCATTCAACGGAAAATAATAGCACAATAAGCAAACCATGAACAGTATTGCTAATAATACTCTTACCCCAAACCGATTAATTTTTGAAGAGAATTGACTGTTTATAACATAAATTATAGTGAAAATTGGAGCACCAATTGCGAAAAAAATTGATCCTATCATGGGAGATAAATTTGGATCCCCAGTCCAGGACGGTACACCAAAAGTATAAAGTATAGACAGATTAATCAATACCCACCATAAAGTCTGTCCAAGATATTTAATACTTAATAATAGTATAACCATATCTTTAGTTAACAACTTTTGTTCAAAGATACTTGATGATAATAAATTAATAGGTCTTATTAATTTGAAAATGATAATAAAAAGTATAGTTGCAGCAGCCAAATTACCTGGTATCCCCATCGTTTTAAGAAATCCAAAATAGTCCATAAATACACACCTTTTCAATATTCTTCTTTATTGAATCGGCATTTTTTAGATTTTTTCAAGTAATTAGGAAGCTCTATCTGCTAAATATCTATTCTGTGAAGAACTTGTATAATTTAAATTTGTGAACTGGCCGTCATGTGTAGTGATCTCGGTTTTACCGTACATTGGGGTTTCAGCCAACACCACATTGTTGAAATTTCAAAGACACTTTTTTTGTTGGTGAATTGTAGGTGGTGCCTGCTTCATTTTGAAATATTAAAAACATCCACAAAACAAAAACCCCTTGAAACCATTGGTTCCAAGGGGTTTTCTTTATTAATACTGAGACATATACTGATCACGTTCCCATGGGTGTACTTGGGTGCGGAACATATCCCATTCAATTTCTTTTGATTCGATGAAGTGCTCGAATAGGTGATCGCCTAGTGCGTTGATCATGACTTCGTTTGATTTTAGCAGCTCGAGTGCTTCTGCAAGTGTTGCAGGAAGGTCAGCGATGCCGTTTTCAAGGCGCTCTTCTTTGTCCATGACATAGATGTTTCTGTCGATTGGTGCTGGTGCTTCTAGTTTGTTTTTGATTCCGTCAAGACCTGCTGCAAGTAATACGCTTAGTGCAAGGTATGGGTTTGCAGATGGGTCTACGCTGCGTACTTCTACGCGTGTGCTGATGCCGCGTGATGCCGGGATACGGATCAATGGGCTGCGGTTTTGTGCACTCCAAGCCACATAGCAAGGTGCTTCATAGCCAGGTACAAGACGCTTGTAAGAGTTTACAGTTGGGTTTGTGACCGCTGTAAAGCTTGTTGCGTGCTTGACGATACCTGCGATAAAGTGTCTAGCAGTCTCGCTTAATTGTAAATCTGCTTTTTCATCAAAGAATGCGTTTTTACCATTTTTGAATAATGATAGGTTACAGTGCATACCAGATCCGTTTACACCGAACAATGGTTTTGGCATGAATGTCGCATGAAGACCATGCTTTCTCGCAATGGTTTTGACAACGAGTTTGAACGTTTGAATGTCATCACAAGAACGGATCGCGCCTGCATATTTGAAGTCAATTTCATGCTGCCCTGGTGCTACTTCGTGGTGAGATGCTTCAATTTCAAAGCCCATTTCTTCAAGCTCTAGCACGATATCACGGCGGCAGTTTTCGCCTAGATCTGTTGGCGCAAGGTCAAAGTATCCGCCTTTATCGTTTAGTTCAAGCGTTGGCTCGCCTTTTTCATCTAATTTAAATAAGAAGAATTCTGGCTCAGGTCCAAGGTTGAAATCACTAAATCCTAGTTCTTCCATTTCCTTTAAGATACGCTTTAAGTTGTTACGCGGGTCTCCATCAAATGGTGTCCCATCTGGCTTATAAATGTCACAAATAAAGCGTGCAACTTTACCTTTTTCTGCTGTCCAAGGGAAAATAACAAATGTGTTTAGATCTGGGTATAGATACATATCTGATTCTTCGATACGTACGAATCCTTCAATAGATGAACCGTCAAACATACATTTGTTATCGAGAGCTTTTTCTAACTGGCTCACAGGAATCTCAACATTTTTAATCGTTCCGAGAATGTCTGTAAATTGCAGACGGATGTACTTTACGTTTTCCTCATTTACTAATTTTACGATATCTTCTCTTGTGTACTTTGCCATTTCGTAAAACTCCTCCCCTACAAAAGGTAAAATGTGTATAGCAATGCTTTTGCTAATTGGTTAACGGAAGAACCTTGACATATCCCCCTGCCTAAAGGTCGTTCCTTGTTGGAAACGTCCAGCCTGAATGAGTTCTTTCTTCAGTAGCTTCCTGAGTTCATCATCTGTCAAGTTGTGCTTAGCTGCAGCTTTTTCCTCCGTCTTTGTATCAGACGATGGATTTTCTGCCTCAGCTTTGGCAAAAAGTTTTTTGATTCCTGCCATGTTTACACCTTGTTCGATGAGGTTTTTAATTTCTAGTAATTTATCAACATCATGAAAAGAAAATAATCGGCGGTTTCCATCACTTCTTGCTGGAAATACTAAACCATTTTCCTCATAATAGCGAATTTGTCTTGCAGATAATTCTGTTAGCTGCATGACAATCCCAATTGGGAATAAAGGCATTGAGCGGCGAATGTTATCACTCATCTCAACTGTCTCCTCCTCTTTGCTTAAATTTATTATATGTCATGTTATATTATGTGTCAACAAGATGTTAGGAATATTAACATGGATTTTTTTATTGAGCAGGCACTTCAATAAAACCTTGTTCCAATAAGGCATCGACAGCACTGCAAATCGCATTTTTCACATGGGCATACGTGAGTCCGCCTTGAACGTAGGCAGTATAAGGCGGTCTGATCGGACCATCGGCTGATAATTCAATACTGGCTCCTTGTACAAACGTGCCCGCTGCCATAATGACATCATCCTCGTAGCCCGGCATATAGCTTGCATGTGGTGTGACGTGACTATTAATCGGAGATGCATACTGGATTGCCTGACAGAACGCAATCATTTTTTTAGGATCCCCAAATTCGACTGATTGAATCAAATCCGTTCTTTTCGCATTCCACGCCGGGTTTGTTTGGAATCCGAGCTTCTCAAGAAAACGAGCCGTAAACACTGCGCCTTTTAAACTTTGAGCTACAACATGCGGCGCCAAGAAAAAGCCTTGATACATTTCTTGGAGCGCATACAGCGATGCACCCGCTTCACTGCCGATGCCTGGAGATGTCATTCGATAAGAGCAAGCTTCTACCCATTTTTCTTTTCCTACGATGTAGCCGCCTGTTTTGGCAAGGCCTCCGCCTGGGTTTTTAATGAGTGAACCGGCCATGAGGTCAGCTCCGACATGACACGGCTCTTTTAATTCAGTAAATTCACCATAACAGTTATCTACAAACACAATGATTTCTTCATTAATCTCTTTCACAAATGAAATCATTTGCTCAATTTCTTCTATAGTAAAGGATGGTCTTGACGCATAGCCTTTCGAACGCTGAATGCCGATGACTTTTGTTTTAGAGGAAATCGACTCTTTTACTTTCTCATAATCGACGGATCCATCTTGTCGTAAATCAATGGCTTTGTAGTCAATCTGGAAGTCTTTTAATGAGCCTGTCCCTTCTTTCCCGCGAATCCCGACAATTTCTTCTAGCGTATCGTATGGTTTTCCCGTCATATAGATCAATTCATCGCCAGGTCTCAGCACACCAAATAAGGCAATGGAAATTGCGTGTGTACCGGAAATAATTTGCGGACGCACAAGCCCGCTTTCTCCGCCGAAGACATCCGCATAAATCTTTTCTAATGTGTCTCTCCCCATATCATCGTAACCATATCCAGTCGTCGGATTAAAGTGAGAGTCACTGACTTTGTGCTTTCGATAGCTTTCAAGCACCCGCCACTCATTTTGTTCGCTCTTTTGATCAATTTGCTGATGCACGTGTAAAATCTCTTGTTCTGTTTCTGCTGCTGCTTTTTCTAAAATACTGCCGTGTTTTAATGTGTGAAACATCTTGATTTAATTCCTTTCCAACATATACTTCTTGATTTGACCTAAAATGGTCTGATCCTCACCACTATATCCGGTGATGTCATATATCTCTGCTTCTTTTTGAAATTCTAGTGACTCCACAAGCGTTTCTGATTTTAATGCGGAAATGAGCTTGCCTTCATGCGCTGGAATCTTTACATGATATGGCTTTAAAAAGGCTTTTTTCAGCTCTGCCATAATATCCGCTTTTAACCTTTTTACATCTTCTTTGCGCTTAGCACTGATTAAGATGTGGCGATGCTTTGAAGATGGGATGAAATCTGGTCTAATTTGATCTTCCTTGTTATAAACAGTCAGCATCGGAATACGGTCCGCTTCTAATTCTTCTAAAAGCTCATGAACCGTTCGTTCGTGCCCTTCATAATCCTCATTAGAAGAGTCGATGACATGAAGCAAATAATCGGCTTCCTTCACTTCTTCAAGGGTGGAACGAAATGCGGCAATCAGTGTGGTCGGAAGGTCTTGGATAAAGCCAACTGTATCTGAAATCAGCACACTGTAGCCAGATTCTAATGTCATCTTACGTGTCATTGGATCAAGTGTCGCAAACAGCAGGTTCTCTTCATGACTATCCGCTTCTGTTAATTGGTTAAACAAAGTTGATTTTCCGGCATTCGTATAGCCGACAATGGCAATTTGGAACACACCATTTTTCTTTCGGCGCTCCCGGTATCTTGTTCGGTGTTCTTTGACTGCAGATAACTGCCCGTTAATTTCATGAATGCGGTTTCGAATATGGCGTCTGTCTGTTTCAAGTTTTGTTTCACCTGGACCTCTTGCGCCAATTCCGCCCCCTTGTCTTGAAAGGCTGATCCCTTGTCCACTTAGTCTCGGCAAGGCATACTGAAGCTGGGCAAGCTCTATTTGCAGCTTCCCCTCTCTTGTACGGGCTCTTTTTGCAAAGATATCTAAAATCAATTGTGTACGATCAATAATTTTTACATCTAAAGCAGTCGCCAAAGCTTTTAGCTGGCTTGGAGAAAGCTCGTCGTTAAAAATAATGACATCACATTCGAGTTCCTCGCAAAGCACCTCAAGTTCTTCTACTTTCCCTTTACCGATATATGTTGCACTGTCTTGTCTATTTCTCTTCTGCGTCATCACGCTGACAGCTTCACCGCCAGCCGTTTTAGTTAAGGAAGCTAATTCTTCCATTGAGTATTGAAAGCGTTCATCCGTTACATGCGGCAATTGGCAGCCGACAAGGATCGCTTTTTCAGTCATTTCATGTTCATTCAACGTTAGTTGTTTCCTTTCTGTACTTAAGTTTTCAGTAGTACCATCATACCAAACACATCACACGTATACCACTATTCGGATAGTTTATTTTAGTGACTCTTTATAAAAAGGATACGCCATTTCAAGAAGGCGTATCCTCTTTCATTTGAAGATCGTGACTTTTAATGGTCAGCAGATCTTTTTTATCATAATGATCCACAAGAAGCAGTCTCATCGCCTGGGTTCGTATGGCTTTTTCAATGGTGTTTCGCACAAACCGGCCGTTGCTGAATTTTGCCGGGCTTGTGGTACTTTTAATGTGCATTAAATAATCCCGCAGCTTCCATTCGGCTTCTTGTGTAAATACATATTCTCTGTCTGCCATCATTCGTTTTGCAATATCCATGAGCTGATCAACTGTATAATCAGGAAAGCTGATGTTGATTGGAAATCTTGATTGCAGGCCGGGGTTTAAAGAAAGAAAATGATCCATTTCCTTGGAGTAGCCAGCAAGAATGAGAATGAATTCGTGCTGTTTGTCCTCCATATGTTTTACAAGGGTATCAATCGCCTCTTTTCCAAAATCCTTTTCTCCTCCGCGTGCAAGAGAATAGGCTTCGTCAATGAACAAAATACCACCTAGTGATTTTTTAATTAAATCCCTTGTTTTTTGCGCTGTATGACCAATGTACTCACCAACTAGATCACCGCGTTCTGCTTCAATTAAGTGACCCTTTGAGAGCACATTCATTTCAAAGAAAAGCTTCCCGACAAGTCTTGCAACTGTGGTTTTTCCTGTGCCAGGATTTCCTTTGAACATCATATGAAGCGCTTGTTTTCCTACCTTTAACCCTTGTTCCTGCCGTTTTTGATTAACAAAAATCCAAGCATAAATCTCTTTTATGTTTCGTTTCATTTCATCCATACCGACAAGGCTGTTCATTTCACGCTCTATTTCCCGTAAGATGCTGTGTTTTGCCTCATTTTTCTGCAAGGCTTCTAGGTATTCTGCCTCTGAGTCTGCATCAACCAATACTTGCTTTTGTCCGTTAAGTATAATATTGATTTGGCCGTTGTTTTTATATGTGACAGCTCGCTCCAACGTATTCACCTCTCGCTCTTCTCTCTTTATTCTATTCGGGTGGAGCTGTAATCGTGACAATCGCCCGCTTAAGCCCAAGTTTGCTGTCAAAATGACCCGAGATACCGAATATTGTAGGGATTTCTGCGGTTTCCCAGGAAATGATGTGCTATTTCCATTGTATTCATCCCGTTTGGGCGGACAAACCAACAATTTGCTTTTTCTTAGAAAAATGTAGCTTTTTAATCACAAATGATGCAGAAAAGAGTCTCAATGATTTCCGCATTTTGTACAGGCAATTCTTCTATTTTCTCATAAAATAAAGACGAGGTGATGAATAGATGGTGAAAATTTTTATTGATCCTGGCCACGGAGGAACAGATTCTGGAGCTAGTGCTAATGGACTTTTGGAGAAAAATATAACACTTCAAATCGCGCTTTTGTTGAGAGACATTTTGATTAGTGAATATGATGGGGTTTCCGTCCGCTTAAGTCGGTCAACTGACCAATCCGTCACTTTGTCCCAGCGTACAAATGCGGCAAACAGCTGGGGAGCTGACTATTTCGTGTCTATTCATATTAATGCTGGCGGGGGCACAGGGTTTGAAAGCTATGTGTATCCTGGCGTTTCAGCACCGACCACCACGTATCGCAATGCCCTTCATGATGAAATTGTCCGCTCGGTTGATTTTGCGAACCGCGGCAAGAAAACTGCGAACTTCCACGTTCTTCGAGAAACTTCTATGCCCGCTATTTTAACAGAGAATGGTTTCATCGATACAGCAGCTGATGCTAATAAGCTCCGCAACGCAACCTTCCTTCAAGGCATCGCTCGCGCTCATGCGACTGGTTTAGAAGAAGCCTTTCAATTGAAAAAAAAAGCAAGTAATCTTTATAAAGTGCAGGCAGGAGCTTTCAAAGTGAAAGCCAATGCAGATGAATTAACAGCAACACTTAAATCCAAAGGCTTTGACGCGTTTGTTGTATTAGACGGCGGCATGTTCCGAGTGCAGGCCGGGGCTTTCCGTACAAAGCAAAATGCAGATGATCTCGTCGCAAGATTGAAGCAGGCCGGTCACGACGCATTCGTTTTCCAATAAGCTGAAGCTGTTGTAACGAAACAAACCGGCTCAAGTCTTCTGCTGAGCCGGTTTGTTGTGTATTCATTTACGCTAAGATGTTAACGACAAATTGAGACCATGTTTCAAGACGATCGAAGTATTCAGGCTTTTTCAAATCGGCTGCTTTCATCCATTTTCCTGAGATTTGATCTGTTTCTTTTACTTCCACATGAGCACCCGGAGATAGCTCAAGCGCTGATAACAGTCCGATGTGCACACGGCCGACACTGTTGTCATCGTCATTGATTAAACCAAGGGTTTTCATTTCAAGTTTGTCTTCTTCTTGAATAGAAAGTTCTTCGTCCAGCTCACGATCTGTATTTTCTTTTAGAATCTCAGCAAAGTTTTTTCCTTCGATGAAATTCATATGCCCCCCAAAGCCAAGAGATAACTTATGATGTAAGCGAGTCTCTCCCCCGCCTTGAAGTCTTTCGTATACATACACTTCGTCCTCACGCTTAATCACGACATAAGGAATCGGCTGCTTGAAGTCAGGATTTTCTTCTGCATCGCCTCTTCGCATTTGCTCGAAGTGCTCTTCGATTTCTTTCATAATGGTGCTGATTGTTTTCTCTTCACTGTTCACACCATTAAACGCAAGTGTTTCGTTTTGAAACACGCGTGCGCGTGGTGCTACTAAAATGATTTCGTCCATTTTTCCCATGTTCGGTAACCTCCAGTATGTAACTATCACATTGTTAGAAATGGCAAAAAGCCAAAACGAGTGATGCGTTTTGACTTTTACGCTTTCCTTATGATTCATCTCCAAAGAAGAAGTCGTCATCTTTTAACGGCTCAACTGTTGCTTTTTTGTAGCCGTTCCCTTTCATTGAGAAGAAGTCATGCGACTTTGTTTTTGTATTGAGTCCGTTCAATACAATAGGGTTGATCTCTTCTTCTTCAAAGTAAGGGGCAAATCCAAGGTTCATTAACGCTTTATTGGCATTGTAACGAATGAACTTTTTCACATCATGCGATAAATTGACTTGGTCATAAATATCTTCAGTGTAATGAAGTTCATTTTCATAAAGCTCGTTTAAAAGGTCAATAGAGAAATCATACAGCTCTTTTTGCACGTCAGGTGTTTGTTTGTTGTAAATTTCTTGTGCTAATAATCCAACGTACACACCGTGAATCGCTTCATCACGCAAAATTAAGTTGATGATTTCACCACTTTGCATGAGCTTTCCTTGTCCATAGAAATAAAGCGGGTAGTAAAAACCACTATAAAATAGGAAGCTTTCTAAATAAACAGAAGCAACCATTGCTTTAAAGAGAGAAATAGGATCGTCCTTTTGAATCGAACGGTATAAACTGACAATCATATCTGCTTTCTTTTGCAGGAATTTATTCTTCTTGACCCATTCAAACACTTCACTGATCGTTTCAGTTGGTGCGAGTGTCATGAAGATATTTGAGTATGATTTCGCATGCACCGCATTTTCCATCATTGCCATAAAGTTGAGTACAGCTTTACGCTGATGGCCGTCCACATGTTCAGCAACAATCGGCATCCCTGTATTTCCTTGTTCTGTATCAAGTAAAGTCAGTCCAGCAAGTACCTTCATGTACGTATCTCGCTCTTTTTCACCTAAATATTTCCATGTTAAGAGATCTCCGTTTAAGGAAATCTCTTCTGGAAGCCAGAACTGCTTCACATTTTGGTTGTAAAACATTTGTGTAAAATCGTCTTCGTGTTTTGACCAGTTGGCTGCATCATAAATTTTTGTCACGTTAAACTCTCCTTTAATCAAACAACACAAGAAAGACAGCCTTCCTGCCCTGTATCCTTCGTTCTTGCATAATAAAGTGTCTTAATGCCTTTATGGTGTGCATAAAGATCGATGCGGTTTAAATCACGCGTTGTCATCGTATCTTTTAAGAATAGTGTAAAGCTGATTCCTTGATCGACGTGCTGCTGAATCGTTGCGATCATATCGACCACTTTAAACATGTCCATATCGTACGCTTCTTTATAGAAGAACCAGTTTTGTGCTGATAGACCTGGCATTGGGTAATAGGTTTTGCTGTTGCCGTATGTTCTTTCTTCGATACGTTCCATAATTGGCATCACAGAAGCTGTTGCCGATTGAACATAAGAAATGGAACCTGTTGGTGCAATACATAAACGATAGCTGTGATACATGCCATGTTCCGCTACAAATTCTTTGAGTGCTGCCCAGTCTTCTTTTGTTGGAATGTGCATGCCTTCAAATAGTGCTGCTGCTTTTTCTGTTTTTGGTGTGAAATCATTCTCCACGTATTTATTGAAGTACTCACCAGTTGCATAGCCAGAGCCTTCATAACGATGGAATGTTTCTCCTTTTTCTTTCGCAAGCTCACTTGAGCGTTTAATTGAATAATAGTTCACCATCATAAAGAACGTATTTGCGAAATCTCTTGCTTCTTCACTTTCATAAGCAATTTGGTTTTGAGCTAAATACCCATGAAGGTTCATCGCACCAAGTCCGATTGACTTCATCGCTTTGTTCGCTTTTCGAACAGCTGGTGCATTGCGAATGTCTGTTGTTTCAGACACAAGTGTTAGTGAGTCTGTTGCAAGCTTAACCGTTTTTTCAATCGATTTGTTTTTCATGACATTCATGATATTTAATGAACCAAGGTTACAAGAAATATCAAGGCCGATTTCATCTTCTTGATCATAGTCCGTGTAAGAAGAAACCTCTGAAGCCTGAAGCACCTCTGAGCAAAGGTTTGAGAATTTCACTCGTGAAATATGGTTCAAGGCATGCTCTCTGTTTACATTATCTTGGAACATGATATATGGATAGCCTGATTCTGAGCGTAGAACAGCCAATTTTTCAAGAAGCTTTCTCGGATTGACTTTTTCTTTTTTAACTTTCGGGTTTTCTACAAGCTCGTCATACATTTCTTCCATGTCCATCTCATCAAGATGCTGTCCATATTCTTTATAGACTGTATGCGGATAGAAGGTGTAAGCTGTTTTATCTTCTCTAGCAAGCTCGATAAATTTATCCGGGATGACGACTCCAATGGATAGAGTTTTCACGCGAACATCTTCATCGGCAGAGATTTTTTTCGTATCTAAGAAATCATTGATATCTCTGTGGAAAATATTCAGGTAGGCACTGCCTGATCCTTGTCTTTGCCCCATTTGATCTGCATATCTGAATGCATTATCAAGAAGCTTCATCACGCCGACGACACCTTTTGTCGCGTTTTCGACATCTTTGATTGCTTCACCTTTTGCACGAAGTTTTGACAGGTTCAAACTGACGCCGCCGCCTAGTTTTGACAGCTGCATGGAAATATCAATCGCTCTTGAAATATCGTTTAGTGAATCATTTACTTCAAGCAAGAAGCAGCTCACAAGCTCACCGCGTCTTTTACGTCCAGCGTTCAAGAAAGTTGGTGTACTTGGCTGGTACTCTTGATTGATCATCAGTTCTACAAACTCAAGTGCTTTTTCTTTATCCCCGCCCGCAAAGAAAAGTGCTACAACTGAAATGCGGTCTTCATAGCGTTCAAGGATTTTCTTTTTATCATTTGTTTTCAGTGCATAGTCATTGTAAAACTTAAACGCACTCATAAATGATGGGAATCTAAATTTTTTGGCATATGCAGCTTCAAAGACTTCTTTAATATCTGCCATGCTGTATTGTCTTAAAAATTCTTCCTCATAGTAGTCGTTTTCTATTAAGTAATCAATCTTCTCTTCTAGATTGTGAAAAAAGACCGTGTTTTGATTAATGTAATCTACGAAATAACTATGTACAGCTTCTTTGTCCTTATCGAACTGAAACTTTCCTTCTTTTTGAATCATAATTTCGTTATTTAATTGTATCCACTTTGGAACCTGATTTTGTGACAATTCTTTCTACCTCCTGTGTAAACAATTCAACATCCCTTTTTGTTCCGCTTAGTTCAAAGGTGTGCAAAATAGGAACTTGATATTGTTTAGAAATCGTATCGGCGCTTTTTGCAAAATTATCTCCCCACACTTTGTTGCCACTCACCGCAACACCTAGTAAAAGGTGAGCATTTTTCTCTAAAAAGGACTGAGTGGTACTAGGGACTTGTCCAAATCCTGTCGTAAAGGTGACGAGAATAAACGGCGTATCCAAAAACTCTTCTCCAGTCAATTTTCGTTTGTCTGTAAAAGGGGTCTTGTCCAAAAAGCGTTGAACATTTCCTGTTTTTGAATCAAATACGATTTGAATCAATTCCATCACGACCTAGTTTTTAGTATTGTTGATCATTTCGTTATTCACTATATATAGTATACTATGTTTTTTCAAAACACAACATATAGATGTTCGAAACGAAAAAAATCAACCAACCCGGCCGAACCTTCATAGCCGAACTCGTACGTTCAAATAAATAGAGCAGAACAGGATCTAAAAATAGACTGCTCTACTCCCTATTCAACTGAAACCGAAATCTATCATAACACGAAAAAAAATCGCTTAGTAGACTAGACTTTTTGTTTTATTTTTTGTAGGCATCGCACTGTAAATCTTCTGACACTTCTGTAATTTCCACTTCAACACCTAATTCTTTTAGCACCGCTTCAAGCGCAGAGACGATTGAAGCTTCTCTCACTAATTCTTTCCCATTTACAGAAACACTCGTTCCATATTCGAAACAGGAATCGTCTTCACAAGTTTGTTCCCAATGATTAATTTTAATTTTATGTGTCATGAACTCATCCTTTTCTGTCTAGATGTCTGATGCATGATTATAGTGTAGCGGCTTCACATTCATTTGTAAATTTACGTGCTTACTCTTCTTCATCAAGGTCATCATCATATTCTTCGTCGTCCCATTCATCTATGTATTTCGTTGTAACGAGAGTCAGCTCTCCTTCTTTTTCATCAAATCGGTACACATGTACTTGATCATCTTTCACAACAGCAAAATGATTATTTTTTAGTGCAGCAGATGATGGTAAAACGCCATCTGCATTTTCATGAGAATGGTTATTCCAACTTTCTTGTCTCGTTTCAATGTTTGAGATAGCGCACGATCCAAACAAGACAACAATTCCAATCAAAAGGAGGATCACTCTAATCCTTCTTAATTCAAGCTCTGCATTTTCCATATGAATCCCCTCACCCTTCTAATATCCAATAAGGAATTATACGGAAAATTGGCAGAAAAGTTTCATTGCATGCAAAATAGCCCCTCTGCACTGACAAAAAACGTAGCGGGTTCCGGCCGGTTTATTCGCAGAGGCATGGGGCTATTTTAAATACAACATATCCTATTCTAATTCTAAATTTACATTCTTTTGAGGTGCAAATGTAGAAATGGCGTGTTTATAAATAAGCTGCTGCTTCCCTTCTGTTTCAAGCAGCACCGTGAAATTGTCAAACCCTTTCACTTGACCGCGAAGCTGAAAGCCATTCAGCAAGAATACTGTGACAAATGTATTGTCTTTGCGGATCTGATTCAAAAACTGCTCCTGAATATTAATCGGTTTCATGTTTCGTCCTCCTTGATTCTGATAACTACAGTTTCGCTTTAAGTCCAAGCTTTCCTGCTATATATGCGAAAATTTCCTCTTTTTTGTCTGAAAAGTGGCAAGGCGGTGTCATATCAAACCAAGTGACCGCCATTTTATTACGGAACCACGTGAACTGACGTTTCGCATATCTACGGGAATTTTGCTTTAATTGCTGGATGGCTTCATCAAGTGAGCAGTCACCTTGAAAATAGGCATACAGCTCTTTATAACCAATGGCTTGAACAGACTGACAATCCTTCAAGCCAGATTGATAAAGTGCTCTCACTTCTTCAATTAAGCCTTCATCTATCATCATATCAATTCTTTGATGAATGCGCTCGTACAAAACCTCTCGATCCATTTTCAGCCCAATGAAGGCTGTATTATAAAGAGGAACTTCTTGATGCCCGTTTTGCATCTCCGACATTTTCTGACCTGTTGTATGAATCACTTCAAGCGCCCGGATCACGCGGCGGACGTTATTTGGATGAATAGCGTTTGCCGCATCAGGATCTACTGCCTTTAGCTTTTCGTGCAGCAAAAGCGCACCGTGCTGCTGTTCAAAGAGCGTCATTTCTTCTCTAAAAGCAGGATCACTTTTCTCATCCGTAAATGTGTAATCATATAAAACAGATTGGATATAGAGGCCTGTTCCGCCGACAATCATTGGCGTTTTCCCTCTAGCGGCAATCTCTTTGATTTTCGCACGAACCAGCTGCTGAAATTCTGCTGTCGAAAAAGATTCGTCCGGCTGTTTAATATCAATTAAATGGTGCGGGATGCCATTCATTTCTTCGGGAGTGATTTTAGCTGTTCCGATATCCATCCCTTTATAAATCTGCATAGAATCCCCGCTGATAATCTCTCCATTAAATGCTTTGGCTATATCAATGCTTAATTTGGTTTTGCCGACAGCCGTCGGCCCTACTAACACGATTACTGGCTGCTTCGCTTTATTCATAACATCACTCACTTTTACAAAACTGCCTACAGTATAGCATAACTTTTCTTACTCTCCTATCTCCTGCCCATTACCAGCCAAGCGGTTCATTTCCAACCACTTCATATGTTTTTCCTTTTAAACGATGCTTATGTGTTGGCCGCTTCTCATCTGGACTATAGACGACACCTCCATATGGAATGGGAACAGAATCGAGATAGGCTGAATAGGTGACTTCCTCGATCTCGTGATAATGTGTTCCATCCACTCTAGGAATTGCCGGCCCTGTGATACCGTAGTACCTGTGAAAATGCCCTCTTTCAAAGGAGGTGATCCCCCGATAAAAATGAGTATGCCGGTCGGTACTGCTTCCATTTACAGGCTGAGAAATACCCTCTATTAAATGATAATGCCCCTCCGTTACATCTGTACGTGCTTTATATGCATGAGCATGCGGCGGACACTTTGCCCAATCAGATGGATACAGGCCCATTTCTAACATTCCTCCTTATATTAGGCGTTCACCCAAACATCTGTAGGCTGCTGGAATACACTGATGTCAGTTACAGTGATTTTATGAGAAAGGAGCCTTTTATTATGAATTATTTTGACGCACCCCCGTTTATTCAAGAAGACATGAGAAGACCTTTTGGATTTGGGTTTGGCCGACCTGGTTTTGGATTTGGGAGACCTGGTTTCGGATTTGGCCGCCCAGGCTTTGGCTTTGGAAGACCTGGATTCTTTGGACCTCCATTTTTAGGTGGTTTTGCTGGCGGCCTGCTTGCTGGATCTTTGCTTGCTCCAGGATTTGGATATCCTTATCCGCCATTCCCGCCATATGGACCATACCCTTGGTATTAAATATGACGTTTAAGTGAAAACATCCGTTCATAAAATGAATCGATTGACACACTCTTTTTTCATGGGTTAACATTTACTTTACCGACTGTTCAGTAAAGTAGGTGTTTTTTTTATGTCTAAAACCAAAAAAAGCAAATTTTTGATGCAGCTGCCAGTACGATTTTAAAAGAAAGGTTAAGCCAGCTCACCCTTCAGCAGGTGGCAGAGCATGCAAATATGACCAAAGCCGGTCTGCTTTATCATTTTTCAAGCAAGGAAGAGCTCATCCAACAAATGAATGAGCATGCGATTCTTTGCTTTCGTCAGCAGCTCGAGACGTATTACGAAACATACAAACACGAAAAAGCGCCTTATGTACGCGCATATCTATTGGCCACATGACATGATTTAAATATGCAGCATACGACCCAGCTATGTACAAGTATGCTGGCTACCATGTCATTTGATGATGCGCTGCTGCACCCTTGGCGTGCTTTTTATGCGGAGTTCAAAGAAAAAGCAGCTGAGGAAATAAGCGATCCTGTACTGAGTCAGCTGATCCGCCTTGCATGTGAGGGGATATGGTTTTCAGAAATGTTTCAGCTAGAACCGCTGAAAAAAGAGGAAAAAAACCTTTTACTTCATCGGATTTTACACCTATTAGAGGAGGGATGATCATGATCCTCGGATATCTTTTTTTGGCTGTGGCCATTTTTTCAGAAGCCATTGGCGCCGCGATGTTAAAATTATCTCATGGCTTTACGCGCTGGAAGCCTAGCGCGGTTGTTGTGGCTGGCTATACACTTGCTTTTTATATGCTGTCATTGACGCTCAATATCATTCCGCTAAGCATGTCTTACGCAACATGGTCTGGGGTTGGTACGGTCCTCACGGCTATTTTTGGCGTGCTCTTTTTCAAAGAAACCTTGAACCAAAAAGCAGTCATTGGCATGGCGATGCTTGTCTCAGGGGTCGTACTATTAAATATGTCATAAAGGATGTGAGAGATGATGAAAGGAATACTCTACTTAACAGGAGCCATTTTGACGGAGGTTTTTGGCAGTACAATGCTGAAGCTTTCTCAAGGCTTTTCGCAGCTGCTGCCGAGTATCGGGGTACTGATCGGATTTGGATGTGCCTTTACTTTCCTGAGCTTGGCACTTAAAACCATCGAGCTCTCGTCTGCCTATGCAACCTGGTCTGGCGTTGGAACAGCTCTCACTGCTCTTGTAGGACTTGTGCTGTTTAACGAAACGATCAGCACGAAAGGCTACATCGGCCTTGCACTTGTCATCTGCGGCGTGATTGTCTTAAATCAATCCAAGAAGCAAAAGAACGAAACCAAAGCACAACTCGATCAAACCGAATGGACGTCATAAAAAAAGTCATTTTCTCCATATTTCTAGAGAAAATGACTTTTTTGTTTTAACGGCCGACTTGAATGGTTTCTTCTAAGGAAATATTCACATTCCCCTGAACAGCTCTTGAAATCATACATGAGCTTTCGGCTTTATGCGCAAGCTTTCGGGCCAGCTCAATATCATGTGCGGAAGCGGACTCTTTGAGGGTGATGACAGGCCGATGAATGATTTCCTCATAAGTAAACACACCATTTGTCACATCTACGACGGCTTCAGAGTTCATCGATAGATCCTCTTTGTCTAATTGACTTCGCTCCATCATGGCTGCAAGTGTAATGATATAACACGTAGCCGCTGCACCTAAGAGCATCTCATCTGGATTGGTTCCAATACCTGGACCGTCCATTTCCTTTGGAATCGAAATCTTTGTTTTTAATTGTTCACATGCAATTGTACCCACATCGTTACGCAGACCGGGCCAGCTTGCCTGAAGATGAAAATGATGACGCGCCATATCCGTCTCTCCTTTTGTTATCACTGTTCATAGTGTAACAAGAATTCCCCTGCTTGTCTTAACATGTGCACAGCCCTTATGTATATTCTTCATCCAGCACTGTCCGAATCGCCCTGACATAACGATAGAATGTCTCGTTTTTTGTACTTGACCGCCTCCGAAAATCGAAACTGTCAAATAAAGCTTCACGCTGACTTCTACTAATCTCAAGCTGCACACTTTGCCCTGTTTTTGTAAGATTATTAATATTATGATTGCTTGTCCCGCTCAGGGTTGCGTGTGCGACAGCTAGTTCAGCAGAAAATCCGTTCCGCTCTAATGAGCTCACAATTTTCTCTGCACGATCGTAATCTGTTCCGCCGACGAGAGTATGGTCAATTCCTTCCTCGCCTTTGTATCCATGCACTGCTAAAATGTAATCATGTGCTTTTGCCTGCGCGACGCCGATTGGCTCATCAAAGTTTGTACTTGTAATATGAAGTTCTGATGCATTCTCTCTTAGACCTTCAAATAAATACGTCGAAAAATCGTTGTCAAAAAAATGGACGATCTCGCTCACGCCGCCTTCGATCCTCCCGCCATGAGGTGACATCACAAGAATGCGGCTGCCAGGCACTGGGTTGGCTGTAATGTTATAGCTGCTTGTTGATTCGTTTTCTTCAAGTTCTTTAAAATTTCGATAAATATCATTTGAACCGCTTTCGTCTTCCCCACCTGATGACACTGGCTCATCATGTTCCTGTGCTTGCATAGTATAATAAACGCCCCATCCGATCGCAAGCAGGAGAAGCAAAGCAAAAAACTTCTTCATTCCCGTTCTCCTTTAACAGATTTCTAAGCCGTTTCTATGATTTATATTGAATCATCATTTCTTATCATTTTTTCCACATTTTCTCTTCACGTTTGATCATAACACTCTAGATCATGAGATTCCTCAAAAATAAGATAATTGCATTTATATACACAGAAACGCCTCTCCTCTTTGAAAACAGAGTTAGAATAGTATGACAAAAAAATGACGTTATGTTTAATATGACCTAGTCCTATCCAGTCTGTTTTCTTTAATTCGGCTTTTTTTGATAAGGATTTGATTTTTTTCATCTGTCACGCATCACATTTATATGAGCATTGACCCTGTCCACAGCCCTCCTTTTTCTGCAAAATCCTTTGTTTCACTGGTTCTCTCAGAAGAACTCTCCCACCTATCATCGGCAGATTCTACGTGAATTCCACCTTTTTCTATTATTTTACAAAATGTAAGCGCTTTTCTTTTTTGAAAGACATAAGCAAGCCGCCAATATAAAGAAAAGGAGGGACAAGAATCCGAACCAAGCAGTTCTCATTCTCATAACGTAAGAGTGTACGAGAATGGATAGCTGGAATGGAGGGCATCACATGTTTGGATTTTCTATGGTGCAGATGGTCAGAACACATGCTAGTAAACTAGATCAGCCTTTAAGAGAGACCGTTCTTCACCTTTATAAACCTTTTAAATGGACGCCATGCTTTCTTCATCGTTTTTTCGAAGGCAGGCTGAAGAAGAAAAAGAAGCTTCGTGTGATCATTGAATTTAAGGAAGGTGCAGCCGAGGCAGGGATTCAAAGCACAAAGCAGCTCATGAAAAAAAGCAGAAAAACAAATATAAAACGGCATTTTTCACATATCGACTGCTGTGCTGCTGATTTAACGCCTGCTGCTTTAGAGGAGCTATTAGCAAATGGTGAGCATATTCGTAAAATTTATTTAGACCGGAAAGTTCATGCGCTGCTGGATGTAGCCACACAAGCAAGCCATGCTGAAGAAGTCATCCGAAACGGGACAACTTTAACAGGAGAAGGCATTACGGTCGCTGTCATTGACACGGGAATTTATCCACATGAAGATTTAGATGGAAGAATTCGAGATTTTGTGGATTTAGTCAAACAAAAAACAAAGCCTTATGATGATAATGGCCACGGTACTCACTGCGCGGGAGATGTCGCTGGAGATGGAGCCGCCTCAGACGGCTTATACAAAGGACCTGCCCCAAAAGCAAATCTGATTGGCGTGAAAGTGTTAAATAAACAAGGGGCTGGATCACTTTCTACTATTATAGAAGGTGTTGAATGGTGCATACAATTCAACGAAGACAACCCCGATGATCCGATTCATATTATCAGTATGTCGCTGGGCGGAGCTGCGCAGCGTTATGATGACGAACAGGACGATCCAATGGTGCGTGCTGTCAATGCGGCTTGGGATCAAGGGATTGTTGTATGCGTCGCTGCTGGAAACTCTGGTCCTAACAGCCAGACGATTGCAAGCCCTGCTGTCAGTCAAAAAGTCATTACGGTCGGAGCCTACGATGACAGGAATACACCAGAATCAAGTGACGATGTCGTGGCACCGTTTTCAAGCAGAGGACCAACGGTTTACGGGGAAGCAAAGCCTGATATCCTTGCACCAGGAGTAAACATCGTTTCTCTCAGATCACCACGATCCTTTTTGGATAAACTTGATAAATCAAGCAGAGTCGATCATGATTATACAACGTTATCTGGCACATCGATGGCAACACCGATTTGTGCTGGTATTTGCGCTCTACTACTAGAGCATTCACCAGATTTAACACCGGATGAAGTCAAAACCCTGTTAAAAGAAAATACAAGCAAGTGGTCTGGGGATGACCCGATGGTTTATGGAGCAGGTGCAATTGACGCAGAAAAAGCAATCAAAGAATAAAGAAAAAAGCCCTTTACGTTTTGCGTAAAGGGTGTTGTTTGTCTCATTTTTAAGTGTGAAGTCTTTCATCTACTTGAGCAGCTGACATGTTATGCTTCGTTCTCATACATCTCATCTCCTTTTTGAATGTGCGTACGCGCTTCGATCACAATCTCAAAAAAAGTGGAGGATTCCTTGTACATGTCGCGTTCCTTATAATAATTAGCCGCATCAAGTGCTAATTCCTCTAAATCAGCAAACATTTTTTTATTTCTCAGACCAAAAAGGGCCGACCTCAATTGCTCACAGCCGTCTTTCTCTATATAGAGCGCCTGCAAAAATTGGAATTTCAACTGATAAATTTCATCTTCCAATACACAAGCCTCTTTCATTCCTGTAGATATGGCCTCGCCCGCCCGCTTGATATCTCCGAGTTTAAAACAAGTAAGGGCAAGTGAAAACAACGATTTGATCATCGTGGATGCTTGATCTTTCTGATAAAGTGAAATGGCTTGTTCAAAAAAGACAGTCGCTGTATGGTACGTTCCCATACTATAATGACAAGTGCCTAAGTTATTAAGAGCCATTGCTTTAAAGTAAGATGTGCATTCTTTTTGTTCCATTGCTTCACAGACCTTTAACGCTTTTTCTAAATAAGGAAGCGCTTTTTGATACTGATTAACATCAATCCAATTACCTGCCATGACAAAATCACATTGAATGCTTCTTTTTCCATAAAGCTGATGTTTCTTGTAGATGTCTCTTGCCTTTTTAGCGTAGTGCATGGAGAAATAGGTTTGTTTCATATGATAGTATACTTCTGCGATTTTATAGTAAAATTCTGCTTTTTCGATCTCATCTGTCACTAAAATCAGTTGATGTTCCGCATGCTTGTAATATGAAATGGCCTCGATATACCGGCGCTGGATAAACGCATACATTCCATGAAAAAAATGAAAATAATAGCCGAGTAAGCCTGTCATTTCATCTTCTGCATCGTCAATTTCTTTAGGAAAGGACACTGCTTGAAGCGTTTCACTCCCTGCATGGACTGGCGCTAAGTGCTGAAGCATCATTTGATGGCGAAAATCCATTAGAGAATAGTATAGGAGTAAATCTTGATCCTCTTCCATATCATGAATTTCTTCTTCAACAAGGCGCTTCATGCCGTTTGCCTGTTCAACTTCAAATTTGCAAATATGCGTGTACCATTGATTGATCTTTACACCTACTTCGGAAGATGGTATTTTGTGTGCCATCCACTTCAGCCCCATTCTATCATATCAAACTGATAACTATTATTTTACATAATTTATGTTTTCAAGGCAAATTGTAAGTTATTACATATTTTATGTTCAAATCGCATATTCCTATCTTTTTTACCAAGTTTAAATAGAGCACTTTTGCCCATCAAACTTTTTTACGCAGACGGATCGAATTCTCTTAGTACTTCTTTTAATGCATTAATATAGCGTCTAAATGCTTTTTTCTTTCCTTTTCTCGTCTCAAAATTATCAAAAAAAGCTTCTCTTTGCGCTGTACTAATTTCGAGCTGAACGCTTTCACCACTCGCATTTCGATTATTTATATTTTTGGGATCTGTACCAGAAAGCCGTTCGCCTTTTTGTACCATTTCTGCGGAAAATCCCCGATCTTTTAGTTCTCGTACAACTGCTCTTTGCATTTTTTCATTTGTGCCGCCAACGAGCGTGTGTCTTTTATCACTTTTATAGCCGTGGATGGAAATTGAAAAAGGATACGTTTTAATCATTTGAACCAAAATGGGTTCATCAAAATTGGTACTCGTGATATGCAGGTCCCGGTTATTGTCTTGCTTTGTACCTTCAAACAAATACGTAGAGTAGCTTTCTTGAAAGGCTTCTACAATTTCACTTGTTCCTGGTTCAATGTCACCTCCATGAGGAGAAAATACAAGTAAATCACTTCCGCCCTTTTCGTGAAATTCTATCTCATAACCGTCTCTTTCATATCGCATGAGCTGTTTAAAGCTTTCATATTGATCGCCTTGTTTTCGCTCTTTTCGATACTTTTCTACCTCTTGATGATGCTGCTTTTGCTCTTTTTTTTCTTGAACAGAATGGCTGCATTTCACCATTAAAAGAGTACACAGAATAAGAAAGATGAATCCACATATTAGTAGCCTTTTCATTTCACCGCTCCTTTTTTCTCTTAGGTGTCATCTTACCGCAATATTTTACTATCAATGGCTTAGAAAATTCAAAGGTTGTCCGGCTCATTTGAATGAATCAGGAGAAGTTACCTGTTTTTCATATGATCTAGGTATTTCAGAGGTCTTTAAATTTTTGTTGTGAACGTAAAAACTAAATCGTATGACCTCATTTCAATTTTAGTTAAAACCACCTACAAAAATGGCAATATTACTCTTTTTTTCAAACAAAAAAGCTGTAAACAAAAGAAGTAGTCCCCTTCAGTTTACAGCTAGTCTCTGTATATCATCATTACATTCTTAATTCATTCTCTAAAGCTGTCATCACTTCATCTTGCGTCAGTCCCTGTGCAAGTGAAATCTCACTCACTAACATGCCTCTTGCATCTTCAAGCATCTTCTTTTCACTTGAATTTAACGCTTTCTTCTGATTTCGTCTCATTAGATCTTTCACAACGTCTGCACCATCTTCGATCGCACCTGTTTTTAGCTTTTTCAGATTTTCATCATATCTTTGCTTCCAAGTAAGCGTGTCGTCGTTTGTTTCTTCTGCAAAATTGTTCATCACAACTTTCAGCGTTGCTTGATCTGCTACCGGACGTATACCTAGTTGATTGATTCTGCCTTTTGGGACCATCATCTGCATATTCGGCATTTGAATCAGGAAATATTCCTGTGTCTTACCTAAAATCTCTTTTTCTTCCATTCCTTCAATCACACCGGCTCCATGCATTGGATAAACAATTTTATCACCTATTTGAAACAAATCCGCCACCTCCGAAAGTATTCACAATATCATTATAACACATTTCGTCAGAGGATAAAAATTTATATTTTATCATGTTAATTTAGCACTAGTCAATTCTTTTTATTTGAGTTTTTTTAGAAAAAGCCTTTTTTTATAAAAGAAGCATGAGCATCCAGTCCTCATGACTCTTTCTTGCATATACTAGCATTGAGTCACATTTAGGAGGGATGACAATGTGCAAATGCAAGTGCAAACATTCCCACTCACACTGCCATAAAAAGCATGACGATCATTGCCATGAGGATCCATGTAAAGAAAAAAAGTTTTGTCATAAAAAAGATAAATGGTTTGAGAGCGATTTTTGGGATACCTCTCGAAGCTACGATCCCTGTTATTTTCCTAAAAGTGTCTGCAGCAGATGTAAAAAGCGTCGCAGAAGAAGACACAGCTACACAATTTAACGCTTGACGCTTTACCTGCTTTTCCTTTTCCCGGCTGAAAAGCCGGTTTTTTTCTTTCATATGGATAGGCTCATGAAGCAGATCTGTCTCATAGGATATGGCAACCTGACATAAAGGATGAGATATACATGAACGATATGAACAGCCAAATGAATCATTATCACCAAGAAAATCCCTATCACACATTTGAAAATGTGTATACAGCCAATCATGAGCATATGATCGCGCCAAACATGCATGATCATATGAATATGCCAAACCATTATCATAGCGGCAAAAAAGATGTGTATAACGCGCACCATCCACATCATCATTCAGTTTATTCACCGTTCCCAAATCAGCATGATACCTTTTCAAAGCATGTTCCAATGAAGGATCACCATCATCTAGGCCATTATGGTGGATATGGGATGATGCCACACCATCCATATGGTTATCAAGATATGCATATGATGATGCCAACAAACCAGCAAATGCCAGGCCATTATTACGGAATGAATCAACCAAATGCGCTATTTCCCCGCTATTACTAAAGAATGACAAAATAAGGGTATAATATCCCATTTAATACCATATGGTAATATGGTAACATTATAGGTAAATAATGGGTGTAATCATCTATTATTTACCTATATTCAACAAGGGGGAAGGAAAAAATGAAAAAAACATGGACGATTCTTATGATGGGGATGCTCACATTGGTTATGGCGCTGTCAGTACCGCTTTCTGCATCTGCTGAGGAAGCCGGCAAAGCAACAACCAATGCAAAACCAGCTGCACTTTACGCAAAAATTACAGGAGCAAGTAAGCAGGAATGGTCTTTTTCTGACATTGAGCTGACATACAGCCCAAATTCTGTTCTAAGTCTTGGTGCGGTTGAGTTCACTCTGCCAAAGGGTTTCCAGGCAACAACTAAAGACATTATGAACGGCAAAGCATTAAAAGACAGCTATATTTTGAACAACGGACAAACCGTTCGTATTCCGCTCAGACTGGATTTACTTGGAATTTCCAAATATACATTAAAGCTTTCACATAAAGTACTTCCTGCTGCAGGTACATACACGTTCCGTGCAGAAAATCGAGCCATCAGCATCGGTTCCACATTTTATGCAGAAGATACGATTGATATTAATACACGACCAGTTGTGGTCACACCGCCAGATCCTTGCGGATGCTAAATAAAAAAGCGCTCTGATTAGAGCGCTTTTTTTATATCACATCACCCGTTTAAACATCTTCTCCATTTCATAAGTGGAGTGATGAATGATGATCGGCCGGCCGTGCGGACAGGTAAATGGGTCCTTCGTTTGCCGAAGTTCATCTAATAAGGCTTTGATTTCATCATGACGCAAATGACGATTTGCTTTGATTGAGCCTTTACAGCTCATCATAATCGCCGCTTCTTCTCTTAGTTTCTTAATATCAACACGTTTTTCATCAAGCACTTGCTCTATAATCTCTTCGATCAATTCAGCCTCTTCACCTTTTGGAAACCACTGCGGATGCGACCGAACGATGTAGCTACCTGAACCAAAGGGCTCTAAGAAGACCCCCACTTTCGCGAGAATATCCTTATGCTCTTCAATGATCAGCATATCGTTTTTAGAGTAGTGAAATGTTAAGGGGACGAGCATTTCTTGCACTTCCTGTTCGATCTCTCCTACCTTCTCACGATAATACTCATACTTGATTCGCTCTTGAGCCGCATGCTGGTCGATGATATAAAGCCCTCGTTCATTTTGAGCCAAAATATATGTGCCATGCATTTGCCCAATTGGATACATCACAGGGACGCGTTCGTTTTCAGGAATCGTTTCTGTCACATCTTCATGCAGTACCGTCTCTTCATATTCAAGTGAAGCGGCGGATTCCTCTAAATGAACACGCTCAGATGAGGCTTCTTCATAAAATACTGGTGATGATGCTTCTGCCTTCTCTTGTTTAGGCATTCCGTATGCATCGGTATGACTTGTCTCGTATACGACCGACTCGTGCGGCTCCGGCTGATAGGTTAGCGGTGTTTCCGCTGGGCTTGCGTTCCTTTGTTTCGCATCAAAGGTTAAGGATTGCTGCTCATTTTTCACAGCTGGCATTGGTGCTTTTTTTGGTACTGAAGCACTTGGAATGAGCTGTTGCTTTTGAAATACTTCCTTAATTCCTTGTTTAATCAGATCATGAAGTTCCTGTTCTTTACTTAGCCTCACTTCTAGCTTCGATGGATGAACGTTCACGTCCACTAGAATGGGATCCATCTTCATCTCAATGAATGTAATTGGATGACGGCCAATCGGAAGCAGCGTGTGATACCCTTCATGGATCGCTTTCACGAGCGGAAAATGTTTGACATATCGGCCGTTTACAACAGAAGACATATAATTCCGTGATGCCCTCGTCACTTCTGGTAAGGAAATATATCCTTTCACTTCAAAATCAAGTGATTGTACGTGAAGCGACAGCATTTTTTTAGCCACAGCTGTCCCGTAAATAGCCGCAAGTACGTGACGCACATCTCCGTTTCCATTCGTCTGTAGCAGGACTTTCCCTTGATGACGCAAACGGATCGATACTTCGGGATGAGCTAGCGCAATTCGATTGACAACATCCGATATATTGCCAAGTTCCGTATGAACGGTTTTCATGTATTTTAGGCGGGCTGGCGTATTGTAAAATAAATTGGTGACCACAATCTCAGTGCCGCGGCGGCCAGAGGTTTTTTTCTCTGAAATAATCTTCCCGCCTTGCAAAGCTAAGTGTGTCCCAGCTCCTTCGCCAGTACTTGTTTTCATTTCTAGGTGAGAGACGGATGCAATACTTGGCAGCGCCTCTCCTCTGAATCCGAGCGTTCTAACACGAAACAGATCATTTTCATCTTTGATTTTACTCGTTGCATGGCGCTGGAAGGCGAGCTTACAATCTTCAGCATCGATTCCAACACCATTATCAATAATCCTGATAGAAGAAAGACCTGCTTCTTCTACATCGATTTCAATGACTGTACTTTTTGCATCGATCGCATTTTCCACAAGCTCCTTTACAACAGAAGCCGGGCGCTCGACCACTTCACCTGCAGCAATTTTATTGGATAGGTCATCGGATAACTGAATAATCTTTGCCATTTCTGCTCACCTCACCTTACATTATAATTTCTTTTGCAATTCATACAGCTTTGTCATTGCTTCAAGCGGCGTCATATCCATTAGGTTGTAAGACTTTAATTCGTCGATGACCGCTTGATCCTTCTGTTTTAGTGCAGCTTTTGGCTGCGGTTTTTCTTCTACTTCAAAGAAAGATAGCTGCTGTTTTTCTACAGTCTTTTCTGCTTTTGGTGCTGCAGATACGACGTGCGGGGTCACATCATGTGATCCGCTCTCAAGCTCAGTTAAGATGGTCTGGGCTCTATTAATGATGGCATCAGGCAATTCAGCAAGCTGCGCTACATGAATACCATAGCTTTTATCAGCTGCACCTTCTTTGATTTGATGTAAGAAAACGACCGTGCCTTCATGCTCTTCAGCTCGCACATGAACATTTTTCAGCTCGCTTAATTGGGATTCAAGGACAGTGAGCTCATGGTAATGTGTAGAAAATAGGGTTTTGGCCCCAATATGATCATGAACAAATTCAATGATCGCCTGCGCAAGAGCCATTCCATCATAGGTGCTTGTCCCGCGTCCAATTTCATCAAATAAAATCAAGCTGTTTTTCGTAGCATGCACCATCGCATTTTTTGCTTCGAGCATCTCTACCATAAAAGTACTTTGACCAGAAATCAAATCATCTGCTGCACCAATACGTGTAAAGATTTGATCGAAGATTGGAAGCGTCGCCTTTGACGCAGGAACGAAGCAGCCAATCTGCGCAAGAATCGAGATGAGCGCCATTTGTCTCATATACGTGCTTTTCCCTGACATATTTGGTCCAGTGATGAGTAAGGTTTGTCTGCCTTTTCCCATATGGCAGTCATTCGGTACATATTCCTGGTGATCCAGCACTTTTTCAACGACAGGGTGTCGGCCATCTTTGACATCCACGTCATCCTCTGAGAATTCCGGCCGGATATAACGGCGCTTTTCACTGACAGTCGCAAAGCATTGAAGCGCATCAAGCTCGCTCATTTGTTTTGCAAGCAGCTGTAATCTAGGAATATAGCCTTTTACTTGCTCCCTGAGAGCTGTAAATAGTTCATATTCCAATTCGTTAATATTTGATTCTGCTTCAAGAATCAGTGCTTCTTTTTCTTTTAATTCAGGTGTGATATACCGCTCTGCATTGGCAAGCGTTTGTTTTCTTTCGTAACGCCCTTCCTCCAGCAGATGTGTATTTGCGCGTGTCACTTCGATATAATAACCAAACACTTTATTAAACCCGACTTTTAAGGAGCGAATGCCGGTATATTCTCTTTCCTGCTGTTCAAGCCGTGCAATCCAGTCCTTTCCGTTTCGGCTGGCATCACGGTATTCATCTAATTTTGCATTGTAGCCATCTTTAATCAGATTGCCTTCTTTTATCGTCATCGGCGGATTTTCATAAAGTGCATCTTCTAATAAATCAAGCAAGTCATCACAAGGATCAATCTCATTCGCTCTTGATTTCGCCATTTCCTCTGGTAATGAATGAACGAGTTGTTTAATATCCGGTACTTGTTTTAAGGATTCTTTGAGCTGGATGAGATCACGGGCATTCACGTTGCCAAATGCCACGCGGCCCGCTAAACGCTCAAGATCATATACTTGCTTTAATCGTTCGCGCAGATCCTCTCGCTCAAAGAAATGATCCATCAGGATTTGCACCATTTCCTGACGCTCATTAATTTGCGAAAGGCGAATAAGCGGCCGATCGATCCATTGCTTGAGCAGTCTGCCGCCCATCGCTGTTTTTGTTTCATCTAACAGCCATAATAAAGAGCCTTTTTTGCTTTTTGAACGAATCGTTTCTGTTAATTCTAGGTTTCGTTTTGAGTAAAGATCGATTTTCATCGTTTGTTCAAGTTCAAACACTTGAACTTTCTGAAGATGATCCAAGCTTCTCTTTTGCGTTCTTCTTAAATAGGCATATAGTGTTAAAAATGACGTTTTTAACTTTTCGTCTAGATGGGAAACGAGCCGTTCAGCTTCCTCTAATAATGCATCACTATCTTCGTATGAAATGGTTGCTTGGCAGCGTTCTTTAAGGGTTTTGATTGTTTCCTCATCCAGCTGCTTTGACACCACAATTTCTTTTGCACCGACAGAATAAATTTCTGATACGACTTCATCTAATCGATCGATGAAAGCCGCCATGTTTTCACCCGTTGATAAATCAGACAGCGCAAGACCGTACCCATTTTGAAAGCTGGTAACAGACGCAATAAAGTTGTTCTCGTTTTCACTTAAACCTTTACCATCCATGACGGTTCCTGGTGTAATCAGTTGAACGACTTCCCTTTTGACTACACCTTTTGCCGTTTTAGGGTCTTCCACCTGCTCACAAATGGCGACCTTGTATCCTTTTGAAATCAACTGTTCTATGTATGCAGAAGCAGAATGATAAGGAACGCCGCACATTGGAATTGTGCCGCCGTCTCTGCTTGTTAACGTAATTTCTAGTTCTTGCGCGGCTTCCTTTGCATCATCAAAAAACATCTCATAAAAATCGCCTAGGCGAAAAAATAAAAAGGCATCTTGATAATCTGCCTTGATCTTTAAATATTGCTGTATCATGGGCGTATAACTTGCCATATTTCTAATCCCTCACTATATTACTTTCGAATTCATACCATCTCTAATTATAGCATAAAAAATCACCTTTTTTCTCCTAGATCAAGCACAAAAAAACTAGGGGGATATGCGCCCTAGTCATTCCTTACTCTTCTGTCTCACCTGCTAGGAATTCTGGATGAATATCCTCTAACTCCTCATCCACTTCTTCTTCCCACTCGTGATCATCTTTTTCTTTCCAGCTTGAATCGACCTCTACGACAATTTTTGTTTCACCGACTACCTCAGCAATGAATTCACGCTCTGCCTGAACGATAATTTTATTGCCATTTGGAGAAATGGTCACTTCTAAGCAATTGGGCTGCTGCAATACTTTCGCAATTACTTCGTGCTCATCATCAAGGAAATTTTTATCTTTATATCTCAGTTTAATGATGTCTACATACTTCACACGCTCTGTGACGACTTCTGTTTTCGTGTTGTCGGCGTAAGAGTACCATACGTTAATATCAAATGTTCCTTCGATCTCAACGGTTTTACCGACCTTCTCAGCATCATACTTATGATTAATGATCCAACCACCTAGGATGCTGGTTGGTTTTTGCGATGGAGAAATGGTGTGTGTGCTTTGGGTGAATTTCCTCCCTTTTGCAACCACCGCTTTTGTAATAATTTCTCTGTATTCAGACATTCCGGCATGCCTCCTTGTTCTTGATCGTTTTATCTTATGCTGGGCATTCGTCTAGTGTGTCACGATTTTGAACTTCATGTTCAATTAAATTCATTTCTGTTTCAGTGTATGCATGGTCGCCCATAAACTTGCCTTGAAAATTGGAAAAGTTGGAGAGTGAGAGATTGGGGTTGACTGAAATGGTGTCATTTGATGTAATAAAGATAGTAGCCCTTCTTTATATAAGGAGGAGATATTATGAAACAATTTAATATTATAATAAACATTTTTGGATTAAGCATTGAGCTTCAGTTCAAATCTTTTAATCTGTAGAATCAATTCATTTTTAGTTGATAACACTTCAATATAATATTTATTTTTTACGAAATATAAGGGCTACTGCATCAACATTTTGTTGTTGATGCAGTAGCAAAATACAAATAACATATATTCTATATAATAAAAACCCCGCATCTGCGGGGTTTTCTCATTTAATGGAGCAACTTGGTGATGAGTTTTTTACTTTTGAACCGGTTTCTCCTAATAAGAGGTCGCCGCCGGTTGAAAGAATGATTTCATCTGTTACTTGATTCGAAATTGTGTGCGCTACAAGCTGAAGCAGGGAATTGACTTCCATTTGTGATTCTTTGAATTCTTGAATGACTGGGATGTCATCCAGTTCTTCTTGCAGGGCATCGATTTTTTCTTCGACTTGCTTTAAGGCTTCATGTTTGCCGTAATGCTTTAAGTTCACAGCTTGTTTTTGAAGCGCCTTAATTTGATTAATGATCGTTGAAATTTTTGTATTTTCATTGATTTGCGCTTCTGCTTTTTTGAAGAAATCAACTTCTTCCGTTTCAGAAATCATTTTAGCGAGCTCTCTTGCGCGCTCGACAATCTCTTTCTTTGAATAAAGTGTCATTTTAATTCACCTCGATAGCTTCTCCAACCATTTCTCCGTCAAGAGACCAAGTTTTGGCTTGTGTGATTTTCACTTTGACGATGTTGCCAATCGCTTCTTTTGGTGCTTTAAAATTCACAAGCTTGCTTTTACTTGTATATCCGGCTAGGATCTCAGGGTTGTTTTTACTTTCACCCTCTACTAATACTTCGACAATCTGCCCTTCATATTCCTTCATTTTTTTCGCAGAAATTTCATTCACAAGTGCATTTAGGCGCTGCAGACGTTCTTTTTTCACACGCATTGGCACATTGTCTTTCATTTTCGCTGCCGGCGTTCCTTCTCTTGGAGAATAAATGAATGTATAAGCAGCATCAAACTCAACCTCGCGATAAAGCGAAAGTGTTTCTTCAAACTGCTCATCTGTTTCATTTGGGAACCCAACAATAATGTCCGTTGTTAATGAAGCATTCGGCATAGCTTCTTTGATTTTGCGCACAAGATCAAGGTAACGCTCACGGTCATATTTTCTCGCCATAAGTTTCAGCACAGAAGAACTTCCGGATTGAACTGGCAGGTGAATATGATCGAGAAGGTTTCCGCCCTTGGCAAGCACTTCAATTAAGTGATCATCAAAATCACGCGGGTGACTTGTTGTAAAACGGATACGCGGAATATCAATTTTTCGCAGCTCATCCATCAGGTGGCCAAGACCATATTCCATATCTTCAAAATCTTTTCCATATGCATTCACGTTTTGACCAAGAAGGGTAATTTCCTTATATCCTTCTGCCGCTAAACGTCTGACCTCTTGAATAATTTCATCTGGGCGGCGGCTTCTTTCCTTGCCGCGCGTGTAAGGCACGATACAGTATGTACAGAATTTATCACAGCCGTACATAATGTTCACCCAGCCTTTGATTTTACCTTGACGGGCTCTTGGAAGGTTCTCAATCACGTCGCCTTCTTTTGACCAAACCTCAATGACCATTTCTTTTGAAAGGTAGCATTCAGATAACAGCTCTGGCAGGCGGTGAATGTTGTGCGTGCCGAAAATCAAGTCAACAAATGGGTGTTTCTTCAAAATACGGTTCACGACAGATTCTTCTTGTGACATACATCCGCAGACACCTAAAATTAAATCTGGCTTTTCACGTTTTAATGCTTTTAAATGTCCAAGCTCTCCAAACACTTTATTTTCTGCATTCTCACGAATAGCACAAGTGTTTAATAAGATAACATTTGCATCTTCCGTTGAGTTTGTTGGTTCATAGCCAAGCGCCATAAAAATACCAGCCATCACTTCTGTGTCATGCTCATTCATTTGACAGCCATATGTGCGAATATAAAACTTGCGGCCGTTTCCTAACCCTTGAAACTGCTCGTCAATTTGAAATTGATTGTATTCGACTTCTTCTTTACCCCGTTTTTTTGCATCTTTTAAGGAAGGCGGAATGTACACAGCTTCAAAATATTTGCTGTAGTCCTTCTCGGATTTTTTGTCCGATGAACTTACTTGTCCGCTCGCTTTTCTCTGCTCTTCATTCATGAATTTGTACTCCTTTCAAACCAAGTTCCACCCTACAGTATAGACTATTTTGTGATGAATTGAAAATAAATCATATACGGTTCTTCTATGAAAATTGCCTATTAGTCATAACCATTTTTCACAAAAAGAAAAAAGAGAGCCTGCGCTCTCTCAATCAAGTATGTTTAGTTTTTTTGCTTCTTCTTCAATGATTGTCAGTGCCCGGTCTAGTTCTTCTTTTGTGTGCTCGGCTGTGATGATGGCTCTAATTCTTGCCTTGCCTTTTGCTACAGTTGGGAAGGCGATGCCTTGGGCAAACACGCCTCGTTCTATTAAAGCCTTTGAGAATCGAAAAGTAAGTGCTTCGTCTCCAATCATGATTGGGATAATCGGTGTCTCTGTTGGGGCGACTTGAAATCCTAGGCTGATGACCTTTTCTTTAAAATAAGCGGCGTTCTCCCAAAGTGTATCGATTCGTTCCGGTTCATCTAACAGCACTTCAATCGCTTCTTCACACGCTCTAGTTACAGCTGGCGGATGAGAGGTGCTGAATAAAAACGGTCTTGCTTTATGCTTTAAATAATCAATTAAAACCGCTGAACCAGCCACATAGCCGCCGAGCACTCCGACAGCCTTACTAAGTGTCCCGACCTGAATGTGCACTCTGCCGTCCAGTTTAAAATGGTTGACCGTCCCGCGGCCATTCTCACCAAGCACGCCCGAGGCATGCGCATCGTCTACCATCACAAATGCATCATATGCCTCTGCGAGCCTGACGATCTCAGGAAGTGGCGCGATATCTCCATCCATCGAGAATACACCGTCTGTAACGATGAGGCGGACGCGGTAATTCATTGATTTTTTCAAAATCTTCTCCAGCTCTTCCATATTGGAATGACCGTATACCTTTTTATCTGCTTTTGTTAATCGGATGCCATCAATAATTGAGGCATGATTCAGTTCATCCGAAATGACAATATCATCTTTTGTCAAGATACTGGATAAGACCCCTTGATTGGTCGTAAAGCCTGATTGGAACACAAGTGCTGCTTCTGTCTTTTTAAATGCAGCAAGCTTTTTTTCAAGACGTTCATGCATCGTCATTGTGCCGGCGATGGTACGTACAGATCCTGTACCCGCACCGAATTCATCGATTGCCTCTTTTGCTGCTTTCATCAGCCTTGGGTGTGAGGTGAGCCCTAAGTAGTTATTTGAGGAGAGTTGTATGACAGATTGTTCATTTAATGTCACAGTGGATGATTGTTTTGAGTCGATCTCTTTCAAAGTTTGGTGGGTGCCTTGCTGCTTCATTGTTTCCAATTCATCTTGTAAATACGTGAATTCTTTCATCATTTCTTCCCCCTTTGATATGATGGCATCATCAGTACGACTTTTCCGCACGTACCGCTTTGCATAAGTTCAAATCCCTTTTCGAACTCTTCAAATGGCAGTGTATGAGTGACAACCGGCTTTACATCAATGGTATTCGTTCTTAATAGCTCAGATACTTGACGCCACGTCTCAAACATTTTTCTCCCCGTGATCCCTTGCACGGTTAATCCCCTAAAAACAATTTGATTCGTAATATCAATTGTTACTGGCCGTTCTGGCAAGCTTAGTAAATTGACTTTCCCTCCATTTGCACAAGCTTCGAGTGCTTGATTAATGGCAGCTGGATGACCTGACATCTCACACATCACATCTGCCCCTTCCATCCGCGTGAGCTGCTTAATTATCGCGACTGGATCACCTTTTCCAATATCCACGATATGATCTGCACCCATTTTTCGGGCAAGATCGAGCCTGTATTCATTTTTATCAACAGCGAACACTTGAACAGCCCCGGAGGCTTTTGCGACAGCGATTGCCATTAAACCGATTGGTCCGCAGCCAAAAATCGCCACTGATTTACCTGATACAGGTGTGTGCAGTACAGTATGGACTGCATTTCCTAGCGGCTCTTGGATAGAGGCAAGCTCAACCGGCATTTGAGCTGGATTATGCCACACATTTTGTTCAGGCACTTTGACATATTCAGCAAAACAGCCATCAATGTCTACCCCTAAAATTTTCGTTTCACTGCACAAATGCTGCTGCCCTGTTAAGCACATATAACATTGATTACACACAACATGCGTCTCAGCCGATACAAAGTCCCCTACCTTTGCTCGTGAGACTTGCTTCCCCACTTTAACAACTTCCCCTGTAAATTCATGTCCAAAAATGTAAGGCGCTTTGACTCTTCCCTTAGCCCAGTCATCCCAATTATAAATATGCACGTCTGTTCCGCATATCGAAGTGGCTTTCACTTGGATCAAAACTTCATGATCTTTGATTTCTGGAATCGGCATCTCCATCATCACCGCTCCGTAAGCGCTTTCTTTTTTAACAATTGCTTTCATCGTTCCACACATGACGTACAACCCCTTTGTTAAAAAACTTCTCCCAATCAGATTTTAACACGACTTATTTTAGTCGTAAATACCACTGTCTACTAGAAAAAGACAAATGAACACCCCACATATTTTTTTGGATATTTTTCTAAAAAAAAAAAAAAAGCAAATCTCCTTTCGATCGGAGATTTGCTTTCATCGTCAGCGTTTCTTTGAAACGGCAACATATAGTGCTGGCACAATGAATAAGGTCAGTATTGTTGAGAAAAACACACCTGATACAATGCAGATGGCCAGCGGCTTAAAGAGTGGATCATGACTTAATGCAACAGGCATTAGTGCAACAAGTGCCGTAAATGCTGTTAAGAGAATCGGTCTAATCCTTGCTCTTCCTGCTTCAATGACAGCTGTCTGTTGATCAAACCCTTGCTTACGCCGCTGTTCAATAAATTCGAATAGGACGACCGCATTTCGGACGACAATACCAGCCAATGAGACAATCCCCATTGTTGCCATAAAGCTGAATGGTGTTTGTGTGACAAACAGTCCGATAATGGCTCCTGATACGGCTAAGTAAACCGTTCCTAGAACTAACAGCGGAAGCATTAAAGAATTGAACTGGAAAGCGATGGTCACGTAAATGAGCAGCAAGACTACTGCAAATAAGAGACTAATTTCAATAAAGAACTGGGTCTGATTTTCATTTTCTCCACCCTGTGAGATGGTCAAATCCTTCGCTGTAGCGCTTTTCCCCACTTGATTGACGACTTCTTTCATATCGTCTTTAAACGAATCTGATGCGCCGGGATACGCCTTCAGCGTAATGGTCGGAACTCCATTTTCATGAGGAATGCTTTCGTACTGCTCTGTTTCTTTTTCTTTTACATATCGGCTAAGCGGCTCAAGTTGAGGCATACCGCCCTCATTTGTCTTCACAGGCACTTTCATTTCCTTTAGCTTTAACCCATTTTGATGTGTGCCTATATCCTGTTTCACTACTAAATCGATATCATTTGTTCCTTGTTGAAAGGTACCTAATGGCATCCCTTCTGTCACAAGACCAAGCTGTCTGCTGACAAATTGAGCACTGAGCCCATCCTCTGCCATCCGCTCGCGGTTTAATTCAAAAGAGATCGTTTTCACCGGCTGATTGACATCGTCCGTAATCAAGCTTGCCCCTTTGTCTTTCATTTCATTTGTCAGTGTTTCTTTGACATCAATGAGCTTTGAAAAAGAGTCACCCGCAACCGTTACTGTCACTGGCGCTCCAGTTGGCGGTCCTTGTACAATGGTTTTCATAAAGATTTCAGCCTCTTTGAATGTCTCTCGCAAAGGCTCGGTCATACGATCTATTAATGCCTTACTTGTCATCTGATCATTGTCTACTCTCACGACAACCTGACCCGTGTGGTCACTTGCATTTGAAATACTTTCATTAAACAGGTTCGGCACACCGCCGCCTGCAAAAATCGCCGTTTCTTCAATGCCTTTTTGCTGTTTGATCTCTTGTTCTATTTTCTTTAGTGTTTCATTTGTTTTGTCTAATGTTGTTTCACTTGGAAGCGTGACAGTGACGACCACTTCTTTCTTATTCGCCGCAGGGAAAAATTCAAATGGTGTGACGAAAATAAGTAAAAAAGCAAGCGTTGCAACGAGCAAACCACTTAGTCCAATAACGAGCGGCCGTTTCACAATGTTTGTCAGCACACGGTCTGCATAGAAATCAGCCAGCCTTTTTAATGGTTTCCCTAGGAATCCCGGCTCTTTTTGACTGTTTTTGTTCTTTCTTTTCCGGTTCACAGTATATTGATAGACCGGTACAAGTGTCAGAGAAATCACCATGGACGCAAGCACAGTCGTCACTAGAACAGACGGTAATGCCCGAATAAATGAACCATTTGCACCTGATAGGAATACAAGCGGCAGGAAGGCAAACACAACAGCTAGTGTTGATGTCAAAATGGACCCTGCGACTTCTTTCACCCCTGCAATTGTTCCTTTAAGCGGACTTTCGTATTTTTTCATTTGTCTTAAAATATTATCATTGACGACAATGGCATCATCGACAAGTATCCCTAAAGCAATAATAAAGCCGATGATCGAAATTTGATTGAGGTCCACTTGTAAAAATGGCAGCGGAATCGTTCCAATTGTAATGGATAGCGGAATGGCGAGTGAAACGATAAACGCCCCGCCAATCGTGAGTCCAAGTGTGGTAACAATTATGACAGCAATGACCGCAACAATGGCTTCTTTTATTAAATCATTGAAAATGGTATCCACTTCACTTTTTTGTGAATAGTAGTCTACCCACTCCACCCCATTTGGCAGCTGCTTTTCTTTCTCAATGACATCACTGACTTTGTCATACATTTTAGGAATATCAAGCCCTTGTTTAATATTCACAGTAAATGAATAAGCGGGCTTTCCGTTATACGACACAATATCACTTTTCTGTTTTTCTACTTCTTTTAAACTGCCAAGCTGACTAATTGTGACCGGCTCTCTTTTCGTTTTTGAGAAAAGCTCAATTTGTTTAACTTGATCTAAGCGGTCATATGTATCGATGGACAGCTTCACCTTCTCTTTGCCTGCCCGAATATCGCCTAGTGGAGATGTGTCAAATTCCTGATTGATGGCATTTGTGACATCAGTTACATTGAGCCCTTCACCCTCCAGCTTGTTTGAATCTAAGTTTAAAATCGCTTGTTTGTCATTGAAGCCTTTGATAATGACACTGTCTACCCCTTTGATGTCCTCTACTTTTTCCTTCAATGCACGCAGCGATTGCTGACTCTTTGCTAAGTCCGATGATTGACTTGACACAATCATATAAGAACCAACCGGCACGCTGCCGAATTCATCCTTTACTTCCGGCTCCATCACCCCGTCAGGAAAAGACGACGCAGCACTTGTGGTTTCATTCTTAATTTGACTTGCCACCTTTTGAAAGTCGGCTTGGTCCTCAATTTCAAGCACAATATTTGAGAAACCAATGGCAGAAATTGAGCTCGTTTTCTCTACACCATTGATATCTGATAGGGCTGATTCCAGTTTATTGGTGACATCTCTTTCCACCTGTTTTGCATCCGCACCAGGAAAAACGGTAGAAATCGTGACGAGATTCGCCTCGAATTCTGGCAGTTCTCGTTTAGGAAGCTGCGCGAATAAATAGCCGCCAGCAATGAGAACGATAAAAAATAAAATAAAAACAAGCTTTCCTCTTTTCAAAAAAGCTTCAAACATTATTTCACCTACTTAAATATTTATTTTTGATGAAGTAAATTCAACTTAATCTTAATTTATCATCATGGTGAAAAAATGCAAGCTCTAATATGTCATATTTATCTATTTCACGAACTGAATATGTTATATAAGAAATGTATAGCGGTAAACAAAAACAACCTGCTTACATGATGTAAGCAGGTTGAAAATAATAAAATTAGAATTATCGTGGTTCAACAATCAATTTGATGGCTGTTCTTTCTTCTCCATCGATCAGAATGTCAGTAAAGGCTGGAATGCATATCAAATCCACTCCGCTTGGCGCGACAAATCCCCTTGCAATGGCGACAGCCTTAACCGCCTGATTCAGTGCTCCAGCGCCGATTGCTTGTATTTCCGCTGCACCGCGTTCACGTAAAACGCCGGCTAATGCTCCTGCTACTGAATTCGGATTTGACTTTGCTGAAACTTTTAAAATTTCCATTTCTGCTCCCCCTTAAATTTACAATGGATAAGTGAGTGTTCATTAGAACAATCTTTGTTAGATGATGCTATTTTTTTGAAAATCCATCCCCAAAATGTTTTTCAAAAATAGCAGGCTACCTACCATTTTTACTATATTCACGATAGAGGGCGCATATTCCTTCTTTCTGATTAATATTTTTCTGAAATAAATATGTGAACATTTATTCAAAGAAAATATGGTCATCATTTATCAAAATTCGATCAATTTTGACAGCTTTTTTCGACTGTTCGTCAATTTCTACGATTACTGCACTTAACGTCGTGCGGCCTTCTGCAATTTCAAACCGGACTGGGAGACTTGTTTTGAATCGTTTAATGATCGTTTCTCGGTCAACACCTAAAATGCCATCATAAGGCCCTGTCATCCCGACATCTGAAATATACGCAGTTCCTTTTGGCAATACGCGGTTATCTGCTGTTTGAACATGTGTATGCGTGCCAACAACACATGATGCACGGCCGTCTGTATACCAGCCCATCGCCTGTTTTTCGCTTGTGGCTTCACCATGAAAATCAATAAAAATAAACGGTGTCCGTTTGGATGCTTCCGCAATTAATTCATCTACTTTTTGAAATGGGCAGTCAATTGGCGGTAAAAACGTACGTCCTTGCAGGTTGATGACCGCCAATTCTTTTCCTTGTTTTTTAATAAACGTGAGACCTTTTCCAGGTGTGCCTTCTGGGAAGTTAGCTGGACGGACCATATTAGCTGCATCATCGATGAAATCGAAAATGTCTCTTTTATCCCATGTATGGTTGCCCATTGTGAGCACATCAGCTCCTGCTTGCAGCAGCTCATGATAGATTTTTTCAGTTAGACCTTTCCCGTGAGCAGCATTTTCTCCGTTGACAATGGTAAAGTGCGGCTGATATTTTTTCTTTAGCTTTGGCAAATATTCTTTCAGTGTGTCTCTGCCAGGTGAACCGACAATATCTCCAACAAATAAAATTTTCATGCGCTTTTGAACCCTTTCTCTTTTAAATTGATCTTCTTATCAGTGTTGCATATTTACACAAAAAAATAAAGCGGCGCTAAGCGCACCGCTCTATTTTGCATACTCTACTGCGCGAGTTTCTCGAATGACTGTCACTTTAATGTGACCAGGGTAATCGAGCTCGTCCTCAATTCGCTTACGAATATCCCTTGCTAGACGGTGAGCTTCAAGATCATTAATTGAATCTGGCTTCACCATAATACGTACTTCACGTCCAGCCTGTATCGCAAACGATTTTTCAACACCTTCATAAGATTCAGAGATATCTTCTAATTTCTCAAGTCTCCGAATGTAATTTTCAAGCGTCTCACTTCTTGCACCAGGGCGTGCTGCAGATAATGCATCAGCTGCCGCAACAAGAACAGCGATAATAGATGTCGGTTCTTGGTCACCGTGGTGAGAGGCAATACTGTTGATGACAACAGGATGCTCTTTATATTTCGTCGCAAGCTCAACGCCAATTTCTACGTGGCTTCCTTCTACTTCGTGATCAATGGCTTTTCCAATGTCATGCAGAAGACCTGCTCGTTTTGCAAGCTTTGCATCTTCTCCAAGCTCTGAAGCCATGAGACCTGCAAGATGTGCAACCTCAATTGAATGCTTCAGGACATTTTGTCCATAACTTGTACGGAATTTTAAGCGGCCGAGAATTTTGATCAGATCCGGATGCAGACCGTGAACTCCGACTTCGAATGTCGTTTGCTCACCCATCTCGCGGATATAATCATCGACTTCACGGCGTGATTTTTCCACCATTTCTTCAATTCGTGCAGGATGAATGCGGCCATCCTGGACTAGCTTGTCCAGAGCTATCCTCGCTGTTTCACGTCTAATCGGATCAAAGCCCGATAGTATAACAGCTTCAGGTGTATCATCTATGATCAAGTCAATACCTGTTAACGTTTCTAACGTACGGATATTTCGTCCTTCACGTCCGATAATACGACCTTTCATCTCATCATTTGGAAGATTGACTACAGATACCGTTGTTTCAGCCACATGATCAGCTGCACAACGCTGTAACGCAAGTGAAAGAATATTTTTCGCCTTTTTGTCAGCCTCTTCTTTCGCTCGGTTTTCAGATTCTTTCGTCATGACTGCAATGTCGTGGGAAAGCTCATTTTCAACTTGATCCAGAATGATTTGTTTCGCTTCATCTCGAGTTAGACTTGAAATACGTTCCAACTCGGCTTTCTGCAAACGAATCATATCATCCACTTTGCTTTCCATCTCTTCAATATGTTGTTGTCGTTCATTCAGAGAATGATCTCTCTTCTCCAACAGGGACTCCCGTTTATCTAAAGATTCGTCTTTGCGATCAAGATTTTCCTCTTTTTGAAGTAAACGGTTTTCTTGTCTTTGAAGCTCATTTCGTCTTTCACGAACTTCTTGCTCCGCCTCTACACGAAACGAATGAATTTCATCTTTCGCTTCCAAGAGCGCTTCTTTCTTCAATGCTTCCGCATCACGCTTTGCATCCTCAACAATTTGTTCGGCCATGTTTCTTGCGCCGGATATTTTTGCTTCTGCAATGGTTTTACGAACAAAGTAGCCAACAACTAAACAGATTAGGCTCAGCAAAATGGAGATGATCGTAAACATCGTAGGCGACATATTTTCACCTCCTCTTGCTATGAACTTGGTTTTACAAATAAAGTGTCGGCATGTACATTGTTTTGTGTCTCAACATACAGGGCCTTCACAGGGAATGAGATCCTCACTGCCCTTGTCAAGTTTAAATTAGTTATCAATCATGTTAAGAAAAACAAGTGATACATTCCCATTGTAATTGTGTCGGAAATACTTGTCAAGCTAGCCATCTTAGCGTTTGCAAAAGCAGATCAGAATTATTCTTGATTCAGCAGCTGATATACTTTATTGTTCACTTGGCCCAGTTTAGTGTTATTTTGTATATTTGAGAACAAAACAACGATGGTTTGTCCAGATTTGCTAAAGCTGTTCAAAATGTTAAAGCCCGGCACGACACCATGGCTTGAATAGCTACCGGGAGCAACATAAAATCCCATTCCGTATGTGGAACTGCTTCCTGGCGTAAACATTTTTTTATAGCTCTTCTGCGAATACAGTTTGCCGTCTATCAGGGCTTGGTCAAATTTGTACATATCTATAGCACTCATATAAATATCTCCAGCACCGTAAAGCTGAGATAGATCGGGCATATACGGTGTAACCGCTTTGCTGCCTTTCAGCTTATACCCGACAGCAGGATAAGGTTCTTTTTCATATGTTTTGTAAAAGCCTGCATGCGTCATCCCCGCCGGTTTAAAAATATGATTCTTTATATATTGTTCATAGGACTCACCGCTCACTTCAGCAACAATATAAGCAAGAACAGAATAGTTTGAATCCTTGTAGCCCCATACACCCGGCTGACGATTAATTCCCTGACGTTCTATGTCTTTTATTAATTCGTCCGGAGTAATTACGGCGTTTCCTTCAATATGTCCGTTTATTCCCGATGTATGTGTCAGCAGATTTTTCAAAGTAATCGCTTGTCCGTTAGGGAAATGAGGTAAATACGTGCTTACCGAATCACTTGTCTGAAGTTTCCCCTTTTCCTCAAGCTGCAAAATAGCGGTTGCAATCAGCGCTTTTTGTGACGAACCGACATAAAAAGATGTCAAAGGATTATTTCGAACTTTTTGTTTACGGTCTGCATAACCAAAACCTTTATTTGTTACGATTTCTCCATTTCTAACAATCATGGCTGTTCCGCTGAAACCGATCCCATTTAAATAACTGCTGATTTTGTGATTACGGTCCACTGTTTTGATTTGTTTCTCTGATATTTTAGCGGTTTTCCTTTTAACTTCTTTATTCTGGCTGTTTTCTAAAGCTACTGCAGTTTTTTGAAACGGGTTCTTCTCTTCACTATTTCGATGAAGCACATTCCACATCGTTAAGCAAATCATCGCTGCTAAAAAAACAAGCACAAGTTTTCCCCTCTGACTTGGTTGTTTCCGGCTGTGTTTTGCATTTCTTCTGCGGGTCGGGCTTGTCATTAGTTTTTCCTCCCAAAATAAATGCCATTTTGTACACTTTAGACGGATGAAATACTGAAAAAGTTGTCGAAAGTTTTTTGCAAAATAAAAAAGGCTGAGTTTTTTCACCCAGCCTTTTTTATCATTTCATACTGATTTAATTTTTATTCTAATTCTAATTGTTCTAGCGCCTCTTCAGATTCCTGTTGCACTGTTCCGTTATTATCCAAACCGTAATGTTCGCGAATTTGCTCCTGGATCATCAGCATGATATCTTTATTTTCTTTTAGGAACTGTTTCGCATTTTCACGGCCTTGTCCAAGACGTTCCTCTTGGTAAGAATACCAAGCACCGCTCTTTTGTACGATATCTAGCTCGCTTCCAAGGTCGATGATTTCTCCCTCTTTTGAGATCCCTTCACCGTACATAATGTCTACTTCGGCAATACGGAATGGCGGTGCTACTTTGTTTTTGACCACTTTAATTCTCGTTTTATTCCCCATAATGTCATTGCCTTGTTTCAGCTGTTCAGCACGGCGCACTTCTAAACGAACAGACGAATAGAACTTCAGCGCACGTCCACCTGGCGTTGTTTCAGGGTTACCGAACATGACCCCAACTTTTTCACGAATTTGGTTAATAAAGATGGCAATTGTTTTTGATTTATTGATAGCACCTGATAGTTTACGAAGTGCTTGGGACATCAAACGTGCTTGAAGACCAACATGTGAATCACCCATATCTCCTTCAATCTCTGCTTTTGGTACAAGAGCAGCTACAGAGTCAATAACAACAATATCAACTGCCCCGCTGCGGACAAGAGCTTCTGCAATTTCAAGTGCTTGCTCTCCTGTATCCGGCTGAGAAAGTAACAGTTCATCAATGTTGACACCTAGTTTTTGAGCGTAAACTGGATCGAGTGCATGCTCTGCATCAATAAATGCAGCTTGTCCTCCCTGCTGCTGAACTTCAGCAATGGCATGAAGGGCTACTGTCGTTTTACCAGAACTCTCTGGACCATATACTTCGATAATACGGCCTCGGGGATATCCGCCTATTCCAAGCGCAGTATCAAGTGCTAACGAACCACTAGGTACTGTTGAAATACGTGTATCTGTTTGCTCTCCTAGTTTCATAATAGAGCCTTTACCAAACTGTTTTTCTATTTGTTTAAGAGCCATATCTAAGGCTGCTTGACGATCACTCATTCTATTGTTTCCTCCTTTATCAATTCCACTATCTATACTATACCTTGTTTTACGTCATTTGCCAAGAAAAAAACGAACACATATTCGATTTTTTTCTTGGCAGATTTCTTAAGAAAAGAGTGTTTTCTATTAGAAAAAACGCTCTTTTATAAAGGAGTAAACCTAACAAAAAACAAAATTAACTCTCTTTTAATAAGTTGAGTAAGTGATGCAGACCATATTTCACAGCGCGCTTTCGAATGCCTGACCGGCTGCCTGTAAACATCCATTCAAACACGTCCGTCTGGTCTTTCGTAGATAGTCCAATGAACACTTTTCCAACAGGCTGACCCTCTTGGGTATCAGGTCCTGCTACACCCGTAAAGCTAATGCCAATATCACTTCCGGTCAGCTTTCTCACCCCTTCAGCAAGCTCTAAAGCACACTCTTTGCTGACAGCACCATGAGAAGACAATGTTTCTTCCCGGCAGCCAAGTACCTGCTGCTTGACTTGGTTTGTATAACAAACCACACTTCCGTTCAAAATGGATGATGCTCCTTCGAGATCTGTCAGCCATTCGGAGAACATTCCGCCAGTCAGGCTTTCTGCTGCTGCTACTGTTTTCCCGTGCTCGTGCAAAGCTTTGGACGCTTCGCGGACAAGTGATGTATCCCCATATCCGTAGAAGTACTCTCCTACCCGCGCTAAAATTTGCGCTTCTGTTTCTTTTAACAGACGCTCTGTTTCTTTTTCATCCTCATGCTTAGCAGTCAGCCTTAGCGTCACTTCACCGTCAGATGCGAGTGGTGCAATCGTCGGGTTGGTTTGAGCATCAATTAAATCTTCTAGGTCTGTTTCAAGCTGCGATTCACCGATTCCGAAGAAGCGCAGAACAACAGACACGATCTTTTCCTTTAAGCCAAGCTTCTCAGAAATCAGCGGCTTTGCCTCGTTTTCAAACATCGGGTGCAGTTCACTTGGCGGTCCAGGAAGAAGCATATAAAACGTATCGTCTTCTTGAACAAACATACCCGGGGCCATCCCGAAACGGTTCACGAGCACATCAGACCCTTCTAGAACGAGTGCCTGCTTACGGTTGTTCGGTGACATAACGCGTCCGGTCTTTAGAAAGTAGTCTTGAATTGATTCAAATGCTTCTTCATTTAGTACAAGCTCTTTGCCAAGCGTACTCGCAATGGTTTCTTTTGTTAAGTCATCTTTGGTTGGTCCAAGACCACCTGAGAAGATAATAAAATTAGATCTTTCCTGCGCCACCTGAATGGCCTGTTTTAAACGCTCTGGATTGTCACCAACTGCTGTGTGGTAATAAACATTCACACCAATTTCAGCTAGTTGTTTGCTGATGAATTGTGCATTCGTATTCGTAATTTGCCCTAGCAATAGTTCGGAACCGACTGCAATAATTTCTGCTTTTCTCTCTGACTTCAAAGCGTACACGTCCTTTTTAGTTAGAATTCTTTAAAGCTTCCCAGTTTTTTGCAAAGTAATCCCAGCCTGAGACAACAGTGAAGAACACCGCTACCCACATCGCTAGATCACCAAACGGGAATGACACAAGTTCAAACGGCAGGTTATGCAGTAAAAGTGCTGAAATCGCAATGATCTGCGCCCATGTCTTCACCTTTCCAAGCATATTCGCTGCCACTACTTCACCGCCTCCGGCTAATACAAGCCTTAGACCTGTTACAGCAAATTCACGGCTGATGATCACAATCGCCATCCATGCCGGTGTGAGGTTGTATTGAACAAGTATAATTAAAGCAGCTGAAACAAGCAATTTATCTGCAAGCGGATCTAAAAATTTACCAAAGTTCGTCACTAAATTAAGCTTACGTGCGTAGTATCCATCAATCCAGTCAGTTGTTGAAGCGACAATAAACAGGATCGCTCCAACAAGGTGCGTCACTTCGATGCTGACGTCGCCAAAGCGCGCAACACCCCAATCTAGCGGTGCAAGCATAATAATCATAAAAACAGGGATCAAGGCGATCCTAGAAAGGGTTATTTTATTCGGTAAGTTAAACATGAAATCCAATCCTCCAATAATGCAATTTTATTATGTATATAATAGTAGGAACAAAAGAAAAGTCATCTACTTGCTTAAGATGACTTTTCCTTTCCTTTATTCACAATCACAATGTTTTGTGTCATGGTGTCCTTAGGGTCTAATTCGTACTTAAGTGTCTCGTCATTTACCTTGATATCAATTCCAGACGCATTGCCTAGACGGATATCGACCTGAGAAAGATCAGACAGGTCTGTTTTAAACGATTCGCCATCTTTTAGTTCACCCATCTTCAGCACTTTTCCAGATTCGTCTCTTACACGCAGCCATGAAGCTTGCGACGCAGAAATTTTTAACTCCATTTCGTCTGCACCTGATACTTCATACGTTGTTGTCGAGCCTTCTGTATTCGTCGCCTTTAAAGATACAGTTTCATCGTCTTTTGATGAATCATCTTTTTTAGATGATTTTTCTTTATCATCTGACGAAGCTTTTTCTTTTTTCTTTTGATCTTTTGCAAGAGATGAATCCTCAGATACTTCATATTTAGATTCTGATTGCTGAGGGGTCGCCTGATTATTCTTCTGTCCGCTATCATGATTGACCGCCTGCACGATCACATAAATGATGGCGATGACCACAATGATGCCTCCAATAATTAAAATTGTCGGCAATAGTTCAAGCACTTTCGAAGCTGGCTTTGGCAGCTCTCTTTGTGGCTTAATATTCGATAATTTATCAGATACTTCATCGTTATACGTGCTTGGAACATCTTTACGAAATTCTTCGAACAATTGTTCAGGATTCAGTCCAACGGCTTCGGCATATTGTTTAATAAACGCTCTGACGTAAAATTTACCTGGAATAATATCATAGTTTCCTTGTTCGATTGCTAGCAAATAGCGCTTTTGGATCTTGGTCACCGTCTGAAGATCCTCCAGCGACATCCCTTTTTCCTCTCTGGCCTCAACGAGCCGTTTTCCCAATTCAGTCAAAACAAACACCTACCATTACCATATTAAAAATCGAAGCCGGAAAAACCAGAATGATCAAACACTTGTGGTTCTTCAGCGTGTTCATATGTAATCTCTTCGTCTGCGCTATTACGCAATTCAATGATATAGTCGAAATCATCCATTGTATATTCTGAATTTTGAATAAAGATGTCTGGATGCTCGACCACCTTCGTTGCCGGCAGTCTCATAATTTCCCTTAAAAGCTGCAAATGCTTCTCAGAACCTCTTCTTGTCGATACAATCCCATCAATAATAAAGACGTTATCTGGGCTGTATTCATCTGCGATCAGCTGACTTCGGATCGTCTGTTTCAAAAGAGTTGATGATACAAACAGCCATCTCTTGCTTGCACAAACACTCGAAGCCACAATTGATTCTGTTTTTCCGACACGCGGCATTCCGCGAATCCCAATCAATTTATGTCCTTCTTTTTTAAAGAGTTCAGCCATAAAATCAACAAGAAGACCGAGCTCGTCTCTTTCAAAACGGAACGTCTTTTTGTCATCGGCATCACGCTGTATGTATCTTCCATGACGAACAGCTAAGCGGTCACGAAGCTTCGGCTGTCTTAATTTCGTTACTTTTATCGTTTCCATTGTATTTAAAATTGATTCAAGCCGCTTAATTTGATCTGTGTGGTCACAGCGTAAAAGCATTCCGCGTCTTGATACATCAACACCATTAATTGTCACAATATTAATTGAAAGCATCCCCATTAGAGAAGAAATGTCTCCTAAAAGTCCGGGACGGTTTACCTGTATCTCATATTCAAAATACCATTCGAGCTTTGCCAAATGATATTACCCCCTTCATTGTGGCAAATTTTTACCTTCCTTTATCATAAAGCATTTTCACATTTTTAGAAAGCACAATGTTGTGAAACGGTTAAAATAAAAAGAGAGGCACAAACGACCTCTCTTTTTGTTTAGTGCGAGCTATTATTTTCAACTAGCTTGACCATCATATTTGCAATGGCACGCTGCTCATCTTCTGATGCAACGCTCCAAAGGTCAGCAAGTACTCTTTCCTGCTCGTTCTTTGCCTCAACTTCGTTAGCTAGATATCCGCCAATTTCATACGCAAGGTTATTGATAGTCTCATCTTCTAAACCTTTATCCTGCGCATGATTTAAGCGATCACCTAAAAAGTTTTTCCAATGGTCCCAGTTCTCAAGTACAGACATGTCGATTCCTCCATTCGAAAAGATGAATTACAGCCATAGCTTTTGTCATGGAGAGACGAATTATACACGTTTTTTTAACAGTACCAGCCGCCATTAACAGATAAAATTTGACCTGTGATATAACTTGACTGTTTTGACGCGAGAAACCAAATGACATCTGCAACCTCCTCAGGCGATGCAAGCCGGCCAAGCGGAATTTCTTCTTCCAGCATAGCGATGTCTTCCTGCGTAAAACGATTCATCATGTCTGTTTTGACAGCACCTGGCGAGACAGCATTTGCTCTAATTCCACTTGGAGCAAGCTCTTTTGCTAACCCTTTAATAAACGCATTTTGCGCACCTTTGACCATGCTGTACAGCACTTCACACGATGCTCCCGTTTCTCCCCATATCGAGCTGACCGCAATGATATGGCCTGCTTTCTTTCGAATCATAGCGGGTAAAAGGGATTGGGTAAGCTCATATGGACTTGTGACATGAAGCTGCACCATACTGGCTAATACGTCTTTTTCTGTGTCTGTCACCAATCCGACATGGCTTCTGCCGCTATTTAAAACAAGAATATCTGGACAGAGCGGCAGACGGCTGACAAGCTCATCTGCTCCGCCCGTTTTAGATAAATCGGCTTGAACGACGTGCGTTTGAATGGAATATGCCCCATCCAAATGAGCGGCGAGGCGCACAGCTGCCTGTTCATTTTTATGATAATGGAGCATCACATGGCAGCCTTCTTGGGCAAGCTTTTTCGCTGCTGCCTGCCCAATCCCGCCACTGGCACCTGTTATCAGCGCCCAACGACTCATCACATTGATTCCTTCTTTCTATATAGAATACCTATTCTTTTCGTTTAAATGGGAACCAGTTGGCTGATCCGAACAATTTCACCATTACAGGTACGAACAATGGTAGCACAACGAGTGCGTACAGTAAAAGTCCTGTAAGGACAAGTGTTGCAATCTGCAGGAGAGACAGCACACCTGATGGAAGCATGGCGGCAAATGTTCCTGCCAAAATAACAGCAGCAGACATAATGACAGACCCCATATTTTTCATTGATTCAGTCATGGCAAACTGGATGTCTTTTGTTTTGTATTCATTGAACCGCTCCATTAAGAAAATCGAATAATCGACTCCGAGCGCCATTAATATGACAAATCCAAAGAATGGTACTGCCCAGTTAATGCCTGGATATCCGAAGAAATGGGTGAAAATAAATTCTGTTACACCGATTGCTGTAAAGTAAGTCAATATGAGTGAACCTACCAAGTAAAGCGGCATGACAAGCGAACGGAATAAAATCACCAAAATAAGGAAAATACCAATCATCATATAAAGCACTGTCTTATTAAAATCTTGGTCTGACAGCTGTTTTAGATCAGCGTTCATACTTGATACACCTGAGACGCCAAATGACGCATCTTTTAGGTTTGTTTCAGGAAGTGCCCGCTCGACAGAAGCTTCCACTTGTTTAATCGTCGACAAGGCGTCATTTCCATATGGATTTTTCTCTAAAATGACATCAATCTTTGTCATCTTGCGATCATCTGACATGTATGAATCAAATACTTGCTTGAATGCTTTATTTTTCAAGACATCTTTTGGAATAAACCAGCCGGCCATGTCTTGATCTGGTGCATTTTTCAGTTCGTCTAAGTAGTCACCTGCACCCATTAAGCCGCTCGAAATTTTCTCCAGTCCATTTACACTTTTGTTCAGGCCGTCTGTCAGCTTGGTTAGATCATCTCCAAAGCCGCCAATCTTTTCTTTCATTTGCTTTTGGCCATTAATGATGTCCCCCGCTCCATTTGCAAGCTTTGGCATATTATCGGCTAATTGTCCTTGACCTTTAGACGTTTGATCCAGTCCATTTTCAACTGCATCTAAGCCAGCAATGAGTTCATCGATTTGATTCGTCAAGACTTTTTGCTGCTCAGAAGCTTTTGCAATAAAGGCATCAGCTGCTTCAAGCTGCTTTCTAGCTTCTTTCGCTTGTTTGGCATAGCTGTCTGCCTGTTTCGCCCCTTCTTGCAAGGTCGCAGAAAGTTCATTGTACGAAGCTTTAATCGCTTGATACGATTGATTTTCTTTTACCTGCGGGATTTGCTTTTCAAGGGTACTAAATTGTGTATTTGCTTGTTTGATTAACGCTTTTACATCTGCTGCGGCAGAGGATGACGTATCCACTTGCGCTAATGCTAACTTTAATTCTTTGGAAATGCTTTTATACAGTGAAACTTGCTGATTCACTTGTGCGACTTGAGCCATTAATTCCTTTTTTGCACCTTTGATTTCATCTTTAATGGCTGCTACACCTTTTTTATTTTGGTCGATGCCGTTTTGCAATTTTCTTAAGGATTTTTCAACATTTTGAATCCCTGTTTGCACAGATTCTGTACCAGAAATCAATTTGTTAATGCCTTTTCCTGATGATTTGATTTGCGGTGTTTGATCCTCAATGGATTGACTCATTGTCGTCAGTGCATCTTGGATATTTTTCAAGCCTTCATTGCTTTTATCAAGTCCTGTGTTCAGTTCTTTGGCTTGTGATTTCACGTACAGATCACTCAGCCCTTTACCGACAGGACGGGTGGCACTTCTCACTTTACTGACCCCATCTGTTTGTTCAATTGCACGGCTGAGTTTTTCGATGGCAATCAGCCCTTCATTGTTGTCTAAAAGGTCAGATGATTTCACGACCACTGTTGCCGGAAGTGCTTCACCCGGTCCAAACTTATCAGAAATGGTATTGAATGCGTTAACCGATTCGTATTTATTACCAATTTCATCTAAGCTGTTATAAGAAAGAGTTCCTTTATACATGAGAATTGGCGGAAGCGTAATGATTCCTACAATTAATAAGCTGAAAAGCGGTTTCTTAAATGAAAAACGGCCTGCTGTTTCCCACATTTTTGACTGCGGATGGGCAATATCGCCTTTAATCGGCCAAAATAACACCTTTCCTAAAACTGCCATAAAGAACGGCACAATCGTGAGAAGGGCCACAATGAGCACAGCAACCCCGACTGCTACTGCAACAGCTGATTTATAAAGCTGGAATTGTGCGAGACCAATACATGTAAAACCGATTAGAACCGCAATTCCGCTGAATAAGACGGTCTTTCCTGCTGTTTTATACGTAATGAGAATCGCCTCAATTTTATCTTTACCATGTGCGATCTCTTCCTTAAAGCGGCTGAGAAGCAGTATGCAGTAGTCCGTTCCAATTCCAAACATGATCGCGACCATAAAGATCTGAGTAAAGGTCGAGAGCGGAAAGTCTACATATTTTACTAAATAAGCCACGATCGATTGACTCACCAAGTAAGACAGTGCCACTGCGACTAACGGAACGAAAGGCGCCACAGCTGACCTAAAAACAAGAATAAGGACAACGAGAATAAACCCAATCGTAATGAATTCTGTTTTCTTCAGGCCTTCCTGCGAACTTGTGATAACATCATCATCAATTAACGGCTGCCCTGTCATTTCAAATTTCAGGTTTAAGCTTTTCAGCTTTTCATTGACTCTTTCTTTAAAATCGGACGCTTTGATTTTGTTTGAGTCATATGTAACTGGAACAAGGAGTGTCGTTTGATCTTTAGAGAGCATTTGTTTTTTGATATCTTTATTGGCTTCAAAGTAAGAAGTGATGTCCTCTATGTGGAGATCTTGATCTTTTTCTAAAATGTCCATTGCCTTTTTTAAAGATGTTTCTCTTTCTTTCACAATGTTCTTTTCTTGAAAGACAATGACGATTGATTTTTCTGTATCGCCGTTTTCAGACATTTTCTTTAATAACTGATTGGCATATGAAGACGGATAGCCGTCTGGTACAGAAATTTGCCCTTTTTCTTTTGTTAACTGCGCCATATTAGGAGCGGTGATGAGTAACACTGCCGCTAATACGACCCACAGGATCGTGATCAGCCATCTACCCTTTATGATTGCTCTCATTAGTACTTTGTGCCTCCTCTTCGATGATCACTTGATAGATCTTTTCATATGTTTGAATAAATGATTCCATTTCTTTTTCTTCAAGCTTTTCAAAATAAGATCGAACCAGGTCTTGAAGCTGCTTTTCCATTCGGCTGACCACATCTTTGCCCTCTGGCGTGACGTACAGGTGAACATTTCTTCTGTCAGCTTGATCATGTTCACGAAAAATATAGTTTTTCGTAAAAAGACGGTTGGTCATCGATGTTACAGCACTTTTGTTTACATTACATACATTAGCAAGGTCCGTAGATGTACACCCTGGATGTAAATTGATGTATCGAAGCGAGTAATATTGATCAAGCGTCAGCTCTTTATCAAGCTTTTCCGTGATCATACTCGATACTTTTTTCTCCATCATGAGATAGACATCTGCGTATCTCTGGATGAGCTGGGCAATTTTATTTTGTTCCATACGCTGCTCCTTTTTAGTTTAAGTGTTTAACTATTAAAGAGTTTAACTAATGACCAAAACAATTGTCAATGAATATCCTCCCAAATAAAACGGCTTTTTCAATGAACATAAAAAAGACAAACTCTGCAGATATGAGTTTGTCTTTTTACATTTATTTTGTTTTTGGGACGACTTTGAAAACAGACATCCGTTCTTCATCAATTTCTTCATCTAAAATTTGCTGAATATCAGTCAATTGAATTTGTTCCAGCATTGTGACGACATCAAATAAGCTCATGTCTAAGAATGCATATCGAGTAAATTGGTTCGCAATATATTCTGGAGAATTCATGGCTTTTAAAAAGCTGCCGATTTTTTTCTTGCGTGCAAGTTCAATTTTCTCTTCTGTCATGAGGCTTTTTGCTTGAAGAAGGGTTTCTTTTAATACCTTTGCGAGTTGATCAGGATCATTTGTATCCCCGCCAACTGAAGTAAAGCCAAAGCCGCCCTCTTCTGTATAATCGTAGCTGAATGTTTCATCAATTAAGCCTTTTTCATACATCTGTTCATATTGTAAGGAGCTTTTGCCAAACAGCGTCTCTAAAATGAGGTTCATTCCAAGCTCATGCTTTAGCAGCTGATTTCCTTTTTTATGCGGATTCTTTGTTTTCAAACCGAACATACATTTAGAGCCTTGTACGTTCATTGGAAGTTCGTATTCTTTCCGGTACACACCTTCTGGCTCATTGATGTCTTTTCGTTTGATCTCCGGCTGATCTGTAAATGGCTTTTTCGCCTGATTCGCTCTGACTTGATCTAAAATTTGCTTCGGATCAACAGGCCCGACGACGAATAGAAGCATATTGCTCGGGTGATAGAACGTTTCATAACATTCATACAAATGATCTTTTGTAATAGGGGCAATGCTCTCTACTGTTCCAGCAATATCTATTCTCACAGGATGCTCTTGATATAAATTTTCAATCAGACCAAAGAATAAACGCCAGTCTGGATTGTCATCATACATGTTAATCTCTTGGCCAATAATACCCTTTTCTTTTTCGACTGTTTTTTCAGTAAAATAAGGCTCCTGAACAAAATCAATAAGTGTCTCAAGATTTTGTTCGACATTTGAGGTGCTAGAGAATAAATAAGCCGTTCTCGTAAACGTTGTAAAAGCGTTTGCGGATGCTCCTTGTTTACTAAATGTATGAAACACGTCTCCATCTTCTTTTTCAAACAGCTTATGCTCTAAGAAATGGGCAATTCCGTCAGGCACTCGAATCATGTCTTCTTTGCCAAGCGGCACAAATTCATTATCAACTGAGCCATATTTTGTTGTAAAGGTCGCATAGGTTTTGTTAAACCCTTGCTTTGGCAGCACATAGACGTCAAGTCCGCTTTCCATTTTTTCGTGATAGACCGTTTCTTGCAGCTGATCGAATTGAATTGTTTTCACTGTCATGAAGCACCCTCCGTTCCTTTAAGAAAATAGGTCGTATCCCACTCGATTTTCTGACCCACTTTGATGATGTCCTCTTTTGTCACTCGGTCTAATGCTTCCAAAAAGGAATCAAGGGTTTCCCCAGTTGGCACAACGGCATGCTGATACAAATATTCTGCTGTCCCATATGATGTATCGATCGTTTCAAGCAGCTGGTTTTTGACGACTGCTTTTGTTTGATCAATTGCTTCATCAGAAAAATCACCTTTTTGCATCGCTTCAAATTGTTCTTTGATGATGTCTACTGCCTGCTGGTAGTTGCCAACTTCAATCCCTGACATGACCATCATCAAGCCTTTAAAGCTCTCAAGTCTAGAAACAGCGTAGTACGCAAGACTTGCTTTTTCACGAACATTGATGAATAGCTTAGAATGCGAGAAACCGCCGAATATGCCATTAAATAAATGCAGTGCCGGATAATCTTTATCTGCAATCGTTGTATGTGTACGAAAGCCGATATTCAGCTTGCCTTGTTTTACGTCCTCTTCATCAATGACTTCTTTTGGTTCATTTTGAGGTCTTTTTGATTCAGCCTGCTGTTTGACTGGTTCTCTTTCACTTGTTTTAAAGTATTGAGAGACCATGCGGCTGATGTCTTGTTCGTCAACATCTCCGACAACATAAAGATCAAGCTGGTTTGATTGAAGCGCATGCTCATAAGCTTCAAAGAGCGAGTGAGGTGTGATTGCTTCGATGTCTTCCATTTCGCCATTGACGTGCAGCGCATATGGTTCACCTTTACACATTTCCTGCACGAGTCTTAAGTTCGAATAACGCATTTTGTCATCATAAACTGCCTGAATTCGCTGTTTTAATGTGCGTTTTTCTTGGTCTACATATAATTGACTAAACACTCCTTCTTCAACATACGGGTGGAATAATAGGTCAGATAGTAAGGCAATCCCTTTTTCTAGTAAAGGGGTTTGATCCTTTAAATATTTTTCATTCGCCATTTCTAGGCGAAAGGTAATGATGTGATTCTCACCTTTTTTCGCCATGTCGGCGGAAACGGTTGCTCCATAGAGCTCATCAAAATAGGCACGCAGTGCGCCTGTTTTCGGCATCTTTTCTGTTCCTCTTAACAGCACATGCGGGAAAAGAGAACGCATGGTGACGTCATCTTTGGATAGCGGTGCAAGCATTTTAAAAAGGATTGTCACGGTTTTAAATTTTTCTGTTTTGACAATATGAGTATGAAGACCCGGTGTGTCCAGTGTCTTCTCTTGTAAGTACGTCATGAGAAACCTCCTTTGTTCATCCTATTTATTATGTATTAGAACATAGCTGATATATACGTGAAACAGCCATTTAATAGACATTATATCAATCAGAGGAAAGGATAGGAAATAAAAACGCCTCTGCTCATAGCAGAGACGCCAGTCGTTATTTCATTCTAAACGGCCACCAATTCCATTTACCAAAAATACGAACCATGACCGGAATAAAGAGGGGCAATACAACAAAAGCATATAATAAAAGTCCAATGAGTACGACTGTTGCAATTTCAACAAGCGATAATACTCCTGATGGCAGCATAGCAGCGAACGTACCTGCTAAAATGGCCACTGCAGAAATAATAACAGAACCCATATTTCTCATCGCTGATATCATCGATGCTTGTACATGCTCTCCCTTCCATTCATTAAAACGATCCATGAGGAAGATGGAATAATCGATCCCGAGCGTCACAAGAATGACAAAGCTGAAAAATGGGACAGCCCAGCTGACACCATCGTAGCCAAAAAATGTTTTAAAGATCCATTCTGTTAACCCGATTGATGTAAAGTACGTTAAAATCAGTGAAAGTGTTAAGTATATCGGCATGACGATTGACCGTAATAAAATAATTAAAATAATAAAAATACCAATTAACATGAAGATAACAGTTCGAATAAAGTCACCGTCAGACGTTTCTTTTAAGTCCACATTTAAGCTTGAGATACCAGATACACCGTATTTGGCATTTTTGAGTCCACTTACAGGTAAATATTGATCAAGGGTTTCCTCAATTTTCGCGACACCTTTCATCGCTTCATTGCTGTATGGATTCACATTTAAGATGACTTCAAAAGTCGTTAATTTACGATCTGGAGACATATACGTATGAAAGATTTGCTTAAATTCTTGGCGTTTCAGCACTTCTTCTGGAATAAACCAGCCCGTTATTTCTTCATCTGGCGCTTGCTGAAGCTGCTTTAAGTAGCCGTCAGCCTCGGTGAAGCCGCTTTTGACCTGCTCAAGCCCTTCAATACTTTCACCTAATCCATCTGTTAACAATGTAAGTTTTGATGAAAGCTGGCTAAATCCTTTTTTGATGGCTTTTTGGCCGTCTGTCAGCTGATCTGCACCATCTTCGATTTTAGGCATTTCTTTAATCAATTGTTTTTGGCCCTCATTTGTTTGGTCAAGGCCGTCATAAATTTGATCAAGCCCATCCATGAGCGCTTGCACTTGGCGTCTTACTTCTTTTTGCTTGCTTGATAAGGTTTGAATCACTTGATCTGCCTGCTTGATCTTTTGCTTAAAGTGAGCGGCTTCCTCTTCATATACACTCATTTGATCCCCTGCTTGATCAAGCATTCCTTTTGTTTCTTTGAATACCTTCTTGATTTCTTTATATTCATCCATGTCTTTTACTTCTGGAAGACGATTTTCTAGTGCTTCAAATGAAAGATTTTCATAGGATGCCCTTACTTTCTTAATGGTTGTCATCAGCTGCTGATTCGATTTCGCATGGCGTTCAAGTGTATTCACCACTCGCTCTAGCTCTTGAAGCATCGTTTCGCTGCTGCGATATTCTTGCTCTAATTCTTTTTTCGCTTTTTTGATTTTACTTCGAATGGTGCCGACGCCTTCCTTACTGCGTCTCACTCCATCTTCTAAAGAGATTAAGGATTCCCTAACTTCTCCGATACCGCTTTTGATTGCTTTTGTTCCATCAATCAGCTGGTCAATGCCTTGAGCGGATTCTTCAATTTTTGGTTTTTGTTTGAGAAGAGCGAGATTTGTTTCGGTCAAGCCATCTGAAATTTTCCCGATTCCTTCATGGCCTTTGCCGAGTTCTCCTCCAAGCTCTTTCGCTTGAGAGGTGACATAAAGCTGGCTCAGCCCGTCCCCAACAGGCCGCGTGACACTGCGGACTGTTTTGACTTCGTCAATGTCATTTAATTTACGAGTCAGCTTTTCAATCATGACAATGTTTTCCTGATTATCCAGCTTATGATCATTTTCGACAAGCACATTCAGCGGCAGCGCTTCACCAAAGCCAAATTGCTCTGATATCGTATTAAATGCTGACACCGACTCATACTTATTCCCAATTTCATTTAAACTGTTATAAGATAGGGTGCCGTCGTACATCAGAATAGGAGGCACCGTAATAAGAGCGACTAACCCTAAGCTGATCAGCGGCCTTTTAAATGAAAAACGCCCAGCCCATTCCCACATTTTACTTTGCGGATGCCGAATGTTTTCTCTTTTAGATGGCCAGAATAGAGATTTTCCGAAAACAGACATAAAAAAGGGAACGATGGTGACAAGGGCAATCAGCAGAATGCCTACTCCAACGGCAACACTAACGGCTGATTGATACAATTGGAATTTAGCAAATCCAATACTTGAGAAGCCGACTAACACGGCTAAGCCGCTGAAAAATACCGTTTTCCCTGCACATTGATATGTGACGATAATCGACTCTTTGACATCACGGCCTTGCCCGATCTCCTCTTTAAAACGGCTTAACAGCAGGATGCAATAATCCGTTCCGATACCGAACATAATGGCTACCATAAAAATCTGAGTAAAATTAGATAGAGGAAATTGTGTATATTCTACGAGAAAAGCCACAATACACCGGCTGACAGCGTAAGAAATGCCTATCGTAATGAGCGGAACAACAGGTGCCAATATCGATCTGAAAACAATGATTAAAATAAAGAAAATAAAAATCATCGTGATAAGTTCAGTTTTCTTCAGACCTTGTTGAGAGCTTTGAATGACATCTGAATCCACAAACTTTTGACCCGTTATTTCATATGAGACATGATAGGGCTTTAAAACTTCCTCAATTTGTTCTTTAATCTTCACAGCTTTTGTTTCGTAGTGGTCGAATTTGAATGGAACAAGAAGTGTACTTTTATCCTTTGATAAAAGTTGTTTTTGAATGTCCGGATCTACATGAAAATACGAAGTAATTCCGTCAATGTGGAGTTCTGGGGCATTTGACATGAGTGCAGCTAAAGCCTTTTTTAATTCCTGCTCTTTCGCAGGGAACAGATGTTGTTCGGAGAATACAAGCACACCTGTATCTTTCTTCCCGTTCTTATCTGACAGCTTATCCAATAGGTGAAGTGCCTCAGCTGTTGGTGTCCCCTCCGGAACCTTTAATTGCCCTTTTTCTCTTGTTAATTCCTCTAAATCGGGCGCAGTAATAAACAGAATCACAGCTGTTATCATCCACACCACTAATACAATCCATCTTGCTTTAATTATTTGCAACATAGCTGCTTCAAGCTCCTTCTACTTCTTCAATCAATTTGCTGTATTTGAGCGTGTCTGAAGTGCTGACTGCGTCTCCTTCAAATGGCAGGATGACCTATTCAATTGTCCTTTCGTGTTGAAGAAGCATATCTCCATCATCAGCACGCGAGCTCAATTTCTGCCTAAAGAAAGACAGAAAATGAATGTTTTTGAACACCTCCAATTTGGGATAATTTAAAAGATATTACTATACATTAGTTTAACTATCAAAATTTTACATGTCAATTTATAAAAAAGAAAAAAGATGGCAAAATACCATCTTTTTTCTATATTTAAACCGTTTTCAATTGTTCACTCTCATCCTCTTCATCTGGCTGGATGAAAAAGAGGACCAAAAATAGTGAAATGAGACTGCAAATGGTCGAGAGAATAAAAACAATGGAGTCCCCTTTATCCATTAGATAGGCAAAAATCGGAGGTCCTAAAGCAACACCGATAAAACGCATACTGCTATAAAATGACGTAATGGTACCGCACTGCTCTTTTTCAATTCCTTCTGTAATCAGCGCATCAAGTGCAGGCAGCACAATACCGATGCCCACTCCGCCAATGCTTAAACAGATAAACAATACGAAAAAGCTGTGATTCCACCATAAAAAAATATAAGAAAGTGATAACAAAGCCATCCCTACGATTATAAAGATTCTCATTTTTCCTTTTTCTTTTCCAATCGTTTTTCCAGCAATGTAGGAACTGATTGATAGAAAAAGGAGCGGAATACTCAGCAGGAGCCCTTTTTTAACGCCTTTTATTTGATAAGCTGCCTCGAGGTTATCGGATAAGTAAAAAAGCACACCAAAAAGAAGAAACATAATAAAACCGCCAATAGCAAAAATGGCATAAAGCCAGCGTCCCTCATGCTTAAAAATGGTCTTTGTTGATTTTAAAAATTCTTTAAATGTAGGCGGGTCCTCCTCTTTTTTCGCCGACTCTACCATGAACAGTACCATGAGAAAGCTGATGATCGAAAAGAACGGAATGAACCAAAACGGCACAAACCAAAACCATGAAGCAAGAAGTGCCCCAATAATAGGACTTAGTACCTTACCTGCTGTATTAGAGGTTTCAATGGCGCCAAGTCCGGCACTGACCTCTTCATCATCATGAAACAAATCTCCAATAAACGGCATAACGACAGGTGCGGCTCCAGCTGAACCAATCCCTTGAAGGACCCTGCCAAATAGAATCCACATATAAGGTTCTTTCATGATCGTTGAGGCGACTGCTGCCACAGCTCCTCCAAGTCCAGCGATTAAAAGACACGGCAGCAGTACCTTTTTCCGCCCAATCCGGTCTGATAAGTAACCGGCGATTGGAATACATAAGATGGCTACAACCGAATATACCGTAATAATGAGAGAGACTTGAAAGGAAGTAATCGAGAGTTTCTTTTCTATCTCTGGCAATACTGGTATTAACATCGAGTTCCCTAGTGTCATGATTAGAGGCACTGATGATAATGCAATGATATTCTTTTTACTGACTGTTTTCTCGCCCAACATCATTCACCCAATTCTATATACTGTTACGTATTAGTGTGGCAAGTTTGACGAGTATTATGTATGGGCGAACAAAAAGCAGCCGCCTATGGAAGCGACTGCTTATTAAAATCGTTTGCGTATGACATGAAAGCTGAATTTATCCGCTCGAAAATAATTGAGGGAGTATAAGACCGGCTGATCATCCTGATCATAGTGCATTTGTTTCAGTAATAATAACGCCGTTTCAGGGTCACAATCTAGAATCGGTGAGACCTGATCGTGGTAGCCAATTGGTTCAATATCAGCAACTGCATATTTAATCCCGCTGTGCGGTTCTCTTCCAAACAGCTCAAAAAGAGACTCTTCTTCATGTGTAAAAGAAGCGGGAAGATGTTTGACCGGAATTTTATCTAAACAATAAACAACTGGCTGCCCATCTGCCGTTCGAACGCGTTCCATTGAAAAAATCCCATCAGATTTATCACACTGAAAACGAATGACATCATTCTCTGTTGGCTCCCCTTCTTGCGAGGATAAAAAGATGGTGCCAGGCGTCATATTGACCTGCTCAATCATTTTCGTAACACTTGTCAGCTGTTCTATGCCTGTCGAAAAAAGCGGTCTTGAATTGACGAAAGTCCCTACCCCATGCCTTCTAATTAAATACTTCTCTTCTTCTAATATACGAAGGGCCTCACGCAGTGTCGCTCTGCTCACACCTAAAAGTTTTGAGAGCTCAAACTCAGAAGGCAGTTTTTCTTTTTCAGCATATACACCTGTTTGAATATCTTCTTTAATACGGTCAATCACTTTCAAATATAAATGGCGATTGTCTGTTTTGGTCGACATGTTTTCCCTCCGTCTAATCAATGCAAATGATAAGATGAGAAATCTCTATTCCGAGATAAGTTGAACATAACTATATCATGTTTTTGCAAATAAATAAATAGTCTGACATCCAGTTAACATAATCATACTATTGTTCACTGTTTTTCAGGAAAGCTCTCTTCAATTTATGAAGAGAGCTCGTCATATTGTTCTTTTGAGAGCAGAACTTCTCTCGGTTTACTTCCTTCATATGGGCCTACCACGCCCCGCTCTTCCATTGCGTCAATGAGACGTGCCGCCCGGGTATAACCGATGCGAAATCTTCTTTGCAGCATAGAAACAGAAGCCGTCTGCATGCCGATAATCAATTCTACTGCTTCATCATATAGATCATCTTCAACAGCCGCAAGCTGATCATGCGTTTCTTCGCTCGGAATCATTTCCTCTTGGTATTGTGCTTTTTGCTGTGTGATCACATGATCCACAACATGTTCCACTTCTTCATCTGATAAAAAGGCGCCTTGCACACGAACCGGCTTGTTTGCACCAACAGGTAAAAACAGCATGTCCCCTCTGCCCAGTAGCTTTTCTGCGCCTCCCATATCAAGGATCGTCCTTGAATCTGTTTGAGAGGATACGCTAAAGGCAATGCGGGATGGGATGTTGGCTTTAATGACACCTGTAATGACATCGACAGAAGGTCTTTGTGTGGCGATAATCAAATGAATTCCCGCAGCACGAGCCATTTGAGAAAGTCGTGTAATGGAATCTTCCACATCAGAGGAAGCGACCATCATTAAATCTGCAAGCTCGTCTACAATGACAACAATATAAGGAAGCTCTGGCTGTTTAGCATCTTCTGTTTGATTCATCCGTTTAATGTAATCATTGTATCCTTCAATATTTCTTGTCCCCGTATGCGAAAACAATTCATAGCGGCGTTCCATTTCGCTGACTACTTTTTTAAGGGCCTGCGAGGCTTTCTTAGGGTCTGTTACGACAGGAGCCAAAAGATGCGGAATGCCGTTATACACATTTAATTCAACCATTTTCGGATCAATCATCATCATTTTCACTTCATGAGGCTTCGCTCTCATGAGAATGCTTGTAATAATACCATTGATACACACACTTTTTCCGCTTCCAGTCGAACCTGCTACAAGCAAATGCGGCATTTTGTTCATTTCAGCAAGCACGGCTTCACCCGAAATATTGCGGCCGAGTCCAATGAGGAGCTTGGCATTTGGACGGTCATTTTGCTTCGATTCTAATACCTCTTTTAATGAAACCATAGCAATTTCTGCATTCGGAACTTCGATGCCGATGGCTGATTTACCAGGAATCGGCGCCTCAATACGAATGTCCTTTGCTGCAAGGGCAAGGGCTAAATCATCACTTAGATTGACGATCTTACTGACCTTCACGCCGACATCTGGATATACTTCATATTTGGTCACAGCTGGACCTAAATGAACCTGTGTGACTTTTGCTTTCACACCAAAGCTTTGGAATGTTTTTTCAAGTTTTCTGGCATTTTCATAAATATTTTTCTTATCTGTTTGCTGACCTGAATGCTGAGGCTCTGCCAAAATATCAAGTGACGGCAATTCATAATCTTTGTTTTCAAGTTCTGTAAATGTCATCGGAGGCGCCTCTTTTGGTTCATCGGCTGTATCTGATTGAACTGGTGCACTTTGCACAGAGTCCTGAAGAGGCGCTGTCTCTTTTTCCGCCTGCTTTTTTTGAACCGTCGGGGTGAGAATGTCATCTCTGTCTGCAAAGCTTGAAATAATCGGCTGGCTATTATCAGAAGACGGCGTTTCCTCTTCGATCAAGATCAGATCATCCTCGTCTTCTTCTTGAATGCGTGAACGTTTTTTCTTTTCACCTGTTTTCTGAGAGGACGCGCTCTTTTTGGCCTGCCTGATTCCTTTCATATCTTCAACAAACGCTTTCCACTGCCTCACCATAAATTGTGATACAGGAATCGTCACTTTTTTCACCATTTCCTGAAGGGATCGGTTTGTAATCAGGACAATTCCAATCAGCATCAGAACAATCGCCATGATTTGCGAGCCTGCTTGTGCAAATAAGAAATAAGAAGCAGCGAACAAGACGGCTCCGATCATGCCGCCCCCTAAATCAGGCGATCCTGTTTCACCTTTCATATCCATCAAGAAAAGCTCAAATGTATTTCTAATCACACTTTGAGAGCCAATGACGCCAGCAGATGAAAGATGCTGAAAGAGCTTCACATGTGACAAAAGCAAGATGCTCGCAATGATGCAGTAGAGACCTGCTTTTCTTCTTGTTAAAATATCTGGGATTTGTTTTTTCCAGAAAATCGTCACACCAAAAAGAAATAATCCGATAAGGCAGAGAATGAACCATTCACCTGCAAAGAATCGGAATAGATGTACAAAGGTTTGTCCAACAACGCCCAGCTGTAAAATGGCAATGATCGCTATGGCAATACAGACTAACCCATTTAATTCATATTTCAGTTTTAGCTGTTTATTTTGTTTTTTTCTCGTTTTCCGTTTTCTCTTTTTAGCCATACTCATCACCTTACTACGAAAGAAAATATAACCTACCGAAAGATCAGAAAGAAAGCAGCCTGGTTTTGGCTGCATCTTGTTGTAAGTTTTCCCTTTATTATAGCATAGAATCATTCATATGAGTCGGTTTGATTGGTGCCTAAATGTAACTTCAATCGCTTGCCTGGTGCAAGCTCTTGATTGAGAAAATCCATTGGATTGGTGCTCATGACTTGAACGATTTCTGCTTCATCTTCTTTCATTTCAACCATCACTGGCACACCTTGAATGTTTACCTGCTGGAGCTTGCGTTCTCCCTGTTCCTCAGCGTAAATGGCTTCATATGGCATAGGCGTATATAAAATCATTGGATCAGCCCCTCGTTTTGAGATGCCCTGTCTCCGATAAGTTCGTTCAACTTTTTAATCGCTTGTCCTACACCGCCCACTTCATTCATGAGTCCGTATTCTGCTGCCTCATGACCAACGACATTTGTTCCGATGTCTCTCGTCAAATTGCCTTTTGAGAACATGAGCTCTTTAAACTTCTCTTCTGTAATGTTGGAGTGGCTTGTGACAAAATTAATGACTCTTTCCTGCATTTTATCTAAGTATTCGAAGGTTTGCGGAACGCCAATCACAAGACCTGTTAAACGCACAGGATGAATGGTCATCGTAGCTGTTTCTGCAATATACGAATAGTCACACGATACAGCAATCGGGACACCTATGGAGTGGCCGCCGCCAAGCACAATCGAGACAGTTGGCTTTGATAAAGAAGCAAGCATTTCTGCAATCGCAAGTCCCGCTTCAACATCTCCCCCTACTGTATTTAAGATGATCAGAAGACCTTCTATTTTAGGGTTTTGTTCAACGGCTACGATTTGTGGAATGACATGTTCGTATTTGGTTGTTTTATTTTGCGGTGGAAGCTGCATATGGCCTTCAATTTGTCCAATAATGGTGAGGCAATGGATATTTGTATCTTGCGGCAGCTGTGGAACGGCTGTTTCACCAAGCTGCTGTATTTTGCTCATAATGCTGTCTTTTTCTTCTGGCTTTCGCTCAGGCTGCTGTTCATTCTTTTCGTCCATTTGTCTCCATCCTTTCCTCAAACTCTTCTCCTATTATGAACAAATAGGGCATATTCCATCCGCATTCCTCATCCCACATCAAAAAAGCCCAAAGAGCTTATACTCTTTGGGCTTTTCTCATCACACTTCCATAATAATTGGAATGATCATCGGCTTACGTTTTGTTTTTTCATAAAGGAATTGATTTAGCACATCGCGCATGGATTGTTTCAATGTTGACCATTCAACAATTGAGTTTTCCGTTTGCTCTTTGACAATCCCTTTGACCATTTCTGTTGCTTTCACAATCAGCTCTTCGGATTCTCTTACATAAACAAATCCTCTTGTGATGATTTCAGGTCCAGAAATTAATTGTTTCTTTTGTTTATCGAGCGTAATGACAACAATCAAGATGCCGTCTTGAGACAATAGACGTCTATCGCGTAACACGATGTTTCCAATATCACCAACGCCAAGACCATCGATCAAAATGTTTCCTTGGTGAACTTTTTCACCGATTTTGACGTTCTGTCCTCTAAACTCAACAACATCTCCTTTATCAATCAAGAAAATGTCACTGCGTTTCATGCCTACTTCTTCAGCAATACGAGAATGTGCTTTTTGCATACGATATTCGCCATTCACCGGAATTAAATACTTCGGTTTTAGTAAGTTCAGCATTAGCTTTAACTCTTCTTGGCAGCCATGTCCAGATACATGTACACGTTTTTGCGCAAAAATGACTTGTGCTCCGCTTCTTGTAAGGAAATCCACTGTTTTAGAGTATGTGAGTTCTTGTCCAGGAAGAGGTGTAGATGCAATCACAACTGTATCATCTTTTTCAATATGAAGCTGTTTGTGATTTTGCTTCGCCATTTTTGTTAAAGCAGCAAGCGGCTCTCCGTGGCTTCCAGCGGTCAGGATAACCACGTCGTTTTTCGCCATTTTCTTCACTTCTTGAACGGGTACAAATAATTCTTCGTCTGCTGTAACATAACCAAGCTTGATCGCCAGCTGAAGGGTTGTCATCATATTTTTCCCTGCAACGGCAAGCTTACGGCCATTTTGATTTGTTGCATTAATGATTTGCTGCACGCGGTTAATATTAGATGAAGACACAGCAACGATCACACGATTTTCAGCATTGTACATCGCATTTGAGATTTCGTCTTGGACGAGCGCCTCAGAAGGTGTATAGCCTGGTTTTTCAGCATTTGCACTGTCTGAAAGTAGTGCTAAAACGCCGTTGTTTCCAATTTTCGCAATCTCTCCGATGTCACAGGCTTGGTTAAGCGCTGGGGTTTGATCAAATTTAAAATCACCTGTGCATACGATTGAACCAAGAGAGGTTTTGAAGCTGATCCCAACTGAATCAGGAATGCTGTGATTCGTTCTAAAGAACGATACTTTTGTTGTTTCAAAAGTAATAACTGATTTTGCATGTACCTCACGCAAATCAGCTTTTTGATTGAAGCCATACTGCTTTAATTTTTCTCGAAGTAACGCAAGGGTCAGCTTCGTTCCGTAGACTGGTACAGACAATTTGCTCAAGCAATGGAATACGCCTCCGATTGCTTCATCATGTCCGTGGGTAAGAAAAATTGCTTTCACCCGATCAGCACGCTCTGTTAAATAAGAGATATCAGGAATGACGACGTCAATGCCCAGCATTTCATTTTCTGGATGCATTAAACCTGCATCTACTACATATATGTCCGAATCAATCTCAATGACATATAGGTTTTTTCCGATTTCTCCAACGCCTCCGAGTGCAATAATTCTTACGTTCTCTGTATTTTTCTTTTTCAAAATTCTTATCCTCCTAGTCTCAAGCCCGTCCATCATCGCTTAATGCTATTATAACTGAATCTAATTTTAGAAAACAAGATGAAGTCACATTTTAAGAAAGTGTTTATGTATAAAAAACGGTCATACTCAGGGACATCTGAGAATGACCGCTTACGAAATCTTTTGTTTTGATCAGCTGTTTAAAACGCTGCTTAAATCCAGTCTCTCTTCTTCTGACAAAGGCAAAAGCGGAAGACGAACAGATCCGACGTCTAGTCCTTTCAGCTGAAGGGCTGTTTTGACAGGCGTTGGATTTGGTGCTGAGAAAAGCTGTTTCATGATTGGAAGCAGCTTTTGGTGGATCAATGCTGCATTCGCTGTTTGGCCTGAAGCATAGCTTTTCAGCATTTGCTGCATATCCAGTCCTACGATATGAGACGCAACAGAGACAACTCCTTTTGCACCAACAGATACAGCCGGAAGTGTTAAGCTGTCGTCCCCTGAATATACGTCGAAATCTTCTGGCGTCTCTGCAATGATTTTTGTCATAGCATCAAGATCGCCGCTTGCTTCTTTAATGGCAACAATGTTAGGTATTTGCGCAAGCTTAATCGTTGTTTCTGGTGCTAATGAAGCTGCCGTTCTTCCTGGTACATTGTAAAGCATGACAGGAAGAGATGTAGACTCGGCAATGGCTTTAAAGTGTGCATACATGCCTTCCTGTGATGGCTTGTTGTAATAAGGTACGACAAGCATCACTGCATCAACGCCCGCTTCTTCTGCTTTTTTCGTTAGTTTGATAGACGCATTTGTATTATTACTGCCTGTTCCTGCAATGATTTTACAACGACCATTTGCTAATTTGACCGATTGCTGAAAAAGAGCGACTTTTTCTTCATTCGATAAAGTTGGCGATTCGCCTGTTGTCCCTGCAACGACTAAGGAGTCACTGCCGTTTTTTAACAAGTAATCAATGAGAATTGATAGCTTTTGGAAATCGATGTTGCCCTTTTTATCAAAAGGTGTAATCATAGCTGTTGCGATATTTCCGAAATTCATTTTTTTCACCTCATCATGATTCAATCACATTTATCTTGAAAGTTCAAACACTTCATGCAGGGCATTGACAGCCGCTCTCATGTTTTCTTCGTTCACTAACACCCAAATGGTCGTATGACTGTCAGCCGATTGTAAAATCGGAATGTTTTGCTCGGATAGAGCCGTTACAATTTTCGATGTGACACCTGGTACACCCATAATGCCTGCGCCAACAGCTGATACTTTCGCACAATTTGTTGTCACAATTGGTGTATAGCCAAGTTCTTTTAGGATCGACGTTGCCTTTTCAGTCATTGCACCTGTCACTGTATACACAATTTCACTCGGTGTGATGTTGAAGAAGTCGACACTGATTTGTGCGTTTGCCATTGCTTTGAAGACCTCTGTTTGTACGCTGTACTGACCTTCTTTTGCAGGGACTTTGATTTGTGTCACATCATTGACATGTGCAATACCCGTAATGAGGCGGTCATACACATCATGGCTCATTTTATCGGAGTAATGTGATGTAACGAGTGTGCCCTCATCATCAGAGTATGTTGAACGGACCCTCATTGGTACTTTTGCCTGCATCGCAATTTCGACAGCTCGCGGGTGAATGACTTTTGCCCCTTGATATGCAAGGTTGCAAATTTCCGTATATGTCACGACTCTCAGCGGTTTTGCATTTTCAACAATGCGGGGATCTGCTGTCATAACGCCTTCTACATCTGTAAAAATATCAATAAAGTCTGCCTGCAATGCAGCGCCTAAAGCAGCAGCGGACGTATCACTGCCACCTCGTCCGATTGTTGTCACGTCTCCATTTTTCGCGGCTCCCTGGAACCCAGCGACAACGACCACATCATGTTCAGAGAGTGCTGCCTCCAGACGTTCGCACTTCATGTCAATAATTTTCGCACTTGTATGCTCCTTATCTGTCACAAAGCCCGCCTGAGCTCCAGTCATCGCTACAGCCTTTAGCCCGTTTTCATTCAGCATACTTGAAAACACAACAGCTGAGATATTCTCTCCGCAGGAAACTAGCAAGTCTTTTTCTCGATTTGTCATATGCTGCGCGCTGCCGTAAAGCAGACCAAGCAGCGTATCTGTCGCATAGGGATCGCCTTTTCGTCCCATTGCAGAAACGACAACAACCGACTTATAGCCTTTCTCTTTTGCAGATAAGATATGTGCAAGTGCCCTTTTTCTACCTTGATCATCTTTGACAGATGTACCGCCAAATTTTTGGACAATTATTTTCACTGTTTTCACTCCAAGTTCATTCTGACGTAACAGAAGAGAGCAGGCGAAAGATGCCTAACTCTCTTCTGTTCGTCCTCATCATCCATTGAATGTTAAACTAATTTTAATGCTTTTAAGCTTTCTGCAATTTGAACTGAGTTCCATGCAGCGCCTTTAAGCAGGTTATCAGATACAATCCACATATGGAACCCGTTTGGACGGTCCAAATCTTTCCGAATGCGGCCGACAAATACGTCGTTTTTCCCAACAGCATCTGCAGGCATTGGATAAATTTGCTGAGACGGATCATCTTGCAGCGTAATTCCTGGTGCATCTTTTAGAATTGATTTGAGGTCTTCCACTGTTGCATCATTTGATTCTAGTTCGACGTAGACAGATTCTGAATGACCTGTTTCAATTGGAAGCCTTACGCATGTTGCCGCTACTTCCAGCTCAGGCATATGCATGATTTTTTTCGTTTCGTTGATCATTTTCATTTCTTCGAATGTATAACCGTTGTCTTGGAATTTATCAATTTGCGGGATCGCATTAAATGCAATTTGATAAGGCATGACTTCTGGCGTTACATCCTCTTTATTTAAAATGGCTTGTGATTGGCTGTATAGTTCGTCAATGGCTTCATGTCCCGCACCTGATACTGCTTGATACGTAGAGACAATGACTTTTTTCATTCCATATGCCTGACGAAGCGGTTCTAATGCCGCTACCATTTGAATCGTTGAACAGTTAGGGTTTGCAATGATCCCTTGATGATCATGCAAATCTTTTTCGTTTACCTCTGGTACGACAAGAGGGATGTTTTCGTCCATACGAAAAGCACTTGTGTTGTCAACAACAATCGCACCTCGTTTGACTGCTTCAGGAGCCAGCGCTTTAGAAACATTTCCTCCAGCACTGAATAATGCGATGTTCACTCCTTCAAAGCTTTCAGGTGTTGCTTCCTGAACAGTGTACTCTTGACCTCTGAATGTCACTTTTGTTCCAGCAGAACGTTTTGAGGATAGTAGAGTAAGTGTATCCATTTCAAAATCTCTGTCAGCTAGTGTTTTTAACATTTGTTGACCGACAGCTCCAGTCGCTCCAACTACAGCTACATGCAATCCTCTTCCCATCAGTAAAACTCCTTCCGACCCATCCATGATTCTTTTCTTTCGGATGGCCATCCTATGACTTTTTACATTTTATTTTACCATAGAAAAGCAAGGCTTGAAGCATCTTTTTTGAATCTTTCATGATTTTCTAGTGAATCTATTATTCGTTTGGTCCAATTAAAATTGGCTGAATTTGTCTATGCTGGAGTGCCTCTTCTACTGTTTGAGATAGCAGATCCATGTTCGCGACCATAGAAGTCGGTTTTTTGAATGGATCATCCTGACCAAACGGAATAAAGAAAATATTCTTTGTCGACATCAGCCTCATCAGATTTGTACCATTTAAACCTAACGCATCATTTGTTGAGATACCTAAAACGACTGGTCGATGATTCCGTATGGTTGCTTTAGCAGCCATTAAAACAGGACTGTCTGTCATGGCATTTGCAAATTTCGCCATCGAGTTACCAGTTAGAGGAGCAATAACCATACAATCAAGCGGCAGCTTAGGTCCGAGCGGCTCTGCTTTCACGATTGAGTCAATCGCTTGAAATCCAGTCAGCTTCTCAATCCGGTCGATCCACTCGGCTCCATCTCCAAATCTCGTATTCGTGCTCTGCACCGTGTACGACACCACTGGACGCACCTCTGCCCCTTCTTTTACAAGCGCTTCGATTTGCGGAAAAACAGCTTCATACGTACAGTGGGAACCTGTTAAACCAAAGCCGATTCTTTTCCCTTTTAATGTTGTCATGATTCCATCCCCCTTTTTTCCTCCGCAAGTTCACATAAAAGCCCGGAAAGCACTTTTGCAATGATTTGTCCTGCTGTTTTTGGTGCAACAATCCCCGGGAGTCCTGGTGCAAGAAGTGCCTTCACTCCGTGCTTTTGTGCAAAGTCAAAGTCTGTTCCGCCTGGGCGTGAGGCGATATCCAAAATGAGTGTCTTTGGTGTCATGCTGACGATGACAGATGAATCTAATACAAGACTTGGAATGGTATTGATGATAATATCAACATCCGTTACTTCTTCTTTTAACTGGTCCATTGAAAATGGATTAAGCCCCATCTCAAATGCCCGCGCTAAATGTGCTGTGTCTGCCGCCCCTACTTTTACGTCTGCCCCTAGTGCCCGAAATGTGCGGGCAATGGTGAGTCCTGTTCTTCCAAGTCCGAGAACAGCGACATGAGACCCGTGAATCGTATAGTCCGTTTGCTGAATGGCCATCATGATAATTCCTTCAACTGTTGGAATAGAGTTATATATGGCAATATCATCTCGCTCAAACAGCTTCACAAGCTTCCGGTTCACCTGCTTTGCCAGATTGTCTAAGTACGTATTTGAAATACCTGAGTACAAGATACAATGGGCTGGGGTTCTTTCTAAATATTTAGCTTCCAGCAAGACCTGCTCGTTTGAAAAAACGGTAGCAACAGCACCTTCATCCGTTGTCCCAGATACTGGCAGGATCATACTGTCTACTTGTTCGAATGGAAGTTCAGACATTTTCAGCTTTTCAGCACCGATAAATCCATGATCCAGCTGGTCAAATCCAACCAAAAATACTTTGGCATGCTGCTGTGACAACTTGCGAATAATTTCAAGCTGTCTTGCATCTCCCCCGATCACCGCAACCGTTAAACCGCTCAACATACTGACCGTTCACCTTCTTTATTTAAAAAAGTCTGTAATATTTTCTGAATCTCCCTTTCAGCATATGAGGAGAGGATTCAGCCTGTGAACGAATCAGAGAGAGAAAAGAAAAAGAGCACCCATTATTATGGGTGCTCTTTTTCTACGTGCGTCTGAAGTTCTTCAGGCACATCGAGAATGATCATATCTGATCCTATTTTTTGAATGTGATTCCACGGGACGCGGATGTCATTTCCTTGTTTTCGAAAGCCAAACCACTTCACGGAAGGTATAATGAGTGCTGTAATTTGACCGTCCTGTTCATTGATTTCAAGGTCGGTTTGTCCAAGCACGCCCAGCCGCTCCGCTCTTTTAATATCGACGATCTCTTTTCCTGACAGTTCACTCAGCCTCAAAATCGCATCACTTCCCTTCCGTATCATATATGCAGCAAAAGAAAGAAATAGACCGTCCTGCTCTTTTCAAGTTATGTATGATGTGAGTTGGTATACCAAACAGGCTTAAGTTGATGAAAGCAATTATGATCTTTTAGCATTCTCTCCACTCGTTTCACCATGTCTTTTACATGTCCCGGATCATAGGAAAGCGTCCAGATGATAGATGAAAAGCAGCTCATTGCTGTATAGATGGAAAAAAGAAGCCAAAAATCGTTTGTGGACTGCGTACTCACGTATTGATCCAGTTGTCCAGCTGAGAACGGAATGCTGCTTTCTCGACTAAATAAGGACAATTTATAAAAGTCATGAACCGGGTCGCCCCAGTCGGATTGATCGAAATCAATCACACCGGCATATTGATTACCTTGTATGATAATATTCCCTAAATGAAAATCATCATGCTGGAACTGGTTAGGCCTCTCTTTTACCGCATCAACATTCGACTTGATAAAATCTAATACAAACTGATCATTGGAAAACGTCACGCCACTTGATTGATAGGCATGTACATACCGTTCATGTTTTGCCATGACTTTCTCATCCCACGGACGAACATGAGAAGGTGCACGGCATGTATGCATCAAACTTAGCTCTCTGGCTGCCCGCCTCCCGATTTCATACTGCTCTTCATTTGTAAGTAGATGGATGGAGTCTCTAGCATTCTCGCCTTCGATAAAGGAGAAAATACGATAGGTACAGTTTAGTTCAGCACTCATTCCAATCTCAATCACTTCAGAACAAAGAATCCCTCGATCTTTTAACTTCCGCTGAAACGATGCTTTTCTTTTATAGCGCGAATACGTTTGAATGTCTGATAACTTAAGCACCAGCTTTTCACTAGATGATATTGTAACCAAAAAGGTGCGATCTCCCGAAAAACCAGATGTCATGGCTTGGAAAGAAATAGCTTGTGTCAGAAGTGGAGAGAGCTGTTTCAGCTTTTCATGTTCCATGAAAGCAGAACCCCTTTCTTCTTTACCTACAATAAAACGGCAGACTTTTTTGAGTCTGCCGTGTTGTTTACATTATGATGGCTGATCACCCGTCGGACTAATAAGCGAGAGCGCATAATCTTCTGTAAAGATGCGTTTAGATAAGTTATTTACGCCATCTAATGTGACGCTGTTGATTTCATCAATAATTTCATCGAGTGTCCGATGTTTGCCAAGGAGCAGTTCATTTTTACCGTTTCGGCTCATTTTGCTGTTTGTGCTTTCAAGGCTGAGCATAAGGTTGCCTTTCATTTGCTCCTTAGAGTTCTCTAGTTCTTTCTGCGTGATTCCCTCACGCTTTAAGACGTCTAATGTTTGTAAGATGGTCTCAGAGAGCAGGTTTAGCTGCTTGGCTCCAGTCCCGCCATAAATCGTCAGCATTCCATTATCTGCAAATGAACTGTGATAGCTGAAGACGGAATAAGCAAGTCCTTTGTCCTCTCTTACATCTTGGAATAATCGGCTGCTCATGCTTCCGCCAAGAACATTATTTAAGACGATTAAGTCATAGATGCCCTTATCTCCAGCTGGAAGGCCATTAAAGCCCAGGCATAGGTGCGCTTGTTCCGTTTCCTTTTTGCGTGTGAGCTTGTCATAATGAAATGCTGGAGCTTCTACAGGCTGCTTTTTCCCTTTTCCTTCATAAGAACCGAACAGCTTTTCAACCTCACGAATAAAGGTATCATCTACGTTCCCTGCAACAGAGATCACGACGCGGTCCGGCGTATAAAATTCATCCATATATTTTCTAAGTGAATCTCCGTTAAAGGTAGAGAGTGTTTCCTCTGTTCCTAAAATCGGATATCCTAATGAATGATCACCATAAATGGCTTTGCTTAATAAATCATGAACGATGTCATCAGGAGTATCCTCATACATTTTAATTTCTTCGTACACCACATTTTTTTCTTTTTTCAGCTCTTCTTCATCAAAAGCTGAGTGAAAGAACATGTCGCTTAATACATCGAGGGCGTAGCCAGCATGTGAATCAAGCACCTTCGCATAGTAGCAAGTGTATTCTTTTGATGTAAAGGCATTCACTTGACCACCAATGCGGTCAAAGGATTCTGCGATATCACGTGCAGATCTTGTCTTTGTCCCTTTAAAAAACATATGCTCTAAAAAGTGTGAGATCCCATTAATTTCAGGTGTCTCATGTCTAGAGCCTGTTCCAATCCAGACGCCAATTGCGACAGACCTTACAGTGGGATTGTTTTCGAGTACAATTCTTACTCCGTTTTGGCATGTATACGTTTTGACCAAGTTTTGCTCCTCCTATTCAACAAACAGATCGCATCACGGATGTCTTTTTTCACTTAGGAGGTCAGAAACCGTCCCTAATTCATATCCTCTTTCCTTGATTTGAGTGATAAGTGCGTCAAGACTTTTCGCTGTTGCATCTGTTGGATGCATTAATATCATCGCCCCATTGTGAATTTTCCCAAGCACCCGCTTTTGTAAAATAGCCGGGGATGGTTTTTGCCAGTCGATGGTGTCTACTGTCCACATAATGGTTTCCATGCCTTCTTGTTTGGCAAGCTTGACTGTTTCTTCTTTAAAGCTGCCGCTTGGAGGCGCAAACCATTTTGGTTTCTTCCCAAGGGATTCTTCAATTTGACGATTTGTTTTCGTTATCTGCTCTAATGCTCGTTCTCTTGTCAGTGTGCGCATATCTGGGTGATTGTATGAATGATTTCCAATTTCATGACCATCTGCCACGATTTTTTTAGCAAGCTCTGTGCTTTTTTTCACCCATTTGCCTTCTAAGAAAAAGGTCGCCTTGACTTGATGCTTTTCCAGCGTCTTTAACATGTTGATTAAATGCTCGTCACCCCAAGCTACGTTGATGAGGAAGGCATTCATTTTTTTATCTGGATGTCCCTTATAAATGGGCTCTGCACCAAGCTCATGTAAATGAATAGATGGTTTTGTTTCATTAAAAACAAGCAGCTTTTCATCGAATGACCCCTGTTTCTTCATTTTTTCATAAGAGGCATCGATATCAACTGTCTGTCCATTTAAGCCAGGCATCTTTTTCCACACTTTATCAATCTTAGCATTTTGCGCCTTTACTTCATAGTCAGAAGACTTCGATTCAATTTCCTGAAATAAAATATCTTTTGAAACAGATGCAACCTCGGCATGCTCTTTCATTGATTCAATATATGTAACAGCAGCCGGCTGCTTCATCGTTTGATATGACACGAGCAGTAAAAATACAAACACAATGAATGGTAACGTTTTTTTCAATGGTTGTCCCTCCCCTTTACCACAAATTATGACGGGGAGAAACAAGCTAGAACTATTGTTAGCGCAAGAAAAGAAAGAAGCCTGGCACGGATACCTGGCTTCTAACACATTTTATTTGATCTCATTAAGACTGCTTTTCTTCTTTTTCCTTTTCTTCACGTAAAACAGCTTTCCGAGAAAGGTTCACACGGCCTTGTTTATCGATTTCAGTGACTTTGACAAGTAATTCATCGCCAAGTTTCACGACATCTTCTACTTTGCCCACACGCTCAAGCGCAAGCTCAGAAATATGAACAAGTCCATCTTTTCCGCTGAAGATTTCAAGGAAGGCACCGAATTTTTCAATGCGTTTGACTTTACCTAAGTAAAGCTGTCCTACTTCAACTTCTCTCACAAGATCTTCAATGATTTTCTTCGCTTTTTGGTTCATATCTTCTTCTGTAGAAGATATGAAGATTGTACCATCTTGTTCAATATCGATTTTCACACCGGTATCTTCAATAATTTTATTGATTTGTTTACCGCTTGGTCCAATGACATCGCGAATTTTATCCGGATTGATTGTCATCGTTAAGATTTTAGGTGCATAACGAGACAATTCTCCTCTAGAAGCAGGAATCGTTGACAGCATGCTGTCTAAGATTTCCATTCTTCCTTTTTTCGCTTGTTGAAGAGCCTCTTCTAAGATGTCTTTTGACAAGCCATCGATTTTGATGTCCATTTGAAGGGCTGTGACACCTTTTGATGTACCTGCCACTTTAAAGTCCATATCTCCAAGTGCATCTTCCATTCCTTGAATGTCTGTCAGCACTGTGTAGTATTCCCCAGATTTCACAAGTCCCATTGCAATCCCTGCAACTGGTGCTTTAATTGGAACACCCGCATCCATCATCGCAAGTGTGCTTGCGCAGATACTTGCTTGTGAAGTAGATCCGTTAGATTCTAATACCTCTGAAACGAGGCGAACCGTATAAGGGAAATCTTTTTCGGATGGAATGACTGGTTCTAGTGCACGTTCACCTAGTGCACCATGTCCGATCTCACGACGGCCTGGACCGCGCATTGGACCTGTCTCACCAACACTGAATTGCGGGAAGTTGTAATGGTGCATGAAGCGTTTTGATTCTTCAACACCTAGACCATCAAGAATTTGCACATCGCCAAGTGCACCTAATGTACAAATACTGAGGGCCTGTGTTTGTCCTCTTGTAAATAGGCCTGAACCGTGCGTTCTTGGCAGAAGTCCTACTTCTGAAGAAAGTGGACGGATTTGATCTACGCCGCGTCCATCTGGACGTACTTTCTCTTCAGTGATCAGACGGCGAACTTCGTTTTTGACAAGCTTGTTTAATACATCTTTTGCTTGTTTAATCGTTGCTTCGTCACGTTCTTCTGCTTCAAACTTCTCAACTACAGCTTTTTTCACAGCACTGATTGCATCCTCACGCGCATGCTTCTCATGTACTTGAATCGCTTTCAGCAGGTCAGCTTCAGCAAGTGCTTTTACTTCGTCTGCTAACGTTTGATCTACTTCATATAAAGGAATATCGATTTTTTCTTTACCGACTGCCTTCACAATTTCTTCTTGGAATTCGATTAAGCGTTTAATCTCTTGGTGACCGTACATGATCGCTTCAAGCATTGTCTCTTCCGGTACTTCATCAGCACCAGCTTCTACCATGTTGATCGCATCTTTTGTTCCGGCAACCACAAGATTGATGTCACTTTGTTCAAGCTGCTCCACATTTGGGTTAATGATCAGCTTTCCATCCACTCGTCCTACTGTAACGCCGGCGATTGGTCCCTCAAATGGAATGTCAGACACACATAAAGCTAAAGATGAGCCAAACATTGCAGCCATTTCAGATGAACAATCTTGATCCACACTCATGACGATACTAATGACTTGTACTTCGTTTCTAAATCCATCTGCAAACAGCGGACGAATTGGTCTGTCAATTAAGCGGCTCGCAAGGATAGCCTTTTCACTTGGACGGCCTTCTCTTTTAATGAAGCCGCCAGGAATTTTACCTACTGCGTATAGTCTTTCTTCGTAGTTCACAGTGAGCGGGAAGAAATCAAGTGGTTTTGGTTCTTTAGAAGCTGTTGCTGAGCTAAGCACAGCCGTATCTCCGTAGCGTACGAGGACCGCTCCGTTTGCTTGCTTTGCAAGCTGGCCAGTTTCAACTGTCAGTTGACGTCCAGCCCAGTCTATGGTGAAGACATGTTTCTCTTGTCCCATTCTGAGATAAACTCCTCTCTTATCGTAAAATTTTAGTTAGTTCTTATTATGAACAAAATGATTTTCACATATCAATGTGAAAGCTGTATGTAGAAGGGTATTTGCCATTCTTTCAACATTTTAACCATAAAATATTAGTGATTATACGATAAAAAAGCGGGAATCCTCCCGCTTTTTACGATTATCGACGTAAGCCTAGTTTGTTAATTAACTCACGGTAACGAGTTACGTCTTTATTACGTAGATACGTAAGAAGATTACGACGTCTACCTACCATTTTCAAAAGACCGCGACGTGAGTGGTGATCTTTCTTATGAGTACGTAAATGCTCGTTCAAGTTGTTAATTGATTCTGTTAGGACAGCGATCTGAACTTCTGGAGATCCAGTATCAGATTCGTGTGTTTTGAACTCATTAATTAATTGCGTTTTACGCTCTTGAGTAATTGCCATCCTGTTTCACCTCCAAATCATGTTAGCCCCATCTACCTCGCAGCCGTCGGTGAAGTCGGCCTGCCAAGTAAGTGGTTTTAAAGCTACAGGAATAATCATACTAAAAATATGCTGAATTTGCAAATGGTAGAGCAGTTTTTCTATGATTTTTTTGTTTGCTTATGCTGATCTTGAAAAAACTGAATCGCTTCTTCTTTATCTTGACTGATTTGAGCCGTCAGCTCCTGGATTCCGTTAAATTTTCGTTCACTGCGAATGCGCTTGAACCATTGTAATTTAATCGGCTGGCCATATATTTCTTCGTTAAAATCAAAGAGGTTTACTTCAATGGCAGGCTGATCAGGACGTTTTTCATAAAATGTTGGTTTATAGCCGACATTACAAACACCGTCATATACTTTACCTTTTACTTCTGCTCTTACTGCATATACCCCTGTTGGCGGAATAATGTATTCAGCAGATAAGCCGACATTAGCTGTCGGAAACCCGATCGTCCGTCCGCGTTTGTCTCCATGGATGACAATGCCGCGAAGCTGATAAGGTTTTCCTAAAAGCTCGCTCACATATTCAACATCCCCATTTTTTAATGCGGAACGGATGAGAGTGGAGCTGACTTTTCGGTCTTGATTGGACAGCTTAGGTACGATGGTTGCATTGATACGGCCTTTTCCGTATTCGTCGAACGTTTCCATTGTGCCTGCACCAAAACGGCCAAACGTAAAATCAAACCCCGCTACTGCGTGCTTCACATTCAATTCATCCAAATATTGATCCACAAACTCTTGAGGAGATAGAGCTGCAAAACTCTCGCTGAATTGTACGATGTATAAATAGTCAGCGCCCAGCTGTTCGATAAAATCAATTTTATCCTCAAGCGGTGTAATTAAGTCTTTTGGTTCCCGTGCCTTTTGCAAAACATGTGATGGATGCGGATGAAAGGTCATGACTGCTAAGGCCAATCCTTCTTTTTCCGCAATGCTTTTCGCTTTGTCAATGACTTTTTGATGCCCAAGGTGAACACCGTCAAAGTACCCTAAAGCCATGACAGACGGGACTTGATCCTTTTGATTCAATGTATGTGGGTGTGAAATATGTATAGTCTTCACGAGATGTCACCTTTTCTTTAAGATTGCTTGTCCTGAGATAAGATCTTCGCCGGCTTCATCAGGTTCTGTTTGGTCGGGTGCTTCATATAAATCGCCAGACAACGGCCTGAAGGAGCAAATACAGCGACACGATCCGACTCTGCGAAATGAGCAAATTCATCAGGCATTGGCAGGACTGCACCGTTTTCCACTTTACTTGCTAATGTATCATTTATCTCCCATTTCGGCAAATGATTGAGCGCACGCTCGATCGGGACAAGGTGCTCATCTACAGTTCCTTCCTCGCTTATATCTCGCAGCTCATCCAGCGTGATACATTCATCAAGTGTAAAATCACCAGACCCTGTACGAATGAGATGTGACATGTGGGCTGGAAACCCTAGTTTCTTCCCGATATCAACCGCTAAGGTCCTCACATATGTTCCCTTTGAACATAGAACGGTAAACCTAAATGACACGCTACCATCCTCATATGTGACAGGTGTAGTCCGCTCGATACGGTGAATAGTAATTTCTCGGCTCGGCCGCTCAATTTCAATGCCTTCTCTTGCATATTCATAGAGCTTTTTCCCGCCAATTTTCACAGCAGAAAACATGGGAGGAATTTGTTCAATGGTTCCTTCAAACTGCTTCAGCGCCTCATCAATTTCTTTTTCTGAGATCGGTTTTTCCACCTTTTTTTCTTCTACGATCTCACCTGTTTGGTCTTCTGTTGTTGTAGAAAAGCCAATCGTGATCTCCGCATCATACGTTTTCGATTTATCTGTTAAGTATTCTACAATCTTCGTTGCTCTTCCGATACAAATAGGGAGAACACCTGAAACCTCTGGGTCGAGGGTGCCTGTATGGCCGACTTTTTTTGTGTGCAAAATTTTTCTTACTTTAAACACACAGTCGTGTGAGGTCATGCCTCTTTCTTTATGTAATAAAAGAACACCATTTATCATCTGCGTTCTCTCCTTTCATAAACGATGAAAAAGGACAGACGATCATCGCCTATCCTTATTTCAACGTCTTATTCGTGATCTTTTGTGTTTAATTCAGCAATCAGGCTTTCAATTCGATTTCCGTAATCTACAGATTCGTCGAATTCAAAGTGCAGTTCTGGTGTTTTGCGAAGTCTGATTCGATTGCCAATTTCAGAGCGGATGTACCCTTTAGCCTTTGCAAGACCTTTTAAGGTTTCCTCTCTTTTCTTCTCGTCGCCAAGAACAGAAATGTAGACTTTGGCAATTTGCAAATCACCGGATACTTCGACATCAGTTACAGTCAAAAAGCCGATTCTTGGATCTTTTAGCTTTCTGCCTAAGATGTCGCCCAATTCTTTTTTCATTTGCTCACCCACACGGGTTGCTCTCATACTCATGATCTTATCACCTCTAATTAAAACCACTCAGTTTTCGTGATCGTTCGTTCAATTTCAGGAAAAGAATCGATAAAGCTTAATACACGCTGAAGCTCCTTTTCCACTTGAACCCGAGATGAGGAAATCACGGCGATTCCGATTGATGTACGCTGCCATGTATCCTGGTAATCCATTTCAGCAATGGTTACATTGAATTTATGACGCGTTCTTGTCAATATTCGCTGAAGAACCGCACGTTTTTCCTTCAGTGAGGATGCATCATAGATCATGCACTCACATTCGGTATAACCGATCATTTTCTTTCAATTTCTTGCATAACGAATGATTCCATGACATCACCTTCACGGATATCATTGTATTTCTTAATGGTAATACCACATTCATAGCCTTGTGAAACTTCTTTCACATCATCTTTAAATCGTTTTAACACGTCAACTTCGCCTTCAAAAATAACGACGCCGTCACGGATTAAGCGGATTCCGCTATCTCTTGTAATCGTTCCCTCAGTTACATAGCCGCCAGCAATTGTACCGATTTTAGATACTTTGAACGTTTGACGAACTTCAACTTGACCGATGACTTTTTCTTCATATTCAGGGTCAAGCATCCCTTTCATCGCAGCTTCAATTTCATCGATGACTTTATAGATAATGCGGTGCAAGCGGATATCTACGTTCTCTGTTTCAGCTGTGCTCTTCGCATTTCCATCAGGACGTACGTTAAAGCCAATCACGATGGCATTAGAAGCACTTGCTAAAATGATGTCTGATTCTGTAATCGCTCCAACACCCGTATGGATGATTTTCACTTTTACGCCTTCGACTTCAATTTTTTGAAGAGCTGCTGTTAATGCTTCAGCAGAGCCTTGTACGTCTGCTTTCACGATCAAGTTGATATCTTTTACGTCACCTTGTTTGATTTGCTCAAATAGGTCGTCTAGAGATAATTTTGCTTTATCTGAACGCTGTTCGTCCAGCTGTTTAGAAGCACGCGCCTCACCGACTTGACGAGCTGTTTTTTCATCTTTGAATACGAGGAACTGATCCCCTGCATTCGGTACATCGTTTAAACCAGTGATTTCAACAGGTGTAGATGGTCCTGCTGTTTTCACGCGGCGGCCGATGTCATTGACCATTGCACGTACACGGCCAAATGTATTTCCGACAACGATTGGATCACCTACATGAAGTGTACCTGTTTGAACAAGAAGGGTTGCAACAGAACCTCTTCCTTTATCAAGCTCAGCCTCGATGACAGTCCCTTTTGCTGCACGATTAGGGTTGGCTTTCAGTTCTGCTACTTCGCTGACAAGAAGGATCATTTCAATCAATTCGTCAATGCCTTCACCTGTTTTCGCAGATAGTGGAACGAAAATGGTTTCGCCGCCCCAAGCTTCTGGTACAAGACCATGCTCAGTTAATTCCTGCATCACGCGGTCAGGGTTCGCTGTTGGTTTGTCAATTTTGTTAACAGCGACAATGATTGGCACTTCTGCCGCTTTCGCATGGTTAATCGCTTCAATTGTTTGCGGCATGACACCATCATCTGCTGCAACGACTAGAATTGTCGTATCCGTTACTTCGGCACCACGTGCACGCATCGTTGTAAATGCTGCGTGTCCAGGTGTATCAAGGAACGTAATTTTTTTGCCGTTTTCTTCAATTTGGTATGCACCGATATGCTGCGTGATTCCACCTGCTTCGCCTTCGACGACTTTTGTCTTACGAATGCTGTCAAGAAGAGTTGTTTTCCCGTGGTCAACGTGTCCCATGATCGTTACAACTGGAGGGCGTACTTGCATATCTTCTTCTTTATCTTCAACTTCATACTTTTCAAGTTCAGTTTCTTCTAAAATAATGACTTCCTCTACTGGAACACCATATTCAGAAGCGATTAATTCAACTGTATCTTTATCAAGTTCTTGGTTGATCGTTGCCATGACACCAAGCATCATCAGCTTTTTGATGATTTCAGCTGTTTCTTTTCCAAGCTCATCAGCCAGCTGGCCGACAGTCATTGAATTTGTAAATTCAATTTTTTCAGGAAGCTCTTTTTTAGGCTTCACAGGTCTAGCTTGCTGATGCTGCGGTTTGTTATTTCCACCGCGTTTATTTTTGTTTTTATTTTGGTTGTTGTTTTTTTTGTTTTTATTAAATTGATTATTCTGCACGTCATTCTTCTTTCTATCATTGTTTTTGTTAGATGATTGTTTTTTTTGTTCTGCGGGTTTCTCGTTAGCTGTCTCTTTTGCTTTGGCTTTTTTATAGATAGCGTCTAGCTTTTTCACAGTGTCGTCTTCAAGCGTCGCCATGTGGTTGTTCACTTCCACGTTCATATCCTTAAGCGCTGCTATAATATCTTTACTTGAAACATCTATGGCTTTTGCGTATTCATATACTCTCACTTTAGCCATTCGTTCACCCCCAAATAAATTAATCGAGCAAGCTTATGAGCTTCTTAGCGAAGCCTTGGTCAGTGACAGCGACAACTACGCGAGCTTCTTTCCCAATAGAACGTCCGAGAACGGAACGGTCTTCAACTTTTCTAACCGGAACATTATAAAATTTGCATTTGTCAGATACCTTTTTCTCTGTGTTAGATGAGGCATCTGCTGCAAGAAGAACCAGCTTAGCACGCGCATGTCTAATTTCTTTGATCACCAGATCTTCTCCTGACACGACTTTACGAGCTCGATTTGCTAGACCAAGCAAAGGATACCATTCAGATTCATTCATTAGGTTTTTTCACCTTTTCAGCTAGTTCTAGTAATTCTTCAAATATGTGTTCGTCAATCTGTGTCTGAAATTGCTGCTGTAAACTGCGTTTGTTTTTTGCCGCAAGAATGGTTTCTTTATCGAGAGAAAGGTAAGCTCCGCGTCCGTTCATTTTTCCGGTAGCGTCAACAGACACTTCTCCTTCTTTAGAACGAACAACACGGATCATTTCTTTCTTTGGTTTCATTTCTCCCGTCACGACGCATTTTCTAAGCGGGATTTTTTTTCGGCTTTTCACCTTTAATATCACCTCTTATTCGTCAGATTCCTCAGCTACTGGTTCAGCCTCTAAGAAAAGAGATTCAGAGTCTTCAGTTCTTGGGAAAATACCGAGTTCCCTTGCATCTGTTTCGCTTTTAATGTCGATTTTCCAGCTAGTCAGCTTCGCTGCAAGGCGGGCATTTTGACCTCTTTTACCAATCGCTAATGACAGCTGATAATCAGGGACAATGACTGTTGTCGCCTTGTCTTCTTCATTCACAATGACATCAAGTACTTTTGATGGACTAAGCGCATTGGCAACAAATTCAACCGGGTCATTAGACCAATGGACAATGTCAATTTTTTCGCCTTTTAGCTCATTGACAATTGCTTGTACACGCTGGCCTTTTGGTCCAACACAGGAGCCAACTGGATCAACATCAGGATCATCTGTACGAACAGATATTTTAGAACGGTCCCCAGCTTCTCTAGCAACCGATTTAAGCTCTACAGTACCATCATAAATTTCTGGTACTTCAATTTCAAATAAACGCTTTAAAAGACCTGGATGTGTTCTAGACACATAAATTTGTGGTCCTTTTGTTGTTTTTTCTACTTTTGTAATGAACACTTTAATGCGGTCATGTGGTTTGTATTCTTCATTTGGCATTTGTTCATTGACAGGAAGAAGGGCTTCGATTTTGCCAAGTGACACGTAAATGAATTTACTGTCAATCCGCTGAACGATTCCCGTCATAATGTCTTCCTCGCGGTCGATGAACTCAGTGTAGATCACACCACGCTCTGCTTCTCTCACTCGCTGCGTCACAACTTGTTTCGCTGTCTGAGCTGCAATGCGTCCGAAGTCTTTTGGTGTGACTTCAATCTCAACGACGTCACCAACCATGTAATTCGGGTTAATATTGGCTGCATCATCTACAGAGATTTCAAGGCGAGAATCATACACTTCATCTACAACATCTTTTCTTGCGAACACACGAATCGTTCCCGTTTCACGGTTTAAATCAACACGAACATTTTGTGCTTGATTAAAATTACGCTTATATGCAGAAATGAGTGCAGCTTCTATCGCTTCAATGATAATTTCTTTACTAATACCCTTCTCTTTCTCAAGAACAGTCAGGGCATCTAACAACTCACTACTCATTTTTATGGTTCCCCCTTATATCAATGAAAAGGTTAATTGAACGAAACTGCTAATCTTGCGTTAGCTATTTTTTCGTATGGAATATTGATCTCTTTCTTTCTTGTCTTGATCTTCACTGTCACTGTTGCAATCTCACCATCAAAGCTTGTAAGCTCACCTTCAAATGTTTTTTCACCATCAATTGGTTCATATGTTTTCATGAAAACATTTTTTCCAAGTGCTTTTTCAAAATCAGCTTTTTTCTTTAATGGGCGCTCCGCTCCAGGAGAGGACACTTCAAGAAAGTAGTTTTGGCTAATCGGATCTGCCTCATCAAGCTTTTCGCTCAAGGCTTCGCTCACTTTGGCACACTCTTCGATATCGACACCTTTATCAGAGTCAATAAACACGCGAAGGAACCAGTTTTGACCCTCTTTGACAAATTCAACATCAACGAGTTCAAGCTGTAAGCCATCTAAAATTGGCTGCACCATTTCGCTTACGACATCCACTACTTTTTTGCTCATTCTCTTCCTCCTTGTGCTTTCGATAAACGCTCTTATCAATCATTCTGCATAAAAACCCTGCTTTATGTGAGCAGGGGGAGCAGAAAACGGATGAATAATGTCGAGACAAAAATTGCCTGTTCAATACAAAAGAGCGGGTTTCCCCACTCTTGTCTCGGTAATCGTTAGCATTTCCATAAAAACTATACCATATCCAATTTTTTTATGCAAATGAAGTTCCTCCTTATAATAGGTACTTGCTCAACGATTACTGCAGCATGTTCAGTACCATTAATACCTCTCTCTTCCTTTATATATAAACGGAAAGCCACTATGAATAGAGCGGACTGGTAATAATGCACCTGAATGCAATGAGCGAAGAACAGAGCTCCCCTATGAAAGAAAGTAACATCTACACTAAGCCATCTCTATTTCCAAAAAACATTTTGTATGACACAGTATGGTTATTTATATAGAAGCAAAGAGTGTATCAGTAAACAGCCTTCACTTTCAAATTTTTCACCCCCCCTAATGGATAAGTACTTTAACGTTAAAGAAATAAGCACTTTGCCTTTGCTCACTCACTTCAGAGAACCGAGTTCTAATTTTTAGGGAATAGCAATGTAAAGATCATTCATATTGAACTCCCCGAAGAGCAGGCGGAGACTGAACGGATAACCTTCATATTATACATAGAGAAAGAACCATGTTTATATGGAATGAATTTATCCAGACTGTTTAATCAGCCATGCATGTAAAAGTAAAGGTGTCTTCTGTGCTGAATTGCTATATTCATCTGGAACCTGCCTTAACGTTTGTTGTAAATTTTCATTTCCTATTAACGATAAAAATTCCATACTAAATGGGCTAAACCCTCCAATTATAGAAGTACCAATCTTATACATCATATCTTTTCTAGTTTTGGTCATATAGGTGAGTAACTGCTCGAACTCAGATAATGTCAATGAGGCGTGATATTGATCATATAAATACAGTTCTTCTTCTTTGTTCTCAACTGAACTCAATCCACTTTCTATACTATCTCGATTTAAATCAACTATATAAATAATAGATTCATTTGATAAATAAGGAAGTAACTGTTCTAATAATGCTAAAGGATCTTCAAATAGCCCAAAACACAGATGTATTAAAATCGCATCATAACTTTTCGCATGTGATGAAAAATTTTTGATATCTGTACAAATAAAATGAGCTTTTATATTCAATTGATTTGCACAGTGTATGGCTTCTTCAGATGAATCAATTCCAGTCAAATCAGCTAGAGGTAATTGCTTAGATAAATACTCAAGCATCTGCCCTTGTCCACATCCTATATCTAAAATAGAGGCAGGGTTTTTTTTGAATGTTAGTTGATAATAAGAAATGAAAGTTTCAGCTGATAGACATCGAGTAAATGGCGTTTCTCGATTATCATAATTTGAACTTATTTTTCTTTTTTCTGGATCCAAAAACCATGACTGCGCCAGAGCTCTTTTTCCTTTAAGCTCTTTTATCTTTTCTTGTATTATCACAGGGTTTACCACCTTTATAAAAAGTCTCACCAATCAGTTTCAGATAATACGGGAGGTTTCGTTTTGAAGTTCTTTATTTTGCGAGGTTGAAAAAAATGAATGAACAGATTATGTGAAATATGAAATGCTATCGCTGCTAGAATACCAAATGTTAAGTATGAAATAACTGTGATTAATGTAAAAAGCGACATATAAGCAATAGACTTAACACCGCCTATTGGTATATGCAGCAAGATAAATCCTATTGAACTGATACAGATCGATACCGCTACAAACTCCACAGAATTTGTTAGTAATAATAACGGAAGAAAGAACCGCCAAATCAATTCTTCTGATAGAGCCGTTAATGGAAGAAAAATGATTGAATCAACATTGACAACATATCTGCCTCTAAATGCAACAACTTTGTTTTTTAATTTCCATAGAAATGACGGTAATAGGACACCTAATAAAAAGAAGAATAAAACACCATACACATTTTTATTATTAGAAATTTCAACTAAGAGCTCTTGAGAAAATGCTCCACAGCATATAGAAGCTCCGATAATCGTGAATCCATCATAGCTCCTCTGAGGAGTGATATATGTTATTAACTTTCGATCGGATATTGGTTTATCTCTCTTGATTTTGATCACCATTTTAGAGCTTAAGGGACCCAAAAAGTGAATGAGGATCCCTAAAGCTGCTACCATTGAAATCATCTATTTAAGTACCCGCAATCAATGTATAAATTGGGGCATCATCTACTCCATTAAATCCACCGATCAGTTCCATTAACTCATCATCGATAAACCCTCCGAATGGTCGGCTATTAATCTTCTGTGCAGTAGATAGCAAAATCATATTTTGCATGACATGTCCTGCCTCCATAAAAACGAAGCGATAAGAACGATGTCCATACTTAAATCGAGAACGCCAAAAATTAGCTGAAATGACTACAGCAAATGCAAAATCTTGAACGGATTCTTCTTGTAACATTATTTTCTCAAATTCTTTTTCAGAGTAATCACCCATTTTAGTCAATCCTTTTCTATACGGATCGAAATGATAAATACCTTTGTCTAAAGAATCCACTTTATTGGCTACAATAAATAGATCTAGCGGATAAAGTGCCCCGCCAGATGGTATAGGGCGTCTAGGTCCCTCTTTACGCTCTACCAATCCATAACTCTTCTGTAAAACTGTTGAGAGTTGTTCTAATGAAACACTCCCCCCGTTAAAATAATCTGCACTTCTTCGTTCCTTAATGACATCGTCTAAAGTTATATTTGTATTTAATGGTTTAGGTAGTAAAATTAAAGGTAGGTCATCAAATCTTTTACTTGCATGTGTAGCAATCTTTTGCAAAGTTTGAGATCGCAGCAGCCCTGCAACACCAGGTGCGTCCCATGCCATTGAACCCCTATAGATTTTTGTTGCCTCAAACCAATTTTCAGAAGGATCATCAAACCGTAATGCTTCGTTTCCATACACAACATCAGCCAAATTAGTAGCATGTCTTTCAATACTATTCATATATTTAATCACCTTTCTACGATATTAAGGAAATGGATGTGGAATTGGATTCAGTTCTTCTAACTTAAAAGGTTTATCTACTAAACCTAAATGATAAGAATGTTTTAAAATTCGTTCTCCGCCCAACATTCTACCTCTATAAAGAACGTCAATCGGTTTATATCCAGGAATAATTGATTTTACGACATAGGCACCAGCATCTTTTATATCAGGGCTGGTTAAATCAAAAGTTGCCACATGATATCCTTGTTTTGATAAATGACTGACAAGGTTAGTCCATAAAATGTCTGGAGAACGATCATCAAACGGTGTATAGTCTTTAACGTCCACTAATTTCTCACTCGCTGTTAAAAAATCAGCTTCTTTCACAATATCTGTTCCCGCATAGAGTTTAATATGATCTTCAAAACTGTTAATATCTCGATGATAATCTACATCCACTAAGGCGTTCCCTAATCGTTGTTCTGTTTTTACCCAAGTTCTTGTATACATTCCCTCTATTGCAGCTTTCTCACATGCTCTTTCAATTGAATGAGCAGAGGCCGCGCCAATAGCAAATGGAGCTAAATCTGTATGAGGATTTCTTATCACTGCCAAAATAGTAGGAACACCAGAAAAAATGCTCATGTCTACTAAATGCAAATCAAGAGAAGTAGGTTTAATATATCTTTCATAGAAGTGTTTTAATCTAGGTGAGGTATTAATATCGATCTGCGGTAAACTTAACTTATTGTACCAAGTAAGCATAAATGCATCTCTTTCAATTGTTTCAAATAAACCTGAGATTGCCGCTTCTTGATATGTAATACCACAAGCTAGTCCATTACTAGTTGCATGACCAATATTGGGGTCTCCTGGCCACTCAGTATAGTTTGCAATATGAATTAATTGAGCAGGCGTCCAAACTTCTTCATTATTTTCAGCAATATGACCTTTTCTCCACCATAATTTTGTATCTTCATTCCATCTATCATGAGGAAAATTCGGGTCTTCATATTGAGTGACAGCATACATCTCCCACTTATCAAAGCCAATTACTGATTTGCCTTCATTGATTAAGTCCTTTTGAGTACCAAAACATACAACATCAGAGTTTAAAGGTAAATAAGCGGCACTATATCTTTCCACCGTTTCACCTATAGCTGCTAATCTGGCTGCAGCTGGATTAGCAGATCCTCCCCCATTATATGAATTAGATGGTATTCCAAATAAAATATTGCTGTCTGTACCATGCGCTCCATATGAATGACCCCATATATCATCAACGTCTCTGAGTTTTCTATACTCTCTACGGACTATCCCAACATAAGGATCTGCCAATTGGTCGAGTATTTCCCATGACTCTTCTAACGTTGTCCATTTATTAGCCATAATTAATTATTCACCTCACCATGAAACCAAACTTGAGGAAAACCTGTATCTGCAGCTGGGGAACACTTTGGGCATCTAGGAACTCGATAAACACGATGATGATTACATGAGACACCTTTATCATCTAAATTAATTGTTGTAAATCCACCTGGTGTTGCACTTGGTGCGTAATCTTTTAGTGTGAGCCATTCTAAAATTAAATTACTTGCAATTCCGATTTGAACTAAATTAATCGGCATATGATAAACCGGTTTCTTTTCAGGATTTATAGGTTTTATTTTCATTAAGTCTGATCGCAATACTTCGTCAGAAAAATTTGCTGATTTTCGAAGGTTATAGCAATGTAAACAAGCTGATTGATGTGGCAAGAAAAATGGACCTACCCAAGATGTCTGTCCATCATATGGCACAATGCTTAACCAAGGGACATGGTCTTCTAATGCCAGATCATTTATTTCTTCAAAAATCGGATCTAAATGAGAGTTGCCAATAGCAACCCTGATATCTGGCTGCTTATTTAATTCTCCTTTAAGCACTACTTGTAGCCCTGCCGCTTGCAAATGACGAATGAATTCAGTAGCAATTGGGTTATGATCTCGCGTAATAACTTCAACAATCCCTGTTTTTAAACGATCTAGTATATCTTCAACCAATACTTGTCCACCGGCTCTTTCATAAGACAAAAGCGCAGTTAAATCAAAGGTCATATCCGTCTTAACACACATTCCGTTCGCAACTAAAAATTCGAGGACATGTTTTAATTGATCACTCTCTACTTCGAAATTCTCCTCCAGCTCTTTAATGGAAACCCCATTATCTTCCGTAAGATAATTAGAAATTTCTTGAATAAATTCAATAATTCCGTCACCTTCAATTTTGGTGACAGTTTGCGCTTTTAAACCAATCAAACTGTCTTCTAGTTTACCTAGCGTAATGTGTGGTGCTAATTTATACCTCGTCATTTCTTGATCTTTGACAAACATATATTATTCCTCCTTTAAGAATAATTAATTTGTATTTTAGATAATTGTGCCTGATTTGGGGGGTGACCAATTATTTGTTCCAGCGTGTTCGTAAATGGCTGTAAATGTTTTGAAGAAGAAGCTTCTTGAAATTCGGCTAACCATTCTAATACGTCTAAAGGCATATTGTTCTGGGACAAAATTGATATGACCTCTTCTTTACTTTTACAATACAATTCAATTTTCATGTTTAAATCCTCTTCAAATATATCCTTCAGCCTACTCATACTTACTAACTCTGGTCCTGTTAAATCATATGCCTTTCCAGCGCGATTCCTAACATCCTGTTTAGGGATCAAACATGCCTTTACAACATCTTTTGTATTGATCCAATTAACTCCCTCGGGAGAAAATGCAGTTATTAATTTACCAGTAGCACCTGCCCATCCTCTATAAAGTTCTATATTAATATCAAGCGGTGAAGTCCTATAAAGTATGCTATTCTGATAGATTTTCAATAATTCACTTTCAAGAGAACCTAGTTCATCCTCGACAGTATGCCTTCTATTAGATAAAATAATCGTTTCCGTTTGAAAATCAGTATTATTTATAAAGTATTCTTTGTCATAACTAACAGCCCCGCCCAAATCGATTATTTGAACAGGATAGTCTTCATACTCAACTTTCATCTTCTCTAAATAGGCTTTTATTGGTTCTCTAATCCCGACATAATGAATACTCATAAAGATTCCCTCCCTCTTTTCTCTTTCCTGATTATCAGTGAATGGTGAAAATCTAAATTAATCAAACTTATAATAGAAATAGTAATCTTCTATTTGAGTTCTTCATAACATAGTAACCTCAACTTTTTTCATACATTTAATTAACTTAATATCTAAATACCCAAAATATTTGATCGAAATTAACACCAACCTTTAATCCAAAAATAACATAAAGACCATATACAACCTTAAAATACATTAAATTTTAAATATAGTATTATTTTCCATAGTCATATTAAACCACATTTTTTCGGTGGTATCAACGGACTTTTCAGAAAATATAAAACTTTCACACTTGGATATTGACAAATAAAGACTTATGAACCATCATATGTAATATATCAACTACATATCTATGTTGATAAATTTTAACTAAGGAGGTCTAAAGATGACTAAAATTACAATCCCAACTGCTTTGGCTGCTAAGGTACATGGGGAAGGTCAACATTTATTCGAACCAATGGCTGCGCGCTGCACTTGCACAACAATCATCTCAAGTTCTTCAACTTTCTAATCAACTTTAGTTTTTTCGACATATCATTGAAAAGATCGCTCGCCCACCTAGCGAAGCAGACTTAGCTAGGTGGGTGGGCATTTTTTATTTGAAAATAAAGTTTCCACATTTATTTTGCTTAACGAAAACCTTGCATCCATATCATGTTAATGGGACAGCAAGAGATAGTGAATAAAACAAAAAAAAGGCTATTGAGATTTTTCTCAATAGCCCCCACTGTATTAAATATCGATTACTTCCACACCGCTTAAATCTGCCCCTTCTCCTTCTAAAATATGATAAGTCATTTTATCCATTGTCACTCCAATAAAGTTTAATTTTTTAATCGTACATGATTTAAAATTAACATTTATTAATTTAGAATTCTCAAAAGAAATGTTTTTAAAATAACAATTTTCAAATAAAACATTTATTAAAGATGATTCATCAATACTAATGTTGGGTAAATGACAGCCATATAAGGATGAATTCGTTATCTCACAATGTTCAAAATGAGATTGAGTCAAATCACTCTTTTCAAAGGTAGATGAGGAAATTTTAGAATGGCTAATATTAACTTTTCTCAGATAGCACCCATTAAAATCTGAATGGCTCATTACTTTTTGTACAATCGATAGCCCCTTAAAATCGCATAACTTATATTTAACATTTATAAACGTTAACCAATCTAAATCAGCATTAACAAATATTTTTTTCACATGCTCTACGCGGTTATGTTCATCAATTACTAATGTATGATTATCAATGCTTATTTCGCCTGATTTCAGCTTTTCAATAAGCATATCCTGAACCTCTGCATCTTTTAATCCATCATTTTCGAGTTTTAATTTAACATTTCCAAGCAGCTCTAATAATTCTTTTTTCTTTTCTTCATATGTTTTGTCTTTTTTATATGGCCGAAAACAACTTTCAACATACAGTTCTAACTCTTCACTTAACATTGACTCACTCCTTTTTTTCAGACAGCATACAAGCATTGATTTTGCGGTGCATAACATTTAGCTGAAATTTTTAGAGACTAGCCTCTTGCTCGCTTTATATATTTTTTATAGCCAACCAACGAAAGAATAAACCCTAACAGTGTATAGCCTATAAGGACTGCTGTAACTAAGATCAAATTCTCTCCCCCTGGTAGTGTTGATACTGATTGCACTAAACCTTGATGTGCCCAATATTGCGGGAAGAGCATACCAATTATTTTGAGATAACTAGGTAATTGATCAAATGGAGTCCATAAACCACAAGCAACTGCTGTCCCTAAAGCAATCATGTTCGTCATTACTAAGCCTGTATTCTCAGTTTTAGCAAATGCGGCGATGGCAACTCCCCATGAAGTCACTTGCATTGATAATAGGACAACTACTAAGAAATACGAGCTGTATTGTGTTATTTCAATACCATATAAATAAACCCCTAAAATGGTTAACAACAAAACTTGAAATAAGATAATGATAAAAAATGGAACGCACTTTCCAAGAAAAAAATGATGCGGCTGTAAAGGAGTACTTGCTAGCCTTGCCACAATTCCTTTCTCACGATCTTTTACAAAACTAATGACAATTGAAATAATGACAAATGTGGAGAAAAACACGCTCATCCCTGTCACTGATTGAGAAGCAACTAATGTTTTTTGTGCTTGAGAACTACCTGATGTAAATAATTCTATTAAAAGAATAATTGAAGCAACTGGTAATAAAATGGTCCAGAACAACAATGATCGATCTTTCACCTGTTTTATAGATTCGATGCGGACTAATGGCCACATAAACATCACTCCCGTTATATTCATTTGATTCCCTTCTATATAACTCTTAAATAATCACATTTTTTATTTATTTTACCATTTTCGGATGTGACGAATTAGAATTAGTCACATAATGTTGACTAATTACGTATGATTTTAAATCTACGGTACACACAAATTAATTCTGTTCGTTAGATTTATGCTCTTTCTACATCAGTTACTCTTTTAAGTTATTTTGATTTACGAGAGTGCTTTTCATTCATAAAGACATTTTATTGTAATTGATCACGTAAATCTGTTCCTGTTAATTGAAAAAAGACATCTTCAAGTCTCGGTCTGTACAAAGATAATTGTTGGGGAACCAATGATTCCTTTTTACTCAGTTTAGCCAAATCTTCTAAAGTATCTAATGGTTTTGTAGTTTTAACTAACACTCCACCTTGATGAGTAACAAAATCATACCCGAGACTAGTTAATGTTTTATTAGGAATCATAGATTCAAAAAAGACAGATGTTTCTGCGTAACGATTCAAAAGCTCATCTATTTTGCCTTCTTCAACAATGTTCCCTTTATCAATGAAAGCCACATAATCACATAAACTCTCTATTTCCTCCATATAATGACTAACATAGATAATAGTTCTTCCCTCTTCCTTCAATTTGTTAATGATGTCGAAAATATAACGTCTTGATTGAGGATCTACCCCCACTGTCGGTTCATCTAAAAGAATTAACTTAGGAGCATGCATTAGAGCGCAGCCAATATTCAAACGACGTTTCATTCCTCCTGAAAAGCTTTCAACTATATCATTTGCTCTTTCCCACAATCCTACATCTTTTAGTGTTTTTTCTACTCTTTCTTCTAATGTTTTCCCTTTCAAACCATAAATTTGTCCAAAAAACTCCATATTTACTTTAGCTGTTAATTTTTCCTCTAAGCTGATGTCTTGCGGGATGTAGCCGAGCGCACTCTTAGACTCACCAACATGCTCAACTCTGCCTTCATAAGATTTAATGATGTGAGATATAATTTTCATCAAGGTTGATTTACCAGAACCATTTGGACCTATTAATCCATAACAAACTCCTTCTGGAATCGTTAATGTAATACTTTTTAACGCTTGGGTAGTCCCGTATTTTTTACTGACGTTTTCTATTTTCAACATCCGGCACCCTTTCCTTCCATGTCATTTATTTTTTAAAATGGCTTCAATAACACTCAAATATTCTTTGTAGGCGTGCTCTCCTAAATCTGTTACACTAACGATTGTTTTTGGTTTTTTATCCACAAATGTCTTTGTAATTAGCACATAGCCTGCATCCTCTAATTTTTTTAAATGCGAGCCCAAATTACCGTCTGTTACAGATAAAGAGGCTTTTAAGAAGCTAAAATCACATTTTTCATAAATCATTAATAAACTCATAATCCCTAACCGAACTTTTGGATGGATTAAATCATTTAAACTATTGACATTACTCATTTCCTTGTCCTTTTCTTTTTAAAATCACACCAGTTAATAACAAACTTCCTCCACCAATAAAAGCGAAGATAATGTTCATTAAACTAGGAAATAATAAAAATGTAGTTACACCTAAAACACTTAGCCAGAACCCCATAATAAAGATTTCTTTAGCTAGAACAATACCTAAGAGTAAATACATGATAGAAACCAATAAAACAACATAAAAGGGTAAATTATTTAATGTATATGGTAATAAACCAACACATATTAAAAAAATAAAGATACCTAAAATAATTCCAAGACCAAGCCATGTGTATTGTAATTGAGTTCTTAAAAACAAGGGCATTGGGATCATTTTCTTTTGTTTAAAATATGTAGTTAAAGTGATAACCCAGCCCGCAATGCCTAAAATAAACCAAAAGACACCTGCAGTTATTGAATGAGCAAAAAGTAAAGGTATTGAATATCCCATTATCCAAATGAGGCCCCAAATGATAAAATAAATACTGGTTTGTTTACAATACTCTGTTTTATAGTTTGTAATCGTCTTGATATGAGATAAATTCTCTAATATTTCTGAATTATTGAATTTTTCATTAGACATAAATAAACTCCTCTTCCACAAAGAACTCTGTACTACAGAGTATAGAATGAAATTTCCATTTAGTCAAGTTATTGGAAATACCTTTTTTATGAATTAAAATAAAAAATAGATATAACCACCTCCTTCCTAACGAATCTCCAAATACCTTCTGCTTCTTGATCGTTTCTGAAAACCTTATTCAAGGGTTGTCGCATAACCGATTCATATTTCAAGAAATTTAAATATAGAAAAAGTGATAAACAGGCATTTTAATTTTCTATTTGGAAAGTAAGAACTACTAATTGGAGTGAGCTAAATAAACAGTTCCTTATTCAGCAGGCATTCGTCATCGATTCTTTTCATTCACTCTTTTCGCATGTTCACTAATTAGTGCTGCCTCCCTGCTTCCTTTTATAATGCGGAAACCGTCATAATCCGGATAGAGCGAGTCATCGTCCTGAATGCTTGTTAAAATCCAAAATTGACTACCAGCCCCTCCGAGCTGCTCTACCGCTGACAGCCAGCTCTGATATACGTCAGGACGAGCTGATTGATTTTGATAGCCAAACTCTTCTAGCACAACTGGCTTTCCGATTGACTTCCCGCGGGTGATATGGTCTTCAATCCATTTCACTCCCCAGGTAGCAGACTTGCTCCAGTGATCTGGGTACAGATGATAGGTTCCATAATCGATATTAGGAAGAGATGTTAAACGGTCCCAATCGACGCCTTCTCCTCCTCCGTAAAACCAATCTTCATGTCCTGGTATGCGAAAGAATCCTTCATCTCCTACTGCAACAAGATGGTGACGATCCAGCGATTTGATCCATGTACTCATTTCATCTGCCCATTTGACTAGTACATTTCCCGTTGGATCTGACTGCATCCGCGGCTCGTTGGCTAATTCCCAAGTCATAATAGCTGGATCGTCTTTATATTGAACACCTGTATACGTATTGGTTCTTTCTAATACATAGCGCACATAATTTTTGTAAGCTTTTTGAATACGAGGATCTGTATAGAAGGCATCATGCGATCCTGCCCCGAACCACTTCACATATTGATTCATACCGCCAAAGTCATCCCAATTGTTTACTAGTGGGATCACAAGCTTTATTCCTTCTTGTCCTGCTTTATAAATCGCATAATCTAGTTTTTGAAAACCAGATTCTTCATAGACGCCTGGACTAGATTGTAAGACTGAGTTTTCTTGAGGAGCCCCGTCGTGAAAGCCCCAAATCCGTATGACCTTTAAATTCATTGCTTTCATATCATCGAACACAGCATCTACCATTTTTTTAGATTTGTAATGGAAATAGTAATTATTTGTGCCGGCGAAGTAAAATGGTTGATTGTTCAGTGTAAATTGTGTACCAGACGTCTGCACATAAGCGGCAGCCTTCATCGTAAGCGAAAACCAGCCAGACCATATAGCGGCTATAAGTATGAAGCAAGACACTCTTTGAGCCCACTTTTTCATTTACATTCTCCTCACAATCTATCTCTATCCTTCTTGAGGCAGGATCACGTCTAGTTGAAACGGTGTTTGTTCATTTGAATCAAGTTCAATCGTCTGCTGTTTGAGCATTTTATTTTCTTTACCGATTCGAATCTCATATGTTCCGTGAAATGCAGGACATTTCACATGGCCATTAGCATCTGTTTTTTCAACTCTTTGCGTCGTCCACTCGTTTAGAAGCTTTTCATAACGTCGTCCTGCTTCATTTAAAGACCAATCATAATTCACGATGGCTGCATGTTCACCTCTCCAATGGGCACCTGCCCAAAATCCCCACATCAGCACTCCTTTTACGGCTGGATGACTAAATGCGACGCGATATAAAGCTTCCAGGTTATCCGCTCTTCTATTAGGGTCAGGGTGAACAGAATCGTACTCTGTGACCCATATTGGAAGACCAAGCTCAGCCAGCACATCGAGCCTCTCTTTGACAATGACTGGATCGACCCGTTCTTCAAAATGGCCTTGAACCCCAATCGCCTCAATAGGTGCGCCTAACTGACGCAGTTCATTGATATGCGCTTTATAGGCATGGTGTTCACCATAAGAGATCACATTATAATCATTCACAAACAATAGTGCTTGAGGGTCAATTTTTTTCGTTTCTTCATACATCCACTTCCAAATATTTTTCCCAAAGCGATCTTTAAAAAATGAACCATGCATCATTTCATTGTTTACATCCCAATGCCGGAACCTTCCCTTAAAGTGATTGCCCGCATGCTCAAGCCGTTTTTTCATGGCTTCATATACTTCGTGATTCGGCAGTGACCTCAGCCAGCTTGGATTCGCATCCTCTACCTCCCAAAATAAAGCGTGCCCCCTCACTGGAAGCTGATGTCGATCTGCAAAATTCAGCATCGCATCTGCTTTTTCGTAGGTGATTTTCCCTCTTTCTGGCTCATTCGCATACCATTTTGCTTCATTTTCAAAAACAGCCCAATTAAAATGCTTCACGAAAAAATCAGCATATTGTTGATTAAATAACACTTGATCATTCATCGCTGAACCAAAGGCGAATTCATGTCTGATTTGCTTTATTTCAACCTCTATACCTGCTATTGGCTTTTTTTCGCCGTTTGTCACGTTGATCACAAGATCTCTTTGTCTATGCTCTGAGATTCGATCATCCGCCTCTTTTTTCCACATCAGATTTTCCTGCCCTTTTTTGCCTCTATTGAATGAATGATGAAGAAAGCTTCTTTCTTTGACCATGTAAATCACCCTTATCTTCATTGGTTTGATATTACTATTCAAACTGCCGGCTAGAAGCCGGCAGCTTGCTTTTAACCTCTTAGTTGATCAGACGATGGTATTCAGCATAGGCAGTGGCCATATCCACTTGAGACCAGAAGCGGTGATAAGTGAAAACTGGTGCGCCATTCTCCCATTTGCCTGTAGCTTCATTAAATGAAGACTGATATTTACTTTCGAGTGAAGACCATGCTGGATCTTGTTTAATCTTCGGACGAAGATCAGCAAAACTCGTATAGACCCCATTCCCTCCTCGCTGCGGGTCAGAAGGAATGGTGCTGGCTCCAGGAATTTGATTTCCTTGACCAAATGTCCCGTTCCATCCATTTGGGAAATACACTTCTTTTCTAAAGAAACGGTCATAGTCTTCTCTATCTTCCTCTGTCACTATGCCGACGCCATCATTGTAATTCCATGCAACCTCTAGGAGCTGCGCGGCTGCATCTTTCGCTCTTGCACCAAGCGCTGTATAATCACCTGTTTCCTGCTTTGTGGCTGCAGCAAAGAATATCAAAGCTTTGGCTAGACTTCCTAATACGCCCGTATCCTGAGTCGGATCTTTAGTTACAGCTGTTAAATTTGGATTTCCTGTTGCAGACTGGAACCCGTTCCAAGTATCAGGCTGTCCGCTCCAAGCAATATTTCCAGGAAGCCAAAACTCTCCAGGCGCACTTGTTGTAGCAACCGAAACATTCGTTCCTCCTAGAATTCTCTGTCCTTGTTCATCTAAGAAATAACCCTCTTCATCTGACACAGGACGGCTGCCGATAAAAATGTAATCTAAGGCATAGCTGACCCATTTTGTTATGACAGATTTGGCCATTTGGACATTTTCAGATGTTTTGTCGCCATCTTTTACAAAAATATAATAAAGCTCTGCTACGCGCTCCATTGGCCACGCCTGCATTCCAAACCAGTTATTTGAAGGCGGGTCAAGGTAAACAGGTGCATCTTCATATGCCATATCATAAAAAGTACTTCTTCCTGCTGGATAAGCGCTATAGTCTCCATTCCAGCTATTGGTTGCGCCTCCTGCTATGGCTCCTTCTTTCGATTGAAGCCATACGTAAAATTCAAGCTGTCTCTTTAGTGTTTTTTCCCAATCGCTTGCCCCTGTTGCTGAAGATGGCTTTAAGCCTCCTTTATCTGAGGATAAAGCATAAGCAGCGACAGGATTTTGATATCCTTGATGACAATGGCTCGCTCCGATACGCCATGACCAGTTTGCATACTCCCCAAGTCCTCCGCCCCAAGAGGTATACCATGCCATTAAGTAATGACAGGCACTCTTTCCGTTTCCAGGATAGGGATTCCCCTGCTTCCCGCTTCCAATCGTTTGAAAATATTTATCGTACATGCCGTAACGGAGGAAATCCCCCATTTTTTTCGCTTTATCAAGATAAGCTGACCGATTATAGCCGAGCTCCTTTGCCCAATACATCGCTTGTATCGCGCGCGCATCAGCATCCGTTGCATTCGTATAGCGCCACTGGGCAGCTGGAGCTTGATTTTCTTTTGTGAACAAACTCATAAAGCCTTCATTCGGCTTACCAAAAGATTTATCGTCCTGTGATGGATGAGGGATGGACTCCCATACAGATTCTTGCGGACCACGCTGGAATGTGTTCACATAGGCGGCTTTATGTGATGGGTTGAGCAAGTTGCCATAGCCATACCAGTTATCTACGTCAAGGAGCCAGTGCATTAAATACGTTTCATTCGTCCCATAGGTTGATTTCAATTCACTATCAATTGGATCCTGACCAGCAGGACGAGCACCGGTCAGCTGGCTTGGGTATTGATCCGGAAATGGTTTCTCTGCTGCGTATGTGGCTGGGCTGGACGGATTGTAAGCGTTCATATGCGGCTGCTCATCATTTCCATCTTCATTGACTGGGATGATGTACTTCTCCATATTGTCCCAAGCTGCCTCTAATTTGCTCCAGTCCCCTGTGTAATGTCCGTACAGCACCTCAAGCCACAGCCAATAGCTATATGCTTCTGAAGTTGTCATATGCCCGTAATCAGGTGCTTCGCAAATGAGTGTCTCGATTGAATGATACGGAATTCCTTCTGGTGAAAAATATCCATTCGCATCGCTTTTAATTTGATGATAAAGCGTTAAAAACCGTTCTTTGTTTGACAAGTCCTTCACCCTTTCAATAAAATCGTTGATTTTTATTTGTCTGGAAGTGTGCCAAATACTAAAACACCATCGTCAAAGACAGGAATCTTTGTTGTTTTTTGCATATTGGATGTTAATCCTTGATAGGAATAATCATTTGAGGCATCCCATATATTCGATCCATTTGGAGCAGATAATCGAAATTGTATTTCCTTCTTATGCTCAGATTCTCCTCTAGGAGAAATAGCAACGCCCGTAAAATCGATTTCTGCAAAATAGACGCGGCTTGATGCGTCATATACTTTTAAAGGCGATAAGGAAGCGCCTTCATTGTAGGCTGCTGTCACTTGAATATCCTTTTCAGTGAATCCCTTTGCAAAGACCTCGCTCAGATTGACGTAATATCTAAAAGATAGTGTTTGACTGCTTCTTGCCGGCCAGCCGGACCTGTTGTACAACACTGCTTTCACTTGAGTAGATGTTGTATCGTTATGCATCACAGCTGCCTCTACAAAAAACTCATCCTCCACTTGTTCTTTAGGCGGGAAATTTGGCAGCTTTGATTGCCCTTGACCAAACAGCTGCACCATTTTGGCGATATTTCCAGTAAAGGCGGCATTATAATCGGTCGCCACCTCGTTAGATATATAATCAGAGATGTCATCATCATATTGATCCTGTGCATCAGGACCCCCTACAAGCGCTCCATAAAGAGTGTGCCGGTGAGATGGAGGATTTGTCAGCTGGTTAGACCATGAGCCATGTGCAGTACGGTGGTGCGGGTGCTTCGGCGGATTCTGGCCAAACCCAACGACGTAGCTTCTATTCCGCGGATTATCACCTAACATATAGTGAGTTTGCTTAATCGCAAACGATTGGTATCGATTTTTCTTTTCTTGATCAGATACCCAATCAGCATAGACAAAGGCTAAAAATGCTGCATTGGCGGCATAACGAAGTGAACCCCATTGATCCAGCCATGCCAATCCGCCAGGCGTATAGGTGATTCTTTCTACTTTTCCATTTTGAACAAGACCTGTGGTCCAGTAATCAAGATTGCGCTCTGTCGATTCTATAAATCTGTTTTCTTTCGTGATTCTTGCTAGTAAGATTTGTGAAGCAAAAAAAGTATTGTCCCATGACATGGTAAACGTATAATCCCAATCCTTCGGCCATTCCTCTACCGCTTTTAATGCTTTGTTTAAATAGGTTTCTTCATTTGTCGCCAAGTACAGCCAGATTCCACCCCAAATAAGTTCGTCAACATAGCCGCTCCAGGAGTTGTAAAATGGCTGAGCATTGGTGACACAATCTGTATATTTGCCGCGATACCTGTCAGCAAATGCATATAGCTGTTTGGCGTGTGTTAAAAGCTTTGCTGCATAGGACGCATCTGTTTCTTTAAAAATGATAGAACCTGCTGCTAAAGCCGCCGCAGTTTGTGCAGCTACTTCTGTTCCAGGACAATGTTCATCAATTTTAAAAGCTGGCCGGTTCATCGGCATCACTTCTGCTGGCCCCCACCAAGCATGATCGGCGTTTCCATCACCTACTTGCGCCCAAAATTCATTCGGTCCTGTATGTGCTTTCAAAAAATAATCTGTTGCCCACTTGATTTGATCTAAGATCTCATCAAGCAATTCTGCTTCTTCATAAGCTTCCCGGTATTCATATACTGTCCATGCAAGCACGGCTGCTGAGTAAGCCATCGGAAGTCCAAATTTCACATGATCTCCTGCATCATACCAGCCGCCAGTTAAGTCATGCCCAACATCCTTCCCGTCCTCTAGTCCAGAATCTCCCCGCCAGTTAAGACGATTGCTTTCTGGAAGCCGGCCTGACCGCTGCGCTTCATAAAACAGCATGGATTTTTGTAAAACCTCTACATAGTTGTAAGATGCCATTTCTCTATTGCTCACCCCTTCTTTTTAGTGAAACATTGATCAATAGACGCAACCGCCTCCTTTCTATCCTTTGTTTCGTGATCTGTACAGTTTTGAAAAGAATCAAATATGTTTCAAAAATAAGCATAGTAAACAGCAATCAGCTTTACGCTCATCGAAGGTTTTCTCTTGATTCTCCTTCTGACTGTACCCAGAATGATCATATGTCGCTTGAGAACATTTCAGACGGCGAAATTCTCTTTTGAGCTCTATTTGGGTAGAAAGAATGACATACAATCTCTTCTCTTAAAACATCACGCTAAATCAAGATATATGAACGGATAAGAAAATAATTCCAATTGGTAAGAAATCTTTATTAGTTAACATAATAAAATTATTGTATATAGAGAAAAGAACGCCCTTTTAGGGCGCTCTTATTTATCACATTAAAATAAAGAAAGCTGGTTTTGATCAGGAAGTGCTTCTAAACAGCCTTGACGATCTAAATATTCAAGGATGGTCTTCGACACTTTTCCGCGTTTTTGTAAATCTTCTTTAGAGAGGAATTCCCCATCTTGCCGCGCGCGGACAATATTTAACGCAACGTTTGTACCGAGGCCAGGGATGGAGTTGAATGGCGGTATTAATCCGTCTCCATCAATGATAAACTCTGTTGCACTTGAGCGGTAAAGGTCCACTTTTTTGAAGTGGTAGCCTCTTTCACACATTTCAAGGGCAAGCTCTAGTACAGTTAATAGGTTCTTTTCTTTCGGTGATGCATCTAAACCTTTTGAATTAATATCGTCCATAACAGCTCGAATCGCATTCGATCCTTTTGTCATCGTTTCAATATCAAAGTCATCCGCACGAACTGTAAAGTAAGCCGCATAGTACAGGAGTGCATGATGCACCTTGAAATAAGCAATACGAACAGCCATTAACACATAAGCAGCCGCGTGGGCTTTAGGGAACATGTATTTGATTTTTTTACAAGAATCAATATACCAGTTTGGTACATTATTATTCTTCATTTCTTCTTCCCATTCAGGAGGAAGTCCTTTTCCTTTACGAACAGATTCCATGATTTTAAAGGCAAGTGACGGCTCTAAGCCTTGATAGATGAGATAGACCATAATATCATCACGGCACCCAATTACTTCACTTAGTTCACACGTTTTATTGTGAATGAGCTCTTGCGCATTTCCGAGCCAAACATCCGTACCGTGTGATAGTCCAGAAATCTGAACAAGCTCTGAGAAAGTCGTTGGTTTTGTATCCTCTAGCATTTGCCGAACAAATCTTGTCCCAAATTCCGGGATACCGAGTGTGCCTGTTTTACAGCCAATTTGCTCTTCTGTGACACCTAGTGGCTCTGTCCCTTGGAAAATCTTCATGACTTCAGGGTCATCTGTTGGAATCGTTTTTGGATCGATTCCGCTTAAATCTTGAAGCATACGAATGACCGTTGGATCATCGTGCCCAAGAATATCCAGCTTCAACAAGTTATCGTGGATCGAATGGAAATCAAAATGTGTCGTCTTCCAATCGGAACCTGTCGCATCTGCTGGGTATTGAATAGGTGAGAAATCGTAAATGTCCATATAATCAGGCACTACGATAATCCCGCCTGGATGCTGGCCTGTTGTCCGTTTTACTCCTGTACAGCCTTGTACAAGCCGATCGATTTCAGCGCCTCTCATATGAAGGTTATGATCTCCTGCATAGCCTTTTACGTAACCATATGCTGTTTTTTCTGCAACGGTACCAATCGTACCTGCTCGGTATACATAATCTTCACCGAACAACTCTTTCGTATAGTTATGTGCGATCGGCTGATATTCGCCTGAGAAGTTCAAGTCAATATCAGGGACTTTGTCTCCTTTAAAACCTAAGAACGTTTCAAACGGAATATCATGTCCATCTTTTTTATACGGCGCTCCACATTCAGGACAGTCCTTATCAGGAAGGTCAAAGCCTGAACCAACAGATCCGTCATTAAAGAACTCAGAGTGCTTACAGCTTGGGCATACATAATGAGGTGCAAGTGGATTCACTTCAGTAATCTCTGTTAATGTCGCAACAAGAGATGAGCCGACAGATCCCCTTGAACCAACGAGATATCCATCATCAAGTGATTTTTTTACGAGCTTATGAGAGATTAAGTAAATAACGGCAAAGCCATGACCGATAATACTTTTTAATTCTTTCTCAATGCGATCTTCTACGATTTTCGGCAATTCATCTCCGTAGATGCTGCGCGCCATTTGATAGCTCATTTCCCGTATTTCTTCATCTGCACCTTCAATTTTTGGTGTGTAAAGATCATCTTTGATAGGTTTAATGCTTTCGACCATCTCAGATACTTTTTGCGTATTTGTTACGACGATCTCTTTCGCTTTTTCGTCTCCTAGGAAGGAGAAGGCTTCGAGCATTTCATCTGTCGTTCTAAAATGAACTTTTGGCAGTTCATGGCGGTTCAGCGGATTCGCTCCACCCTGTGATGAAATTAAGATTTTACGATAAATTTTGTCCTCTGGATGCAGGTAATGTACATTTCCAGTCGCCACAACTGGTTTATTCAGCTTTTCACCAAGCTTGACAATGTTTGTGATGATTTCTTTTAACGCACGTTCATCTCGAACAAGCTCAAGCTGCAGCAGGTGCTGATACACTTCTGGCGGATGTACTTCTAAATAGTCATAAAATGCTGCAATGTCTTCTACCTCATCAGGGGACTTTTGCATCATTCCTTCAAATACCTCACCCTTATCACAAGCAGACCCAACAATTAAACCTTCTCGATATTTCTCAAGCTGAGAGCGCGGAATACGCGGGACCCGGTAGAAATAATGAATATGAGAAAGTGAAACAAGCTTAAATAAATTCTTAAGACCTGTCTCATTTTGAGCAATCAAAGTCGCATGGTAAGGACGTGAGCGCTGGTAAGCATTCGACTGCCCCATGTTTTCATTCAATTGATCGTGATAGGCAATCTCTTTTTCAGCCGCATCTTTTAGCATCTTCAGCATGAGATAGCCTGTCGCCTCTGCATCATAAATCGCCCGGTGATGCTGCGTCAGTTCAATATCGAACTTTTTACAAAGGGTGTTCAGCCGGTGATTTTTAAATTCAGGGTAAAGGAACCGGCCAAGTTCAAGTGTATCAATGACAGGGTTTGACGCTTTATCTGTTTTTAACAGGCGTTTATACGCTGCATTTAAAAAGCCCATATCAAAGCTCGCATTGTGCGCAACAAGGATATCTTGTCCAATCCATTCTTTGAAATCCCGTACGACGTCGACGACATCTGGTGCATCTCTCACCATATCATCGGTGATACCTGTTAATTCGATGGTGGTCGCTGATAACGGGTGATGGGGATTTGCAAATGCCTCAAAGCGGTCAATGATTTCCCCGCCTTTTATTTTCACTGCTGCAAGCTCAATGATCGTGTCATAAACAGCTGAAAGTCCAGTTGTCTCGACGTCGAATACGACATACGTCGCATCCTCTAACAAGCGGTGCTCTGGGTTATATGCAATCGGTACCCCGTCGTCTACTAAGTTGATTTCCACACCGTACATCATTTTGATGCCATGTTTTTTACTTGCTGCATACGCATCTGGGAAGGATTGTACAACGGCATGATCTGTCAGGGCAATTGCTTCATGTCCCCATTTTTTTGCTTGTTCAACAAGTCTGCCAATGCCAGTGACAGCATCCATTTGGCTCATAGGGGAATGTAAATGAAGCTCCACACGCTTTTCACCCTCAGGTGCTGTATCTTCTTTCAGCTGCGGTTTCATTTCATTGACATCATTAGCGATCATGACAAGATCTCTGACAAACGTATCATTTTGAATGCTTCCTCTTGCTTTCACCCACATGCCTTTTTTCAATGATTTCATCAGCTGAGCATCTTCTTTTTCTCTTGCAAACATTTTGATCAAAATACTGTTTGTATAATCTGTGATCTTAAAGATACAAAGCGTTCTCCCGCTTTTCAGCTCACGCGTTTCTGCATCAAATACGTAGCCTTGAACGGTAATTCTTCTTTCCTCGTCCATGATACTGTCAAGCGTACGAATTTCTTCATTGTCTTTGATTTGATAGCCAATCATCAGAGGGCCTGACGGAGCTTCATTCTGCTCCTCACTTTCTTTCTTCTCCATCTCAGTGAGGGCTTGCATGGCTCTTTCTTGATCTTCAGCAAGCTTTTGTTCTCTGAACTTCTGAATCTCTTGATCTGATACAAAAATTTCTGTATCGAATTGCAGCTCTGGAAAGCCCACTTGTTTAAATGCGGCCTGGAGCATCGGGCTGTACTTTTTCTTAATAGCGAGTGCCTCTGTTTCGCTTTTCGTTTTAATGATGATTTTATGTCCAGACAGCGATGGTTTTTGCTGCTGAAGCAAGCTGATGATTGGGGGAGAAATTCCTTGAAGTTCTTCCACACAATGTGACCAGTACGATTGCACGAGTTCTTCAGATATGTGCGGATCACTCACTTCAATCGTACAAGTGATTTGTGCAATATGTGAAAATGCATTTGTCAGCCTGCTAAGAAACATGGCGTATACTTTGTAAGGCAAAAGTGCCTTAAATTTAAAAAGGAAATGCCAAGTTTTCGTCGCCTTATGCACCGTCAATTTGACGATTTCTCCTTCTTCAAAGTAACGACTGAGGTCATCATCTGTCATTTGAATCTGATTAAGTAATATATGAAATTGCCGCCGTGTGATCGGTAATTGTTCATCCAAGACAGGACCCTCCTTTTGTCAATCAGAAAGGTACCTCTTTTCTACAGGAGGTACCTTCATTTTTTTGTTCGTTTTATGCTTGGCGTATAAATGAAATCAGATCATCAACAGATACTTCATGTGATTCACCTGATTTTCTAAACTTCACTTCTACTATACCTTCTTCTGAACGTTTTCCGCAGCTAATACGAATTGGCAGTCCAATTAAATCACTGTCTGCAAATTTTACTCCTGCACGCTCCTGGCGGTCATCGAAAAGTACGTCGAAACCTTCATCTTCTAATCGCTCGTACAACGTTTCAGCCAGTTCTTTCTGCGCATCGTTTTTCATATTTAATGCAAGGAGGTGAAGGTCATATGGTGCCACTGTTTCCGGCCAAATGATTCCTTTCTCATCGTGATGCTGTTCAACAATCGCTGACAGCGTTCTAGATATGCCGATGCCATAGCAGCCCATAATCATTGGCTGCGCACGACCATTCTCATCGAGGTACGTTGCATCCATCGACTCAGAATAACGAGTGCCCAGTTTAAAGACTTGTCCTACTTCAATCCCTTTTGCAAACTGGATTGTACCTTCCCCATCTGGAGAAACATCTCCTTCTTGAATCAAGCGAAGATCTGTGAATTCTTTTACTGACACGTCACGTGCAGGATTGACATTGACATAATGATAATCCGCTTCGTTTGCACCAGCGACAGCATTTGTCATTCCCTTCACAGCAAGGTCCGCATAAATATCGACTTCTGCTTCTAGTTTAACAGGTCCAACAAATCCAGGCTCAGTTCCAATGACTTCCAGCACTTCTTCGCGTGAAGCAAGCTCGACAAGCTGTGCCCCTACCAAGTTTTTCACTTTCACATCATTTACTTCATGATCACCTCTAGTAAGGATCAGAACATACGCATCATCTGCTTTAAACAAAACAGATTTAATGCAAGCAGAAGGGTCAACTTCTAAAAATCCAGCCACATCTTGAATGGTTTTCACTTGCGGTGTGTGGACTTTTTCAAGTTCTTTGAAGTCCGCAGGATTTGCTTCTTCTCCGTGATATACAGCCTCAGCCATTTCAATGTTTGCAGCATATGAGGAAGTATCAGAATAAGCGATGGTATCCTCTCCGACTTCTGAAAGCGCCATGAACTCATGCGTATCTTTTCCTCCCATTGCCCCAGAATCTGCAATGACTGGTCTAAAATTGAGACCCACTTTTGAGAACACATTAGAGTAAGCTGTAAACATTTTGTTGTATGTCTCATCAAGGCTTTCTGGTGAAGAATGGAATGAGTATGCATCCTTCATGATAAATTCACGTCCGCGCAGCAGTCCAAAGCGTGGTCTCTGTTCATCACGGAATTTTGATTGAATTTGATATAGCGTTAAAGGAAGCTTCTTATACGATTTCACTTCGCTGCGTACTAGTGATGTGATCACTTCTTCGTGGGTTGGGCCAAGCGCAAATTCGCGGCCATGGCGATCCTTCATACGCATCAGTTCTGGACCGTATGTATACCATCTTCCTGACTCTTGCCACATTTCTGCCTGCTGCAGCACTGGCATTAACAGCTCAGCTGCTCCTGCCTTTTCCATTTCCTTGCGGACGATCGATTGAATATGCTGAATGACTTTATGCGCAAGCGGCAGATAATGATAGATTCCACTTGTATTTTGTCTAATAAACCCAGCTCTTACTAAGAGTTGATGGCTTTTTGCCTCAGCATCTGCCGGCACCTCTCGAAGAGTTGGAATGAAAGTCAGGGATTGTCTCATGTCGTTACACCTCATTTATGAAATAGGACTTCTCACAAAAACTCTTGTTTCCCGGAATGAGAAACAAGAGAGAATGGTTTTTATAAAAATAACCGCTGAATGTCATTCCACGTGACCACTAACATTAACAGCATGAGGAAAGCAACACCGATAAAGACAACAAGTGCTTCCTTCTCACGATTAATTGGTTTACCGCGAATGGCTTCAACAAATAAGAATAGTAAACGTCCTCCGTCTAATGCAGGAATCGGTAACAAATTCACGATGCCTAGGTTGATACTGAGGAACGCCGCAAACTGCATTAATGTTAACACACCTTGTTTGGCTACTTCTCCTGTCATGTCATAAATTCCAACAGGACCTGCTAACATGTCTAGTGAAAATTGTCCTGTGACAATTTTTTGCAAGTTCGTTAAGATCAGACCTGCCGTTGAAATGACAGTTGTTCCAGAAGATGAAATAACTTTCAAAAATCCATTTTCCGTTGGCGGATATGATCCGAAACGGCCAATGCTTTTCCCATCTGCTTTTACAGCTTCTGGTACAACCTGCACAGTGCTTTCTTTGCCGTCTCGGTCAATGACGACATTCATTTTTTTCTCAGGGTTCTTTTGAACAGTTTGAACGACGTCTGTCCAAGAATTCATTTTCTCGCCGTTAATGGACACGATGTGATCTCCCTGCATGAGTCCAGCCTCAGCCGCCCGGCCGTCTTTCGTCAGCTTACCGAGTACAGGATCATCAACGGTAACCCCTTGAATAAAACCTAAAGCAACCAAAATCACATACGCCAGGATAAAGTTCATAATCGGTCCAGCTGCGATGGCTTTAATTCGCTGCCAAACTGTTTTTGAACCAAATTGACGATTGTATGGTGCGATTTGAATTTCTTCACCATCTGCAATATAGAAGCTTGTTTGACTGACATTGTAGCCAGTCAGAATATCTTCATTTCCAGCTTCATATCCCGAGATTCTCATAGCATGATCTAAATCAATTTGCTCAACTTCGATGACAAGTGCATCAGGATATTTTTCTTTATCATTTAAAATGATCTTTTCTACTTCATTTTGCTCATTGAATAAGAGCCCCACTGTATGACCTGGTTTAATTTCGATAACTTCAGGGTCCTCTCCAGCCATTTTAACAAATCCGCCAATAGGGAGAAGTCTAATGGTATAAACGGTTTCTTTTCGTTTAAAGGAGAAAATCTTCGGCCCAAAACCAATTGCGAACTCGCGGCATAAAATCCCCGCGCGCTGCGCCATAATTAAATGGCCAAGCTCGTGGAAAAAAACGAGCGTTCCAAAAATAATAATAAACGCAATCACTGTATTCACGAACATACCACCTTATGTGAGGATTGATTGAACAAAGTCTCGTGTATCTTTGTCCACTTCATGGATATCTTGCAAACTAGGCGTTGAAATCACATGATGTCTGATTAGTGCCTTTTCAATCAATTCTTCAATTTGCAGGAACGTTACTTTGCCTTTCAGAAATGCATCGACTGCCATTTCATTTGCTGCATTAAGTACAGCAGGCATTGTCCCTCCTATTTTACCTGATTCATAAGCAAAATGTAAGCAGCGATACCTGTCAAAATCCGCTTTTTGGAAATTCAATTGTCCAATCTCCCAAAGGTTCAATGATTTCGCTTCTTGTAACGGCGCCCTGTCGGGGTATGTGAGTGCATATTGAATAGGCACTCTCATGTCTGGTGTCCCTAACTGAGCCATGACGCTTTTGTCGTGAAATTCCACCATCGAATGGATAATGCTCTCTTTATGTAGCAGCACATCAATTTGTTCATAAGGGATATCAAACAACCAATGTGCCTCGATCACCTCGAGCCCTTTATTCATCATCGTCGCTGAATCAATGGTGATTTTTGCTCCCATCGACCAGTTCGGGTGGTTCAGCGCTTCTTCAACCGTAACACCTTCAAGTTCAGTTCGTTTTTTATCTCGGAAACTACCACCTGAAGCTGTCACGATTAAGCGTTCAATATTTTTAGCTTGTTCACCTTGCAGGCATTGAAAAATAGCGGAATGCTCACTATCGACAGGAAGTAAAGGTACATCATATGTTTTAGCGTACTCTTTTACTATATGACCAGCTGTCACAAGTGTTTCCTTATTTGCGAGAGCAATCGTCTTTTTTTGTTCAATGGCCTTTAATGTTGGAACAAGTCCAACACTTCCTACAAGTGCATTGACCACTACGTCCACTGCATCATAGGTCGCTGCCTCGATGTTGGCTTCATCACCAGCAGCCAGCTTCACATCGTATGCAAATGAATGATTTTTTAGCATGTGATAGGTTTCTTCGTCTACACAGCCGACGAATTCAGGCTGAAAGCGCTCAATGATCGGAATCGCCTTTGCTATATTTCTGCCAAATGTCATGGCTTTCAGCTTAAACTTGTCCGGGTGCTGACTGATCACATCTAACGTTTGTTCTCCAATTGATCCTGTTGCGCCTAATAGCGAAATATATTTCAAATTGCCACTCCTTCTCTCGTTCAATAAGTTTCTATGAGGTTAGCTGGCAAACGTTGCGAGCAGTAAATATAAAAACGGCAGAACGAATAAAAAGCTGTCAAACCTGTCCAAAATCCCGCCATGGCCAGGGAGAATTGTCCCTGAATCCTTCACATGATAATGACGCTTTAAAGCAGATTCCACAAGGTCGCCAAGCTGTCCAAAGATACTGAGTAAAAGAGTAATAAACATCACAAGCAGATATGATGGCAAAAATCCTGTAACCGCCTGAAACACAAGTGACAACACGACCGCCGTGACAATTCCGCCGATAAATCCTTCTACTGTTTTGTTTGGGCTGATTTCTGGCCAAAGCTTTCGTTTCCCCATAGATTTTCCAATAAAATAGGCTCCTGAGTCAGTAGACCAAATAATCACTGCTGCGAAGAAGATCGCACTCATGCCATATAAGCCTCTAATTTGGATAAAATAATAGAAACTAACGCCAATATATAATGTGGCTAATACAACAAAAGCAACCTCATCGAAAGTGAAAGAGTTTTTGCTCAAAACTGTATAAGTTAAAAGTATTAAGACTGCAAATAAAGCAATCTGCATTTTTGATGCGTCCACGTTTGGGAAGAAGCTGTTGTCTCCGCCCATTAAAAGCCAAAGCAATATTAAGCTGACAATACCAGGAAAGCTGAAAATCGAGATCTTTTTCATTCTTAAAAGCTCAAAGAGAGCGACACTTCCCATTAAATAAATCAGCAGGGTAAATGGCATCTGTCCATATATAACTGCAAGCAAAAAGACTGCAGCTGCCAAAACACCCGTCAAAATTCTTTGTTTCATCTGCACCACCCTCTAAATTCCACCGAACCTCCGGCCGCGGCGCTGGTACTCTCCGATAGCGCCTATAAGGTGCTCATCAGAAAAGTCAGGCCAAAGCACATCCGTAAAGACAAACTCGCTGTACGCAATTTGCCAAAGCATAAAGTTGCTTAATCTAATTTCTCCACTCGTGCGAATGAGCAAATCCGGATCTTGAAGAGATTCTGTCATTAAATAAGCTGAAAACATCTCTTCTGTGATGTCTTCTGCTCGAAGCTTACCTTCTTTGACCTTTTCAGAAATTTGTCTGCATGCGGAGACGATTTCTGTGCGCCCCCCGTAGTTGAGCGCAAAGTTTAAAACGAGCCCGTCGTTATTCGCCGTACTCTTTACTGCGTTCTCTACCGCTTTTTTCGTATGCTGCGGGAGGCCGTCTGGATCACCTGTTAAACGCACACGGACATTCTCCTCGATGAGTTCAGGCAGGTAGATGTTTAAAAATTCTTCAGGAAGTTTCATTAAAAAGTCTACTTCTAGTTTTGGACGTTTCCAATTTTCCGTAGAGAAAGCATACAAAGTCAGCACTTTGACATTTAGCTCATTTGCAAGCTTTGTCATGCGCTTGACGACTTTCATTCCTTCATGATGACCTGCTACCCGTGGAAGAGCACGTTTTTTCGCCCATCTTCCGTTCCCATCCATGATAATGGCGATATGTTCAGGAATTTCTCCATTTAATATGTCTTCTTTTGTCAGGCTTTCTAAGTTGGAAGCTGCTGTTTGCTGATTCTTCCAATTTTTGAGTATATTGAGCATGAGATTCCTCCATCACCCAAAAAGGTTGCGTTCCCGCTAAATAATATAGTCATCAACAGTATTAACAAAAAAACCCCCTGTAAACATGAAGAGGGTCTTTTCACTATTATCTATTGTACATAGTTTTTTCTTAAACTTCCATGATTTCTTTTTCTTTATCTTTCGTCACGTCATCAATTTTAGCGACATATTCATCTGTCAATTTTTGGACATCTTCTGTTGATGATCTTAATTCATCTTCAGTGATCTCCCCATTTTTCTCAAGCTTTTTCAAATCATCGTTTGCATCACGACGCACGTTACGAACAGCTACTTTTGCTTCTTCTGAGTATTTTTTTACGACTTTCACAAGCTCTTTACGTCTTTCTTCTGTCAGCGCAGGAATCGCAATGCGGATCACATTTCCGTCACTTGTTGGCGTGATGCCAAGATCAGACTTTTGGATCGCTTTTTCGATATCACCGATTGCTGTTTTATCGTAAGGTGTGATAATCAGCATACGTGCTTCTGGCACTGTGATCGACGCAATTTGGTTAAGCGGTGTTTGTGCACCGTAATAATCCACTGTCACTTTATCAAGCAGTGAAGCATTCGCACGGCCTGCACGAACAGTTGCAAGCTCACGTCCGTACGCTTGTACGGCTTTTTCCATTTTTTCCTTCGTTTGGTTCAACACTTCTTTTGACACGTTATTTCCCCCTCACGATCGTTCCGATTGATTCGCCGTTTACGGCACGTTTAATATTTCCTTCTTCCATAATGGAGAAGACGATTAATGGAATGTCATTGTCCATACATAATGAGGACGCAGTAGAATCCATTACAGCAAGCCCTTCTTTAAGTACATCAAGATATGAAAGCTTATCATATTTTACTGCATCCGCATCTGTACGAGGATCAGCACTGTAGACACCATCTACATTATTTTTCGCCATTAAAATGACATCTGCTTCAATTTCTGCTGCTCGAAGTGCTGCTGTAGTATCTGTAGAGAAATAAGGATTCCCTGTTCCAGCAGCAAAAATGACGACACGTTTCTTCTCAAGATGACGGATCGCTTTTCTTCTTATGTATGGTTCTGCAACCTGTCTCATTTCAATAGAGGTTTGCACTCTAGACTGAATGCCAAGCGTTTCTAGGCTGTCCTGTAACGCCAGTGAGTTCATCACTGTTGCCAGCATCCCCATGTAGTCTGCTGTTGCACGGTCCATTCCTAGATCACTGCCTGTCTTCCCGCGCCAAAGGTTTCCTCCGCCTACAACGACTGCAACTTCAACATCAAGCTCTGCAATTTCTTTTACTTGCTTTGCAATTGATTGAATGACAGTTGGGTTAATTCCATTTCCAGCATCACCCGCTAGTGCTTCGCCACTTAGCTTCAGTACAATGCGATTATATTTCGGTTTGCTCATGATAACCTCCAAGTGTATACTATACCGTCTCTTATTATGCGTAAGAAACTGCCTTTTGTAAATCAATATCCTCTAAAAAATAGGGAACACAGTGCTTGTGCTCCCTAAAAAAGCCCCAGAGAGCTTTTCAAACATTATTTTTTCACTTGGCTCATAACTTCTTCAGCAAAGTTGTCTTGACGTTTTTCGATACCTTCGCCCACTTCATAGCGAACATAAGTTTGAACAGTTGCGTTTTTCGCAGCTACAACTTGTTTCACTTTTTCATCTGGGTTTTTAACGAACGCTTGGTCAAGTAAGCAAATTTCTTCGAAGAATTTGTTTAGACGGCCTTCAACCATTTTAGCTACGATGTTTTCAGGCTTTCCTTCTTGAAGCGCTTGCTGTGTTAATACTTCACGCTCACGGTTTGCTTCTTCTTCTGACACTTGGTCACGAGAAATGTATTTAGGGTTTACAGCTGCAACGTGCATTGCGATGTCTCTTGCAAGCTCTTCGTCAGTTGTTCCGTTAAGAACAGCTAACACACCGATACGTCCGCCCATGTGCAGGTAAGAACCGAATGCAGCATTATCTTCTTTTGTGATGACAGAGAAACGGCGTAGAGTGATTTTCTCTCCGATTTTCGCAATTGCAGATGTGATATGCTCTTCAACTGTTGAACCGTTTTCCATTTTAGAAGCATGAGCTTCTTCAAGTGTTGCAGGTTTAGCAGCAAGCAAATGATCAGCAAGTTCGTTAAGAAGTGCTTGGAATCCTTCGTTTTTCGCAACGAAATCAGTCTCAGAGTTCACTTCTAGGATCACGCCTGTGTTGCCGTCAGTTTTGATAAGAGTTAATCCTTCTGCCGCAATACGGTCTGCTTTTTTCGCAGCTTTTGCGATTCCTTTTTCTCTTAGAAGGTCGATTGCTTTCTCGATGTCACCATCAGTTTCTGTTAACGCTTTTTTACAGTCCATCATACCTGCACCAGTTTTTTGACGCAGTTCTTTAACTAATTGAGCAGTAATTGCCATTTTACATTTCCTCCTTCTATGTTAAAACACGGATTACTAGGTGAAAAAAAGGTGATAAAAGGCATTTCCCTCTTATCACCTTTTGAATAGGTTACGCAGTTGTTGTTTCAGTTTCTGTCGTTTCTTCTACAACAGCTTCTTCTTCGCCTTGTTTAGACTCAAGAATCGCATCTGCCATTTTAGCAGTTAGAAGTTTTACAGCACGGATTGCATCATCGTTTGCAGGGATCACAACATCAATTTCGTCTGGATCACAGTTTGTGTCAACGATACCGATGATTGGGATATTCAATTTACGAGCTTCTGCAACTGCAATACGCTCTTTACGAGGGTCGATAATGAAAAGTGCATCCGGAAGACTCTTCATGTCTTTGATTCCGCCTAGGAATTTTTCAAGACGCTCTAATTCTTTTTTCAGTTGAACGACTTCTTTCTTAGGAAGAACTTCGAATGTACCGTTTTCTTGCATTTTTTCAATATCTTTTAAACGTTTAATACGTTTTTGGATTGTTTCAAAGTTTGTTAAAGTTCCACCAAGCCAGCGTTGGTTCACATAGAACATACCAGAACGGATTGCTTCTTCTTTCACTGAATCTTGTGCTTGCTTTTTCGTACCAACGAAAAGGATTTTTCCTCCGTCAGCAGCAAGGTTTTTCGTGAAGTTGTAAGCTTCCTCTACTTTTTTCACCGTTTTTTGAAGGTCGATGATGTAGATACCGTTACGCTCTGTAAAGATGTAACGCTTCATTTTTGGGTTCCAACGGCGAGTTTGGTGACCGAAGTGAACACCAGCTTCTAGCAATTGTTTCATAGAAATAACTGACATTTTGTTGCCTCCTAATATAATGGTTTTTTTTCCTCCGCTTAAGTCATGTTCACATAAAACTGCGCCACGGCAGCACCTTTATACGAATCATTAAGCGTGTGTATTTAACACCAAGAAATAATATAACACATGATGGACTGACAATCAAGAATCCTTTACAGCTTTCCGCTAAATTTTAATAAAAGCTCGATTTCTGTCTTGCCAGTTTTCATTTCTTTCGCTATTTCTTCTAGTGACCGCCCTTCATCATATAGGGTCTTCACTTGGTCCTCGAATGTTTCTTCTATTTCACTTTTAGAAGGCAGAGAAGCCTCTGTTTCAAGTTGTGGAACGGGTTCGTTTACCTTCTCTTCCTGCACCTCAACTTCGCTAAGGAGAGCCGACAGGTGCTCTGGTACGGGATCTTCACTTTCGACCGATTGCTGGGATTCAATTGGTGGTTGTGGCTGCTTTGGTGTCTGAAGATCCGATTTCAGCTCTTCAGCAGAAAAATCAGGGGAAGCGGCTGCCACTTTTGATAGTTTGTCATTCTCTTCTTTGACCTCCATCAAAAATGCAGCCAGGGTATTTTCCGTTTCTTCTAGAAGTTCTCGCTGCTTTTGTTCTGTTGCCTTCAGCGAATTCATTCTCGTATATAAAATAATCACAAAATAAATAAGTGCAGCATGAAGCATGAAGCTAATCAGCCATAACATATTTTTTCACTCACTAACTCTTTAAGATTGAATGGCTTTATCAAGCAGATGCTTAAGCTTGAACAAGGCCTTTGAATGAATTTGCGAAATGCGCGAAGTAGATAAATTGAGCACTTGACCGATTTCCGTTAATGTCAGTTCTTCTTTATAGAAAAGACTGATCACAAGCTTTTCTTTTTCTGAAAGCTCTGTGATTTTTTCAGAAAGCTGTTCAATTAATTCATCTTTCAGCATTTTCTCTTCTGGAGTCACAGACTTCTCGTCGCGAATCATGACTTGGACGTTCTCTCCGTCTTCTTGATCATGCAGCTTCTCATCGATTGAGAGCAGATTTGCAAAGAATCCTTCATTCATCGTTGTGACGACATCCTGTTCACTCATGCCGAGTTCCTCAGCCACCTCTGTCGGCGTCACATTACGCAAATAACGCTGTTCAAGCTTTTCAATAGCCGCTTCTACTTTTTTTGTTTTTTCTCTTGATGTACGAGGCAGCCAGTCCTCTTTACGAAGACCGTCGATAATGGCCCCGCGGATTCTGAAGGATGCATATGTATCAAACTTCAGATCTCTTCCGGGATCAAATTTTTCAAGGGCATCATATAAACCGAGCATCCCTAGACTGATCAAGTCTTCTTTATGCACTGACTTCGGGAGACCGATGGAAATTCTTCCAACATGATATGTGACGAGCGGCATATAGCGGCGCATAAGATCATCTCCAGCAGCTGGGTCTTTCCACTCTTTCCATCTAGCCCATAGCGCCTGATCTTCGTAATTTAAGGATTGCATCTTTATCCCCCTATACTTCCTTAGTTATATCTTCATAATGCCTTGCTTCACAGTACGGATCTCAAGCTCTGCCGTAAGCGGATCGAATTCGATCGTGCGGCCACTGTTTCCGCCTGTATCCTCACTAATAATCGGGATATGATGAAGAGACAGATGTTCTTTTACAGCTGAAACGTTTCTAGGTCCAATTCTCATTAGATCATTGGTTGACTTAAACTTAAACATTTCCGCTCCGCCAGCAAGTTTTGCCTTTAGCGCATGTTTGCGTGCGCCTGCTTTTAAGAGCAGATCAATTGTATGCTTGACACCTGTATCTGCATATTTAGCCAAGTTCTCCACCGCCCCTTTTGAAAGAGAGGAATCTGGAAGCATAACATGGACAAGGCCTGCCAGCTTTTTGTCTTGATCAAACAAGACAAGCCCTACGCAGGAACCAAGACCGGATGTCCGAATGCGGTCCGGTGATTTAACAAGCTGAACATCCGCAATACCAACCTTTACAACTGCCGGAATTTGCACGTTCATTATAGGTTACCTAATGCTTTGAATAGTTTTTCGAACGATTCAAAGTCTGGTAATAGAAACATATTTCCTTTCAGCTCTTGCTTATTTTGATCATCAAAAATAGATGTATCAATCACAATCGCCTGATCCCCAAGAGGACTGAATTGCATCAACCCTTCACTAATGACAGCCCCGAACATATCGAGCGTGACATCTGGAACACTTGGGTAAAGCTGCAATTTGGTTAAATCGGCAAGGGCTGATAAATAAGAGCCCGCTAAAATATTTCCAAGTTCATGAAGTGCTGACGTCCCCATCTCATGTTCATGAATCGTATCAATATCAAATGCCGGATCCTGGACAAGCTCTCTTACAAATTGCTCTGCTTGCTCAAACGGCATAATGAAAAAGATTGAGCCGGTTAAATCCCCTTCCATTCGCAGGAAAATACTTGCAACAGGAAGGTCTGCACCGCCAAAGAAATCCATTAAATCTTCAAACGAGAGAACCTTGACAAAAGGAACAGCCATATCGATTTTTCGATCCAATAGGTTGGCAAGAGCAGACGCTGCGTGGCCTGCCCCGATATTCCCAACCTCTCCTAAAATATCTAGCTGTTCATCTTTAATTTCGTTGAAAATGCTCATTTCACATCCCCCTTAATGAACAGGTGCACCTTGAACGCTCTTGTCGAGGACAGCACCGGCATGAATGATATTGAAAAGACGCTGATCATGCTTAATGATACCTGTCACCCATGACTGTCCTTCTTTTTCAGCTGATTCAGGAGAAGATTCTACTTCTTCCTGATGGACGGTTATGACATCATTTGCTTCATCAACAATCCAGCCGACTTCAATGTCACCAACTTGTACAATGATCATTCTTGTTTCATCTGTAATTTCGTTGTCAGTAGAACCAAGTCTGACTCTCAGGTCAATGACAGGTGTCACGACACCGCGTAAATTAATAACACCGCATATATAAGGGGCAACGCCAGGAACTCTTGTCGGCTGCTGCCATTTTTCAATGGACTTTACTTCTGATACTGAAATGGCGTATTCTTTTTTGTTTACGATAAACACAATCATCTTTTCGCCAGTTTTGATATCTGTACTCATTTCAGACCGCTCCTCTATTGTTTTTTACTTGATCAGTGCATTACAGTCAACGATGAGTGCAACTTGACCGTCACCTAGGATCGTTGCGCCGGATATCGCAAATACGTTTGGCAGATAATCTCCTAGTGATTTCAATACAACCTCTTGCTGACCAATAAATGAATCGACCACAAATGCTGTCAGCTTGTCTCCTTTACGAACAACAATGATGTGCAGTTCTTCCTCTAATTCATTCGCATTTGGTACGTGGAATTGTTTCTTCAAGTACACGACCGGTACGATAAATCCGCGGAAATCAATCACTTCACGATCATGCGTTTGCAGGATGTCACTTTTCTTAATGACAGCCGTTTCAATAATAGAAGAAATCGGAATCGCAAATGTTTCCTCTTCTAGTTTTACAAGAAGAACGGAAATAATCGATAATGTAAGCGGAAGCTGGATCGAAAATAGTGAACCCTGTCCTTCTGTTGAGTTAATGCTTACAGATCCGCCAAGTGATTCCAGCTTGTTTTTCACAACGTCAAGACCTACACCGCGGCCTGAGATGTCAGAAATCGTATCAGCTGTAGAGAATCCTGCTGCAAAGATCAATGAATCAATTTGATGATCTTCAAGTGTTTCTGCTTCTCTTTCTGTGATAACCCCGCGCTCTAATGCTTTTTCAAGCACCTTTTTACGGTTAATTCCGCCGCCATCATCTTCTACTTCAATGAAGACATGGTTTCCGCTATGGTACGCTTTTAATAGAACCGTACCTTTTTCCGGCTTGCCTTTTTTCACACGTTCTTCTGGTGATTCAATCCCGTGATCTAGACTGTTTCTGAGTAAATGCAAGAGCGGATCACCAATTTCGTCGATCACTGTTCGATCAAGCTCCGTCTCAGCACCCTCAATAATAAGCTCAATTTTCTTATTAAGCTCTTTCGTCAATTGACGAATCATACGCGGGAATCTGTTAAAGACAGTTTCCACAGGTACCATTCTCATGTTCAGGATGATTGATTGCAGGTCTCCAGAAATACGAGTCATTCTTTCGACTGTGTCTGTGAGTTCGTTATTTTCTAGTTCTTTCGCAATCTGTTCTAATCGGCCTCTATCAATCACAAGTTCTTCAAATAGATTCATAAGAGAATCAAGACGGTCGATGTTGACACGAATTGTTTTCGTTCCGCCGGCAGCTGCACCGTTATTGCCATTTGCTTTTGGCGCATCATTTGCTGGCGCTTTCGCAGCAGGAACGGATACTTCTTCTTTTTTCTGTTCAGGCTGCGCCTCTTGTTTTTCAGCTGGAGCTGCTTCTTCAAATGCGGAGACTTCAGAGATCTCAACCTTCTCAACCTCTGAGATCGCCGTGACGATTTTCTGCACTTCGTCCATCGGCTGTTTAGAAAGATAAGAAATGCTGAATTCAGATTCAAAATCTTCTGATTCTAACAGTTCTGCATTTGGAACGGTTTTGACAACCTCGCCTGCTTCATTTAATCTTTCAAAAATCATATAGACACGAACGGCTTTTAGTAAGCACGCTTCACTTAATGTCACGTTAAGTTCATAGCATTTGAAGCCTTGCTCTCTCGCTTCATCAAGAACTGTTCGTTCAAATTCGTTATAATCTAAGTCATTAGCAGCAGCTGATGCATCTGCTGTTTCAACGCTAGAAGCTGCCTCAGCATGGCTTCCTGTCACATCTAGCTTTTTACTAATCTCTGTGACATCACGTTTCCCGTCTCCTCCTTCTGCAATCGATTGAACCATTGCTTCAAGATGATCGAGTGCTTCGAACATCGTATCCATTGACTCAGGAGTGACAATCATTTGTTCATTACGGATCGCATCAAACATGTTTTCTAAATGATGCGTTAAGTGAGCCATATCATCAAAGCCCATCGTTGCACTCATGCCTTTCAATGTATGAGCCGCTCTGAATATATCATTCACTAGCTGCAAGTCGGTTGGGTTCTTTTCTAAATCAAGAAGTTTTTCATTACAAGTTTGTAAGTGTTCTCTGCTTTCATCTAAAAAGATATCTAAGTATTGGTTTACATCCAACGTGTTCACGCCCTCTCTTTTTTCATGGAGCTTATAATTGCATGTGCGATGTCATCCACATGCCTTGTTTCATGTGCAAGGCCTGCTTTAATGACTGATTTAGGCATTCCGAAAACAACACATGATTCTTCTTTTTCTGCAATGACTTTCGTATGACCGCTTGCGACCATTTTTTTGACACCTTCAGTACCGTCACTGCCCATACCTGTCATAATGACAGCGATTTTCTCGTAACCCTTTATGCTGCTGATGGATTCAAATAAATAGTTAACAGATGGCTTGTGCCGGCTTTCCGTGTCTTCAGGGGACAGCCTGATAACAAGTGACCCCCCTTGGTCATGAAGTGACATATTCATTCCACCAGGAGCTATGTAAGCCACTCCATTTTTCGCGATGTCTCCATCTTGCGCTTCTTTAATCGTAATTTGTGATAAATGATCTAACCTAGTAGCAAGTGATGCCGTGAATCCTGCTGGCATATGCTGCACAATCAATATAGGTGCCTCGATGTCCTTAGGCAGCTTCGTGACGACTCGTTGAAGTGCCCTTGGCCCTCCTGTAGATGTTCCGATAGTAATAATCTTTCGGAGTGAGCTGCCTTTTACTGGTTGCAGCCGGGGTGCAGCCACTGGACTTGGCGGCTTTATCACCGGCTTAGGAGACACCTTCTCTTCAGTGCGTTTCCTTGACAGTCCTGCCGCAAGTACCCGCTCTACAATTTGCCCCCTCACTTTGTGCAAATCGAGCGAAATACTTCCCGAAGGCTTTGTCACAAAGTCAAAAGCACCGAGTTCTAAGCAATGGATGGTTAAATCTTTTCCTTGCTTTGTCTGGCTTGACACCATAATCACGGCAAGGTCGTGTTCAGCCAGAATTTGTTTTAATGCTTCTGTTCCGTTTAAAACAGGCATTTCCACATCTAATGTGACAACATCTGGATTCAGTTCCTTGATCCGTTTTAAGGCATCTTCCCCATTTCGCGCCGTTCCGACGACTTCTATTTCTTGCTCGGCACTTAGAAAATCACTAATGAGCTTTCTCATAAAGGCCGAGTCATCTACTACTAGCACTCTAATCATGAGTCCACCTTCCTCCTTTTAAAAAAAGAGGACAACTTATCTATAAACGTATGCTGTTCTCTCCGTGCCTCTCTTATCTGCTGATGATATAGTGTTTCTGCCAGCATCTTAATGGTTTTACTCAGCCTTGAATGAGGCTGCTTCATATAAAATGGAATTTGTTCTGATACTGCTTTAGGAACCGCAGGATCATCAGGCACAGCGCCAGCAAATACAAGTTTTCTGTGAAGAAAAGATGTGACCACTCCTGCTAATTTCCGGTAGGTTTCAGACCCTTCTGACGGGGTTTTGCACCGGTTAACAATGATTTGCACAGACCGTTCAAATTGATGAATGGCTAAGTGTTTAATCGCGCTGTAGGCATCCATGATGGATGTTGGCTCTGGCGTAGTCACAACGACCACTTCTCCTGCCGATAAGACAAAAGGCAGCTGATCTTTTGACAAGCCGGCTCCCATATCAAAGAAAATACAATCGAAGTCCTGCATCATTCTTTCCATCTCTTCCAAAAAGAACGACCATTGATCTTTATCTAAAGAAAATAGCTGTTCAAGCCCGCTTCCGCCAGAAATGTAATATAGGTTATCCGTTCCTTTTGTCATGGCTGCTTGGAAGGATTTTTTTCTAACGAGAACATCTAATATAGAACTAGTCGATGTTTTCCCTAGTAAAATATCAATATTCCCCATCCCAAAATCAAGATCAATCACTAACACTCTTCTCTCTGTACTTGCGATAGACAGTGCCATATTCAGGGTCAAATTCGATTTACCTACCCCGCCTTTACCGCTCATGACGGCAATGGTTTTGGCCTGTCCGCTGGCGTTAAGAGGAGCAGGTGTGATCATTTGACTCTGCTGAACTAGTTTTCTTAACCCTTCTGCTTGGTCGGGCTTCATGATTGTAAAACCATCCTTGTTAGTTCAAGAGGCGAGCCTTCAAGAATATCCTCAGGCACATTTTGACCATTTGTTAAAAAACCAAGTTTGATTTGAGAGTCAGCAATGATTTGAAAAATGGTTCCCATCGTGTCCGTTTCATCTACTTTTGTAAAAATGAATTGATTGATTGGAACGTGTTCAAAGCGTTTGACCATGGCTTTCATGTCTTGATACTTCGATGTAGCACTCATCACGAGAAAACTTTGAATGCTCTCATCAAATGGAATAATGTCGGTCAGCTCTTTGATATACGCTTCTTCTTTAAAGTTACGACCTGCTGTATCGATGAAGATATGATCATACTCTTTAAAGGTCTCTTGGGCTTTTACAAAATCCTCTCTTGAATAACAAACCTCAAGCGGTGCATTCAGCAGCTCAGCATATGTTTTCAGCTGTTCGATCGCTGCAATCCGGTACGTATCGGTTGTAATAAAAGCGATTTTCTTTTGCTGCTGAATGGCCGTTTTAGCAGCCAGCTTTGCAATCGTTGTCGTTTTACCAGCTCCAGTTGAACCGAACAAAACAATGTATTTTGAAGAAATCATCGGCTCATCAGAGGTTTTAGCTGGAAGCATATTTGTCAGCAGTTGTTCAAGTTCTTTTTTTATGTGATTTTCTTTAACCGCACCCTTTGTTAAAAGACCCTTCAGGCATTCGTCTCGAATGGCATCATCAAGTCCTTGATCCTTTAGCTTTTGATCGATTGCTATGAGAGGATCAGGCAGAATACCCGCATGCCGTTCATTCCTCACATATTCTAAAGGCTGGGGATGAGAAGGCGCTGGTTTCGCCGCCTTGGGAGCAAATGAAGGCTCTTCGGGCAGCTTTTGAACTTGTTCCTTTTTTGGTAATACTGGAAGAGGCGGCGCAGGGTTTAACCCTTTACCAGCTCTTTCCTCGAAATCTTGATCCAGCACTGCAATCACTTCGACCATTTGCTGTTTCTTCAAACCGAACAGTTTGCGTTTGACAACGGTTTTAGAATTTAAAATAACGGCATCTTTCCCAAGCTGCTGCCTGATTTGAATCGTTGCCTCCTGCATAGAATTTGCTGTGATTTTTTTCATTTTCATTAGATATCCACCACTCCGATGCTCTGTACTTCCACATTCGCTTCTAGTTCGTTATAAGATAGTACCGGTAAATCTGGGAAATATCTTTCTAACAACTGCTTAACGTACATTCTTATAGGAGGTGAGCATAATAGAACCGGCGTTTCCTGACGAAGCGAAAGCTGTTCAATTTCTCTCGCCACTGATTGAATCACACTTTCAGAGGATTCTGGATCTAACGATAAGTAGTTTCCATGCTCTGTCTGCTGAACGCTGTCTGCAATCACCTTTTCTACTCGGCCTGAGCATGTCACAACTTTAAGTGATTCATTTTCTCTTGCATACTGTGCGGTAATCTGTCTTGCGAGCGCCTGTCTAACATACTCTGTTAATAAATCTGTATCAGTCGTTAATTTTCCGTAGTCTGCAAGCGTCTCAAAAATGGTGACAAGGTTTCGGATAGAGACCTTTTCTTTCAGCAGCTTCGCCAGTACTTTTTGAATATCACCGACTGCCAGCGGATTTGGTGTTACCTCATCCACTAAGACAGGATAACTTTCTTTCAGATGATCGATTAATTGCTTCGTTTCTTGGCGTCCGAGCAGTTCGTGTGTGTTTTGTCTAATCTTCTCTGTGATGTGAGTAGACACAACAGACGCTGGGTCCACAACCGTATAGCCTAGCATCTCAGCCTGATCTTTTTCTGCTTCTGATATCCATTTAGCCGGCAGGCCAAAGGATGGTTCGATTGTTTCAATTCCTTCAATCGGATCATCATCAGGCGTTGGGGACATCGCTAAGTAGTGATCAAGCAGCAGCTCACCTTTTGCTACTTCGTTCCCTTTAATTTTCAACCGGTATTCATTTGGGTTCAGTGCAATATTGTCCCTGATCCGGACGACTGGAATGACAAGACCAAGTTCGAGGGCAAGCTGCCTTCGGATCATCACAATTCGGTCTAACAGGTCACCGCCCTGATTTGCATCAGCGAGCGGGATCAGGCCGTAGCCAAATTCAAATTCAATGGCATCCATTTGCAGGAGATGAATAACGCTTTCTGGACTTTTCATCTCTTCTACCTCTGCCTGTTCTTCCAGTACCTCTTCGATTTCTTCTTGATCTTGTTTGTTTTTCGACATCATGTATGCGCCAAGTGCTATTAAACCTGCAATTGGCCCAGTTAAAAGTACGCCGATTGGCGTAAACAAACCAAGAAGGAAGATCGTTCCTGCTGTGACATAAAGCATGGCTGGGAAGGCAAAGAGCTGCCCTGTAATGTCTGATCCAAGGTTTCCGTTAGAAGCAGCTCTCGTCACGACAATCCCTGTTGCCGTTGAGATGAGGAGTGCCGGAATTTGAGAAACAATTCCGTCCCCTACCGTTAATAGGGTAAAGTGAGAAGCTGATTCTTGAATCGACATGCCTTGCTGAAGCATCCCGATAATGATTCCAAATATAATATTAATGATGACGATGATAATACCTGCGATGGCGTCCCCTTTAACGAACTTACTGGCACCGTCCATCGCTCCATAAAAGTCTGCTTCCCTCGCTACTTTTTCACGGCGGTTTCTTGCTTCACTTTCTGTCAGCATCCCTGCATTTAAATCAGCGTCAATACTCATTTGTTTACCTGGCATCGCATCGAGTGTAAATCTTGCCGCAACCTCTGATACACGCTCTGCCCCTTTTGTGATAACAATAAACTGAATGATGATCAGAATAAGGAAAACAACGAGACCAACGATGATATTTCCTCCAACAACAAATGAACCGAACGTTTCGACAACCTTTCCAGCATCTCCTGTTGAAAGAATAGAACGTGTTGTAGAGATGTTAAGCCCTAAACGAAACAGTGTTAAGAGCAAAAGCAATGATGGAAAAATTGAAAATTCAAGTGGTTCTTGCATGTTCATAGTGGTGAGAAGCACGATAAGCGCAAGAGAAATATTAATAATGATTAAAATACTTAATAGCATTGGCGGAAACGGTATGACCAGCATCGCCACAATTAAAATAACACTGAATATAACAGATAAATCTCTTGCTGACATGCCTGTTCTCTCCTTTTAAAACCAAAAATTCATAAAATCTTTTGTTTCGTTTTATAGACGTAAGCTAAAATTTCTGCGATGGCCTTAAAGTATTCTTCCGGCACCGCTTGGTCGATGTCGACCTGATCATAGAGCGCACGGGCAAGCGGGCGGTTCTCTACAGTCATGACATCATGTTCTTTCGCAATCGTTCTAATTTTCAAAGCCAAAATATCTGTTCCCTTTGCCACAACATAGGGCGCGTCCATTTTTTCTTCATCATACTTTAAAGCAATGGCATAGTGGGTTGGGTTTGTAATGATGACGTCCGCTTTTGGGACTTCCTGCATCATCCGTCTCATGGCCATTTCCCGCTGACGCTGTTTAATCTTTGATTTGATGAGCGGGTCACCCTCTGATTTTTTATACTCATCTTTGATGTCTTGTTTGGACATCCTCAAGTTTTTTTCATAATCAAATTTCTGATACATATAATCAAGCCCTGCCAAAATCAATAGAGCACCAGCAGCATACAGCCCCATAATTAAGGTCATATTTGCAACGAAATGAAGGGTTTCCTCTGCTGTTAATAAAGGAAGCCGCAGAATTTCGTCAAAGTGCATCCAAAGAGCAATAAATGTCGCAAAGCCAACAAAGCCAATTTTCAAAATGGATTTTAATAGCTCTACGAGGGCTCGAATACTGTATATCCGTTTAAACCCTTTGATTGGGTCAAGCTTTTCTAATTTCGGTTTGATCACTTCTGTTGAAAAGAGAAAGCCGACTTGTAAATAGTTACTGATAATCCCCGCCAGCATGCCAACACCAAGGATTGGCATGAGGAGGAGCCCTGTTTCCTGAAGCAATTCCAAGAATAGTTGATGAATATTAGATGTGCTAACCTTCATTAGCATAGTTGTTGAATAAAAACGTTCTATGAGCGCGATAATCCGCTCTTTCATAAAAGGCCCAATAAAAAAGAATGATAAAAAGATTAATAAAAATGAGATGGCTGTATTGACGTCGGTACTTTTGGCAACCTGTCCTTTTTTACGTGAATCCCGCCTTTTTTTCGGCGTTGCTTTTTCTGTTTTTTCACCTGCGAAAAATTGCAAGTCTAGTCTAAGCCTTGTCATCATGACGAACCACCGACCAATGCTAAGAAATTCCTCATGGTGAGTACAATCGTTTCAAATGTATTTTGGACAACACCGAAGATGACGCCCATACAGATGATGATCATGATAAAACTCACTCCTATTTTAATAGGAAGTCCGACCACAAATACGTTCATTTGCGGAACTGTACGTGCCACAATCCCCAGCGCTAAATCGACTAAAAACAGACTTGCCACGACAGGTGCCGAGATTTGAAAGGCGATGATAAACATTTGGTTGAAACTCTTTGCGATAAAGTAAGCAAAGGATTCACTGCCGAAATTCAGCGCGTATTGATCAACTGCAATGTATTGAAAGCTGTAATAGATTCCATCAAGCAGCAAGTGATGTGCGTTTGTTGCCAGCATCAACAGTAATGTGACCGTATAAAAAAACTGTCCCATCAGCGGCGTCTGCGCCCCTGTTTGCGGATCAATAATATTGGCAATCGCAAAACCCATTTGAAAATCAATGAATGAGCCGGCAATTTGAACAGCGGACACCATGATGTATGCAATCAGCCCAAGCAGCAGACCCACCATCGCTTCTTTCACCGCAAGCATCATATAAAGACCGTCTATGTCGAGTGCTGGCGGTTCTTTTATGGTGCTAAAACTAATGACAGCTAAAAACAGCGAGAATCCAACTCTGTGTACAGCTGGGATCGTTCTATGCGCTAAAAGCGGTACTGTCACAAAAAAAGCGGTGATCCGAATAAAAACTAAAAGAAAAGCAGGGAATAATTCTATGATTGACATCGCTTGTTAACCTGCAAATCGATCTAAATTCGAGAACAGCTCTGTCGTAAAGGACACGATTGTTGAAAGCATCCATGGACCAAACACAACAAGCCCAATGAGTACAGCAACAATCTTAGGAATAAACGCAAGCGTCTGTTCTTGAATTTGGGTTGTCGCCTGAAACACACTGACAATCAGTCCCACAATAAGTGCGAGCGCTAGAAGCGGCCCACTCACAAGCAATACTACATACACTGATCTTTCAGCCATCGTAATGACAAATTCTGAACTCATGTTTTAAGCACCTACTCTAAAAGCTTTGCAGCAAAGATTTAACTATCAAATACCATCCATCGACTAAAACAAATAACAATATTTTGAAAGGGAGCGATATCATAACCGGCGGAAGCATCATCATCCCCATTGACATCAGAACACTTGCGACCACCATGTCAATAATTAAAAATGGAATAAAGATCATAAAACCAATTTGAAATGCCGTCTTTAATTCTGAAATGGCAAAAGCGGGAACCATCGCCGTTAATGGAATATCTTTAATCGATTCAGGTGTATCCATTTTTGCGTAGCTAAGAAATAAAGCCAAATCTTTCTGTCTTGTATGTTTACTCATAAACTCTTTAATAGGCACTTCGGCTTTTTCATACGCCTGATTTAACGTGATGTCATCATTTAAAAGCGGCGTCAGCGCCTCTTTATTAATCTGTGAGAACGTGGGTGCCATAATAAAAAATGTGAGAAACAAAGCAAGTCCAACAAGCACTTGGTTTGGCGGCATTGAGTTGGTTGCAAGTGATGTTCTGACAAATGAAAGAACAATCACAATCCGTGTAAAACAAGTCATTAAAATGAGAATGCCCGGTGCAACCGAAAATACAGTTAAAAGTAATAGAAGACGGACAGATGTGCTGATATTTCCTGCACCGCTGGAATTAAATAAATCGATAAACTCATTCATTTTGTTTCGGGCCTTTCTTTCTGACTTCTGATTGGGTCTTTTTCAATTCGGCTAGCTGCGCCTTTAAATTGGCTGAAAAAGAAGAAGTGGTCGGCTGATCATGTTTCTTTACCTGCGATGTGAATTTTTGAACCATTTTTGGTAAATCGGTTTTGCTTTCCATCGCTTCTTCATATTGTTTCACGATTGCTTCACATTCTTGTTCATCATCAATCTCTTTTAGCAGCTGGATTGAGTCTGCTACGCCGACAACTAATACTCTTTTGCCCACTTTGATCAGCTGGACTGAACGGTTTTGTCCGACTGTCGTTCCGCCAATATTTTCAACATATCGAAATGGTTTGAGTAAGCGGTTTTGCTTACCAACAAATCTCACCAGTCCATAAATAAGCAGGATGACAAAAAGTAAGGCACCAATCATTTTGACAAAATCCATAATGGAGACAGAAGAAGAGGGAACTTCTTCTGCCGGATTCGTTTGATTGTCAGTGGTTTTCTTCTCTGTATCCTTTTTGCTTTCTTTCTCACCTTTGAGCCAGTCATTCACTGTGCCATTCTCAGGATCTTTCGTTTCGGCAAACAGTGAGGCAGGCTGCATCGTCAAGAAAAGCATAAAACTGATCATTGCTATACATATCAAACGTTTTTTCAACAAATCTTACACCCTTTTTTAGCCTAACGTTTTATTAATTGCTTCAAGTACGCGGTCTGCCTGGAATGGCTTCACGATAAAGTCTTTTGCACCTGCTTGGATTGCGTCAATAACCATTGACTGCTGTCCCATAGCAGAACACATGATGATTTTTGCAGAAGCATCGATTTGTTTAATTTCTTTTAGTGCAGTGATTCCGTCCATTTCTGGCATGGTGATATCCATTGTGACAAGATCAGGAGATGTTTCTTTGTATTTTTCAACTGCTTGTGCGCCGTTTTCTGCTTCTCCTACTACATCAAATCCGTTTTTTACAAGAATGTCCTTGATCATCATTCTCATGAATGCTGCATCATCTACGATTAATACCTTAGTAGCCATTTACTTATTCTCTCCCTATATGTTTGTTTATTTTAAATTAGAAAGTCTTTCTGACTGACTTAAAATATCAGTCACACGAACACCAAAGTTCTCATCAATGACAACGACTTCCCCTTTGGCGACGATTCGTTTGTTCACTAGAATGTCTACTGGCTCACCAGCAAGTTTGTCCAGTTCAATGATACTTCCAGCTGAAAGCTCAAGAACTTCTTTCACACTGCGCTGAGTTCTTCCAAGTTCCACCGTAATGGAAAGCGGAATGTCCATCAGCATATCAAGGTTTCCAAGCTGGCTTGTTGTATGCTGAGGCTCACTGAACGATTCAAATTCAACCGGCGCCACATTTACAGGTGCTGCCGGCTTTGGCTTCGCCTGTCTTTTCGGCGGTGCTGCTTGCTGCGCTGGGGCAGACTGCGTTTGCGGAGCTACCGGCTGAGGTTCAGGTGCACTCACTTCTTCTTGAACCGGCTCTTCTTCTTGCGCAGGATCTGTTAATTCTGCAATTAAATCCTTCGCAAATGTAATAGGATAAAGCTGCATAATATTTGAATCGATGAGTTCACCTATTTTTAATCTGAAGGATACTTTGACAAGCATTTCTTCAGCTGGAATGCGGTCTGTCCCTTCTCCTTCTTTCACATCAAGTAATTCGACGCGCGGCGGAGAAATATCAATCTTTTTATTAAAGACAGTCGACATGGATGTCGCAGCAGAACCCATCATTTGGTTCATTGCTTCTTGTACTGCACTTAAGTGAATCTCACTTAAAGAAGGGTCAGCATTTGTCCCGTCTCCGCCCATCATTAAGTCCGCAATAACTGCTGCATCTGTTTGCTGGACGACAAGCAGGTTACTTGCGCTGAAACCTTCCGTATAATTCACTTCAATAGCGACATACGGATGAGGAAATTCCTCATTCAGCATACTTTTTTGAATCACTGTAACAGTTGGAGTTGTAATCTCCACTTTTTGATTTAATAGGGTTGAAAGTGCTGTTGCAGAGCTGCCAAATGAAATATTTCCGATTTCTCCAATGGCATCTTGCTCCATTGCAGAAAGGATTGTATCAGGCTCTATATCGTCATTGCTGCCTCCTTTAAGGAGCGCATCGATTTCGTCTTGTGATAATTTACTTCCGTTATTCTCCATCTTCTTCACCTCTTATGTCGTGATCTAGAATTTGAATCGCCTGTTTCCGATTCACGCGGCCGGCCTGTCCCAAGAATTTCGGTTTATTTCCGACCATAACAGTAAGAGGCGCATTTACTGGTTTGTCCAAGGCAATACAATCACCAATTTCCAAATTCAAAAACTCTTCCACCGTCATTTCCGATTGTCCCAGCTCTGCGACTACCGGTATTTTTGCCTTCATAATCCGTTTTTCAATGGCCTTTGTTTCTTGCTGTTTTGGTTCATTTCGTTCAGACTGCATCCAGTAGTGTACAGACAGCTTCGGAATAATAGGCTCTAATACAACGTGAGGAATACATAGGTTAATAACCCCGCTTACCTCGCCAATTTGTGTATTAAGAGAAATGACGACAACTGTTTCGTTTGGTGACACCATTTGAACAAACTGGGGATTTACCTCGAAATCTGCCATTTCAGGCTCGATGTCGGTTATGGACTGCCACGCTTCTCTGTAATTTTCCAAAGCTCCCTCAAACATGTTTGAGATAATCTTTGTTTCAATTTCTGTAAGTGATTCTGTCTTATTATGACTAATGCCAATCCCGCCCATCAGCCTGTCCATCATCGCATAGCCGATTGTTGGGTTTACTTCAAGCATGATTCTTCCTTCAAGCGGGCTGACATAAAATAAGTTTAATAATGTCATATTAGGAATCGAACGAATAAATTCTTCGTATGGTACTTGGTCAACCGAGCTGACAGTAATTTGAATATATGATCTTAGCTGCGCTGAAAAATGCGTGGTGAGCAGTCTAGCGAAGTTATCGTGAATCCTTGTTAAACTTCGAATCTGGTCTTTTGAAAAGCGCAGTGCACGTTTAAAGTCATACACCTTCACTTTTTTCGTCGTTTCTTCTTTTTTCAGCTCTTCTGCATCCATTTCGCCTGTTGAGATGGCGGATAATAATGCGTCGATCTCATTCTGGGAAAGCACTTCTCCTGACATTTCTTCACCTCCATCGCGTTAATTAATCGCCTCTATTGCAGATTAAAGGAGGTTATATATACTTCTTTCACCTTGCCATCTTGCAAATAGTTATTCACTTTGTTTTTGACTTGTGTTTTAAAATGTTCTCTGCCTTTTTTGCCATCAAGTTCATCTGCATTGGTGTCTGATAAAATGTCGATGACAGCATCTTTTACTTGGAAACTTCTTTTTTCAAGCTCTGATTTTGCTTTTTCAGAGTCCGTTTCAATATTCAGGACAAGTTTGACAGCATTTCCTTCAGACTTTAAATTGGTGATGATCTCAGGAATTTCAACAGAAGCTTTTACAACTTCATCTGCTGTTGGCTCTTTTTCGGCTTTTGCTTCGTCTGACCCATTCAGCAGAAAAAAGATGCCTGCTCCAATTCCGACGATGGCAATAATCATGATTAGCATTACTACGACTAATTTCTTCTTCATTCAAACTCCTCTATTCCTTGATTCAATGAAATGACTTGGATTTTTCTGTAGAAAGAAATGATTTTCTCTTGAAGCTGCTCTTCATCTTCTTTCACAACGAATTTCTTTCCATTGGCCAAAGTAATGGTCGTGTCTGGAAAACTTTCGATTTGCTCGATATGGAGAGCGTTCAGCATAAATCCTTTGCCATTTAATCTTGTCACTTCAATCATATTAAGCAGAGAAGCGAGCATCCGCTCCCCCTACCTCCTATCGTTTCAGATTCACAAGCTCTTGCAGAATTTCATCAGATGTTGTGATCGTCTTTGCATTCGATTGGAATCCACGCTGCGCGATAATCATTTCGGTAAACTCGTCTGTTAAATCAACGTTTGACATTTCAAGTTTCCCTGTTTGGATCACGCCAGTTCCTTCTTGACCAGGTACGATAGGGTTACTTGGTGCACCTGAACTTAACGTTTGGCGGTAAAGGTTGTCACCAACTTTGTCTAATCCTCCTGCGTTACTGAAAGATACGAGTGAAATCTGTCCAACATTTCTAGATACGTTGTTTTCAACAACCGAAATTGTTCCATCTGGACCAACACTTACACTTGAAATGCCATCTGGGATCGTTATTTTTTGTCCATCCATTCCGAGAAGGTAATTTCCGTCAGTAGTCGTTAAATTTCCCTCCGAATCACGTCTAAAGTTCCCTGTTCTTGTATAAAGAACTTCTCCTTGACTTTCAATACGGAAAAATCCATCTCCATTGATATAGAAGTCGTAAGGTTCATCTGTATTTTGAGAAGATCCCGGTGACATGACTTTATCAATAGAAGCTAAAGATGATCCTAAACCAACTTGTTTTGAGTTGATCGAACCAGAGTTGTTCGTTGGTCCACCTGAGCTTGAAATGGTTTGGCTGACCATATCTTTAAATGTGATACGGCTTTTTTTGTATCCGTGTGTATTGACGTTGGCTACGTTGTTGGCTACCACATCTAATTTTGTTTGGAAGTTTTTCATTCCGCTAATTCCTGAGTAAAGTGAGCGTAACATTTATTTTCCTCCTCGAATTACTTCGTTTTTTCTCCAACTGCTGTAACATCCCAAGGGCTGATTTTCGTACCATCTTCTAAAACAAGTAAGTATTCATTGTCTATGTTTTTAACAGACTTCACAGTGCCCGATATCTCTTTATCATCCAATTTGCCCGATACTTCTTTACCAATCCAGCCTACATACGTCGTAAACGGATCTTGGTGTGCAACAAATGTAGACATGAGCTGATTCAGCTTGGTGATCGAATCGTTCATATTGGTTTGCTGTTCTAAAGATGAAAATGTCGCAAGCTGCGTGACAAACTCACGGTCATCAAGCGGGTTTGTCGGATCTTGGTTTTGAAGCTGCGTGAGCAAAATTTTCAAGAATTGATCTTTGCCAAGCGTATCTGTTTTCTTTTCTGCTTTTGAAGAAGTGTCTGCTTGTGCGGCTGTTCTATTTGTAGCATCAACTGTTGCCATTAGATCTCCTCCTCTTCTTCATCTGACCCAACAAGAGCGTCCAGTACATCTTGAAATTCTGCTTCCTGTTCATCAGTCTGCTGGGAATTTTGTCCTTTTGACTGTTGCTGCTTGTTTTCTTCGTTAAATTGTTGTCCAAATAACGGCTGCTCATTTGATTGAAGCGGTATATGAAAACGGTCCACTTGAACCGACATATTTGGAAGTGCCTGCTTGAGCTGCGGCAGATGATGCTCTAACAGCTCTTTCGCTGCCTGCGTCGAAGCTGTAATTTTACTAGCATACATACCGTTTTGCTTCGTTAGCTGAATGGTAATGAATCCAAGATTTTCTGGATTTAATCGAACGGTGAAGCGTCCGCTTGAATTGCCAAACGGCGTGAATTTCATTTGCTTCCACGTGTTTAGAATTTGCTGATCAACCGTTCCTGGCTTTTCATCAGTCGTTTGTGTCTGTTGAACAGGAGCCGCTGACTGCAGTTGGAAAAACTGCTTATGACCTGGCAAAAGTGTATGGGTCATTATTTTTTCAGAAGCTGGTGCAGCAGTGCTTTGTCCTTTAACGACTTCTTTTTTGAGAAGCCACTCAAGAGATGCATTCCCTTTTGCAGGAGAAGCGAGAGTAGATTCTTGCTTTGGAGAGACTAGTTCCTTCAACTCTCCTAGTGAAATTTTCCACTCTTTGTCAGACCCTTTCGCATTCGCCATCATATGGTCGATTAACTGATTAAAGTGCTTTAGCTCACTTTGAGTCATCGAATTCAGTTTGGGCGCTGATCCCTGCGAGAAGAACTGCTCTTTTACTTGCTGAATGAGTTTTTCATCTACACCGTTTTTCGAAAGAAAGTGGATAAAGTCTTGACCTTTTCCTTCAATATCCTGCACAAGTTTCGCATCAAAGCTGAGCGGCTGTTGATTGAGCAATTGATAGATGAAAAAGTGGACTTGTATGAGCTGTTCACTATGTTCAGAACCCGGCTTTTCACCTTGATCACCGTAAATGGAAGATTCCATTTTTTGAAATAACTCTTCAAGCGATTTGAGATCGGATGATTCAAGCGGTTGACCTTGTAGTGTTTGAAGCGCACTTAGTAGGTCTGCGCTCATTCCTTCTTCAGGTGATTGCATCCATTTTTCAATGATTTGCATCGCATCATTGATAGAAAGAGAGGCAGCAGCGGCTGTCTCAGCATGAACAGGGCCGCTTTGAGCGCCTGCTCCGCTAAGCAATTGTTTAAACAAACCTCGTGCAGATGCAGCGCTGTCTCCTTTTAGCCCTGAGAGACCTTGAGAAGATTGCTGTAAGGCTCCAATATCCAATAGCTTCACTTATTGTCCACCCCCATTTTCACTTTCTTCTTTTTTGGCAAGCTCTTTTGTAAACGTTGCTGCCTTCTGAGGTGTCAGTTTTGCTAATATGTCTGTCAGTTTATTTTTGCTCAGCTCTTCAAGGATTTTTAACGCCTCTTTATCACTTAATTCTGATAAAATTTTGGCGGATTTCCCTGGGTCCATGCTTTCATAAATGCTGGCGACCTTTCCTTTTGTCTGCTGATTAGAGGATGCCGCTGCATCAGAGGACGTCCCTGCCGAGTTATTATCTGACGTGTTATTTGATGAGCTGTTATTCGATGAACTGTCATTGGCTGACGTATTCTTTGCATCATTTTCAGATGTTTTTTCAAGTGAGTTGATTTTTTGATTCAGTCTTTTAATCTCTTCATCACTTGTTTTCAAATCTTTTTGTGCAATTTCGAGTTCATTTTTTTGCTCTTTAATGGTCTTTTTCAGTTCTTTCAACTCTGCATCGCTTTGATCATTAGGTGAAGATGACGTTTTTGAGGTGTCATCTGAACCAACTAAGCTGCTAATCACCGGAATGTTTTGGAGCGGTTTTTTTAGATCAAAACCTGCCATATAAAGGATCGTGCCAGTGACAATCACAAGCACAATCAATGGGATGATGACAATAAACAAGATCCATTGAAATTTCCCGCCGCCTGATTCCTTCGTTTTTTCCTTCTTAGGCATTCATCTCGACTCCTAATGTCCTTGAAACATGAATTGGCTGATAGAGATATCATCCATTTCTTTCATTTCAATTGCCTTATGTTCAAGGGAGAACTTTTCAAATTGCTTTTCTTTCATTTTTTCAAACTTTTTAAACTCAATGTTTTTTTCAGTTAAATCAGATTGTTTTTCATTCATTTGATGGCGTTTCATGATCACAAGCTGCTGATAATGCTGGATGGTGTTATCTAAGTTGGTCACAAATTGCTGGTAATGACGCATTTCTTGAACACTCATTCCACTTCTCAGCTTTTCTTCTTTGCTTTTTTCCATTAGCTCTTTTTTACTCATATTTTCATAGAGTTTTTCAGCAACTTGCTCAAATGCCGAAACGGATTGTTGGTATGCTGCGAGTGACTTGTCTTTTTCACTTTCTTTCAGTTCTAAGAGCTTTTGAAATTTGTATTGATATCTCACTGTTTTTGTCAATCCTCTCTATTCATCAAACTGAGCAATAAACTCACACTGTCTTCAATAGATACAGCCTCTTCTACATCCTGTTTCAAAAATGAAATCAGGTGAGGGTAAGCCTGCATGGCCTCATCAATATCTCTGGAGGAGCCTTTTTTATATGCTCCAATATTAATGAGATCTTCAGCGTTTTGATAAGTGGATAAAAGCTGGCGGAACCGGTTAGCCGCCTCCTTGTGATCAAGACTTGCGATATTGCTCATGACACGGCTGATACTTTTCAGAATGTTAACAGCGGGAAATTGTCCTTTGTTGGCTAAAGCACGATCAAGTACAATGTGCCCGTCAAGGATTCCCCTCACTGTATCAGCGATCGGCTCGTTCATATCGTCCCCATCAACAAGCACTGTGTAAAACGCTGTGATCGAACCAAGCTGATTTGTCCCAGTTCGTTCGAGCAATTTTGGCAGTATAGCGAACACTGAAGGTGTATATCCTTTTGTTGTTGGCGGCTCGCCAGTTGCGAGTCCTATTTCCCTTTGCGCCATGGCGACCCTTGTAACAGAATCCATCATGAACATGACATTTTTGCCTCTGTCCCTGAAATACTCCGCAATAGCTGTTGCTGTATACGCAGCTTTCAGTCTCGTCAGTGCAGGCTGGTCAGAAGTTGCAACGACAACAATGGATCGCTTCAGTCCTTCAGCACCTAAATCCTTTTCAATAAACTCACGAACTTCACGGCCACGCTCTCCAACAAGGGCAATGACATTCAGGTCTGCTTCTGTCTGCTTTGCAATCATCCCCATTAAGGTACTTTTTCCAACACCGCTTCCGGCAAAAATCCCGATCCTTTGACCAGTGCCAACTGTGAGCAGACTGTCAATCACTCTAACACCGACACCCATCTTTTCTCGAATAGGCGGCCTGTCCATTGGATTTGGGGGTGACTGATCTGTCGAAACAGGTGCAAGTCCTTTTGGAAGCATACTGCCATCAAGCGGATCACCGAAGGCATCAACGACTTCACCAATTAATCCAGTCCCTACTTTGACCTTCAGCGACTCACCCGTCGCTTCAACAAGACTTCCTGGTGAAATATTGGATGCTTCTACATAAGGCATGAGCAAAATGTTTTCATCTCTAAACCCTACGACCTCTGCTTTTATCGGATGGTGTTTGCTCCCTTTTTTATGAATGAGACATACATCACCGATCGAACTCTCCGGCCCCTTAGATTCAATCATGAGCCCAACCACTCGATTGACTTTACCAAATCGTTTATAAGGATCAGCGGTTTCAATCGTTTCTTTTAGCACATCCATTTTCATTTGTGATCACCTGAATCAATGACTTCTAATAATTTTTCTTTCAACTGATTCATTTGGGTATCAACACTCGCTTCCACTTTTCCAAAACTTGTTTCTACGTAACAAGTTCCTTTTGGCGCTTTTTCATCCGAGTAAATGGCAAGGTGTGTATCCTTTTGAAGGATTCTAATCAATTCGTCTTTATATTCCATCACATGCTCGTAATGTTCAGGGTCAACATAGATGGAAATATCATCATATTCTTTCACTTCTGAAATGACCTGCTTCACAAGAGCCAAAAATGGATCTTTCGTGTCCTCAGCTGCATTCCAAACGCGTTTGGCGAGTTCAAAAGCGAGTTCTACAATTTGCTCAGCAGAGCTTTCAATTTTTTCTTCGTAGTCCTGCCTTGCAAGACGAACGATGTCATTTGCTTGATCAAGAATAGCTTGGTACTGCAAATTCGCATCTGCTTCGCCCTTTTGGAAGCCGTCTTGATAACCTGCTTGTTTCGCTTCTTCAATGAGCTGCATTCTTTCTTCTTCAAAATCAGTTCTGCGCTGATTGATTTCAGCCATTGTTTTTTCCAGCTCACTGTTTGCTTGTTCTAATATGCGGCTCGCTTGATCTTCTGCATCACTGAGTACAAGCTGCGATGCTTCGGTTTCATTGACAAGCTCTTCTTCGTGATGTTCTCTTTTAAAGTTTACTTGCTGTAACGGAATCGTTTGCCGTCCTTGTTCAGGAATAACAGATGTTTCATGTTTGATAATCCTAGACAATGATATCGTCTCCTCCGCCTCGAGCTATGACGATTTCTCCAGCTTCCTCAAGTCGTCTTACGATGCTGACAATACGGGTTTGTGCTTCCTCGACATCTCTAAGCCGGACAGGCCCCATAAACTCCATTTCTTCTTTGAATGTTTCGACCATCCGCTGTGACATGTTGCGGAAGACAATTTCTTTGACCTCTTCGCTTGCCACTTTGAGTGCGAGCAATAAGTCATCATTTTCAACATCTCTGATGACGCGCTGAATCGCTCTGCTGTCAAGAGTGACAATATCTTCAAAGACAAACATACGTTTCTTAATTTCATCCGCAAGCTCTGGATCTTGAATTTCAAGTGTGTCTAAAATGGTCTTCTCAGTAGCACGGTCTACACCATTTAGCACTTCTACAACCGCTTCGACTCCGCCCGTTTGCGTATAGTCCTGCGTAAAGGTTGAAGAAAGCTTTTGTTCAAGAATACGTTCCACCTCATTGATGATCTCTGGAGATGTGCGGTCCATTAAGGCAATACGTCTCGCAACCTCAGTTTGTACTTCCTCGCCTAGCTCAGATAAAATTTGCCCAGCCTGCACTGGATCCAGGTAGGAAAGGATAAGTGCAATCGTTTGTGGATGCTCATGCTGGATAAAGTTTAAAATTTGTTCTGGCTCAGCCTTTCGAGCAAAATCAAATGGTTTCACTTGAAGAGAGGATGTCAGCCTGTTTAAGATGCTGTCCGCTTTATCCTCACCAAGCGCTTTTTCAAGCACTTGTCTTGCGTACATAAGACCGCCCTGCGATATGTAGTCCTGCGCGATGGCAATGCTGTGAAACTCTTCGATGACTTCATCTTTTTTAGCAGTATCTACACTTCGTACATTGGAAATTTCTAATGTTAATTTTTCTATTTCGTCTTCAGACAGATGTTTGTATACAGATGCTGACACGTCTAGCCCTAAGGAAATCATTAGGATTGCTGCTTTTTGTCTGCCTGTTAGTCGATTTGGATCTTTTCTCGACATGTGTATTCCTCCTAATCCTCGGACAGCCAGCTGCGTAGCAATTTAGCAAAGTCTTCTGGTTTTTCTTTTGCCATTTTTTCAAGCTGATTTTTTCTCACCATTTCTTCTGTTTCTGGTTCAGTGTCGATATCAGGAACATCGATTGGTGTACGTTCATCAAACTCAAACTCTTCTTCCTCATCTTTTCTACGCTTGCGTACAAGAAGAATGATAAGAGCGATAATTGCAAGTAGGAGCACACCGCCTACAATATAAACCCAGATTGGAATATTGTTTGAAGGGTTATCTGCCGCAGTTTGCTGTTTACCGTCTAATTTTGATACAGATAAAACGATTTTGTTATCTAAGTCTGCTTGAGTGAGCGCTTGACCATTTGTGTATTCTTTATCAATCGATGTGCTAATGATCGTTGAAAGAATCTTTTTGATATCATCTTGTCTTTCTGCTGTTAAAGAGTTTGCATCGTTTGCAGTTGGTGGTTCGACCAATGCTTGAATGCCAACATCTCTAATTTTATAAGGACTTTCTTTGATATCTTTATGAATGCGGTTGACTTCATAATTGATACGATCTTCGCTCTTTTCGTAATCTCCGCTTCCATTCGCTCCATCGGCACCTTGATAATTTGTGACATCATCGTCACCTGTTCCAGCAGTGCCTCCAGCTGCTGCGCCATTACCTGAATAAGTTTCAGCAATCTTTTCAGCGCTGACAGCAATCCCCTGCATGTTTTCTTTATCAACAGGTTCTACAAGGTCTTCTTTTCTTTTTTCTTCAGTAAAATCAATGTCTGTTGTGACCGATACAGCCACTTTATCTTGACCCATCATTGTTCCGAGCAGCTGCTGAATTTTTCTTTGAAGATTCTTTTCAATTTCCTCTTTTTTCTGCTGCTGTGCATCCATTCCACTTGCATAGGAATCGGAGCTGGTGTTTAAGTCGTAGTAGTTGGAATCTTGGTCCATAATGACAATGTTTTCTGTTTTTAAATTCGGCACACTTTTTGAAATAAGATGATAAAGGCCTTTTACTTGCTGCGGTGTGAGCGTGTAGCCTGGCTCAACTTGCAGCACAATGGATGCTGATGCATTACTTTGCTCTTCTCCAACAAAAACGGAATCTTTTGGCAGGTTAATCATCACTTTTGAATCTTTAATCCCATCAATCGTGTTGATCAGATTGGATAGTTCTGTCTGAGTTGCGTCTACTTTCAGAACATCAAATTCATTATCTGTTAAACCGAAGCCTGAATTGTTTGCAAAGAAGGAATAATCAATGTTGCCTGTCTTAGGGAGCCCTTCAGATGCGAGTGTTACTTTTAAAGAATCTGCTTGCTTTTCTGGAACGAGAATCGTTGTTCCATTGTTTGCAAGTTCCGATTTAACGTTTTTGCCATCTAGTTCCTGTTTGATTTGTCCAGCTTCTGCCTCAGACAAGTCTCTAAAGAGCGGAACCATTTTTTCAGAAGAAGCAAAGATGCTAACAACCGTAATAATGATTGCTAGGGCAGCAACGCCGCCAATCATGAGTATTTTTTGTAATTTTGATCGATTTCGCCAAAACTCAACTGTTTTTGTTCTTAATTGCATTAAAGTACGATTCATCTTAACCCCCGGTCATTCCATTCAGTCTTTTTTTGTCCACCAGCACCTCCTACATCTGCATTCTCATAATCTCTTGGTACGCTTCGACTGCTTTATTTCGAAACTCTGTTGCAGCTGTGAGTGTAACACTCGCTTTTTGTGAAGCAATCATGACTTCATCGAGATTGACATCTTTTCCTTGTGCAAGCGCATTTGTATACTGGTCTGATTTCAGCTGTGATTGATTTAATGCCTCAATGGAATTCTTCAGCACATCAGAGAAATTCGTTTGACTTTTAGGTGCAGCCGCCTGAACGGGCGTTGCATTCGTCAATTCACTTGCTTGCTGAGCAGTTTGAAGCTGGAAAGGAGATATTGCATTAACCAATTATTTTCACCTTACTTTCCTATTTCTAAAGCTTTCATCAGCATGCTTTTATTCGCATTTAGAGCAGTCACGTTTGCTTCATATGATCTTGAGCTGCTGATGAGGTCGACCATTTCTTTTAATGGATCGACATTTGGTGTTTGAACATATCCATTTTCATTGGCATCGGGATTTGTAGGATCATATTGAAGGTTGAATGGAGTTTCGTCTTCAGTAATCTTTGTTACTTTGACGCCGTTTCCTAATTTGCCGCTTGAATTCATACTTGAGTTCAATATAGATGAAAACGATTCACCTGACGGCTGTAATGTGACAAGCTTACGTCTATAAGGCTCCCAGTTGCCATCAACCTGTTTAGCTCTTGTTGTATCCATATTTGCAAGGTTTGAGGATACAACGTCCATTCTGAGCCTCTGTGCCGTTAATGCTGAGGCCGAAGCGTTCACTCCTGAAAAAATCGACATCACTTACCTCCTGTCAAAACTGTTTTAAGAGAATTGAATTTCCCGCTCATTCTTTCCACCAGCGCATTATACTGAATTTGGTTTTTAGCGAGTTCACTCATCTCTTGATCAATATCGACATTATTTCCGTTTTCTTGATAAGAAGTACGGTTGCTCGAAACAACTGAATAATTGGACCCTGTTTTTGAAAAATCAATGTGACCTTGGTATGTTTTTTTAGCATCTAATTTGATTGACGCATCATTTAGCATGTCATGGAATGCGACGTTTTTCGACTTGTAGTTCGGTGTGTCTATATTTGCGATATTATTGCTTATGACTTTTTGCTTAACATTCGCTCTGCCCAAGGCATTCTCAAGGTTGCTTATCGTTCCAGAAAATATATCCAAAACCATATACCTCCAATCATATGTATTTCATTCCATTTAATCATGTCGAGATTTGTAAAACCATATGTTCATTGTAAGAAATAATAGGATTAAAGTCTATGATGTATATGTAAAAAAAACTCGTAATATATATCTATTTTACGAATAGGTATAAAGACCTAGATTCAAAGCACTACAGATTTGTAAGGGGTTTCTTGGAAAAAAGAGTGACATTTTTCGGACAAATCCTCATTTTTTCACATAAAAAAACCCTTTTCAGCATTTATTTCGGCCAAAAAGGGTTTTTGATTAATGAGATTTTAAATTTTCGAGTTCAATTAAAAATTTGTTGTTTAACACTTTGATGTACGTTCCCTTCATTCCAAGAGAACGAGATTCAATCACGCCTGCACTTTCTAACTTACGTAAGGCGTTTACGATCACTGAGCGCGTGATCCCTACACGGTCTGCAATTTTACTTGCAACGAGAAGACCTTCGTTTCCATCCAGCTCTTCAAAAATGTGCTCTATCGCTTCAAGCTCACTGTAGGAAAGAGAGCTAATCGCCATTTGAACAACCGCTTTACTTCTTGCTTCTTCTTCGATTTCCTCTGCTTTCTCGCGAAGAATCTCCATTCCAACAACTGTTGCCCCGTATTCAGCAAGAATTAAATCATCATCAGTGAATGTATCTTGTAAGCGGGACAGGATTAACGTACCTAAACGATCTCCTCCGCCGATAATTGGAACAATTGTTGTTAAACCTGATTGGAATAAGTCCCGGTTTTCAATCGGGAAAGCTGTATATTCACTGTTAATATCAAGGTTTGAAGACGTTTCAGGGACATTGAATAGACTCTTTGTATATTCTTCAGGGAACTGACGATCTTCAAGCATTTTTTTCATACGTGCATTTTCGATCTGTTGATTAATGGAGTAGCCAAGAAGCTTTCCCCTTCTGCTTAATACGAAAATGTTTGAATCAATGACATCTCTCAGTGTTTCTGCCATTTCTTTGAAATTAACTGGTTTCCCCGCTGCATCTTGCAGCATTGAGTTAATAATCCTTGTTTTTTGTAGTAACGCCATAATAATGATCCTCCTAGATTACTTTATTCATTTGTTAAAGTATAAATTGACTTAAATCTTTGTTATTTGCAATCTTTCCTAGCTTCTCTTCGACATACTGAGGTGTAATGGTCACTGTCTCCATCGTAATATCAGGCGCCTCAAATGAAAGCTCTTCAAGCAGCTTCTCAAGTATGGTATGAAGCCTTCTTGCACCGATGTTATCTGTCTCCTGATTGACATGATAAGCCACTTCGGCAATCTTATGAATAGCATCGTCAGAAAATTCAAGAGATATACCTTCTGTTTCAAGTAAAGCTTTATATTGCTTTAATAATGCATTATCTGGTTCCGTTAAGATTTTCACAAAGTCTTCTATACTTAATTTATCTAATTCTACACGGATTGGGAAGCGTCCCTGAAGCTCTGGAATCAAATCTGATGGCTTTGCCATATGAAATGCACCTGCTGCAACAAACAGCACATGATCAGTTTTAACGGCACCATATTTTGTCATCACAGTTGAACCTTCTACAATCGGTAAAATATCACGCTGAACCCCTTCACGAGAAACATCTGCAGATGATGCACCACCGCTTTTGGCGATTTTGTCGATTTCATCGATAAAAATAATTCCTTGCTGCTCTGCTTTGTAGACCGCTTCCTGACTGACTTCATCCATATCAATCAGTTTTGAAGCTTCCTCAGCCGTTAACGCCTTTCTTGCTTCTCTGACAGTCAGCTTTCTGCGTTTTTTCTTTTTAGGCATGAGATTGCCGAGCGCATCCTGCATGTTCATACCCATTTGCTCCATACCCGAGCCTTGAAGCATATCAAACATGGAAGGCTGCTGTTCTTCTACTTCAATCGTAACGTAATGATCTTCAAGTTCTCCCATCGCCAGCTGATGAGCGATTCGCTTTCTTGTCGATTCGAGTTCCACTTCTTCATTTGAATGATCTCGATCACGGTCATCTTCATCAGAACCGCCAAACAGCATCTCAAACGGATTTTTCACAGACTGGCTTTTTTTCTTGCCAGGAACAAGTAAATGAACAAGACGTTTATTTGCTTGTTTTTCTGCTTCCTCTTGAACATCTTTCATCTTTTCTTCTTTGACGAGTCTAATCGCTGTTTCAACTAAATCTCTCACCATGGACTCTACGTCACGGCCGACATAACCCACTTCAGTAAATTTCGTCGCTTCCACTTTAATAAAAGGCGCACCAGAAATTCGAGCAATTCTGCGGGCAATTTCTGTTTTCCCCACACCTGTTGGACCGATCATTAAAATGTTTTTAGGAACGACTTCATCCTTTAGCTTATCATGCAAAAGACTTCTTCTGTAACGGTTTCTTAAAGCCACCGCCACTGCTTTTTTCGCATCAAGCTGACCAATGATGTATTGATCAAGCTTTTCAACTATCTCTCTTGGGGTGAACGGCTTTTTCTCCATACGTCTCATGTCCTTTCTATTCAAGCTCTTCTAAAGTGATTTGATCGTTCGTGTAGACACAGATTTCTCCGGCCGTTTCAAGAGCGGCCTTTGCAATTTCTCTCGCTGAGAGATGATCACCTGCATGGGTTTTGAGTGCTCTCCCGGCGCTAAGCGCATAGTTGCCGCCTGAGCCAATGGCCAAAATCCCATCATCTGGTTCGATGACCTCTCCTGTTCCAGAGACAAGCAGGATGCTTTCTTTGTTCATGACGATGAGCATGGCCTCAAGCTGCCTTAGCATCTTGTCACTTCGCCATTCCTTCGCTAGTTCTACGGCTGCCCGCTTTAAATTACCACCATATTCTTCAAGCTTTGTTTCAAACTTTTCAAAGAGTGTAAAAGCATCGGCTACTGAACCTGCAAAACCTGCAAGCACCTTGCCTCCAAAAAGACGGCGCACTTTTTTTGCTGTGTGTTTCATCACGACAGCCTGCCCGAAAGTGACTTGACCGTCGCCAGCCATTGCACTTTTTCCTTTATGCTGAACAGCAAAGATGGTTGTTGCATGAAATGATGACATGAAAAAACCTCCTTTTAGGATCGTTTAAAAGCCCTTGGGTGATGAGACATGTACGTGTTTCTTAAAGAATCTTTTGATACATGCGTGTACACCTGTGTAGATGATAAATTTGAATGACCGAGAAGTTCTTGAACACTTCTCAAATCCGCCCCCTCGTTTAAGAGATGCGTGGCAAAGGTGTGCCTTAACATGTGAGGATGGATATGTAATGTACCTGACGCCTTTTTCATTAATTCAGTGAGAATGAATCGTACACCTCGGTCTGTAAGAGGCATCCCGCGCTGATTCAAAAACACATGAGTATCAGCGCGGTCTTTCCCTTTAGATTTCAGCTTCTGCCTTCCATCCTCTAAATAAGTAATGAGCGCTTCATGAGCATATGACCCGAAAGGAACATACCGCTGCTTGCTGCCTTTCCCATGAACAAGCACTGTATCCATCGATAAATCAAGATCAGATTCTTTTAATGAACATAACTCACTGACCCTCATACCTGTTGCATAAAGAAGTTCTAAAATGGCTTGATTTCTTTGCCCAAGCGGTGTGCTGACATCAGAAACTGTAAAAAGCTCTTTTAGTTCCTCTTTATACAAAAATGAAGGAATCCGCTTATCCTGCTTTGGTAAGCTAACGAGTAAAAAAGGATTTTCTTTCACAAGCTGTTCTCTTAATAAAAATTTATAAAAGCTGCGAAGCGCAGAGACTTTCTTACTAATCGTTCTTCTTGTCAGGCCTTTTTCATAAGCTTCTGTTAAATAAATTCTCGTATCTTGATAGGATACCTCTTCAAAACCGTCTATTCCTTGAATGTTCATAAATCTGACAAACTCTTCAATGGCTTCTGTATATCCTGAGATCGTTAAAGCTGAATAGTTTTTTTCAATTTGCAGATATTCAATGAATAAGTGGACAAGACGCTGTTTATTCGTCATTTTTACACCTCTTTAAGGCTTTTAAATGGTATCACATATCTTGCTTTCCGTGCAATGTTTTACTACAGAGATTTCGAAATAGTTTGAATAGTTTCGATTGCGCGCTTAGCGTACTCTGCATAACGTTCTTGTTTGTTTTTAATTCGAACTCCTAGATCTTTCAGCAAACCAAAGTTCGCATTCATCGGCTGGAAGCTTTTCTTGTTTGTCGATGTGATGTAGTGAGCCATACTGCCAATCGCCGTTTCCTCAGGAAGTGTAACAAGCTCTTCTCCTTTGACAAAACGAGCGGCGTTAATGCCAGCCACAAGTCCGGACGCTGCGGACTCGACATACCCTTCAACGCCTGTCATTTGTCCGGCAAAGAATAGGTCATCTCTATTTTTAAACTGATAAGTCGGTCTTAAAAGGCTTGGCGAGTTAATAAATGTATTACGGTGCATCACGCCGTAACGAACAATCTCTGCTTCTTCAAGACCTGGAATCAAACGGAATACTTCCTTTTGATCGCCCCACTTCAGATGTGTCTGGAAGCCAACGATGTTATATAAAGTACCTGCTGCATCATCCTGTCTTAATTGAACAACAGCGTAAGGTCTTTTTCCTGTTTTCGGATCTTCCAGTCCTACTGGCTTCATCGGACCAAACAGCATCGTTTTCTTTCCTCTTTTCGCCATGACTTCAATTGGCATACAGCCTTCAAAGAAGATTTCTTTTTCAAATTCTTTTAATGGCACAGTTTCAGCAGAAATGAGCGCCTCATAAAAACGATCGAATTCTTCTTCTGTCATTGGACAGTTTAAATAAGCGGCTTCTCCTTTGTCATAGCGTGATTTCAAGTACACCTTATCCATGTCAATGCTGTCTTTCTCTAGAATAGGTGCTGCTGCATCGTAGAAATAGAGATAATCTTCTCCTGTTAACGATTTTAATTCTTTTGAAAGTGCTTCTGATGTCAGCGGACCAGTCGCGATAATTGTCGGACCTTCTGGAATGCTCTGCACCTCTTCTTGAAAGACAGTAACATTCGGATGATTTTTCACGCGGTCAGTCACGTTTGCTGCAAATTCATGACGGTCTACTGCAAGCGCACCGCCAGCAGGAACTGAGCTTTCATCTGCTGCTGCGATAATAGCTGAATCTAAATGACGCATTTCTTCCTTTAATACACCTACTGCATTCGTCAAAGCATTCGCACGCAGTGAGTTGCTGCATACAAGCTCCGCAAATTTATCTGTGTGGTGAGCCGGCGTTTGTTTCACAGGTCTCATTTCATATAAATTGACTTTAATCCCTCGTTTAGCGATTTGCCATGCAGCTTCACTTCCAGCTAAACCGGCTCCGATCACATTTACAAATTGACTCATTGTACAACTCTCCTATTTCGTAAGGTCTGTTTGATGACATAAAAAAGCAGGTGAACAAGGCTGCTCACCGCTATTTTTGTTGTTCCTCTTTATAATCACAGTTGACACATTGAACTTGAACGCCTTTTTTCAGCTTTTTCTCTACAAGCATATTTTCGCATTTTGGACACTTTCTTTCAATTGGTTTGTCCCAAGAGACGAATTCACACTCTGGAAAACGATCACAGCCGTAAAAAATGCGGCGTTTTTTCGATTTTCGTTCAACAATGTTTCCTTCATGACATGACGGGCATTTGACCCCGATATCTTTGACAATTGGTTTTGTATTGCGGCAGTCAGGAAAGTTAGAGCACGCCATGAACTTGCCGTATCTACCCATTTTGTACACCATCGGATGTCCGCACTCTTCACAATCAACACCTGCGTATTCCGGCTCAATCTCAACTTCTTGCATCTCTGCTTCAGCTTTTTCTACCCGTTTTGCAAAGTCTTGATAGAAGCTGTCGATAATACGAACCCATTCGATCGTACCTTCTTCAACACTATCAAGTTCCTTTTCCATTTTCGCTGTAAATTCAACGTTAATGATTTCAGGGAAGAATTCAATGATTAAGTTGAGTACAATCTCTCCAAGCTCTGTCGGAGTAAATCGTTTATTATCAAGTGCGACATAGCCGCGCTTTTGAATTGTATCTAATGTTGGTGCATACGTAGATGGACGGCCTATACCGAGCTCTTCAAGTGTTTTGACCAATCTTGCCTCAGTGTAACGCGGAGGCGGCTGTGTGAAGTGCTGTTCAGGTTCGATATCTTTTGAAAGAACTGTGTCCCCTTCTTTCAGATCAGGAAGCATTTTGTCCTTTTCCTCTAGCTGGTCGTCCTTTCCTTCCACATAAACCTTCATAAACCCAGGGAATTTTACTTTACTGCCATTCGCACGGAAAGTAAGACCGTTATGATCAAGGTCCACACTCATTGTATCAAGAACAGCCGGCGCCATTTGGCTTGCCACGAATCGTTCCCAAATCAATTTGTACAGACGAAGCTGATCACGGCTTAGCACGTGCTTGACATCTGCCGGTTTTCTTAACGTCGAAGTCGGGCGGATGGCTTCGTGAGCATCTTGTGCATTTTCATTCTTTTTAGCTGTTCGTTTTGTTGTGTTTAAGAAATTCTTGCCGTACGTCTGATCAATGAAGGCAGATACTTCTTCAATCGCTGTATTGGAAATACGTGTTGAGTCCGTTCTCATATATGTAATGAGACCGACTGTACCTTCTTTACCAAGATCAATTCCTTCATATAATTGCTGTGCAATCATCATTGTCTTTTTCGCACGGAAGTTTAATTTTCTTGCAGCCTCCTGCTGTAAAGTAGAAGTCGTAAACGGAACAGCTGGATTACGTTTCCGCTCTTTTTTCGTTACTTTCTCTACAGAGAATTTGCTTCCCTTTAATTTCGAAAGGATTTCTTTTACATCTTCTTTTGTTTTCAATGGATGTTTTTTGCCATTGAGGCCAAAGAAACTCGCTTCGAAGCTTTCTTTTCCTTTAAGGAATGTACCGTCAATTGTCCAGTATTCTTCTGGTTTAAATTCATTAATTTCATTCTCGCGATCAATAATCAGCCGGAGTGCAACTGATTGAACACGTCCGGCACTTAAGCCCTTTTTCACTTTCTTCCATAAAATCGGACTGATTTTATACCCAACGAGACGATCTAAGATCCGTCTTGCCTGCTGTGCATCAACTAAGTCCATATTGATCATACGTGGATGCTTAAAGGAATCCTTAATCGCATCCTTTGTAATCTCGTTAAAAACAACGCGGCAGTCAGAAGAGAGGTCAAGGTCAAGGCTGTGTGCTAAATGCCAAGCAATCGCTTCTCCCTCTCTATCGGGGTCAGCTGCGAGATAGACTTTTTTTGCTTTTTTCGCTGCTGTTTTTAATTCTTTTAAAACCGGGCCTTTCCCGCGAATCGTAATATACCTCGGTTCGAAATCATGCTCAGTGTCAACACCGAGCTGACTTTTCGGTAAATCCCTTACGTGCCCCATTGAAGCTTTTACTTTATACTTTTTTCCTAAATAACGCTCAATCGTTTTCGCCTTTGCTGGCGACTCAACGATGACTAAATAATCAGCCATACTCAAAATCCCCCTTAAGAGGTGTTCTCTCTTTATACATTTCACAATTCATATTTATGTTAATTGCACCTATCTAACAGGCAATCATTAAAAATTCTTTATGATGAACATCATTATAAACACGAAAAACAAAGTGTAAACTTAAATCCTCACTATTATTAAATATTCCGATGTCTTTTGTCAAACGATATTTTATAAGGGTTCAGTATATTGAACGCTGTGGAAGGAGAATTCCTCTAAAATATCCTTTGTGGAATGAACAAGCTTTGCCCCCTGCTGAATGAGTCTTGCCGGACCTGTGGAATTAGAATCAAAGATGGATCCCGCAACCGCAAATACTTCTTTGCCTTGCTCAAGCGCTTGATAGGCTGTAATAAGAGAACCGCTCTTTTCTTTGCACTGAATCACGATGGTTCCTTTCGTCAATGCACTAATTAAACGATTTCTCATTGGAAAATGCCACTTTTCTGGTTTGACATAAGGCGGATGCTCTGACAAAAGCAAATGATGCTCGCCCATGTATTGAGCCATTTGTGCATGCTCTTTTGGGTATACATGCTGAAAACCGCCTGCTATAATGCCGATCGTTTTTCCTTTTTTCCTGATGCACTCTTTATGTGCAAGTCCATCGATTCCTTTAGCTAAACCACTGACAATCATCCAATCTTCCTTGACAAGCTCACCAACAATTTTCTTCACACATGCTTCTCCATAAGATGAGGGAATTCTTGTGCCGACTACACCTAAACTTTTTTCTTCATTTAAATATGATACGTTTCCTTTTAGGAATAACACAGGGGGAGGATCATAAATATTTTTTAGTGTGCTGGGATATAAGGGTGATGTAATGGGAATCATGTGAATGTTTTGCGTTAAATAGGCTTGAACGATATGTTGAAAAATGGGGAATTCATTTTCTTCAGCTTGTTTTAAGCGGGTAAAGTCGATCGTTTGTAATGACCGATCCTGTTTAAAATGATGTGTTTCTTCATTTATATATAGTTCAGGATCGACTTTCCACCATTTTGTTAATAATGAGGGTGAGATGAGGCCTTTTAAGCGGTGAAAAATCATTCTTTCGGACACGTTGTACATACCATTCCTCCTGTTTAAGATAGAAAGAAGAAGACTTGTCAAAGAACAAGTCTTCTTGTGTCATTAATGCGTTTTACAAGCTTCGAAGAGATTCTTCTCTTTTAATACTTTAATCAACGTTTCTCCCATGACAGATGGTGTTTCTGCCACTTCAATTCCACATTCACGCATTGTTTTTACCTTTTCATCAGCTGTGCCTTTACCACCAGAAATAATAGCACCAGCATGTCCCATACGTTTTCCTGGAGGCGCCGTTTTACCGCCAATAAAGCCAACGACTGGTTTTGTCATATTTGCTTTTACCCATTCAGCTGCTTCTTCTTCAGCCGTACCGCCGATTTCACCGATCATAATCACAGCATGCGTTTCAGGGTCTTCATTGAATGCTTTTAACACATCAATAAAGTTTGTCCCATTTACCGGGTCCCCCCCGATTCCTACAGCTGTCGATTGTCCAACGCCAGCTTCTGAAAGCTGATGTACCGCTTCATATGTAAGCGTTCCAGAACGAGAAACAACACCCACATGACCTTTTTTATGAATGTAGCCAGGCATGATACCAATTTTACATTCTTCAGGTGTGATGACACCAGGGCAGTTTGGTCCAACTAGTCTTGTCTTTTTCCCTTCCATATACCGTTTCACTTTGACCATGTCAAGCACTGGAATATGTTCTGTGATACAAATGACGAGATCAACTTCTGCGTCAACAGCCTCTAAGATGGCATCTGCCGCAAATGGTGCTGGTACATAGATAACAGAAGCGTTCGCTCCAGTTGTCTGCACTGCTTCAGATACAGTATTAAATACAGGAACTCCTTCTACTTCAGTTCCACCTTTTCCAGGTGTGACACCGCCAACAATATTTGTCCCGTACTCAATCATTTGTTTTGTATGGAACAATGCGGTTGAACCGGTAATCCCCTGAACAATTACTCTCGTATTTTTATTAATAAATACACTCATTTAGGTTCCCTGCCTTTCTGCTCTACTTGACTAAAGATACAATCTTTTCTGCCCCGTCAGCCATAGACTCAGCAGAAGTGATATTTAAGCCTGAATCACTCAGGATTTTCTTCCCTAATTCAACGTTTGTTCCTTCAAGACGTACAACGAGTGGTAATGTTAAGCCGACTTGTTTCGTCGCTTCAACAACACCTTCTGCAATCACATCACATTTCATGATGCCGCCAAAAATGTTCACGAAAATCCCTTTAACATTTTGATCAGATAAGATGATTTTAAATGCTTCCGTTACTTTTTCAGCTGTTGCACCGCCGCCAACATCTAGGAAGTTTGCAGGGTCCCCGCCGTAATGCTTGATGATATCCATTGTAGACATCGCAAGACCTGCTCCATTGACCATACAGCCAATATTTCCATCTAAAGAAATGTAGCTTAAGTCATATTTAGATGCTTCAATTTCTTTTGGATCCTCTTCATCAAGGTCACGGTATTCTAATATATCTTTTTGTCTATATAAGGCATTGCTATCAAAGTTTAATTTTGCATCAAGTGCCATGACTTTCCCATCGCCTGTTACAACAAGTGGATTAATCTCAGCAATTGAACAATCTTTTTCAATAAACGCATTGTAAAGGCTTGTCATAAACTTAACAGCTTGGCCAACTAATTTTGTTGGAATATTAATTTTAAATGCCACTTCTCTCGCCTGATAGCCTTGCAGACCAATTGCTGGATCGATGACCACTTTGACGATTTTTTCTGGCGTTTTTTCTGCTACTTCTTCAATTTCAGTACCGCCTTCTTCAGATGCCATCAATACAATTCTTGATGTCGCTCTGTCCAAAACTAGTCCAACATAGTATTCCTTTTGAATATCGCAGCCTTCTTCAATAAGTAAGCGTTTTATTTCGCGCCCTTCAGGCCCTGTTTGATGTGTGACAAGTGTCTTGCCGAGCAATTCCTCTGCAAACCCTTTCACTTCATCTTTCGTTTTTGCAATTTTTACCCCGCCTGCTTTACCACGGCCGCCTGCATGAATCTGTGCTTTTACGACATATACAGAGCTCCCTAGCTCTTCTGATGCTTTCACTGCTTCATCAGGTGTAAATGCTACTTTACCATTTGGAACTGAAACCCCATATTTTCTTAGGATTTCTTTTCCTTGGTACTCATGGATATTCATTTCCCATCCTCCCAACATATGTAGAAACAAAAATTATAAAATAGACTGCGCTTTCATTTTAAAGAATAAAAAAGAGAATGTCTAGGGTTCTATGTAAAATCGTAAAATCCTTCTAAACATTCAAACTTTTATTTTATTAAAAATATAAATTTTTCAGCCAAATCACTTATTTTACCTTATTTTTTCATTTTTTGATCTAACCTGTAGATAAACGAAAAAATTTCTGCTACAGTATCGTATAACGCTTCAGGGATCTCCTCATCTAATGTTAAGTAGCGCATGAGTTCGACTAAATTACGGTCTTCCTGGATTGGGACTCCCGACTTTTTGGCTTCTTCAATAATATGATCTGCCACATAGCCGCTGCCTGTTGCAACGACTTTTGGCGCCTTTTGTTTTTCTTCATCGTAATGCAGTGCGACCGCTCTTCTAAGCGGTTTTGAATCCTTCATACTCGTAAGTCCAGCCCTTTCTCGCTGATTTTATGAAAGTGTTCATCTAGAAATTGAGACGGATCTACTGGCTCTTGTCTCTTTTTTGCTGTAATTCCCGTTAAACTGTATCCTAGCGCATTTAAATTCTCTCGAACAGCCGGAATCATTGGATTAATGGTGCCTTGCAGTTCATGGGCTGTCTCGACTGTAATGGACATGACCTTTTGCTGAATCGTACAGTCTATCAAGGTTTCTTCAAGGTTTTCCATGTTTAAATAAAACATGAGGCGGCACTGAGAAATATCAATAGAGCCATCCTTTTTCTTATGTCCTTTTAGAATAAAGGTTAAATCTTGAACACTATGTTTTGAGAAAAGCGGATAGGAAATCATCATTTGACTGACGGTTTGGTTCTCCTGCTGCACAAATAACTGTCCATTCAATCTATGAAACAATTGATCCACTTCTTTTTTAATGGGCTCTGGTAAATCCGCCTGCCTCACATCATTTAAGGTGAGCTTTAATTGGTGCAGCTCCTGACTTTTGACATCCTGGCTGCCTTTTTCAAGCAGTTTCAGCATACCAATTTCATCACGTACACCTATTGCCTTTTTCATCGTCATAAGTAAATCGAGCACATCGGTTTTATTACTTAATGTTGGTTCTGTCTGCTGCACTACCTGGGCCAAAGCTTTTGCCTCTCTTTTTGACAGGAAGGGAAACTCTTTTTGAAGCACAGCTGCTTTTGCGTCAGGCTGAGATCCTGCCTGCTGGAGCCCGTGCAGCAATGCTGTGAGCTGTTTTAAGTTAGGTTCTTGCTGCCCGTCTGCACCTTGTTTCATCAAACTTGCCAGTATCCGCTCAATTTGCTGAGGCGGGATTTGCAGCTCTTCTTTTGGACTTGTTGACTGCTGCACGTTTGTCTGAGGAACTTGGGACGGCTGACGCTCTTGAACGATTGCGGCATGGCTATTTTCTTTTTGCTGAGAAGGATTGAGCTGAGTCGTTACTGGTGAATTGCCACCTTGCTTCGCCTCGCCTTCTCTCGCTGCTAGAAGGACCGATAAGAGCTTTTCTGCATGGACGGCTGTCTCTGCATCTACAACTGACCGAACGGCTTGTATAAGGGTCCGTGTGGCATCTGTGTGCTTCGGAAACTGTGTTAATTGATTTAATAGCGCTGTTATATCCTGATGAAGGGCAGAGGGTGATTTTACGGCTAAAATAGATTGAAGCACCCCTTGCTGGATCGGTAAATCTTTCTTTAAAGCAAAGAGGAGGGCCTGGAGCCCTTTCTTCACATCAGCTCCTTGAAGCTGTTCGATCCACTTCACTGCCGTTTTTAACTCTCCTTCGTTGATGACGGACTTTTCCTTTAAAAAAGCTGTAGCTGTCAGCATGTTTTCAAGCCCATTTTTCAGTGAGAGACCTTCTAATAGTTTGGCTGCTGCATCCTTTAATGTCTTAGGATCTTGATCAAATTGCTGAACGGGTCTTAGTTTATTGAGGCTGCCTCCACCCTCTTGTTCAAATTGGAACCAATAAAATGCGTCTGCTTTAAGCTGAGCCGCCAGCTGTGCTTTTATTTTCGTTGAACCTATTTGAACAAGGGCTGTATCATCTCCAAGCATTTTTAGTACTTTACCGAGAATCAGCCGATGAACATTATCCTTCCCTTCGGTGTTTAATTGAACCGATTCGGCCGTATTCAGCCGGCTATTCAGTGCTGTATGTATGTCCTCAACTCTTGTCATCACAGGCAGCCTCCTTAGATTAAAATTTATGATATAACAGATTTCACTGGCGCAAACGATAACCGGTGGATGGGGGTAGCACCATGTGTTTGAATCGCAGCCAGGTGCTCTTTCGTTCCGTACCCTTTATGTTTTTCAAATTGATACTCAGGATACTTACGCCCGTACTCTTCCATCATCTGATCCCTTGTCACCTTCGCAATACATGCACCTGCTGCAATGGATGCACTTTTTGCATCTCCTTTGATGATCTTCTCTTGGTGAGTAGAAAGCGGGAGTGTCATGGCATCTATGAGCAGATAATCAGGTGTATGAGTTAACTGCTCTACAGCTCTTACCATCGCCAGTCTTGATGCTTCATAAATATTGATTTCATCAATCGTAGCCGCATCAACAATGCCGATTCCGATATCAAGTGCTTCTTTTTGAATTAAATCATAATAAGCCAATCTTTTTTTCTCAGATAATTGCTTTGAGTCGTTTAAACCGAGCAGGACTGTATTTTCCTTTAATATAACGGCTGCTGCCACAACTGGGCCGGCAAGCGGTCCTCTTCCTGCTTCATCTATTCCAGCAATACATGTGTATCCTTGCGCCTTTGCTTTGTTTTCAAATTGCAGCATGTCATCCCATGCCGCGCGAAGTGCTTGCTGCTTTTCTCTCTCTTTGTGCCACTTTTCTATCAGTTTTTGGACACTTTTTCTCGTATCATCTTTCACAAGCTCGTGAATGTAGGACTCGTCGCCTGCATGCTTTTCTATAAGTTCTTTTATTTGTTTCACCGTGTACATAGGCTTTTTCGCAGCCTCCTTCTTTATATCGGCAGTTTTTCGCAAAAAATAAAGACCCGCATGAGCTGCGTGTCTTTTAGCTTTCAGGCTTCTCAAAAGTGAGGGGACCAAATTTTTCTGTTCGAATATCCCGAATAATGATTTCGGTGGTTTTGTCATAGTTTATGAATCCCCCGCTCATTAGACAGCCGCGCTTAGTGCCAATTGCATCAAACAGCTCAACCGTATCTTCAGGTATCTCCGCTAGGTCATAGCGTTTTTTTAATCGCTCTGGGTAGTTCTCTTCTAGAAAACGAAGGGCATACACAGCGACATCCTGTAAATTGATGATCGAATCTTTGATCGCTCCAGTCACCGCAAGTCTGAGTCCTACTTGCTCATCTTCAAACTTCGGCCAGAGGATTCCAGGGGTATCGAGCAGTTCTAGTTCTTTCCCTACCTTTACCCATTGCTGTGATGTCGTAATACCAGGCCGATCTCCTGTTTTGGCAATGTTCTTTTTTGCTAAACGATTGATTAAGGTCGATTTGCCGACGTTGGGAATCCCGATAATCAGTGCTCGAATTGCACGTGGTTTGACGCCTTTTGCTTTCATGCGGTCGAATTTTTCTTTTAAAATTTCTTTTGAAGTCGTGATGATCTGATTTAACCCTTGTCCATCGACAGAGTTAATGGCAAGTGACCGAACGCCTTGCTGCTCAAAATGCGCCTGCCACTCCTTTGTCATACGAGGATCTGCTTTATCTGCTTTGTTTAAGAGCATGATTTTGGGTTTGTTTTGAAGGATTTCTTCGATCATTGGGTTTCTAGAGGACATCGGAATTCTTGCATCGGTTAATTCAAATACGATGTCGATGAGCTTTAATTTTTCTGTGACTTCACGTCTTGCTTTTGCCATATGGCCTGGAAACCATTGAATCGTCATATGTGCACCTTCTTTCTTCTACCATTATCTTTATACATTGTACAAAAAAAGAGCCTGTTACAGGTAACAAGCTCTTTCCTTTGATATCATTATCGTCTGATTTCTTTGATACGAGCCGCTTTACCGCGAAGTTCACGTAGGTAGTAAAGTTTCGCACGACGTACCTTACCGTGACGTACAACTTCGATCTTAGCGATTTTTGGTGTGTGTACAGGGAATGTACGCTCAACGCCTACACCGTAAGAGATCTTACGAACTGTGAAAGTTTCGCTGATTCCACCACCACGACGCTTAATTACAACACCTTCAAAGATCTGGATACGCTCACGAGTACCCTCGACAACTTTAACGTGTACACGTAAAGTGTCACCAGGACGGAACGCAGGAAGATCAGTGCGTAATTGTTCTTTTGTGATTTCTTCAATCAAATGTTGCATCGTTTTCAACTCCTTCCAACAGATGCTCATGTCCTCTTTCTTCATTGCAGCGGAACATCGTTTTCAAACTTGGATCAGCAAGCCGTCCAAGTCACAAGTAGTATCATACCATACCTCTATGCCGTGTGCAATACAATCTAGTCATTATGAAGCTGCCAAAGCCATCTTTTTTCTTCATCCGTTAATGTTTTGCAAGAATCGATCAAATCTGGTCTTCTTGTATAGGTTCGCTTCAAGGATTCTTTGCGCCGCCACTCTTCAATTTTGGCATGATTTCCAGAGAGAAGCACATCCGGCACTTTTAGTCCTTTATAATCCGCTGGCCTTGTATAGTGCGGGTGCTCAAGCAGACCTGTACTGAATGAATCTTCGATGTGAGACGCTTCTTTTCCAAGCACATGAGGCAAAAGCCTGACCACACTGTCTGCAATCATCATCGCTGGCAGCTCTCCGCCTGTGAGGACGAAATCTCCGATTGAAATCTCATCTGTGACAAGATGCTCCCTGATGCGCTCATCGTAGCCTTCATAGTGGCCGCAAATGAACATAAGATGCTCTTCTTTTGCAAGTTCTTCTGCTTTCTTTTGTGTATATCTTTCCCCTTGAGGACAGACAAGAATGATTCGGGGTTTCGTGCTTGCTTTCTTCGTTAAATCTTCTACCGCATCAAATACGGGCTGCGCTTTCAGTACCATACCAGCACCGCCGCCATACGGATAGTCATCCACTGTTTTATGCTTATGATCCGAATACTCTCTAAAATTGACGACTTGAAATGAGACAGCTTCTTTCTCCTGTGCTTTTTTTAAGATCGATGAGTGAAGCACACCTTCGAACATTTCAGGAAAAAGGGTTAAGAAATCGATTTTCATTCGTCAATAAGTCCTTCCATCACTTCAATGTGTACGGTTTTGGATGAGATATCGATCTTTTTGACGACAGATGGTATATATGGAATGAGGACATCTTTTTTGCCTTTTCTTCCAACCACCCACACATCATTTGCCCCTGGCGTAAGGATTTCTTTGATTTGGCCGATCAGCTTGTCCTCTTCATCGTATACTTCACAGCCAATGATTTGGTGGAAATAAAATTCTCCTTCGTCTAATGACCCAAGATGTTCTTTTTCTACCTTTAAGATTGATTCTTTCAAATGCTCTGCTTCATTTAATGAGCTGATTTCTTCAAATGTGAGCAAATCAAACTGTTTGTGCTGGCGATGTGATGCGACAGTCACTTTCAGCGGCTCGCTTTGACCTTGCTTAAAAATATAGAGGACGCTTCCCTTTTTGTAGCGCTCTTCTGGGAAATCCGTCTTTGACACGACGCGTACTTCTCCGCGCACTCCGTGTGTATTGACGATCTTTCCAACATTCAACCATTCTAGCTCCATGTTCTCAATCACCCCTGACGTATTTCCACAATGGTGCCGTCTTTCACGACGATGACATTGTCTTGCATCTTGTCATCCCATTTATCACCTATTTTTACTTCAACCAATGCATCCACTTCTGTTTCTTTCATTTCACTTCCAAGCGGCAAAATATGCAGCTGCTCTACTTGAAAATCAATTTGCCGGATCTTCTCTTGCCTTTTATCGATCGCTTTTTGAAATTGAGGGATGGCTTCTTGCTGATGTGGTTCTTTTTCATGTTTTTTTAGTTGAAAATATAGTTGATTGCATTCACGTTCTAGTCTTTCTTTTTTCTCCAAAAAAGTCGTTAACAGTTTGTCCTTACTGCTTTCAGTTAATACTTGCATCACGGTGACATGTTGAATGATCTGCATCTTCCTTTTTGTCCCCCTATCCGAAGGCATTTGTCCTCTACAGTATAACGAAAAATAGATTTAAACGTGTAAAAAAAGGGGAGGTCCTAAGCCCTCTCCCTTTTTAGTCAGCAATCTCAAGTTGAACTTTCTTAGAAGACTCTGCACTTGCTGCAAAAATGACTGTTCGTATCGCTTTTGCTGTACGTCCCTGCTTTCCGATCACTTTTCCGGTATCTTCAGCATTGACAGACAGTGTGTAAATCACCTGCTCATCTTTTTCTAATGAAGATACGTGAATATCTTCAGGGAAATCAACAAGTGGCTCGACGATGGACACAATCAATTCTTCCAAGGACAGCTCATTCATTATTTGCTGTTTTTCGCATTATGAAATTTTTCAAGAATTCCTTGGCTTGAGAAAAGGTTGCGAACTGTATCAGATGGTTTCGCACCATTTTGAAGCCATTTAAGCGCTAATTCTTCGTTGATTTTCACCTCAGCTGGTGATACCACTGGGTTGTAAGTTCCAACTGTTTCGATGAAACGACCGTCACGTGGTGAACGAGAATCTGCTACAACAATACGATAGAAAGGAGATTTTTTTGCTCCCATACGTTTTAAACGAATTTTTACTGCCATTTTACTAGCACCTCCGAAAATATTTCAACAAGATAGTATATTAACAATGATAAAAGGGTTTGTAAAGTGTTTTTTCTTAACAACGGTTTTATCATGTATAACCAATTACATAAATGGTAATTTAAAGCCCTTTTTCTTTCCTTTGGACATGTTGGTCATTTGCTTCATCATCTTTTTCATTTCATCAAATTGCTTTAAAAGGCGATTGACTTCCTGTACAGATGTTCCGCTTCCTTTTGCAATCCGTTTTCTTCGGCTTGCATTGATGACCTCTGGCTGTTCTTTTTCCTGAGTCGTCATTGATTTAATGATCGCTTCGATGTGATTGAGCTGCTTTTCGTCTACTTGGACGTTTTTGAGCCCTTTCATTTTACCGGCTCCCGGCATCATTTGGATCAGTTCATCAAGAGGACCCATATTCCGAACTTGGCCAAGCTGCTCGAGGAAATCATCGAGCGTGAAGCTCATTGTCCGCATTTTTTGCTCAAGCTCTTTCGCTTTATCTTGGTCGACGTTTGCCTGTGCTTTTTCAATCAGCGTGAGCACATCTCCCATGCCAAGAATTCTTGATGCCATCCGCTCCGGATGGAATGGTTCAATCGCATCAAGCTTTTCTCCTAGTGCAGCGAATTTAATCGGCGTGTTGGTGACAGCTCGAATAGAAAGTGCTGCACCGCCTCTTGTATCACCGTCTAGTTTTGTTAGAACGACACCCGTTAAACCAAGCTGTTCATTAAAGCTTTTCGCGACATTGACCGCATCTTGACCTGTCATAGAGTCAACAACTAGGAAAATTTCTTCTGGATTCGCTACTTCTTTTACTTTCTGAAGTTCATCCATTAATTCTTCATCGATATGAAGACGTCCTGCTGTATCTAAAATGACATAATCATGGTGTTCTTCTTTCGCTTTTTCAATTGCCTGTTTGGCAATTTCGACAGGGCTGACTTGATCACCTAATGAAAACACCGGCATATCAAGCTGTTTCCCGAGCGTTTGAAGCTGCTGGATTGCTGCTGGTCGGTAAATATCAGCAGCCACCATCATCGGCTTGCGATTATGTTTTTTGCGAAGTAAATTGGCAAGCTTCCCAGTTGTGGTTGTTTTACCTGCCCCTTGAAGACCAACCATCATAATGACGGTCGGAGATTTTTTCGCTACAGCGATCTTACTCTCTTCTCCGCCCATTAATTCAGTGAGTTCTTCTTTTACAACTTTAATGACCTGCTGTCCAGGGGTAAGGCTTTTCATGACCTCTTGTCCAACTGCCCGCTCACTTACTTTTTTCACAAAGTCTTTGACTACTTTAAAATTGACGTCAGCTTCAAGAAGGGCAAGGCGTACCTCGCGCATCATTTCTTTTACATCTTGCTCTGACACTTTTCCTTTGCCGCGGATTTTTGAAATCGTCTGCTGCAGTCGGTCGGCTAATCCTTCAAATGCCATACTGTGCCGCCTCCTAATCTAATTTCTCAAGCGATTCAATTAAAGCTTCTGCTTCTTCTGTTTGCGCAGAATCAGCTACAAGCTCTCTCATTTTTTTGAGAAGTTCTTTACGCTCTTTAAATTTCTTAAACAAGAGCAGCTTTTCTTCATATTGTTCAAGCATCGCTTCAGTCCGTTTAATATTATCATAAACAGCCTGCCTTGATACTTCATATTCATCCGCAATTTCACCGAGGGAAAAATCGTCTAGGTAGTAAAGCGACATGTAGCTCTTTTGCTTTGCGGTCAACAACGATTGATAGAAGTCAAACAAGTAATTCATTCTCGTTGTTTTTTCAAGCGTCATGGGCTCTCTCCCCTTTGTTAAGTTCATTCCCTTTACATCAACTAAGTTTACACGGTTCTCTTCTGAGTGTCAAGTTTTTATCTTGTCACTTCATGAAGCGGCGTATAAATAAAAATGCCAGCAGTTTCGCCGGCATTTTTTTGTTAGTCTTGTTGATCAATTACGTCTGAGAATAATCCATACACATACGATTCTGCATCAAACTCTTGCAGATCGTCCACCTTTTCACCTAAACCAACAAGCTTCACGGGAATGTTCAGCTCATTTCGAATCGCAAGAACGATCCCGCCTTTTGCAGTACCGTCAAGCTTTGTTAAAGCAATCCCTGTCACATTTGTCGCTTTAGAAAATTCCTTGGCTTGTGCCATGGCGTTTTGACCTGTTGTCGCATCAAGGGCGAGCAATACTTCATGAGGTGCATCTGGAATCTCGCGCTCAATGACTCTCTTGACCTTCTCCAGCTCTTTCATCAAGTTGACTTTGTTTTGAAGTCTTCCTGCTGTATCGCAGATGAGGACATCCGCATTTTTCGCTTTTGCTGATTGAACGGCATCATAGATCACCGCTGCTGGATCAGAGCCAGCCGTTTGTTTGACGACAGGAACACCTGAACGCTCTCCCCACACTTCAAGCTGCTCGATGGCACCGGCACGGAACGTATCACCTGCTGCTAAAATGACGGATTTCCCTTCATTTTTCAGCTTGTTTGCAAGCTTGCCGATCGTCGTTGTTTTCCCAACACCGTTGACACCTACAAATAAAATGATATTCAAACGCCCCTCTTCAATGTTCAGCGCAGAGATTTGTTCCTCTCCGCTATTGTAGATATCAACCAGTTTTTCAGAAATGACCGCTTGTACTTCGCTTGGGTCTTGAATGTTTCTTAATTTCACTTCTTTTTTCAGCTCATCAATCAGTTCCATCACAGTTGTGAAACCGACATCAGCTCCAATCAGAACCTCTTCCAGCTCTTCAAAAAAGTCTTCGTCGACCTTGCGATAGCGGGAAATCAGTTCATTTACTTTTCCTTGGAAGGAGTTTCTCGTTTTTTCGAGTCCATCTTTAAACTTTTCTGATACTGAATCGGTTTGCTGCGTAAATTTTTCTTTTAATTTCTTAAAAAAGCTCATTGGTTCAAAAACCTCCTTTAATTACTGGACAAGCTCTTTCGTTTCTTCTAGTTTGACAGATACAAGCTTAGAAACACCTGATTCCTGCATGGTCACGCCGTAGAGCACATCGGCTTCTTCCATTGTTCCCTTGCGGTGCGTAATGACAATGAACTGTGTTTCCTGGCTGTATTTCTTTAAATATTGCGCAAAACGGAAAACATTTGCTTCATCAAGTGCCGCTTCTACCTCATCTAACACGCAGAATGGAACAGGTCTCACTTTTAAAATAGAGAATAGTAAAGCGATCGCTGTTAAGGCTCTCTCTCCGCCTGAAAGAAGGCTTAAGTTTTGCAGTTTTTTCCCTGGCGGCTGCGCGACAATATCAACGCCAGAGTTGAGTAAATCATTTGGATCTGTCAGCTTAAGATCTGCTCTCCCACCGCCAAATAATGCTTGGAAAACAGATTCAAAATGCCCGCGGATTTGAGAGAATGTCTCAGAGAAACGCTTTGTCATCTCTTGATCCATTTCTTCGATGACTTGGAATAATGTATTTTTCGCTTCTGTCAGATCATTTCGCTGTTCTGTTAAGAAGAGATAGCGTTCATTCACACGTTCATACTCGTCAATGCTGCCTAAGTTCACTGTTCCAAGCTCTTCAATCGCTAGTTTGATCAGCTTCACTCGTTTTCTTGCTTCATCTGGCGATAACGTCAACTGATACATCTCTTTTGCTCCTTCAAATGAAAGAGCATATTCATCGTTCAAATAAGCGATCAGGTTATCGAGCTCGACTTCCATACGGCCAAGCTTAATCTCTTCATCTTTTAAGCTTGTGGTGAGCTGCTTATACAAACGTTTTTGTTCTTTAAGCTCACGTTCAGCGAATTCTAATGTTTCAGAAAGAGCGAGACGCTGCTTACGACGCTCTGAAATGAGGGCGGTTGTTTTGTTTTTGTTTTCCAGCTTCTCTTTCGCCGCTTCTTCCAGTTGTTCTGCTCCGCTTGAACTAGATGACATTTCACTTGTTAAGAGTGACAGATCTTCTTTTGTTTCCATCAGCGTCTGTTCAGCCTCTTCTAATTCAGCCATTAAGCTCGAAAGCTTTTCTTGTTCATTGGCTAAGGACTGCTCTTTTTTGGCAAGCGAGATTTTCAGATCAGTTAATTCAGCAGAAATGGTTTCCTTCGTTGAGCTTTGCGTCTGCTTACGCTTTGTTAATGTATTGATCTCTTGATCAAGAGCCGTCAGTTTCTCACCTATAGAGGTTTCAAGAGCGACCTGCTTTTTGTCCTTATCCGCGAGTTCAGTAGAACGCTGCAGCAATTCTTCTTTTTCTTGATCATAGAGCTCAAGATGAGCATTGATATTTTTTTCTGCAACTTGCAGTTCGTATAGCTTCCCTTTGAGATCTTGCTGCTTTTCACGAAGCGTTTCGCCGCGCTGACGCAGTTCGTTTAATTGGCTTTCGTTTGCTCCGATCAATTGCTTTGTTTCTTTTGTTTCTTTTTCAAGGATCGTTGTTTTCTCTTCCATTTCAACAAGCTGCTTTGTTAACGTTTCGATCTCCCGGTTTCTTGAAAGAAGAGAGTTGTTCTTTTTCTTTACGCCGCCACCAGTCATTGAACCGCCGGGGTTTACGACATCTCCATCAAGGGTCACGATGCGGTAACGATGTCCAAGCATTTTCGCCAGTTCATTGGCACCTTTTAAGTCTCTAACGATCAGCACAGTTCCAAGCAAGTTCTGAATCACCTTTTGATACTTTTCGTCAAAGGAAACGAGGTGACTCGCTACGCCGATAAATGCACCGTGCTGCTCTGCTGTTTGAACATCTCTGAGCTGAATGGTTCTTTCTTTGATCACGTTCATTGGCAGGAAGGTTGCACGTCCAAAGGAGTGCTGCTTTAAGTAACCAATCGCTTGTCTCGCAGCTGCTTCATTTTCTGTAACGACGTGCTGCGTGGCTGCACCCAGCGCAATTTCAATCGCTGTCTCATACTGCTGATCCGTTTGAATCAGCTCTGCAATGGCACCATGAATACCGCCTAACCGTTCTTTTGCCTTTAAGACCTCTTTCACTCCTTGGAAAAAGCCTGAAAAGTCTTCCTGCATGGATTCAAGCATTTCTTTTTTGGATTTTGCCTGCTGAACGTATTGATAGGCTTGGTAAAGAGCCGTTTCTTTTTTCTCGTATTGACGTTTTATTTGCTCAAGCTTTTGTTCTGCTTCTCTAAAGCGTTTGACTTGAGCCAGAATATCTTCTTCCAGTGCTGAAAGCTGCTGCTCAGCTTCTGTTTTCTTTTCTTTGACAGACACTCGTTCTTCGATATGTTTTTGGTTATTTTGCGTCAGCCGCTCTAGCTGCATCGCTGCTTGGCGCTGCTGTTCCTCTAGTAATTTACGTTCATTACGGATGGAAGCCTGTTCATTGAGCAGATCAAAATAATCGCTTTTCAGCTGTTCAATTTGACCTTCCACATCTTCACTATGAAGCGACAGTTGATGCTGCTTTGTTTTCACTTCATCTTTTAGCTGGTGCACTTCTTTATGCAGGCTGTCCCGCGTGATTTTCTGCTGCTCAATCTTTTCGGTTAACAGCGACTGCTTTTCAGTTAAACGAACGAGCGTTTCTTCAAGCTGTCCTTGGTTTGCGGCCGCATTTTTTTTCCGTTCTTTTAGCACTTCTTTTTTACCTTCAAGCTTTTCTAATTCTTCACTTGTGAAAAGAAGAACTTCTTGCAGGTCATTAATTGATTCGTCAAGCGCTTGAATGCGGTCTCTAGACTCTTCAATTTTGGCTTCTTTTGCTTGGATATCTGTAGACTGCTTCATTTCATCTTGTTTGAAGCGCTCGACTGCTTCACCAAGTGTTGTCCATTTTTCATGAAGTGCTTCGATGTCATGGACAGTTAGGGCAATTTCGACATTTTCAAGCTCTTCTTTTTTTTGCAAATAGTCCTTTGCAATGGATGCTTGCATTCTTAATGGTTCTACTTGATCTTCTAGTTCATGCAGAATATCTTCTACTCGGTTTAAGTTGTCCTGCGTTTCAAACAGTTTATTTTCGGCTTTTTTCTTTCTTGTTTTATATTTTAAAACGCCAGCCGCTTCTTCAAAAATACTTCTTCTCTCTTCTGCCTTGCTTGATAGAATTTCCTCTACCTTTCCTTGGCTGATGATTGAAAAAGCTTCCTTTCCAAGACCTGAATCCATGAAAAGATCAATAATATCCTTTAAGCGGACAGATTGATTGTTTATGAGAAATTCACTTTCGCCTGAACGATAAACCCTTCTTGTCACACTGACTTCATGAAAATCGATCGGTAAAAAGTGATCTTCGTTATCTAACGTTAAAGTCACCTCTGCTAGATTGACTCTTTTTCTTGAGTCACTTCCTGCAAAAATGATATCTTCCATTTTTCCTCCGCGGAGGCTTTTCGCTGATTGTTCTCCAAGTACCCAGCGGATGGCATCGGTAATATTACTTTTGCCGCTTCCGTTTGGTCCAACAACAGCTGTGACCCCTTTAACAAAGTCCACGGTCACTCGCTGTGCAAATGATTTGAATCCTATCACGTCTAAACGTTTGAGGAACATGAGAGTGATCCTCCTTATGTATTTAAAGTACTATCATCTTACCATATGAAGTGAAAAAAGATGATGGAAAACAGAGTGAAATCCCCCTGAATAACGAGGGGGATTTTATTGGTTCATATGATGTTTCTGCAATTTAGCAAGTGCTTCCTGTGCAGCGTGCTGTTCTGCTTCTTTTTTAGAGCGTCCATTTCCAATTCCGAGCACTTCACCTCGAAGGGATACATTTGCTTCAAATTCCCGGTTGTGTGCAGGCCCTTTTTCATGCAGGATACGGTATTCAAGCACACCTTTTCCATCGCGCTGTACAAATTCTTGCAGCTGGCTTTTAAAGTCCATGACGTGCGAGAACGCTCCATCATTAATTTTCGGATAAACGTACGCTTCTAGGAACCGTTCAACCGGCTCAAGCCCTTGATCTAAATAAAGTGCACCGATAAACGCCTCGAATACGTCCGCTAAGAGTGCTGGGCGTTTTCTGCCGCCTGTCATTTCTTCACCTTTTCCTAAAAGAACAAGGTCACCGAAGGACAGCTCGTGTGCCAGTGATACAAGTGACGGTTCACATACGATCGCCGCTCTTAGTTTCGTTAAATCTCCCTCGCTCATCGCTGGATATTTTGCAAATAAGAATTGAGAAATGGTCAATTCTAAAACAGCATCTCCTAAAAATTCAAGTCTTTCATTATCCTCGTATGGCTTTTTCCGGTGTTCATTCACATAAGAGGAATGGGTAAATGCTTGATATAGAAGCTTTTCATTTTTAAAGTGTACAGAAATGCGCTGCTGGAATTCTCTAAATTGCTCTAGTTTTTTGCTCTGTTTCTGTTTGTCTTTATATTGTTTTGGCATAGCAACCTCCAGGTAGGCGTAATCGCCTTTAAGGATACTGATTATATGGAGTCTCTCTTTCTACATGCAGGGAAACATTGCTCCCAGCATCTGAAAAAGGCTGACAATTGATCAGCTGAATGTGTTGAAACTAACATAAATTTTCAAAGTCCCGTCGAAAGTAGACGGGACTTTGTTACGCTTATTGCTGGCTATTTATGTAGTTCACAGCGTCACCGACTGTTGCAATTTTTTCAGCATCTTCGTCAGAAATTTCCATATCGAACTCATCTTCAAGTTCCATAACTAGCTCAACTACATCAAGGGAATCAGCGCCTAAATCTTCTTTAAATGAAGCTTCCATTTTCACGTCAGCCTCATCAACGCCAAGGCGGTCTACAATAATTTTTGATACACGCTCTAATACGTCTGCCATTGCCTTTCACCTCCCCTCAAAGTATTATAGTTGAATTGTTTTTAAAAAACTAGAGAAAACCTAATGAAATTTTGATATTTCTTAGGACATGACCATTCCGCCATCTACTTGGATGGTTTGGCCTGTAATATAACCTGCTCCTTCTGAAGCTAAAAAGACAACGACGTTGCTAATATCTTCAGGTGCACCAAAGCGTGCGAGCGGAATTTGCTTGAGCATTTCCGTCTGTACATTTTCATCAAGCTTGTCTGTCATATCTGTTGAAATAAAGCCTGGTGCTACTGCATTAACAGTAATATGACGGGTTGCCAGCTCTTTTGCTGTTGTTTTCGTTAATCCGATGACACCAGCTTTTGCTGCAACATAGTTTGCTTGTCCAGGGTTACCACACACACCAACGACTGAAGCCAAATTGATGATTCTTCCGCTTCTTTGCTTCATCATTTGACGTGTCACGGCTTTTGTACAGTTAAAGACACCTTTTAAGTTTATGTTAATGACATCATCCCATTCATTCTCTTTCATTCTCATGAGCAGGTTGTCCTTTGTGATCCCTGCATTATTCACAAGAATGTCAATTGAACCAAAGGTATCAATTGCTTGTTTCATCATGGATTGTACTTCTTCAGCATTTGAGACATCAGCTTTCACAGCAAATGCCTGCTGGCCGAGTGCTTTGATTTCATCTACGACTTCATTTGCTTTTGCTTCGTTTCCAGAATAGTTCACGACAACATTTGCACCACTTTTCGCTAGATCGATCGCGATGGAACGACCAATCCCGCGTGATGCTCCTGTTACAACGGCTGTTTTATTTGTAAGCATCAAGAATCCCCCTTGAGTGTTTGAATGGCTGCTTCAATTGTTTCTTGATCTGAAACGGAAATCGTCGTCAGACGGCGATTCACTTTTTTCACAAGACCTGAAAGCACTTTGCCAGGACCAATTTCAATAAATGTTGTCACACCTAAATCAATGAGGCGTTCCACACTTTCTTCAAAACGAACTGGAGAATACAGTTGTTCAATGAGCTTTGTCTCAATTTCATCACGAGAAGTTACGATGTCTGCTGTTACGTTTGAGATGACCGGAGTTTTCGCATCTGCAATGTCCAGCTTTGACAAAACATCTGTAAATTTTTCAGCGGCTGGTTTCATTAATGCAGAATGGAAAGGTCCGCTTACTTCAAGGGCAATTGCACGTTTTGCGCCTTTTTCTTTCGCTTTCTCTGAAGCAAGTTCTACTCCTTTTGCTGTACCAGAGATCACGATTTGACCAGGACAGTTTAAGTTAGCGAGCTCTACAAGGTGACCGCTCTCTGTCACTTCTTTTGTCACTTCTTCAAGTGCCGCTTTGTCTAAGCCAAGAATTGCTGCCATGGCGCCTTCTCCTGCTGGAACAGCTTCATTCATTAATTCTCCGCGCTTTCTGACTGCATAAACAGCATCTTTAAACGAAAGTGCGCCTGCTGCAACGAGGGCAGTGTATTCACCAAGACTGTGTCCTGCTGCATAATCTGCTTTGATTCCGCTCTCTTCAAATTTCTTTAAGATGGCGATACTTGTCGTTAAAAGAGCTGGCTGCGCGTTAAAGGTGAGCGTCAGTTCTTCTGTATCCCCTTCAAAAATCATAGAAGATAAGTCAAACCCGAGGGTATTGTCTGCTTCTTCAAAAACAGCTTTAGATACTGCTTCTTGGTCAAATAAATCTTTTCCCATGCCAATTTTTTGAGAGCCTTGGCCTGGGAATAAAAATGCAATTTTAGTCATGCTGCTTTACCTCCAATTAAGACTCTTTCGTCGTTTCTTTTTGGACTTCTCGATGAATGATAGCTGAAACATCTTTTTCTACGATATCACGCGCCTGACGAATTGCATGGAAAATGGCATTTTCATCAGAAGAGCCGTGCGCTTTAATAACAGGTGCCTTTAAACCAAATAAAGCGGCACCGCCATATTCGGAGTAATCCATTTTAGATTTCATCTGCATCAATTTCGGCTTCATCATGCCTGCTGCTATTTTTGCTGTGAAGCTTGATGTTAAGGTTTCTTTCAGCATTTTAAAGACAGAAAGGGCTGTGCCTTCAATTGTTTTAAGCGCAATATTTCCAGTGAAACCATCTGTGACAACAACGTCAGCAACACCTTCTAATAAGTCACGGGACTCTACATTCCCTACGAAATTCAAGTCTGATGCTTTTAATAATTCAAAGGTTTTCTTCGTTAAATCGTTGCCTTTTTTATCTTCTGTTCCTACATTTAACAGTCCAACACGCGGATTGCTCTTTGGAAAAACACGCTCTGCGTAGATTGATCCCATCATGGCATATTGCACGAGATGCTCTGGTTTAGCATCAACGTTGGCACCAACATCTAGTAATAAGAAGCCGCTGCCATCCAGTGTTGGCAAAGTTGGGGCAAGGGCTGGTCTGTCAATACCGTCAATTCTGCCTACGATAAACAGTCCCGCTGTCATGAGGGCGCCAGTATTTCCTGCTGAGATGCAGGCATCTGCTCGTCCCTCGGATACTTCCTGCGCCATTTTCACCATAGATGAATCCTTTTTACGTCTGACTGCACGCACTGGTTCATCCGTCGGTTCAATGATTTCTTTTGCATCTAAAATTGTGATGCGGTCGTTGTTTGTTATGTATGGTTTGATTTTGTTTTCATCGCCGACAAGTGTAATCTCGATATCTGAAAATGCTGTTAAGCTTTTTTGCACACCGTCAATAATGGCTTTAGGGGCATGATCTCCCCCCATTGCATCGACTGCAATTCTCATATTACGTGCCACCTTTTACTTTTGTTTTGAGCGATACATGACGAAGTCACCTGAGAAGACAACTTCCTCACCAACATAGCTGTTTACTTCAACTACGGTTCTTCCTTTTTCTTTATCATGTGAGGCTACTTTGGCTTTAGAGACGACTCTTTCGCCTTGTTTCACCTGCCTTGTAAACCTGATATTCGCTTTTGCTGTCAAAGCCAGTTCATCGTCAATGACGGCAACTGCCAGCGAATTTGCCTGGGCGAAGAGATGATGTCCCCTGGCAATTTGGTTTCGGCTGAATACATGCTCTTTTCTCACTTCTAAAATGGAAATGGCTTGGTCATCAAGTTCTACATCAATCATTTCTCCAATCACTTCATCCAGTGGAAGTGACTTTACTTCATCCTCTAATGTCTTTTCGGCCACATGCTTAATTCTTTCGCGTAATTCAGGGATCGACAGCTCTAAACGATCAAGACGAACCGTTTGTATGCTGACACCGAATTTACTTGCCAATTCTTCATCAGTAATGAATGGAGTCGAGCTGATCGTTTGCTGGAGAAGCTTTTGACGTTCTTTTTTATTTAGTTTCATATGCAGACACCATCCGTACATTTATGACTAGGTACTAATAGTAGTATATAATCTCATAGATGATAAATCAATCCTTGTTTCAAAAAGACAAGAAAATTCCTCCAGCGTTTGATCAGCTTAATTTATCTCCTCCCAGCACACCGCTGTCTATCAGCGTTTGCCGAAGTTCTTTGTATTCGGGATCAGTCCAAAAGGCGTCCGATTGGACAAGGTCTGCTGCATCTTTTCTAGCCGTTTCCAGCGCTCTATAGTCGTGAACCATATCTGCTACCTTAAATTCTGGCATCCCGCTTTGTTTTTTACCGAAGAAATCGCCGGGTCCTCTTAGTTCTAAGTCCTTTTCAGACAGCTCAAAGCCATCGGTTGTTTCGGACATGATCCGCATCCGCTCTTTCCCTGTTTCGGATTTTGGATCAGCCATTAAAATACAAAATGATTGATGCTCTCCTCGTCCGACCCGGCCTCTTAACTGATGAAGCTGAGACAGTCCGAAGCGGTCTGCATCATAAATGACCATGATGGTTGCATTCGGCACGTTGACCCCGACTTCAACAACTGTGGTTGAAACGAGAATTTGTACTTCATTTGCGGTAAAGGCTCTCATGACCTGATCTTTTTCATCACTCGCCAGCTTCCCATGCATTAAGCCGATTGACCACTTGCCGCGGTATGCCTCAGTGAGCATGCTATGGACATCAAGCGCATTTTGCACATCCAGCTTGTCTGATTCTTCAATGAGCGGACAAATGATATATGCCTGTCTGCCTTTTCTCAGCTCTTTATCCACAAAAGCAAGAATTCTCTCAAGCATGTCATGCTTCACCCAATACGTTTCGATTTGTTTTCTGCCAGCTGGCAATTCATCAATGACGGATACGTCCATTTCTCCAAAGACAGTGATCGCAAGTGTTCGCGGAATAGGTGTGGCCGTCATAAATAAGACATCTGGGTCCTGCCCTTTACTTCGCAGTTTTTTCCGCTGCTCTACGCCAAACCGGTGCTGCTCATCTGTGATGACAAGACCGAGCTGCTGAAATTCGACTTCGTCTTGAATGAGTGCGTGCGTGCCGACTAATATGTCAATCTCGCCTTCTTTTAAACGTTCAAGCAATTCTCTGCGTCGCTTTCCTTTCACAGAGCTTGTCAAAAGGGCAATATTCAGCCCCCATTTTTCAAACAGCTGGTAAAGTGAATCGGCATGCTGCTCTGCCAAAATTTCTGTTGGGACCATTAATGCACCTTGAAAACCTGATAAATGAGCGGCATAAAGCGCAATGGCTGCAACAGCTGTTTTCCCTGAACCTACATCTCCTTGAAGCAGCCGGTTCATTCGATATGGAGACGCCATGTCCGACATGATTTCATCAAGTACTCTTGATTGTGCCTTCGTCAGCGGAAATGGCAGGCTGTTAACAAACTCAAAAACAGCCTCTTTGGAAAACGGATGCTGGATGCCTGATGTTCTCTCTCGTTCTTTCTTTCTAATCGCCTGCATCTTCAGCTGAAAGATGAGAAATTCCTCGTACACAAAACGGCGTCTTGCTTGCTTGAGCGAGTCTCTTGTTTCTGGAAGATGAATGGTTTTTAATGCTTCCTGATAGGACATGAGTTTATAAGCAGAGACAAGCTGCTTTGGCAATGGATCTTCAGCTTTGTCTGCATAAAGTGACAAGGCTTGCTTTACAAAGCGCCTCATCATTTTCACGGTCACATTTTCTTTTACTGAATAAACGGGCTCTATACTGCCATCTTGCTCGTGCGTACCTTTTTTAAATTCCTGCACCATGATAGATTGACGGTTTTTATCCCATTTTCCTGTAACGGAAACTGTATCACCTAACACAAGGCTTCGTTTTAAATACGGGCGATTAAAACAAATCGCTGTAATGAGAAAACGCCCGACAAGCAGCCTGAATGTCAGCCTGCTTCGTTTTTTTCCATAATAGGTGAGAACGGGCTCACTATGTACTTTTCCTTCAACTGTGACACGTTCGTCATGTTTGACTTCTTCTAAGTTACGAAGCTCATAGTCGTCATATCGATAAGGAAAGTAGCCGAGTAAATCGGCTACTGTGTAGATTCCAAGTTCATTGAGTGTTTTTTCGGTTTCCTCTCCAATCCCCTTCAGGACAGAGACATTATCTTGCAGTTTCTGTATCACGAGATGAGGTCACACCTCCGAAAATCTTCTTTTCAAGCTCTCTTGCTGTCGGTGTCGCAGCGAGACCGCCTTGTGCAGTTTCGCGAAGAGCTGTTGGCATCGTTTGACCGATTTTGTACATCGCATCAATGACTTCATCACAAGGGATTCGGCTTGTGATGCCAGCAAGAGCCATGTCTGCTGCGATCATAGCGTTAGATGCACCCATTGCATTTCGTTTCACGCAAGGTACCTCGACAAGTCCCGCTACTGGATCACAAACAAGTCCAAGCATATTTTTCAGTGTAATCGCCATCGCTTCTGCAGATTGCTGCGGTGTCCCGCCTGCCATTTCGACAATCGCTGCTGCCGCCATACCTGATGCAGAACCTACCTCTGCCTGACAACCGCCTGCTGCACCGGAAATGCTAGCGTTATTCGCCACAACAAAACCAAATGCGCCAGAAGTAAATAGGAATCTGACCATTTGTTCCTTTGTTGGCTTTAATGTTTCTTTTACTGCAAATAACGTACCTGGTACAACACCTGCTGAGCCTGCTGTAGGCGTGGCACAAATGGTTCCCATTGCGGCATTGACTTCATTTGTTGCAACTGCTTTACTGACAGCATCTAATATCGTATGACCAGACAGCGTTTTGCCTGATGCGATATAGGCTTGAAGTTTGACCGCATCTCCGCCTGTTAACCCTGATAATGATTTCACACCCTTCAGCCCGTTTTCAACGGCCTGCTCCATCACTTCTAGGTTGCGGTACATCTGGGAGAAAATTTCTTCACGTGACTTCCCTGTCACTTCCATTTCTTGCACAATCATAATTTCTGAAATGGAGGTATTCCGTTCTTCTGTTAGCTGCACGAGTTCTTTGACGTTTTTAAACATCATTCATAACCTCCTTGTTGTTACTCTGCAATTTGTGTGACTTGAATAATGTTTGGCAGCGTTTCAAGCTCTGATAGGACAGCTGGGTCGATATTTTGATCCACTTCAATCGTCATCAGTGCCTCTTGCCCGACATCTTTACGCGCCACTTCCATATGACCGATGTTGATGGCGAATTTCGCTAGGACATTAGCAACTGCCGCAATCGTCCCGTAGCGATCGTTATGAACCACAAGAATGGCAGGGTGATTCCCTGAAAGCCTGAGCTCAAAGCCATTTAATTCTGTGATTTCAATTTTACCTCCGCCGATGGAAATCCCGATTAGTTCAAGGCTTCCGTTCGCATCTGAAATCTCTACTTTTGCTGTATTCGGATGCGCCGGCACCGCCTCTTCTTCTTTAAATTCAATGTCGATCTCTTTGCTTTTTGCAATATCGATCGCTGTTTTGATTCGTTCATCAAATGTATCAAAGTCAAGAACACCGCCAATAATGGCGACATCTGTACCGTGTCCTTTATACGTATCTTTAAAAGAACCATAAAATGAAACGACAATTCGTTTCGGTTCTCTTCCAAATAAGCTGCGAGCTACTCTCCCTATACGAGCCGCACCCGCTGTGTGCGAACTTGATGGCCCAATCATGACAGGTCCAATAATATCAAACACACTTCTAAATTTCATAGGTCTTCCCCTCTCATCACCACTCGCGTATGGTTTGGTTCTTTCTTTAGACTAATGGATTCATTCGTTTCCCGCAACTCATTTCACCGTGGAATGGCTAGTAAAAAATTGCAAAAGAAGAAGAAGGGCTTTATTTGCCCTTCTTTCGTTATTCAACCGCCAAAATATATGAATAAAGCGGCTGTTTTCCATCGTGGACTTCAACTTCTACATCTTCAAATGTTTCTTCAATAAAGGCTTGCAGTGCATCCAGCTCATCAGATGGTGCATCTTCCCCTTTAATGATGGTGACGATCTCATCATCTTCTGACACCATTTTGGTGAGAAGTTCTTTTGCTGCATCTAATTGATTTTTCGCTGTTAACGTGATTTTTCCGTTGAACAGACCCATATAGTCACCTTTGGCAATGTCGATGCCATCAATTTGAGTATCTCTCACTGCAAAGGTAATTTGCCCGCTTTTCACATGGTCAATCGCTTCTAGCATCGCTCTTTCGTTGTCTTCATTTGAAGCTGCTTCATTGAGAGAAAGAAGTGCCGACATTCCTTGAGGAACGGTCTTCGTCGGAATGACAACGACCTCACGGTTTGAGACAGTTGCCGCCTGTTTAGCTGCCATGACAATATTAGAATTATTAGGTAAGATAAAGACGGTTTCGGCATGTACGCTTTCTATTGCTGTGACAATGTCTTCTGTGCTCGGATTCATCGTCTGTCCGCCTTCAATGACGACGGAAGCTCCGATGCTTTTGAACAAGTCAGCAATTCCTTCTCCCATTGCGACACTGACGACGCCAAAGCGCTGTTTTTCAGCAGCAGGTGCTTTTGGTGCAGCAGGCACATGTTCTCTTTCTTCGTTCACGATTGAGCTATGCTGCTCTCTCATGTTTTCAATTTTCATATTAATTAAGCTGCCGTAGCGCTGTGCATAGGATAAGACATCTCCTGGCTGCTCTGCATGAATATGAACTTTCGCCAGTGTATCGTCAGACACCACAAGAAGTGAATCTCCGAATTCACTTAAGTCTTGTCTGAAGGCATTCTCATCAAAGGACTGTTTGTCTTCTTCAAATTTCACCATAAATTCAGTACAGTAGCCAAATTCGATATCTTCTGTGTTCATATGGCTTTGCGCACTTTTATGATGCTCTGCACTAACGAGCTCTTTTAACGTAGGTAAAGAAGCCGCTTTAGGAGGAAGCTCTTCTCCTCTTAATGAAGCAAGGAAACCTTCATATACGCATAGAAGTCCTTTACCTCCACTATCGACAACACCCACTTCTTTTAAGACAGGAAGCAGATCTGGCGTTCGATCAAGTGATGCTCTTGCTTCCTCAATCGTTAACTCTAGAACGCGGTCAATTTGATCCTCTGCTGCCGAAACAGCAACCGCTTTCTTTGCTGCATCCTTTGCAACTGTTAAAATCGTTCCTTCAATCGGTTTCATCACGGCTTTATATGCTGTATCAACACCCGCCTGTAAGGCAAGAGCAAATTCTTTTGCATCAATCGTTTCTTTTTGTTCAATATGTTTACTGAAACCTCTAAAGAGCTGTGACAGGATCACGCCAGAGTTTCCTCTTGCGCCCATCAATAACCCTTTCGAGAGGGCCACGCCGACCTTCCCAATATGATCGGTATTTGTTTCTTCAACTGCTTTTGCCCCTGAAGTCATCGACAAATTCATATTTGTCCCCGTGTCTCCATCTGGCACTGGAAAAACATTTAACGCATCAACAATTTGTGCGTTTTGAGAAAGATGGTGAGCACCTGCAAGAATCATTTTTGCAAATGAGCGGCCATCAAGATTTCTAATAGACAATATATTTCCTCCTTACTACGGGTTCGTAACTTTTACTCCTTGTACATAAATGTTGACCGAGTCAACAGAAAGTCCAATTGTGTGATGAATCGTGTATTTGACTTTCGTTTGAACATTATGTGCGACTTCTGATATTTTTGTACCGTAGCTGACGATGATGTACATATCAATATGAATGCGGTCTTCTTTTTGACGCACAAGAACACCCCGGCTGAAGTTCTCTTTGCGGAGAATATCCGTCAAGCCGTCCTTGATTTGATTTTTGGACGCCATGCCAACAATACCATAGCAATCGATCGCAGCGCCTCCTGCCACCATTGCAATGACTTCATTTGATATATCAATTTGTCCGTATTTCGTTCTAAGTTCAATGGACACATTGGTTCCCCCTTTTTGAGAAATTGCCCTGAGTTATCACTATTTTACTATAAGACCCTTCTTTTTAAAAGAAATCATTCAATCCGACCCAATCCTACTTATACTATAGCCTTGATTTTTTATCAAGATGTCAAGGTATTTTTCTTGAAAGAGGAGTAAACAATCCTTGCAAACCCCTTGAAGCTGTGGTAAATTATTAAAGTATCTTGAGGCATCTCTAAGTACGTATATGAAGAATATGATGATGTTTTCGCAGTTAGGAGGGAAACAAATGGCACGTAAATGCGTTATTACAGGCAGAAAAACAAAAGCTGGGAACAACCGTTCTCACGCAATGAACTCTACAAAACGTACATGGGGCGCGAACCTTCAAAAAGTTCGTATTCTAGTGGACGGTAAGCCTAAAAGAGTATATGTATCAGCTCGAGCTTTGAAATCTGGTAAAGTTGAGCGTGTATAAGCAAGAGTAAACGCCTGCTACAATAAACTGTAGCAGGCGTTTTTATGTGGAAATAAAGGAGATTACTCATTAATCTTTTTTAAATGAACCAAGCATCGCACGGACAATGCCGCCAAGAAATCTAGGCAGTTTGATTGTATAAAATTTCATTTTGTCCCCCTCCTAAAAGTACCGCTTGCAGCACAATTGAGCTTAATCAGCCATCCACATTGATAGGTTGGTCAATCTTTGCTTCTTACCATTATTAATATGCCTTCATGAAAAGAAAAAGTACCATTTGAGTGGATGAGTTCGTTACTAATACATAGTGTGGAACCAGGCTCAATATGACAATTTTTCAGAGGATATTTGAAACCTTTTAATGTCAGCTTTTCAATCGATGTACCAAAGGGCAGGAACGACACATATTTTTTATCAGGGTCTTCTTTTATTTCGTATGTACCAGGTCCAAACATTTGAATGATATTTTGCTTATCTACAAGAGTGATGTTCTGCTTGTGCTGAATGCCTTGATATAGAAGGTGAATATTTCCTAGAAAGTGATCAGCCCTTCCTCCTGTAATGCCGTAGATGTGAATATGCGCTGGGTGCTGGCGCATGGCCCAGTTCAGCGCAAGCTCTAAATCGGTTTCATCCTTTTCAGCCTGAAATACATTCAAGGCAGGCAATTTCTTTTTCAGCTCACAAAGCTCTTCTTCTGTCACACTGTCAAAATCACCAAAAGCCTTGGCAGGCATGATACCGTGCTCTAGTAAAAAAAGCGTCCCCCGGTCTACACCGACCCAGAGAATATCGTCCTGTGATGCTTCCTGTTCAAGGGGCGGGATGTATTCAAAAGGACCGCCGGCTACGATATGTATTTGCATGATATACGCTCCTCTCCATGTAAAAAGAACCAAAGATCAGAGTGACTTTGGTTCCTTTTTTTACGCTTCTCGAATGGCCTGAATGGCGGCTGCACGGTTGTTTTTACCGTATACCGCTGAGCCGGCCACAAGTAAGTTAGCGCCCGCCTCTTTACAGCTCTTTGCAGTCTCTATATTGACACCGCCGTCTATTTCTATGAGTAAGTCTGATAAGCCCTTTTGTTCGCTAAGGGTTTTCACTTCTTTTACCTTCGTGAGGACAGAGTGAATAAACGCCTGTCCGCCAAAACCAGGATTCACCGTCATGAATAAGACAAGGTCTACATCCTCTAATACATGCTCAATCTGAGAAACAGGTGTGTGCGGGTTCAAGACGACACCTGCTTTTACACCTTGTTCTTTTATGTGCTGTATCGTGCGGTGCAAGTGCGGACAAGCTTCTACATGGACAGAAATAATGTCAGCACCTGCTTTTGCGAATGCAGGAATATACCGGTCTGGCTGCTCAATCATTAAGTGAACATCGAGCGGCAGCTTTGTATGCGGTCTGATTGCTTCCACAACATTCGGCCCAAATGTAATATTCGGTACAAAATGGCCGTCCATCACGTCGATATGAATGTAATCCGCTCCGCCTTGTTCCACATCACGGATATCTTTCTCCAAATTGGCGAAATCTGCTGATAAAATGGAAGGGGCAATATAAACCATGAGTTAGTACCTCGGCTTTCTGTCTTTGATTTCAGTTAAAAACTCTAAATAATGCTGATAGCGATACGCTCTGATTTGCTCTTGTTCGACCGCGCCTTTTACCGCACAGCCAGGCTCTTTCACATGCAGACAGCCTCTAAACTTACAATCTGCACTCCGCTCTTTGATTTCTAAAAAGTAAAGGCCTAAATCTTCCGCTTCAATGCCGGTAAATTCGAGCGAGCTAAAGCCAGGTGTATCTGCAATGAGCCCTTCTGCTGTACGAATGAGTTCGACATGTCTTGTCGTATGCTTCCCCCTTCCAAGATGAGAGGAAATATCATTGGTTTTCAGCGCCAAATCAGGACTCATCGCATTTAAAAGAGAGGACTTACCTACACCTGACTGACCGGCAAATACAGTGATTTTATTGTGAAAATGCGGGGTCAGCTTTTCAATTCCGTCTCCCTCGATCGTGGATGTTACATGAACATCATATCCAATTTGCCGATAGTCCTCTGCATAGCCTTGAATACTTTCACGCTCTTCATCTGTTTTCAATAAGTCCATTTTTGTGATACAGATAATCGGCTTAATATCATTTGCTTCCACCAGCACTAGAAATCTGTCTAAAAGCGATGTGCTAAAGGTCGGTTCTGTCGCGGAGAAAACGAGCACCGCTTGATCGACGTTACTAATAGGCGGACGAACAAGTTCGTTTGTCCGCTCTTTTACTTCTAATAAATAGCCTTCTTTATCGTTATCCGCTTGATATACGACATAATCTCCAACTAGAGGTGTGATTTTGTTTTTTCGAAAAATGCCTCTCGCTCTGCACTGAATCACTTTTCCACTTTCTAGAGACTCATCGAGCACATAATAAAATCCGCTTAATGCTTTAATAATTTTGCCCTCAGGCATAAAGTCCCTCCTTTATTCATCGTCAGGGTATTCGATTGTTTTAGAGCTTACGACTTTATCATCAACCGTCACTTGATAGTATCCTTTTTGACCTGGTTCAATCTTAAATTTAATGGTCCGTTCAGTTGGTGCAGTGATGTTAAAGGTTTCATATGAATCAGAAATGCTATGCTCAGCATCGTCAATGGAAATCTGAACGGTCATCTCTTGCCCTTCAGTGACTGGCTCATACGGGATGGCAATCTTCTCAGTTACCGTTTTAGCCGGTTTTTTCTTCGGTCCGAGTGAGAAGGTGATCTTAACCGTATCCCCTGGTTTCACAGCAGTACCTGCTCCTGGCTCCTGCTTCATGACCTCACCTTTTGGTACATCATCAGAATACGCTTCTTTTTCATCAAGCTTTAATCCGTTATCCTCTAAATAATTCGATGCAGCCTGTTTACTATATGTCGTTAAATCCCGCAAAGTAATATCGGCAGGACCTATGCTGACCGTCAACGTCACTTCTTCATCTGCTGCCACAAGCTCAGTACTCGCTGAAGGTTTCTGTTCCATGACAATCCCAGATTCGGTGTCATTATCATTTACTTCCTCTACAACAACTTGCTTAAACCCTTTTTTCTCTAATAATTCTTTTGCTTTATCGACCTTTTCACCTGTTACATCAGGTAATTCGGTCTTTTCTTTGCCAGTACTTTGGTAAAGCTGAATCTCGGTTCCTTCTTTTACCTTTGTGCCGATTTTCGGGTCTGTTTTGACAACAAGCCCTTTTTCAATTTTTTCATCAGCGATCTCAATTGGTTCAGAGGCAACGGTAAAACCGGCTTTCTTCAAGGTGTCCTCTGCTTTTTCAATCGTCATGCCAGATACATCAGAGACCTCAACATCTTTTGGAAAGAGCAGTCCGGGAAACACAGTGATGGCTAAAATGGTCGCAGCAGTTAGAATAAACAGGATGGATGCCACAACCCAAGGCCATTTTTTTCGTTTCTTTTTCGGCTTTTGTTTCTCTTTTTTCTTCGGTTTTTGCACCGGATGGACAGCTGTTTTTTCATTATCTTGATCGACTTGATGATCTTGAATGATTGGGATCGCTTTCGTTGCTTCATGATCCTCTTCAATGACAAAGCGTTTTTCTTTTAGTCTTGAAGGGTCGAAAGCAGTTTGCAGATCTTTTTGCATTTCAGATGCATCTTCATATCGATAAAATGGATCTTTGGCCATTGCCTTTAAAATGATGTTTTCCACGCTTTGTGGAACAGAAGGATTCCACCTTCTTACAGATGGCGGCTCTGATTGCAAATGCTTCAGCGCAACACTGACAGCTGATTCCCCTTCAAATGGCATGCGTCCAGAAATGAGTTCATAGAGCACAATTCCAAGTGAATAGATGTCTGACTTTTTCGTCGCAAGACCTCCGCGGGCTTGCTCTGGAGACAAATAGTGCACGGATCCTAGAACCGAATTTGTGTGGGTGATGGTCGCTGAGCTGAGTGCAATGGCAATCCCAAAATCAGTGACTTTAATATTCCCCATGTTGTCTATTAATATATTGTGAGGCTTAATGTCCCGGTGGACGAGCTGCTTTGCATGGGCTTCTTCCATTGCCGCAACGACTTGCTCCATAATGCGAACGGCTTCTTTCGGATGAAGCGGGCCATTGGCATGTATGTATTCTTTCAGCGTCATCCCTTCGACATATTCCATGACAATATAATAAATGTCATCTTCTTCCCCTACATCGTAGATGCTGACAATATTTGAATGATCTAAACTTGCGGCTGACTGCGCCTCACGCCGGAAACGTCTAATAAAATCATCATCGCTTGCAAAGTCAAAGCGCAAAATTTTAATCGCGACTTCGCGATCTAAAATCATATCCTCCGCCAAATAAACGTTTGCCATTCCGCCTCCGCCTATGACGCGAAGAATCTGATAACGGCCGCTGATCCGTTTTCCGATCAACACTTGCTGTCACCCTCCTCTGGCTGGGAGGAGATTTCTAACAATACTGCTGTAATGTTATCTTCACCGCCGTTGTCATTCGCTGTTTGGATTAATGCTGTTACTTTTTCATCTGGTGCGGTCGTTTGCGTTAAAATATGAATCAAATTCTCTTCTTCTACTTTATTTGATAAACCATCTGAGCAAAGCAGGATTTGATCTCCTGGGTCCACTTCAAAGGTATGTGCATCGATTTGAACGTGTTTATCTGTTCCTAATGCTTTCGTAAGCACATTTTTTCTTGGATGATATTCTGCATCCTCTTTAGAAATTTCACCTGTTTTCACAAGCTCATTTACGAGTGAATGGTCATCTGTTAGCTGGGTCAGTGCTCCTTCTCTTAGCAAGTAGCAGCGGCTGTCTCCAATATGGGCAATTGTGACCGTTTGCAAATGAACGAGCGCACAAACAATGGTTGTCCCCATTCCTTGGCACTCCTCATTGTTTTTCGCATGTTCATATACTTGATCATTAATGTCACTTATTTTTGAGATTAACCAGCTTTCTTGCTCTGCTGGTTTTGCTGGGATTGAAGATGTTTCTTCCCAGTATTCTTTTAAAGAAGAGACGGCCATCCTGCTGGCGACATCACCAGCAAGATGACCTCCCATTCCATCTGCTACAACAGCTAGAAGGGTGTCTTCTTTTGCTTCAAAAATACCTGCATCATCTTCATTATGCTGACGGACTTTTCCTGTATCGGTTTGAAAGGCTGCCCTTATCAACATTCGTCACCTCGTCTCTTCCTGACGCTCCTTCGCTCTTAGCTGACCGCAAGCAGCATCAATATCATGGCCTTGCTCTCGTCTAATCGTTACGTTTACGCCGCGTTCTTTCAGCGTTTTTTCAAATAGGAAGATTTGTTCTCTCGGTGTTCTTACATAATCCCTTTCCGGTACATAGTTCACCGGAATGAGGTTCACGTGGCACTTGATTCCTTTTAATAAGTCTGCAAGCTCTTCTGCATGATGAACTTGATCATTTACTCCGCCAAACAGGCCGTATTCAAAGCTGACACGTCTACCCGTTTTTTGAATGTAGTATTCAATGGCTTCCATTAATTTTGGCAGCTTATATGCTTTATTGATCGGCATCAGACGGCTTCTGATCTCTGTGTTCGGTGCATGCAGAGAGACAGCAAAATTGATTTGCATTTGCTCATCAGCGAATTGATAGATCTTTGGAATGATTCCGCTTGTCGACACTGTAATATGACGCGCGCCAATGTTTAAGCCGTTGTCATGGTTGATGATTTTAAGGAAGGCAAGCATTTCGTCAAAGTTATCAAACGGTTCGCCAATTCCCATGATGACAACCGAGCTGACTCTCTCATCTGTTTCGTCAAGTGCCTGCTGCACTTTCAATACTTGAGCAACGATTTCTCCTGCTTCAAGGTTTCGTTTTAACCCGCCAAGTGTAGATGCACAGAATGTACAGCCGATTCGGCAGCCAACCTGAGTTGTGACACAGACAGAGTTGCCGTATTCGTGGCGCATCAGTACTGTTTCAATCGTATAGCCATCATGTAATTCAAATAAAAACTTGATCGTTCCGTCTTGAGACGTTTGTTTGATCACAGTTTTTAATGTGGTGATCGCAAATTGATTTTTTAATTTTTCTCTTAAATCCTTTGAAAGGTTAGACATATCGTCAAAGGATGTCACACGTTTCTCATAAAGCCACTCGAAAATTTGAGCTGCGCGGAAAGGCTTTTCGCCTTGTTCTTTTAACCATTCTTTCATTTCGTGAAGCTCAAATGAGTAGATCGACGGCATTTCTGTCTTCAGTTCTTTTCTTACTTTTTGTTCTGTCATTTTTTATCCCTTCTTTCTCATGCTGCAAATAAAGAAACCATCTGTTCCGAAATAATGAGGAAGGATTTGTACACTTCCGTTTTGAACAAACGGAGCAACCTGCTCAGGCAGCCGTTCATTAAGAGATAGATCGGGTTCGAAGTCTTGGTGTTCTTGTAAAAACGCATGAATCACTTGTTGATTTTCTGTTGGGTCCATTGTACACGTACTGTATACAAGGGTTCCGCCCGGTTTTAAAAGCGGGGCCGCTTCCTTTAAAATGGCCTGCTGGATAGCTGCAAGCCTTGCTGAGTCTTCTTGTGACTTTGTATATTTCATATCTGGTTTGCGTCTAATGACGCCAAAACCGGAACACGGTGCATCAATGAGAATACGGTCAAACGAAGCTTCGCTGTAATAGTCTGCCGCTTTCCTTGCATCAAGTGCTTTTGCCTCAATGTGAGTAAGGTTTAGACGTTTTGCTGCTTGATTGATGAGTTTCACTTTGTGTTCATGTAAATCAAGTGAAACAATTTTGCCCTCATCGTTCATACGTTCTGCAATATGTGTTGATTTTCCGCCAGGAGCCGCACAGGCGTCAAGCACCGTTTCTCCCGGCTGAGGGTCGAGCGCTCTTGCGACAAGCATCGAGCTTTCATCTTGTATCGTCACATAGCCTTCTTGAAAAGAAGGGGTTGAGACGATGGACCCTTTCATGAGCTTAAGTGCATCTTCAGATAAGTCGCCAAGCTCCGTTTCAATGCCTGCATCCATTAGTTTTTGCTGCAGTGCCGTGCGGTCAATTTTCATTCGATTGACACGAAGGGTTTGCTTTGGCGGGACTAAATGAATGCGGCACATGCTTTCTGCCGCTTCAAACCCGTACGCCTGAACCCACTCCTGCACAAGCCATAATGGGTGGCTTGTCTCAATGGCCAGCCGCTTTACGGGATCTTTGATCGCATCAAATGACGGAACGCCTTCTCTTTGCACAGAACGAAGAACACCGTTCACAAGTGAAGAAATGCCTTTGTGCCCGCGCTTTTTCGTTAGCTCGACAGCTTCATGAATGGCTGCACGATCTGGTATTTTTTCAAGGTACACCATTTGATAAAGAGACATCCGCAAAAGCTGCATGACCCACGGAGCGACCTTTTGCGGTTTTTTCACAAAGGGCGTCAGCATATAATCTAATGCCAGCTTATTTTGCAGTGTACCATATACAAGCTCTGTTAACAGCGGTTTGTCCTGATCAGCTAAGTCTTTATCTTTCATGACTGACTGCAACAGCAAATTACTGTAAGCTTGATTTTGTTCGAGTTTGATTAAAGCGTCCAGCGCTACTTCTCTCACATTACTTTTCTTCATTCATTAACCCTAATTTCTGTCCAATTTCGATATTTGCGCCTCTTAAGAAGTCTTCGCCGCTCATTTTTTTCTTACCAGCTGGCTGCACACCTGTTAATAAAAGGCCTTGCTCATTCCCAGTTGCAATGACCGGACCTTCTTTTTGAAGCTCAATCACTTTCCCGGGTTCTTCTTGCGCTTGAAGCGGAACCTTTTTCGCTTCCCATACTTTTAGATGAGCGCCGTTCCATTCAGTATAGGCAACTGGCCAAGGATTTAGCCCGCGAACTTGGTTGTAAAGCTCTTCACCGGTTTTTGTCCAGTCTAATCTTTCTTGCTCCCGCTTAATATTTGGTGCGTATGTGGCCGCTTCTTCATTTTGCGGAATTGGAGAAATAGACCCGCTTAGAACATTTGGCACCGTATCTTTTAGCAGCGTGGCACCAGCTGCACTTAATTTATCATGCAATGTTCCGACATTGTCTAATTCATCGATTTCTACTTCTACTTTACTGATCATGTCACCTGCATCAAGCCTTTCCACCATGTACATGATGGTAACGCCTGTTTTCTTTTTGCCTTGAAGGATCGCATAATGGATCGGCGCGCCGCCTCTTAGTTCTGGCAGGAGCGAGGCATGAACATTGATACAGCCAAACTTAGGTTCATCGAGTAATCGCTTTGGTAAGATTTGTCCAAATGCCGCTGTGACGATTAAATCCGGCTGTAATGCAAGCACCTTATCAATTTCTTCATCAAGGCGCACCTTTTCAGGCTGCAACACAGGAATGCCGTGCTTTAAGGCTTCCACTTTTACAGGAGGCGGTGTGAGCACTCGTTTTCTTCCTTTTGGGCGGTCTGGCTGCGTGACAACCCCTACCACTTCGTATCCTTCTGTTATCAGTGTTTGCAGCACAGGTACTGAGAAATCAGGGGTTCCCATAAATACGATACGTGCCATTTTCTTCACCCTTCCATTTCCGCAAGTTCTTTTTCTGTATACGTTTCAATGATTTTTGACGTAAATAAAATGCCGTCTAAATGATCAATTTCGTGCAATAAAGCTCTTGCTAAAAATCCGTCTGCTTCTATTGTAAATGGTTTACCTTTCTTATCAAAGGCTTTTACCTTCACATAGTTCGGTCTCTCTACAGTGCCGTATAAAGATGGAAAGCTCAGGCAGCCTTCAATATCTGTCTGGCTTCCTTCTACTTCAAGCACCTCGGGGTTCACTAAGTCAATTCTGCCAGATTCTTCTCCGATATCTACAACAGCGATTCTTTTTGAAATACCGATTTGTGGTGCTGCTAGTCCAACTCCATCCAGCTCAAGCATTGTATCATACATATCATCCAGCAGTTTTTTAAGCTTTTTATCGAACGTCTCGACGCGCTCTGTCTTTTGTTCAAGCACTTCTGCCGGATGTATGACTATTGGTTTTACTGCCACTTACAGCCCTCCGTTTTACATCATCATATATGGATTCATATCTATTGAAATCATCAATTGTTTTTGTTCCATTTCCTTTTGATAATGGTCTTGTATTTTCCGTAGTAAACTTGCCAGTTCATTTTCCCTTTTGTATTTTATCACGCATTGATACCGATATCTATCTTTGATCTTAGCGATTGGCGATGCCGCTGGACCAAGGATTCGAGTATTCGGTGCACAGTTCATTTTTAGGAACTGGACAATTTGGTCAGTAACATGCGCTGCCTTCGTCACTTCTTCGTGTGACACTGTCACCATCGCCAAAAAGTAATAAGGCGGATAGGACTGGTGGCGGCGATGCAGCATCTCCTGTTCATAAAAGGCTTCGTAGTCATGCTGCTTCGTTAATTCAATACTATAGTGAGAAGGTGTATACGATTGAATAATAACCGAGCCCGCTTTTTCATGGCGCCCTGCCCTGCCGCTGACCTGCGTGAGAAGCTGAAATGTTTTTTCACTTGAACGAAAATCAGGGATGTGAAGGGATGTATCCGCACTGAGAACACCAACAAGTGTGACATCTGGGAAATCCAGCCCCTTTGCAATCATCTGCGTCCCGAGCAAAATGTCCGCTTCTTTATTGCCAAAAGACGTAAGAAGCTTTTCGTGAGCACCTTTACGAGACGTTGTATCCACATCCATTCGGATCACACGCGCCTCAGGCAACACCTTTGTCAGTTCCTCTTCTACTCGCTGCGTGCCAGTCCCAAAGTAGCGAATATGCTCACTGTGACATTCTGGACATTCAGAAGGTACTGGAGCTTCGTGACCACAATAATGGCACTTCAGCCGTTTTTGATAGCGGTGATAGGTGAGAGAAATTTCGCAATGAGGACATTGCTCCACATATCCGCAATCACGGCACATCACAAAAGATGAATAGCCTCTTTTGTTCAGAAATAAAACGGCTTGTTCTTTTCTTTCAAGCACTTCCTTTAACCTGATCATTAATTCTTCTGAGAACATGGAGCGGTTGCCATTTCTTAATTCTTCTCTCATATCAATTAACGAAACGTGCGGCAGCTGCTGCTGGTTGACGCGGTGCTTGAGCGACAGCAATGTATAAACGCCTTTTTTCGCACGTGCATAGGTTTCAAGTGAAGGTGTTGCACTGCCTAATACGACTGGACATTGATGCCGCACTGCTCGTTCAATGGCGACATCCTTGGCATGGTAACGAGGCATTTCTTCTTGTTTATAAGAGGATTCGTGCTCTTCATCTATAATAATCATGCCTAAATTTTCAAATGGAGCGAAAACAGCAGATCTTGCGCCAACGACAAGCTTGACTTCCTTGCGATGAATCTTCCGCCATTCATCATATTTTTCTCCTGTCGATAAGCCGCTGTGAAGAACAGCCACATTTGAGCCAAATCGTTCTTTAAATCGCTGCACCATTTGAGGGGTTAATGAAATTTCAGGAACTAAAACGATCGCTTCTTTCCCTTTTTGAAGAACATGATCAATTGTCTGCAAGTAAATCTCCGTTTTGCCGCTTCCTGTCACTCCGTGCAGCAGAAAGGTTTCGTGCTGGTCCTCACTGACTGCTTGATGAATATGTTTTGCCGCCTCTGTTTGCTCAGGCGTGAGATCAAGTGATGCAGATGGTGTAAACTCCCGGTCACGGTAAGGATCCCGGTAGACCTCTTCATAGCTTTCTGTTAACAGCCCTTCTTGAATAAAGGTTTTAAGCGTTTGAGAACTCGCGCCTGTTTGCTGCTGCAAGTCTTTCGCTAAAAAGGTTGTCTCTCCCGCTTGAAGCAAGTAAGAGATCAGTGCCTTTTGTTTTACCGCATTTTTTTTTAGCTGCTGCTGCTTTTCTTCAAGTTTTTCTTTCGATACAGCCAACTGGAGCACGCGGACCTTTTTCTTTCCAGATTTTTGCGAGACATGGTATCTCACCTCTAGATGACCTTTTTGGACATGCTTTTGAATCTGTTTTAATTGTTCAGCCGGGATGTCAGCATAAAGAATGCTCTCTCGCTGACCGAAAAGCTCTTTCAATGACTGCGGAAGTTCTTCCTCTGATAGCACCTGTATTTCTTTTTCATACTTTGCCTTCATGGCTGCGGGCAGCATCGATTGAAGTGCCGTAATATGATAGGACAATGTTTTTTCCGTCAGCCAGTGGGAAAGCTCCAGCAGCTCATCTGTCAGCACAGGTGATAAATCAAATAAATCGACTATCTCTTTGATGCTTCCTGTCTTGATGTCTGTTTCCTCTTTGACTTTTGTCACAAACCCTTGAATCTTCCGCGTGCCAAAGGGAACGACCACCCTCATTCCCGCTTTGACGAGATCTTTGAATCGATCTGGTACACGGTAATCAAATGGCCGGTCAATGGCTTTCGTTGTGACATCTACAATGACTTCAGCAATCATGCGCGATCACGCTCTTCTGGAAGCAGCTGTATTGCCTCCTTTAAAATTTCAAAAGCGAGGTCTTTTTTGCTCATCATCGGCAGCTCTTTTTTCGTTCCATCTGCTTTGATGATCGCTGCCACATTGGTATCTGTGCCAAAGCCTGCACCTTCTTTTGTAACGTTATTGGCGACAATCATATCTAGATGCTTGGATTCAATTTTCTTTTTCGCATAATATTCTACATCCTGCGTTTCAGCTGCAAAACCGACCAGCACTTGATGCTCTTTTCTTTTCCCCAGCTCTTTTAAAATATCTTTTGTCCGGGTGAATTCAATGTCCAGAGCGCCGTCCTGTTTTTTCATTTTATGAGCATATGTCGTGACAGGGGTGTAATCGGCGACAGCTGCTGATTTAATGACAAGATCTGCTTCTCCGTATACATCTAGCGCAGCTTGATACATATCTTCAGCTGATTCAACGTGCACTACATGTACATGGTCAGGTTCAGTTAAAGAAACAGGTCCAGAAATCAGCGTAACATCTGCCCCCATTTGCTGAGCAGCCTCTGCGATCGCATAGCCCATTTTTCCACTAGAACGATTTGTAAAGAATCGGACAGGATCGATGACTTCACGTGTAGGACCAGCTGTCACCACGACTTTTTTTCCTGAGAGCGGTAAGCTTTTTGGCTCATCAAAAAAAGCACGGATGTGTTCCACAATTTTTTCAGGCTCTTCTAATCGCCCTTTTCCAATGTATCCGCAGGCTAAATAACCTTCACTTGGCTCAATAAACCGGTAGCCTTCTTCATATAATGTGCGAATGTTCCGTTTCACAGCCGGGTGATCGTACATATGCACATTCATCGCTGGAGCGATCCATACAGGCGCTGTTGAAGCAAGCAAAGTCGTCGTCAGCATATCATCTGCAAGTCCAGCGGCCATTTTACCAATCGTATGTGCTGTTGCAGGGGCAACAAGAATGAGATCGGCCCAGTCAGCTACGTCAATATGCGCAATGACTCTTGGATTGTTTTCTTTGAATGTATCTACATATACCTCATGCCTAGACAGAGCTTGGAAGGTTAGCGGAGACACAAACTCACGAGCAGATTCCGTCATAATCACTCTGACATTTGCGCCTGCTTGTACGAGTTTACTAGTAAGTGCTGCTGCTTTATATACGGCGATTCCTCCGCTGACACCGAGCAAAATATTTTTTGACTGTAACATTTGTTTGTCCCCCTTAACGGCCTTTTTCACAAATTCGTCTACAATTCAAAAAAGTCAAAACCAATCATAGTTTTGACTTTTTTGAACGTATCGTATCTGCATTGCAGAAGCGATGTGTTATTCTTGATCCTCTTTTTCAAATGTCAAAAGACCAGCGTCGATTTCTTCTAGTGCTTTGCCTACGAATTTGTAAGACTTTGTGTTTTCAATCTGCTGATCTTGGTGGATCTGCATTTCACGTGCACGGCGTGCAGACACTGTTACAAGTGTATATTTTGAATCAAGTTTGTTCATCAATGAGTCAATTGAAGGATCTAACATGGTTTATTCTACCCCCAGCATTTTTTTATATCTCGGTGCGACTCTGTCTCTGCGCAGGTGTTCTGCAAGGACGATCGCTTTGATTCTTTCACAAGCCAGCTCGACATCATCGTTTTCAACGACATAGTCGTAAGCATCCATCATTTCAATTTCTTCTTTCGCAGCGGCCATTCGGTTTCGAATGAGCTCTTCAGACTCTGTACCGCGTGTAATGATGCGGTTTTGAAGTTCTGAAAGGCTAGGCGGTGCTAGGAAAATAAAAAGACCTTCCGGGAATGCTTCTCTTACTTGAAGTGCACCTTGCACTTCAATTTCAAGGAAAACATCTTTTCCTTCGCTTAATGTCTGTTCTACATAGTCAACAGGCGTTCCGTAGTAATTCCCGACGTACTCTGCCCATTCTAACAGCTTTTTGTTTTCAATCATATGTTCAAATTCTTCCCTGGTTTTAAAGAAATAATCGACACCATTTCTTTCACCTTCACGCGGTTTGCGTGTCGTCACAGAAATAGAGTATTCAAATTTCGTATCTTCCTGGGAGAAAATGGCTTGTCTGACCGTTCCTTTTCCAACTCCCGAAGGTCCAGAGAGAACGATTAAAAGTCCTCTTTCTTTCATAATGGCGTATTACCCCTGCCCTTCATCTATGATTTCTTCTTTTACAGAAAGTCTTTGCGCGACAGTCTCAGGCTGAACGGCAGATAAGATGACATGGTCACTGTCCATAATGACAACAGCACGGGTTCTTCTTCCGTATGTAGCATCTATGAGCATGCCTCGATCTCTTGCGTCTTGTATCATTCGTTTAATCGGTGCTGATTCCGGACTGACGATCGAAATCATCCGATTCGCTGAAATGATGTTTCCAAATCCGATATTGATCAACTTTATGGTCATCTTCTTTCGTCCCCCTGTAATATAAACGTCTCTAGTCTCGCCGAAAGAGACGCACTGTAAACAGCATACACAATGACTATTCTATATTTTGCACTTGTTCTTTTATTTTTTCAATAGCACTTTTCATTTCAACCACCAGCTTTGTTAAATGATGATGGTTCGCTTTTGATCCAATGGTGTTCACTTCACGGTTGAGCTCCTGTACAAGGAAGTCAAGTTTCCGGCCGGCAGCACCGCCTTGCAGCAAGATTTGCTGAAACTGCTGAAAATGACTTTTTAATCTCGTGATCTCTTCTGTAATGTCACACCGGTCAGCAAAGATGGCTGCCTCTGTAGTCAGTCTGCTCTCGTCAAGCGCCTCTCCGATCCATTCTTGCAATCGCTGATTCAATCGTTCTTTGTACTGACTCACAACCTCTGGTGCAAAGACTTTGATTTCTTCTGTATAGGCCTCTAGTTCAGAAAGCCTCAGTTCACAGTCTTTTTGAAGGGATGCTCCCTCTTGCTCTCTCATGAAGCAAAGCTCCTTGACAGCAGCCTCGCAAGCTTCCATCAGCAGCTGCTCTAACTGTTCATTTCGGCTGGCTGACTCTTCCACCTGAACGGCAAGCTCCAGCCCCAGTAAGTCATGTGCATGCTGAATGCCTGAAATGTGATAGCGTTTCTCGAGGTCTTTTGCGGCTTTCATGTATTCATCAAGCAGCGGCCAGTCGATCTGTAAGGACCGGCTTGCTAGTTTACCGCCTTCAATCGTGACAAACAGCTCAATTCTACCGCGCTGCACGTGACGAAGAATAATCTTTTTTAATGTATCTTCGAAATATAAAAGCGGCCTCGGCAAACGGGCATGAACCTCTTTAAAACGGTGATTGACCGATTTTAGCTCAACTGACACTGTCAGTTCTCCATCCGTTTTACTCGCTTGGCCGAATCCCGTCATACTGCGTATCATGTTAAAACACCCAATTCTTTCATATTAATAAAATGAAAAAGGTAATAGCAGACACTATTACCTCAAAATTATACCATAATCAATTATTTTTTTCTTGTCAAAAGTGATCCTGCCAGTAAAAAAGTTGGCAGTGCAGACATCCCGATGATCAGCAGCCAATCAATTGGTGCAACCGCGACCGTTTTGAAAATCGGCTGAAGCGGCGGGTAATAAATGACCACAAGCATGAGCAAAAGTGATGACAAAACCGCACCGATCAAATAAAGGTTCCCAAATGGATTACGTTCAAAAATGGACCGTTCACTGCGGCAGTCAAATACATGAATGAGCTGCGCCAAAACAAGCGTACTAAATGCGACAGTCTGTGCATATTGCAGGTTGTTTGGATCGCGGTGATACACAAATATAAATGCCAAAAGGGTCGCAAGTCCGATGAGGAAGCCTCTTGAAATGACCTTCCAGCCAAGCCCTCTAGCAAAAATGCCCTCTTTCACATTCCGCGGCTTTCTCTTCATGACATCGCCTTCTGGCTTATCCATGCCAAGTGCCATAGCCGGCAGACCATCTGTGACAAGGTTTACCCATAAGATTTGTATAGGAACGAGCGGCAGCGGCAGCGCGAGCAGCATCGCAAACAGCATGACCAAAATTTCTCCGACATTTGATGCCAGCAAATAACGGACAAACTTACGAATGTTTTCATAAATATTCCGGCCCTCTTTAATGGCGGATTTTATGGTCGCAAAGTTGTCGTCAAGTAAAATAAGAGAAGACGCTTCTTTGGCTACGTCTGTTCCAGTGATGCCCATGGAGATACCGATATCTGCTTGTTTAATAGCAGGCGCATCATTGACCCCATCACCTGTCATCGCCACAACATGCCCATTTTTTTGATAGGCTTTGACAATTCTCAGTTTATGCTCAGGGGAAACCCGGGCAAAGACGTATACATTTTCAGCCGTTTGCTCAAGCTCTTTGTCGCTCATCTGATCAAGCGCTTTCCCGTCGAGCACCTGTCCTTGCTTCGGTAAAAGGCTCAAGTCTTTGGCGATCGCTTTGGCCGTTTCTACGTGGTCGCCTGTAATCATGACCGTTTTAATCCCGGCATCCCGGCACTCTTTAATCGCTCGTCTGACTTCAGGACGCGGTGGATCGATCATGCCCTCTAACCCGATAAATGTTAAATCGGTTTCAGCCTGCTTTACAGAGGTGATTTTTTCTGTCAGACCGACTTTTTTATACGCAATGGCAATGGTTCTAAGCGCCTGTCTTGCTAACCCTTGAATCGCAGCTTCTGCTTCTTGCCTATGAGTTGCTGAAAAAGAAGCTGTGCGTCCGCCGTGCATGATATGACTTGAACGGTTCATTAGTACATCCGGCGCACCTTTTGCAATGACATACCGCTCTTTTTGATTCGTTTCAACGACGACTGACATCATCTTTCTTTCTGAGTCAAAAGGAAACTCCTCAATGACATGAAATCCAGCTTCAATGAATTGCTCTGTAAAACCCGCTTTACGTGCTGCGGTAAGAAGCGCCCCCTCTGTCGGATCGCCATCAAGCCTCATCTCCCCGTCTTTTTCAACAATGGTCGATGTATTACAAAGCGCCCCGTATAATAACACCTTTTGCAGGCTTGGGTGCTTGTCGGCATGGACGATTTCTCCGTTTAAGGTAAAGTCACCGGATGGCTCGTAGCCTGTGCCAGAAATATTCCACGTTTTCCCCTCTGCCCATACATGAGTCACGGTCATTTTATTTTGCGTCATCGTTCCTGTTTTATCTGAGCAAATGATTGACGCGCAGCCGAGTGTTTCCACAGCCGGGAGCTTTCTGACGATCGATTTCTGTTTGATCATCCGCTGCACCCCTAGGGAAAGTGCGACAGTGACAATCGCCGGCAGTCCTTCCGGAATTGCCGCAACAGCAAGAGATACTCCCGCTAGGAACATATGATACAATTCATGTCCTTGCACAACACCGAGAACAACAACGAGCACCGTTAAAAATAAAGCAGCCACAATCAGAATTTTCCCGAGCTGCTCGAGACGCCTTTGCAGCGGCGTTTCCATATTACCTGCTGCATCCAGCATACCGGCAATTTGTCCCATTGCCGTATTCATTCCTGTACCAATGACAACCCCTACGCCGCTTCCTCTAGTAACAAGCGTCCCCATAAAGGCCATGTTCGTCAAATCTCCAAGTGAGACATGGCTGCTTGAAAGAGGACTTGCGTGTTTGACCGCTGGGATAGACTCGCCAGTGAGAGCGGACTCCTCAATTTCTAAGCTCTTTGTTTCTAGTAATCTAATATCTGCCCCAATCCGGTCTCCGCTTGAAAATTTCACAATATCCCCTGGCACGAGATGTTTAGACGGGATCTTGACCCATTCATTATTTCTCCTTGCATATACATGCGGAGTTGATAATTCTTTTAACGCTTGAAGGGATTTTTCCGCCCGGCGCTCTTGATAAAAGCCGAGTACACCATTAATCAAAACAATGGCTACAATCGCAACAGCATCAATGTATTCTCCTAAAAAGGCAGAAATGATTGTTGCTGCAAGCAAGATTAACACCATGAAATCTTTAAACTGTGCTAAAAAAATGATCAGAGCCGACGCCTTTTTTCCTTCCTGCAATTCATTTGGCCCGTGTTTTTCAAGCCGCTTTTGTACATCTTTTTCTGACAGTCCGTCACCTATCGATGTATTCATGGTTTTTAATAAATCGGTTTGGTTCAGTTCATGCCAATTCATTTGACCTCGTCCACTCCTCTTTTGTTCTCTCTCATATGCAGTGTTCTATAAGCCAGTTTATTCAGACTCGTCCTAAATCATGCTATAATAATAAGACTGCCTAAAGAACGAGAAAACGGAAGTTCTTTCAGTAGATTTGTGTGAAAGAAGAGGGTGTATCCAACATGTCATTTGACGGCATTTTTACATATGGTATGACAAATGAATTGCAAGAGACATTAACTGGCGGGAGGATTTCTAAAATCCATCAGCCATATAAGCATGAGCTGATTTTTCATATTCGGGCAAACGGGAAAAATCATAAGCTCCTTTTATCGGCTCATCCGAGCTATGCGAGAGTGCAGCTCACTGAGCATCAATACGACAATCCAAGCGAGCCGCCAATGTTTTGTATGCTCCTTAGAAAGCATCTTGAGGGCGGCTTCATTGAACGTTTTGAACAGATTGGATTTGACCGGGTGATCGTGCTTCATGTGAGAAGCCGAAATGAAATTGGTGATGAGCAGACGCGTAAGCTTTACATTGAAATCATGGGACGTCATAGTAATTTCATTCTGGTAGAGGATGGAACGCAGCAGATCATTGATGGTTTGAAACACCTTTCTCCATCTGTGAACAGCTATCGAACGGTGCTCCCTGGTCATGAATACCTTCTGCCGCCTGCGCAGCAAAAATTGAATCCTTTTGACGTGACAAAGGATGATATTTTGAAGCATTTACGCTTTCAAGAAGGAAAGATCGCAAATCAAATTGTCGATACCTTCTCTGGGGTTTCTCCGCTGTTTGCAAAGGAAGTTGTACACCGGGCCGGTCTTGCCAATCAAGAAACGATTCCAAATACACTGCTCGACATGTTCCAGCTCATTCGCATGCATTCTTTTACACCGCAGCTCACAAGAAAAGATGGAAAAGAGTATTTCTATTTATTAGAGCTTCAGCATGTCCATGGCGAGATGAAGACATTCGACTCACTCAGCCAGCTGCTTGACCGCTTTTATTTTGGAAAAGCTGAGAGAGATAGAGTCAAACAGCAGGCAGCGGACCTTGAACGGTTTGTCATAAATGAAAAAAAGAAAAATGAAAACAAGCTGAAAAAGCTAAAAAGAACCCTTGAAGAATCTCAAGATGCACACAAATATCAGCTCTATGGTGAGCTGTTAACAGCCAATTTATATGCGATTAAAAAAGGGGATAAAGAAGCGACTGTCATCAATTATTACGATGAAGACGGCGGAGAAATCACGATTCCGCTCAAAACAAACAAAACCCCTTCTGAAAATGCCCAGGCATATTTTACAAAATATCAAAAGGCAAAAAATGCTGTAGAAGCTGTAAATGAACAAATTAAGCGGACACATGAAGAAATTGCTTATTTTGAAGAGCTGATTCAGCAGCTGTCCTCTGCTTCACCGAAGGATTTGGAGGAAATGAGAGAAGAGCTTGTTGAAGGAAAATATTTGCGCGCCAAACAAAAGCGTCACGCCAAAAAGAAAAAACCGGCGGCCATTCAGCTCGAAACGTATGAATCGTCCCAAGGCATACCAATTTTAGTCGGAAAAAACAACAAACAAAACGAGTATTTGACTACAAAGGCAGCTGCTCGTGATGATATTTGGCTGCATACAAAGGATATTCCTGGATCACATGTCGTTATCCGTCACCAAGCACCTGATGAACAAACGCTGCTTGAAGCGGCTCAAATTGCCGCCTATTTTTCAAAGGCAAAAGAGTCCAGCTCCGTACCTGTCGACTATACAAAAATCCGGCATGTGAAAAAACCAAACGGAGCAAAGCCTGGCTTTGTTACGTATGATCAGCAGCAAACATTATTTGTCACACCTGACGAAGATCTTGTGCTCAAGCTGAGAAAATAAATAAAAAAAGCCGATAAAATCTCCTGTAAGGATTTTATCGGCTTTTTCTTTGTCGTTTTTTTCTTTCGATGTAAAGGGCATCAAGTGCGTCAATATCCTCTTGTTCAAGCAAGGATTCAATTGCCGCAGCCAGCTGTTTTGTCCGGGCGGGGCTAGCACCGCTTGTAGAGACTGAAATCGTCACTTTTCCTGCTTTGACAACCTTCGGCACCATCACATTGCCGAGCTCAGATTGGCTCACACAATTCACGAGCTGGTGAGGCTGCGCTGTTTGTGCAATCCATTCATTTACCGAAGGGTCGTTTGTAGCAGCTACAATGAAAAACGCATCCTTCAAATCTTCAGCGCCCACCTTCTTTTCCTTCCAATTCAATGCGTATGTATCAATGAGGCACGCCATCTCTTCAGAAAGATTAGGACTCACAACAGTTATATGGCAAGACTCCGTACACAATGCCTTTGCTCTTCTTAATGCGACAGATCCGCCGCCGGCGATGACCACTTGTTTATTGGTTAAATCAAGATGGACTGGAAGCATGGCTTTCTCCTCGGAAACGAAACGCATCGTCTTTGTTTAAAATGGTTTCTTGCACGCGGTCAATATAAGCCGCTTTGACATGCGGATGAAAGCCAATATACCGGCATACCCGGACATCTTTCAGCCGCGTTCTCGCCTGAGCAGCCTCACTTTCAATTTCTTTCATTAAAATCCCCGTAAACAGTAAGTAAGGAACGATATAAACAGGCCCATCGTCATCTTCTGATAAATGCGCGAGAACATCTCGATAATTTGGCTCACATGCTGTAATAAAACACGCAAGAACCTCTGCATGCGGAAGCAGGCTTCGGACATCGTCTGCAATGCCAAACACATCTCGCTTCACATCCGGATCAGAACTCCCGCGGCCAATTAAAAGAATCCGCGCGCGCTCGCCTTGATATCCTGCTTCTTTAATTCTTGCGGCAACCGCTTTTGTTACTTCTTGATTCACCCCGATCGGCTTTCCATATGTGACCTTCACTTGCGGGAAACGCGCGCGCACTTTCTCAATTTCGACCGGGATATCCGATTTGGCATGCATGGCAGTTAATAGGAGGAGCGGGACGATGGCAATGTGTGTCGCTCCTTTTTTCACACAGGCCTCAAATCCTTCTTCTATAGAAGGGTCCGTCAGCTCTAAAAAACAAATTTCTTGTATATCTGCTTTCACTAACGGCATACAGCTTTTCATAAAAGAAATGGCCTTATCTTGTGCTTCTTTCACCCTGCTTCCATGCCCAACATAAAGGACAGCTTGTTTCATGCGGCTCCTCCCTCTCACTTGTTTTCATCAGACGAAAAGACACGATGTATGCACGTGTCTTTTCTCTATCATTCTCATTTCTCGATTAATGCGGGTTCAAACCAGTTCAGCTTTTGATGAAAATGAACGACATCTCCAACAACAATTAAACTTGGATGCTCGATCCCTTCTTTTTCAACAGTTTCGGACAGTGTCGCAACCGTGCAGCAAGTTGTCTTTTGCCTTGTTGTGGTTCCCCAGTGTATAAATGCAGCGGGTGTTTTTGGGTCCCGTCCATTTTTTAAAAGCAGGCGCTGCACTCTTTCCACGTTTTTGACACCCATGTAAATCACAAGAGTATCAATCCCTGTAGCCAGCGCCTCCCACTTTTCTTCAAAATGTTCATCCTTTTGATAGTGGCCCGTGACAAAAGCAACATTTGAGCTGAATTCACGATGTGTCACAGGGATGCCCGCATAAGCAGCCGCTGCAATCCCAGAAGTAATTCCTGGGACGACCTCATACGGAATTCCGTGCTCAGCTAAGCATTCGATTTCTTCACCGCCGCGGCCAAAGACAAAGGGGTCGCCGCCTTTCAGCCGAACGACAACGTTCCCTTCCTTTGCATGAGCCACAAGCGCTTCATTGATGGCTTCCTGCCTCATTGTATGATGATTTGGCAGTTTGCCGCAATAAATCAATTCCGCCTCCGGTTTGGCATGGGCGAGAATGTCTTGATTGACAAGACGATCATATAAGATGACATCTGCCTGCTGTATCGCCTTATGGGCCTTTAATGTGATTAAATCTGGGTCACCGGGTCCAGCACCCACAATGTATACTTTCCCCATCTTGCTTTTCTCCCCCTGCCATCAGGCGATTATTTCGTTGTTCCTTTTACATAATCAACAAGACGCTGTTTGGATTCCTCACGGGATAATTCCCCTGTATCTAATACGAGCTCAGGCGCAGCGGGCTCTTCATACGGTGAATCGATTCCAGTGAAAAACGGAATTTCACCGTTTCTGGCCTTTTTATATAACCCTTTTGGATCACGCTCTTCACACACGTTCAGATCACATTTGACAAACACTTCGTGAAATTCTCCCTCTTCGACCAACTGTCTGACAGTGTGGCGGTCTTCTTGAAATGGAGAAATAAAAGCAGTGATGACAATCGTTCCTTGCTCCACAAATAATTTCGCCACTTCTCCGATCCGGCGGATGTTTTCTTTTCTGTCATCATCTGAAAACCCTAGATCTTTATTGAGTCCGTGCCGCACGTTATCGCCGTCAAGAACTGTGACTTGGTAACCTTGTTCAAACAGCTCTCTTGCAGCTGCATTCGCGATCGTTGATTTACCTGACCCGCTTAGACCTGTAAGCCAGATAATGCCGCTCGTATGATTGTTTTTTTGTTGATATTCTTTTTTTGTAATAGATGAATCATGCCACACGATATGTTCGTTGCTCATGTCATACCCTCCCGTTAAGATACCGTCGTTTTTAATCCTTCAATTAATGTTTCAATGACTTCTTTTCGGCTGAACGTGCTTGGTGGTAATTCACCGTTTCTCAGCATTGTTCGAACCTTTGTACCTGAAAGAATGACATGCTCGCTTTTGTCGTGAGGACACGTTTTTGGAGTGGCCATCGCTTCACATGTATTACAGTAGAAGCTGTGTTCAAATTTTAATGGAGTAATGCCGATTTCTTCGCTTGTAAATTGATCAAATAGTTCCTGCGCCTCGTATGTGCCGTAATAGTCACCAACACCTGCATGATCTCTTCCGACAATAAAATGGGTGCAGCCATAATTTTTCCGTACGAGCGCATGAAAAATGGCTTCCTTTGGTCCAGCATAACGCATTGCAGCAGGAAAAACACCTAAAAAGACGCGGTCTTTTGGATAATAACCGTCCAATAACACTTGATAGCTTTTCATTCTTACATCTGCCGGGATGTCGTCAGATTTTGTTTCACCGACAAGCGGATTTAAAAATAAACCATCGACTGTTTCCAGTGCTGTTTTTTGAATATATTCATGAGCACGATGAACCGGGTTTCTCGTTTGGAAACCAACAATGGTTTTCCAGCCGTTTTCTTTAAAATGACGTCTTGTTTCTTCTGGCTCATACGTAAATTGAGGGAATGGTTTTTCACTGCGTTTCGTCAGTGTAATTTTTCCGCCAATGTAAGTATCGCCGCGTTCAAATAATTTTTTCACGCCTGGATGATTGCGGTCATCTGTTTTATAGACATTCACCGCTTCTTTTTCCTTATCTGGTGTGTATTGATCCTCTACTTCAATGACCCCATATACAGTTCCATTGTAGGATAAGCGCACGATATCGCCTTGATGGATTTCCGCCGCCTTTTCTTTTGTCACTGGCAGTGTAATAGGAAGAGACCAAACGACACCACTTGCTAGCCGCATACTGCTTACAACTGCTTCATAATCAGCTTTTGTTAAAAACCCTTCAATTGGACTATATCCGCCAATTGCAATGAGTTCAAGGTCTGCAAAGGAAATCGCATCTAGTTCAATTTCCTTCGCAGCCGTGCTGAGATCATATTCTTCATTTACTCGATTAATTAATACGCCACCATGTGGTGTTAAACTCATTTGTTCATCTTCCTCTCAATGTTCATATTTATTAGATGTTAATAGTCGGATTTATGGTTAAATCCCGCCGCCCTGTTCATGAATAGAGCTGCTTTCATTTTTGACTGCTTTCATCAGACTCAGCGCACCAAGTGAGGCAAGCAGTACACTCATCATGATAAAGATAGAATAATAGTCTCCTTTTAAGAAAAGGCTCACAAGCAAATACGATAGGCTGAGTGATAAGAAAGGCGAGACCACCCATACTTTCAGCATTTTTTTCACAACATGTTTGTGAAAAATGTTAGGCCCGCCTTTTGCCATTCCAAGCCCGATAATAGACGAGGAGGTGATTTGCGTAAGTGGAACGGGCAGCCCAAAAATAGAGCTGACGATGACAAGCCCGGCACCGGTACTCGAAAGTAAAATCCCTTCACCTGTTTGATAGCGGGTAATTTTCTTTCCGTTTGTTTCCAGCACTCTTCTGCCTAGCAAGAGGGCCCCTGCTGCGACGAAGATTCCGCCGTAAAGTGTTCCCTGCCCAACTGACAAAACGCCTGAAGCGACGAGCGGGCCGACGGCATTTGCCACATTGTTCATACCGGCTGAAAATGCCTCTAAAAATCCGCTGAGAATTAATACGACAGATAAAATAGCTGTGCCTTTTTTAGACAGCTTCCGTTTAGGGAACATTCTGATGATTTTGACGACAGCAAAGGTAAAAAGAAAGGCGAAAAGCGGGATGATGACCCAAAATGCCACAATCATTAAAATGGATTTCACAAACAAAACTTTATATGCGACTGCCACACCAACCACAGCCCCTACTGTGACCTCACTTGTTGATAAAGGAATCGCCATCAGATTTGCTATGAAAAGTGATAGTGCAGCAGAACCAATGATAATACAAACGATTTCAAGTGTAATGACTGATTCTGGCATAATACCAGAGCTGATCGTTTTGACGACCTCACCGCCGCCAATCACTGAACCTGCTAAAATCCCAACTGCACAAAAACTGAGCGCATAAATGGGCTTTTGAATGGCACCTGATCCATACGCAATGCCCATAGAAGCAGCTGCTCCGCTTGCGCCTATGTTTAAAGCAAAGAATAGACTAAATAAAATTGCGGCGATTTCCATACATTATGCTCCCTTACTCATGTAATCCGCACTCTGTCTTTGCTGTGCCTGACCATCTGCCAGAACGCAGATCATCTGCAGTAAATGCTGGCTGTGTACACGGTGCACAGCCGATACTTGGATATCCTTGGTCATGCAGCGGATTATAAGTAAGTTCCTCTCTAGATGCATATCTCCATATGTCCTTCCACGTCCAATGGATGAGCGGACATACTTTCACTGATTTGAATTTTTCATCCTTATTTAAGAAATTCGTCCCTGCTCGTTTTGGTGACTGCTCTCTTCTTAAACCAGAAAGCCATGCTGGATAACCAGATAAGGCTTCTTGCAAAGGAATGACCTTACGCATATGACAGCAGCTTTGAGGATCAGTTTTCCATAATTGATCACCGTGCTGCTCATTTTGCTGTTCAACCGTCAGCTCAGGCGTTTTCAGTACAATATCTAAACCCGGATATCTTTCCTTTACCGCATCAATTGTGTCGTAAGTTTCTTTAAAATGCAGACCTGTATCTAAAAAGACAATTCTCGCATCTTTTTTTACTTTTGCAATCAGATCAATCAGAACGATGCCCTCAATCCCAAAGCTGCACGCATATACAAGCTGGTCACCATAATGACCGTACGCCCATTTCAGTACAGACAGGGCTCCTTTATACAAATCATCCTCTTGAAATGTAATGGACGGCTCTTGCCAATTTTCATAAGTTAACATGATTTCTCCCCTTCCGGAGTACCGCTCATATTGCTATTTTCCGCACTACTTTAATCTAATTTTTTCGTTTTTTTCCACTTGAATCACTTGACCGTCCTGAACAATTAACGTAATTGAACCGAATTTCATATCCCCAATCAGTTCTTGCATATGCTTTACTAAGTCCTCATCCTGATTTTGTTTCACTTCCATCTCCTCTTCCTCCTCACCGTTAAAATAAAAAAACTTTCTTTCAGTCCGAAAGAAAGATGAGGAAGCTCACAATTTCCTTATCTTTCAAAATAGAATCATTTTGCAGGAAGTAGCACCTTGCGAATCGCAGGTTGCCGGGTTTCATCGGGCCAGTCCCTCCACCTCTCTGGATAAGAGTTTCAATTTGTCTTAAATATTAACACAATTCAAACAAAAGTCAACCCGACTTTATTGATAGGATTAGTTTTTATTAAAATTTGAGTCTATTTTACTATTTTTACCCAAATAAAAAAGCCGTGCGGGCAGGCACAGCTTTAAAATTGTTAACGATGGACTTTGACTTTTCAGACCGTTTCTTCCATCCAAGATTCAGAGGAAGGGTCTTGTCTCCAGCGTTTTAGTTTGTTCATCGCAGACGGCTCAATCGCTTTCAGTTCAAGTGCCACGTCTGTCAATGTGTCATAGTCTGTCAGGGTGACATATGGAATATTTTTTTCTTGAAAAGCGGCCGCTGCTTTTGGCAGTCCGTATGTGAAGATTGCGGCAACTCCTAGTACCTCGCAGCCCTCAGCTTGAAGAGCAGCAACCACTTCCAGTACACTGCCTCCTGTGGAAATAAGGTCTTCGACGACGACAACCTTTTGGCCTTTCGATACGGCCCCTTCAATTTGATTTCCTTTGCCGTGTGCTTTCGGCTTACTTCTGACATAACACATCGGGATGTTCAAGCGGTCTGCTGCTAATGCCGCATGCGGAATGCCTGCTGTTGCAGTACCCGCGACAACCTCTGCTCCCTTGAAATGAGTGAGAATCAAATCTTTTAGACCTTCCGCAATGTCGTGTCTGACTTCTGGATATGATAATGTGAGACGGTTATCACAATAGATCGGTGATTTTATACCGCTCGCCCATGTAAACGGTTCGTCTGGTTTTAATGAGACCGCTTTGATTTGTAATAGATGTTTCGCGATTTTTGATTTCATCTGGCAGTCACTCCCACTCTTTCAAAATTTGATGATAGGCTTCTAATGGTTTATCAGCTTTTGTGATTGATCTTCCGACAACAATTTGTGAAACACCTTGCTCTTTTGCATAGGCAGGTGTCGCCACACGCTTTTGGTCATCGGTTTGATCATTCGGTAAGCGAATACCTGGCGTTACAGTGAGAAAGGAGGGTGAGATCTGTTCATGAAGTGCTTTAGATTCATGAACAGAGCAAACAACCCCGTCCAGCCCACTTTCATATGCTAATTGTCCGTACCGGATCACAGTCTCTTGCAGCGGACGGTCAATGAGTAACTCGCTTCTCATCATGTCTTCTGACGTACTAGTCAGCTGGGTCACTGCAATAATGCCCGGACGGCTTTGTCCAGCAGGAGTCCCGCTTTCAAGTCCCTCTAATGCAGCCTGCATCATTCGTTTCCCGCCAGCAGCATGCACATTGACCAAATCAACGCCAAGTGCGGCAAGCCGGTTCATCGCTTTTTGCACCGTTGTTGGAATGTCATGTAATTTTAGATCGAGAAAAATGCGGCAATTTTTTTCTTTCAGCGCTTCAAGGATGGCAGGTCCTTCTTGGTAAAACAGCTCCATGCCGACCTTCACAAATAATGGTGTCCCTTCAAAGGGATCTAAAAAGGCAAGCGCGTCCTGCCCTGATGGAAAATCAAGCGCGATGATGGGCAAGTGCTTCATGTTTCCAGCTCCTTCCGATACATTCCTCTACAGATGAATAACCATATGCTGCTAACACATTTGGCAGCTCTTCAATGATTTCCGGGCAAATAAATGGATTCACAAAATTGGCTGTACCGACAGCGACTGCACTTGCACCTGCTAGTAAAAATTCAAGTACATCTTCAGCACTTTGCACTCCGCCCATCCCGATAATCGGAATAGAAACCGCTTGACTCACCTCATGCACCATACGTACAGCGACAGGTTTGACAGCTGGTCCTGATAATCCGCCTGTTTTATTGGCAAGGATGGGTTTCCCCGTTTTTAAATCTAAACGCATCCCAATTAATGTGTTAATCATGGTGAGTCCATCCGCTCCAGCAGCTTCAATCGCTTGAGCAATTTCTACAATATTGGCTACGTTAGGTGACAGCTTGACATAGACAGGTACGGAAGAGACTTTCTTGACTGCTTTTGTCAATGATGCTGCCATATTTGGATCTGTACCAAAGGCGATTCCGCCGGTTTTAACATTTGGACAAGAAATATTCAATTCAAGGCCATGAACATTTTTTGCTCGGCTGATTTGCTTGGCTACTTCAACATAATCTTCAACCTGTGAGCCAGCAACATTCGCAATAATAGGCGTATCAAACTGCTCAAGCCAAGGCAGCTCATTTTCAAGCACACCTTTTAGACCTGGGTTTTGAAGGCCGATTGCATTGAGCATACCGGCCCCTGTCTCGGCTACCCTTGGTGTCGGATTGCCAAATCTCGGTTCAAGGGTTGTGGCTTTGATCATGATACCGCCCAGCAATGATAGGTCATATAAGGATGCAAATTCTCTCCCGAATCCAAAGCAGCCTGATGCAGGGATAATTGGATTCTTTAAAGATAATCCCGGTAACTCAACGTTTAGCATGACAATGCCACCTCCTCTGCTTTAAAAACAGGTCCATCAAGACACACTTTGACATAAGGTTTGTCGAGCTGATCGGTATGACAGACACATGCAAAGCAGGCACCAATCCCGCAGCCCATTCGTTCTTCCATCGAAATGTAGACAGGCTTATCAGGATACGTGTCTTTCAGCGCTTTTAGCATAGGTGTTGGACCACAGGAAAGCAGCACATCAAAGCTCAGGTTTTGCTCTTTTATCACATCTGTTACAAAGCCTTTAGCACCGTATGTGCCATCAACCGTTGCAATAAACGTATCGCCGAGTGCTTGAAATTTTTCCTCGTAAAATACATCCTTTTTCGACTGAAAGCCGAGGACATGCTTTACGATGACACCTTTTTTCGTTAAACGCTTGGACAGCTCATATAGAGGCGGTACGCCAATTCCGCCGCCGACTAGTAATGCCGTCTCTCCGGGCTTGACAACTGAAGGATCATACCCGTTTCCAAGCGGCCCTAATACATCGACTGATTCTCCCTCCCGCTTTTGAGAGAGGAGCTTTGTGCCCTCTCCCTCTGCGCGGTAAATGATGGTTGCTTCTTTTTGCTCGGCATGAATGTTGGCAATACTGATCGGTCTTCTCAGCAGCGGTGTCATCGATTCACTGACCTTTAGATGAAGAAATTGTCCAGCCGTTTGAAAGGAGTCCACAAGGTCACCTTTTAATGTCATTTCGTAAATATGATCAGCGATCTCTCGGTTCGAGACGACCGTCAAGTATGCTTTTTTCATATCGTTACTGTCACCTCAGCATTCGTTTTCACTTCTGGCATTTCATCCGCTCTAAATGTCATGCTCTCAAGCACTCTTAAAATGGCTTCTGCAGTATCTAAAGACGTTAAGCAGGCCACTCCGTTTTCAACAGATTCACGTCTAATTCTAAAGCCGTCTCTTGCCGGCTGTTTTCCTTTTGTTAATGTGTTGATCACGAATTGGGCTTCCCCGTTTCGAATGACATCAAGAAGATTTTTGCCTTCTTCTCCAATTTTGCCGACCACACTTGATGGAATGGAGGCTTGTTTTAAATAATTCGCCGTTCCTTCTGTTGCTAAAATATGATAGCCGATCGAATGGAATCTTCTTGCGATCTCAAGTCCTTCTTCTTTATCCTTATCAGCCACTGTCAGAAGAACTGTTCCGTCATTAGGGATTTGAATGCCTGATGCAATCAATCCTTTATAAAGGGCTTTTTCGATCGTGACATCTTTCCCCATGACCTCACCTGTTGATTTCATTTCAGGCCCGAGTGTAATATCCACTCTTCTTAATTTTGCAAAAGAGAAGACTGGAACTTTGACGTACACTCCTTCTTGCTCTGTATGAAGGCCTTCTTCGTAGCCATAATTTTTGAGCTTGTCTCCTAAGATGACTTTTGTCGCAAGGTTTGCCATCGGAATGCCCGTAATTTTACTTAAGAAAGGAACCGTCCGGCTTGATCTCGGGTTCACTTCAAGTACATACACTTCACCTTTTGATAGGACAAACTGAATGTTCAAAAGCCCAATAATGTTGAGTCCTTTTGCAAGCTTGATCGTGTATTCTGCGATCTTTGCTTTGATGTCCTCAGACAATGTTTGCGGCGGATAGACCGCAATCGAGTCACCAGAGTGAACTCCGGCTCTTTCAATGTGTTCCATAATGCCTGGGATTACGACAGTTTCTCCATCAGACACCGCATCTACTTCAATTTCTTTTCCTGTCAAATACTTGTCAATTAACACTGGATGCTGCGGGTTGACCTTCACCGCATTCTCCATGTAGTGAAGAAGCTCAGCTTCTTGATACACAATTTCCATCGCGCGGCCGCCTAATACATAGGAAGGACGGACAAGGACTGGGTAGCCGATTTGATTTGCAATTGCTACAGCTTCAGGCACAGACGTAGCTGTTTTTCCTTTAGGCTGCGGCACGCCGAGTGTTTCTAACGTTTGTTCAAACTTGTCCCGGTTTTCTGCGCGGTCTAGGTCTTCTAGAGAAGTTCCAAGAATTTTAACCCCTCTATTTGATAATTCATCTGCTAGGTTGATCGCCGTTTGTCCGCCGAACTGAACGACGACTCCTTCAGGCTGTTCAAGGTCGATGATATGCATGACATCTTCTACAGTAAGTGGTTCAAAGTAAAGCTTATCTGAAATACTAAAGTCTGTTGAGACCGTTTCAGGGTTGTTGTTTATAATGATCGCTTCATAGCCTGCTTGTTTAATTGCCCACACTGAGTGAACAGTCGCATAATCAAATTCAACCCCTTGTCCAATTCGGATAGGACCTGAACCTAATACGATAACGCTTTTCTTGTCTGTACGTTCTGATTCATTTTCATCTTCATATGTGCTGTAGAAATAAGGTGTCTCTGATTCAAATTCTGCCGCACATGTATCCACCATTTTGTAGACAGGTACAATGCCTGCTTCTTGTCTTAGCTTGTAGACATCCGCTTCGTTCATCTTCCACTCGCGGCTAATGTAGATATCTGAGAAGCCTTTTTCTTTCGCTTCTTTTAATACGTCTGTATTGCCTTTGTTTTCTTTTAATGTCTTCTCAAAGGCGATGATGCCTTCCAGCTTATGAAGGAAGAAGTAATCAATTTTTGAGAATTCATGTATTTGTTCGACTGTATAGCCTCTTCTAAGCGCCTCAGCGATATAAAATAATCGTTCGTCTCCCGCTTTGATAATCCGTTTTTCAAGCACTTCATTTGTGATGTCTGCTTCATCTTTTAATTCAATGTGATGCACATCGGCTTCAAGTGAACGTACAGCCTTTAGAAGAGACTCTTCTAATGTGCGGCCGATCGCCATGACTTCACCAGTTGCCTTCATTTGCGTACCAAGACGTCTGTTCGCAGATTCAAATTTATCGAACGGCCAGCGCGGTATTTTTGAAACGATATAGTCAAGTGCCGGCTCGAAGGCTGCATAGGTTTTACCTGTGACTGGGTTCATCATTTCATCAAGCGTTAAGCCGACAGCAATTTTCGCTGCCAATTTGGCTATTGGATAGCCTGTCGCTTTCGACGCAAGCGCAGATGAACGGCTCACACGCGGGTTTACCTCGATGATATAGTATTGAAAGCTGTTTGGATCAAGTGCCAGCTGAACGTTACAGCCGCCTTCAATGCCAAGTGCACGGATCAGCTTAAGCGACACATTTCGAAGCAGCTGATATTCACGGTCACTTAACGTTTGGCTTGGGGCTACAACAATACTGTCACCAGTATGGATGCCGACAGGGTCAAAGTTTTCCATGTTACAAACAACGATTGCATGGTCACCGCTGTCTCGCATGACTTCATATTCAATTTCTTTAAAGCCTGCAATGCTTTTTTCAAGTAAGCATTGTGTGACTGGGCTTAGCTTCAGACCGTTTTCAACGATTTCCTTCAGTTCTTGCTCGTTTGTACAAATTCCGCCGCCCGTTCCGCCTAATGTATAGGCTGGTCTGACAATGACAGGGAAACCGATTTGATCTGTAAACGCCATCGCTTCTTCCAGGTTATGAATGATTTCACTTTCTGGTACTGGCTCATTTAGTTCATTCATTAAATTACGGAATAAATCTCTATCCTCTGCTTTTTGGATGGCTGACAGCTTTGTACCGAGTACTTCAACGCCGCATTCAGCTAATACGCCAAGCTCTGACAATTCAACAGCAAGGTTTAATCCAGTTTGTCCGCCAAGTGTTGGCAAGATTGCATCAGGGCGTTCTTTTCGAATGATTCGTGTTAAAAATTCTGGTGTCAGTGGTTCGATGTATACCTTATCAGCCATTTCTGTATCTGTCATGATGGTCGCAGGGTTAGAGTTCACAAGAACGACTTCATAGCCCTCTTCTTTTAGCGCTAAGCAAGCCTGTGTACCTGCATAGTCAAACTCCGCTGCCTGACCGATGATGATAGGACCTGATCCGATTACTAAAATCTTTTTGATGTCTACGCGTTTTGGCATACTTCTTCCCCTTCTTTCTCAGTCGTATGAATCATTTCCATGAACTGGTCAAATAAGTAGTTTGCATCTTCTGGACCCGGTGATGCTTCTGGGTGGTACTGAACAGTGAATGCTGGTGCTTCTTTATGTGTTAATCCTTCAATCGTATTGTCGTTTAGGGCAATATGTGTGACTTCGAGCACATCTTCGTTAATACTGCTAACCGTGTAGCCATGGTTTTGAGACGTCAGTGTCACCTTGCCAGTTGCTAGTTCTTTCACCGGATGGTTTGATCCTCTGTGGCCAAATTTCATTTTTTCTGTGCTTGCACCGCACGCTAGAGCAAATAATTGATGTCCGAGGCATATACCAAAGAGCGGCACCTTTCCAATCAATTGCTGAATCATCTCAACGGCTTCCGGTACATCCACAGGATCTCCAGGTCCGTTTGAAAGCATGATGCCATCAGGCTTTAGCTGCAGCACTTCATCTGCAGTGATGTTGTATGGCACCACAATGACGTCGCAGTCACGTTTATTGAGCTCGCGCAAAATGCCGTGCTTCATGCCGAAATCGACAAGGACAATTCTTTTTCCTCTGCCTGGGCTTGGGTACGCATTTTTCACAGAGACTTGACTCACTTGATCTGTTGGCAGCTGCAATGTTTGAAGGCGGCGGACAACGTCTTCTACTTGTTCATCAGGTCCTGCAAATGCCCCTCTTAAAGTCCCTGCACTTCGAATCATTCTAGTCAGCTTCCGTGTATCGATTCCGCTCAGCCCCGGAATGTTTTTCATTTTTAAATATTCATCGAGTGAATATGAAGAGCGCCAGTTTGAGGGCTTTTCACAAAGCTCTTTCACAATCAGCCCTTTCACAAACGGTGTGATCGATTCAAAATCGTCACGGTTAATGCCATAGTTGCCGATAAGCGGGTAAGTCAGTGTGACAATTTGTCCGCAGTATGATGGATCAGATAAAATTTCTTGATAGCCCGTCATCCCTGTATTAAAGACGACTTCTCCGACTGATGGTTCTAAGCTGCCAAAGCCTGTTCCTTCGAATACTGTTCCGTTTTCTAGCACTAAGCGTCTCTTCATTTTACTAGTCTCCCCTCTTCATAAACGACTTTCCCAGATGCAAGTGTCATGACCGGCCATCCTGATACAGTCAATTTGTCAAACGGTGTATTTTGCCCTTTAGATAAGAAGCTTGTTTTATCGATTGCCATTTCTTTGTTTAAATCAATAAGTGTGATATCAGCTATGTGCCCTTCTTCAAGCTTTCCGTATGGAAGAGAAAATGCTTCTGCTGGTTTAATTGTCATATAATCAACGAGTTCTTTTAATGTCCATTCGCCTGTTTTGACAAATCGTGTATACAGAAGGGGGAACGCTGTTTCAAGTCCCACAATTCCAAACGGGGCACGCTGCATGGTTTCGTTCTTTTCTTCTTCTGTATGCGGCGCATGGTCTGTTGCGATGAAATCAATCGTTCCATCTAACAGTCCCTCGATCAATGCCTCGCGATCCTCTTTTCCTCTGAGCGGCGGGTTCATTTTATAATTTGTATCAAGACCTGGAATCTCCGTATCACACAACAGCAGGTGATGCGGTGACACCTCAGCCGTCACACGGATGCCTGCTTTTTTTGCATCGCGTACGACCCGCACAGATTCTTTCGTACTGATATGACATACATGATAATGACAGTTCGCTGCTTCTGCTAAAAGAACATCTCTTGCAATATGCACCGATTCACAGATCGATGGTATTCCGTTTAACCCATTTGCTTTTGAGAATTCTCCTTCATGAACGCATCCGCCGTAAATGAGCGAGTTATCTTCACAGTGTGCCACAATCGCTTGATCAAGACTTGCTGCCTGTTTCATCGCTTCGTACATCATGCCTGCTGTTTGGATGCCAACACCGTCATCTGTAAAAGCAAAGGCGCCTGCTTCTTTTAGTGCTGCAAAATCCGTCATCTCTTCCCCAATTTGTCTCGTTGTGATGGATGCGTATGGCAGCACTCTCACAGATGAGGTCTCTTCGATTCGATTCATCAGCCATTCCATTTGCTCTTTTGTATCTGGAACCGGCCTTGTATTCGGCATCGCTGCAATCGTCGTATATCCGCCTCTTGCGGCTGCTTTAGAACCTGTTTCAATCGTTTCCTTTTTCTCTCCGCCTGGCTCTCTTAAATGCACATGCAGATCAATCAAGCCTGGTGACACAAATAGCCCTGCTGCATCAATAACCTCTTCTCCGTCTTCTCTTTCTAGGTGACCGATCGCTTGAATCACTTTTCCTTTTACCCTAATATCCTGCTGCACTCTTTCACCTGTGCTTGTTAAGATAAAACCGTTTTTAATGAGATATGACATAGACAGAATCTCTCCCTTTTTGATGTAGTGTGCTATTTTGAAAAGCTCTTTTTAATACGGCCATTCGGATATAAACACCATTTTCCATTTGTTTAAAAATCCTTGACTGCTTGGACTCTACTAATGAATCATCTATTTCAACACCTCTGTTTACTGGTGCTGGATGCATAATAATCGCGCGTTCTTTCATTTTGTTTGCTCTGTCTACTGTTAATCCATAAGTTGATAAGTAATCTTCGCTGCCCATTTTTTCAGCGTGCCGTTCATGCTGGATTCTAAGCAGCATCACCACATCAGATTGTGCGATGGCTTCATCTACTTGGACATACGTTCCGTGAGGGTTTTGTTCATCCTGGAAGGAAGCAGGCCCTGAAAAGAGGACTGTCGCTCCCAGCCTTGAGAGAACCTCAGCATTTGATCTTGCCACCCTGCTATGTTTGATGTCTCCATGAATCGAAATCGTTAAGCCTTCAAAGCCGCCAAACTCTTCAAAGATGGTCATGAGGTCAAGCAGTGATTGGGTTGGATGCTGTCCGCAGCCATCTCCTGCATTGATGATCGGAATTCCAACCTTCCCAATCAGCTCGTTATAATATTCATCGGTGCTGTCTCTGATCACACATGCCTTTACTCCGATCGATTCGAGTGTTTTTACCGTATCGTAAAGTGTTTCGCCTTTTTGAACGGAGGTGCTTGCCACATCTAAGCTCAGGACATTCATCCCTAGTTTCTTCTCGGCTACTTCGAAGCTAAAACGTGTTCTTGTGCTTGGTTCAAAGAAAAGGTTTGCCACAAATTCTCCGGCTAATCCATGTTCTTGTTTCCCCTTTTTGAGTGCAGCTGCTTCTTCAATCAGCTGTAAAATCTCTTCTTTTGATAAGCTGCTCATTGTCGATAAATCATTCATTTTTTCTTCCCCCTCTAGTTTTTCATCACTTTCAGGTTCAAAAAAACCCTAAGCCTCGGCAGCTTAGGGTTCTCCAAAAGAAGCAGCGGCACTTTTGTGCATTCTGCTCCATTTAGAACCCTTGTCAGCCTCACTGGACTTCTTTTAAAAGGTTTTCTGTATTTGATTCATTTGAGTTGTCATCTTCTGCTTTTTGATGCGGCAGGATCAGATTTAACAGGACACCCGTAATCGCAGCAAGTGCCATTCCAGATAGGGTGAGATTGATTTGTTTCACCTCAATGAATGCCCCGCCAATCCCAATGACTAGGATGACTGATGCGATAATGAGATTACGCTTTTCTTCAAAATTCACTTTATGATCAATCAGAATTCTCAAGCCGCTTGAAGCAATGATTCCAAAGAGCAGGAACGAAACGCCTCCCATCACCGCGGACGGCACTGTACTGATTAATGCTGAAATTTTTCCTACAAAACCGAAGCAGATCGCAAACACGGCTGCTCCGCCGATGACGAAGATACTGAACACTCTTGTGATGGCTAGTACGCCAATGTTCTCTCCATAAGTTGTTGTTGGTGGTCCGCCAATAAGTGAAGCGAAGATCGTCGCCGCACTGTCTCCTAAAATGGAACGGTGAAGACCTGGTTTTTTAATGAAATCTTGTCCTACGACCTTACTTAACACCACTTGGTGGCCGATATGCTCAGACATTGTGACAAAGGCTACCGGCACCATCACTGTGAGAATGCTTAAGGTCACAGCAGGTGTATAGTCGACAAATGGCACGACGAAGTCTGGTACAGCAAACCATTTTGCGTCAATGACCGGCTGGAAGTTCACGATGCCTTGTGTTAAGGCAAAGAGATAGCCGCTGATGATGCCGATTAATACTGGGATTAAGCTAAGGAATCCTCTTAGGAAAATCATACTGATAATGGTGACAGCCAGTGTGAAGCCAGCGACCATTAAGTGCTTGAGGCTGTAAACAAGCTCGGTTGCATTCGGATCAACATACATCGCCATGTTGACTGCTGTTCCAGCGAGTCCGAGTCCGATGACCATAATGACTGGTCCTACGACAACCGGCGGCAGAAGCTTCATCAGCCAGCCTGTGCCGAGCCATTTAATGAATAGGGCGATGAGTGCATAAGCGACACCCGCCATGAAGGCGCCAACCATTGCGGCTCCAGGGCCGCCTGTTGCTTTAACATTCAGTATGGGGGCGATGAAGGCAAAGGACGATCCAAGATACGCCGGAATTTGTCCTCTTGTGATGATTAAGTAAACAATCGTTCCCACTCCGCTTGAGATGAGCGCGACGGCTGGACTCATATCAATGATTTTTGGTACAAGAATGGTCGCACCAAACATCGCAAACAAATGCTGCAGGCTAAGTGACAGCCATGTGAATGGTTTTGGGATATCTCGAATGCCTAAATTGGCTTTTTGCTGACTCATGATTTTCCTCCTAGATGTGTCCTTTTTCATTAAAAAAGCCTCTTTGCGAGTTTGCGCAAAGAGGCCTAGATAAGCCGGACACGTCATGTTGGCCGTGTGCTCGGTTTCTCTGTTATTGCCCTCTTTGCAAACTCTCTGGAATGCATTTAAAAAGGTTATTTTTCATATATAGCGACAAGGTCGTTTTGATCTACTTCATTGAGCTGAACCATGACTGTCTCTGCTTTTGAAGTCGGGATGTTTTTCCCGATATAATCCGCTCGGATCGGCAGCTCCCGGTGTCCCCGGTCGACGAGCACAGCCAGTTGAATGGAAGATGGTCTTCCTACATCCACAAGGGCATCCATAGCTGCTCTCACGGTTCTGCCTGTAAACAGGACATCGTCAACGACAATGAGTGTTTTGTCATTAATGTCAGCTGGTATGTCTGCACCCTTTACAAGCGGATCTTGGTTGTCTGTCTTTTTTGTCAGGTCATCACGGTATAGCGTAATATCAAGTTCACCTACAGTGACTGGATTCCCTTCAATTTGCTCGATGCGCTCTGCAAGGCGCTTTGCAAGATGTATGCCTCTTGTCTTGATCCCGGCAAGGATGACATCCTTCATCCCTTTGTTGCGCTCAATCATTTCATGTGCAATTCGGGTAAGCGCTCGTCTGATCGCTTGTTCATCAAGAATGACTGCTTTTTGTTCCATCTTTTACACCTCTTTTTGACAAATAAAAAGCCCCTTCTGCAAAGGGCAGAGAGGGGCGTTCATTTGTGCGTACGCGTGCACAAATTGATCCGTTATCCTTCTCAGCCTCTCTGGACTGTTTTAAAGAATCTCAATTTCTTCGTTTATTATTTCAAAAAAAGAACGGCCTGTCAATCGTTATTTCTTAATGAATCGATAAAGTCCTGCATATCAGCTGGAATTGGTGCTGTGAACTCGATATATTCTCCTGTTTTAGGATGATCAAATCCTAAAACACCTGCATGCAGCAGCTGTCCATTAAAATCGACTGTTTTTCTCGGCCCATATTTCGGATCTCCTGCAAGAGGGTAGCCGATATATTTCATATGAACACGAATTTGGTGTGTTCTTCCTGTTTCAAGGCGGCATTCGACAACTGTGAAGTCTTTAAAGCGTTCAATCACATCAAAGTGAGTAACGGCTTGTTTTGCATTTTCTTTTGTGACCGTCATGCTTTGGCGGTCTTTTTTGTCTCTGCCAATTGGTGCATCAATTGTGCCTGTATCATGCTGGATAATACCGTGGACAACAGCCGTATACTTTCTTGTGACAGTTTTAGCCACCAGCTGATTGACAAGTGACTCATGTGCCATATCGTTTTTAGCGACCATTAACAGCCCAGACGTATCTTTATCAATTCGGTGGACAATTCCAGGACGCATCACACCGTTAATCCCTGATAAGTCCTTGCAATGTGCCATCAGACCATTTACAAGCGTTCCTGACACATGACCTGGCGCTGGGTGAACGACCATTCCCCGTGGTTTATTTACGACTAACACATCTGCATCCTCATAATAAATATCAAGGTCCATTGGTTCTGCTTCTACATCTAGGGCTTCCGGATCTGGAATCTCCACTTTGATTTGATCTCCAGCTTGTACTTTGTAATTGGCCTTTACTTGTTTCCCGTTTACTTCGATCAGCCCATCTTTTACCCATTGCTGGACTTGGGTTCTTGACCATTCTGGTTCTGTCGTGCTTAGAAATTTATCTAGCCGTTCACTCGTTTGTTCTTCTGAAACGGCAATATTTACTTGATTCATGTAGTTGACTCCTTATTTTTCTTTCCATCTAACAGCATTTGAATGAAGAGCAGAATAACCCCTACACAGAGAGAAGAATCTGCAATATTAAAGATTGGATAGTGATAATCCCCAAATACGAAATGAGCAAAATCAACCACTTCCTGACGGAAAATACGGTCGATAAAGTTTCCGATCGCTCCGCCAAGCATTAAGGCCAGCGCTACCCCAAGCAGCTTGTCCTTTTGTCCATGTTTTTGTAAGTAATAAACAATTCCCGCAATAACAACGAGTGTGATCACATAGAAAAACCACATTTGCCCTTGGAGAATTCCCCATGCGGCTCCTGAATTACGGTGAGACGTGATATAAAAGAATCCATCAATGACTGGAACAGAATCACCGAGCATCATATTTTTGACAATGAGCCATTTTGTTAATTGGTCTAAACAAATGATAACGAATGCGATTATGTAATAGAACACACACGTTCCTCCATCTTCATACTTTGATCTTTAAGCATTTTATCAAGAAAACAGGAAGGAGTAAAGAAACTTTAGTTGACAGACAAAAACCTCCCTACATGTGGAAGGCTTCAAAATGAGAATCATTTGATTCGTAAGGATAAGGAGTGAATGCTTTTTTCTCGTATTGCTTATGATATAAAAAATCGTCAGCCGTGCGGGCGGTAGGAAGAATACTCATTTGTTCAAGCGGAATCACATCTCCTGTTGCCTCACATATGCCATAGGTTCCTTGTTCGATTTTTGCAATAGCGAGAGACACATCTTGCAGCTCTTCTTTGATGTGATAAAGAAGTGTGGTCGTTTTGACCTCATTCAATGTGACATGCTCAGCGGGTGAACGAAATGATGCGTATTCAAACAGTTTAGATTGCAGCTCTTCTTTCATTTGAAGGAGTTCCGTGTAAATCGTCTCTAGATCGCCATTCATGTCGCTATTTCAACTCCTGCCCTGTCGTGATAATCATATTGTTGCCCCGCCTGGTCACTTTAAAGCCATAAGATTTTTCCTTTCGTTCTAAACGCTGTCATTTTCTCATAAAAGAAAACGCCCCGCATATGACGGGGCGCCAGCTTGTGATATCGCATTGTTAATTTTGGTAATATTTCTCCACGATTTCAGCATTTTTCAGCGACAATGTTGGGTACTTCGGATTTGCACCAACGTCTTTTGAAATAATGCGGGAACGTTCGCACAGTTCTCCTTCTGCTTTTTGAACCACAATTCGTCCTGATGCATATTCAGGCGCTGATGTATCTGCATGCTGCTCATCTTCTACCGTTAATTCAGAGATGATAAAGAGCTGCTTCACATCTTCTTTAATGGATGCAAGAAGGTTTTTCACTTCATCTGTCGCATAAAGCGTCACACTTGCTTCAAGTGAACGTCCGATGACTTTCTCGTTACGCGCAATCTCCAGCGCTTTTAGCACATCATCACGTACTTCCATAAAGCGGTCAAATTTCGCTTCTGTCGCTTCAGCTTGAGGAACTAGCGCACCTTCTGGCATATCTGTTAACTGAACACTTGGCTCTTCAACAAAGCTTAAGTGGCTCCATAATTCATCTGCGGTATGCGGAAGAATTGGTGCAGTCAGCTTCACTAAAGCCATTAATGTTTCGTAGAAGACCGTCTGCATGCTGCGGCGGTCTGGATGATCGGCATGCTCAATGTAGACGACGTCCTTTGCAAAATCGAGATAGAAAGAGCTGAGCTCAATCGTACAGAAATTGTGAATCGCATGATACACGACCGCAAATTCGTAATCATCATAAGCTTTTTTCACTTTATCAATCAATTTGTTTAATTTGATCATGATGTATTGATCGACTTCGCGAAGCTCTTCTACCGGCACGGCATTAACTGCTGGGTCAAAGTCAAATAGGTTTCCATGCAGGAAGCGGAAGGTGTTACGGATCTTACGATAGACTTCTGCTACTTGTTTCAAAATATCATCAGATACTGGATGATCGGCTTGATAGTTGACTGAAGATACCCAAAGTCTTAGAATCTCTGCACCAAGCTGCTTCGCAACCTTCGTTGGATCAATCGTATTGCCTAATGATTTACTCATCTTACGTCCTTCTTTATCAAGCGTAAAGCCATGACTTAGGACACCTTTATAAGGTGCTTTTCCAGTGACAGCAACTGCTGTTGATAAAGAGGAGTTAAACCAGCCGCGATATTGGTCAGAGCCTTCAAGGTAAAGATCTGCCGGACGGACTAGGTCGTCTCTTTCTTCTAAAACGGCTTGGTGAGAAGAACCGGAATCAAACCATACATCCATGATGTCCTGCTCTTTTGTGAATTCACCATTCGGGCTGCCTGGATGTGTAAAGCCTTCTGGCAATAGCTCTTTTGCTTCTTTTTCAAACCAAATATTCGAGCCATGCTCTCTAAATAATTGAGATACATGCTGAATGGTTTCGTCCGTGATGATCGGCTCACCATTTTCCGCATAAAAGACCGGAATTGGAACGCCCCATACACGCTGTCTTGAAATACACCAGTCACCTCTGTCACGCACCATATTGAACAGGCGTGTTTCTCCCCATGCTGGAACCCATTTCGTTTCTTTAATATTGTCTAATAACGCTTCTCTAAAATCTTTAATGGATGCAAACCACTGAGCTGTCGCACGATAAATCGTTGGTTTTTTCGTTCTCCAGTCATGCGGGTAGGAGTGCGTGATAAAGTCGAGCTTTTTCAGCGCGCCTTTTGCTTCAAGCTGTTCTGTGATGGCTTTATTGGCATCCTCGTAGAATAGTCCTTCAAAACCAGGTGCCTCATCTGTCATCACACCTTTTTCATCTACTGGACAGAGCACATCAAGACCGTATTTCATACCGACAATAAAGTCATCTTCCCCGTGGCCTGGTGCTGTGTGAACACAGCCAGTTCCCGCATCCGTTGTCACGTGATCGCCAAGCATCACAAGAGAATCTCTATCGTAAATTGGATGTGCTGCAACGATTTTATCTAATTCTTTACCTTTTAATGTTTTCACAACTTCGTATTCTTCAAAGCCGAGTGTTTTTACTACTTGTTCAACCAGTTCAGATGCAACGACATAACGCTCAGCACCGACTTGAAGAACACTGTACTCTAAGTTTGGATGAACACAAATGCCAAGGTTTGCAGGAAGCGTCCAAGGTGTTGTTGTCCAGATAATGAATTGTTCGCCGTTTTCAAGAACGCCTTTGCCATCTTTTACTTTAAACGAAACGTAAATCGATGGTGAACGTTTGTCTTTATATTCAATTTCCGCTTCAGCGAGGGCTGATTCACTTGAAGGAGACCAGTTAACAGGCTTTAATCCTTTATAGATATAGCCTCTCTTCGCCATTTCACCAAAGACAAGGATTTGCTGTGCTTCGTATTCAGGCTTTAATGTGACATATGGATTGTCCCAGTCTGCTCTAACGCCTAATCGCTTAAACTGGCTGCGCTGACCTTCAATTTGCTTCCAAGCATACTCCTCGCATAGTTTGCGGAATTCTGCTGTAGACATTTCTTTGCGTTTGACTTTTTTATTTTTAGTAAGAGCTGTTTCAATTGGCAGCCCGTGTGTATCCCAGCCCGGAACATACGGTGCATGATACCCGTTCATTGATTTAAATCGGACGATAAAATCTTTTAGGATTTTATTGAGTGCATGCCCCATATGAATGTCACCATTCGCATATGGAGGTCCATCATGCAAAATAAACGTCGGGCGTCCTTTAGTCCGCTCTAAAACCATTTGATAGATGTCTTTCTCTGCCCACTCCTCTTGGATTTCAGGCTCTTTGTTCGGCAAGTTCCCTCTCATCGGGAATTCTGTTTTCGGCATTAATAAGGTGTCTTTGTAGTTCATACCCATTCCTCCACATGCAAATTCTGATTAAAAAACAATAAAAAAAGCCCTCTCATCCCATAAGGGACGAGAAGGCTTGTCTCGCGGTACCACCCTTTTAGACAAGCGATATGAAAGAACCGCTTATCCACTCTAAAATCGTAACGTGATCAGACGCCTTTTCTTACTGGTTTTTTTCAGAAAAGGAACTAAAGGGGTGATCTCATTGCAGCGTCTCGTAATGTCAGGCTTCCACCATCCCTGATTCGCTTTATTACGCATGTGACAGCTGCGAGTGTCCCTTTCAAACGTTTATCTCTTGTTAATTTATGATGGTATTATATGCAACATGAGCACGTCATGTCAAGATGATGCGCTTATTCTTTTTCGTCAAAGACAGCGTCTACTTCATATTCCAGTAAATGATCCCAATCGTCATTTTTCAGAAGATCAAGCTGTGCTTCGATGAGCATTTGGAAACGAGTTCTAAAGACCTTCGACTGTTTCTTCAGCTCTTCGATTTCCATTGCAATTTTTCTTGATTTTGACAGCGCTTCGTTGATAATACGGTCTGCATTTTTCTCTGCTTCACGAATAATCAATTTTGCTTCTTTATCAGAATGACGTTTTACGTCTTCTGCTGCTTCCTGCGCCACAAGAATCGATTTGTTTAATGTCTCTTCAATTGTTGCAAAATGACCTAGTCTTTCGTCAAGCTCGTTTACTTTGTCTTCAAGCTCATTCTTTTTACGAAGTACAATCTCATAGTCTTTACGTACTTGGCTTAAAAACTCGTTTACTTCATCTTCATCATAGCCGCGAAAGCTTTTTGTGAACGTTTTATTATGAATATCATTAGGTGTTAATGGCAACCTCGCCACCTCCAGATTCAAGTTCGTTATGTCAGAAGCTCAAATGTTACTTTGAATTTATCTTTTTTGGTCTTCCCATCAATCGTTTTGAGGCTAAAGCGGCCAAATCCCCGAACAGAGAGCTGATCGCCTTCACCGATTGTAAAGGAAGGGTCCTCTGTGACTTTCCAATTGACTTTGACAAGCCCATTTTTGACTAAAAGCTGTGCTTTTTGCCGAGACTGACGGCTGACAGCAGCACATACAGCATCAAGCCGAAGTGAAGAAATGGTATCTTCTTTGATATCAGTCTTCGTGATCACTGGCTTTATTTCTGCCTGTGTGATTTCCTCTAATGAAACGGCTGCTCTGCCGACATGTGTCAGCTGCGCCCGCACAAAATCGGCGACATCACTTGTACAAATAAACTGCACATCTTCCTCTGAAAATAATAGATCTCCGAATTTTTGACGCTTCAAGCCTGTCCCAATCAATGAGCCGAGAAGCTTCGGGTGTTCTAAAGAAATAAACTTTTTCGCATAGTTCACCTGAAAATATGACAGCTCAACATCTTGAATAGAAGGTTCTAAATAATCAGGATAAATGAGGGCTCTTTTGCGCTCCGCTCCCTCATACCCGCCAAAAAACATGATCCCAAGTTCTTCGCCATGCTGGATGACGGACTCAGTAATAAATTGCTCACGCGGATCAAGGAAATCTGTTAATTTCATTCGATATTGGTCGAGTGCGATTTTTTTCCAGCCTAACACTTGGTCGACAAATGGCTGTTCGTCTTTTCTAAAATGCTGATAGATATCGCTCATTTTGTTCCCCTCTTATGTAAAAGAGCCTGGCAGTGCCAAGCCCGGCAGCCTGTTTACATGAAGCGCACAATCATATTGTAAAGACCAGTTAGTCCATATGATGATGCAAAACGGATCACAAGCAATGCCACAATCGGCGAGATGTCAATCATGCCGATTGGCGGAATAATTTTACGAAATGGTTCTAAATACGGTTCGCAAATATTTGTCAGAAAACGGCCAAACACAGTTTCTCTTGCAGATGGCACCCATGACATAAAGATGTAAATAATAATCGCGAATGAGTAAATCGTTAATACCGTTCCTAAAATATTAAAAATGAAATTTAGAATCACTATGATTTACCACCTCTGAGGTTCTTCCTCTGTCAATAGCTCTGATATTGTACCAGATACATCTACATTATCAGGTGTGCAGAGGAATATATTCGAGCCAATACGCTGGATGTCTCCACCGATTGCATAAACGGTTCCGCTTAAGAAGTCAATGATTCGCTTTGCTTGATCATGCTGAATGCGCTGCAAATTCACGACGACTGCACGTCTGTTTTTAATATGGTCTGCAATCTCCTGCGCTTCTGCATAAACACGCGGCTCACTTAACACCACTTTAGAGGATTTTTGCACGCTTTGCAAGCTGACGACATTTTGTTTTCCTGTCTGCGGGCGATCTTGAAATGCTGCTCTATCCTTCGTTCCTTTTTCTTCTTGAACGGGTTCTCTTTCTTCATCAATATATTCGTACTCATACTCTTCATCGTCGAGAGTGAAAAAGCTTTTAAACTTATTTTTTATGCTCATGTCACGCACCTCCTGTTTCATTTCCAACAAGTGAAGAGCCAATCCGAACGAATGTCGCACCTTCTTCAATTGCGATTTCAAAATCATTTGACATGCCCATCGATAAATGCTGACAAGGTGCATTTACTTGGTTAAGATGTTTTACTTCTTCTCGAAGATTTTTTAATGTTTTAAAACAGTTGCGAATCACAGTGTGATCATCTGTAAATGGAGCCATCGTCATCAGTCCAGCAATTTCAATCTGTTTGAAATCAGCTAGCTGCTTTACAAATGGAATGACGTCTTCACTTTTCAAGCCGTGTTTTGACTCCTCAAGAGATGTGTTCACTTGTACAAAACAGCGAACTGTGTGATCCGCTCTTTTTTCAATTTCATTCGCAAGAGACATCCTGTCAAGCGAATGTAAGTAGTCAATTGACTGAATGACAGATTTCACTTTTCGCGTCTGTAAACTGCCGATGAAGTGCCAGCTAATGTTTTCATCGGTTATGGCCGCCTGCTTTTCAAGTAAACCTTGGTCACGATTTTCACCAAAGTGCATAATTCCTGCTTCTTTAGCTTCTTGTGCTCGTTCAATGGAGACATACTTTGTCACAGCGACGACCGATACATCTGCTGGATGTCTACCGGCTCTTTTACATGCTTCGTTTATTTGTTCATTTATTTGTCTGAGATTCTCTCGTACATTCAATTGCACTTATGCCTCCTTAAACCCGACAAAAGACATCATACGTCCTGTTTTCCCTTGATCACGCCGGTGTGAGAAGAAAAGCTGATCATTGCAGCTTGTGCACATCGAACTGACATGTATGTTTTCTTCCTTTATTCCTGCATGAAGCAATACGTTTTTGTTTAATGTTTTCAAATCAATTTTATATTGTCCTGGTGAAATCTCGGAATACACATCCTCTGTTGAAAAAGGAAGCTGTTTCACTTGATCCATGACTGCGTCATCGACTATGTAGCAGCAGCTGCCAATGGATGGTCCAATGACGACTTGAATATGATCGGCCTTGGCATCTTCTTGGCTGACCCATACATCAACCATCTTTGCACCAATTTGCTTGACGGTTCCTTTCCAGCCGGCATGAGCCGTTCCAATTAATCCGTTTTGCGGAGCTAGAAAATAAAGCGGAACACAATCAGCGAAACAAAGAGCGAGCATCATGTTCGTCTCAGACGTATATAAACCGTCTGTACCAGGCAGTGCCTCATGATAATGAAGACTTCCTCTTCCTCTTTGCTCCTTGGTGACTTTCAGGATGCGATCCTCGTGTGTTTGGTCTGCAAACACCCAATCAGAGAGCGGCACAGCAGCAGCATCTGCTATGACTTGACGATTCATTTGAACACTAGAAGCATCATCTCCTACATGGAGTCCAGTGTTCAATGATTGGTATGGAGGTAGGCTGAAGCCGCCGTTTTTTGTGGTAAACCCGGCCAATACCTCTTTACCAGAACATGTCATGTTCGTCCAATCATGAATGGTCATTGCATATGGTGATTTCTGCTGAAAGGGGTCATATTTGTATGTCAAAGCTGCCTCCCACCTTTCATTCATCTCTCTTTATTTCGCTCCTATTTTACCACAAGACATGCATAGACAGTTAGTGGGATTCATTAAATATTACACTCAAATGTGCCCTTTCTGCAGGTTTTTTTACAAATTGATATGAAAACGTAATCTTTTTACCCGAAAAAGACATTGTTTGCTAAGAATGAAGAGTTTATTTTAAGGAAAAATTGAATGATTCATTGAGGAGTTATACGAATTAAGAAGACAAGCGGACAAGTATCACATCTTCGCCAATTTTTACTATATTTCGCCATGGGACAATCATTTCCTCTTCTTTTCCGAAAAATCCCATCATTTTACCTGTGCCGCCAATAATAATCGCTTGGATTTTGCCGCTTGTGACATTAATATCAATGTCCCCAATGGTACCTAATTTTTTCCCGCTGGATACATCGACGACATCCTTGATTTGGAATTCAGAAATACTGATCATCTGTCCTTCCCCGCCTTTCGTTTTCTACTATAATATGTATGATGGAAAAGCAGGGAAGCAGACCAATAGTTTCTTTTATCTACAATTTGCTTAAATGCGGACGGCCATTTCTCCACATGACATCTACCGGACATTCAAAAAAAGAAGAAAGCAGGCCGCTTGTCATCATCTCTTTTGTTTCTCCTTGATCAAAAACCGATCCATTTTTTAATAATAAGGTATGCTGAAAAACAGGCAGAATCTCCTCTGCATGATGGGTCGTATAGAGCAAAGTAGGCGCATCAGGCTTAGCTGCAATAAATGAGATGGTCTCCAGCACTTGCTCTCTTGCTAAAAAATCAAGACCCGTCACAGGTTCATCTAAAATCAAGAGCTGCGGATCATTCATTAAAGCCCTCGCAATCAAGACTTTTTGCTTCTCTCCCTGTGAGAGGGTTTCATATGTTCTGTTGGCATATTTGAATGAACCAAACGCTTTTAATAGATCAATGGCTTTCTCTCTCATTTCATCTGTCGGGGTTTCATAAAGCCCGATAGAAGCAAATGCGCCGCTTAAAACAATTTCAAAAGCATTGTCGTCTCTGTGCAATTTCTTTTCAAGTCCCGCTGAGATGAGACCAATTTTCCTCCTGAGCTTTTCACCAAGAGCTTCCTTGCCAAAGACATGCCCCAGCACTGTCATCTCGCCTGACGTGGGGAAATAATAGGAGCAGAGCATATTTAATAAAGCGGTTTTCCCCGCACCATTTAAACCGTAAAGCACCCAGTGTTCCTGCTTATTTACCTGCCAGTCAACAGACTGCAGCAGCCATTTCCCATTTCTTTTTAATGAAACATTCTTCAATTCAAGTGACACCATAACTTCCTCCTGAGTAAAAATTCTGAATATACAAATAATGAATGTTTACAGCATATCGTAAATGCTCTTTCTGGTAAACCTCATATAAAAAAGCTGCTCCAATTTAGGAACAGCTTTTTTACAAGGTTACGAAATTTCAATTCGTACGCCTTCTTTTATATCAGGAAACGTGTGCGGGGATGCAAATACAGCTCCTGGTAATACATCATCAAACGGCTCTTGGAAGTAGATCGAAATATGGCCGAGCTCTTTAAAGTTGTCATTTGCTTTATTGCCTAGGGCTGTGATCGTGTACGTTTGATCGCCCACTTGAATGGTTCCGCCTAGCTTCAGCGGCTCTTCTTCTAGATGTTCGAACTCATGAATGACAGACATATCTCTTAATTCCTGCGGCGCTGCGGGTCCAAATAAAACAATCAGCTTATCTTCTTTAAATTGCGGGACTAAGATCCCAATTTCTTTTACGACAGATTGTGTTACCATGTATCTCGATTCCTCCTTTAATACGTTTAATACATACCGAAGCTGGCAACGTATGCGATCACAACAGATAGAACCCCTGTAATAAGACGGCTATACAAAACAGCTGGTACCCCATATTGTACTGTTTCCGGCTTCGCTTCACCAAGTGACAACCCCACTGGAATAAAATCACACCCTACTTGACCGTTGATGGCAAATAGTGCAGGAAGTGCAAATTGAGGCGGAATGTTTCCTAGTGCAATTTGACTACCAATCAGAACACCGATGACTTGGGCAATGACTGCTCCAGGTCCTAAGACAGGTGATAGGAACGGCAGTGTACAGACCACAACGAGCAGTAAGAGCCCCCAAAGAGATCCAGCCAAAGGTGATAGAAAATGGGCAATCAGATCACCGATTTTTGTATAATTGATAATTCCAATTAACATACTGACAAATGCCATGAATGGAATAATGTTTTTCAAAAGCATATCAACAGAATCACGGCCAGCCTGGTAGAACGTACCGGTGACTTTCCCGATTCCGCGTGAGAATCTCATCAGGAAATTGCCTTTTTCCTGCCGCTCAATATTTTCCTCTTTCAGCTTTGCATACGTTTCTTTGAAATTCTCTTTGTCAATTGACTCACTGTTTTCCTGACCTTCTGCTTTCGCCTCACCATCAGATGCTTCTGCATAGGAAATATCTTTTTCTGTTACGCCTGATACGAAGATATCTTCTGTAATATGTTTAGCAAGCGGTCCAGAAGGAGAGGACGCCAAAACGTCTACAGTAGGAATGCGTTTCATTGGATAAAGTCCGATTCGCGCCGTTCCTCCGCAGTCAATGACAACACACATCATTTCATCTTCTGGTATAGAGTTTTTAAAGCCATCACATGCTTCTGTCCCTGTCATTTCTGCAATTTTACGTGCAACCGGGTGAATACCTCCCCCTGTAATGGAAACGACCTTTCTTCTTTTACCAGTTGGTTCAAGCTCTAAGCCTTCTCCCCATCCGCCAGCACCTTTTGCAACAAATACTTTGTGGTTTGTCATGTCTAACCCTCCCCTATTGTGAATTCGCTTTCATTTTTCCTGCTAAATATTTTGTAATCCATTCAGTAATGATTCCGCGAAGTAAAATGACGACGATCCCGACTAAGAAGTAACGAACAGCAAGCTCTGACATTGAATATCCAGCTTCTTTAATCCCGTTCGCAATTCCTAAGTAGACAAATAGTTCTCCTGCGTTGGCATACGGGAACAGTGATGTCACCGGATGAACAAATGAAACAGCTGAATCATAGAATGCTGGTTTTTGTTTTTCAGGTAAGAAGCGGCCAAACGTATAAGCCATTGGGTTTGTCAAAATAAGAACAGATAAGATCGGCATTAACGTGTAGCGCAAAATGGTATATTTCGCTGCAAACTGAATGGCTCTATTCACTCGCTCTTCTCCAATAAATTTCATGACAGCATAAGTGAAAGTAAGTAACACAACAAGCGTTGGAACGATACCTGTAATCAGACCCATGAACTGCTTTCCGCCGGCTTCAAACATTCCGATAAAGTGCTCTCCAAACCATTGAATCCATTCCATGTTTCATCTCCCCTTTCTTTAGTTCACATTTGTTATATTTTTTTTCGAAATCGAGACAAGTGCCTGCTCAGCCGCCATGGAAAGTGCTTGCATGACAGCTGGCGCTTTTTTGCGCTTTTTCAACGTCTTCTTCATCATGTGGTGCTCGTCCAGCACAGTCCCTACATGCTTGCCTTCATATGCAGGGACTTCTTTAAATTTAGATAAGATCGACACGCCGCCAAGCACATGGCATTTTTGAATGATATACGATTCATCCACAATGATGAGCGCAATGGCCCCAGGGCCAACTTTGCGCCGTTCCATTCCTGAAAATAAGTGATAGCCTTGTTTCCCTCTGTAGTCATCAATCAGTGAGTCCATGCTTTTGCGGTAATACTTGATTTGAATAAAAGATAACCCATACTGCACAATGAGTATGATACAAAGTACGATTGCTAATTTTTCCATAGCTTCACGTCCTTATGATTGAAATAAGTGATCTTGTAATGAACGCAGCTTCCAGACGGTTGTGTTTGAATCAAGCTCTACATCATCATGAGTAAGAAACTGTCCTAATTTGATGTCTTTTTTCGCTACGACTTTTCCGCTGATTAAGCCAATTGGAATGTGACCGTTCGTTTTCATGTCTTGATGCGTTTCAAGTACACCTCTTACGGAGTATCCGCCAATTCCGTCAAGTGATTCCCCTGCTTTAATATCTCTTTTCGCAACAGCGACTGTTTCTGACACTGGTACACCAATCGGGTGGATCGATGAATCATGCTGTAAGACCGCTTTTGCGATAGTAACGGGTGTTTCAAGACTCGCTAAGTGGAAAGGACGGTAAAGCGTGTAGTGAGGACCTTTTCCAACTTTTAAGTAACGAAGCTCTTCATCTACTGGCTCTAGATCACTCTTGACGATAACGAATACGCCTGGAGCAAGTCCATTTACATATTCAACGACTCCGAAGTTATCGAGCACGCCGCCTTGTTGTTTTTGATTCAATTTATCTGCTACATTCTCTAAATTTGCTTCGACTCCGTGCATACCGACTTTATCTGGCAAAAGCCCTGTCGCGTTACTTAATAAGTTCATTTCTGCCATTGTTTTTGTTCCGTCTTGGAAGGCAGCGAGCATATGTGCACTCATATGTTTACTATCTGCTTCTGCTTTACACGTATCTGGATTTGCTTCTGGGAAGAATGGGTTGTTCTTGCCTTTCCCAGCAACGAGCACCTCAAGTCCCATTGTTTTTGCAAATTCATATAATTCTAGTGTTGCTGCCGGCTCGTCTCCAGCTGATCCAGAATAAACAAGTCCTGCATTTGTGAATAATTTATGCATCACCAAACCGATGGTAATATCAACTTCTACATTTAAAAGAACGAGATGTTTCTTTGAATTAAGCGCTTCCAAAGAAATGTTTGCTCCGACCTCTGGCACCCCTGTTGCATCTACGACAACTTCCACAAAATCTGATTGAATCACTTCTCTATAATCATTTGTGACGACCATTTGATGCGGCTTCGCATGCTGCTTGTAAAAATTCGCTGACTTCTCTGCTGCACTAAGGTGAATATCACAAACACCTGCTACAATCATGCCTGGAATTTTAGAAATTTGTGAAATAAGTCCAAAGCCCATTTGGCCTGCCCCAATAATTCCTACTTTGATTGGATCCCCACTGCGTTCTCGAGCTAACAACTGTTGATAGATTGACATCTAAATCATCCTTTCAGGTTTTCTTGCTTCTCGGGTAGATTGCTAGAAAAATAATCTGAAACTTTTAACAAATGTTATAAAAATTAACAAAAATCTGTTTCTTGTAACATTTGTTATTTTATTTATCATTTGTTATGAACTTAGTTTATATGATGTGTCAACTTTGTGTCAAGATAAAATCGATAAAATTTTCAATCTTTTTGAGTCTAAAGACTCAAAAAAACTACCTAATCATATTAGGTAGTTACTTTAATAAGGCATCTCCTGTTCGTTCATCCGTAATTAATACATGAATTAATCCACCTTCTAATGCTGCCCGGATCGCTTCAACTTTTTCTTCTCCTCCAGCGACACCAATGACTAGCGGGATTTCTTTCAACTTTTGCGGGCTTATGCCCATTACCCTGTCGTTCCATGGGTGAGGATACACTTCCCCTTGGTGATCAATAAAGTTATAGCAAATGTCACCCGCTACATCCTTCGCTTGAAGAATATCCTCCTCACCGCTTGTCATATAAGATTTCACCATCGTTGAATGCTGCGGAACTCCGCCAATCCCGACAACCGCAATATTTGATGTTTCTCCTAATTCAATCACTTTTTTGATTGACGGCTGCCGTATCAGTACATCTTTCGCTTCTTTCGTATCAAGCATGACAGGCACATGTAAAAACTCACATTTAGATTTGAGTGCCTCTGTGCATCTCGCAATAATATAATTGGCATGGATATCAACATCTTCGTTTCCCACACCCCCGACAAGCGGAACAAATGTCACGGATGGGTAGTGCTGAACTGACGTAAGCGCTTTCGCCATTTCATGCAAAGTCGTTCCTGAGGAAAAACCGATGACTTGTCCATCCTTCATGACTTTTAATAAAAAGCCTGCCGCCGCAGCGCCGATTCGGCTTTTTGTTGTTTCTTGGCTGAGCGTTTCCACACAGACGACTTCTCGCAGCCCGTATTTCCGCTCTATTTTTCTTTCTAAAGATCCATATTGTTGATTCATTTCATCATGAATAATGATTTCCACGATTCCTGCTTCACGTGCTTTTGCCAAATATTTCGATATGAGCGAACGGCTAACCCCAACAGCATCTGCTATTTTAGATTGAGTGGCGCCTTCTTCATAATACATATGCGCAACCTTAATGAGCAGCCTTCTTTCATCATGGAATGTCATAATAACCCTTCTTTCCGCTTAAGTGTTCCCTAACAAATGCTATCTAAAATAACATTTGTTAAAAACAGATTAAATGAAAAAAATAACAGAGTCAATACTAGAGACGCGCTCTTTCCCAGAATGAAAAAAGCCGCACATGAAGCGGCGGCTTTAAAAGATGTTTTTATTCATTTGTTTGATGGCTGCTTTTTCAAGTCTTGAGACTTGTGCTTGAGAAATCCCGATCTCTTCAGCGACTTCCATTTGCGTTTTTCCTTGGAAGAAGCGTTTGCGGAGAATCATTTTTTCTCGATCATTCAGTCGGCGCATTCCCTCTTTTAAGGCCAATTCCTCTACCCATTGTGTGTCTTTGTTCCGATCATCACTAATTTGATCCATCACATAAATCGGATCTCCTCCGTCATTATAGATCGGTTCAAACAAAGAAACAGGATCTTGAATCGCATCTAGGGCAAAGACAATTTCCTCATGAGGCACTTCCAGCACTTTGGCAATGTCTTCTGCCGTTGGCTCCTTGCTTGTCTCACTAATCAGCCTCTCACGAACCTGAAGCGCTTTGTAGGCAATATCTCTTAGTGAACGAGACACCCGAATTGGGTTGTTATCACGCAAGTATCGACGGATTTCTCCTATGATCATAGGGACCGCATAAGTTGAAAATCTGACATTGTGGCTTAAATCAAAATTATCAATTGATTTCATTAATCCGATACAGCCTACTTGGAAGAGATCATCCACATACTCGCCTCTGTTGTTAAAACGCTGAATCACACTTAAAACCAACCGCAAATTGCCATTGACTAGCTTTTCTCTTGCTGTATCGTCACCCTCATCTTGCAGCTGTCTGAACAATTTTCTCATCTCTTCGTTTTTCAGAACAGGCAGTTTGGAGGTGTCGACTCCGCAGATTTCCACTTTATTTCTGGACACTTTTTTCCCTCCCTACAGGAGCTGTTGTACAAAGTTCAGTATCTCCTTGGGATGGAAAAATATGCACGAGTGATGACGAGAATCATGAGAAAAGAAGTTGATTCCTTTGACAGCAAAGGGACAGAGCTTTTTTAAAAATTTTTTTAGACCATTTTGTTAAATTCTTTTTGTAATCGTTTAATAATTCTTTTTTCAAGCCTTGAAATATACGACTGGGAAATGCCTAGCATATCAGCGACATCTTTTTGGGTTTTTTCCTCACCGCCAACCAAGCCGAATCTGAGCTCCATGATCTGTTTTTCACGGTCATTTAATTGCTCCAGCGCTTTTTTCAAAAGTTTTTTATCTACATTTGCTTCAATATCCCGTGTGATAATATCATCATCTGTCCCAAGTACGTCTGATAAAAGCAGTTCATTTCCATCCCAATCAATGTTGAGCGGCTCATCAAACGACACTTCTGAACGAATTTTATTATTTCGGCGCAAATACATCAAAATCTCGTTTTCAATACATCTCGAAGCATATGTCGCAAGCTTGATCTTTTTTTCTGGGTTAAATGTATTGACTGCCTTAATTAGACCAATAGTTCCAATACTAATTAAATCCTCAATATTAATCCCTGTGTTTTCAAATTTTCTTGCGATGTAGACCACCAATCGCAAATTTCTTTCAATCAGGATAGCCCTTGCTGTTTGATCACCTTTTGGTAATTTTACAAGCAGTTCCTGCTCTTCATCCTTTGATAATGGCGGCGGCAGCGCCTCACTACCACCAATATAATAAATCTCATCACTCTTAAGACCTAGCTTCATGAGGAGTTTATACCAGTAGTAAGTGAGTTTAAATTTTAATTTTTTCATCTTCTTCTCCCTTCTAAATGTCAAGTTGACCTCGTAAGATAAAAGACATCACCAAAACTTAAGACACCCCTTGGATGATTTTTCCGTCTAACATATCTGGATGAATGATGGATTGAAATTCCTGATCTGCTGATAAACCGCTCAGACTCATACCTACAAAACACTTGGCTGGCTGGATCATATGCGTTTTTGAATAAATGATGACCGTATCTGGTTTTAAGCATATAAGAAACCCGTGATCATGACCGACCGCTCGATATGGAACAAGTCTTAAACGGTCAAGAAGCGGAAATCGATCATCGAGCTTTTGCATCACTTCAACAGGATGAGACTGCTTCATAAGCTCTATAAATGGCTCTCCGCAAATGGACATGAGTTGATCTGCTTGAACGATCATCACAGGTGTTTTCGTCATAGGATCATACAGCTGATTGCCAGAATCGACGAGTCCCTTTAAGCGGATGGTCTCTCCTTGAATGTGTATCTCCGCAAGGACTTGTTCATCAAACTGTCTTTTTTTCGCACCGACCTCTCCTAATCGTTTCTTTGAAAACAGCCAAATCGCAGGAAAGCCGGTTAAAACGAAAAGCCAGCTAATGGGATCACCAAAGCCATCATTTTGTGAAATCAGCAGCCCGTCTTGAATAACAGTATTGGTTTGTAAAAACGAATGAACCCCGATCATGCCTCCTCCCATCAAAAATGTGACAAAGTAAAAAGCAAACAGGTTTTGAAAAAAGAATCGAAATCTTTGAAATCCAAAAGTTGCAAGCACGATCAAGACAGAAAAAAGCAGTTTGCCTAGAGGGTGTGACACAAACATTGCAAATGGTGTAAAGAGCAAGAGAACAATGCTCGATCCAATCAGAGCTCCTAACATATATCGCCGTTTTTTTACTTGTCGTTTGAGAATAAATGCAGTGAGTAAGAGAAGCAATAGATCAAAACAAAAGTTTAACAGCCAAATCACATCTAAATAAATGACCACCTTCTGCTCCTTTCATCTGAAACAAAGAATCAAAAGCAGTACTTGCACTTGTTTGTACCAGTATAAAACAGCCAAGAGATGGAAGTCTGTCAATTCTTGTTGGGGATGATAGAGAACTTTTGGTGGATTGTTATTGTTTTTGTCGAGGAATGAGAGCACAAAGCAAGAGAGTGTGCTTCCGGACAAGCTTACAAACAATCATTCGAAACGAAAAAGACACGCTCCAAGGAGTCGTGCCTTTTTTAAGGGTTATTTTACATTGATATTTAATGTGCCTGGAGCCTTTTGTCGAGTATCATTTCCATAATCATCCCGCACAATCACTTCAATGACTGCACCTTTTGCTTTGGCGGTAGAAGTAGCTGTCCAGTAACCTTCATATGTTCCCTTGGCTACCTCACGAAGCGGCAGCTCTGTTGTATTTTGCAGCTTTGATCTCGCGTTTGTCAGCGGCATGTGAATGACAAACGTTGCGTCTAGCTTTTCTCTGCTGTTAAATGAAATTTTAACAGACTCACCTGATGATAGATTGACATTCTCTGCTGGTGTCAGCTTAGAAATCTCAGGCGCTTCGTATTGAACATCGATATCGACTTTTTTAGTCGTTTTGTTTCCTGCTGCATCTTTTGCTGTTACTTTGATCGTATTTTTCCCGTTTTCAAGCAGGATTCTTGCAGAATATTTCCCATCTTTTATTGCTGCTTTTTTTCCATTCACAGTGACTTGATCAAGATGATCATCCGTTACCTTTCCTTCTACAGTGAGTGATTCTTTGTTAGACTTTTCCCCTTTTTTTGGTGTATCTATCGTTAACACTGGGGCTGTTTGATCAATGATCACCTTGACTGATTTGGATTTTTTCGTTGCGCCTTTATCCGTAACAGTAGCAGCTGTGAATACATGCTCTCCGCTTGACACTGTAACCTTCTCTTTGAAAGCACCCGACTGATCTGCTTTCACTTTGGCAATCTCTTTATCGTTTTGATAGATCGCTACATCAAGCCCTGGAGAGGCTTTCCCTTCAATCTCCAGTTCATCTTTGTTCGTGATCGTTCCAGCCTTTGGAGATTTTATTTCTGGCACATCTGCTTCATATTGGACAAGCGCACGAATCATATAATTTCCCTCTTCTTTTGGAGAAGGAGAAAAGGCACCGCTTGTCAGCTGCCAGCTTCTTTCAGCATTCGGTCCATCTTCATCTGTTGCAAGGCCTGGAGATTCCGTATTCTTTTTCGTTTGAATATAGACAAGATAGAAATCTCCATCCACCGTAATGGCTTGATCTTCTAAATCCACTTTTGTCCATTCACCATTACGCAACGCATTCGCTTTAAAAGGTCCCGCAATTTTCTCACCTGGAGCGCCGTCCTTCCCAGAAGCATCATACACTTCAACCGCAAATTCATTCCCGCCAGGGGCTGGCCACTCTGTTGTCCAGAAACGGAAAAGCCCCCCTGTGACCTGTGCTTGTTTCTTCCCTTTTTCTAATGAAAATTTCACCGCCCAGCCATTACCAGGATCATAGAACGCCCGTGCATTTTCAGCTATTCCGTCATCGTAGCCAATTTCGCCAGCAAAACCGATGAAAGGTTCCAGCTTGATTGCTTTTTCAAGCGGCTTTTCTGTCACATCGGCTGTAAACGAATATCCTTTAAACCCTTTCGCAAATACTTTGACTGTATACACACCGCTCAATGCCTCTAGAGAAAACTCGCCAGATTCATCTGTTTTCACCGGCTCAATTTTCGCATCCTCTACAAGATAAACCGTAGCATCTTTTACTTTTTCACCCGTTGTTTCATTGACAATTGTGCCAGATATCGTTCGTTTTTCTAGTGGCTGTAACGAGAAATTTGCCTCAGCTTGATCATTTGCAGGAATATTGACTTTTTGTGTGCGTGATTCAAAGCCATATGCTTCAGCTTTCACTGTAAATTCCCCTGCACCATGAGAAAGCTGATATCTCCCCGTCGCTTCATCTGTGTACGTGGACTTGCCGCTTTCAAGAACACTGATTTCTGCCTTCATCGGAAGAGCTTTGATAGATGGGGCATCTAAGCTTTTTTCCTTTTTCATCTGGACATGTTTTTCTTTTATTTTAGCAGGCTTTGCGCTTTTCGGATCGACGGGTTTCTTCTGCTCCTGTACTGGCTTTTCTTTTTTGATGACGCCAAGCTGTTTCTTTGCCTTTTGAGGCAAGGCTTGATCTGTTATTTTCACATCATCTAAATAAAAACCGTCTTTTGTCACACTGCCATCCGTTCTTAGCTGAAAAATAACTCTCACGTTCTGACCTTTGTAAGCAGATAAATCTACTTCTCCTTTTGTCCATCCACTTGTTTTGCCTGTATAGGCTGCCACTTGGACAGCATCTTCCCCCTCAGGCTGCACATGAATATGCACATAGTCATAATTTGCTTCAAGGTCATGCCAGTATTGATATTGTAAAAAGGAGGAGCCTGACTCAGGTACAGCAATCATCGGCATAGATAAATGAGCATCTGTTTGATTTTCATAAGGACTGTCTAGGTTTGTAGCGTAGACATGATCTCCAGTAAAGGCCTGTTTCGGACCTGTGGTCGGCTTCCCCCACTGCCAAGGATCTTTTGTTCCACCACTGAACCATCCACTTGGCCAAGCTTCAAAGTCTTGCGAGTAGCCAGTCGTGATGGATGTTTTAATCGGAAGCGTATACGGTTCTGATGCAGCTTCATTCTCTCCAAAATCTTTCACAATCCATCGGTACGTGACGTTTTCTCCCTCAAGTTCTGGGAGCTGAACAACATATGTCCCTTTTAAATGATTTCCATCCGTTCGTTTTGCTTGCAGCGTCTCCCTTTTCCCTTGATCCACTTGATAGCTCAAGGAGACATTTGTCACAGCTACTTCATCTTCTGCTGTAATACTTAGAGGTGTTGGCGTAGAGGCAAAAATTTCATTCGGTTCTTTATGAGAAAAAACAGGTGGTTCTGTATCTTCTCCTTCTTTTGTTACCTGTCCTTCAATCTTGCCAATTCCATCTGTTAATGCTGTGATGGCTTCTTTTGCATCAACTAATCCTGCCCCATAGCCATTGTTAGGGGATTCCGGGAATTGCTGATCTGTCAGCGGTTTTGCAGTATCAATGAGAATTTCTTCGATCTCTTCAACAGACAGATCTGACTGTACTTGGCGCAGAAGAGCCACAACAGCTGAAACATGTGGACCTGCCATCGAGGTCCCATTCCAGCCATCCTCATACCCTTTCCCAGGAATAGAAGAACGAATATTTACCCCTGGGGCCGCAATATCTGGTTTCATGACCCCATATGGAGAGGGGCCTTGCAAAGAGAAAGAACCCAATTTGTTGTTTTGATCTGTTGCACCCGTCGCAAAGGCTTCGGGATAGTTCGCAGGATTTGCAATAGATCCCTCACCGCCAGGGTTAAATAAATCCGTATTACCAGCTGAAAACTCTGGGAAGATGTCCGCTGCTCTCCAAGCATTGACCACATCTTTATACCAATCATCAAGACCAGGCCCACCGCCCCAAGAATTATTGACCACATCTGGCGCCTTTTCTGGATGAGGGGTTCCGTTTTCATCTTTTGGAGCTAAAATCCATTCACCTGCGTCAAGCAGATCAGCATCTGATCCACCATCTTCTGAGAAAGCTTTCACCGCGATCCATTTTGCACCTGGTGCGACTCCAATTTGATTCTCTCCATTTGGCTCAGAGCCAACCATCGTTCCCGTTACATGTGTACCATGCTCTAAATCATCGTATGGCGCTTTAGAACCTGTCGTTGCATCGTACCAATTGAATTCATGAGAAGGTTCATTCGGACGTGCAGGGTCAAATCCGCGGTATTTTTCTTTTAATGCAGGATGATCCCATTCCACACCTGTATCAATACTTGCCACAACGGTACCAGTTCCGTCATAGCCTAAAGCCCACGCTTCTGGGGCATGAACTTGAGAAATATTCCACTCGATTCCATCTGCTGCTTTGATTTGTTTGTTTTTCTTTGAAGTCTTCAAATCAACAGGACGATGGATTTGACGGATTTCATTTGGCAGCACTTGATCTACTTCTGGGAAGGAAGCTACCTTTTCCATGACTTCTTTCGTTCCCGTCACAGCGAGACCATTCACAATATAGTACGAATGAATATCCTTCACTTGCTTTTTCTTTTGTGCCTTTTGTAGATACGCAAGCAGCGCTTCCTGCGTTTCTTCAGACGTTGCTCTTAGTTCTGATACGACAGCTGATCTTTTTGTGTACTGCGTTTTAGCAGCTGTTAACTTCTGTTTTTTGGCTTTTGATACAGCATCCTTCGCCACTTTTTTGACATTGGTTTGTTCCTTCATTTTGACTAAAAAGGTCACCTTGTCTTCTTGTTGAAACTGTTTCATTAATCTAGATGAGATCTTTGCTTTTGTTTTCTTGGAGGAAACAGCTTCCTCTTGATATGAGGTAGAAGTCGATTTTGCTTGAACCATCCCAAAGCTTGTCATCGTTAAAGTACCAATCACCAAAAGACTCATCAAACGATAGCCGGCGGTTTTGCGAAACTTCACTTTCAATCAAATCCCTCCTCCTCAAATGGTCAAACAGTGTATGGGTTTAACTCCTCCCTTTCCTTTGTTCATGACAAGATTCATGGTGTTCTATTTAATGTAGTCAAATAAAGTTCATCATTTTGTCGCTTTTTGTAATAGGATTTAAAAATGATTCTTTTTGCTTAATCACTCTAAGTCGAAATACATATGTTGGATAAAGCAATCCAGACATATTTAAGACTTTTTGATTAGTAGTGATGCAGGTTTCTTTATATATTGAACATGAAAAAATCCCCTTCCGGTGGAAGGGGATGAGTGATACTCGATTAGCGTTTATTACGGTTGCGCAAGAACGTTGGGATATCCAGCGTATCATCGCTTGATTGTGTATTTTGTCTCGGCTGAGATGATGACTGCTGATGTTCCTCACGTTTTACTTCACGTTTTTGAGGAATGGATTGATTTTGCTTTAATCCTTGCCCTAATGGATTTCTTTGTGGTTTTGACACCTCTGGCTCTTGCTCAATAAATCCAGTTGCGATCACGGTTACCACAATTTCATCCTTCAAGTTATCATTAATGACAGAACCGAAAATCATGTTTACATCTTCATCAGATGCAGAAGCCACAATGTCCGCTGCTTCTTGTACCTCATAAAGACTTAGGTTCGTACCACCAGTAATATTCATGATGACACCTTGTGCACCGTCGATTGCCGTTTCTAGAAGTGGTGAAGAAATAGCTTTCTTCGCAGCTTCAGCGGCACGATTTTCACCAGTCGCAACACCGATACCCATAAGAGCAGAACCTTTATTGGACATGATCGTTTTCACGTCAGCAAAGTCAAGGTTGATTAAACCTGGTGTAGCAATAAGATCTGAGATCCCTTGAACACCTTGTCGTAGTACGTTATCTGCTGCACGGAATGCTTCAAGCATTGGCGTGTTTTTATCAACAATTTCAAGCAAGCGATCGTTTGGAATCACAATTAAAGTGTCAACTGCTTCTTTCATAGAAGCAATTCCTTCGACTGCTTGAAGCTGACGCTTTCTTCCTTCAAATGTGAAAGGACGAGTCACGACTCCAACTGTCAATGCACCAGAATCTTTTGCGATTTTTGCAATGACAGGTGCAGCACCCGTACCAGTTCCACCGCCCATACCAGCAGTAACAAAGACCATGTCTGCGCCTTTTAATACTTCTTCAATCTGTTCTTTGCTTTCCTCAGCAGCTTTTTTACCGACTTCAGGATTCGCACCTGCTCCAAGCCCTCTTGTCAGCTTAGCACCGATTTGCATTTTCGTTTCTGCTTTTGATAGATTTAACGCCTGTGCATCTGTGTTGACTGCAATGAAATCGACACCTTGTACGTCATTTTCGATCATTCGGTTGACAGCGTTATTTCCGCCTCCACCTACTCCGATTACTTTAATTGATGCTAGGCCGTCTATATTTGTTTCAAACTCCAACATGCTGAATCCTCCTAATCCGTCGAAAATCTAATTCTATTCCCAGAACATATTAAATAGTTTTTTCATTTTGCCCGGTTTTTTATTTGTCTCTTCTTGTGCTTTTTGTTTTACTTTCGGTCTTGGCTGCGCTTCTTTCACTTGTGGTGCAGAAGAAACCGGCTCCATGGATGCGCCTACTTCATGAAACGCCTCATCCGGCATTTGGAATCCAACTTGTCTGCCCTGAATCTTTGCATTGCGATAAGCAAAGTGGATCAGACCCACTCCTGTCATATACTGAGGTTCTCTCACCCCAATATAATTCGGACTTGCAATTCTAACATTGTTTTGCAAGACCGTTTGTGCAAGAGAAAGGATACCTGGTATAGCTGCCTGTCCACCTGTTAGAACGAATCCGCCAGGCAAATCATGGACACCCATATTTCTTAATTCCTCTGCCACAAAGAGCAAGATTTCTTCCAGCCGAGCCTCGATGATATTAGCCGCCTCAAGCTGTGTATACGTCTGTTTCTGATCGGTACCGATGACAGAAACTTCAAATGTTTCCTCAGACGATGCCTCATCATAAAACGCATGTCCAAATTGTTTTTTAATTCGTTCAGCTTCTTCAGTAGAAGTTCTAAGTCCTATAGACAAATCTTTTGTAATGTTCTCTCCGCCCAAAGGGATACTGTGAGTAGAATAGAGATGCCCGTTTTCAAATACGGAAATCGTTGTAGATCCGCCGCCAATATCGACGAGAGCTACCCCTAGATTTTTTTCATCTTTCGATAATGCTGCTGAGCCCGATGCGAGCGGCTGCAAGCAAATATCCATAATTTCAATTCCAGCTCTTTCTACACATCGGAGCCAGTTATGTAGAATCGTTTTAGAACCTGTAATTAACGATCCATCCACCTCTAGCCGAACACCAAGCATTTTTTTCGGATCAGTGATCTCATCTCTTCCGTCGACGATAAATTGTCTCGGGATGACGTCTACGACGAGATGTTCTTGAGGAATAGATACTACCTGTGCAGCATCTAAGACACGTCTCACATCTTCAGCATGTATTTCTTTGTTTTCACTAGATACTGCGACCACGCCGCTCGTATTCTGAATATGAATGTGGTTTCCGTTAATTCCGACAATCGCCTTTTGTAAAGGAAAACCTACCATTCTCTCAGCCTGTTCAAATGCTTGTCTAATAGAATGAACTGTCTCATCTATATCAACAATCGATCCTTTTTTTAACCCTTCTGAAGGGACATTTCCAACACCTATAATGTTAAGCGAATCATCCGCCATTTCTCCGACGATGACTTTTATATTGGATGTACCGATGTCAAGGCTGACGTAAATTTCATTGTTGTTCATTCTATGGCACCTCCTCACATATCAATACTTTCTATTCTATTATTTGCTGAACAACAATACAATGAATGTGTTTTTACAAGTGTGTAACAAAACTTAAAAAATCAACATTTTTTATTAGGATTACTGAAAATATTCGTTACATCATATGTATATCCTTTTTTATGACTCACTTTTTTTCTTTTTTTCTCTAGAAATTGTCCATTTTGTTAGTAGAATTCTTCGAATAACTGCTATATTTTGAAACAATCTAACGCCGAAAGCAAACATTCCGACTAAATACAAGTCTACACCAAGATGGACGCCCAGAAAAGCTAAACTTATTGCAAGTATAATATTAAAGAAAAAGCCTGATACAAACACTAGTTCATCGTATGCCCCTTGCAGATGTGCCCTGATTCCACCAATCAATGTATCAAGCGCAGCAAGTACAGCGAGGGAAAGATAATTAGAATACTCATTCGGTATCGTAAAATTTGTTAAGAAACCGATCGCAACTCCTATGATTAAGCCAAGTACAGGAAGCCACATTAAGATTTTCCCTCCTTTACATCGTCAAGAGGCTTCAACTCGTTTAACTGAATTGCACCGTCATATGCTTTTAATTGAATTTGCTGCTTCGGCTGGCTAATACTTAAGCCGAAATTTTCCTGAGCAAACAAATCACCAATATCTGATACATTTAAACGGCTGTATAATTTGTCGGCCTGGTCGCTGATCATCTTGATGGTCACTTCATCACCATCTAAGCTGTAGCCATCCATTTTCGTCGTGCCATTAATATCTCGAATCACACTTGTATTAATCACACGGTGGTCATTAATGGAAATATGTTTTGCCCCATACATATTGGCTTCGTTGATTAGCTTTTTCAGAAGATCAGGGGGGATATTTTTCACTTCTTCTCCGGTCAGATCCTTTGAGAAGAGCTGAGAGATGTCAACTTCAATTCCCTCCCCTGTCACTTCTGTAAAACCAGCCTTTTCTTTTAAATCTTTTAACGTTTTTGTTAGTTGAGCTTCTTTTGATTGATCTCCTTGATGACCATACTTTTTCAGCATTTCATCATATTTATCAATTTCTTTCAGTAAATCCAATTCTTTACTTTTAGATGCAGATAAATCCTCTCTTAGCTCCCACACATCGCGAGTATCACGAACTTTGGGCTTTTGCAATGAATTAAATTGGATGGAGACCATGATGCCGAATATCACCATTAAGGCTGTCAAACTAAGTAAAGGCTTCTTTTTCCTCAACACCACTCACCTTTTCACTTTTAATCTTTGTGTTTTAAAAGAGGATTCATACGAATATCCTTTTTTTCAATCGTCATCGAAATGTGATCACTTGTCAGCTGATCGACCACTCCTCCTGCAATATTTAATGCAGGTATTAACACAGCCGGATCACCAATAGCAGAAATAACAAATGGCGCTGGATGCTGAACACCGTCAACTGTGACAACTGGGCCGTTACAATGTATGTATGATTGGTGTGTAATTCTCTGTCCATTAATAGATACGGCAGAGGCCCCTGATATAAACAGTTCGTTTATCACATGAAAAATGTGGCTCTCATGAACAATGTAATTATTGACATTTTGTCCACTCGGGATATAAGATGCATCTTCAAGGGATACTTTTACCCCTTTTCCTTTTACACCGATCTCTCCTGTAAACATCCTGTATTTCTCAACATCTTCCAATACATTAAAATACTGCTCTTTTTCATTTTTCAAATTGGACTCAGTGGCTTGAACCTGTGATTGAAGACTGTATAATTCTTTTTCAAGTTTCTGATTCGCCTTTTCTTGCTTTGTCAGCTGACTTTTCAAGGAGTATTCTTTTTTCCATTGCTCTGTTCGAATGACATCTGCCTGATGCTGCTTAGTATATTGGTATGAAAAAGAAATCAGAAAACCAAGAACAAGCATGACAATTGAGAATATAACTGTTTTGCCTCTCAACGTTCATCTTCCTTTTGCTTAGATTTAAACGCTTCAAAATACGTCGCGACTTCCATATGGATTGTGCCTTTTTCAGATGGCGAAAGTTCTTTTACAATGGCAGGATAGGTTTTCATTTTATCAGCGAATGTTTTAATTGATGCAACCACGGTGTTCCCGTCATTCATATAAAATTTAACGAGCCACTGGTTTGAGCTTGTTGGCACATAATATATTTCTGAGATGAGTTCCTGAATAGAGGCTGGCAGCTGATTTAAAGATCTAACCGTTTGCTTCAGCTTCTCTTTATTGTCCCAATCAACAAAAATAGGTCCTGCATGACTTGGTGTGACTTCTTCTGGTAATGCTGTCCCATTTTCAAGAAGCTCATAGTATAAATTTCCTTTTTGAAGATACGCTATATTGGCATATTCCTTGACAGCAATACTAACCTTATTTGGAAAATGTTTTTTGATACTGACACTTTTAATCAGTTTGTTTTGTTTAATATGATCTGCTGTTAAATCTTTATTTAAATTCCAAAACTCTGTTTCGCCTTCTTTAATCTGGGAAAGTTTCACAAGCTGTTTTGTAGGGACATGCTCATTACCCGTAATAGTTAAAGAAGAAATTTTACTGATTGGTGTCTGCAAATAAATAATGATTAAAACCATGATAAAAAACAGTAGAATAAAAGAAATTAGTCTCCGATTCGCTTTCTGCTTCCTTTGTTCTTTAATTTTAGGAATTCTTTCTTCTATATTGACGATCTTTTCATTTTCATGATCAGGCCGCATATATATTCTTCACCCCATTCAAAGCTGCTTGTCCACACCTTTGGGTCATCTTTTGATGAGAAAACAAACGGCATTCTTTCATGCCGTTTGTTTTCCTGTGATGCCATCATTCATAAAACTTGCTTTTAATTTGCTTCACCGATAATTTCTACTTCTGTATGCATTTCTACATTGTAGTCATCTTTAATTTTCTTTTGGATGTACTGGATTAAGTCCAGCACGTCTTGAGCAGTAGCCCCGCCAGCGTTCACAATAAAGTTGCCATGCATATCAGAGATTCTTGCTCCGCCAATTTGGTACCCTTTTAAATTCGCTTTTTCTACAAGCTGTCCTGCATATTCAGGCAGCGGATTTCGAAAAATACTTCCGGCACATGGTCGATTATAAGGCTGTGTTTCCTTGCGATAGTCTTTATTTTGCTGCATTTTCTTTGTGATTTTCTCGCGATCATCCTGTTTGAGCTTAAACACGGCCTCGAGAACAATGCCTGGTCGTTCCTTTTGAAGGACAGACGTTCTATAGCTAAAGTTCATCTGCTCATTTGTTAGCCACTCGATGCTTCCATCTTCAAATAAGATTCTCGCTTTCACAAGAATCTTACTGATATCAGATCCGTGCGCACCTGCGTTCATATAAACAGCGCCGCCAATAGACCCTGGGATACCAGCTGCAAATTCCAGCCCTGAAAGACCCTGCTTACTAAGAGACGTTGCAAGCCTTACAACAGAATAGCCGCCGCCAACTGTAATTTCTTCATCATTTACAGTTAAGTGATCAAGTCCAGCGCCTAACTTCAGGACGACGCCACGTATTCCTTTATCAAGTACGAGTAAATTTGACCCTCTTCCAATAACCGTCCAGTCCGCGTGGTGTTTTTTTATCTGATCCATGATCGTTTTAACTGAATCGATATCTTTAGGAACGATCAATAGATCTGCCGGCCCGCCTATTTTCATTGTCGTATGATTTGCAAGCGGCTCATTTTCAAGCACTTTACCGACTTGCGCTTCTAATAATTCATTCTTCAAGTTCTCCATATTACCCTCCGCCTTACCTAATATCATTCCATCATGTAGTCGTAATTTCTTTTAATACATTATATAAACGTCCAGCCGCATCTGGTACTCCAAGTTCTTTTGTTAAACGGCTCATTTCGTTTAATTTTTCTTCATTACCAGCAATTTCATCAATGGCATGAAGGAGGCTTTCTCCAGAAAGCTCTGATTCTCTTAAAACGATTGCAGCGTCATGCTTTTCTAGTGATCTTGCATTGATTTCCTGGTGATTTGCCGTCACGTATGGGCTTGGAATAAAAATAGTTGGAATTCCAAGGGCTGTTACTTCAGCAATCGTTGTGGCACCGGCTCTTGCAACAATCACATCAATCGATTTCAAGTACTCCGGCATTTGATGCAAGAAAGGCTTTGTGATCATATTAGGTGCTGCACCTTTTTCCTTTAGTTCGTTCAGCACTTTTTCATAATGAACCTCACCCGTGATATATAAAAGCTGATAGTTCTTAGCCTTTAATGCATCTTGCATGTCAATAACTGCTCTATTAATCGGCGCAGCCCCCCGGCTCCCGCCAAAAATAAGAACCGTTTTTTTCGTTTCATCCAGTCCAAACTCCTTCAGAGATTTCCCCTCTTTTATAGAGACGACTTCAGAGGCTCTAGGGTTTCCCGTAAATACAACCTTTTCAGAAGGAAAATGTGCCTTTGCTTCTTCAAAGCAGATGGCTACCTTATCAACATATCTTGCTAGAAACTTATTTGTGATACCAGGCAGGCTGTTCTGTTCGTGAATAATGGTCGGGATTTTCAGCTTAGAAGCTGCATAAACGACAGGGCCGCACACATAACCACCTGTTCCAATGACCGCATCTGGCTTAAATTCTTTTAAGTAAGATTTGCTTTTTTGAACGCCTTTTAGAAATCTCATCACCGTTTTTACGTTATCAAAGGAAAGCTTTCTTTTAAAACCTGAAATTTCTATGGATTTGAAAGGGATATTTTCTCTTTCTACAATTTTCTTTTCAAGTCCATTTTCAGTACCAATATATAAAAATTCTACATCAGGATGCAGTCTTTTCACTTCTTTAATAAAAGCTAAGGCTGGATAAATATGTCCGCCTGTTCCGCCTCCACTGATTACTATACGCATTATACCATTTCCCCTCAATTTTTTTCTGCTCTGAACAAAGTATAAACCCTGTTTTAAACAACAGGGCTCCGTTAAAACCTGTAAAGAAGAGTCGAAAAACATGTTTCCAATACAAAATCTGTCATTTCTACTCTTCAAATCATTTTTTTGTACTTTTGCAAAATAAATGTCATCATGGTTTCATGAACTAGCAGCATTAATATCTAGCGTACCTGCTTACATTCAAAAGTACGCCAATTGCCATCAGCATTAATGTCAGTGATGAGCCGCCATAACTTAGGAATGGGAGCGTGATACCTGTCACAGGGATAAGTCCAGTAACAACTGCGATATTAATCATCACTTGAATGGCAACCATTGAAATAATACCAACTGCTAGGAAACTTCCATATAAGTCTGGTGCTCCAAGTGCTATTCGTATGCCTCTCCATAATAGAACACTAAAGAGCAGCAAAATGAGTGATCCTCCTATAAAGCCAAGCTCTTCAGACAATATTGCAAAGATGAAGTCTGTTTGAGGTTCAGGTAAATAAAAGAATTTTTGTCTACTTTGACCGAGACCCATTCCGAACAGACCGCCTGGACCAACAGCGTATAAGGATTGAATAATTTGAAACCCACTGCCTAGTGGATCTTCCCAAGGATTTAAGTACGATGTAATTCGTTTTATGCGGTAGGGCGCTGATAAGACTAGTGCAGCAAATCCGCTGAGCCCTAAAAGACCGAGAAATATAAAGTGAGCAATTCTCGCACCTGAAACAAATATCATAATAATACAGGTTCCAACCATTACCGTCCCTGTTCCCAAATCTGGCTGCAGCATGATGATGGCAAATGCAGAAAACACAATGCCTAATGCTGGTGCGAAACCTTTACGAAAGGATGTGATATTTTTTTGTTTTTCAGATAAGAATTTTGCAAGAAACGCAATCATCGCAAGCTTCATAAATTCAGAGGGCTGAATACTAAACGCACCGACACCGATCCAGCTTCTTGATCCATTTCTCTCCATACCGATACCAGGAATAAGTACAAGCAGCAAAAGGAGAAAACAAACAGCAATCAATATCTTTGACCAAGTCCGCCACGTCCAATAATCGACTCGCATTATGAAAAACATCGCGATAACTCCGATTCCGGCAAACAAAAGCTGTCTTTTTGCAAAATAAAACGAATCATCAAATTTATACGATGCCCACACAGCACTAGCGCTGTACACCATAATTAAACCAATCGTCAATAAAAGTAACGTAATGACAACAAGCAAAAAGTCCGGAGAAGTTTTCTTATTCGTCAAGAGACCGACACCCCAAGCATAATTTCATTTGGGCTGTCAGTCATACGAGAGACAAGCCCTTATTTAAGCATATGCACGGCGTTTACAAACATGTCTCCACGTTCTTCAAATGTTTTATGTTGATCCCAGCTTGCACAAGCCGGGGATAATAAAATCACGTCTTCTTCTTCAGAAATGTTAAACGCCGCAGGTACTGCTTGTTCAACATTATCGACATGTTTTACGTGATGTATTCCCAGTTCTTCACCAAGCTTCACAAACTTAGGTGCCGTCTCACCAAATGTGATAATTCCTTTTACATTTTTCATAAAAGGTTTCAATTCATCAAATTCATTACCGCGATCAAGCCCGCCAGCTAGTAAAATGGTCGGCTGATTAAAAGCTGACAATGCTTTACTTGTTGCCAGTATATTGGTGGCTTTACTGTCGTTATAGAATTTTCTGCTTTGAATTGTATCTACAAACTGCAGACGATGCTTCACTCCACTAAATGTCGTGAGAACGTGTGCGATTGCTTCATTTGAACAGCCTGCATTTTTCACGACACAAATAGCCGCCAAAATATTTTCTTGGTTATGCTCACCAGGAAGAACAACATCCTTTAAATCGATGATATGTTCATTCATGTAGTAGATCGCACCATTTTTAATATACGCACCATGTTCTACTTGCTCTTTCACTGAGAAAAACACTTTTTTTGCTTTTGAAGCTTCAGCCAGTTTTACGACTGATGGATCATCGAGGTTAATAACAGCTATGTCATCTTCAAGTTGATGTGCGTATACTTTCTGCTTTGCTTTTTCATATTCATCACGAGTGTGGTGATAGTCTAAATGTGCATCAAAAATATTTAATATTAAGCTGATTTTAGGTCTGAAATCAACTGTTCCCATTAACTGAAAAGAAGAGAGTTCAGTTACGATCCACTCATCGCCAGCTGCTTTTGCAGCGACTTCGCTGGCAACCGTGCCAATATTACCTGCCACTAAAGTTTTTTGACTGTCTTGTTTCAACATTTCATAAATCAAAGTCGTGGTAGTGGTTTTTCCATTTGATCCAGTGATCCCAATAAAAGGAGCTGAGGTTAAATGATAAGCTAATTCTATTTCCGTCCAAACTGGAATTCCGCGGCGAAGCGCTTCTTGAACCATCACATTTTCATATGGAATTCCTGGATTTTTAATTAAAATCGTAATTTCTTTATCTTCGAACATACGAAGAGGATGGCTGCCGCAAATGACATCAATCCCCTTTTCAGAAAGAAGCTGAGCAGGTTCATTTTCTTCAAACGGCTTTTGGTCATTTACTATGACATTTACTCCATGCTCATGAAGAATTGAAGCTGCCGCATATCCGCTTTTTGCAAGACCTAATACTAGTACATGTTCGTTTTTTAACATTTGCATCTTATTCAATTATAACCACACCTCGATGTAAATTCCTAAAACAGCAAGTAATAAACCAGCTGTCCAGAAGGTGACAACTACTCTCCACTCAGACCAGCCAACTAACTCATAGTGGTGGTGAAGCGGACTCATCTTAAAGATTCTTTTTCCGGTTGTTTTAAAGGAGATCACTTGAAGAATAACGGATAACGTTTCAACAACAAATACTCCTCCAATAATGACAAGTAAAATTTCAAGCTTTGTTAAAATCGCAATTGCTACAATCGCTCCGCCTAAAGCAAGCGACCCTGTATCACCCATAAATACTTTTGCAGGATGCGCGTTAAATACAAGAAACCCAAGAACGGCTCCAGCAACAGCTACTGAAAAGATCGCTACATCGTACTGTGATTGATTCCAAGCCAATATAGCAAAGGCTCCAAAGGCAATAGCCGCGGTTCCAGATAATAGACCATCCAGTCCATCCGTTAAGTTCACGGCATTAGAACCTCCAACAAGCATGAAAACGACAAGGATAAAGTAAGCCCATCCTAAATCGAAGCTCACATCTGTTCCTGGAATGCGAATCGTCGTTGCAAACTGATAATAATGGAAGACTGCATAAAAAATCACTGCGATCACAATTTGACCAATTAATTTCTGTTTCGATGTTAAACCTAGGTTTCGTTTCATCGCTACTTTAATATAATCATCTAAAAATCCTAATAGACCGTAGCCAAGCGTGACAAATAACAATAAAAACATTTCTGGACTAATCTCAGAAAATTTGTTGATCATCACAATCGTTGTAATGGTAATAGAAAAGATAATCATAATTCCGCCCATTGTCGGAGTACCTGATTTCTTTTGGTGAGACTGTGGTCCTTCTTCTCTAATACTTTGACCAAATTTAAGCCTTCTTAAAAACGGAATAAAAATCGGGGATAAAAGAACACTGATTAAAAATCCCATTATGATTGTAAACAATATCACCTGTTCAAGCATCGTTCTTTACTCCTTCCGAATTTCCAAAGCCGTTTTCCATCAGAAAATCACATTCATTAATAAGGTATTCATTCGCGTTCTTCGTATGTTGTTTTTGTACAAAATGCTTCATTTCATTACACTCTTTTCATCATTTTAAGATTTGTTTAGATCTAAAATAGCGTCCATAGCAACCTTTGCATCATCAAAATCGTAAACTTGATCGCCGACGATTTGATATGTCTCATGACCTTTACCCGCTATTAAGACTGTATCGCCTTTTTTCGCATTGGCAATTGCAAAAAAGATGGCTTGTTTGCGATTCACAAAACTATGATAATATGCGTCTGGCACCCCATTTTCCATATCCTTTAAAATAGCTGAAGGATCTTCGCTTCTTGGGTTGTCTGATGTAAATACAGGTTCATCTGCATACTTCACAGCGATTTGGGCCATTTGAGGACGCTTTGTTTTATCACGGTCGCCGCCGCAGCCTATCACACAGAAAATTTTGCCCTCTGTTAATTCTCTACACGTTGTCAGGACATTTTCTAAGCTGTCAGGTGTATGGGCGTAATCGACGATAACAGGGAAATCTTGATCACAGTTCACAAGTTCAAATCGGCCTTTGACTCCCTCCAGCTCTTCAATAGCACTTACAATCGTTTCAAATGTTAAGCCAGATACGATCCCTACTGATACAGCTGCTAGGATGTTGTACACATTAAACTTACCGATGAGGGCAACCGTCACATTTTTTGTGCCAATAGGAGTGATCAAATCAAATTGAGTTCCCTTCGGCTTGATTTGAATATTCTTTGCCATCACATCTGCTTCTTGCTCTAAGCCATATGTCATGACTTCAGCAGCTGTCACTTTTTCATAATAACTCGAAGCGTCATCATCTGCATTTAAAATCGCATGCTTCGGCTTGTCGTGATGAAAGGCACTGCCAAGCTGTGAGAATAGCAAGCTTTTCGCATGTTTATATTCTTCCATTGTGTTGTGGTAATCAAGATGGTCCTGCGAAAGGTTTGTGAAAACGGCAATATCATAATCACATCCATGTACCCTGCCAAGATGCAGTGCATGTGATGATACTTCCATAATGGCTGTGTCTACATCTTGGTCAAGCATCTGTTTAAAAGTTTTCTGAAGTGTGACACTTTCAGGTGTGGTGTTTTTCACATCGAGAATGTCATCATTCACCTTCATATACATCGTACCGATTAAGCCAGTTTTCTTTTCGGCTTTTCTCATCATTTGTTCAATCATATGTGTTGTCGAAGTTTTTCCGTTTGTTCCTGTGATCCCGATGAGATTCAGCTTATGAGTTGGCTGCTTGTAAAACGCATCAGCTATTCTTGCAAGAGCTCTTTGAGAGTGTTTTACAATAATGACTGGTACATCTGATATGTTAAGAGGGTGTTCTGCTACAATCGCTGCAGCCCCGCTTTTCACCGCTTTTTCAGCATAATCGTGTCCATCTACTGTATAGCCTTTTATACAGACAAAAAGGCTTCCTTTTTTCACCTCTCTTGAATCCATTTCAATGGAAGTGATATCAGGATTTTCGTTTATTAGTTCGTTGTTTTCACTTTTAAAGTATGTAAGGAGTTCTTGTAATTTCATTTCATATCAAACCTCTCAAATTCGTTCACGTGCATGTCTTGTGAAAAAAACACACAGTCTATATTTTATCGTAAAAAAAAGGATACATCCAGCGTATTCCTTAAGTTTCTCTTGGAAAAAACACACTTTAGGCTCTTTTTTTCAAACAGACCTTCTCTTTCAACAAAAAGAGGCAGCCGAATGAGTGCGGCTACCCTCTGTTCATTCTTTATTATTCATCGTTTAAGTATAATCTGATGGTGGAGCCTTCTTTGACTTTTGTTCCGGCAGCAGGCGATTGCTTCACCACTTTACTGCCAGTTCCAGAAGCATCGATCTTCAGGTTAATCAGTAAGGATTCAAGGTCTGAAACAGATCCCCCTACAAGATTCGGTACTTCAATGGTTTTTGTGTCCAGCCACTGGTACTTCTTTTCAATTTGTCCTTTTCTTTTTTTCACACCCATCTCAGGCAGGCTGTCCCGCATAATATGACCCACAATTGGTGCAGCAACTGTCCCGCCAAATTGAATAGTGCCTTTCGGGTTATCTACAGCCACATATACAACGATACTCGGATCATCAGCAGGCGCAAACCCGATAAATGACACAATGTGGTTATTTTCCATGTACTTGCCGTCTTTTACCTTCTGTGCTGTCCCTGTTTTTCCGCCAACTCGATATCCTTCAACAAATGCATTTCGGCCAGTTCCTTGAGCGACTACACTTTCAAGCGCATATCTGATTTCTTTGGATGTTTCTGCTGAAATCACTTTCTTTTTGGCAATCGGTGATTGCTTTTTCACTACCTCTTTTGTGATTGGATCTATCCATTCTTTTGCAATGTACGGCGTGTAAAGTGTTCCGCCATTTACCGCAGCTGCTACGGCAGCTACTTGCTGTATCGGCGTAACAGATACCCCTTGACCAAAGGCAGTTGTCGCCTGCTCTACAGGGCCAACCCGGTCCAGCGGGAACAAAATGCCTCGCCCTTCCCCTTGAAGATCGATTCCTGTTTTTTGGCCAAATCCGAAATTTTTAATATAGGAAAATAATTTATCCTTTCCTAGACGATCGCCTAGTTCAACAAAACCGGGGTTACAGGAGTTTTGAACCACTTCTAAAAAAGACTGTGATCCGTGGCCGCCTTTTTTCCAGCACCTAAGTCTTGCACCATCAACTGTCACAGAACCGCTGTCAAAAAAATGATCTCGTTTTAAATTGACTTTTTTCTCTTCTAGTGCTGCTGCAAGCGTAATAATTTTAAACGTCGAACCTGGCTCATATGTGCTCCACACCGGTAGATTTCGGTTAAACACTTTCGAGTCAACTGATTGATAATCCGCTGGATCAAAATCCGGTCTGCTCGACATCCCAAGCACTTCACCGTTCTTCGGGTTCATCGCAATTGCAATCATCCCATCTGGGTTATATTTTGCCTGCGCATTGTCTAATTCCCGTTCTATAATGGTTTGCACCTTCGCATCGACAGTTAACTTCATATCAAGACCATCTTTAGGTGGTGTATAATCATCTGCTTCATCTGGCATTTTCTGCCCTTTTGCATCGGAATAGAACTTGACAGAGCCTTTTTCACCTTTTAGGTCATCATCATAATAGGCTTCCAGTCCAAGTAACCCTTGATTATCAATTCCAGCGAAGCCAAGCACATGAGAAAGAAAACTGCCAAACGGATAGTGTCTGATGCTGTCTTCCGCAACATAAACGCCATCTAAATCAAGCTCTCTAACTTCTTTTGCTTTTTCATGAGATACTTTTCTGCCTTCTGGAGAAATTCGTTCGATGGATGTTTTCTTTGTGACGTGCTTGTACGCTTTCTCTTCAGACATATTCAGTACTGCCGCCAGTTTTTTGCTTGTTTCTGCGGGATCTTTAATTTGCCGCGGGACGACCAATATAGATGGGGCACTTTTGTTCGTCGCAAGCTCTACCCCATTTCGGTCCAAAATATCTCCCCTTTCTGGTTCGAACGGGAGATTCCGGCTCCATGAATCTTTTGCTAAGCTTGTGAGCTTCTCGCCCATAATAAACTGTACATATCCTAATCTAGTATCTATGATGAAAAAAATGATCACCCCAAACAGCAGCACGAAAAGCAATCGTTTTCTCACTGTTACACTTGATACTCGCACGCCCGGTTCACTCCTTACATACATATGGCTTGTTTCCATCATATGCAGGCCCGTCCTTATGTAGAACGTCTCGTCTATCCCGCCGGCAAAAGAAAAAACCTAGCAAGTGGTTTGCTAGGTTTTGCAGTTAATTCGGGCTTTTAAATGTCACAGTGACGACTTTATCTGAAATCTCCGCTCCATTTTTCACACTTTGTTTGACAGCATATCCTTGTCCTTTTGTTTCGATATGCACACCGGAAATGGATGCATATTGAAGGACTTCCCGTCTCGACCAGCCTGTCATATCAGGCATTTTTATCGTTTTTCCTGCAGTTTTCAAGAAAACTTTCTGGCTTTCAGAGAATTCAGAGCCTGCACTTGGCCACTGTCGTTTAATGGAGAGACCGTCGCCGATGACAACAGGCGTTAAGTTTTTGTTTTTGGCTTCTGTTTCCGCCTGCTTCACTTCTAAATCTAAGAATGAAGGCATTGTTTCTTGTTTCACTTTTTGTTCGCCTGATTTTTTATCGTCTGTTTTTGTTGGTGCAATATTTAAATATAGCAAACTATTTTTCATCACTGGGTTAAAGATTTGTGCAACTGGGGCAGAGCCAGTTTCTGTATCAGACAGCTGCGGCTGCTGTACAGCTACATAAACGAGCAGCTTCGGATCATCTTTTGGCGCCATTCCCATAAATGAAAAGACGTAATCGTTTCTTCCTTTGAGATAACCGCCGGCACCGCCAATTTGTCCTGTTCCTGTTTTCCCAGCAACGTCAAATCCTTTGATTTGGTAAGGCTGGCCTGTTCCAATCTTCGAGGAAACCACCTCACCTAAAATGTCACGGACTTGCTTTGCTGTATCAGAGGAAATTGGTTTTCCAGCTACTGTTGGTTCGTGCTGTAAAATCGTTTTGTTTGTGTTCGGGTCTGTAATATGATCAATGACATATGGCTTCATCATCGTTCCACCGTTTGCTATCGCTGTCGCTGCTTCGATTTGTTGAATCGGTGTAATGGCAGACGCTTGACCGTAAGCCGTCGATGCTTTGTCATATTCGTATCTGTAATTGATTTTACTAGACGCTTCGTTCGGTAAGTCAATACCTGTTTTGTCATAGAAATGGAACTTCTGCAAATATTGTTCGTAGCGCGTGAAGCCTAATTTTTCTTTTGCCAGCTTTGCAAAAGCTACGTTAGACGAACGGAGAACCCCTTCATGAAAGTCAATTTTTCCCCAGCCATTTCCATTATTGTGATCTCTTACAAGGCCGCCTCCTACTTTATAAGTACCAGATTGATATTTATCATTGCCTTGGTAGACCCCTTCTTGGATTGCCGCAGCAAGTGTAAAGATTTTCATCGTTGAACCTGGTTCAAACGCATATGAAATGACATCATTGTTATAATTCGTAATGTCTAATTCATTTAAATTAAAGCTTGGCCGCTGTCCCATCGCGAGCACCTTTCCCGTTTTTGGATCAACGACTGTGGCAATGATTTTCTTCGGTTTATATTTTTTGGCAACCTGCGTCATACTTTCTTCAAGGAACGCTTGGATTTTTTGATCGATGGTCAGCGTGACATTTTTTCCATCCTTCGGAGCGACAATGTCTTCTTTACTATTTGGAAGAGCCCATCCGCTTCTGTCACTGTTATATGTCACATAGCCGTCTTTTTCTTTTAAAAATTTGTTCAGCGCCTTCTCAAGTCCCATCGCGCCTGACATGTCCTTCGTTGCCTCATCTAATCTTGCATAACCGATCAGATTCGATGCAAACATGCCGTTTGGATAATATCGCTTCGTGTCTTTTTCAAATGCGATCCCTGGAAGCTTTAGCTTTTCAATTTTTTCCTTTGTTGAAAAACTGATGTCTTTCCCAGCTTTACCAAACTCCACTTGGAACGCACCTTTAGTATTCAGACGCTTTAAAATTTCGCTTTCACTCATATCAATGACTTTTGACAGCTCTTTTGCTGTCTTTTCTTTGTCGACGACATGCATCGGGTGCTTTGGATCGACCGTCATTTTCTTGCTCATGATCGCAATGAGCTTATAGACAGATGTATCCTCGGCAATCACATTCCCATTTCGGTCTAAAATAGACCCTCTTTTCGCTTCAAGTGTTTTCTTCGATTGATATTGTTCATTTGCCTTTGCAGCTAACACTTGGCCATCGACCGTTCCTGTAATCTGAATATAAATAAAACGTGCAAGGATGATAAAGAAAAACAGGGCGAAGCAAATACTCGCAATTGCCGCGCCTCTGTTCATCATTTTATTCTTTTTAGGCATCGCCATCTTAATCGACCTTCTTAACATCTTTCGAAATGCTTAAGCCTGCTTTTTTCGCAGTATCAATGACTCTCTCTGGTTCACTCAGCAAGTCTTTTTCCTTTTGAAGCTCAGTGATCTTCTTCGATTCTAAAGATACTTGCTGCTCTAATTTCTGGACTTCGATATTGGCGTGATAGACAGCAAAGGCTTTAGAAATGATGAGAATGGAGCTGCACATAAGAGCCATGACAAACATGACAAGTAAGATTTTTTCACCAAGTGTGATAGAACCTCTTCTTTTAATAACAACCGATTGGCCTTGCTGCTCTGTTTGATATTGTTTTACTTCTCTTTGGTAAGCCAAATTACTCATAAGAAACCTCCTTTTTATCATCATCTATGGTGTCGTTTTACTTTTTTTCTGCAATTCGGAGCTTCGCTGAACGGGCACGGTTGTTATGTTCCAGCTCTTGTTCTGATGCAACGATTGGTTTTCTCGTGATCAGCTTCAGTTTTGGTTCAAGTCCTTCTGGAATCACTGGTAGTCCGTGCGGAAGTTCTGGAAGAGAAGACATTTCTTTAAATGTACTTTTACAAATCCGGTCTTCAAGTGAATGGAATGTAATGACAGAAATTCTCCCCTTCGGATTGAGTAACTCTATTGCTTGTTCTAGTGCTTCTTCAAAAACTTTCAATTCATCATTGACAGCAATTCGGATCGCTTGAAACACTCTTTTTGCTGGATGTCCGCCAGTTCGTCTTGCAGGTGCGGGAATTCCTTCTTTGATAATGTCGACAAGCTCACCTGTTGTTTCAATTGGCGCTTTTTTTCTAGCTTCTTCAATTTTGCGTGCGATTTGCTTGCTGAATTTTTCTTCCCCATATTTGTAGAAAATCCGAACTAGATCTTCAAATGGCCATTCATTCACCACTTGTTTTGCCGACAATGCGGCTGTTTGATCCATTCGCATGTCAAGAGGTGCATCATGGTGATAACTAAAGCCTCTCTCTGGTGTGTCGAGCTGAGGAGATGAAACCCCAAGGTCAAAAATCACACCGTCTACGCTTGTAATGCCTTGTTCATTCAGACGTTCTTTTAAATATCGGAAGTTGCTCTTTATGAAAAGAATGTTCGCTTTTGAATCTGCGAGCTTCTCTCGTGCATGATCCAGTGCAGCATCGTCTTGGTCAAATCCAATCAATGTACCTTTTTCTGATAGTTGAGATAGTAAATATGAGCTATGACCTGCTCCGCCCAGCGTGCAGTCTACATATGTACCGTCTTCTTTGACGTTTAAACCGTCAACTGTTTCTTTTAATAATACTGTCTCATGTTGAAACATGATGTTATGGTCCCACCTTTTTCAAATAGAAATGAATGTGTAGAAAGCTTGCTGCACAAGGGATTATTATATATCAAACCCAATCATGTTTTCAGCAATTTCAGCAAAAGAATCTTCTTGCTCTTCTGTATATTGTTCCCAGATCGACTTACTCCACAACTCAATTCGATTTGAAACGCCGATGACCACACATTCTTTTTCGAGTTTTGCATATTGGAGTAGGTTTGATGCGATGTTAATGCGCCCCTGCTTGTCCAGATCGCATTCAACTGCGCCGGAGAAGAAGAACCGGGTAAACGCACGTGCATCTTTTTTCGTTAGCGGCAGTGCTTTGAGTTTCTCTTCAATTAGTTTCCACTCACTCATAGGGTAGCCAAATAAACATTGATCAAGCCCTCTCGTCAGCACAAACTGTTCTCCGAGACCGTCTCTAAATTTAGCAGGGATGATCATGCGCCCTTTTGTATCAATCGTATGTTGGTATTCACCCATGAACATGATAATCAGAGCCCCACTTTCTCACCCTTACTCTCCACTATCCACCACTTCTCTCCACAAAACTTATTTTACACTGTTTCTACATAAAAAAAAACCCTGAACTAGTCAGGGTTCATTAAAACTTTATTTCAAAGTTTGACAATTTGCTGCTTGTTTTGAAATGAAAATGGCAGATTTTTGAACGTTTTGAAGAATTCTGGACCATATTTGTTTAAAAAGTACATGATATTCCAAATTCTTTCTTGTGGGGCATCTAATGGTTTTAAGCTGTTTTCAATCCGTTCAAAATCTCGAAGGATATAACCTTCCTTTTCTTCCACACGCTGCGCCACCTTTTGATAAACAAATTGAAGCTGATCTTCGATAAATTTGGCATTTTTATCTAGCAGCTGCTCGAAGTTTGGTTCAACCTTCAGTGCTTCTTGCCTTAATACACCATGAACATTCGCTAATTCACGTTTCGCTTGATCAACGGCTTGAACAAAGCTGTCTGGAAGGCTTTGCTCAAAGTGAGCCTCTTTCTTTTCTTTTACTCCGTTTGTGAGCACTTCTTCTAGAGAAAGTTCTCTGACAGGCAGCTTCTTGTCGATGTGTCTTTCAAGGATGGTCACGTGCAGTCTTGGAAGAACAGGTGCCATCTTTAATTTAAAATGCTCAAAGATTCCTTTCAGTTCTCCCCAATAGTTGACTTCACCGTGTCCTGCCATAAAAGCAAGTGTCGGGAGAAGGGTTTCCTGCATTAAGGGACGCGTCACCACATTGTTGCTGAACCGTTCTGGGTGCTCCTCAATTTCCTGCAAAAGCTCTTCTTTTGTCCACGTAAGCCCCACTTCTGATATAGAAAACTGGCCGTTTTCTTTTTCAATAAGGAAACGCTCTTCATCATATTCGTAAAACAGATTCGCCTGATTGTCACCAGCTTCAATGATCGGCTGATATCCCGCTCGTTTCATGGCAGCCTGCGTTTCATTCAAACGAGCTGTGACTGCATCATTTGTCTCGACAATGTGCTTGAATAACGTACGCTCAAGTGGTTTGACGCCTAAGTCTCCTGAATTAAATAGAAGCAGTCCATCTTCTTCAAAAAGGTCGCATACAATCCATTCAAAGAAATCCGTAAATGTTTGTGATTTGCGTAAACATCGAAGAAGCTGATCAAGCAAGTCATTAGTATACGCAGATTCTTCATACGTTGAAAACACATCGCGGAGCCATTTTTCTGTTTTTTCTTGATGCAGAGGTGTTCTTTTGGCCGCAGTTTTTTTGACGTTATGTAATGGCAGCTTTTGCTTGACTGGACCTTTTCCGCCGGATGTGTAGACAAAATTAATTTCATCTACGTCATGATCCTCACCTGCTACCCAAAAGACTGGAATCACAGGAACGCCAAGCGCTGTTTCTTTTTCTTTTGCGAACTGAATAATGGATATGATTTTATGTATGGTATAAAGCGGTCCTGCCAGTAGGCCTGCCTGCTGTCCTCCAACCACCATGACACTCCGTTCATCACGGATCTTTTCAATGTTCTGACGCATCGCTGCCGATTCAAACTTTGCGTGGTATGTGCTCATATAATCCGCTAAAGCCTCGCGCGGGAAGCTCATTTCCATGAGATCGTCGTATCTTTTTTTCCATGTGTCTTCAGAATGTATATCATAATCAAAAAAAGCAGTCATCTCTTTTTTTTCTTCTATATAATCACGTATGAATAAATTCTGACTTCGGATGGAAAGTTCAGTCAATTGCATGTTTAGAACTTCCTTTCTTCAATAAATAGTTAGTTTCCCGAAAAAAGTATAGCATGTAAATGAGCTCACTCAAAAGATTTTGTTTGCTTTTTTTCCAATACTTCCAAGCTTCGATTAAAGAAAGTAAGATGTGGCGTCATTATCTCTTGAGCTTGAGCCTTTTTTAAAAGATAGCCAACGATGGCTTTTCTTTCGGTTTCACGGCCTTTGACGATATCTTGAAGCATTGACGATTGATTGGCGGCCGTTTTTTTACAAATTGAAACGACGTGTGACCAGAGACGCTCTTCTTCAGCCAGACCTAGAATGGACAATGCTTCTTCAAATGCACATTTCATCATGTATTCATATGCAGGATTTGCGATCAATTCTCCATTTTTCACATGCAATAAAGCCGTGAGCGGGTTAATGCAAACATTAACTAGCAGTTTTTCTTCCAGCACTCTTTTCCATTCATCCGTATAAATCATCTGAAAATGAGCCGGCGTTTCATACAAAGCATTTCTCACATCAGCTGTATCCTCAGGATGAAAAGCTCCCCACTTGATGACACCGATCCCTGTATGGTTCACTGCATGGTCTGATACCTTCATGGCGCCGTGCTCTACGACACCTATATATATCGAATGCGACGTGTCCCATTTTTCTAAATCTAATAAGTGGGCCATGCCATTTTGTAAAAATAAGATTCGCTGACGAGGTAATGTTGATAGTTCATCAAGCACTTCTTGCAGATGGTGATATTTCACTGTCACAATCAGCAGATCAAATACTCCTGTAATCCCTGCCCTTGCCTCCGCAGACGCCCGGAATGTCTCTCCTTTTACCGTTCGCTTAATTCCTGATGTTCGAATCTCCTCTGCTTGTTCTTTTCTTCTTGTCAAAACAGTGATGTCATGATGCTGTGATAAATAACTGGCACAAAGCAGACCAATCGCACCGCCGCCAATGATTCCAATGTTCAACTGCCGCACTTCCCTTTTTCTGTTTACTTCATCATATCAACCATTTTAACAGTTTCAAGCCGCGATGCAAAAAGCAGATAGCGCGCCGCGATTGAATTTTTTTAATTTAAAAACTATAATAATAAGTGTAAAAACTTTTTAAGGCGGATGGGATGAAAACGCCTTCAATGACATCACTGTCGACATTATGTGTGTAAGGGGGAAGATCATATGACACAAGTAAAACGACTTCTAATCAATTACAAAACTTTAGAGGAATTTAAACAATTTAAAGAATATGGCATACAAGAACTATCCATGCTTGAAGACCTTGAAAGTAATATGATTGAAAATGACAGTAATTCTCCATTTTACGGGATTTATTTTGGAGATAAGCTGGTCGCACGTATGAGCCTTTATCAAGTGGATGGCTCGACGACAACGTATTTTGACCACAATCATGATTATTTAGAGCTGTGGAAGCTGGAAGTGCTTCCTGGGTATCAGCGTAAAGGGTACGGTGAGGCACTTGTTGATTTCGCCAAATCTTTCGGATTGCCAATCCGGACCAATCCTCGCGTCAAATCTGCCGGTTTTTGGGATAAAATGGGCTTTGAAGCGGTCAAATATGATATGGAACGCGACAAAGGTGAAAATCCACTCATCTGGGAACCTGCCCATATCCAAAAAAATACAGGTGAATCTGCTTAATACTGATGGCAAAACGCCCCTCCTTTCTCTGTGAGGGGCGTTTTCTTATTTAGCATATTCTTTTAAGTTGATATTCTGTTTGACTCTTTCAACAATCCCAATGAGTGCCCGGTAATCTTCTTCTGTCATTTTTAATTGCCGCTTCAAGTGTTCATTTTCTTCCGTGAGCGACTTCAGTTGATGCTGCGTGTCCGCTAGTTCTTCGCGTAAATCAGCAGAGCCAGCAGGTTCTTTTTCAAGCTGCTCTAAGAACTGAATCACTTCTCGCAAGGTCAATTCAGCCTGAACTGAAGTTGCCTTTTCTTCTATCGTTAACGTATTTTGTGGTAAACCCGAGGAATGAATCCCAATCTTTTTACGCAGTTCTTTCCGCTGTTTTTTCGCCAGCTCAATGCCTGCCTGATATTGTTTTCTGACGTATGAATTCCACCTGAATCCACATGCTGCAGCCGTTCTTGACAACGCTTTTCCGACTTCTTCAAATGCGGAAAGCTGCGTTCCTCCATCTCGAATGTGTCTTAAGACGACTTCTGCTAAAAGTAAATCTTCATCTTGCGTCCATGCGTCCTGCCTTGTAATCGTCAATTGATCATCCCCCCTGAATCTGAATACCACATCATATGCGCTTACTAGAGTAGATAGACTATTTGCAGGAGAGAAACCTAAAAAATAGACAAATAAAAAAACGCAAGGGAAGATTCCCTTACGCTTTTTTATCAAGCATTAGTTGCTTTTTACGTCTTTGCCTTTGTATGTTCCGCAAGATTTGCAGACACGATGAGAAATTTTCATTTCACCGCATTCTGGGCAAGCTACCATACCAGGTACTTGTAGTTTGAAATGCGTACGACGCAATCTTTTTTTCATTTTAGAAGTTCTTCTAAAAGGTACAGCCATTATTCCCACCTCCTTAAAGAGTTAAGATTCATTATTTTCTTCTAAGAGCTTCTTCAAGCCTTCCAGACGCGGATCAATTCGGTTTTGATGTGCATCTTCCGAAATGACAGCCCAGTCATTCCCTTCCTGTGGTGCAGCACCTTTTACGTCTGTTTGGTCGCAAAAGATTTGCATCGGCACTTCAAGAAGAATTTCTTCCTTGACTATAGGCGTTAAGTCGATGATATCGTCTTCTACAACAGATACGTCTTCATCTTCTATATCGTCTGTCTTATGAAGTACAAATAGTTCTTTCGTTGAAATCGCAAATGGATAATTTACATCAACAAGCGTTCTTGAACAAGGCAATGTCATTTCACCTGTGATGGTTAAATCAAATGCGACTTGCTTTGATTCGATCACTCCAGTCCCTTTCACCTCTACTGGTGAAATGCGACGTATATCTGAATGAAGGCTAGTAAGTTCATTTAAGTCAACCGTCTCATGAAAATCGAAGCTGTTTTTAGCTTTTTGATGTAACTGATAAACTGTCCATTTCAATTGTATCACCTCTAAGAGCAACAAACATGATTATAGCTTTCATCATGCTATTTGTCAATATTTTTTCTTTACAGTCCTTTGTGATGTCAGAGCGTTGTTTGACATCAATTCACGGAATGCCTACACTGAAAAAAATGGGCTTCATTTTTCCCTTATGCTACTGTAGCATAGACCATTTAACCATAGCAAGAAAGGCGGAACATCTATTGAAAGCAACAGGAGTCGTTGTCGAGTACAATCCATTTCATTATGGACATGCCTATCATGTTCGCCAGGCGAAAACACATACCTCCTCAGATGTAGCCATTGCCGTCATGAGCGGATCTTTCCTCCAGCGCGGAGAACCTGCTATCGTCTCCAAATGGGCACGTACAAAAATGGCATTGCAAAACGGTGTAGACATCGTATGTGAGCTTCCATACATCTATGCAGTGCAAAAGGCAGAAACCTTTGCAAATGGCGCTGTGTCTATTTTAGACGCTTTAAAATGCCGCTCCCTTTTTTTCGGAAGCGAGGATGGGGACATTAAAGCATTTGAACGAACAGCTCACGCTTGGCATGAAAAAAAAGAAGAAATTGACCTTTTCACAAAAGCAAAGGTCAAAGAAGGGCTTAGTTATCCGGCAGCTTCTGCCGCTGCGTTTCAGGAAGTCATTGATCCTAAACACTTACTGGATCTGTCTAAGCCCAATAACATTTTAGGCTTCCATTATGTCAAAGCCATCTTAGAGAGATCTCCTCACATAGAGCCCTTTACCTCTCAAAGAATTGCATCCGGTTATCATGATCAAGAGCTTCCTAAACATCAGAAAATTGCAAGCGCGACAAGCATCCGAAAAGCCTTAAAAGAGAACGGGTCATTTGAAACTGTCGCCTCTTATCTCCCGGAAGCTTCGCTTAAGCAATTACATGACTATTATTCTTCTTATGGTCTTTTACATACGCAAGAAGACTATTTCAGCTTCTTAAAACATGTGTTTCACACAATGGATACAGCAGAACTAGAAGGCATCTATGAAATTGAAGAAGGCATCGAACACCGCATGCAAAAGGCGATCACACATGCGTCCACCTACGAGGAATATCTATCACTTGTGAAAACAAAACGATATACGTGGACAAGGCTGCAGCGGATGAATACGCACCTTTTAATGAGGGTGAAGAAAACTGTTATGCATGAGCTGCTAAAGAAGAAACACGCGCCATACATTCGTTTACTTGGTATGTCAAAGAAAGGTCAGCAATACTTATCTCTTGTCAAAAAGGAATTGGACGTACCGCTTGTCAGCAAGCTGTCTTCCTTTTCACATCCTGCCCTTGATCTTGACATTCGCGCTTCCCGCGTCTTCAGCCTTCCCATCAGCGAACCAATGCAAACAAAGTTAACAGAAGCAGAATTTAAAACCTCACCGATCCGCTATGATGAAGAGACTGGTCTCTTCCAATCTTGATAAAAAGAGCAGCCTTTGATAAAGGCTGCTCTCTGATTGTTGACAAAGGGCTAAAATGATCTTTATTTTAACCCTTTGTCTTCTTTTCAGCGTGATAGAAAACCTTTGAAGTCTAGGAAGGGCGAGCACCGGAACGGAGCGAATTTGACATTCGTGAGTACCGGCGCAGAGACCTGACACCGAATGCGAGGGTTTGTCTACACGCTGAGAGCAGCCTAAGGCTGCTCTTTTTTCACTTAAGATGCTTTCTCTTTTAACTTGTTTAAATAGTTCAGTGCGTCCTGCATAGTGTCCACAGGAACGATTTTCATATTACTTTTAATATCTTTCGCTGTTTTCACTGCATTTTTGTAGTCTGAATTTGGATCACCTTTATCGTTTGGTGCAAAGAAGATATCTTTTCCTGCTTTATCTGCTGCAACAACCTTTTGATCTATTCCGCCAATTGGCCCGACCGTACCATCAGCGTCTATCGTTCCAGTCCCTGCAATCGCATAGCCATGTGTTTCGTCTTCTTTTGTCAGCTGATTATAAATTTCAAGTGACATCATTAAACCTGCCGATGGACCGCCGATATTTTCAATATCCACCTTAATTGAAGGCGACACTTTCACATTTCGGTCTGTAAATAAAGATACGCCAATTCCGACTCGATTCGGCTCTTCTTTAAAAGGCTTCAACTTCACTTTCTGCGTGATATCCTTGCCGTTTCGTTCAAGGACAAAACGGACAGATGTACCAGCTTTTTGACGGCTGATATACGACACCATTTTATCAGCAGAATCATACGTTTTGCCATCAACGCTTTTAATCCGGTCGCCCACTTCAATTTTGCCGTAAGCAGGCATGCCTTTCATGACGTAGCTCGCATATACCCCATTAAACGTATAATCTACTTTTTTGCCTGCTTTTGTATACGCTGCAATCATGGCATTTTCTTGAGAGCTTTTCATCAGCTGAAGCTGTCTTTTCATATAATCTTCATCAGACTCTCCGTCCGCTTTAATATTTTCTTCTGGGACGATTTCGTCATATTTATTCATTTTCGCAAGCAAATACGTATACGGATTGGCTGGACCTACTTTTATCGTCATAAGAGAGAAGCTGCCCTTCTCGCCGTATCCACCATCCACTTGAATGTGAGGGGCAATCTCTGTTGCATCACCCGGCTTTGTCACGTAATACGGCAGTTTAACAAAAGTTAAGCCAAATAAGACAAGAACAATAACAAAAAAGCTGAGCCAGCGAATATTCAATTTTTTCATTCGATTAACACTCCCATTTATCAATGACATCTTTCAGTTTACCTGTTAATTGGTCAGCGGCGAGTTCACCAGCCTCAATCATCTCCTGAACCTGAGTGAATGAACTGGAGCTAAATGTTTCAAGCCTCGGCCGAATCATGAGATCTGCATGAATGGTTTGGTGACGGACCAATTCATTTTGAAGGATGTCCAAACTTTGCATAATCACATCCGATAATCTCGTCGCCTTTTCTGTTTTTTTCACCCTAGATACATCAGAGGCGATAATAAGGTCTGCGCCCATTTCTTTTAAAACAGACACAGGAATGCGGTCAACAACCGCTCCATCCACTAGCTGTCTGCCGCCCATTTCGTGAGGAACAAACACGCCTGGAATGCTGATGCTTGCTCTGACTGCTTGTGAGACAGACCCTTCTTTAAACACAACCTTCTCCCCTGTTTCGAGGTCACAGGCAACCACCGCAAGGGGCATTCTTAATTCTTCGAATTTTTTCCCATATGTAAACGTGTGAATCAGCTGCAAAATTCGATTTCCTTTTAAAAGACCGATTTTTGGCAGTGTATAGTCAGCATAATACTTTCTTCTGAAGACAAGTGCAAGTTTTTTCATTTTTTCTACGTCTTGTCCTGCCGCATAAAAGCTCCCGACAAGTGCGCCAATACTGCTTCCAGCGATCATATCTACCTGTATCCCTTGCTTCTCAAGACTAGACAAAACCCCGATATGCGCCATTCCCCTCGCACCCCCGGAGCCTAGTGCAAGCCCGATGATCGGTCGCTTCATGAAAATCCACCCTCCTCTTTCTATGCATATATACGAATCTATAGGTCTAAACATGCCCCTACTGCTCGTATAGTAATAGAAGACAGGCTCGGCTAGTTTCTTTTTCTATAATCACGAGCTCGCCAATAGATCATACGGCAAGGGGCGAAATCTCCATGAAAAAATGGAACACTCTGTTCATCGCTGCTTTTTTTATTTTCTTAACAGCCACTGTGATTACACACCCACAAGCCTCTTTGCAAGCATCGAAAAATGGACTTGCAATGTGGTGGGAGGTTGTATTTCCATCATTGCTTCCTTTTTTTATTTTGTCCGAGCTATTAATTAGTTTTGGGATTGTCAGATTTGTCGGGGTATTATTAGAGCCATTTATGCGCCCCATCTTCCGGGTGCCGGGTGTAGGGGGATTTGTACTGGCTATGGGAATGGCTTCAGGGTTTCCTTCTGGTGCGAAATTAACGACAAGACTGAGGCAGGAAAGGCAGCTGACGCGGATCGAAGCAGAGCGTCTCGTTTCCTTTACAAATTCATCGAATCCATTGTTTATTTTCGGTGCAGTGGCTGTTGGTTTTTTTCATCATCCAGCTTTAGGCATTGTATTGGCCAGCGCTCATTATTTAGGGAATCTCGCTGTTGGTGTGACGATGCGGGCATATAAAGCGCGGCATGATGCACACCTAAGAAGCCGCAAGAAGTTTTTATTCCCGCCGTTTAAAGAGGCATTCAATGCTCTTCATACAGCAAGACTCGCAGAGAAAAGACCGCTCGGCCAAATTTTAAGTGATGCAGTCATGTCATCAGTCCAAACACTCTTTATGATTGGCGGCTTTATTATCTTATTTTCTGTGTTTAGCAAAATGCTGTCAGTTGTCCATGTGACAGACCTTTTATCCATCGGGCTCGGATATATGCTACAAACGATGCATCTTCCGCCAGAATTAGACCTTGCCATGATTGCCGGTTTATTTGAAATCACATTAGGAAGCCAGATGACGGGGTCACAGGAAGTCACCCTTCTCGCTAAAACCATTGTCGTCAGCTTTATTTTAGGATTCAGCGGGTTCTCTGTTCAAGCACAAGTCGCTGGCATTTTAGCGGCAACCGATATCCGCTTTAAACCGTTTTTCTTCGCCCGTTTGCTTCACGGAATTTATGCAGCTGTTTTTGCCTTTTTATTATTCAAGCCTCTTTATGTCTCTCGATCAGATATGGCTCTCCCAGCGGGTGCCTTTGATGCAAGCCAGCAGGTCGTCATGTTCAGCAGCGTGCTTTGGAATCAGCTTGTGAAAGCCGGTCCCTTCATCACACTTTGCAGTATGATAGTGTATATCGCGCTATACTATCGGAAATTAAAAAATGGATGAGTGCCGGGTGCACTCATCCATTAAATTTTTCCTTCAGCGCTGCTTCTACCTCTTTTGGTACAAGATCGTTGACTGCCCCATGATATTTCGCTACTTCTTTGACGATGCTGGAGCTTAAGAAGGAATATTGATTGTTGGTCATCATAAAAAACGTTTCAATTTCATCGTCTAACACTTTGTTCATTGAGGTGCCTTGCATCTCATACTCAAAGTCCGTCACAGCTCTTAGTCCGCGTAAAATGACTTTGGCTTCTTTTTGCTTCGCATAATCAACAAGCAGGCCGTGAAACGATTCAACTTTGATATTTGGCAGCTCCTTTGTTGCTTGGCGAATAAGCTCACACCGTTCTTCAACAGTAAATAACGGTTTTTTAGATGAATTATTTAGTACACATACATACACTTCATCAAAAATCTTTGCACCTCTTTTGATGATATCCAAATGCCCCAATGTAACTGGATCGAAGCTGCCCGGACAAACGGCTATGTTCCCCATGCTAATTTCCCCGCTTTCTATAGATCGTAATACCAGTCAATCCGTACAGTTCCTGTCTTGTGATGTGGAGCTGCCCTGCTTCTTCTGGCAGCTTCACATCTCTATCATGCTCACACACGATCACGCCGTCATCTGTTAACAAGGCGTGCTCGTCAATCATTTCAAGAAGTGCTTTTAGCTGTTGATCTTTATAGGGCGGATCAAGGAAAATGGCTTGAAAGGATTCCTCTCGTTTCACAACAGCTGCAAGTGCACGCTTTGCTTCATTTCGAAACACTTCACTTTGATCCATTAGCGACAATTGATTCAGGTTGCCTTTAATCGTCTGAATCGCCTTCATATCTCGATCAACGAATATGCAATGATCGAATCCTCTAGAAAGCGCTTCAATCCCTAAACCACCGCTTCCTGCAAATAAATCAAGAGCCCATCCGCCATCAAAATACGGGCCGATCATATTAAATATTGATTCTTTTACTTTATCTGTCGTCGGTCTTGTTGATTGACCTGGTACCGCTTTAAGTGTGCGGCCTTTTCTCGTTCCAGAGATGACTCTCATTTTTCCACCACTTTTTCTACTTGCTTCTATTCGTCATTGTTTATGACAAAAAATTCAACATTATCTTACCACATCACTCCTCAAGGAACAATGCAATGATATTCATTCATTTTCTATGTATAGATCAAGAAATACGGGGTCATACTACTTATAACAGCATCTGATGTGGTGCTGTTGCCAACCGCGGAGAAGACTTACGTTTCCCCATAAGTTCTTCCTCCGGTTTCTCCTCTCCCTTTGCCTTCTCCTTAATGAATCATTAAGAATAGAAGGACCCCGCGGGTGATGCCGCGGGGATTTTTTTGTGTCTTTAAAAGCCCACCTTATAATCATACTCTTTTGCTTTGTCCAATTTGGATTCGTACTCTAATTTAATAAAAGGTTTATATGAAGGCTCAACACGTTTCACAAATGGTAACGAGCTGAGTTTAGCCATATGGCGCTCAAGATCATCCATATCACAATAGATCACAGCATATTTCATTTTCCTTGAAATATAGTGAACATTTCCGAATTTTCTTAGCGCTTTTGACTGCTTTAACGAATGCAGCCAGACGACCATCCCTTGACGTTTGGTTTCCATCTTTTCACCTGCCGCTTTTCAATTCTTTTCATTCATTATGTAAAAGACGAGACATTCAAGTCTCGTCAAGATACTTTACAGCCGCAGCTGCCACCTGATCCACAGCCACCGCCGCATGATGATAGACCATCAAAATATGGGTTCCCTGTTGGAACTTTAATATATGCTGATACAGCTTGACCGATTTCAATACTAATCTCATCTAAGATGGATTGAATCGCTGTTTCTGCTTTTTTGAAATCAACCACTGTATCGTGAAGATCTAGCTTTCTTTTGACCTCACGCATTTCCTTTGAGATCGTTCTATAGTCCGGATGATATTTGCCGAACCGCTGCACATCCTCATACTGCTCTTTTACTTTTGTAAAATGGGCAATAATTTGTTGGGCTTCTTCGTCTTGCTGGAGACGCTTAAAGCAGTTGCGGTAATGTTCAGCCTCCTCCGACTGAAGAATCATGGCAGCCAATTGATTTGCTTCCTCTTGGAGCTCCACAGATTCGATTGTCGCATACATAAATGTTGCACCTCCAATTCATAGTTTACCACGAAACCTATGGATCAGAAAATGCTTTTACGTGACAAATACATCCCATGTTTCTCTTTTCTGTTTATATTCTGGATGACGGGAATTCAGCACAACAGTCATTTTATGCTTTCCTTTTGAAAGATGCTTGACCACAAATGCCGCAGTATACTCATTCCCTGCACGTTTCCCGTCTACATACACTGTAAAATATCCCGCCTTCTCGTTCTTTTTCAGACGCTCTGGCTGAAGATGAAAATCTTGAAGTGTACTTTCTATATAGACAGACGACCCTTGCACTTTGTATTTCAAAAAGCCTTGCTGCTTCATTTCGCTTTGGGCTTGCTGCATGACTGGTACTGCTGGGTCTTGCTTAATCACTTGCTCTTCTCCATGTTGACTTTGACACCCGGTGACAAGAAAAAGCAATGCGCCTATTGACAGCATCCATTTCATCATCTGATTCTCCTTTCATCTACTTTTATAGGATGCTCAGGAAATAGACATCTTAATCAACTCAAAAAAGCCTCAACCGGCTCCATTTTGATTGCGCATTGCTTGGAACATTTGAATCATCATTTCAGCCATTTGGACGCTATTGCTCAACTGACTCACACGATGAGGAATGGTTTTTTCGTAAAAGTTCATTTTATCTAATTCAAAGGACGTTAGATTTTCAGGATGTCGCGTCAGCTGTCTGTACCAGATAGGACGCTGCCTTATGAATTTGATTCGCTCCTCTTCGGCCATGACAAATTCCTGTACTTCTTTTCGCACCAGAAGCATCCCCTTTCACTTAATCTTTCCTGAAGGAGAATGGGTGCTGACTGCCTCCAGATGAACCTTTCTTTGAACCATTGGATGAAAATTGGCCGAGCAAGCTTTGTAAAGAGGAAATAGACTGGCTCATTTTGTTAATCTGTTCATTCATTTGATCAGCGTCCATTTTTTTCACAGCAGAAACCATTTTAGACATAAAATCTGCTTTTCCTGCTTCACTTGGCTTAGAGGCTTTTTCTTCTTTCGCATCTTCAGATTTCGATTGCCGGTAAGGTGACCACATCTCATCTTCCTCACCAAACATGATCCAATTTTCGTATACACTTTGCCAGCTTTTTTCTTGCGTTTGCACTTCTTGAATTAACTTCGGATGGCGTCTGACGAATTGTTTAAATTCATCAATGGATGTTTGTTTTTGCTTGTTTGTCATATCCTCACCCCCCATACAAATGCCTACTATACTATATACACCAGCATCTGTTTTGGTGAGCCTCTTTTTAACCATCAAAAAAAACAGCTGCGACCATGCAGCTGCTTTCGTTTAAGAAGTTTTCTTGATGAAATTTTGGGTGTAATATTTTTCTTTCACCCCTACGCCAAGATGCGTGTAATCTTTATTTAATAACGCCTTCCTGTGACCTTCACTATTGAGCCAGCCCTCTACCGCTGCAGGTCCATCGACATAGTTATAGGCAATGTTTTCACCTGCGAGCTGAAAGCCCACCTCGCCTCTTTCTAACCGGTCTTTCAGCGTACCGTATTTTTTAGATTCATGGGAGAAATAATGATTCTCTTTCATGTCCTCACTATGCATGAAGGCCACTTCAGAGGTTTCATCATCCCACTTTAAGATCGGCAGGTTGTACTTATGGCGGATAATATTGGTCATATCAAAAATTTGTTTTTGACTGGAAGCTTCGATATCTTTCCACTTTTCGCCTGATATCGCCTCAGGTTCTACCAATTGACCTCGGTAGACCACCTCATACGGCTTTTGTTTCACAAATGTATCTGCGTTGAAGGCCCTGATACTTGAAAGGGTGCTTTCAAACTTATCCATGTAAAGCTGAACATACACATCATCTCCCACTTTCACAGTGGGTCTTGTATTCATATCATCTTCTGAGAATTCAAAGCGGTATGAATTTTGTTCATCCTCCACATGAATGTAAGGTGCAATTTGTGTTTTCTTAAATACTTCACTCGTGGCTTGACCGATTTTAAACGGTTCTACATTCAGACCGTCTCCTGTAGCAAACAAGGTCACCACTTTACTATCCTTTACCCCTACTTGAATATAGTGCTTCTTCGATTGGTTGTAAATCCACCAGTCATAATCATATGCGGAAGGATCAATTCGATCTGGTTCTCCCAGCTGTTTAAGCACTTCGTTTGAAGATTTCCCCATAAAGGACATGAGCCCTTTTTTTGGGATGTTGATCGGCTTATCGCTAGATGTTTCTTCATTAGACACCTTCGGTTCATTGCTGTTTTCTTTTTCTGGTGAAGATCCATATTGAATAAAAAGAACGTACGTTCCAGATATAATCAGGAGGATGAGGAGTGTTTTGAGCACAGTTTTCAAATAAACACCTCCGTTAAATTGGCAAGGTACAAAAAGTACCTTCTACTGTCATTTAAACAAAACTTGCTCCATTTATCAACGACAATACAGCCTATTTAACACGAATTTAAAATATGCCCCTCTTAATGAAGAAATCCTTGTCCATGATCTTGATCCTGTTGAGAGATTTCTGTCAGTGCCTCTCCCGCGCGATCATTTGATAAATCTTCGACTGATAAATCTCCAAGAGCGACAATCCCTGTTAATGCGCCGTTTTTCACAACGGGAATGCGGCGGAGCTGATGCTCTGACATGAGCCGGACAATTTCTTCAAGTGTTGCATCTTCTTCAGCTGTTAATACTTCCTTTGTCATCAGCGAGCCTACTTCCTGTGAGTTTGGCTTTTTTTCTGCAATGCCTCTAAGCACAAGGTCACGGTCTGTCACTATTCCTACGAGCTGATCTCCGTCAACCACTGGAATGGCACCAATATCAGCATCTCTCATTTTGACTGCTGCTTCATACGTATTGTCATCTTGATTACATGTCACTACTTTTTTGGTCATAATATCTTTGATTTTTTTCGTTTTCACGTTGATTCCTCCATCCGTTATTTTCTTTATTACTGTAACCAGCTTATAAAAGAACATACCTTTCACAGTTGAAAGTTTAACGCTTTCATACTATGATTGTCAGTAAAGGGAAATTTTATAAGGAGGGGTTTTGGGTGAAATTTGAAGGTACGGGGATTGAAAAGGTATCAGCTGACTTAAATAAATTAGATTTCATTATGGAAAGTGAAGGATTTGTACGAGCCGATCAATGGGATTATGAGCGTGTGACATACGACAGAAAGTACAGCATGGTAGAGGGAACCTTTTATTTACGGATTTCCGGCTACGCTACTGAAGGAGATGTCGGTTCCAAAAAGGCACACATTCAGCTTCTAACACCGTTACTAGGAAAACACTATTATCCACATGGCGTTGAATACGGCGAAGGCGAAGAATTCCCTAAGTCTCTCATCCAATCAAGCAAAAAAACACTTGCACAGCTGAAGGAAAAACTAGAAGCCATGACGGCTGAAGCATAAAACAAAGGGCTGAAATATTCTTTATTTTAGCCCTTTTTCTAAGATGAAAGCACAGCCAGATGGCTGTGCTTTTTTTATTCATATTTCGGAATAAGCGCATCTGGTACGGCATCTTTTGCTCTTTCTTTTCTTGCCCAGTCAAAAAAGACAACAGCAAGAATAGAGCCGTACACAATCTCCTGAATAATTTTCATCAAAATCGCACCTAGCTGCTGGTCCTCTAGCAGCGGCAAGGTGTGGAACATATCAGGGCCAGTGAGAGCAAGGCCTGCAAGCATATCACTTGGCACACATAAATGCAGTGCTTGTATCCATGCGCCGGCATCTGAATAGGTTGCATAGATCGGTGCTTCACTAAACATGATGAGTGCACAGGCCGGTGTCATCAATATCCCGTCTGCCATGATATATCCAAGCTTCAAAATACCTGTGATCTGCGGCTGACTTTGAACTTTATGAACAAGCGGCCACCACATGAAAAAGGCAGCGATAAAAATAACCACCGTCATCACTGCGTGGTAAAACGGATCTGTTTTCACAAAATCAAACACAAGCGGAATGTGATACAGCGAAAACAAGCCGTTAAACCCAAGCAGTGCAATTAAAGGTTTGGAAAACAAACGGAAAACAGCTTGAATACCTGGTGTTTGAATAATCCGCTCCCAAATGGCTGGAGGCAATCCTGTAATAAGGAGAGGCGGGATGACTAAGTACAGCACCGCCATTTGCGCCATATGTGCACTAAACATAATATGCCCCATTAAATCAATTGGGCTCCCTTTCACAGCATATAACAGAACAAGCCCTGTCAGAAACAACGTCTTCTCTTTCACCGTCGCACGGTGCTTTCCCTTTGTCACAAGAAGCAGATAAAGAGCAGCTGCTATCACAATACAAGTCAAATAATAAGGGCTCCATAAAGCCCGAAATCCGAAAATTTCTAAGTTCTCCATTGCTGCGCCTCCTTCAAGGGCAAAGCGGGTTTACCACCATATAATGGTCAAAAAGGCTAATACGGTAATAAACGCAACAAACACACCTGAGTATAGAAACAAGGCGGGTGTTTCATGCCCTTTTTGGTTCATGTGCATAAAATAATAAAGCTGAAAAGCTACCTGAATGCCTGCAAGCAGTAAAATAAATGGTACTGCGAACCAATTTCCAACGTCTTCTGAGGCGATCGTTAAAAACGCAACAAATGTTAATCCAATCATCAAGCCGAAAGAAATGAGCTGATGCTTCATTTCTTCGGCATTTTTCTTTTTACGATATACAAGGTCGACTTTAGACTGATTTGTGTTTTTATTTCCCATTCTTATCCCACCATTCCCATTAAATATACAACGGTAAAGATGAAGACCCACACAACATCAATGAAGTGCCAATAGAGACTAGCCACATAATATTTCGGCGCATTGTATAAATCGAGTCCGCGTCTCATATTTCGAATCATAAGAGCGGTAATCCAGCAAAGTCCGAAGGCAACGTGAGCTCCGTGAGTTCCTACAAGAGTATAGAAGGAAGAACCAAGAGCAGAGCTGGTAATCGTAAATTCATACGCATGCACATAGTGATAAAACTCATATATCTCAACCCCTAAAAATCCAGCACCTAAAAGGACCGTGATACCAAGCCAAAGCTGCATTTTTTTAAAGGCAAAGTTTTTCATATGATACATGGCATACACACTCGTTAAACTGCTCGTTAATAGAAGCATTGTGGCAATAAAGACAAGTGTGAGGTCAAACATATCAGTTGTTTTTGCTCCGCCTGCATTTGAGTTTTTCAGCGCCAAATAAGTGGCAAAAAGCGATGCAAACAGAACGGTTTCTCCTCCAAGAAACAGCCAGAACCCGACAAACTTATTCTTCCCTTCTAACGTGGCCTTCTCAGGAGAAGCCGGAAAGGTTTCCGCCGTCATTTTTTGTGGTTCCATTATGCTTTCACCCCTTTATCATCGTCGTCAGTCAAATCTTCTTTGTGAATATGGTATCCATGATCATCTTTCAGAGATCTAACGAGCATGGTCGCAAACGTAATACCAAGACCAATGAAGATCACCGGAAGCCCCCAGCTGTGCTCTTGACGATACATGAAACCAAACGCTGACACAAATAGACCGAATGAGATAATGACAGGCAAAATGGAGTTATTCGGCATGTGAATATCATCGAGCGGTTCAGATGCTGTCATTCCTTTTTTACCATCCATTTTTTCAATCCATAATGGATCTAGTCCTCTCACAAGCGGCAGCTGTTTAAAGTTGTATTCTGGCGGAGGCGAAGAAACTGCCCATTCAAGTGTTCTTCCATCTCCCCAAGGATCGCTCGATACCCGCTCTCCTTTTGCTGTTGTCCAGATGATGTTAATCAGCATGATCACAACAGCTACAAACATAAACAGTGCTCCAATCGTACTGACTAAGTTCCCAAGCTCGAGACCCTGACCTGGCAGGAATGTAAAGACCCGGCGCGGCATGCCCCATAAACCGAGAAAATGCTGGATAAAGAAAGTTAAATGGAAACCGACGAAAAACAGCACAAAGCCAATTTTCCCAAGCTTCTCATTCAGTATTTTTCCAAACATCTTCGGCCACCAGTAATGCACACCTGCTAGAATACCGAATACAACCCCGCCGATAATGACGTAATGGAAATGCGCCACAACAAAATACGTATCATGGAACTGATAATCCGCTGCAGCTGCTGCAAGCATGACCCCAGTTACCCCGCCAAGTAAGAACGACGGAATAAAGGCAACAGAATAAAGCATCGGCGTTGTAAACTTCACATTACCGCCCCATATCGTGAGCAGCCAGTTGAATACTTTAATTCCTGTTGGCACCGCAATTGCCATGGTCGCTACAGCAAAGATCGCATTGGCGATAGGTCCAAGCCCCGTAGTGAACATGTGATGCGCCCACACCATGAATCCAAGGAAACCAATCAATACAGTAGCGAACACCATGGACGAGTAACCAAACAATCTTTTTCTTGCAAACACTGGAATGATCTCAGAGAAGATTCCGAATGCCGGCAGGATCAAGATATATACTTCCGGGTGTCCGAAAATCCAGAACAAATGCTCCCAGATGATTGTATTTCCTCCAAGCTCTGGATTGAAAAAGCTCGTGTCAAACATTCTATCAAGCATCAGCATCGCAAGCCCTGCTGTCAGCGGAGGGAATGCGAATAAAATAAGTGCGGAGGCGACAAATGTCGTCCAAGTAAAGAGCGGCATTCTCATATACGTCATACCAGGCGCTCTCATATTAATAATCGTTGCAAGAAAGTTAATTCCTGCGATCAGCGTACCAATACCCGCGATCTGTAAACCTAAAATGTAGAAATCCATTCCATGACCTTCTGAATTCAGCGTGAGCGAAGCGTATGCAGTCCAGCCTGCATCAGGTGCTCCGCCCATAAACCATCCAAGGTTTAAGAAAATTCCTCCGAAAAAGAATAACCAAAAACCAAGTGAATTCACAAACGGAAATGCTACGTCACGTGCACCAATTTGAATTGGTACTACCGCATTCATTAATGCAAATAACAGCGGCATAGCTGCAAGGAAAATCATTGTCGTTCCATGCATCGTCATGATTTCATTGTAAACCCCTGCACTGACAAAATCATTTTCAGGGATGGCTAGCTGAATACGGATAAACATCGCTTCTAGGCCGCCAACCAAAAAGAAAAATCCCCCTGCCACTAAATATAATATGGCAATTTTTTTGTGGTCAACCGTTGTCAAGTAATCCCATAAGACAGCGCCAAACCCCCGCTTTTTAGCTATTGTACTCACCATGAAATCCCCCTCTTATCTCCCATTTGCCCCTTTTCATATAGATGTCTTTCTTCACGATCCTTTAAGCAGACTATGTCTGACAGATGACGACTTCTCGGTTGTAGAGACATATTCGGGAGCTCTTAACAAAAACTTCACATCGATCACATACCCTCTTGAATATTTGCTCTAGTTGTTACTCGATTTTAAGACCTTTTAAATACTCGTAAAGTGCATCTGCTTCTGAGTCATTTAATTTAGGGTACGTTCCTGTCATCTTATTACCTGGTTTAAAGCTTTCTGGATCTTTCAGCCATGCTTTCACATTTTCTTTGTTCATGTCTTTAATTCCAGCTACTTTCGTCCGCTCTCCGAAGGTCGCAAGGTTTGGTGCAGTCCTTGCTGCTTCCGGCCGTTCGTCACCAGGCTCTACTGCGTGACAGCTTAAGCAATTTTTCTCTTTAAATAGCTTTTCACCCTCTAAAGCGAGATCCTTTGTGGATTCAGGCTTCTTGTAATCAGCCATTTTTTTCGTCCATCCTAAAAACTCATCTTGAGAAAGCGTTTTAACTTTAAAGTCCATTAAAGCATGTGACGGCCCGCACAGCTCCGCACATTTCCCGTAGAAATATTCCCCTGCATCTTTCGTTCGTTTCGAGTCAAAGGTTAAATAAAATTTGTTTTCATTATCTGTGTTTGTATCAATTTTACCGCCAGCCGATGGAACCCAGAATGAGTGTTTGACATCGGACGCTTTCAGCTTAAAATATACCTTCTGATCTGTTGGTACGATCAATTCCTGACTTGTGACAATCCCATAATCAGGGTATTCAAATTCCCACCAATATAAGCTGGCTCTTACATTGACAACAAGTGTCTTTTCAGGATCTCGTTTTTTCTTATCCATAGCGCTTGTATCCCCTAGTTCAAGCGTGTATGCCACAACAGGTACAACGAGAATAATGAGTAGAAGAATCGGAATCGCTGTCCATGTGATTTCCAGGTTGCGGTTCCCTTCCACCTGCTTTGGAATCGTATCTTCTCCCACTTTAGAACGTTTGAATTTAATGATGACGTAAAAGAAAATGATCGATACAACAATGACGACAAGAACCATAATGAGTGTACTCAGTACCGTTAGGAAAAACTGTTTATCTGCTACTTCCCCAACAGGCTTGAGTGTTGATAAGTATGGTTCACCACAGCCCGCCAAAACGAGCGTCAGTAAGAGAAACAGTGAATAAACACGCCATTTTCTTATCATAATTTGTCCCAACCCCTTTTGCTTGATCTCCTTTGCCTTTCGCTTTTTACCTCTTATTTATAAAATCACTTCTCACCCATGCATAACCCCCGCCTCTTATAAAAGCACTTACATTTCCTCTTTTCATAAAAAAATGATGTTTTTACTCAAAATACCATCTATGTATAAACAGAAAGCCGCCTAAATAGAACTGAATATCAGGCGGCTTTCATAGTTGTTAGAAAATGTTGTGTTATAAGATATAGCCATTGTTTTGATGTGATCAAAGTGTATTTCACTCTAGAATAGTGTAATAATAATCATCGCTACGAAAAAGATGGTTAAGTAGTTTAATGAATAAACGAACATGAGCGTTGACCACTTCATGATGTCTTTCATTTTAAAGCCCATAAGGCCAATAACAAGCCATCCAATATTAAGCAATGTACCAAGTGCGACAATCGGCCATCCTAATCCACCTAAGAAAAATGGAAGCGGAAGAAGACATGCTGTCCAAATGATGATCTGGCGTTTTGTGACTTCAAAGCCGTAAACAACTGGCAGCATTGGAATGCCCGCCTTACGGTAATCTTCCGTTTTCTTAATCGCAAGTGACAGGAAGTGCGGGATTTGCCAAATGAACATAATCATAAACAAAACCCAAGCCGTTGTGTCAATTGTACCTGTGACAGCTGTCCAGCCGATTAATGGCGGAACCGCGCCAGATACACTTCCGATAACTGTATTGATGGTGTAATGGCGTTTAGACCACATGGTGTAAAGAACCGCATAAGTAAAGACTCCAATAAATCCAATCACTGCTGATGTAATGGTTGTCATCAGAAGCATAATGAGTCCTAATACAACAAGCAGAATGCCAAATGCATACGCTTGCCCCGGCTGAATTTTACCTGTAACCGTCGGTCTTGTTTTTGTTCTTTCCATTAATATATCAATATCACGGTCAAACGCATTATTAATTGCGCATGAACCGGCAATAATAAGAGAAGAACCAATCATTGTTAACAGCACAATATCAAGATTTCCAAGAAAACTCATATCTGTAAAATAAAAAGCAAGCCACATTCCAGTAAATGTCGTAATGAAATTGGAATTGACGATGCCCATTTTAATCAGAGCAAGAAAATCTTTCCACGCTGTTGTTTCTTCTATTTGTCCATGAATAGCTGCTTCCGCGGCTGTTTTGGAATTTGCCAATGTGTATAACCTCCCTTGCCCAAACCTTCAAACGAACGAATGACACGTAAAATCATTACAACTCTATCATACAAGATAAACAGCTGTAAAAAAACATCCTATTAAATAATAAACGACAAACTTGAAGTTATTTGTGAACTTTTCGTGAATTTATTAGGATATATGTGTGTTTCAGAAGGCGGTGCAAAATGAAATATTCTCTCCTCTATTTCTATCAGACTGTCAAAGAAAGATCAAGCACTCTAAATCTGTAAACTTTGTGAACTAACATATCATTTTTTTGTGAACTTTGGTCATTATGAATTGCAACAGAACACGCATTTGGCTTAAACTTGAGAGCATGTGAGGTTTTCATTTACATCAGAAGTTTTTTAGAGAAGGTGAAATAATTTGATGAAATTTGCTTTAAGGCTATTGAGCGTGATCACAACGTTTGTGATGCTGATCGTACTGATTGGCGGTGCGCTTGTGACGAAAACCGGTTCGGGTCTTGGCTGCGGTAGACAGTGGCCCCTTTGCCACGGTCGTTTCTTTCCTGAAATGAACCCCGCTTCCATCATCGAATGGAGTCACCGCATGTCAACAGGGGTTTCCACCATTCTTGTTCTGGCACTGGCGGTCTTATGCTGGAAAAAAATTAGTCCAGTATTCCGTGAAACCAAGTTTTTGGTCATCATGTCCATTATATTCTTAATGCTTCAAGCGCTGTTAGGAGCTCTTGCCGTCGTATTTGGTTCTAACGCACTTGTAATGGCACTGCACTTCGGTATTTCACTCATTTCATTTGCTTCAGTATTACTGCTTGCACTTCTTGTCTTTGAAGCAACCAGATCTGAAACAAAGCTTGTGAAGCCGCTTCATATCGGCAAAAAAATGCAGTTCCATATTTATGGGTTGATCACGTATACGTATATCGTGGTATATACGGGCGCTTATGTGAGACATACAAAGTCAAGCCTTGCTTGTTCTGTCTTCCCGTTTTGTTCAAAAGACGGTGCGCTTCCAACGTATTTTAATCAGTGGGTTCAAATGTCTCACCGAGCAGCAGCACTTCTTTTATTCGTCTGGATATTTGTCGCAATGTTCCATGCCATGAAACATTATAAAGATCAGAAGCAGCTTTATTATGGGTGGATTATCTCAGCCATTCTGATTACACTTCAAGCCATTTCAGGTGTGATGTCTGTTTATTCTCAGCTTGCACTTGGTTACGCGCTGGCTCATTCATTCTTTATTTCTTGTTTGTTTGGGGTACTATGCTACTTCTGCTTACTCATTGCCCGGTTTAAATATGAAAACAAAGAGCCATTTAGATAAGAATTGTATCCCCCTTTCATGTGGAGAGGGGGATTTTTTATTGTTGTTTTGCATTTTCGAATAGTGAAATGGCCTTTTTGCGTCTTTCCTTGTGATCAACTGTCGGCAGCGGGTATGTATCCCCTAGTACACAGCTCGATTTCAGTTGTTCATCAGTCGGCATTTTACTTGGTTCATGAATCCATTTTTCATCAACATGCTCTAGCTCTGGTACATATTTTCTAATATATTCCCCGCTTGGATCAAACCGCTTCGACTGGGTCGTTGGGTTAAAAATACGGAAGTACGGCACGGCATCTGTCCCAACAGAAGCTGCCCACTGAAATCCTCCGATATTCGAAGCCTCATCATAATCCACAAGCTTTTTTGCAAAATACGCTTCTCCCTTTCTCCAATCAATCAAATAATCTTTTGTTAAAAATGAGGCGGTGACCATCCTTAAACGGTTATGCATCCAGCCTTCCTCATTTAACTGTCTCATCCCTGCATCAACGAGAGGAAAGCCTGTTTCACCTTTACACCATGCTTCAAACAGCGTCTCATCTTCATTCCATTTCACCCCTTGAAACACTGAATTGATTTCTTTTTCTTTCATCTCTGGATAATGAGCATAAATCATATGGTAAAAATCTCGCCACGCCAGCTCTTTAATAAAGGTTTCTCTGCCCTCGTCTTCAAACAGTGCTTCCTCATCTACCGCATGAAAGATCGTTCGAATTGAGATGGCCCCTGTTTTCAAGAAACGTGACAGCTTACTCGTTCCAAAAACAGATGGCATATCTCGTTTTTCATGGTAACGTGTTAGTCTTTTTTGGATAAAATCATGCAGCGTGTTCATCGCTTTGCGTGAGCCGATTTGATCAAATTTCCTTGAACATCTCATGATTATGCTGCGCAGTTTGTCATTCCCTTTGTGTGAAAGTGAGTCATCACAGATCGTATGAGCGCTGCTATGAAATGATTTGTCAACTTTTATCACAGGCTGCTTCTCTTGCTTTCGCCATGATTGATAGTATGGAGTAAACACTTGATAATGAGTGCCATCCGCTTTTAAAATATCTTGCGCCCCGTGAAGGTGTGTATCTTGCCATTTTGACACATGAATGCCCTTCTTTTCTAAAAAATCGGTTACATGATGGTCACGCTTTTGACCGATTCCCACTTGATCTTCATTAAAAAAGACAGCTTTGATGTCATATACATCAATAACTTGCTGAAAGGCACGCAAAACATCTCCATAGAGAAGGTGAATATACATTTGAGATTCTCTTGCTTCCTTGACGAAATGCGCCAAGTTTTGAAAAAAATGTTCGTTGTTTAAATCGAGGTCCATTTCAGTAAAAAATGGATCTAGATGATAAAGAGCAAATAATTTGTACTCGTGTTTTTTTGCATATGTGATCGCTTTTGATAAGGCGATATGATCATCTAATCGCATATCCCTGCGAAACCAAATCACAACAATGTTGTCCAAGCTTCTTCACCTCACTCTATAGTGTAATCACTCTCACTGGCTGCTGCACATTTTAATGCGCTCAAAAAAAAGACACATCACGGTGGATGTGTCTCACTTATTATTCAGGCTTTAATACGATTAATAGATCACCGGTTTGAATCGGTTCTCCATTTGTCACATGTATTTCATCTACGACCGCAGAAAATGGAGCTTGTACAGTCGTTTCCATTTTCATGGCTTCATTGATCATCAAATGCTCACCTTGAGAAATTTTCTGCCCTTTTTCCACGAGTACTTTGATGACAGTGCCTGGCATCGATGCGGCGATGTGATTTGGATTCGAGCGGTCCGCCTTCATTTTTTCTTGAACAGAGGATTTGATGCTTTCATCCTTAATCACTACTTCACGCGGCTGGCCATTTAACTCAAAGTAAAGAACTCTTGTGGCATCTGGATTCGGTTCACCAATTGATACGAGTTTGACAATCAGAGTTTTTCCTTTTTCGATTTCTACCTCAATCTCTTCTCCAAGCCTCATCCCGTAGAAGAACGTTGGTGTATCAAGAACAGAGATGTCACCATAGCTTTCTGCTGTTTGGACAAATTCAGAAAAGACTTTCGGATATAAGGCATACGCAATTGCGTCTTGCTCTGTTAACGTCAGGTCATGAGATTCTTTGAACTGCTTCTTAATGTCTTCAAAGTCCACTGGTTTCAGCTTCTCACCAGGTCTGACAGTAAGAGGCTCTTCCCCTTTTAAAATCAGCTTTTGCAGCTTTTCTGGGAATCCGCCATGCGGCTGGCCTAAATAGCCTTTAAATAATTCCACAACAGAATCCGGGAAGTCTAGTGTTGCGCCTTTTTCATAAACATCTTCTTCTGTTAGATCATTTTGCACCATATAAAGTGCCATATCTCCAACTACTTTAGAGGATGGTGTTACCTTTACAATATCACCAAACATGTCATTCACACGTCTGTACATTTCCTTTACTTCATTCCAGCGCTCGCCAAGACCGACACCTTTCGCCTGCTGCTGCAAGTTACTATATTGACCGCCAGGCATTTCATGCTCATAAATTTCTGTATGAGGCGAATTCATGCCGCTTTCAAATTCATGATAGTATTTTCTGACGGAATCCCAGTATTGAGAAAGGCGTTCGACAGATTGGACGTTCATGTCTGGCTTTCTTTCATGTCCATCTAAAGCATAATAAAGTGAGCTTGCACTTGGCTGCGATGTGAGTCCTGCCATAGAGCTGACGGCAACATCCACAATATCAACGCCTGCATCAATCGCTCTTGCATAGGTGAACAGTCCATTTCCACTCGTGTCATGCGTATGAAGATGGATAGGGATCGTAAGCTCATCTTTTAAAGCAGAGACTAGCTCGTATGCTGCCTGCGGTTTTAATAGCCCCGCCATATCTTTAATACCTAAAATATGTGCGCCGGCAGATTCAAGCTCTTTTGCAAGAGATACATAGTACCCAAGATCATATTTTGGACGAGATGGATCAAGAATATCCCCCGTATAACAAATCGCCGCCTCTGCCACTTTGCCTGATTCCCGAACAGAATCAATGGCAAGCGTCATGCCTTTGACCCAGTTTAAGCTGTCGAAAATACGGAACACATCAATGCCTGCCTCGGCTGATTCTTTTACAAATGCTTTGATCACATTATCTGGATAGTTTGTATATCCGACAGCGTTTGATGATCTTAATAGCATTTGGAACAGCGTGTTTGGCACTTCTTGACGAAGCTCTTTCAATCGTTCCCAAGGATCTTCTTTTAAGAAACGGTACGCAACATCAAATGTAGCCCCGCCCCACATTTCCATACTAAACAGCTCTGGCCATAAACCTGCTGTCGGCTGGGCAACTTTCTTTAAATCATGTGTTCTAAAGCGTGTCGCAAGCAGAGACTGATGCGCATCTCTAAAGGTTGTGTCAGTTAAAAGGACGTTATTTTGTTCTTTCACCCAGTTGGCAAGCCCCTCAGGTCCATGCGTATCTAACAATTGTTTTGTCCCAGACGGAATCTCTTGATTGAGTGGAAGCTTCGGTACGTCTGGCTTGTCAAAATGAGGCTTCTTTTTCTCCGCAATACCTGGGAACCCATTAATGGTAACGTTACCAATATAAGTCAACATCTTCGTTCCGCGGTCTTTTTGCTTAGGGAAATTAAATAGCTCTGGCGTTGAGTCGATAAACGATGTATCGTACTCCCCTTTTAGGAACTTCTCATGCTTAGCCACATTTTCAAGAAATGGGATGTTAGTTTTAATTCCGCGAATCCTGAATTCTTGTAAATTTCGAACCATTTTAGCAGCCGCTTGATCAAACGTGAGCGCCCATGTAGACAGCTTGACCAATAGTGAGTCGTAATAAGGTGTAATGACCGCACCTTGGAAGCTGTTCCCTGTATCAAGACGTACACCAAATCCCCCACCTGAGCGGTAGGCCATAATTTTTCCTGTGTCTGGCATAAAGTCATTTAAAGGATCTTCTGTTGTGACCCTTGATTGAATGGCAAAGCCGTGTGTAAAGATATCTTCTTGCTTTGGAATACCAACTTCTTTGCTGTGAAGGTTATGCCCCTTTGCAACAAGAATTTGGGTTTGAACGATATCGACACCTGTGATCATTTCTGTGATCGTGTGTTCTACCTGCACCCTTGGATTGACTTCAATAAAGTAAAACTCTCCATTTGCAACTAGGAATTCTACAGTCCCTGCATTAATGTACGATACATTTTGGGCCAGCTGGACAGCCGCTTCGCAAATATCTTCACGCAATTGATCTGTTAGAGACACACTTGGCGCCACTTCAATGACCTTTTGATGCCGCCTTTGAACAGAGCAGTCACGCTCATATAAATGAATGATATTGCCGTGATTGTCTCCAATCACCTGCACTTCAATATGTTTTGGATTTTCAATCAGCTTTTCAACGTATACTTCGTCATTTCCAAAAGCAGCTTTGGCCTCTGACTTCGCACGGTCATAAGCTTCCTTCAGCTCTTCTTTTGATCTGACAATCCGCATACCCCGGCCGCCGCCGCCTAGTGAAGCTTTAATAATAAACGGGTAGCCGTATTCTTCACCGAATTTTTCGACTTCTTCGACCGAATCAACTGGTCCATCACTTCCTGGAATGACTGGAATACCAGCTTTTTTCGCTTCATCTCTCGCCTTTACTTTATCTCCAAACATATCTAAATGCTGAGAAGTTGGACCGATAAATTGAATGCCTTCCTCTTCGCATCGTCTTGCAAAATGAATGTTTTCGGATAAAAATCCGTAGCCTGGATGAATCGCATCCACGTCATTTCGTTTTGCAATTTCGATGATCCCCTCGATATCGAGGTAGGCATCAATCGGTTTCTTCCCTTCTCCAACTAGATATGCTTCATCAGCTTTATAGCGATGATAAGAGCCCGAGTCTTCTTTGGAATAAATGGCCACTGTACGTAAATTGAGCTCCGTACAGGCCCTGAAGACTCTGATAGCGATTTCCCCTCTGTTTGCAACTAGAACCTTTTGAATTGTTCTCTGTGACATTCTCACTCCTCCATATCCCTTAAAATTTTATATGTACTCTATAATAAAGGAAGAAATGAAAACTGTACACTTTTGTTTTCTAAAGATTCAAAGTTTTCTGCAATCCATTTTTTTCAACCGATGGTTTGCTCATTGATTTTTTCTTTTTGTAACGCTCTTTATATTCAGTAAACATGCTGATATTCAGCAGCATTCCCATACAGATGCTAAGTAAAATGATAGACGATCCCCCGTAGCTGATAAACGGAAGTGTCACCCCAGTAATTGGAATAAGACCTGAAACACCGCCTAAATTGATACAAGTTTGGATCGCAATCATGGAGGAAATTCCTATTGCAAGCAAACTTCCAAACGGATCTTCACACTTTCTCGCAATGTAAAAACCTTTCACGACGATGAAACCAAGAAGAGCGAGAACAAAAAACACGCCGAAAAAGCCAAGTTCTTCTGAGATAATTGCCATGATAAAATCTGTGTGCGGTTCTGGAAGATACCCGTACTTTTGAACGCTTTCTCCTAGACCGAGTCCAAAAAAGCCGCCTGATCCAATCGCATAATATGAATTAATCAATTGATGCCCAGTAGCCCCTGCATCTTTAAATGGATCTTGGAAACTCTCAAAACGTCCGAGACGATTTTGCGTGAAAATTTTATCCCAAAAAAGAATAATAAATGGGGTCACGACGACCATTACTGCACTAAATAGCGCGAGCAGCTTCGCTAGCGTTTTGCCGCTAAAACCTGAGCATAAAATCATCGCAAGGGCAATCATGCCAATGATAAAGGCTGTCCCATAGTCCGGCTGTAAAATGATAAATCCGCACAGGATAGAGACAATCACGATCGGAGGCGTAACACCTCTTAAAATATGATCAATATAATGCTGCTTTTTGGCATACACCGCAGCAAGATAGATAATGACAACAATCTTCACGAATTCAGCTGGCTGAAGACTAAAAGGGCCTAATTTGATCCAGCTTCTTGCGTTCCCTGCAATATGACCGCCAAAGTACACATAGATGAGGGAAAAAACTGAAAGCAGCAGCATACCAATCTGGAATTTCTTATTTGAAAACAGCTGATATGGAACTAATGCTGTAAAGATTAAGATGGCTGCCCCAACAATCATAAATAAGAGCTGTTTCTTAAAAAAGTTATCTGGCGCGGCATCGTATCTGATAACAGATGTAATCATACTTGAGCTATACACCATAACCAAACCGAATGCGCTGATTAAGATAATGGCGAACAATAATGAGTAGTCATACGATTTTAGCATTCTCTTTAACATATAATCCTCTTCCTAACGTCTGTTTCTACTGCTTAATATCTTCTTAGCTGTTCTTATTCTACTACATTTTCTCCGTTTGATCCCGTTTTACCTCTTTTATATTGTTCGTCATTCATGAAAGAATCAAGTCCGTTTGCCGTCAATCCATCAAAAGAAATGAGAGGACAAAAAAACTCAAACTTATGTTGTGGAAGTTTGAGTTTTCAATCATTATTTTTTTGTGAACGCATCATGAAGTGCGGAAAGCTCTCTCTCAAGTTTATCGAGTAGTTTCTTGCCTTCATGTTGATCAACTAATCCAAGCCGGACAGCAAAATCAATCTCTCTCGATAATCCGAACATTTGAGTATCTAAAACCTCTTCATAAAGAGGACATTGCGGCATCGTTAAGTTGTCCATTTGCACTTGGATCAATTTTAAAATTTTATCTGCATCCAATTTTAATAAAGCCAGTGCTTTTTGCCGATGATCGACTAAAATTTCTGACGCCAAAAGTATCCCTCCGTTCCCCAGGCGAGTACCTAATTCTTCTATTTATCATAAAGCGAAACGGCCAAAATTGCAAGCAGATTTGTACAGTTCGCATTGTAAAAATAAAAAGAAGACAATCATCATTAAAAGATACTCATCTCATATTTTTCACTCATGAGCTCAAGCAGCTTAATCCCAGCAATACTATTCCCTTTTTCATCCAGGGCAGGACCGAAAATTCCGATCCCAAAATCATATGGAGCCGCTCCCATAATCCCGCCTGAAACACCGCTTTTAGCAGGTATGCCGATATTAATGGCAAATTCCCCGCTTGCATTGTACATTCCGCACGTCACCATAAATGTTTTACAAATTCTAGCGACATCTTTTGAAAGAATTTGCTGCCCCGTCTCTGGATGTCTGCCATCTAATGAAAAAACACAAGCAATTTTCGCCAAATCTAAGCTGTTCATCATAATGGCACATTGTTTCGTATACACATCCATGACCTCTTCTACGTTCCCTCTAATAATATGATATTGCTTCATATAATAGCACATAGCCCGGTTAATCATCGATGTCTCAAATTCGGATGCGGCTGTTTCTTTGCAATATGTAATGCTTTTATCATTTGCGAGCTCTCTAATAAAGCGGAGCAAGCGGTTCAGCTTATCTTGCGGAGCCGCTCCTCGTATTAAGCTTGTGACTGCAAGCGCTCCTGCATTAATCATTGGATTCAGCGGCTTATTCGGACTTGCTGTTTCCAGCTTAATCATTGAATTAAACGGGTCACCTGTTGGCTCTTGTCCAACAAATTGGAAGACTTTTTTTGGCCCTTCTTCTGAAAGCACGAGCGCAAGAGCTAATACTTTAGAAATACTTTGAAGGGTAAAGCGTTTATCTACATTTCCTGCCGAGTGGCAAGTATTACTCACATGGTACACAGCCACAGATAAGTCTGTCTGTTCCGCTTTGGCAAGAGCGGGAATATAGGATGCTACTTTGCCATTTTTGGCCACTTTTTTTGCTTCCTCCACAAATCGCTTAAGCTCTTCATTGTCACGACATGCCATGCCCAACATCCTCCCTATCTTTCATGTACGATTAGTGTGTACAAGGAGAAGCATGTTTATGAAAGTGACAAAGCAGACGAAAACTTCTATAATTTATGGTGGAAAGGGGTTGTCTTGAACATGAGCATCATTCAAATTAAGGGGAACGTAAAGTACAAGATCACCATTGATCCAAGTGTATGGATTTTTGATGACCGCAAATTTTTAATGGATTCATTTTTTGAAAAAAGCGCAGCAAATGAAGAAAATCAGCTGGATCAGGAGCTTGACCAAGAGCGGGTGATTAGAGAAGGGCAAACACTTCCACCCACTTTAAAAACAGAGAAGAAGTACGAAAAGGAAAGACTCGTCACAGGCAGCTTCGGAATGAAGCTAGGTGATATGCTGAAAAATGCAGAACCGCTTGAACATGCAGATACATGCGAATTTGTCACAGAAACAGGGACAATTGCTGTGCCGCTTTCTCAGGCAATGGAAAGCATTGCTCACTTCAGCCAAAATGGGAAGCCTATGACAGAAGAAGGACCAATCCACGTTTATTTCGCAGATCAGTCCAACCTCACTCAGCCGATAAAAGGTGTCAAAGAGCTCATCATTACATAAGACAGAGGGTCTGGACTACAGCAAATCAGCTGCAAGCTGTGCAAGTCCAGACCTTTCTCCTTTGACAAGCTTGACATGTCCAGATATTTGCTGTCCTTTGAACCGCTCAATGACATACGTAAGTCCATTATTTAAGCTGTCTAAATAAGGATGATCGATCTGCTCCGGGTCCCCCATCAGCACAATTTTACTTCCTTCTCCGACTCGCGTTAATAATGTTTTCACCTCGTGTTTCGTTAAATTCTGCGCCTCATCAATGATAATAAATTGATCAGGGATACTTCTTCCGCGGATATACGTTAAAGCTTCCACTTGAATAGAACCAATTCCCGCCAAAATCGCATCAAGTTCACCAGGTTTTTTTGTATTAAATAAAAATTCTAGATTGTCATAGATCGGCTGCATCCATGGTCTGAGTTTCTCTTCCTTTTCACCTGGCAAGTAGCCTAAGTCCTTGCCAACAGGAACAATGGAACGGGCTACAATCAGTTTTTTAAACATGCCGAGATCCTCTGTCTGCATTAATCCGGCAGCCAGTGCAAGCAATGTTTTACCAGTTCCCGCTTTTCCGATCAATGTCACGAGCGGAATATCACGGCGCAATAACAGCTCTAATGCCATCGTCTGCTGAACATTTTTCGGACGGATTCCCCAAACATGCTCTTGATCATAAATAAGCCGTTTCACGTTCTCTGCTTTTTGATCAAGCATTCCTAAAGCAGAGCCGCCCTCATTCCCCTTCATAATGACAAATTGATGAGGGTTTAATGGTGCACTTGTGACTTCTTTTACCAGCAATTGACTTTGCTTATAAAATGTATTCAATTGCTCCGTCGGAATATAGAGTTCATGATAGCCGTTATCAATGTCTTCATTTTGCAGCACACGATCACTTAAGAAGTCCTCTGCCTGAAGACCTATGGCATCTGCCTTTACCCGGACTAAGACATCCTTGCTGACCAAAATGACAGGCCGTCCGTGAGGCTTTGTTTCTTCCTCTAAGCTCAAATTTTTCGCGACAGCCAATATCCGATTATCATTAGTTTTTTCAATAAAAATTTCTTGAAGCTCATGGAAAGAGCGGTGATTCAGCTCAATTCGCAGCGTCCCTTTTGACTCTAGCGTAATTTTTTCATGCAGTTTCCCTTTCGATCTCAAACCGTCGATTAAACGTGAGACACGCCGGGCGTTTTGCCCAACCTCGTCCATGTATCTCTTTTTCGAGTCTACTTCTTCTAACACAACGGCCGGAATGACGACCTCGTTGTCTTCAAATGAAAAGATTGAATTCGGATCCTGTAATAACACATTTGTGTCTAATACATAAATTTTACTCAGGTCCTTCGCCTCCTGATCGGGGTTTCATTCATCCTTGTCTTTCCCAAAACGATTGTTAAAATATATGTTTTCATGAATAAAGTTAGAAGGTTAATTCAACAATAAAATAAATCATGCAGTTTGTGAAGGAGGGAATTTAGATGCGACTATTTTTAACATTATTCATGATTCAAACGATCATTCTGTTAGGCGCTTGCCAGCAGCAGGAAAAGCCAGAAGCGCTGAACAAGCAAGATGGACGCCAGCACTTAGTAAGGGTGTCTGACTCATCCAAGAAAGAGACCAATCAAGCCCGCCCATCCACAGATGTTGCGCAGCATCTTGTCAATGTGACAGAGCACGTAGCAGATGTCAATGATGCAACGGCAATCGTCATCGGCCGCTATGCTGTTGTTGGTATTGATGTAAAAGATGATTTAGATAGAAGCAAAGTAGAAACCATTAAATATTCAGTTGCAAAAGCGCTGAGAAATGACCCGGAAGGCGCAAATGCTGTTGTGGTTGCTGATCCGGATACAGTCAGCCGATTAAAAGAAATGGGCAAAGAAATCCAAGCAGGCCGTCCGGTAAGCGGTATTATGGATGAACTGGCTGCCATTGTCGGCCGCGTGATGCCAGAGATGCCGAGAAATGAGATCGACCGTAACGAAAAGGATCCGACAAATGATACGAATAATCAGCTCAAAGAACAGGATCAAAAGCAGTTAGAAAAAAATCAAAACGACCAATCAAACCATCATATGAATCAGAAGAACTAATGAGAACGGCTTATATCTCCTGTGATATAAGCCTTTTTCTACGCTGATTTTAAGTAGCTGGAAAACATGCTATAATAAATGCAATAAAGTGAGGTGAAAATGATGAGAGTGAAGTGCTCATTATGTGAAAAGCTTGAAACCATTGATGATGATACACTTGTTGCTAAACGGTTAAGAAACCGGCCTATTCATACATATATGTGCGATGACTGCCAAGAACGCATTAAAATAAAGACTGAAGCTCGCATCAAAACTGGCAGATTCTCTCTTTATCAGGATCCTGCGACGAAAGAGAAAAAGAAGAAAAAAGGAAAGAAAGAACAAAAGACATAAAAAAAAAAAAAGACCTGACACATGTTCAGGTCTTTTTTTACGTATTGACTGTTCCTTCTTTTTTCGCACGATGCAGCCGTATTTTATAAATAATCAAAATGGCAGCTGCCACAACCAGTCCTTCCGCTACTGGCAGGAAGATACCTAGAAATGTGAGAAACGTGCAGCCAAAAATCAAAAACAAATAAATCACGAGCGCTTTTAAAATCGGTAAACGTCTTGCAAAGCCGAGCTTAAAAACAATAATCGCTAAAACAAGGATGGTGCCATATAGGAGCCACATCCCTATTTGCGGATTTTCATCGACACGAAACAGCATCGCGAAAAAGGATAGATTTTCACTTACTTCCTGATCATTCAAAAAGATTCCCTCCCCTTATCTTTCAGGGTTCTATCTTTTTAATTCTTCATGGAATTAAGATAATCCTGCTAGCTTTTTCTTCTTCGCTGCTTTCTCACGTTCGTTTTTGTCTAAAATTTTCTTTCTAAGACGAATGGATTCAGGTGTAACCTCACAGTATTCGTCTTCATTCAAGTACTCAAGAGATTCCTCAAGTGACATAATGCGAGGTTTTTTCATGCTAACTGTTTGATCTTTCGTCGCTGAACGTACGTTTGTTTGTTGTTTCATACGGCTTACGTTTACAACAAGGTCGTTCTCACGGTTATGCTCCCCAACGATCATCCCTTGGTATACTTCAGTACCTGGCTCAACGAAGATCACACCGCGCTCTTCAACACCTTGGATTCCGTAAGCAGTCGCTTTACCTGTTTCCATTGAAACAAGTACACCTTGACGGCGTCCGCCGACTTGACCAGACTGCATTGGCTGGTAGCTGTCAAACGTATGGTTCAAAATACCAAAACCACGAGTTAATGAAAGAAATTCAGTTGTATATCCAATTAAACCACGTGATGGCACTGTAAAGATCAGGCGAACTTGACCGTTACCATTATTGATCATGTCAATCATTTCACCTTTTCTTGCACCCATTGATTCCATAACAGAGCCAGTGTGCTCTTCTGGTACATCAATTTGAACGCGCTCTACAGGCTCACATCGAACACCATCAACTTCTTTTACAATAACTTCTGGCTTCGATACTTGTAATTCAAAACCTTCACGCCTCATATTCTCAATGAGAATGGATAAGTGAAGCTCTCCGCGTCCAGAAACAACCCAAGCATCAGGTGAATCAGTTGGATCTACACGAAGACTGACGTCTGTTTGAAGCTGCTGCTCTAAACGCTCTTCGATTTTACGTGATGTCACGTATTTTCCTTCACGGCCTGCAAATGGGCTGTTATTTACAACAAACGTCATTTGAAGTGTCGGCTCATCAATACGAAGGATTGGAAGTGCTTCTTGGTGTTCTACCGGACAAACCGTTTCACCTACGTTGATGTCTTCCATTCCTGATACAGCGACAAGATCTCCCGCTTTCGCTTCGTTGATTTCCACTCGTTTTAACCCTTGGAAACCAAAGATCTTTGTCACGCGGAATTGTTTCACAGTGCCGTCGACTTTCATCAAGGCTACCTGCTGTCCTACTTGCATTGTTCCTCTGAATACACGGCCAATTCCAATTCTGCCAACATAATCATTGTAATCAAGTAGTGCCACTTGGAATTGAAGCGGCTCTTCATGGTTATCAACTGGGCAAGGAATATGGTTCACAATGGCTTCAAACAATGATTCCATGTTTTCATCTTGCTTGCTCGCATCGTTACTTGCTGTACCATTGATTGCTGATGCATAGACAACTGGGAATTCAAGCTGTTCTTCTGTTGCATCCAATTCAATAAACAAGTCGATCACTTCATCGACTACTTCAGCCGGACGAGCAAAGTCGCGGTCAATTTTATTGACGACAACGATTGGTGTTAAGTTTTGCTCAAGTGCTTTTTTCAGCACAAAGCGTGTTTGAGGCATACAGCCTTCATAAGCATCCACAACGAGGAGTACACCATCTACCATTTTCATGATACGCTCAACTTCACCACCGAAATCGGCGTGTCCTGGTGTATCTAAAATATTAATGCGTGTATCTTTATAATGGATCGCAGTATTTTTAGCTAAAATCGTAATACCGCGCTCTCGCTCTAAATCATTTGAATCCATGGCTCTCTCAGCGATATTTTCATTCGCACGGAAAGTACCAGCTTGATGGAGCAATTGGTCAACAAGCGTCGTTTTACCATGGTCAACGTGGGCAATAATTGCGATGTTGCGAAGGTCTTTTCGAAGTTTCACATTTTCATCTCCTAAAATAATTAGATAACTTTCATATTATATCACAATCCCCTTTAAATGCCGATCGTTTTTCTGTAAACTTATATTAACTCTAAAAAAAGGGATGGGGACATATGAAACAAATCAAATGGCTTCTATTATTATGTGCATTACTTGCAGTTGTCAGTATGGCGTTTATTGGGGTAACTCTTGCAGAAAAAAACATACTGGGTATATGTCTAAGCATTGTATTCGCCATGATTTTCATGGGTACAGGATTTACATTAAAAAGAAAATTAAACGTGCAATCATAAAATTAGGTAAAAGCCTTTTACATTCTACATGTAGAAGGCTTTTTATTTTGAGTAAAAACAAGACAAATCACCTATGAAAGCTCCATTTTGCAGACGGAACGTATCTTGAAGAATTGACAAAAGTAAGCAATCTGAACCCCTCCATTTTTCGACAAGAACTTTTATAGTTCTCCAAAATCAAACATAAAGTTACAATTTTCCTATTCTTCCACAAAGTTTCTCATGGTATGCTTTTCTTGCAACAAAATTTAACAGAAAAGGGAGAGAAAAGAAGCATGAAGAAGTTTTTGAGCAAATCGCTCAGCTCTGTTGTATTTTTCGCTTTAGCTATCATTCTTACTTTCACAACAGTAGCTCCTGGGCAAGCAAGCGCTGCAACTTTCAAAGGAATTCCTTTTGAACAGCAGCAAATCATTAAAGAATTATTGGAGAAAAACGAGCGTGTCATCAACATTCTCATCAATTCATTTGTTGAGGAAGACAACAACTACACATTTGATGTGAAAAAAGCTGTTGAGCTCGGACTAACTGAAGAAGAAGCGGCGACTGCTGAGAAATTCTTAGATCGCGCAGCTGTTCTTACAATCGTTTTCAGTGAAAGCATCACTAAAAACGAAAAAGGGAAATTGGTTTTTGATGCAGCAAAAGCTGTTGAACTTGGTCTTACAAAAGAAGAAGCGGCTAAATTCGAAAAGCTTTTCAAATCAGTGATCAGAATTGCTGATCTTGCTGGTGATGCCCTTGTTCTAGACAAAAAAGGAAACGTTGTGATTGATTCAAAAATCGCAAAAGGTCTTGGATTCAGCTCTACTGAATTACTTGTTTTCAACCAAATGCTTAAGAAAATTCCTCAAGAGCAATTGAAAACGTTCTATGATGCAGTTCAAATTGCGAAAGAAAAATTAAGCTAATCTAGAAAAAACCCCCAACTGGATAAACCAGGTGGGGGTTTTTTATTTCAGCCAATAAAGAATGATCATCACGACATATCCTATACAAAACGCGATACTTGCTCGATATAACAGCTTGCCATAGTAGCGCTTTTCGAATTTTCTTCTTTCTTCCTTTTCATCTATATATGGCATGAGATCAGGAGTTTGTATAAAAGTTATTGGCTCTTTCATTTCGTGATAAAGGTGTTGGCAGCTCTCGCAGGATTGTAAGTGCTCTGCAACAATTTTATTTGTTTCTGCACTTGTGTCCCCCTCTATATAAAGTGGTAACAATTCTTCAATCAAATAACAGCTCATTTATTGAACTCCTCACAATGTAGCATTCGCTTCAGCTCTAATCTGGCTCGATGAAGGGTTGTTTTGACTTTAGATAAAGTCCAATTCAAAATTTCAGCTACTTCTTCATATGACAATTCTTGAATATCTCTTAAAATAAGGACCTCCCGGTAGGAATCCTTCAGCTGATAAATATGATGCCACAGCCTTTCTATATCAGCTTGTTTTTCAATGTGATCTTCTGGTGTCGTGAACGACTGCTGCTCTAAGAAATCTATTTCCTCTACGTTTGTAAAAGTCCATTTTACTTTTCGGCGATAATCATTCACAAATGTGTGATAAGCAATGGTATAAAGCCATGTTTTCATACTAGAATGTCCCTTAAAGGAGGACAATCCATGCAGTGCCTTCATAAATACGTCCTGTGCAAGGTCCTTGGCTGTTTCCATATTTCCCGTCCGGCGATATAAATATTTAGTGATTTCCTGAAAATATTCTTCATAGATTTTTTCAATTTGTTCTGCTGGTCTGGACATCAAAAATAAAACCACACAGTCATCCAAATCGATAAAACGATAAAAAAGAAATATAATGAGTAAATAAACCCTTTCATACGTTTTAACTCGTCATAGTCATTCTGACCTTCCATCGGTGCTGATGACTGCTTTTTACCCGCGTCCACATGCTGAAATTGCTGCTCGTGTGCCTTCATCCAGCTCGCTGCCTCGGCTCCCAGATCCCCTTCTTGATACAGTTCATATAAGTCTTGAAAGATGGCTTGTTTTTCTTTATCTGTCAAAACGATGCACCTCTTTTGTTCGTCCATTCACTTCATAGATTTTATGCTCATTTGATCCGAAGGTTTGTATGATGACAAGCCACGAAATGTCGATGTTCCCTTCTTTGTCGATCATCTTCACAGGTTTTATTTGTTTTTTATAGATCGTAGATGGTTTATACCTTTTAAGTACTTGCTGATAGACTTCCTCCCGATCTTGATTAGATACTGCATGCGGGATTGAAGAATCTGATTGCACTCTCAACTCAATTCCATCATCCCCTTTAAATAGATTGACGACATGAGATGAGTGGTTAAATGTAAATTGTTTGCTTTCACTAGTGCCTGTTTCTTTTCTTATGTCTTTTGGCGTTTCCCCTATGATTTTTAACAAATCTTCATCGCTGACGTTCCCTTTTTTCTGTTGAAGAATCGCTTTTGACAGTTTAAAGCTGATAACTTCTTTTGTTGAGCCATTAAACAGAAACTCCGATTGATCTTTTGTTGTAACCCTCACTTCATGCTGCCAATTAAAATAAAATTCATCAATGCCTGTGATTTGATAAGCTGGCGGCTTGAGGTTTAAGTGTTTATAAATACTGTTGATCCTGTTTTTTATCTCCGTTTCTGTTAAATGGATTCCGTCAATATCCTTTAATTGAAAGATGGCGTTTACGTATTGCGCTTGTCGAAGCGTCCCTTTTTTCCAGGTGGCAGACGCTAAACTGTCCTCTTCATTCTGAGACATTTTTGGCAGAAGAAGAACGTCCGTTTCTCCGTCCTCTTTTTGTACAGTAAATTGAATGCGATTAAGATCTATTGACCGCCCGCTTCTTTCGAAAAATTCAATGGTTTTTTTCCTATATTCTTTATCGGTCAGTTCCTTTCCCTCTACACGACCTCGATAAGAATATCCGCTTAATTCACCTGTAAACGGAGAAATATTCACTTCATACTGATCATCTGCAAACACGTAATGATAAGGGATAGGCTGATGACTAGCATTTAAATACAGCGATTGATGCTCTGGTACAAATTTTGAAGCGAATGCTTTTGCACTTGCTTCAGATAAGGGGCGATATTCTTGTGAAAAAGTATCTACCAGTTCCGTTTTGGTAAATTGGAACATGGTATGAGGAATATTGACAACCGGGTTGAGTAACAGCAGAAAAAAGACAGTTATACAACCAGCGCCCCACTGCCTTAATCTCAGCTTGTCCCGTAGTAAAGCAGATAAAAAATCAATCGTCATAAAGCTTCCTGCTGCTGCTATTAAAATAACAATCGATTTAAATGTAGATTGGAGCTCATGCTTCGAGATAGAAGGATAAAATATATAAAGCAAGGCTGCGAAAATCAAGCCATAGAACAAAAGCAATTCCTTCCACTTTCGGTGCCAAAACAAGCGAAAGAAAAGGTGCAACAGCAAAGCGGCAAAGCAAGCCATAGCCAAAATGGTGATCATATCTCTCCATACTAGCCCCGTATCACCGCTAAGAAAGAACTTTTTGCTTTCAGCAAACACAATAAACACTGTTTGACATAAAGGTAGAAGTAATACAGATAAATCAAAAACAAAGAACATACCTTTATTTTTTAAATAAGGAAGAGTAATCACATAGTACAGTGATGCAAGCAAGACATACCCATAAATGAGAAATTGCATGAAATCTGTCAGCACCTCGAATGTTTCGATCGTATACTGTCTAGACAGGACTTGGTGAATCATTTCAACTGTCATACCGCCAAGCAGAACAACTCTTAATACGATTCCAGCATAGAATGCATAACCACTCTTCTTTTCTTTCCATATGGGAAGTGTCATGAAAAGGACAAATAGTCCAAGTACACACCATTGAATGATGTGGATACTGTACTCATTTAAAATAAAATACCTTTCAAAATGGAGCGATAAATCACTAAACAAATCAAACATTGATACACAATCCTTTACATGAAATTAAGGCCTCATTCGTATAGACATCTGCCTTACCAAAAAGTTTCAGGAAAAACAAAAAATCACTTCATTCTCATGAAGTGATGTCGTTTATTTTTTATTTCCGCTACCTTTTATGTAATCATGCAAGATTTTTTCACAAATGGATCGATTTCCAGCCACTATACTGTTTTTGTCTAGGAATGTAAGACGTTCTCCGTGAATATTTGAGTAAACGGCCCCTACTTCATCAAGCAGTACGCAGCCCGCTGCATAATCCCACGGCGCAAGCCTTAAGGTGACATATGCGTCACTTCTGCCGCTTGCAATATAAGCAAGCTCAAGGGCAGCTGATCCAATCGTTCGTGTCCCTCTCACATCACGCACAAGACGGGCAAATGGTTTGGCGTCAAAATAAGGGCTTTCGATCGCCCATGTCGGATTAATACCCACAATGGCTTTTTCAATCTTCACATCTTTTAATGGAGGGAGCAGGATATCGTTCATATAGGCTCCTTCTCCTTTAATGGCATGGTAGAGCTCGTCATGAATGACGTCATAAATAAGACCGATTTTCCCCACACCATTTTCAAATATCCCGATTGAAATGGCAAAGTTTCGTTTTTGATGGACAAAGTTCATTGTGCCATCGATCGGATCAATGATCCACACAATTCCATTGAGTGAGGTCACCTCTTCCCCTTGTCCCTCTTCTCCTAAAATGTGATGATCTGAAAATGTCGACTGTATTTTTTCAATAAAAAAACGTTCTGTTTCTTTATCGATATTCGTGACTAGATCATTTGGATTTGATTTTGTTTCAATTGATAGACCTTCCTGCATGGACGCTTTAATACGGCTCCCTGCTTCTTTTACCCAGAGCTTTGCAAGACGGTCAATTTCCACCCAGTTTGTCATCAGATTGTAAACCTCTTTTCTATGTAGGACCTATTTGTAATAGCATACTGATATTATGTACGTAAAAGCAAGAAAAAAGCAGCTTCATACAAAAACGAACCGATGAATTGGTTCGTTTTTACCTCACGCTGTTTTACCCTTGAAGCTGCTCCCATTCTTTTCTTAGGCGCTCAAGCTTTCGTTTGCTGCGTTCGATTTGGATGTCATCTTTTTGTTCGATGGCTTCATGAAGCGTAGAAAGCTCATAATCAACCTCTAATCTCCACACAGCGATGCGATTTTTCTTCTCCTGTCTATAGCCCTGCTTCACGATTTGCTTCATTGGTCAACGCCCCTTCCAGAGAATGATTCATTCCTTGTCAGTTTTCATTGATAAAAATTCAATCGATAAGAGAAATGGTTCTTGCTTATATCGTATGAAGCGATCGCATAACCGCAACGACATTCTGAAAATTGTGTCTTTACCTATTGATTATGTACCACAAAATGAATGGTTTTAAACGCTGCACCACATCCTTTACAATCTTTGATCTGACGGTGCATCTTTTTTTGAGCTTGACCCAAGCTATGATAAAATATGATCAGCGAAAAGATACAGGAGGCATAACATGAGTGAAATGCGTTTTAGAGATGAAGATTTTGAGACATTCACAGTTGATGGTTTAGATGAACGAATGACTGTATTAAAAGAAAGAGTCCGTCCAAAGCTTGAGGCACTTGGCGAACATTTTGCACCACTTCTTTCTTCTATTACAGGAGACGAAATGTTTGTACACGTCGCAAAACATGCTAGAAGATCAGTCAATCCGCCAAATGATACGTGGGTTGCTTTTGCAAACAGTAAGCGTGGATATAAAAAACTTCCTCACTTTCAAATTGGACTTTGGAAAACACATGTCTTTGTATGGTTTGCGCTCATTTATGAATCTCCAGTTAAGGGTGAGTACGGTCAGCTATTTGAAAAAGAGCTAGACACCATCCAGCAGAAAATACCGCAAGATTTTGTTTGGTCTAAAGATCATATGAAACCAGATGTCATGCGTCACAGCGAACTAGATTCCGAACAGTTGAAAACGCTGTTTGAACGTGTTCAAACAGTCAAGAAAGCCGAGCTTCTTTGTGGCATTCAGCTTCCTAGAGAGGAAGTCGTTCAAATGAATAATGAAGAATTTCTATCGAAAATCGAAAATGCGTTCCGCACGCTGACGTATCTATACCGCTTCACACAGAAAGAATCTGTATAAAAAAACGAGCCCTTATAGGCTCGATTCAAATTGTTGACAAAGGGCTAAAATGATTTTGATTTTAGCCCTTTGTCTTCTTTTTCAGCGTGATAGAAAACCTTTGAAGTCTAGGGAGGACGAGTACCGGCGCGGAGCGAATTTGACATTTGTGAGCACCGGCACGCAGGCCTGACACCGGATGCGAGGGTTTGTCTGCACGCTGAAACGAGCCTTTATAGGCTCGTTTTTTACATGCGTATAACGGCTGTCTCTTCTGCCTCTCTTGCGGTTTTCACTGCACGATAAGGGGAATACCCGCTTCCCTTTTCAAACGCCGCACAATGCGTTTTTTCCTCTGCTTTTGATGGCACAACCTCTTTAAATCGTTTATAAGCATCTAGTAACTCCTGCTTCGCAATTCCTTTTTCATAGGCTTTTTCAACAGCCTGAAAAAATGAAATGACTGCAATTTTTTCCTCTGTCGTCCAGTCGACATCCATTGGATATTGATATTCCATTTACTTGTCCCTCACTTTAACACTCATTTCTCATTTGAACTTTTATTATAGCATCTGTTTGATCAGAAACCGATTGATTTTATGCTTTACATTCCGATCAGTTCATAATATAATTCTTTTGTTTTATGCAATGAAATCTGCTGTAATTGGCACAATAATAGCAGGTATTTCGATGAAGGTGGGAAAGCAATTGTCACAACATGATACACCCTTATATACTGGACTAAAAAAACACGCAGCAACCAATCCAGTCCAATTTCACATTCCAGGCCATAAAAAAGGAGCCGGAATGGATCCTGAATTTAGAGCATTCATTGGCGACAATGCATTAAGCATTGACCTCATTAATATAGAACCTCTCGATGATTTACATTCACCTCGAGGGATGATAAAAGAAGCACAGGAGCTTGCTGCTGAAGCCTTCGGTGCTGATCATACGTTTTTCTCCATTCAAGGCACAAGCGGCGCTATCATGACAATGGTGATGACGGTATGCGGGCCCGGGGATAAAATCATCGTTCCGCGTAATGTCCATAAATCAATTATGTCCGCGATTGTATTTTCTGGCGCAGTTCCTGTTTTTATTCACCCAGAAATAGACAAAGAACTTGGCATCTCTCACGGTATTACACCTGAATCAGCCAAAAAGGCGCTCACTGAGCATCCAGATGCGAAAGGTTTGCTTGTCATTAATCCAACGTATTTTGGTATTTCAGCAGACTTAAAATCAATCGTAGACATTGCCCATTCATTTGATGTGCCTGTCCTTGTCGATGAAGCACACGGTGTGCATATACATTTTCACGATGAGCTTCCCCTCTCTGCGATGCAGGCAGGTGCCGACATGGCAGCAACAAGTGTCCATAAACTCGGCGGCTCTCTTACGCAGAGCTCTATTTTAAATATGAAGGAAGGGCTTGTTTCAAAAGACCGAGTGCAATCGATTTTGAGTATGCTGACGACAACGTCCACTTCTTATTTGCTCTTAGCGTCACTTGATGTCGCTCGAAAACGATTAGCCACTGAAGGAAAGGCACTAGCTGAAGAATCCATTCGTTTGGCTGAATCAGCGAGAGACCGCTTGAATCAAATTGAAGGCATTACCTGCATTGGCAAGGAAGTACTCGGTTCAGCTTCCACTTACGATTATGACCCAACGAAATTAATTATCTCCATTAAAGACCTTGGGTTAAACGGACATGATGTCGAAAAATGGCTGAGAGAAAGCTATCGAATTGAAGTAGAGCTCTCTGACCTTTACAACATTTTATGTATCGTTACCCCTGGCGATTCAGATGAGACAATTGATACGCTCGTGACGGCGATGCAGGAGATTGCCGCAGCCTCTACTCGTGAGAGCGGCAAACAAGCAGTAACGGAAGTGCTGCTGCCTGAGATCCCATCGCTTGCTATGACGCCGCGTGACGCCTTTTACGCTACAACGGAAGTCGTTCCATTTAAGGAAGCAGTCGGCCGCATTATCGCAGAGTTTGTGATGGTGTATCCGCCAGGTATTCCGATTTTTATACCAGGTGAAATTATCACAGAAGAAAATATATCGTATATCTTTAAAAATATTGAAATTGGTCTTCCTGTCCAAGGACCTGAAGATTCAACGCTTGAAATGATCCGTGTGATTAAGGAACAAAAACCAATTTTATAAAAAAGAAACATGCAGCCCCAAATGGAGCTGCATGCTTTTTTATTTATTCAGAGGCTTCATCACAGCAATGACAGTGACCACACGTTCCATATAGCGTTGTCACTTTTTCATTTTCAAATTGATCAATGGTTTCATTGCAATCTTGACAAATAATTGTACCCACGTACATTCCCCTTTTCTTCATTCATAGTTTGAAAGCGTTTGATCTATTTCTTATTTCTATAATATGATGTCACATTTAAGTTGTCAACGGTTAATTGTATGACACATTTAATCATTTTTTATAAATATGTGCTTTTTTCTTATCATATTGTGGGAACGTTTCAATTGTATTTTGCTTCATATCAATTCTGTAACAATTGAGTAACAATCGAAAATTGTCAAAAGGGACATGATACACTAGAGTGACTAACAGGGAACAAGCTCCTAAAAATGTTGGGACAACCCCAAATGATTTTGAGGTGAATAGATTGAATTTTATGAGGACACTTCTCATTATATTCCCCATGCTCTTTGTACTTAGTTCATGCTCATTTGCGTATATCATACCGAATCAGACCGACCAAGTCCGTCATATTCAAAAACCGAGAATTCTCTTTTTTACTGATGCAGAAAACCTTGATAAAGAAAGCCCTTATTATGATGCAGTCCTCGATTTAAAAAATGAATACCCTAAGGAAATGTCAAAAATGATTGTGAAAGAAGATCGTAAAGGGTGGAAAAATGAAGTTGATGAACTGCCGGCTATTTTACTTGTCAATGATGAAAAAGTGATCGTGAAAGTGGAAGGAAATGTCCGCAGTAAACAGGAGATCTTATCGCCTTTATGTCATGCTTTAGACCGCGTCAATACAAACTAATGATATGTACCTTGCACTTATATATATCCATATGAAAAAACCCCTCACCTCATGAGGGGTTTTTCATATGGTGTTCAGGGCGCCAAAAAAACCCTCTCCTTGATGGAGAGGGTTTCATAGCTTTCATTATTTTACGATGTGGATTGGGCTTCCGATTGCTACTTCAGCCGTTTCCATTGTAATTTCACCTAATGTTGGGTGAGCGTGAATTGTCATAGCGATATCTTCAGCAGTCACTCCAGCTTCGATTGCAAGGCTAAGCTCTGAAATCATATCAGAAGCGCCAACACCTGCGATTTGAGCACCGATAACTAGACCATCCTCTTTACGAGTGATCATTTTCATGAAGCCATCAGTTGCATCAAGAGAAAGTGCACGTCCGTTCGCTGCGAATGGGAATTTCGCTGCAACGATTTCGATTCCTTCTGCTTTTGCTTCTGCTTCAGTGTATCCAACAGTTGCAAGTTCTGGCTCAGAGAATACAACAGCAGGAATACCAAGGTAATCAATTTCAGCTGGCTCTCCAGCGATTGCTTCAGCTGCAATTTTACCTTCGTAAGAAGCTTTGTGAGCAAGTGGTGGTCCATCAACGATGTCACCAATTGCATAGATGTTAGATACGCTTGTACGGCATTGTTTGTCTGTTTTGACAACTCCGCGGTCAGTCAATTCAACACCAACTTGCTCAAGACCAAGCTCATCAGTGTTTGGACGACGACCAACAGTCACAAGTACGTAATCAGCATCAACTGTTTTTTCTTCGCCTTTTACTTCGAACGTAACAGTGACACCATCAGATTTTTCTTCAACGCCTTTTGCAAGAGCGTTTGTATGGATTTCAACGTTTCCTTTTTTCTTCAGGTTACGTTTAACCAATGAGCTCATTTGCTTTTCGAAACCTGGAAGGATTTCGTCTCCACCTTCAAGGATCACAACTTCTGTTCCAAAGTTTGCATAAGCAGTACCAAGCTCAGTACCGATGTATCCACCACCGATGACAACTAACTTTTTAGGTACTTCTTTAAGCGCTAAAGCACCAGTTGAGTTGATCACGCGGTCTGTGTATTTAAAAGTAGGCAATTCAATTGGACGAGATCCAGTTGCAAGAATTGCATTTTTGAACGTGTAAGTCTGTGCTGAATTATCATCCATTACACGTACAGAGTTGCTGTCTACGAAATAAGCTTCACCTTTGACGATGTCTACTTTATTTCCTTTAAGAAGACCTTGAACTCCACCTGTTAACTTATTAACAACAGAAGCTTTCCACTCTTGAACTTTTGTGAAATCAACTGTTACGTTTTCAGCTTTGATACCCATGTCTTCAGAATGCTTAGCATTTTCAAAACGATGGCCAGCATTGATTAATGCTTTTGAAGGGATACAGCCAACGTTTAGACATACACCGCCAAGTGTTCCTTTTTCAACGATTGTTACTTTTTGTCCAAGCTGTGCAGCACGAATAGCAGCTACATATCCACCAGGACCTGCACCGATGACAAGAGTATCTGTTTCGATTGGGAAATCTCCTACTACCATGACATTACGCCTCCATTAAAATTAATTGTGGATCATTCAATAAACGCTTGATGTGGTTAAGGGCATTTTGCGCAGTAGCTCCGTCAATCATACGGTGGTCAAAGCTTAGGGAAAGAGCTAAGACTGGAGCTGCAACGATTTCGCCATCACGAACAACCGCTTTTTCAGCGATACGGCCAATACCAAGGATCGCTACTTCTGGGTGGTTGATGACTGGAGTAAACCATTGTCCACCAGCAGAACCGATGTTTGTGATTGTGCAAGATGCACCTTTCATTTCAGCTGGAGCCAATTTACCATCACGTGCTTTTGTTGCAAGCTCATTGATTTCGTTAGAAACTTCGAAAATCGCTTTGCGATCTGCATTTTTTACAACTGGAACTAGCAAGCCTTTTTCAGTGTCAGCTGCAATTCCGATGTTGTAGTAATGCTTTTGAACAACTTCATCTGTTTTATCATCGATAGAAGTGTTAAGTACTGGGTACTTTTTCAAAGCAGAAGTTAGAGCTTTTACAACGTAAGGCAAGTAAGTTAACTTGATTCCTTGATCAGCTGCAACTTGTTTGAATTGTTTACGATGTGCAACAAGGTTTGTTACATCAACTTCATCCATTAATGTTACGTGAGGAGCTGTATGCTTAGAGTTCACCATTGCTTTTGCGATTGCTTTGCGGATTCCGCTCATTTTCTCGCGAGTTTCTGGGAATTCTCCTTCAAGAACTGGAGCTGCTGCCGCTTTTGGAGCTGCTTCTTCTTTCGCACTTTCAGCTGCTTGAGGTGCTGCCTCTTGAGCTGCAGAACCACCATTAACGAAGCTGTCGATATCTTCTTTTAACACACGGCCGTTTTTACCAGAACCTGCAACTTTGTAAATTTCAACGCCTTTTTCGCGAGCATATTTACGTACAGATGGCATAGCGATTACGCGTTTGTTTGGATCAGCGTCTACTTGCTCTTGTGCGCCTGCACCAGTTGCTGCTGCCGCTTCTTCTTGTGCTACTTCTTTCTTCTCTGGCTCGTTACCAGCTTCAGCAGTACCTTGTACTTGAGCTTCAGTTTTTGCTTCGCCTTCTTCTTCGCTGCCTTTAAATTGAAGATTTTCGTAACCAGGTGCATCAAACGTAATGATTGTTTGTCCTACAGTTGCAACTGTTCCCTCTTCAACTTTTAATTCTAATACTTTTCCTTTAACAGGTGAAGGAATTTCTACAACTGCTTTATCATTTTGTACCTCTGCTAAAACGTCATCTTCATTGATTTCGTCGTTTGGTTTAACAAACCACTTAACGATCTCACCTTCGTGGATACCTTCTCCGATGTCCGGAAGTTTAAATTCAAATGCCACTGTTTTTCGCCTCCTAGATTTTGTTGAACCCTTGTTGTGTATATTTACACGGTCATGTAATTGATAAAGGGGAAGAGAAATAAATTCTTTTCCCCTCTGTCATTTAATTAAAATTCAAGAACTTTCTTCGCTGTTTCAAGTACATCTTTATGGTTTGGAAGCCATACGCTCTCAGCTTGAGAGAAAGCAAATACAGTATCAGGTGCAGCTACACGAAGTACTGGTGCTTCCAAGCTAAGGATCGCTCTGTCATTGATTTCAGCTACTACGTTTGCAGCAATACCAGCTTGTTTTTGTGCTTCTTGAACAACGATCGCACGGCCTGTTTTTTCAACAGAAGCGATGATTGTTTCAATATCAAGCGGGCTTACTGTGCGAAGGTCGATCACTTCAGCAGAAACGCCTTCTTTTTCTAGCTCTTCAGCAGCTTTTAGTGATTCGTGAACCATTGCACCGTAAGTGATGATTGAAAGGTCAGAACCTTCACGTTTCACGTCAGCTTTACCGATTTCAATTGTGTACTCTTCTTCAGGAACTTCCTGACGGAAAGAACGATAAAGTTTCATATGCTCAAGGAACACTACAGGATCGTTGTCACGAATTGCAGAAATTAAAAGTCCTTTTGCATCGTAAGGTGTTGAAGGAATAACAACCTTGATACCAGGCTGTTGTGCGATAAGACCTTCTAAGCTGTCAGCGTGAAGCTCAGGTGTGTGAACTCCCCCGCCGAATGGAGAACGGATTGTCACTGGAGAATGCCAGCGTCCGCCAGAACGGTAACGCATACGAGCCATTTGTCCAGAAACAGAATCTAATACTTCGTAAACGAATCCGAAGAATTGAATTTCCATTACCGGGCGGAATTCTTGTAGTCCAAGGCCAATAGCAAGACCGCCAATACCAGATTCAGCAAGTGGAGTATCGAATACACGATCCTCACCAAACTCTTTTTGCAATCCTTCAGTCGCACGGAATACGCCGCCGTTTTTACCAACGTCTTCTCCGAAAACGAGAACGTTTTCGTCATTTTTCAGTTCTGTGCGTAACGCATCAGTGATCGCTTGAATCATTGTCATTTGCGCCATGGCTTACTTCGACTCCTTCTGTTTGTAAATTTCAAGCTGTTCAACTAAGTTGAATGGTTTTACATCGTACATGTTTTCAATCAAGTCAGTGACTTTTTGCTTAGGCTGTTCGTCAGCTTCTTTGATCGCTTGTTTGATTTGTTCTTTTGCATCTTCAATCACTTTATTCTCTTCTTCTTCAGACCATAGGCCTTTGTTTTCCAAGAATTTGCGGTAGCGTACCAATGGATCTTTTTGCTCCCACTCGTTTTCATCTTCTTTTGTACGATATCTTGTTGGATCGTCACCAGCCATTGTATGTGGGCCGTAACGGAATGTAAGAGTTTCGATTAATGTTGGACCTTCACCATTTACAGCGCGCTCACGAGCTTCAGCAGTTGCTGCATAAACAGCTAATGCATCCATACCGTCAACTTGTACGCCTACGATACCAGCTGCAGCTGCTTTTTGCGCAATAGTTTGTGCAGCAGACTGCTTTTCAACAGGTGTAGAGATCGCATATCTGTTGTTTTGGACAACAAAAATCGCTGGCGCTTTGTAAGCCCCTGCAAAGTTAATACCTTCGTAGAAATCACCTTGTGAAGCTCCACCGTCACCAGTGTAAGTGATTGCAACAGCTTTTTTACCGCGCTTTTTCAAACCAAGAGCTACACCAGCAGCTTGAATGATTTGAGCACCGATAATGATTTGCGGTGAAAGTGCATTCACATCTTCAGGCATTTGGTTACCAACAAAGTGTCCGCGAGAGAACAAGAATGCTTTTGTTAGCGGAAGACCATGCCAGATTAATTGTGGTACGTCACGATATCCTGGAAGAATGAAATCTTCTTTCTCAAGTGCAAAGTGAGTTGCAAGCTGAGAAGCCTCTTGTCCAGCTGTTGGCGCGTAGAAGCCAAGACGTCCTTGACGGTTCAATGAAATTGAACGTTGATCTAATACTCGTGTAAACACCATACGGCGCATTAATTCTTTTAATTGGTCATCTGAAAGATCCGGCATTGCCGCTTCGTTTACGACTTCGCCTTTTTCGTTTAAAATTTGAAACGTTTCAAACTGCTTTTTGATGGCATCAAATTGCTTTTTGCTATCAACAATTGCTTTTTTTGTTTTTGCAGCCATTCTAAAGTCACCTCTTCCTTTCTTTTAACAGTCCATTTGTCGTGAATCCATTTATACATACAGATATAGGATAACCCAAAATACTCATATGACTCCTGTATATAATAGCCACTAAGATCGTTGTCGAAACATTGGTTGACCACTCGTTTTTGAGTCCTTCTAACTGTATTAACGATAGTTCACAAAAAACTAATACAACTTCTGTTAACAAGGAATAGTTTACAACAAGAAAAATAGTCCGTCAATTGATTTAACGGCTTTATTTAAATAAATGTATTCGCTTTACTTTTTATGGTGAACTGTATCAATCTGTTTAACAAACAACCTAATCTGTACTAGTATAGAGTGTACTACTGTACTACAATAGAAAATGTTTGTTTTTGTCGAAAAATAAAAAAAGAGCTGTTTTTCAGCTCTTTTTCGACTCTTGATCTGCTGCATTATACAAAGCCTTTTTACGATCATTCAATTGATCTGTATATCGATTGAACTTCTTACTTTCTTTTCTGACTTTGCTATATGAACGATTCACGGTCTTCAGCTTGGACTTCAGTTCGTCATATCCGAGATCCTTTTTCTTCAAAGATTGATACAAATGCTGGTCTTGTTTCAGCGCCTTTTGATACTCCTTGTAAAGCTGATCATATGACGCATATCGTTTCTCGATCGATTTGACCGTTTGATCTGCTTTCTCTTTTAACTCCGCATCTTGCAATCGTGCGGCAGATTCCTTTACCGTTTTCAATTCTTTTTTCGATTCATCCATACTGTCTTTTTCTGTTTTTAAATGTTCTTCTCGTTTCGCTGCCGATGCTAACGCCTGATCAGAAAGGCTTGCCACTGTTTTTGTATGGTCCTTCGTTGTTTGGATCATTTTTTTATACAGCTTCTGCTCTTTTTCTTCATAGCTTTGCAGTGTACCTTGCTCTTTTTCGAAGGATGCTTCTTTTTCACTCATTTTCGTCATTGCGTCCTGCATATCATTGAACGGACTTTGACCTCCGCACCCTGTCAGCAAAAGGGTACATATCCCCGCTAAAGCAGCACCTGCTTTCATGCTTCTTTTCATCTGTCTCATGACAAGGTCCCCCTTTACATCTCCACATACCACTATAATTTTTATAGACGTTTGTGACAAGGAAAGAGGTCAGTCAAATGAGGCGGAGAAGATTTTTTTCAAGCAATAGGCGCATGACTATACAAATAGTGCATTCATACATAGTTTATATTACACGCTTCGCCTTCACTTATGAGAGGCCAAGTGTATTTCCAAAGGAGGTCAAAAGTATGTCTAATTATAGTCATGGAAGTATGTATGGTGGATACGGCGGTTACGGGTATGGATTCGGTGGTGGATATGGCGGCGGCTGTTGTTACCCAAGCTATGGCGGTGGATACGGATGCGGATACGGCGGCGGACGTACATTCGCTTTAATCGTTGTGCTTTTCATCCTATTAATTATCGTTGGCGCAGCATTCTTAGGCGGCGGTGGCTGCTGCTAAGGCTGTTTAAGCCTCTGACCGGTCTCATAGGACCGGTCTTCTTTATTTCATTGCATATGTTGTGTATCATTTTATATACTTTACATACAAAGGAAATAGGAGTGAAGTTTTGTGATTACCATGGATGATATCGTAAGGGACGGACATCCCGTCTTAAGACAAACAGCTGAAGCGGTCGAGCTCCCGCCGACAGAAGAGGAAAAACAGCAATTAGCTGACATGATCGAATTCGTCAAAAACAGTCAGGATGCTGACATTGCTGAAAAATACGGACTAAGACCCGGCGTTGGATTGGCAGCTCCGCAAATCAATATTAGTAAACGAATGATCGCTGTTCACTGTGAGGATGAAGACGGAGAAGAATACAGCTATGCTCTATTCAACCCGCGTATTGTCAGTCATTCAGTCAAAAGAGCTTATTTAGCGACTGGTGAAGGCTGCTTATCAGTTGATGAAGCCATCCCTGGATTTGTTCCTCGATATCAAAAAATCAGGGTCAAGGCCACTACGCTTGAAGGCGAGGACATTGATATCCGTCTAAAAGGGTTCCCTGCCATTGTCTTTCAGCACGAAATTGACCATTTAAATGGCATTATGTTTTATGATCATATTCAAAAGGATCAGCCATTCGCTGAGCCAGAAAACTCTGTTGCGATCGGCAGATCATGACATAAAAAGAAGACCCGTCGATCTAAGGGTCTTCTTTTTTATTCTTCAATGAGGCCAAGCTGGGTCACTGCATGGAATATGCCGTCCTCATCTACTGGCTTTGTCACAAAATCAGCCAATGCTTTCAGTTCACTCACAGCATTTCCCATCGCCACGCCTGTTCCAGCAAACGAAATCATTTCTCTATCGTTCAGTCCGTCTCCAAAGGCAATGGTATCCTTTTGATCATAAGGAAGTCTTTCGATGACTCGTTTGATTCCTTCAGCTTTTGATCCGCCTTTTGGCAGAACGTCTGTTGACAGCTCATGCCATCTGACAAGGTCAATTTCTTCGCGGAATGCCTTATACTCCTCTTCCTCTTCTGCCTTACAAAATAACAGCATTTGAAAAATGTCGTTTTCTTTAAAGAAAGATACATCGTGCTCAGGATGCTCTGTTTTTAAAGTACCGATTCCTTCATGGATAAACGGATGATTCGGCACAGACGCCTTCATCGTTTCTTCTCCCATAAAAACAAGCGGATGATCATGACGATCCGCTGTCTCATAAATCCGCTCCATCAGCTCCTGCTTCAGCGGATTGCCGTAAATAACCTCTCCCTCATACATGACATACTGACCGTTATAAGCAATGAATGAGTCAAGCCCTAATTCTTCTAAAATGGGCCGAATCAAAAAAGGAGAACGCCCAGATGCAATGAAGAGATGATGACCTTTTTCTTTTAATAAATGAACCGCTCGCTTCGTTGACTCAGGTATATTTTTATCATGGTCATATAAAGTACCGTCGATATCAAAGAAGATGACTTTTTTATTCATATCTTGCCCTCCTGCTCTTCGTTATGTATACACACTCCCTTTCATCATACAGAAAGATTTCCGCTTTCGAAACCAATTCCTTTTGAAAGCGCCTATTTCCCACATATAACCATGTAACATTCAATAGAAACATCATATAATACAAGTATATAGAGAGACCGGAACACGCTGGTTAAGCTTACTTCAATCCGAAAGGAGGCGGCATGTGATGCTTCGTCGTCTGCGTAAGAAAATTCGAAGACAATGGAAGGACATGCTTCGTAAAAAATCGATTGCTTAAAGGGATCTTCCGCACATTTGCCGAAGGTCCTTTTTTCTCAGAGACTTTTCTTATGCGCGTTTTTTTAATATAATAGAATAAGCGAGTGTAACATACGGTATTTAAGGAGAGATTTGGATGATATATAAGGTATTTTTTCAGGCAAGTACTACTGAGGTACCTGTAAGAGAACACACAGATTCACTATACGTTGAAGCGGTTTCTGAAAGAGACGTACGCGATAAGTTGAAAAAACATAACTACAACATTGAATTCATTCAGCCTGTAGACGGTGCTTTTTTAGACTATGAACGAGAAAGTGAAAATTTTAAAGTATTGGAGCTATGAGAGGAATGAAATTTGTTAAAAACGATCAGGCGGCAGTTTTTGCGCTCGGCGGTTTAGGCGAGATCGGTAAAAACACGTATGGCGTTCAATTTCAAGATGAAATCATTTTAATTGATGCAGGTATTAAGTTTCCTGAAGACGAGCTTCTTGGAATTGACTACGTCATCCCTGACTATACGTACTTAGTTAAAAACGAAGATAAAATCAAAGGTCTTTTCATCACTCACGGACATGAAGACCACATCGGCGGTATCCCTTACCTTCTCAAGCAAGTGAATATTCCAGTTTACGGCGGCAAACTCGCAATCGGCCTACTTCGTAATAAATTGGAAGAGCACGGTCTCTTGAGACAAACAAAACTTCACATTTTTGAAGAAGAAGATACCATTAAATTTAGAAAAACAGCTGTGTCTTTCTTTAGAACGACACACAGTATTCCAGATTCTTATGGAATTGTCGTCAAGACACCTCCTGGTAACATCGTACATACAGGTGATTTCAAGTTTGACTTTACTCCTGTTGGCGAGCCTGCCAATTTAACCAAAATGGCTGAGATCGGAAAAGAAGGCGTCCTTTGTCTTTTATCTGATAGTACAAACAGTGAAATCCCAGAATTTACGATGTCTGAAAGACGCGTAGGTGAAAGCATTGATGACATCTTTAGAAAAGTCGATGGACGCATCATCTTTGCCACGTTTGCTTCAAACATTCACAGACTTCAGCAAGTGATTGAGTCTGCTGTTGCCAACGGCAGAAAAGTCGCTGTATTTGGACGCAGTATGGAATCTGCTATTGATATTGGACAAGATCTTGGCTATATTAAATGTCCAAAAAACACGTTTATTGAACATAATGAAATCAACCGCCTTCCGGCAAACAAAGTGACCATTCTTTGTACTGGAAGCCAGGGTGAACCGATGGCAGCTCTTTCTCGTATTGCGAACGGTACTCACCGCCAGATTTCTATTAACCCTGGAGACACTGTTGTCTTCTCATCTTCACCGATCCCAGGTAACAATATTAGTGTAAGCCGCACCATTAACCAGCTTTATCGTGCAGGTGCTGAGGTCATTCATGGCTCGCTTAATAATATTCATACATCTGGTCACGGCGGACAAGAAGAACAAAAACTCATGCTCCGTTTAATTAAACCAAAATTCTTTATGCCGATTCACGGTGAATACCGCATGCAAAAAACGCATATCAAACTTGCGAATGATTGCGGCATCCCTGAGGAAAACTGCTTTATCATGGATAACGGTGAAGTTCTTGCACTGAAAGGTGACGAAGCAAGTGTCGCTGGCAAAATTCCATCAGGCAACGTGTATATCGACGGAAGCGGTATTGGCGATATCGGAAACATCGTTTTAAGAGACCGCCGCATTCTTTCTGAAGAAGGTCTTGTCATTGTAGTCGTGAGTATGGACATGAAAGAATTCAAAATCTCTGCTGGTCCTGATTTGATCTCAAGAGGTTTTGTCTACATGAGAGAATCTGGAGATCTGATTAACGATGCACAGGATTTAATTTCGAAGCATCTTGAAAAAGTAATGGAACGTAAGACAACTCAGTGGTCTGAAATCAAGAACGAAATTACTGACACCCTTGCACCTTTCCTTTATGAAAAAACAAGACGCCGTCCAATGATCCTACCGATTATTATGGAAGTGTAACCATAAAAAGAGACACAAGCCGCTTGGCTGTGTCTCTTTTTTTCACTATTCATTGAAAAAAGCGCATATATACAAGGTACACATGCGGTTTCTCATTTTTATTGAATTGGGAGATGCTGAAAGCTTCTGACATCAAACAAACCCTTTGTCGTCATTTTCACATCAGGAATGACTGGGAGTGCCAAGAAGGACAGCGTCAAAAATGGATTAAAATCTAAAGTAAAGCCTGTTTCTTTCAACGCTTCATGGAGTGCATGAAGGCTTTCATTTACAAGATGTGCCGGCTGATCTGAAAGTAAACCAGAGATCGGTAATGGCAGCGTATGAAGAGACTGGCCCTCTTTGACAACCGTCAAACCGCCCCCTGCTTCTTTTAATGCGTCAATGGCTTTCACGATATCAGCATCATTTGTGCCAACCGCAATTAAATTGTGAGAATCATGCGCAACCGTTGTTGCAATTGCGCCCTTTTCTAATCCAAAGCCGCTGACAACCCCTATCCCCATTTCAGATAAGCCTTGATGGCGTTCGACAAGCACCATTTTTAATACATCTCTTTCTGTATCACTAGTGAATTGTCCGTTCGTTTCTGAAGGAGAGATTTGTTCTAATTTTGTTTCTAGCTGATTCGGAATAATGCGGATGACATTCATTTTTTGATGAGCTGTGATAGGCAGAGCCAGATCCTGCTCTCGAACGTCTTTAGCATGAACAGATTGTAATAAGGCTGGACTTGGTGCAATTTTTTCGACACCTGGCTTGTACTCTCCATGCTGCGCCACCAATTCTCCTGCAATAAATACGCTGGTGATGTCTACTTGATGAAGATCAGAGACAAGCATAAAATCAGCATCAAAGCCTGGCGCAATGGCTCCCTTTGTTTTGAGGCCAAAGCACTCCGCTGCGTTTAAACTTCCCATTTGATACGCTAAAAATGGGTCTAATCCTTCTTTTATAGTCATACGTACTTGTTCATCAATACTTCCTTCAGCCATTAAATCATCTAAATGTTTATCATCGGTACAAAAGAAAAAGCGTCTCGCATTCTTTTCATTCACAGCTGGTAAAACGTTTTTCACGTTTTTGGCAACAGAGCCTTCTCTCAGCATGACATACATGCCTCGTTTTACACGTTCAAGGGCTTCGCCGGCTGTTGTTACCTCGTGATCTGTTTGGACACTAGCTGTGCGGTAAACGTTTATTAATCGGTCTGTTAAGCCTGCTAGATGGCCATCAATCAATTTATTCTCATTTTGAGCATCAAGCAGTTTTTGAAGCATATCTTCTTCAGCCTGCTCCACACCGACGTAATCCATCACCTCGGCAAGACCAAGAACCTCTTTCTCTTGATACAAAGGCTTTAAATCTTTCGCTTTTAAAACAGCACCTGATCGCTCAAAACTAACTGCCGGTACGCAGGATGGCAGCATGAAATAAATATTTAAGGCAGCTTTTCTCGCTTCTTCCAGCATAAAACGGATGCCTGTGATCCCTGACACATTGGCAATTTCATGCGGGTCTGTTACGACAGTTGTCACACCGCGCGGGACGACAGCTTTGGAGAATTCAGCAGGGGTCACCATAGAGGACTCGATATGAACGTGGCCATCAATAAAACCGGGTACAAGCATTTGACCTGCTGCATCCAGCTCCTGTTCTCCCTCGTACTCTCCAATCCCTACTATTTGTCCATTTTCAACAGCGACATCAGCGTTTAGCCATTCCTGGTTAAACACGTCCATAACCTTCGCATGTTTAATCACTAGGGCTGCTTTTTTTCTCTTTGCAGCTACCTCAATTTGATGTCTGAAAAGCTCCTTATCCAACGACACTGCCTCCTCCAAGTAAACAATATAATGTTTCTTATCGTAAACGAATCTGTTTGCCCAGTCAATGACATTTAGAGAAAATCATCCAGATAAAAAGACTGATTTTTATTTCTGAATAGTGATAATTGCACGAAAAATATGATGATTGACTTTAGCTGTTTATGCAGAACAAAACAGCCCTTTTAAATGTCTTCTTCCCTCTTCACTGTCCACCTCATGTGTACACAATCATATGAAAAAACACCCCGCCCAGGAGTGTTTAATAATCGTTCTGCATTTCTCGTTTTTCAAAGCGTCCAATATCGGCTACTGCCCCAATGACAATCAGAATATCTTCTTTTTGAATCATTTCATCTGCGAGCGGTGAAACAATCACTTCTTTCCCACGCTTAATCGCCACAATATTAATGCCATATCTCGCTCTAATATCGAGATCTAAAAGAGAATGCCCTGCAAGCCTGCTGTTGGCAACGATTTCAATGAGGCTGTACTCATCTGACAGCTCAAGATAATCTAATACGTTATTGGAGATGATTTTATGTGCAATTCGTCTGCCCATGTCCCGCTCTGGATGAACGATGCGGTCAGCCCCAATTTTATTTAGTACCTTTTCGTGATAGTCGTTTTGCGCCTTTACTGTGACCATTTTGACGCCAAGCTCTTTCAGCATGATCGTCGTTAAAATACTGGCCTGAATGTTTTCACCAATCGCAACGATGACATGATCAAAATTGCGAATGCCGAGATTTTTTAAAACAGATTCGTCCGTCGAATCACCAATGACCGCATGTGACGCAATTTTCGCGTATTCGTTCACTCGATCTTCATTCATATCCATGGCCATGACTTCAAGTCCTTCTTCGCTCAGTGCCTTGCAAATACTTCCGCCAAAGCGTCCAAGACCAATGACTGCATATTCCTTTTTCATGTTCAGACTCCTTTTATCTTACTTACCATGCATTTTACTACGGTTTGATTAACGAATCCATATGCGAGCGAATTTTTTTGCGGAACGCTTCACTTAAGTAAAGATCTGCTCCTTTTTCAATTTCACTGCGGTAATGACCTGGCGGAGCCATTTCATCGCTCTTTTGAAGAACTAAAAAGGTTAAACAGTCTGCATATATTTGATCACCTATTTTGACATCGACAAAAGCTGGACGATATGTGCCCTCATAGACGCCTTCTCGTTTGTACAAATATCGAATGGCATCAAAAGGAACCTCATATAAAACGCCCTCTGTTTCTCCGCCGTCTTCTACCATATCGGCTCTTGATCCATCAGGCCTTACCAACGTAAATCTAGTTGTAAAGCCGTTCAGTGCACCGCCGCCGATGATTTGTTTAAAATAATGATCAACTTCCGCCAGTTTAAATCTTGCATCATCCATACAGGAGCCATAGGCAAAATAATAGAAGGATGCCGGCTTCTGCTGCCACAGTCTATATTCCTTCCAGCAGCCGCTCTCGATCTCCTTCAGAGATGATGCCTTCTGCTTTGGTAAAGTGTATGTAACAGCCGCAACCAGCCCTTGGTCTGTCATGACATCGACCACCTGCTTGTCATACCCTTCCTCAAGAAAATCTATCTTATTCAGCGTGCTTACGGTTACCTCGTACAATTCTCCATATACTGTGCTTTTCTCTTCTAGAACGCACGCAGGGTATCCTTGACCTGTATCATAGATTCTGCCGCTGATCCAAGCTGATTTAGCTAATGGCCTGCTTTCTTTCATATACGACTCGTGGTGCTCTTCATGCTGCAAAAGCGTCCCATATACAAATAAAGCTTTCACCTTCATGAAATCACGTCCTCTCGCCTTGCAGTTGTCTGCATTTTTGCCACACAGGTAAATAGATATGAAAAGCTGTACCTTTTCCCAGCTCACTGACCACATCCATCCTACCGTGATGATCTTTTAAAATCGCTGCACAGATGGTGAGGCCAAGTCCCGTCCCTTCTGTTTTCGTAGAGAAGAAAGGATCATATATTTTCTGAATATCCTCTTCAGACATCCCTTTTCCTTCATCTTGAATGGTAATTTTCCATTCGTTCATCACTTTTTCTGTTGATATGTATATGCTGCCGCCTTCGGGCATTGCCTCAATGGCATTTTTGATTAAATTAATGAACAGCTGCTTCATTTGATTAGCGTCTGCTAATATAGCACCGGCATCCTGCTTTTTAAATGGCTGTTTGAGATCAATATTCGAAAGGACTGCATTGGTTTTCAGCAATGTAATGACCTGCTCTAACAGTCCATGAAGCTGAACTTCTTGAAAATGGACCGACTGCGGTTTTGCCAGCACAAGCAGCTCACTTAAAACAAAATCAATCCGTTTAATTTCGGAAAAGATAATGTCAAAATAATCGGTTCTTTCAGGATATTGTGTTTTCATCAGCTGCAAAAAGCCGTTTACTGAGGTCAGCGGATTTCTGACTTCATGGGCGATTCCAGCCGCTATTTGTCCTGCAACGGCTAACTTTTGCGCCTGCATTTGCACTTGTTGATTTGATCTTTCAAGTTCAAGCTTTGCCAGCTTTTGTTTTGTAATATCTGCAACTGTTCCAATACCTCCAGTAAACTGGTGCTGCTCATCAAAGTAGAGTTTATAATGAACGTCTCCCCATACTTTCTTCCCCTCTTTATGAAGAAGCTGCAGCTCGATCCGCCCTGAATCTTTATGCTCTTTGATGACAGATGACAAATGCTGAATAACTCTTTCTTCTTGATCAAAGTACTGATTGTACATCGTACCTAGACATTCATCTATGTCATAGCCGGTCATTTGTTTCCATGCTTGATTTAAGAAGATGATGTGCCCTTTTTCATCTGTTTCAAAGACAATTTCTTGCAAGTTATCTGTAATTCGATTCAGCCGCTCTGTCAGTTCGTGTGCTTCTTTTTCTCTCTTATTTAGATCTGACACAAGTAAATTCAAGCGGTCTACATATCCTGAGACAACCCAGATCCCTGCTAACACAACGACTGTAAAGGCTAGATCGAGCGGCCAATTAATTTGATAGCCGCCTAGATAATAAAACAAATCCCAGCTTATGATTAAGATAAATGCAAGAACAGATAACACGATCCGCACTTGATATGTTTTGTTCAAATGATTCCACCTGCCGCCCTGAGATTCTTTGTCAATTGTACCATTTTCCACTTATTTTTTGAGGGAGATGGGGCATTTTTAAGGAACTTTTTTAAAGAAAAATAGCCTGTTCTCAGCACAAAGGAAGAGAGCAGGCTATTTTGATTACTTCTGAAGAGCTTCTTGCAGCTCTTTTAACAGCAGTTCTGCGCCTTCAGCGCTTAATGTAATTTGACCATTTCCATATTCATGGTTCTCAGATGTAATCTCACCAGTCATGAGACAAACGCCCTCTGGCTGATATTTTTTCAAGACGATTTTATCTCCATCTATAAAAAATTCCATACTGTCTTTAATAGCGATATCAAGTGCTCTTCTCAATTCGATTGGCATCACAATACGCCCTAGTTCGTCTACTTTTCTTACGACTCCGATAGATTTCAATTTCGTTCCCTCTTTCTTTCATTAGCTCAAGATCAATCTGTTTTTCACCAATTGATATATCGTAGACGTAAGAGATTCTTAAAAGGTTTCTCCTCTATAAAAATTTTTTTCATAAAAGAAAAAACAAAGGGAAAATTTATTGTGATTGTCAAAATGATACTTGAATTTTACAGATTCATTTCAAGGTGATCACAAACCCCCACAAATGACATCAACCCTCTGAACTTTTAAATGTAAAATTGTTTAAAACAGCAAAAATAGAGATTGGGTGAAAACATGTTTCAAAATGCCGAAATTGGAATTGATTTAGGAACAGCTAACATATTGGTTTATAGTAAAAATAAGGGAATTATTTTAAATGAACCGTCCGTCGTGGCAGTCGATACAGAAACAAAGACTGTACTTGCCGTCGGATCAGAAGCAAAAGAAATGATCGGGAAAACACCTGGGAAAATTGTTGCGATCCGTCCGATGAAAGACGGTGTCATCGCTGATTATGATATGACAACAGATTTACTTAAACAAATCATGAAAAAAGCAGGAAAAAATATCGGGTTTACCTTCAGAAAGCCAACTGTCGTTGTATGTACACCTTCTGGTTCAACGGCTGTTGAGCGCCGCGCGATCAGCGATGCTGTGAAAAACTGCGGAGCAAAACATGTGCATTTAATTGAAGAACCTGTTGCAGCTGCAATCGGGGCCGATCTTCCGGTAGACGAGCCTGTTGCGAACGTTGTAGTCGATATTGGCGGCGGAACAACAGAAGTTGCAATCATTTCATTTGGCGGTGTTGTCTCTTGTCATTCGATCCGAATTGGCGGCGATCAGCTGGATGAAGATATCATTACGTTTGTCAGAAAGAAATATAACCTATTAATCGGCGAACGGACTGCCGAGCAGGTGAAAATGGAAATTGGGTATGGTCTTATTGAGCATGAGCCTGAATCATTAGAAGTACGCGGGCGTGATCTTGTGACAGGTCTGCCAAAAACGATCACACTTGTTTCTCATGAAATTCAAGGCGCCATGCGAGAATCACTTCTTCATATTTTAGAAGCGATTCGTGCTACATTAGAGGACAGCCCTCCAGAGTTAAGCGGAGATATTGTAGACCGCGGCGTCATTTTAACTGGCGGAGGCGCTCTTTTAAATGGAATACAAGAATGGCTTTCTCAAGAGATTGTTGTTCCAGTCCATATTGCAGCCAATCCCCTTGAATCTGTTGCAATTGGAACAGGTCGTTCATTAGAAGTGATCGACAAATTGCAAAAAACTTTAAAATAATCTTCTTGTTCTACTTCTTTTTTTGTCATTTCGATCATATCGTGAGAAATGGATAAACGTGAAGGAGGAAGAACATGTTGCTTGATTTAGGTAAACGGGTCGTTGTCACAGTCATTTTAACGGGTATTATTTTAGGAGGAATGAGCCTGTCGTTTTCACATATGCCGCCTTCTAATGCACAGCCTGTGAAACAACTGAACCGCTAAAAAAGCCGCACGAAAGCGGCTTTTTTATTTTGGCTTTAAACGGGCTCCCCATTTTCCTTTTCGGTCATAAATCTGATATGATGAACATGACTAAAGGAGGGTTTTTATGAGTTCATTTGAAAAACAACTAGATCAATATGCGAAGACCATCGTTGAAGTCGGTGTGAATGTACAAAAGGGGCAGGAAGTCGTTGTATCCGCATTTACTGAATCTGCACATCTTGTTCGTCTTGTAGCGAAACACGCGTATGAGCGCGGGGCGAAAAACGTACATATCCGCTGGAGTGATGGTATTCTCACCCGTTTAAAGTATGAACATGCACCGCAAGATGTATTTGAGCAATTCCCTGAATGGGAAGCACAGATGATGGAAACCATCGCAAAACGCGGAGGCGCTTTTATTACCATCCTGTCAGAAAGCCCTGACCTTTTGCGAGGCATTGATTCGAAAAAAATCGCTGCACAGCAAAAAGCTGCTGGTTCAGCACTACATACATATCGTCAATACGTTCAATCTGACAAAGTCGCTTGGACAGTCGTAGGTGCTGCATCAAAAGAATGGGCGAAAAAGATTTTCCCTGATCATACAGATGAAGAAGCTGTCACGTTATTGTGGGATCAAATCTTTAAAGTCGCACGCGCTGATCAAGCAGATCCAGTAGAGGCTTGGAAAAAGCACGATGCGTCATTAAACGAAAAGGTCAAAATACTCAATGAACGCCACTACCACAAGCTTCATTATGAAGCACCGGGCACAGACTTAACGATCGAGCTTCCAGAGCAGCATATTTGGGTAGGTGCTGGCAGCGTAAGTGAACGCGGCGTTTCGTTTATGGCCAACATGCCGACAGAAGAAGTCTTTACCGTACCGAAAAAAGACGGTGTAAACGGGACAGTCTCAAGCACAAAGCCGCTCAGCTATGCTGGAAACATCATTGATGAGTTTTCATTAACCTTTGAAAACGGCCGGATTGTGGATGTGAAAGCAAAAGAAGGCGAAGATATTTTAAAATCTCTCGTTGAAACAGATGAAGGCTCTCATTATCTAGGTGAGGTTGCCCTCGTACCAGATGATTCACCAATTTCTAACTCAAATATTCTTTATTACAATACACTTTACGATGAAAATGCATCAAATCACCTTGCCATCGGCAGCGGATATGCGTTTAATATCGAAGGCGGAAAAGAAATGAAACGAGAGGAATTGGATGCTGCGGGTGTGAACAGCAGTATTACACACGTTGATTTTATGATTGGTTCAAAGGAAATGAATATTGACGGAATCACAAAAGACGGGAAACGCGAACCGATCTTCCGAAATGGAAACTGGGCGATTTAATCAAAAAAAGACATCCAATGGATGTCTTTTTTATTTATGCGTAAAGCTCTTCAAGTCTTTTTTGGATGTCTTGATCTGATAAAAACTCATCATATGTTGTTTGTTTATCGACGATGCCATTTGGCGTCACTTCGATAATCCGGTTTGCAACTGTTTCAACAAACTGATGGTCATGAGATGAGAAGAGCATGGCTCCTTTAAAGCTCATGAGACCGTTATTCAACGCTGTAATGGATTCTAGGTCTAAGTGGTTCGTTGGCTCATCCAGCAGCAAAATATTCGCTCCAGACAGCATCATTTTTGATAACATACAACGAACCTTTTCTCCTCCTGATAAAACACTTGCTTTTTTCTTCACTTCTTCCCCAGAGAAAAGCATACGTCCTAAGAAACCACGCAGGAAGCTTTCGCTTTGATCATTCGGAGAATATTGACGGAGCCAATCAACGAGATCAACGTCATTCCCTTCAAAGTATTCACTATTATCTTTCGGGAAAAAGGCTTGTGACGTTGTGACGCCCCATTTAAATGATCCGCTGTCTGGCTCCATTTCACCAGCAAGGATTTTAAATAATGTGGACACAGCAAGCTCATTACGGCTTAAGAACGCAATTTTATCTTCGCGGTTCATAATAAAGCTGACATTATCCAGTACTTTTACACCGTCAATTGTTTTTGATAGACCTTCTACTTGAAGGACATCATTTCCGATTTCGCGCTCTGGCGCAAAATGAACATACGGATATTTACGTGAAGACGGCTTAATGTCGTCTAAAGAGATTTTATCAAGCAATTTCTTTCTTGATGTCGCTTGCTTGGATTTAGAAGCGTTCGCACTAAACCGGGCAACGAATTCTTGAAGCTGCTTAATTTGTTCTTCTTTTTTCTTATTCGCTTCTTGGCTTAGTTTCAGCGCTAACTGGCTGGACTCATACCAAAAATCATAGTTACCGACATATACTTGGATTTTTCCGAAATCAAGATCCGCAATATGTGTACATACTTTATTTAAGAAATGACGATCATGCGAAACGACGATGACGGTATTTTCAAAGTTAATGAGGAACTCTTCGAGCCACTGGATTGCTTGTAAGTCCAAGTGGTTCGTCGGCTCATCGAGAAGCAGAACGTCAGGCTTGCCAAATAAAGCTTGAGCTAAAAGTACTTTTACCTTTTCAGAACCGCCAAGCTCAGACATTTTCTTCGATTGAAGGCTTTCTGGAATGCCAAGACCCTTTAATAGGATCGCTGCTTCACTTTCAGCTTCCCAGCCGTTTAATTCGGCAAATTCACCTTCAAGTTCTGCTGCACGAATCCCGTCTTCATCTGAAAAATCAGGTTTCATATAGATCGCATCTTTCTCCTGCATCACATCATATAGACGTTTGTGACCCATGATGACGACTTTCAGCACTTCAAACTCTTCGTATTCAAAGTGGTTCTGTTTTAAAATCGCTAAACGCTCGCCAGGACTCATATGAACATCGCCCGTTTGAGGCTCAATTTCGCCAGAAAGAATTTTTAGGAACGTTGATTTACCAGCTCCATTGGCACCAATTAATCCGTAGCAGTTGCCAGGAGTGAATTTAATATTTACTTCTTCAAATAGTTTACGATCAGCAAAGCGCAAACTAACATTATTTACTGCAATCATTTATTAATCCTCCATCACTCATTCATCATTATGAAGTATAACATGAATAACGTTTGATAGAAACGTCTCTCGCTAAGAACGAAGGCTTTTTGTCTATTATGATATAATAAACGGGAATGATTGATTGAAGGAGTTCGGGCGATTTGAGATTACTCACACTGATGGAATACTGTTTATTGATTTTCTTTATGGGCATTTATTTATCTGCAACAGGCTTTAATGCGAGGGACTTTGGCCTTTATATTGGGCTTGTCCTCATTTACACACTGGTTCACATCTTTTCCAAACGCTTTTTACAAAAGCGGGGCAAAGAAAACCAAAAGATCGGATTGCTTCGATCCGTTTTAGCCATTACCGGATCTGTGTTCGCTTCTGTTCTTGCGATTGTGATCATTGTGACGGTGCTCACACCAAATTAAAAACGACCCTTCTGTAAGGGTCGCTCGTTCAAGTACCTTTCTCTTGCCCATGAGAAGGTGCTTTTATTTTGTCTGTCGAATATCGCCAAATGGGAAGAAAACAAATTCTGATGTCCCGACAACCCGATCCTTTTCAATGAGGCCAAGTCCATTTCGGCTGTCCATGGAATTGAGTCTGTTGTCCCCCATCACAAAGTAATCGTTTTTCGGTACTTTTACTGGACCAAAATCTCCTGTTAAATGCACTTCATACTCTTTCGCATGCGCCTTGTTCTCTTTTAAGTAAGGCTCATCTACTTTTTTACCGTTAATGTAAAGCGTATCATCCTTCATTTCAATCGTATCACCTGGAAGGCCGATCAATCGTTTGACATAATGAATCTTCTGACCATCTTTTCCATTAATAATCACGATGTCACCGCGTTTTACACCACCGAGATAGTTAATGGTTTTGTTGACAAACAGCTTTTCCCCGTCATGAAGTGTCGGTTCCATTGACTCCCCTTCCACCACATACGGTTCAAATATAAACGTACGGATGAGCAAGACGAGCGCAAGTGCGATTAAAATGGCTTTGATCCATTCAAACAGTGAACTTTTCTTCTCTGTTTTGGCTTGCTTCGCATCAGATTGAATTTCATTTTCGTTTTGTTTGTTTTCTTCGTTCAAAATACTGCTTCCTCCTAAGACTTTCTGCTAAAAGACTTGAAACGTGAATTGAATAACTTTACTTTATCATATGTCAATTAAAAATTCACAAGACAACCATCTAATTAGATATTTTTTCCTAATTCACTGATAATTAAACAAAAAGAAGCACCGTTTTACACGATGCTTCTCTTCTGCATTACGCTTCTTGTCTGACTGGTTTTTTCAAAATACCCAGTAAAATCGCTGTCACAACGGCACCGATTAAGATGCTGATGATATAAAGAACTGGATGATTTGTTACCCAGAAAACAAATAGTCCGCCATGCGGTGCAGGAAGCGTCACTCTGAAGAATTCGGTTAATCCGCCAGCAACTGCTGCACCAATAACAGCTGAAGGAATCACACGAAGAGGATCTGCCGCCGCAAATGGGATCGCTCCTTCCGTGATGAAGGCAGCTCCCATGAAGTAACATGTAATCCCTGCTTCACGGTCACGTTTTGAGAACTTATTTCTAAAGATCGTTGTTGCAAGTGCAATACCTAGTGGTGGAACCATTCCGCCTGCCATAATCGCAGCATGCGGTGCATAGTTGCCAGCAGCAATCATGGCAAGACCAAATGTGTAAGCCGCTTTGTTAATTGGGCCTCCCATATCAATTGCCATCATACCAGCTAAAATAATACCCATTAAGACAAGGTTTCCCGTACCTAATGATTCAAGCCAATGTGTTAATCCGTCCATCACCATTTTCACTGGTGTGTTGACAATATAATGCATGATAATGCCTGTGAAGAAAATACCGAACAATGGATACAGCAGAACCGGTTTAATCCCGTCGAGTGTCTGCGGTACGAATGTGAATACTTTTTTGAGCAGCACAACAATGTAACCTGCTAGGAAACCAGCAATCAATCCGCCTAAGAACCCTGCACCTGCTGCTGACGCCATAAAACCACCGACCATACCTGGCGCAAAACCTGGACGATCTGCAATACTCATGGCAATAAATCCAGCTAATACCGCAACGATTAAGGCAAGCGCATTATCGCCGCCAATTCCTTTTAAGACAGCTGCAAATGAATTAAATGAAGGGTCCTTAGGATCTGCTGAGTTAATGCCCCAGAAGAATGAAATCGCAACAAGAATACCGCCTCCGACAACAAATGGAAGCATGTTACTTACACCACTCATTAAGTGCTTGTAAAATCCGCTTCTTCCTTTGCCAGATGATTCATTTTCCTCTTTAGAAGAACTGCCGCCTGAACCTTTATAAATCGGCGCATCTTGATTGATTGCTTTTTCAATTAATTCCTGTGGACGGCGAATACCAGCTGTTACAGGGACTTCAATGACATGCTTGCCTTTAAAGCGTTCCATTTCTACTTGCTTGTCCGCTGCCACAATGATGGCTGGTGCTTCTTCAATTTCTTTTGCTGTAAGGGCATGTTTAATACCGCCAGAGCCGTTTGTTTCAACTTTAATGTCAACGCCCATTTCTTTTGCTTTTTCTTTCAAAGCATCTGCTGCCATAAATGTATGGGCAATGCCTGTCGGGCAAGCGGTTACCGCTAAAATTTTGGCAGGCTTTCCTTCTGCAGCCGGCTCCTCTTGAACTTCCTCTTCTTCTTCATCATCTTGATCATGTGTATTGATGATCTCAATGATTTCATCTTCAGTCGCCGCTTCAAGGAGCTGCTTTCGAATTTCTTCACGCATAAGAAGTGTGGATAAACGAGAAAGTGCCTCTAAGTGCGTGTTGTTTGCGCCTTCAGTTGCGGCAATCATAAAGACAAGATGACTCGGCTGCGCGTCTAGTGATTCATAATCTACACCAGCAGTTGAGCGGCCAAATGCAATGGCAGGCTCTTTTACACTCGCTGTTTTAGCGTGCGGGATGGCAATTCCTTCGCCAATACCAGTAGAGCTCTGTTTTTCACGATTGATCACAGCTTCTTTGTAGCCCTCTTTATCATTTAACTTGCCTGCTGTATCTAAAACAGTGACCAGCTCTTCAATGACTGCTTCTTTCTGCTGGCTGTCTAATTGAAGCTTAATGGTATGCTTCGTGAGTAGTTCTGTAATTTTCATGATGACTCCTCCTTTAAATGCGTGTGACTTTTACTTGTGGTAATAGTGTGTCAACAAGCTCTTTTGTGCCAAGCTCCTCAGAAAAGGCTGTAGCGCTTCCTGAAGTAACACCAAGCTTAAATGAATCTTCAATTGAAAGGCCTTTTGAAACGCCGGCTAAAAACCCTGCAACGACTGAATCTCCTGCTCCAACTGAATTAACGAGCGTTCCCTTTGGAACATTGGATTGATAGATTCCTTCTTTACTGAATAAAAGGGCGCCATCTCCAGCCATGGAGACGATGACATGTTCAGCACCTTGTTCTAACAGCTTTTTCCCATAAGGAATTGCTTCTTCTGCTGATGAAATACTCGTCTCAAACATTTCACCCAGTTCATGATGATTTGGCTTCATTAAGAACGGTTTCATGTCTGCTGCTTTTTTTAACGCTTCGCCAGAAATATCAAGAACAACTCTTACACCTTGCTCTCTGCAAACTTCAGCTATACGCTCATATGTGTTATGAGGTAATGAAGAAGGAATACTGCCAGCTAAAACCACGACATCTCCTTCAGTCAATGAAGAAAATTGAGATAGAAACGACTCAAATTGCGCTTCAGTAATTGATGGGCCGAGTCCGTTGATTTCTGTCTCTTCACCTGTTTTTAGTTTCACATTGATTCTTGTATCTTCTGACACCTCGTGAAAGGCTGTTTGTAATTGTTCGTTCTGTAAAAAATCTTGAATATATTTGCCTGTAAATCCACCAATGAATCCAAGTGCTTTTGATTCAACACCGTGACGTTTTAATAGCCTTGAGACATTGATACCTTTACCACCTGGATATTTTTGATCATAGGTTGAACGATTTAAACCGCCGACTGCAAAATCCTCCACGTGTACGATGTAATCAACTGATGGGTTTAAAGTAACTGTATAAATCATGTTTTCACTACCTTTATAACCGTTTTTTCATGGTAATTATCGAATGAATCCTCTTTTGCGTCGTTTGTGATAATGGTGGCTTCCTGTAAACTAGCAAAGGCTGAAAACGATATTTCGCCAAACTTCGAGGCATCTGATAAGATATAGGTTTTTTTCGCCTGTTTCATGGCTCTTTTTTTCATGAGTGCTTCCTCTGGATCAGGCGTTGTAAAACCCGCCTCGGGATGGATGCCGTTTGTCCCAACAAAGCTTTTGTCAAAACGATAATTTTCCATCGCTGTCAAAGCTGCGGCTCCCACCATGGCTCCTGTTCGATGTTTCACTGATCCGCCTATCAAGTAAAAGGTAATGCCTTTTCTCATAAGTGCTTCAATGTGCATCACACCGTTTGTCACCACAACAATATCTTGATCTGGATCGATATATTCAATCATTTGCTGTGTGGTTGTACCTGCATCTAAATAAATACAGTCGCCCTGTTTTAAAAGAGATGCCGCTGCCTCTGCTACCAATGACTTTTCTTGAAGGTTTTTGGCAGACTTCTCAAATACATCTGGTTCAAGGCGAATACTCGAAATCTTGGCTGCTCCTCCATGAACCCTTTTAAGAAATCCTTTTTCTTCAAGGGCTGATAAATCTCTTCTAATTGTAGATTCAGACGCATCCGTCATCATCGTTAAGTCCTGTATTTTAATGACATCATTTTCTTCTAAGCTGTCGATAATGAGTTGATGTCTTTCCGGTGTTAACATGAGAACACCCCTTTTGAAAACGTATTCATTTTGCGCGCACCTTTATTGTAATCGCTTTTTTCAACATTATCAATACAAAACAATCAAATACATTCAATAACTATCAAAATCTTTCACCATGGTCATCTTACCTTTATATGTACCATTTGTAAACTGAAAAATATGTGACATTATGATGAAAGTCATGATATTAGCATTTCTATCATTTTTTATTTCATTCAATGGAACTAAAAAAAGCTTTTATGCGATTTGCATAAAAGCTTTTGGTGTGTAATGAAGGCGAATGTAGACCATTTGTATGCTTTTTTCTTCTCCGAATTATTCATACCTGAGCGATTCAATAGGGTCTAGTCTCGCTGCTTTATTCGCAGGAATTAACCCAAAAACAATACCAATGAGCATACTAAACAGTACGCCTCCACAAACCACTTGCCAAGATACGAGAGACGGCCAGCCGGCAAATAGTGATACTAGCGAAGCGCCGCCTAAACCAAGTGCAATTCCCATCAGCCCGCCGATGAGTGTTAAAACGACAGACTCAATTAAAAACTGAACGAGAATTTGCGCCCTTGTTGCGCCCATCGCCTTTCGAATACCGATTTCTCTTGTCCTCTCTGTCACAGAAACGAGCATAATATTCATCACACCGATGCCGCCGACAAGTAAAGAGATTCCGGCTATTGAGCCAATGATCGTTGTCATAACGGACGTTATTTGACCGATCCCCTCTGCGATTTCTTCCATATTGATCATTTCGTAAGCATCTTCTGTATGATGATTTTCATTTAATATGGCAGCCGCGCTCTTTCCTACTTCCTTCATTTGATCCGCATGTGCGACTTGAATAGACAACTTATCATATTCATTCATACCAAATGTGGAGGTGAGCATCGCAAATGGGACATATATTTCATTCATATCAAATGAAAACATCCCTTTCTGTTTTGCTAACACACCAATGACTTCAACTGGCTGTCCGTTCATCCAAATCAGTTCACCTAATGCCTTTTGTCCATTGAATAGTTCTTTTTGTAAGCCATCCGAGATGAGGGCAGCTCTTCTGCCGCTTCTAAAGTCAATATCTCTTAAATTCTGTCCTTCTGCGATTTGTAATGAATGTACATCCGTATACCCCTCATTTATGCCGTTAACTGTCGCATCAACTGTCGTATCTTGAAATCTCAGCTGCATTCCTTGTGCAGTCGAGGAGGCGACCTGCTTCACCCCATGGATTGTCCTAATGCTTTTTATGTCTTCCTCAGTAAATGAGGCTTCGAATAAGGCATTTGGATTTGCATTTAACTCTTCGTCAGAAGGCGTATATGTCATATCAATGGTATTGTTTGGACCTGAAATCGATCCTTTTAACATTTGCTCACCGCCTTGACCGATCGCCACGACTGCAATGACTGATCCAACACCAATAATAATCCCAAGCATCGTTAAAATAGAACGTAATTTATGAGCTAAAACCGAATTCAGCGCTATTTTGATATTTTCAAAGAGTTTCATTCATAGCGTCCCCTTGTATCCATCTATCTTCAACAAGCCGTCCATCTCTCACAACGACCGTACGGTTTGTATACGCAGCTATTTCTTCTTCATGGGTGACAAGCACAATCGTTGTCCCTTCCTCATTCAGCTGTGTAAACTGTTCCATAATTGACATGCTTGTTTTTGAGTCGAGCGCACCAGTCGGTTCATCTGCTAAAATAAGCTGAGGCATATTGACAATCGCTCGTGCAATGGCCACCCTTTGCTTTTGTCCTCCTGACAACTCACTTGGCATATGTTTCATTCGATCTGCCAAACCAACCTTTTCAAGCGCCAATTCCGCACGTTCTTTTCTTTCCTTTTGGCTGATCCCAGCGTAAATCATTGGCAGTTCAACATTGCGCCTCGCATTTAACCTTGGCAGGAGGTGAAATTGCTGAAAAACAAATCCAATGGATTGATTTCGAATGACCGCAAGCTCTTGATCCTTTGCTGCTGACAGCTCTGTACCTTGAAAATGATATTGTCCTGTCGTCGGGCGGTCTAAACAGCCAATAATATTCATTAATGTTGACTTTCCAGAGCCGGACGGGCCCATAATGGACATATACTCGCCTTTTTCAATGACAAGATTCATGTCACTTAATACATCAAATGTTTCGTGTGCGACCTCATAGCTTTTTGTTACGTTGGAAAGCTGAATCATTCAGCATTCACTTCCATTCCGTCATACATATCATCTGCTATATGAGCAATGATTTGATCCTCTGCCTTGACACCTTTTGTCACTTCAAGATCATGACCTGACGTTTCCCCTATGACCACTTTTACTTTTTTCAGTACATTTTTTCGAACAACATAAACGTATTGTCCATCAGTCTCTTTTTTTACCGCTGTTTCAGGAATCGTTTGCGCTTGGCGCTTATCTGTTTCAATTTCCATGATCATTTTAAAACCAGGCTTCGCCTCAGGTTTCTTTCCCTTTATTTCAACTTCAACAGGATATTGAACCGTTTGATCGCTCGAAGTTGTTTCGGCTGCAGTCTGGACAGGAACAGCGCCCACTTTTTTCACGACTCCTTGCCAGCTCTTCCCGCGAATGACATCAGACGTTACCTTCACTTTTTGTTTCTTTTTGATTTTGATGGCATCATACTCTGAGATCAAACCTCGCACAATCATTTTTTTCTCATGACCAATATGGATGATCGGCTGCCTTTCTTCCGGCCCCCCTGCTCCGGCCTCTTGCTCAATGGAAATGACTGTTCCATCAATTTTACTATGTACGGTTAGATCTTCTATTTGCGCCTTTACTTTTTCTTGGCTGATCTCTGCTTGCTTTTGTTCTAATTCAGCCGCTTTCAGTTCTAATTGAAGCTGATCTCGCTCGCTTTTGGCATTAGCGTCAGATCCGCCTGCTTTTTTCTCATCTAATTCACTCAGCCTTTTTTGCAATTGTTCCAGTTTTAATGTACTTGACTCAACGGCTAGTGCTTGCTGCTGCTCCTCAAGCTCCAGTTCCTTGTTTTCATATGTAAGAAGCGGCGTTCCAGCCTTTACCTTTTCCCCTTCTTTCACAGCAATTCCCTTCAATTTCCCCTTTTCCTCTTCTTCATAGATGAACTGCTCTTCAGAGAACGAAAGTGTCCCGGGTGTCATCACCGTAGATGTGATTTCTTTCGGCGTGAGTTTGACTGTTTTAATCGCTGCTGTAGAAGCAGGCTTTGCTTGGTTTTTCGCAATATTAAATCCAATAAATAGTCCGATCACAATAATTAAAATAGATCCGATGATGATTTTCTTTCTCATAAAAACCTTCTACCCCCAGCTTACTGATATGTTAATTGCTGTTCCTACATATTGAAAAATTAACGATAAGATATAAAAAACGCCTATAATCACCCAAGAAATTCTTGGTGATATACGCCCAACTCGGATGAATAAAAGGCCTGTTAAAACAAGATTCCAGATCACAAAAAGATCGATATTGGCTAACACAGCCTGCCATGGACCAGAAATTCGAATGAGCGCGTTTAACGAGGTAACCGTGATGTCTTTTGGAACATGAAAAAGGATGACTGCCAAATGAGAAATAATCGTCCCAATGATCGTAACGGGCGTAATGAACAGGACCGCTGAAAACAACTGCCGAAATGATGCATCACCTTTCGCTAAAAATACGATGAACTTATATATAGCTGCATTGATGACAATGCCAAATACCAGGCCAATGAGCGTCACCACATAAACAACAGGTACCGGCAAACTTAAATCTGCCCACATTCCCTTATTTACGAGCTCAGACAAATAAGTCACAACGACTGTTAAAATAAGCACACAAGATAAAGGCCACCAAACAACTGGATGTTCCCATACTCTTTTCAGGTGCTCTGATGGTCTTGTGCTCACTCCCATGATCGTAGGTTTTTGCATGTTTTCTTTCATCAAATGTCATCCTCTCTATGTCAAGCAAGTATGCAAACGCACAATGACGCTCTTTTTCTTTCTATTTTATCAAAAGATTGCCAATAAGTGATCGATCATTTAATTTTCTTATTTTCGTTGAGAAAAAATTTTATCTATTATTCTATTTTCACGAATGAAATCCTTCAAATGACCTCATGATCCGACCATATTCATATCCAGAATCGTGCTTTTACTGACTTAAAAACATTTTATTAAGTAAACAATATGTCTTTCGGAATAAATATCCTTTTCTTTTGGATTCGCATGGTCTTACATAGACACAACAATTTTTTGTTAAAATAATCCTAGTAATTTCGGCAAATCCCGGCTTTATAGGACTATGAATGGTTTCTTTTACAGAACAAATAAGTCTTTAGTATCAATACTTTCATATTAAAAAATTAAAAATAAAGGGATTTTACTTGATCAAAAGTTATTTTTTCATATAATGTAAAATAGAGGTAGGTTAAATGATAGTGGAAATGGAGTCAAGTGAATGTTAAGAGAAAAATTGAAAATGCAATTGATTTTACTGTATGAAAAGGAACAAGAAGCATGGCAATACTTTCGAAAGGAAAGAGAATCGATTTATCATGAGCTCAAATTACTTGATATGAAAGAAAGCAGACCTTCTAACGACAAAATATACTACGCTGCAAGATGTGTAGATATTATTAAAGAGAAAAAGGGAAGCATTGTGAGCACAAAAGAATTAAAGGAACAGCTTCAAGCTCAAACAGATTTCAATGTGAGACGAATCAGCGAATTGTATGATCTCATTCAGCAGCTCGATCCTCACATTTCTAAAGCAAGAAGGGGATGTTTTATTTACGAAGATCACACCCAAGCACCTCTACAAACTTTTCACACATAAAAAATTGGTTACAGCCGGGTGGCCATAACCAAATCCTCTAATATCTATTATCCACCACTTACAGGAGGAATGAGTGCAACAGTGTCCCCGCTACGCACTTCAGCATTTCCCCTCGTATATATTTCGTTGACTGCAACCATTACATTTTGTGCAGCATCAACACCATATACCTCCTGTAATTCTATTTTAATCTCATCAACCGTTGTTTGATCTTTTTGAATGATGATTTGTTGTTTACCGGCCTTCTCAGCAAGGCCGGCGAACAATAACACATTAATCATGCTGATCACCTTCTTTCTCTGCAAGTTGAAGATGGCTAGGTTTACCTTCTGGATATGAAACCGTTTCAAGCTGATCACCTATCCAGGCCTCTCCATCTTCCCAATATTCTTTTTTCCAAATAGGAACGATTTCCTTGATTCGTTCAATAGCATATTCATTGGCTTCGTAGGCAGCCTTCCTATGAGGAGACGAAACGGCGATCGCAACAGCAATATCCGTTATCTCAAGTGTTCCAATCCGGTGCACAATCGCTGCTTCAGTGTCAGGCCATCGATTCTTGATTTCTTGTCCAATCTGCCTTAGCATGCTTTCCGCCATTGGTATGTATGCTTCGTAGGTTAAACGCAATGTTTTCTTGCCGTTTGTCCATTCTCTGACCGTCCCGATAAACGTTGTAATGGCTCCTGCCTTTCGTCTTGTCACATGCTGAATCAATTCGTTTACATCAATCGGCGTTTTTGTTATTTTAAAAAGTTCGCTCAAAACGTGCCGCCTCCCTTCAATAAGTGAAAAGCAAATGTCATCCCGCGCTTATCAAAAGCTGAAAACACAGGAAATGGGTAATTTTCGGTTAATGCATCCTCTTGAAAAAAATAAATAGCTGCTTGTATATTAGAAAGAGTTGAAAGGTCAATAAGCTCCTCTTCATTCTTTACACAAACGATTTTGCGATAAGGCGCCTGTTTGTACCCCTCTATGAGCACAGCGTCTAATGGAAGATGCTGACACATGTTGAGCAGCTGCTCTAACGTGAAGTCCTGCATCGAAAAATGAAATTCACCTTCTCCTTCCACACCTGCGGCATATGCACCTGCTTGAATATAACGATCAGTATCTTTTTCTTTGAAAAGAAGATCTGGTGTCCCGCCATGTCCATGGTGTTTAAAGCAGCCTAGCTTCAGCCCTTCACATTCAGCCAGCTGACAGAGCTTTTCGATCAACGTGGTCTTGCCGCTATTTTGATAACCGACCACCTGTAATATGCTTAATTTGTCATCCAGCATGAAGACCCACCACCTTTGTGCTGAAACAGCAGAACATCAACTTGATCACCTGCTTGAAACCCTCTTGTTCCCCCAGGCAGCACGATGAAACAGTCAGCCTCTGCAATAGAGGTCACTGCACTTGATTTATCAAGACCTGTTGGAGTCACACTGATCTGACTGCCAGTGAATTGAAGGGCCGCCCTCACAAAACGAGTGAACGGATTGGCTTTTGGAAAATCATGTGTGAGTTTCGCCTCAGCAAAAGCGGGAAACGGATTTTCTTTCCTATACCATTTATAAATGATCGATTTCACAAATAATTCAAAGCCCACAAAACAGGCAGCAGGGTTTCCGGACAGCCCAAACAGCAATTGACCATTCGGCATTGCAGCCACAGTCGTCACACTTCCAGGTCTCATGGCTACTTTATTAAACAGGACCTTGGCTCCCAGCTTTTCATAAATGGCAGGCAGAAAGTCAAAATCGCCCACTGACACACCGCCTGTTGTGATCAGAATGTCTACCTTGCTCATGGCTGCTTTTACTGCATGATAACTTTTGTCAAAATCATCGGAGACTCCGCCTAAATCAAGCGGCTCAGCTCCGGCCTCAAGTACTTGCGCATAGACCATACTAAGATTACTATTTCTAATCTTGCCGTCCACCATGGCATCACTTACTTGAAGAAGCTCTGTGCCTGTTGAGATAATGCCAATCACCGGTTTTTTGACAACTGGCACCACCGAATATCCGAATGTCGCCAATAGAGCCGTGACGCCAGGAGTGACATCTGTTCCTTTTTTGACCATCACGTTTCCTTTAAGTACTTCTTCTCCTTGACGAGAAATATTGTCTCCCTTTTTCAGCGGTCTTTTCAGTGACATGAATGATTTGCCGCCTTTTTCAAAAGTCTTCGTCAGTTCAATCATGATGACGACATTTGCGCCATTTGGAATTTTTGCTCCTGTCATAATACGAATGGCCTGAAAGGGACCGATGGTTTTTGCTGAGACCATTCCTGCACCAATATGATCAATGACCTCGAATTCAACTGGATGCGCACTTGACGCTTCTTTTGTGTCTTCTGCCCGAAGCGCAAAGCCATCATACGGAGAACGATCAAATGCCGGAACATCATGGTCTGCCAAAATATCTTCTGCAATAAACCGTCCAAGGCTGTCTTTTAAAGGGATCCATTCTATTTCTCCATGTTTTTCGTATTGGTGGACTTTCTTTATAGCCTCTTCTACTGGTATTGGCTGCCGTCTTTCCATCACACATCACTCCTATATCCCTAGCAATCTTGCTAGTAATGAATTGGCTTCTTTTTCATCATTTGTTCCATGGATTAATGCACGTCCCCCTTTGAAACAGACCATTCGGTAGTTTTCGTAGCGTACATGGATTAAGAAGTCGTTTACTTCCACCTCACATATAGATGAGAGCCGCTCTTTCATATGCTGAAATGATAGTTTTGCTAAATCCTTTGATACAATTTGAACGGTGTCACGTCCGCAAAGGACCGTCGATTTTTTACGCTGATCATGTAAATAAGGATAGGTTCTTGCCGTGCCGCAAGTTGGACAGGTCTTCTCTTTAGTGCGAGATAAATCCATTTTAAATGATGTAGACTGCCAAAGATCAAACGTGACAAATTTCCGCTCGATTTGCTCTTCATGACCAGTTAAATATTTGAGTGCCTCTGTTTGCTGATAAGCAGAAACCATTTGAACGGCAGGTGAAATAATCCCCGCTGTATCGCACGTCAAGCCGCCAACGGGCATTGCCGTGAACACACATGATAAACATGGCGTTTTATCTGGCAATATGGTCATATACATCCCCTGACTGCTCACACAAGCGCCATATATCCACGGCGTCTTTGTTTCTAGAGATAAATCATTCATGACCATTCTTGTCTCAAAATTATCAGTTGCATCAATAACGATATCTGCTCTCTGGAATAACGGCCTTAACAGCTCCGCCCCTGCATCTTCAATCAGAGCGTGTATGGTCACTTCATGATTGATCTGCTCGAGACGTTTTTTTGCCGCAGCTGCTTTTGGCACATGTGCGTTTGCATCATGTTCCGTGTACAGCTGCTGCCGCTGTAAATTTGAAAATTCCACATAATCACGATCGACAATCGTAAGCGTACCAATGCCAGACCGAACAAGCCCTTCCGCAGAGGCGGTACCAAGAGCACCGGCTCCAACGATCAGAACATGACTTTCAGCCAACGCATGCTGTCCTTTTTCCCCAACCGGAGGGAACAAGATTTGTCTTGAATATCGGTCATTCAATGCTGTTCTCTCCTCACCGTTTTTTATGTATCATATCATACCGTTTTCAGGTAAATCGCTTCTTTTATTGATATTACGAAATTCGTTTGATGTCACGTTCAGTTCTTCCTCTGAAACGATGCACACTTGAAGCTTTTGAAGCAAGTCCTTGACGGCAAATTGATTCTCTTTTAAACACGCGCGAATAAACGGCAGAGAGCGGCGGTGATAAAGCGCAAACAAAGGCTGTAATCTGCCCTGAACAAGCGGGATAATGGCATCTGTGTGCTCGCTGAAATAGGACGATAATACTTTCGCCGTTTCCTTCCGGATGAAAGGCATATCACATGCCGTTACTAAATACCATTCTGCCTCTTGCTTTTGCATCGCCGTATATATGCCGGCAAGCGGTCCGCATCCGCGCACCTCTTCATCATCTAACCACACACTTTGTTCACCTCTTGCTTTGAAAAAAGGAAGAAGCGACGGATGGCTGATGATAACCGTCTGCCCTTCTAAAAGCTGCTCTTTCACATGCTCATATAATGGTTTCCCTTGATACATATGACTTGCCTTTGGCTCTCCAAAGCGTCTGGAAGCGCCTCCAGCTAAAATGACATTCACTACGTGCATCCTCTAAGTCCTCCTTTGATATGGTTGTTCTAATCGCACTCCTTTCGCATACTTTATTGGTAACATGAATAAGGAGGGTCTATCGATGAACAGGCGCCATGCTTCTCCCCTATTCCATGATTTATCTCAAGAGAATTTATACTTAAAAGCTGAAACTGCCAAATATCAACAAATGATCTCTGATTTACAGTCCTCATATACGTATTCTAAAAATAAGAAGTTAACTCAAGAATATCATGAGATGAAAAAGGATTTCACGCAATTAAAACAACAATTGGATGAAATGACCAATGATCAACACGATGCTGCCTCAAAAATACAGGAACTCTCCTACAGCAAATCAGAATTATTACATAAAATTGTCCTTCTCCATGAGATGCTGCAAAAGGAAACCTATCATAGAAGAAAAGAAACCGAAGAAAAGCACAAGCTGCATTTGAAAGTTGTCAAATATAAGGAAATCTCTCAACAATTAAATGAGCGGATAGAGGATCAAGATAAACAGCTTGCAAAAGAGGAGAAAAAAGGAAATACTTTATCCGCAGTGATTGAGAAGCTGCAGCAAACATTGAGCGATAAAAATGCAGAGTTTCATGTATTACAGGAAGGCGTCAGACACCTTCAAGAGCGTTTTTATGAAACACAAGAGAAATTACTGCAAATAGAAAAAGCAAAAGAAGCGATTTTTTACGAAACGCTCACAAGCTATCAAAAACAGTTAGCAGAAAGCGAAGAATGGATCGCCTCTCATTTTGCTGATATTGACCAGTCAGCAAAAACAAATGCACAGCCATTCTCACGAGACCGCATCCTGCAAACGACAGAAGAAATCGCACCGATCTTGAAGAAACTCAACGAACAAGTTCAAACACTTCAGGAACACGTCGATGCAGTGCAGCGTAATGGTGAAGTCATGACAGTCAAAATCGACAGCTTCAAAAAACAGCGTGATCACCTGCCCAAGGAACGCAAAATTGTCTATACAGTTGATCAAAAGAAGTAATTCTCGAAATAAAAAACTGCTGGCTTTTACGCCCAGCAGTTTTTTATTTTATTCGTCTTCTGTTTGAATGTCGCCTTCTAAAATATACTGTCCACGATAAGGCTTCTTCACTTCAGGGTACATTTTAATTAAGCTTTGCATAAACGTTGTCATATTTGGGATTTCAAGACCGCTCTCTTTTTCGATCTCTTTTTGAAGTTCTGAGCTTTTAATCGCTGCATTATGACGTTTTAACGTTTTAATCGCAGCTTCACGAAGCTTCGCTGCCTTAGAGCCAGGACGAGCTGTGCCTCTTCTGCGTCTTGTCGATCCTTCAGGAATACCTACAGGTGCACCGTTTAGCTGTCCTGTTCCTAAAGATGATGATTGTGGTTGTGCCGGCTGCTGGTAGCTTCTCATTTCTTGCGCAGCAAGCTCAGCTAATACAGGCAGTGAATCCGTCTTTCTCTCTGTACGTACTTCTTTTTTTGTATCTGACACTAGACCTGTTCCTTGACGGTCTAATTCTCTTAATTTTGCATAAATCGCATCTCGCTCAATTTGATATTCACGGATGACCTTTACTTCTGCCTCGTTTAATTGTTCCAATCGTAAACGTAACGCTTCCCTCTCATTAAACAATGGATTTCCCCCTCATCATATAAAAAATATTCTATAGTAAATATTAGATTAGAAAACTAATTTTATCAACTATTTTTTTATCATTTTACAGTTTGCTAACAGATAGGTATTTTCAACTAAAATTTTGCCAAAGAGGAAAAATCAGCACCCCTTTCATTGCCACTATAGGCTTTTGACAAACCTTAAAATATTGTAAAAAAATTGAATAAACGCTTATACTACTTGATTTATATAGTTATTTACCTAACTGAAATTTCTTTTGTGCAAAAACGTTCTGAATAGTAAAAAGTTAAAATCTTTACATTTTCATTTCAAAACAAAAATGTAAATAGGTCGTTATACCTTTTTGTTTTAGAGATATTTTTTAATAAACTCCCTCATTTTCTCTTTTCTTAGGAATAACACCTACATAAAAACTCATCCGAAGCCATATGCTTCCTATTTTTGTCCATGAAAAAACCCCCATTTATGGGGGAAAGCTTATTCTGCAGCCTTTTCAGACTCAGAAAGCACTCGATTGACACGTTTTTCAAGCATTTTCATTCCGCTTCCGCCGGCTTGGAAGTGGCGCAAAGCACCTGTTTTATCAAATACATAATATGCCGGTACATATTCGTTTTCAAAGGCTTCTGTTAAGTGATGATCACTGTCCACAAAGATTGGCTGCGTGATTTCATGCTCTTTCGCAACTTCTTTGATTTTTTCTAGATCTAGGTCATCCTCTGAACGAGGCATATGAACTGCCACAACGTTTAGTTGATCCTTGTATTCATCACGGAATTGATTGACTTGAGGCATTGCCTCTTTACAAAGATGACAGCTGACAGACCAGAAATGAATCAATGTTGGTTTGTCACCAATCAAATCTTCTTTTGTTACTTCTCCATTTAACCATTCTTTTGCACCAGTTAGTTCTGGCATTGGTTGACGTAATTTCATTATGAAGCGCCTCCATCCATTGTATGTGTCGAAACAAAAAGGTCTAACATCAGTTAGACCCTCCTGTTTCTTCAGTTATCAATTAAAGTGTTTTTTGACCAGGTTTCCAGTTCGCTGGGCAAAGTCCACCAGTTTGTAATGCTTGAAGAACACGTAATGTCTCATCTACATCACGACCGATATTGTTGTGGAATACTGTTTGGTATTGTAGTTCGCCTTCTGGGTTAATGATGAATAAACCGCGAAGAGCAATTCCTTCTTCTTCGATTAAAACGCCGTATTCTCTAGATACTGTGTGGTTAGTATCAGCAGCTAACGGGTATTTTAATTCACCTAGACCATTATCTTTACGGTCTGTATTGATCCAAGCAAGATGCGTGTGGATTGTATCAGTAGATACACCAATGATTTCTGCATCTAAATCTTCGAACTCGTCATAACGATCGCTCATTGCTGTAATTTCAGTTGGGCAAACAAATGTGAAATCCATTGGATAGAAGAAAAGAACTGTCCATTTGTCATTCTTCATGTTTTCCTCTAAACTTACTTTACCAAATTCCTTGTTAGCAAGTACTGCTTCCATTTCAAAACGTGGAGCTTGTTTTCCTACAAAACGCTCTGCCATATGTAAATCCCTCCAAAAAATAATATCTTTATACAGTCTTCTTAGCTGTATATAAAATGAGAATCAAAACTTAAAATTCTCATTTAGTTAATAAATTCACAATTACAATTATACTACTTATGCGATTTTTAGTCAATATTAATTAATAATAAATTTAATTAACGATTTGTCACAATTCCTGCTCTACTTATCAAAAGTTTAACATGACTTGCATAAGGGAACAAATGATTAGCTTCTCTTTTAGAGCATACATAGAAAGGTTTTGAAGATTATGAGAGCATTTCAACAAGTAGATTGGGTTTCCATTATCCTCAATAGCAGTATGATTTTGCTAAAACTAGTCGCCATTTTTGCCATTTACTTTATCATCAGAGCCATAGGAAACAAGATGATTAAGCGCGCCTATTCAACATTCGCTGAAAAGCATGAAGTCTCTTTATCAAGAGCTCAGACACTGCAAAGTTTGACGTTAAATATTTTCGCCTACTTATTGATTTTTATTCTAGTTGTGATGATCCTCGACTTATTTCATTATAACCCGACCGCTTTGCTGGCAGGTGCGGGCGTTGTGGGACTTGCGATCGGTTTTGGCGCTCAAGGGTTAGTGAGTGATATTGTGACCGGATTCTTTATATTATTGGAAAAACAATTTGATGTAGGAGAATATATAACGGTCGCTGGCTTTGATGGGATTGTCGAACAAATTGGCCTAAGAACCACGCAGCTTCGAAGCTTTGACGGTACCCTTCATTTCATTCCAAATCGCAGCATACTGAATGTGAGCAATCATTCAAGAGGAACGATGCAGGCACTCGTTGATATTGAGCTGTCACCGGATGAAAATGTGGATCAGATGATCACAGCCCTTCAAGCTGCCTGTGATGAGGTGCGAGAGGAAACTCCGCAAATTATCGAAGGTCCTCAAGTTGTCGGCGTAGAGGCGTTCGGTTCTTCTTCCCTTGTGCTGCGCATCATAGCGAAAACTGAAACAATGGAGCAATGGCGAGTGGAACGAATCTTGCGCAAAAAAATGAAAGAAGTACTCGATATAGAAAAAGAGCAAAAAGAACCGGGATCATAATCTACCGGTTCTTTTTCTTGTTTTATTGAACACGCTGTTCTACTTCTTGACAAATTTCATCAGCCGTCATACCTGATGCTGTAATAACAGATGCCTTTGTTGTTGTGTCTGAAATGCCAAGAACATTTGAATCTAGTCCTGTGACGACATAACAGTCACACTGATCCATTTGCTGTTCATTTTGAATACGTACGACATCATACCCTTTTTGCTTCAATAATTCTTCTACATCGGATAAAGATTGTTCTACACCAATTCTTGTCATAATCAAGAACACCTCCTGTTCATAAGGTGTACAGGAGGCAGCTCGATTATTCATTCGCCAGCTTGCTTTTTAAAATAAGCCGTCATGACTTTCACAGCTGTTTCAATTGCGTTTTCAGCAGGCTGCAGCTTTGCATGGTGCAGGCCGTATTCTGAATCGACCCCTAACCAAAACATGAAGCCGGGATACTTTTTCAGCATGTACCCAAAATCTTCTCCTGTCATGGCTTCTCTGCATTCAATCACATTTGCTAGCCCTTCTTCGGCTACATATGACATAAATTCCTCAGTCAAATCCTTTGAATTGTCCACTTCGTAATAAGAGGAAGGGTATCGAACGGTTGCCTTGCATTCGTAGCCAATTTCAATGCCTTTTGCCAATGCTTCAATTCTCTTTCTCACCTTGTCCATAGACTCTGGAGATAATGTGCGAATGGTACCGTCAAGCTTTGCATGCTGCGCAATAATATTTTGAGCCGTTCCACCGGTAATCGTGCCGACTGTAATGACCGCACTATCAAGGGGATCGACATTACGCGAAATGACCGATTGCAGCTGACCTACAAGTGCACTTGCAGCAACAACCATATCATTTGCTAAATGAGGATATGCAGCATGTCCGCCTTTTCCTTCAAGCTCAATTACAAGCTCACTCGTATTGGCAAATAACAAACCAGGCTTCGTAGCAATTGTTCCAACAGGATATTCAGGAGCGATATGCAGCGCTGTAATAAAGTCTGGTGTCCATTTTTTCAATACATCACTTGCAAGCATCGGTTCAGCTCCGCCTGGACCTTCTTCTGCCGGCTGGAAGATAAATAATACGTCTTCTTTGATCGGTTCATGGACGAAATGATCAATGATACCAAGTGCAATGGTCATATGAAGGTCATGTCCACATGCATGCATCTTTCCTTCATGCACAGATTCAAATGGATACCCTGTTTCCTCAGGAATAGACAGACCGTCCATATCTGCACGATAAGCAAATACGCGCGTTGGATTTGTTCCCTTCACTTTCACAAAAAGCCCAGTGCGCCACGTTTCAATCTCAACTCGATCTTTTGAATAGGTATTAAGGTGCTGAATGAGATACGCTTGTGTTTTAAATTCTTGGAAACCAAGCTCAGGGATTTGGTGTAAATCTCTTCGAATGGATATTAATTGCTCACGATTTAACAAGTGAACTCACTTCCTTTCTTCTATACGAATAAGACGTGGATATTTCATCCACGTCTTTGTCTTCAGCTGCGAATTATATGAATTAAAGCTGACGCAGTTCTTGTTTGATTTCAGTCTTACCTTTTGTTTTCTCATCAATGTCTTTGATTTTCTTAGCAGGTGTACCTGCTACAACTGTGTAAGGCTCTACATCGTTTACAACGATTGCACCAGCAGCTACTACTGCACCTTTACCAATTGTCACGCCTTCTAGAACAACAGCGTTAGCACCGATGACAACGTCATCTTCTACAACAACTGGTTTAGCAGACGGCGGCTCAATGACACCTGCAAGAACAGATCCAGCACCGATATGACAGTTCTTACCTACTGTCGCACGGCCGCCAAGCACCACGTTCATGTCAATCATCGTACCTTCGCCGATCACAGAACCGATATTAATAGAAGCACCCATCATAATGACTGCATTATCACCGATTTCAACTTGGTCACGAATGATTGCCCCTGGCTCAATACGGGCTTTAATGTTTTTCAAATCTAACATCGGAATTGCAGAATTGCGGCGGTCATTTTCCACGACAACATCTTCAATTTTATCTTTGTTAGATGCTAGTGCTTCTTGAATTTCGCTCCACTCACCGAAAACAACTCCAGTGTTTCCTGTGATGAATGTTTTTGCATGTTCACCAAACTCAATACCTTCTAAGTCACCTTTGATATAGACTTTGACAGGTGTTGATTTTGTACTATTTTGAATAAATGAAATAATTTCATTAGCGTCCATTTGTTTCATGTATGTATGTCCTCCTCTTAATTTATACTTCATTACTGTACCAAAGGAGTGTTTTAATGACAAGTGAAAGAGTCATCTCCGCAATGGAAAATAAAACAAGCGGGACCGATTATCCCGCTTCTTGCTGGTGAAGCTGAACAAATTGTCTGCCAAAAGAAATTAATTCGTCTTCTTCCTCCCCTTCTGGATTCAGCTCAATCTTAACTGAGGGCAGGACAATGTCACCGCCAAGCTCCTTCACTTTTTCTTCAATTAGGTCAACAGCTCCGCAAAAATGTTCGTAAGATGTATCGCCAGAACCAAATACTGCAAATGCTTTTCCCGTTAAATCAAGCTCTTCCATTTCTTCATATAAATCAATAAAATCATCCGGAAGATCGCCATCTCCCCATGTATACGCACCTAACATAATGTGCGAGTAATCATTGAGCAGCTCGGCATCAATATCCATCGCTTCATGCCGGTCTACGCTGGCTCCTGCTTCCGTTATACCTTTTTCAATTAAATCTGCCATCGCTTCTGTATTTCCAGACATCGTGGCATATACCAATAAAACCTTTTCTGTCACTTTTTCTTCCTCCTTATCAATGAATCAATGCAGGCTCCTCATATGGCCTGACAAACTTACTTTCATATAAACCCGCACAGAAAAAGTTTTCGTTTTGATTGGCTACACGAAAACCATGTCCTTTGATCGTATCAAACCATTTGAGCTCTTTTTGCTCAATATCAAGCTGATACACTTTAGAAAATCCGTGTTCGTCTTGTGAGGTGGTCACATACACAATGCCATTATCCTCTGACACATCCAAAAATGATTCTTCTCTAGCAAAGGCCTGTGATTGAATATCATGCAGAATATTTGTATGTAAATCTAAAATTTGAACAGATCCTTTTTTGCCTTTTTTTGAACCTAACGCACAAACAAGAAGATGTTCATGACAGAGCAGCATAGAAGCTGTCATGCGGTGCTCCTCTCTGTTTAGAAGAAAAATCTGTTCTCTTTGCAAGTCATACACCCATATTCCTCCGTGAACCTCATGAATCTGTGTTCCAATATAAAGATGGTCACCTGCAGCACATAAAGAACGAATGACCGGCGGATGATTCACATGAGCAAATGGCTTCATAATTTCCCAGGAAATTCCGAAATCATTTGACACATAGATACTATGTTTTCCATGCGCACACACAAATCCATCTTTGCGTCCTGTAATAGACCAAACAACTGCATTTGTTGGAAATGAAGATAACGCCCATGTGTTGCCTTCATCTCCTGATCTAATTACTGTGCCATTTTCACCAACACCGAATAAATAAGGGCCAATATAGCTGATCGCATGGATTTTATGCTTGAGCTTAAACAGCTGCTGCCATCCGCTCTCCACACTATAGTGAAAAATACCTTCACGTTTTACAGCAACAAAGTATCCACCGCTTTTAGATGCTGCAACGGCTGTTGCTCCTTTATGAAACATGATTTTCAACTCGTTTCTCAGATAAAGCAGCCCACGTTAAAAAGCTCGCAGCAAATTCCTGACAGCACGCCACATCTTCATCTGTATCCGGTGCAAGCTCCATTTTTAATGTTTCAGGAAAAACAGATGCACCCGTTGATTTCAGCATATCATGGAATGTATGGACAGCCTCGCAAAACTTCGGATAGCTGTAATCACCCGATCCAAAGACAGCTGCTTTGATGTCGCTAAGTTCAAGAGTAGAGACCTCTTCATAAAAATCCTCTGCTTCATAAGGCAAATCTCCATCACCCCATGTATAAGAACCAATGAATACGTAATCGTATGAGGAAAGGTCTTCTGCATTCGTATCATCAAATTCCATCATTTCTGTATCGATCCCTTTTCCTTCAAGTGTTTGCTTTAAGATCGCTGCCATATCTTCCGTATTTCCAGACATACTCGCAAATGCAATTAGTGCTTTCATCTATCGGTCACCTCATCTAAATGATAATCATTTTCAATTATTATATGTACACTTTAAATGATAATGATTTTCATTGTCAAATGATTTCATAAAAAAAAGTACCTCCCTATTCCAAGAAGGTACTTACACGGCATCATTCTCAAGCATTTCTTTAACCACACCGACAAAAGCTTGCACCTGTTTTAACTGAAAAGACGCTTCATAGCCTAGCAGCCATGTGTCACGGCCAATTTGCTCTCCGTTCACATCAACAAGCGGTGTTTTATAAACACTTTTTTCGTGGTCATATAAGGTAACAGAAGGCAAAATGGCGTAGCCGATGCCGTGGTAGGCCATTTGTTTACATGTTTCAATTTGGTCTACTAAAATCGTCTGCTTTGGAGACACTTTAAACTTTTGGTGCCACCAGTGCTGGATTTCCTGATAATACGTGCTGTCGCTTTTAAATTGGATAAATGGCCGCTCTGTCTTGATTAATTCATCTACGTCCTTGATCACGGAATCGACTAAATATAAATGATCTGTCATCAAGTATTCCTTTGTCCCCTTCCAATCAGGGTTACCGCGAATGATTCCTATGTGCACGTGGTCTTCATACAAGCTTTTGAGCATTTCACTGCTCCAGCCAGTAACGAGTGATACTTTGGCATTTGGATATTTTTCAACATACCGTTTTAACACCTTTGGCAGCCAGTGCTGTCCAATAATCGACGCCACCGCAAGCTTGAGTGTACCGTGAATATCACCCTCAAGTTCATCAATTCGCTCTCTCACTCGATCCTGTTCAACCGTCACCTCTTTTGCAAATTGAATAATCTGTTCACCTGCCGAGGTCACAGTCAGCCCCTTTTGTGAACGAAAAAAGATTTTGGTTCCCCATTCCTTTTCGATCGTCTGCAATCTTTGAGATAATGCAGGCTGAGAGACAAAGAGCCGCTCTGAAGCCTTTCTCATATTCAATTCTTCACTTAGCACAACAAGCATATGTAATTCCTGAAGCTGCATGGGCGTCCCCTTTCTCTCTATAAGTTTTTCTTATTTTATATGCTCATTATATAAATTTTAACTTATGAAGGCAAAAAAAATAAGCTGGGCTGCAGCTCATTTTTTTGCGGAATGAATGACCTCATTTAAGCGCTTTAATACAACTCGTCGAGTAAAAATGCCTTCAAAGACCTGCTCCTCATTTTCTACACAAACAAATCCATTATTCGTCACAGCGTGAACGCCTTTTAGTACAGGATCTGTTGTTTTAAGTCTCGGAATATCCTTCAGCATGACTTCTTCAACCTTCAACTGATCGAGCTTCTCGAATTCGATTCGTTCTAAACCGAAGATTTTATCCATAATCATATTCGTTCCAATTAACCCGTGTAAATGATAAGAAGCGTCTAATACCGGTATAGCTGTATATCCTGTTTTTGTTAGAACCAATAGGGCATGCTCAAGGTTATTTCCAATTTGAACATGTGCGACTTTATCTGCATCAATCATATGCTCGGCTACTGTGGACTCAAGCAATTGAGTCGGTTCTATCTCTATCATGTTTCTTCGACCCCTTTTCTCTCAATCATCAATCATACATTCCCCATTACGATTAAGCATAAACTAAAACGAATTTTGTCGAAAGATTTTTTCTGCATAAAAAAGATACTCAGCCCCCGAGTATCTAATAGAATGTTAAACCAATATTAATTCTCAAACCTTACCCTGTCATACAATGTGATCAATTGCTTATACGTATTGTCGTCGACATTTTTTGTTCCACATTCTATATCATTGATCTCACTGCTTAGTAATTCGACAGCATATTCCTGATTCAGCAATACGTTTAATAATAGCTTTTTCTCTTCTTCATTAAAACGATTTTCGATGACGCTCATTCAACATCAGGCCCCCTGTTTCATATATGCTTTTATATTGATTAGCAGGCTTTTGAATGTCTGCTTCCTCTCTATACAGCTAGAATAAGGAACTAGAATCGAATCGTCAACCGCACGTTTCGACAAGGTTTGGAGAAAAATGACGGAATTTATTTTGTGTATCGATTGGCATAGCAAAATGCTGCATATGAGTCGGGTTTTATTTTTGCTTCAATTCCCATAGCTGTGATCATTCCGGTCATTTCCTGAATCAGCTCTTTCGTACTTCCTTTTTTGCCAATATCCAGATGGGCTTCAAAACGAAGGTCTGCCCCTTCCTCAGCAAACGGAAGAAGCAAATCCATCAGTTCTGTTAAAGGCCCCTCAAGGATGTCTGCACATACCTTTTGGCTAAACGCTGTCTCTAATGAAATTTTTTCTCTAAGACTTTGCACAGGCCTCTCGATCACTTGTTGTGTGAGACAGCCCCATGCTCCTTTGCCAATCCGGTGGAGATGAATTGCAGTCATAAATGTTGTGACATTTTGATTGACCTGAGAGTCCGTACCAATTGATAACACATAGGCGGATCTAGGGTCTTTTCGAATAAAGTCTTTCATTCTCATGACGACATCAGAAAACGCTAAATGATCTTCAGAAAGATTGTAGAAAAAAGAATCACTCACAGAAAGGAACTCCTTTTTAATGGTCTCTTATCCGAAAAATGCGCTGATTGATCATCTTCCATTTGTACATATCATCTATGATGATCCATGTATGCTGCCGCAATAAACGAAGGAATCCTCAGAAAAAACATTTCATACGATTCAGCTTAGGATTGTAGAAGCTCAAAAATCTCAATCGAAATCATATCAATGTTGTCAAATGGGAAAGTATTTGGCTTATCCCCTTGTTGAAAAACAGTCAATTCAAACGTTTGATTCTTTTCGAAATACTTAACACTACAGATTTTCTCACCGTTCACTTCGAAATAACGCTGTGCCGGCTCGTTTGCAGCTTCTGCTGTCTCTTGAAGACTTTGCAGCCTTGTAATGATACCCATTAATTGTGACATTCTAAAAAAAGACTCCTTTCAAAAAAACAACTCAAGATGAACCCGTATTGATTATACACAAGTCCTACAAAGCATCATACCATAAAGTGTTCTCAGATGATATTTTTCCTCTTGAATTCAAAAAAAGAAAAAGAATCTGTTTTTTTAGTTTGAGTCTTTTTTCTCATCTCATGCACCATGATTTTTATAAACCAGCAGATCTCATCAGCCGTTTCGCAATTTCATCAAAATCCTCTTTTGAAATGCCTGGAGCAAACTCTTCCGGTAATTCTCTATAATCTGGCACAGGTGCACCTTGCGGGGTGCCCTCAATGACTGTCAGCGGCTTTCCATCAATCGGATGGCTCCCTTTCCAAATTTTATTAATATCCTTGTAATCCGTATCACTAAATGTATACAGCTTTGTATGAACATTCTGATCTTCAAATTTTCTCGCTGAGTCAAAGTATTTGTTGTCGAGGTTTGGGATTGGCAGCATCTTCCCCACATCTACTCCTGTAGCGACTTCAAGTGCCTTTGCATATGCCACAATATGCACGCCTCCCCTGACAAGTAAATAACCGATCATCTCTCTTGCTGTAGGATGGTCCGTCATTTCATATACGCGCATTTTGTGCGTACGTGCTCCGCATTCAAGAAAGAAATTATGGAGAAGATCAAGAATGAGGTTGCCACTTGAGAACACATTCTCTCCGGTCCAAGGTTTTGCCATTGAATCAAACGGATAGCCTGTTTGGGCTGTTTGAATAAAATGCTGTGTATTTCGTTTATCGACAGCTGCCTTCATCGGCGTCGTATCTGGGTCCCCGCCATGGGTGGTTCCTGTAATCATGAGATTGATGGCTGTGGTTACAAGCTCAACATGACCGAATTCTTCAGCCGTAATACTGGATACGAGGTCATAAAACGGTTTAAGTTTTCGTTTTCCTCTAAAGTTAAAGGATTGAAACATGTAATTATTTAATGTGGACATTTCACCGAATTTTCCGCCGAGTAATTCTTGCACAGCAGCGGCACCATTTGCATCTGGATGATCTGGCCTTGGCAAATCAATGAGCAGCCGCGTGTCACGTTTGATCATGATGTTTCCCTCCTACCGTCTAACTATCATCACTTAAGATGTATGGAAGGTTTGGGCTGTCCTATGCATGAAGGGAAAGATTGAAGCACAAAAAAAACTTGGCGGGGGTAGCGCCAAGTTTTTTGGATCTTGATCTGATAGAGGGGTTGGGGAACAGAGAGTAGCTTCTCTCTATAACTAAATGATAATGATTATCAGTTTCATTGTCAACCATTTTTTATTTCTTTTTTCTATCAAAAAAAGCAGCCTTCAAGGCTGCCTTTTGTTTACATTTCAGTGTGATAGAAAACTTTTGAAGACTAGGAAGGACGAGTACCGGAGCGGAGCGAATTATACATTCGTGAGCACTAGCACATAGGACTGACAACGAATGAGAGGGTTTGTCTTCACGCCGCATCTTCAAATTAATCCATCTTGCTCATATAAATAAGCATACGGAAGGTCTATAAACAAATACATATCTCCCTCTAAAGGATAAGAAAACGTACGTATCCTCTCACCGGTTTCTAAATCACTGTAAATATCGCTGAAAAATCCTTTTCCGCTAATTCTCATTTGAAGAATATTTGCTAGGAAATAAGGACGCCAGCTCCAGTTTTTTTCGATATACTCCGGCTGAAACAGCCATTCTTCTTCTTTTTTGAACACATTTCCAGTGATTTGAAAGCCTTCTTCATTACACATATAAATCCGGAAGCTGCAATCTGTTAGTTCGAGTGCCAGCTTTTGAATGAGCTCATCATTTGTACCGCACGATTTCTTTAAAGTCGTAACAGCTTGATGAATTCGTTTATAGAATGTTTCAGAATGTTCGTAGACCGCTTGCAGCTTCTTTTTCTCATGAGCAATAAATTGCTGGAATTCTTCTCTAAGCTGATCTTTTCGGTGGCTTCGGTCGATTAATTCTCCTGCAGGCTCATGAAGATAGAACCCTTGAAAATATCTCCCGCCATTTCTCCAAGCATACTGCAGCTGGAAATTTGCTTCAATATCCTCATAAATTAAGGCTGCTCCTATTTTTCTTGCAAGCAATGAAATGCTGTACAAGACATATTCATAGGAAGGAGATGGAGCCGATGCCTTTAATGCCTGTAAATCTATTTTTAATAAATCGGGTGAAAGCAAGGCAATCCGGTCAAGATTACTGCTTTCTTTTCCTATATTTGAGACGGCGATTTTAATCCCATATGTACGATAATACGTTAACGTATGGTATAGCTGTTCAATGTCGCCGCTAAACGTATGCTCTGCAAACTCAATAACAAACCGGTTAAGCTGAATGCCCCGTGCTTCATATTCCTTTAAAAGTTCTAAAAAGCTTTCTCCATGATCCAGCATGAGGATATTGGCATCATGATTAATAAAAATGAGCAAATCGTCATCTGCAGTTGTGAAGAGATCAAGTGCTTGAGTCAATACTTTGTGATCTACTTCCAATTTATATTCGTCAGGAATAGATGAATCCGTAAAGAAGGAGCCTAGGCTGACCGTTTCTGACTCAAGCTTCATTCTTCCTAGAATCTCATAGCCTATCACTTTTTGCTCTTCCGCACTGAATATTGCTTGATAGTGCGGGAAAACATCTTCAATATTCGTTAAAATATCCAATGGATCGACCATTTTCATCACCTGCTTCTCTCTTTGTGTGATTATACCACATCAAAAGCAGGTCTTACATCGTCAATCAAAATGGTGATTGGTTGAGCCATTGTCCCCCATCCATCGTGATACAATCTCCATTTATATAAGACGCATGCTCAGACAATAAAAAGCTCGCAAGCGCTGCAATTTCCTCAGGTGTGCCCAGTCTGCCAAGAGGAACACTATCTAATGTTCTTTGCGCTGCCTCTTCAGATTCCCATAGTTTATCTGCACCGCCTGTTCTCTCAATTGGACCTGGTGCGATCGCATTGACGCGAATTCGATATTGCTTCCCCCATTCCACAGCAAGCGTTCGAGTGAGAGACAACACACCGGCCTTTGCTGCCGCCGAATGCGCCACGCCTACACCAGCACCCCATGCATAGGTGGCCACCATGTTAATCATACTTCCTCTTTTCTTTTGACGAATCCAGTAATTCCCCACTGCATGGCTGCAAAAAAATGTACCATTTAACACAATATCAATGACAGCCTTCCAGCCGTTAGGAGACAGTTTTTCTGCTGGCACTAAAAAATTTCCTGCTGCGTTGTTAATGAGGGCATCGACATCACCAAATGTATCCACTGCAAACTTGACCATTTGGTCAGCATCCTCTGGGTTTCGTACATCCATTTGGAAATAAGCGACCGATCCGCCCTTCTGCTTCATTTCTTTTGCCGTTTTTTCCAGCGTCTCTTCCGTTCTACCAGTAATCACGACATTCCAGCCTTCAGCTGCCAAATGAGCAGCCATCGCCTTCCCCATACCGCTTGATCCCCCTGTGACAATCACTGTTTGTTTCGTCATTTGTTCTCCCCCTCTGTGTCATTTGAATGACTATTCATTCATTATTGTCTATCATATCATGATTGACCCTCGGTGCACCATATGGGAGATTATCCAAATATGATGCTATACTTAATTTTATTTATAAAGGAGTCTTATATGAAGCAGCTTTCCCGCAGACAATTTTTAAAAGGAGCAGCTGGTGCGAGTATTCTCGGTTTTTTGGCTACAAGTTGTGGATATGGATATGCCAGGTACATTGAGCCGCGCATGATCGATACCGTGTCACTGATCATTCAAGATGCTCAGCTTCCAGCTTCATTTGACCAGTTTAAAATAGCCCAATTTAGTGACGTTCATTTGAGTGATACATTCGCTGCGAAGAATCTAGAAGCCATCGTCCAGAAAATCAATGCTGCATCTCCAGATCTCATTGTGTTCACAGGTGATCTCGTTGATTTTCAAGCATCCTCTGAAGAGCATGAAAAAGCGAAGGCTTATTTGAATAAGCTTCATGCTCCGTTCGGTAAGCTTGCCATCTACGGAAATCATGACTACGGACCATTTGGCGTGGAGCTTTATGAGAAAACAATGGAGGCTTGTGGATTTACTTTATGTAAAAATGATGTGTTTCTATTAGAAAAAGATCATGCGCATATTCAGATTGCTTCACTGGATGATCTCATGATGAGCGTGCCTGATTACGATTTGATCAAACGGGAAGTATCAACTGATTTATTTACATTACTGCTCGTCCATGAGCCTGATGCCGCATTAGAGCTGAAAACCACATCTATTAACTTGCAGCTTTCTGGGCATACGCATGGCGGTCAAGTGCAGCTGCCTTTCTATGGACCGATTCTCACAGCACCTTACGGCCGTACATATGTAGAAGGTTTATACGGCAGTGATCAGCACCGAATCTATGTCAACCGTGGACTTGGAACAACGCGGCTGCCGCTTCGGTTTTTAGCCAAACCCGAGTTAACCTTTTTTACCTTGACATCTCGCGTATAAATAGAAGCCAAACCGCCCTCTCCTGCATATGTATAATCAAAGATCTTTCTCATGACAAATGTTAGGAGAAACCTTACGGGGCCTGATTCCGTCCATATAGTATGTCAAGCGACGGCATCATGGCTTCTTTTATTTGAGTAAAAGGAGTGTGCTTTGGTGCTTCGATACATGGTGAAAAGCGGGGAAACCCTTGCTTCTATAGCACTTGATTTTCGAACAACAACAGATGCCTTAAAGGCTGCAAATCCGTCACTTCAAGCTCGCGAGCCCGAACAAAATGAGGTCATCATTATTCCTGGTTTGCCGGATCCTAATACGATCCCTTACCGCATCTTTGTTTCGATTTCAACGAAACGTCTTGTTTTGTTTTCTGGATCACAGCTTATTCGTTCGTATCCGATTGCAACAGGGAAAATTTTAAATATGACACCGACAGGTTCTTATTATATTGTCAACAGAGAGCCAAACCCAGGAGGTCCCTTTGGCGCTTATTGGCTGAGCCTCTCAAAAATTCATTACGGCATTCACGGTACGAATAACCCGTCTTCAATTGGTAAAGCTGTTTCTAGAGGATGCATTCGCATGTATAATCAGAATGTCATCGAGCTTGCTTCACTCGTTCCAAACGGAACACCTGTGACCATTAGCCAGTAGATGAAATCAATTGTACGAATGGTTAAAATTTTATATGATATAAAGTGGGATCTTCAGGTTAAGGAGCGTATTTATGGATATTTTTAAAAACAGAAATTTTGTTCGTCTCTTTTTTGCGGCACTTGCTTCGCAAATGGGGACAACAGTAGGCAATATGGCGTTTGCCTTTTATTTGCTCGACCATTTTAGTCATCAGCCCGCATACGCCACATTGGCTGAGCTTATGTATTCTCTTCCTACTGTCTTTGTCTTTTTTATGGTCGGTGTGGTCGCAGACCGGTTTGATCGTAAAAAAGTCGCAGAGAATTGTGATTGGATACGAGCTGGGCTGACGATTGTATTATTCATCGTGATTTATTTTAATTCACTGCCACTTATTTTCTTGATCTTGTTTATTCGAAGTGCCATTACGAAATTCTTCTATCCAGCTGAAGCTTCTCTCGTTCAGGCCATTTTAAATAAAGATCAATATGCAAAAGCCGCTGGTTTAAATCAAATGCTGTTTAGTTTATTTATGGTATTTGGCGTTGGACTCGGTGCCATTATGTATAAAACGATTGGTCTTCACGGTGCCATTACAATTGATTTAGTCAGCTTTATTATTTCAGGCATCCTGATTCGTTCATGTAACATTCCAATTGAAGCGCGTCAGCCAAATGGACAAGCTGGCTGGAGAGGCATGACCATTAAAACGTCTCTGAAAGATTTTAAAGAAGGCATACTGTATATTTTAAAAAATAAATTATTGGCTTCTTTAATTTTTGGCTTTTTTGTTTTCGGTCTAGTCAATGGCGCATTTGCCGTTCTTCCGATGTTTACAATGAAATATGGACTTTCACCAGACCATTTTGAGCTGCATACATCTTTCTTTACAATTGCGATCGGTGCAGGATTGCTCGTTGGAAGCTTAATGGGCTCTGTCCTCGCTAAGAAGGTAAAGATGCAATATCTCATGTCGATTCCAATTCTGGTCGCAGGTATTTTGATTTTTGTCCTTGGTTCTACCCATACATTATGGTTGTTTTATGTCACATCATTTGTCATTGGTACATGCATTGGCCCAGTCAACATTGTCATTGGCGGCTGGCTGCCTAGAATCGTACACCCTCGCCTGATGGGCCGTGTGTCAGGATGGGTTGATCCGCTTACTATGTTTGCTCAATCAATGACATTAGGTCTGATTGCTGTATTATTTCCAAAACTCATCACAAATGTTTCTTATATTTATTACGGAATGGGCTTTATTATTTTACTCGTCTTCCTTTTTTACTTCATTACACTGCCAAAGTTCAGCAGAGAAGCTGCCGACTTAGACGTGCAGCGTGAACTAAAGGGTCAGGGAGTTCAATAAGTAAATAGCAAAAAGGACTTTCTTTTCGGGAAAGTCCTTTTTGCATGGCTGAAACATCCTTCATGTCATTTCCTCTGCCCATAGAATCTGCTTGAAGCATGCATAAATAAATCACATTTACCTCGCTTTACTCTCCCCTCCATCCATTTAGCACCTCTCGTTTTGTTTTGTTGATCCATTTTTTCTTGTTTTTCACAATAAAATTCCTTTACATCATTAAACGTTTTATAGTAGGATAGTCAGGTTGGAGGTGAAGGAAATGCTAAAAAGTTACTATTTTATTCATACAAAGAATGAACAGGGACAGTTTGTTGTACATACAGAAGATTGTGCATTTTTAGGTGATGCTGCAAGCCGTACATTGATTGGCATGCATATGAATGGGGAAAGCGCCATGGGCGAAGCCAAACAAATGACAAATGAAACGGACTTTAATGGTTGTTTTTATTGCGCTTATTCTATTCATACAAAATAATTCATCTGCTTACATCATATAAAAAATATCATTTGAGAAACTACCCATTTTAATAAATAGGTAGTTATCATGAACTAATAGTTCACTTTATTTATATTTCATTAAGTCAATTCTTCTTATCATTCCTTCTATTGTTCAACACCCATCCCTCTCATTTTTTCGGCTGATACAATGCCAAGAATAAAATCATATAGACAATACAAGCTGTCCCTATCCATTGGAAAAGTCCGAATGGCTCTTTTAACCAGAAAACTGTCGTAACGACTGCTGCAAGGGGCTCAACACTTCCAATTAAGCTCGACTCTTTTGGTGATAAGTATTGCAAACTTTCTATGTAAAACCAAAAAGCGATCATCGTTCCAAATATGACCACAAATAATAAATAGACATACGCTTCAAAAGGTAAATGAGTGAGATTAACCTTCCAAGGAGGATGGATCAAGCTAAGGGCGCCTCCTCCTATCAGCATCGCCCAGCCGACAACCACTAGAGAATCGAATTGTTTTAACAGGCTGATTGGATATAACGTATAAAACGAGAGCGCGACAGCCGATAATATTCCCCACATCACTGCCGCAAATGGAACGGTTAATGTTGAAATAGAACCATTCGTCAATAAGAAAAACATGCCTGCTAAAGCCAATACCACTGTGACCAGATCTCTTCTAGTGAAGGTTGATTGCCTGCGAATGACCAAATACACGATAATCATAACAGGGGCAGTATACTGAAGCAGCGTTGCCACAGCAGCATTTCCATGTTGAATGGATGCCATATAAGTATATTGAACAGCCAGCATCCCCATTAGTCCAAATAGAAGGATTTGCATCGCTGTCCTCTTCTTTTGCCACACACCCATCAGATGTGTTTTTTCTTTTGTCATCACATGAACAAATAAAAGCAATCCCCCTGAGATGAGTAGCCGGACCGTCACAAGCCAATTGACATCAATCCCATATTGCTGAAACAATTTTTGTGAAATCGTTCCTCCTACACCCCAGCAGATGGCGCCTATGAGTACAAGTAAAATGCCCTTTCTCCTATTCATTTTCATTCTCCTCAATTCTTAACAAATCATGATAATATAGTTGATAGTAGTTCACTTTGTTACATATTGATATATTAATTGAACATAAAAATAAAAGAATATTGAGGAGAATTATGCACAACCATCATTTTCTGATTGACTACAACCTGAAAGAATTAACGGAGCATTCCACGACAGCATGGCCTATTGCTCTTTATCATACGAAAATTCGTCATCATAGAAGCGGCTATATTCCTCTTCACTGGCATGACGAGTTTCAATTTGTCTTTATTTTAGAGGGTGAGGCTGAATTTCATATCAATGAAGAGACATTATATGTAAAGCAAGGAGATGGCATTTTCATCAATAGTGGCTGCCTGCACATGGCAAAAGATGCGAATGGGACGGCATGTACTTATGTTTGTTTAAATGTCTCTCCCTACTTCATCACAGCGAATGAATTATTCACCACTTTTGTCCATCCTTATATGCATGCGAGCCAGACAGCTTATATTTTACTCAACCAAAAAGATCACTGGCCTAAACATATTTATCAATGTATTCAAACCATTCAACAATTAATTGATGAAACTCCAGTCTATTATGAACTTGAACTCAATATTCAGCTCATCACCATTTGGAAAAGCTTATTACAAAATGGCTTCCAAATGAAACATGATGCGCGTAAACACGATAAAAATGAACGGATGAAACACATGCTGAATTGGATTCATAAGCATTATCATGAAAAGATCCTTCTTCAAGATATTGCTCGTGCAGGACAGCTTAGCCGCTCAGAATGCTGCAGATCCTTCAAAGACATTTTAAAGAAATCTCCTATGCATTATGTAAATGAATATAGAATTCAGCAAAGCCTCATCCTGCTTCAAGAAACGGATTTCAATATCACAGAAATCGCTTACCAAGTAGGCTTCAACAGCACAAGCTATTTTATCAATCTGTTTAAAAGAATAAAAAATACGACACCTTTAGCATATAGAAAATTAAAACAGCTGGATCTTCTCCAGATAAAACAGGTAGAGGAAAACTGATGGCAGATAGCGTGTTTGCTAAAATGTAGAAGACAAGCGATGAGAATAGCTTAATTTTCAATGCCCTTGACGAATGCAGACTAGGGCATTTTTTATTGCTTTTTTTGTTCTTTTAGTTTCTTGAAAATCACAAATTGATAAACTCCAAATAATACGGTTAGGATCATAATTGCTGTAAATAATTGATCGACTGGAAGCAAGAAATATACGACAATAAAAGATAAAAGGAAAACAAAATAACCTATATTGAACGCTTTTTTGAATGTCATGATATTACCTCCTTTTTACAATCATATCACGTTTTAACTAACCGTATAACCAAGTTTCTCCAGTTAAAGCCCCTATCCATTTATGGACAAAAGCTTTACTTGTTTTAACACTTTTCGAGACTGTTCCTCTGACATCTCCTTTATGCTGTCAATCTGTTATCGATAACCGTAATCTAAAAAATTTACCGTTCACAGTTTACGACTTACTCATGCGACTATACTGATAAGCAAAAGAATACCAGTCAAATTCATAGCTGATCGTCTTGGGAACAACCCTCAAATGATTAATGATATATTTAGCCATACCTTTGAAGAATTAGAAATAGAATCAGTTGAAGTTTTTGCAGAGGCTATGAAATTATAATTTGGGGGATGTTTGGGGGGGATTCTAAAACACAAAATTTTCAACCCTCCCTAATCCCTTTATACCAAAGGTTTTCTTTTTACAATATCTCTATTTGCAATTTACTAATAAAAACGTATAATTTATACTAAGCACAGGAAGACGAAAGACAAAGGAGAGAAAAAATGGACGATTATGCTCATACTAAAGACATAGAACCTACAGCAGAAAACATCGCAAAAGCCATTTATACTGTTAACCGCCATGCTAAAACCGCACCAAACCCCAAGTTTCTTTATCTTTTGAAAAAACGCGCGCTGCAAAAACTACTGCAAGAAGGTAAAGGAAGAAAAGTGGGCCTACATTTCTCTAACAATCCCAAGTATAGTCAACAACAGTCCGACGTGCTGATTGAAATTGGAGATTATTATTTTCACCTGCCACCAACGAAAGAAGACTTCGAATTTTTGCCACACTTAGGAAATTTAAATCAATCATATCGCAATCCGAAAGCGAATATGTCATTAAACCGAGCAAAGCAAATACTTCAAACGTATGTCGGTTTAAAAGAAAAACCTGCCGCCACAAAACAAAAATCACATTACACAAAGCCCGTCTTCAAACGTCTCGGGGAAAGTTATTTTTAAACAGAAAAAAACCACTCATACCGAGTGGTTTTTTGGTTTAGATAATAAAATGATCGACTTTTTCAATCAGCTGATGAATTTCTGGTTTACTGATTTGATCATCTGCCCCGATCGTTTCCCCTTTATGACGCAAATCTTCAGTGATTAACGAAGAGAAAATAAGAATCGGAATGGAATTTGTTAAAGGATTGTCCTTCAGCAGTTTTGTTAGCCGGTGGCCATCCATTTTAGGCATTTCAATATCCGTAATAATCATATCAATTTCTTCTGTGACACTGATTCCTTTGCTGACAAGGTCCATGACATGATCATATGCCTGTTTGCCATCTTCAAAGGTCACAATGTTTTTATAGCCTGCTTCGGTTAATTCATTTGTTAATAAACGCATGAGAAGCGGAGAATCTTCAACGACATACAGTTTCTTCCCTGTTCTTCTCTCGTCTTTCTCACCGTCAAACATATGATACGTATCAACACCAGAAGCGGATTCAATATCATAAATGATTTTTTCGTAATCTGGAAGGAAAATCATTTTTTCATCAAGCTTAATGATGCCCGTTAAATGACGGTCCATCCCTTGATTAAGTGCAGTCGGCTTCTCAATCTCTTCCCAGCTGACGCGGTGAATTTGTGATACCGTTCCTGTATGGAACACAAATTTCCGTTGGTTGAATTCAGTCACAATATATTTCTCTTGTTCTGACTGATCTGACTCGACATTAAAAAAGGAAAATAGATTGATGACTGGTAAAATCTCGCCTCGTAAACTAATCATCCCTTCTACATCTTGGTGAGAGTGCGGTACAACCGTCACCTCAACCGGCTGAATGATTTCTCTTACTTTCATGACGTTAATGCCGAATTGATTTGCACCAATTTCAAACTTCACAATTTCCAATTCATTGGTACCAGAGTCAAGTAAAATTTCTTGTTTGTTTAAAGCCACGGAAATCCCTCTATTCTTCAATATAAGATTGTACTTTTTATATCGGCAGCATAGGTAAAAAGTTGACGTTTCTTTACGCTTTCTCTCGAACGAATTGATGAATCACAAGTCCTATCGCTGCAAGGATGAGCAAAGACCCTAGTGCAAGGCGGCTTGCAAGATTTCCGTGCTCTGCAAACAGCAGGGTAACTGAGCCATAAATGATCGGCCCGATAATGGAAGATACCTTCCCTGAGAATGCAAAGAGGCCAAAAAACTGTCCTCGCTTTTCCTTCGGTGTCAGTTCAATAATCAAGATTCGTGATGCCCCCCAGCTTGCGCCAAGTGAAATCCCGAATAAACTGCCCGCTATCCAGAAGACCCATTCGGTTGCCGCTGTCACAGCCAGAATGAGCGCCACAATTAAAATGACATACACGACTGTAATCGATCGCTTTGCCCCTATCGCTTTTGTGATATATCCAAACAGAAAGGAGCCAATGATACTTGAAATGGTCGACACAAGATAGAGCAAAATAAATTGCCCAGCAGTAAAGCCAATGATGATTTTGGCATAAACAGCCATCATCGCAATCGCTGTTTGTAAAGCATCATTCATAAAAAAGAAAGCAATCATAAAGATAAAAGCTGGCTTGTACTTTTTCATCTCTTTAAACGTGTGAATAATCTCTTTATACCCGCTGAAAAAAGACGCCTTTTTCTCTCGCTGAGGCAGCGGATGAGGATCTTTTACAAAAAAGAGAAAGGGGAGAAAAAAGAGAAGGAATAAAAGAGCTGTCGGAATAAATGCTTCATGAAACTGGTCATTGCCGATAAGTAAATAAACAGAGAGACCGACAAGTGTTCCTAAATAGCCAACGGCGATACCAAATCCTGAAATAAGCGGGATTTCTTCCTTTGTCCCAAGATCGGGCAAAATGGTGTCATAGAAAACAAGACTAGAATGATAAAAAAACTTTGCGACCACAAACAAGGTGACCACGACTAATAAAGAAACAGGCAGCCCAAACCATTCACTTGAGAAATCAATCCCAGCAAAAATCCCCATCATCAACGTACAAGCAATACATATGAACGTAAACACCGTAATGTAGCGTTTCTTTTTTCCTGTACGATCAATCAGCACTCCGTATAAAGGTGTAAAAATGACGAGAAAAAAACTGGCTAGTGCGTTTGCATAAGAAATAAAGGTACTGGCGATCTGGTCCATTCTCGCACTGTCTCCGATCGTTTCCTGCAAGTAAAATGGGAAGAAAATGGTGATCATATTTGATGAAAAGATCGTATTTGCAAAATCATACAACGCCCAGGCCAGCACAGGTGCTGTCAAAAACAGCCCAAAGCCTGCCCCTTTTTTCTGTGCGGTCTTTTTTCCTGTTCTCAATCGATTGTCTCCCTTCCCTGCCTCATTTTTCACTATCATTCTATTTTATGTGCTGTTTCCCTCTTCCATACAAGCGATCTATGAAAAAAAGCACCTCTTACCATATAGCAGAGGTGCTTTTTTCATTATTTCTTCACAACAATGGTACTTGCAATCAAATCGTGAAGTGCTTGTTTTTTTTCTGTGAAGAAAGCAATGATATAGCCAATATATAAGATCGGAGACAAAAAGCCTTTTGCAAAGAAGCGGCCAGTTGCACGGCCAAATGTGACCTTTTCGCCTGTGACTTTTGTTACTTTGATGCCGAGAGCCATCTTTCCAAGTGTTCCTTGCAATTTTGATGATTCCATGATGGCGTAATAAAGCCATGTCACCACGGTACCCATCAAGATTGCCCCTATATAGAAAAAGATCAGTCCCATAATAGCTTCCCACTCCTCATCCGTTATGACGGTTGAAGAATAGTAATAACTGTCGTCATCCATCATCATTGCTGCCTCTGGGCTTGAGATAAAAAAGACTGACGCCAAAATAAACATGATAAATGCAATTGGTACACCGATAATGATACCGTCCAAAAGGTGTGCAAGAAAACGATAGCCTACACCTGCTAGCTCAGGATGCTTCTTTTCTTGAATGTGTGGTTCTGTTATGTTGGTTTCCATCCTATTTCTCCTTTATTATGTATGTTTTCTATAAATTTCTTATAATCATTCGTTATTATATCCTATGAATATAGCAAGATCAATGGAGCTTTACACTTTTACATACATTTTAGATCAGTTTGATCTAAGCGATTTATGTGAATAAATACTGAAAATTTGTGAAAAACATGGCACTTCTAGTTCTTTTACCTCCTGATTTTTTAACATTTTGTGATATTTTCGTCTTGTTTCCATTCTTCTGTTGACAATGATTCTTCAAATGGTACAATAGTCAAGGATTTTTTAAAGAAAGGTGTTCATGATGGGAACTGTCGTATTATTAAAGAACAACGAAATGACTGTAATTGAAGATATTTGCGAGGCTGATTTTTTAGATATGAAGCATGGTTTGTCAAATGATGACACAGCTTATATCTCTTGGTATGAAGACTACGATACTGCTTATGGATATTGATTTCATTTCATAGATGAAGCGTAAAAAAAGGCGATACAACCTGAGAATAGGTTGATCGCCTTTTTTACGTTTGTGCGCTTCTTTCACTTTCAGGTTCCACATGAATAAAGATTTGTGCATGCGGAAATTCCAGCTGAATCTTCTCTTCAATTCGATCACATAATTGGTGCACATCTTCAATCGTTGTCTTTCCATCTACAATCAAATGAAAATCAATATATTCCTCGGCACCAGACCGCCTTGTTCGAAAGTCATGATATTCAATAAATTCTTGACTAAATCCTTGAATGATCGCTTCGATTGATTGTTCTTCCTCTGGTGTTAACCGAGCATCAACAAGCGGCGGGAAGGCTTCCTTCATGAGTTTAAACGCTTCACGCATAATAAAGAGAGCCAGAACCATTCCAATGATCGGATCTAGGAAATACCAGTCGGTTAATGCCACAAGCAATAAACTAAATGCCACCCCTAATGACGTAAACACATCCGTTAAAAGATGCAGTGCATTTGATTTCATGGCAACTGAATGTACTCGCTCAGCCTCTTTGTTCACAACCCTCGATACAACAAAATTGATGAGCGCGCCTAGCAGCATGACCACAATGCCAAGCCCAGGCAGCTTGACTGGCTCTGGATGCATTAATTTGTGAACACATTCGTATATAATCCAAATGCCAGCAACGAAAATCAGCAGTGTCTCAATCGTTCCAGAAATATTTTCGACTTTTCCATGTCCATAAGGATGTTTAGAATCTGCTGGCTTTCTTGAAATACGAACAGAAATAAATGCAATAAACGATGCCATTAAATCGAGAAACGAATGAATGGCTTCTGATAAAACCGCGACAGATCCGGTTAATAGACCCACAATGATTTTTAAGATGACAACAAATGTGTTGCTCAGCACGGATAGAAACGCGATTTTCGATGTCTTCGCTGATTGTTCCATCTATCGTCCTCCTTTAGGAGATCGTATGTCTATGAAAGCAATTCCCATGACCCTGATTCTCACGTTCTTTCAGTTTACGCAGTTTTGCCGTTTTCTAATCATCTTCATCACAGCCTGTATTTTCTCTTGAGGTTACGCTATAATAAATGTTGCTCTTTCTTTAATATATCACTCATGCGGTGATGGATAGGAGAATAGACTACATATAACGATATCCAGTGCCTTTCGCAGGTGACATTTATGCAGTGAATGGTAAAATAGGATAAAAACATAAATTTTTAAGGTGATGAGAAATGGAGCATTTGCTGAATCCAAGAGTAAAGGATATTGAAATTTCAGGCATTCGAACATTTTCAAATCTCGTATCGTCATATGAAGATGTCGTTTCATTGACGATAGGCCAGCCCGATTTTTATACGCCGCATCATGTCAAAACAGCTGCCAAAGCAGCCATTGACGAGAATTTCACCTCATACACTCACAATGCTGGTTTCCTAGAGCTAAGACAAGCGATCCAGCATTATATCAAGAAGAAAGTGAATCTTGATTATGATGCAGAGTCAGAAATCATTGTGACGACAGGTGCAAGTCAAGCAATCGATGCTGCGTTTCGAACCATTTTAACAGAAGGCGATGAGGTCATTTTACCTGGACCTGTATACCCCGGATATGAACCGATCATTCGAATGTGCGGTGCCATGCCCGTACATATTGACACAACGAATGCCGGCTTTAAATTGAATGCCAAGCTGATTGAGGATGCGCTAACGGAAAAGACAAAGTGTGTGGTTCTTCCTTACCCTTCAAACCCGACTGGTGTCACGCTTTCAGAAGAAGAATTGAAAGAAATTGCCCAGCTCCTTGAAGGAAAAGACATCTTTATTTTATCCGATGAAATCTACAGCGAGCTGACATTTGACCGGCCGCATCATTCAATTGCCTCTTTCTTAAAAGAACAGACCATTGTCATCAATGGACTGTCTAAATCTCATAGCATGACTGGATGGAGAATTGGATTTTTATTTGCTTCAGCTCCAATTGCTAAACATGTATTAAAAGTACATCAATATAACGTGTCTTGTGCCTCGGCTGTCTCACAAAAGGCGGCACTTGAAGCTGTGACAAATGGTGTGGATGATGCACTGATCATGAGAGAGCAATATAAGAAAAGACTCGATTATGTATATGATCGGCTCATTTCTATGGGGCTTCCGGTGATTAAACCTTCTGGCGCTTTTTATATTTTTCCATCCATTGAATCGTTTGGGATGAGTTCCTTTGATTTTTGCATGGAGCTGTTAGAAAGTACAAGACTTGCGGTCGTACCAGGCTCTGCTTTCTCTCCACTCGGCGAAGGGTATGTGCGCCTGTCTTACGCTTATTCACTTGAAACGCTGAAAGAAGGACTTGACCGGCTAGAACAATTTGTACTCGAAAAACGTTCCATTCATTCGCTAGATTGAAACAACGGCTCTCTTGCCGTTGTTTTTATTTTGCAGGAAACATGATGTGAAATACAGTGCCCTTTTCAGGCTGACTATCCACACGGATCGTCCCGTTATGATTTTCTAAAATATTAAATGTGACCATGAGGCCAAGTCCTGTTCCTTTTTCCTTTGTGGTTAAAAAGGGCTCTCCAATCCGCTTCATCACCGATTCAGGAATGCCGATCCCTTCATCACGAATCGTGACAAGTATTCCATCACCTTCTGCTTTGGCTGTGATGTCTACCTTTCCTCCGTCCGGCATGGATTCTACGGCATTTTTGATTAAATTGATAAACACTTGCTTGAGCTGATTTTGATCCCCGTTCATCAGGAGACCCTCCTCTATCTCACTTGTGTTCATTAAAATACCATTTAAGTTCGCTTGTGTTTCTAACAAGGCTGTGACTTCGCTGATGATTTTTTTCAAATCAAGCGTCTGCATTGAGGACGTTTGCTGCGGTTTCGCCAGCATTAGCAGCTCACTCAAGATAATTTCTATTCGGCTCAGCTCAGAGAAAACAATCTCGAAGTATTGATCGCGATCTTTTGTTTTCGGTTTAATGAGCTGTAAAAAGCCTTTGATGGCGGTCAATGGGTTTCTGATTTCATGTGCAATGCCAGCCGCCAATTGGCCTGCAATCGATAATTTTTCAGAGCGGAGCATGAGCTCTTCTGTCTGCTTACGTTCGGAGATATCTCTTAAAATAATTTGAACCGCTGTTTCTCCAAAAAATGTAGTTGGGATACAGACCATTTCTGTATAAATCAACTTATGTTTAAACGTATGACAGCTCATTGTGACAATCTCAGAATCTGATGCTCTTTCAATAATACGTGATAAACTCTTTTTGACCTTTTGCTGATCACAGGAATGAATTTGATGAAAGATATCCTTTCCTATTAATTTATCGTAATGCTCGGCTTCAAATAATTTAATGCCAGATTCATTCATAAACACCCATTTGTGATCATGGATGACCGCAATCGTATCAATGGAGTTTTGAATGAGCAGCTGATACCTCTCCCGGCTTTTTTGAAGAACGGTTTGGAATTTTTTACGGGATGAGATGTCCACGAGCAGTAAAAGCTCTGCCCGCTGATTTTGATAAATCGTCGGTGATGACTTTACCTCAATATGAATACTGCTCCCATCTTGACGCTTCCATATCTGTTCAATCATTCCGACTGGAAGGCCTTGCTGCAGCCTTGTTATTCGGCTTCTGACAATATCATGGTACTCTTCAGCAATAAAATCAAACGCGGACTTGCCGATCATGTCATCTCTTGCACTTACCCCCATTAATTGCAGCATTGCATCATTCGCATACACAATTTTCCCTAAAGTCGTAATACATAACGGATTTGGCAGCATGGCAATCAATTGTTCAGCTTCACCGACATTTTGGAAAGCCGGCAGACTGCCTAACGACTGTTCTGCTACTTTTGATGTTGTTTGAAATGCTGCTTTTTGGGGCTCAGTATCCAGCACCCTCATTTTCAGGATCATTTCTCTACTTACTTCGTTGTCTAACCCATCACAAGCAACAAAATCAATGCTTGCTTCGATCCATACAGCTGTCAGATCACTTCTTAGCAGTCTAAAGTGGCAAACCTCTAGCATGTGCTGATTGTAAAAATAACTTTCGACGAGAAATTGATCTTCGGTATGAACAAAGTCTTTCAAAAAACACCCTAGTAAATCCTTTTGTTCATAGAGCAAAAGCTGCTTACAGTTGGAAGAAATGTAGAGAAAGCGGCCATTAGAAGAAAGAACGGCATGTAAATCGATGTTCGAATACAATTGATTCGAATCTTTCATTTGTTGTTCCATCGTCGTCCGACCCTCCTTTTCATTTTTTAGGGTTGTCCTTAGATTGATGTATAAAAAAGATTCGCTAGAAAACCCGTATTTTCCTTCTGTCATCGAGGGAAACGTCCATATTTTCAGCAAAAAGGGAGCACTTTCTGCTGCTGTGCTCCCTGCGGTTTATTGTTTTTCATATTTCTTTTGTAATTCAACGTACTTATCCACAATTTTACTCGGGATGTTTTTAATAACAGGATCCTTATCTGAGACATAAGGTGTCACGACACTAAACGCCACCTTTGGATTAGAAGAAGGATAATATCCTCCAAAGGTTAAGTTGTACGTTGAATTTCCCCACCAGCTGCGGTTGGCACCATAGTAGAACGTTTGCGCTGTACCTGTTTTTCCTGCGACATCATGCTGACCAAACCGGCCAGCGGCAGTTCCGCCTGTTGATGTGACCATTTTCAGTCCCGTTTTTACGCGGTCAATATCTGCTTTCGAGTTGTTAATCGTATTCAGCACTTTCGGCTCATATTTTTTTACGACTGGGCCTACTTCATCCTTCTTCGTTGGAAGATGAACACTTTTCACTACTCTTGGCTGAATACGGCTGCCTCCATTGGCGATCGTTGACATGTATTGTGCCACTTGAAGCGGTGTATACGTGTCGTACTGACCAATTGCTTCATCAAGCAAGAGTCCGCCGACCGTCTTAGGATGCGTCTGCATCCCGCTTGATTCCTGCGGCAGATCGATCCCCGTTTTCACGCCAAGACCGAATTGCGCATAGTAGTTTCTCATTTTTTGTAAGTGCTTAGGCCTTGCAGGTAACGGACCATCCTTTTGATAGGTGATGCCCGCCATTCTCATCGCTACTTGGAACATGTAGACGTTGGAACTTTTTTGGAGTGCTTGAAGGTCATTGACCCATCCTAGATTTTTATAAGACTTTTTCGCCTTTCCATTACTCCCTGCAAAATAGAGCGGTGTATCCATATAGGCTTGGTTGTGTGACATCCCGTCCTGATAACCGCCAAGTACTGTGGCTCCTTTGACAACAGAGCCCATTTCGTACTGGGTCGTAAATGTTCCGATCGCATAATCTGTGACGTCTCTGCCGTCCATTTTCTTGCCTGACATGGCGAGAACATCCCCTGTGTGAGGGTCCATCATGACGACAAAGGCACGATCCATCATATAGTTTCTCGCGCTGGCGGATCTAAGCTCTGATTCAACGATTTTGTCGACTTCCTTTTGCAGCTCCATATCAAATGTCAGCGCAAGATCAAGTCCTCTTCGTCCTTCTGTCCGCTTGATTTCATCGAGCAGCTTCCCACCAACCTGTGTATATTGAACGGTCGCTTTCTCTGGGTTTAGAAAATCCTCGTATTGATATTCTAAATAGCTCTTTCCTACCCGGTCATTTCGCGAGTAGCCTCTTGCCATATAGTAATCTTCACGCTCTTTAATGATTCCTTGCTCTGGTGTAGTCACACCGCCAAGTACATTATAAAGGGTCTTTTCATACGGATATTTTCTTGTCCAGTCGTTGATGACGTTCACACCAGGCAGTTCATCAAGATGCTCTGAGACAAGTGAAATTTCTTCATATGTCAGGCTTACGGATGAAGTTTGTTTTGATTCTTTCGTTTCATCGAGTAAAGCCACTTTTTCGTCCCCTTTTTTCTCTTCGTTTGGGTTCATTGCCTTCACGATTTGGGGCTCAAAGGCATATCCGCCTGTAAATCTACGGTAGATCGCTGCAACAGCTTTTTCCTCTGCATCCTTTTCGATCGCTTTGACTTCTTTCTTTGGGACACGCTCTACTTGAAGCGGATAGACATCCTTTGCATCGATATCTTTTTTCTCCGCTTTTGAAATGAGTTTATCCGCTTCTTTCGGATGGCTCGCCAGCCAAAAATCTCGAATGTCACGCTCTCTCAAAAAATCAGTATCCATTTTTATATAAGTCGCAAGTTTTCTTGCTACCTTAATCTTATCCTCCGCTTTCACACCGCTTTCTGATGTATAAACGATGGCAGGTACACTTTCGTTATCAACGACGACTCTTCCTCTCGCGTCATACATTTTTCCTCTTGGAGACGGGTATGATGCTGTTTTGACCTCTGTTCGGTTGGCTTGCTTTTTATAATCTTCACCATTGACGATTTGCAGCACACCAAGCTTGATCACAAGTCCAGCAAATAAACTAAATACAGCGAAGAAAAAGAGATTAATTCTCCAGGCGTTCCGGCGCTTGATTTTTTTTTGCTCGGCAGCACCTTGATGCTGTTTCTCTCCCACTTATGTAGCTCCTCTCATCCTTTTCAATCTTTTACAATTACCACTCATTATTGTAACACTTTTGTAATAGTTGTTACAGCGAAACGAGTGAAAAAAAGCTGTCAATCCCTAATCTGCAAAAAAATATACTAACACTTTAAAATATTGGTATGTTTATGTCGTTTTCTTTAAATGGAAGAATTCCCTATCCTTTGATATGAAGCGGCTCTTACGATGACTTTAACAAAAATGACAAACCGGCATTGTCAATGGAGGATGCTGGTACGTTTATAACAAAAAGTCCATGGTATGATTTTTTGTGAGAAAACAAAACAAAGATTTTAGGAGGAGTTACAATATGAAGAAGAAATCATTCTTTTTTTCAGCGCTGACAGCTGCTGCACTCATCACATTCACTGGAGGACATTCAGCTGATGCGAAGGAGCTTAACCTGAAACAAGTAATAAATGTACAGCATCAAGCCATTGATCTTCATACACTAGCAGCAAAATTACATATCTCTTCAGATGTAAACAAGCTAAGCAAGTCGAATCAAAAAGAGATCGAAGCTCTATTAAACAAACTGATCAAAAGCGGTCAACCTGTTACAGGAACAAAAGTAGTGAAAGAAGTAAACAAAGCAAAACAAGAACAAAAACAAGAATCAGTGAAAAAACCAACTGCTTCTAAACCAAGCACTCCAGCAAAAGAAAACACAAGCAGCAACACAAAAGCTGACCAAAAAGACACAACGGCATCAAAAGCAGACAGCAGCTTAAATGCATTTGAAAAAGAAGTGGTTGAGCTTACAAATAAAGAGCGTGCAAAACAAGGCTTAAAGGCCCTTTCTGTTGATTCTAAATTAAGCAAATCTGCTCGCGCAAAATCTCAAGATATGAAAGATAAAAACTATTTCTCTCATACAAGCCCAACTTATGGTTCTCCATTTGATCAAATGAAGCAATTCGGTATCACTTACAAATCAGCAGGTGAAAACATTGCCCAAGGTCAAAGATCTCCTCAAGAAGTTGTGACAGCATGGATGAACAGTGAAGGCCACAGAGCGAACATTTTAAACAAAAGCTATACACATATCGGTGTTGGTTATGTGAAATCTGGCAACTACTGGACGCAGCAATTCATCGGAAAATAATATCAAAAAAACCTGTCCCTATTTGGGACAGGTTTTTAGTTTGTTTTGAGGGTGCTGCAAACTATTTGACCCATAATTTATAGATGCTCTGGGTCCCGCTGTTTTCTTCGCCCTGTTCGCTCAGCTTTTCATAAAGGGACTTCGCAAGTGAGAGCCCTGGCATTTCTTCTCCCATCAGCTCTGCTTCTTCAAGTGCAATGCCCATATCTTTGATAAAATGCTTCACATAAAACCCTGGCTCGAAATCGCCTTTCAGCATTCTTGGTGCAAGGTTTGACAAAGACCAGCTGCCGGCTGCACCTGTTGTGATGCTTTTGAGCACCTGCTCTGGATCAAGCCCTGATTTTTCGGCATAGGCCATTGCCTCTGCGACACCGACCATTCCCGCTGCAATGGCAATTTGGTTACACATTTTTGTATGCTGACCGCTTCCTGCTGGTCCTTGATATTGAATGTTTTCACCCATTTGCTCAAATAGCGGCAGACAGGCTTCATAGGCTGACCTTTCTCCGCCGATCATAATGGCCAGCGTGCCATTTTGGGCTCCTATGTCTCCGCCTGATACAGGTGCATCTAATGTAAATATACCTCTTTCCTTCGCTTTCAACTCAATTTCTTTTGCAAGCTGAGGCTTCGATGTTGTCATATCAATGAGATATGTACCTGGCGCAGCATGTGCCACAAGCCCATCTTCACCTAAATAGATCTCTTCTACATCAGATGGATATCCCACCATTGTAATGACGGCATCTGCACTTACTGCAATCTCCTTTACTGCCGGCTTCCATGATGCGCCTTTTTGAATCAATGCGTCTGCTTTTGCTTTCGTTCTTGTATAAACGATCACTTCATAGCCTGCATCCATTAAATGTCCTGCCATACTGCGACCCATTACACCGATTCCTATAAAACCAACTGTTTTGATTTTTGCCATCACTTGTTCCTCCTTAAAGAGACTTTGTCAATCCACCATCAATGATCAGTGTTTGACCTGTCATATATGTATTGGCTTCTGATAAAAGAAACACTGCATATGCTGCAAATTCCTCTGGCTGGCCGTAACGGCCAAGCGGGATCGCTCGTTCAGCCTGTGCTTTGATTTCTTCAACCGTTCGATTCTCTCTTTGTGCGCGGTGCTTTTCCAGCTGTTTCACACGGTCTGTTTCAATTTTTCCCGGTGCTAACGTATTGATCAAAATACCATCCTTTGCAAACTCCAGAGCGGCTGTTTTTGTCCAGCCGGCTATGGCCGGTCTAAATGTATTCGACAACATCAAGCCCGGGATCGGTTCTTTCACTGACATTGACGCAATATTTAACACACGTGCGCCGCGTTTTTTCAAATAAGGCAATGCCTCTTTTAATAATCGAATATAGCTGAGTAAATGAAGCTGAAATGATTCGATCCAATCTTCATCTGTTAAGGTGTCGAGCGTTCCTGTTTTAGGCCCGCCTGTATTGTTCACAAGAATGTCGAGACACTTCTCATCACCAGCCGCCGCTTGAACAAGCGCCTTGATTTGCCCGGCGTCAGATACATCACATACTTGATAAGTCAGCTGTCCTTTGACAAGCGGAGACAGCTCGTTGACTGTTTCTTTCAGCTTCTGTTCATGTCTTCCCGAGAGCATCACATCTGCTCCCTCTTTTGCTAGAGCAAAGGCAATCGCTTTTCCGATACCTTGACTGCTTGCAGCTACCAATGCTTTTTTTCCAGTTAGATTGACATCCATGTCAACACCTCCTCTAGTTTATTTTATCATACAAAAAGAACCTTGCTCACATCGCAAGGTTCCTTTCCGCTCATTACACCTTAAATCGGTCAACCGCCTGACGCAGTGCCTGGCTTGATTCGTTCAGCATTTCAGTTGAGGTTTTCGTTCTTTCTAACACTTGAACTTGTTCATCTGTAGACGCATGCACTTCCTCAGCTGAGGCAGCAGATTCTTCTGAAATAGCAGCAATACTTTGAATGGAGTCACTCATCTTCTGCTGTTCTTCTGTCATTTCATTAATCTGTGTATGAATGCTGTCGATTGAACCGACAAGTGCCTGCATTTCCATTGTGATGCTGCTGAGTGCCTCACCTGTTGCATTGATGGCGGCACCTTGTTCCTCATTCATTTTACTTGCTGTTGTCATCGCTTCAGCCGCCTTCTTCGATTCATCTTGAATGAGTTTGACGGTTTCACTAATGTGTTTTGTTGACTGCGCAGATTGTTCAGCAAGCTTTCTCACTTCTTCTGCAACTACAGCAAATCCTCGTCCGCTTTCTCCTGCTCTCGCTGCTTCAATACTTGCATTCAGTGCAAGTAAATTCGTTTGATCCGAGATTTCAGAGATGGCGGTCACGACATTTTCAATATTTTTCGTTTTATGCTCAAGGTCTAGCAGCATTTGCTCAACCTTTTTCGATTCTTCACTCGCTTGTGTTGATTTTTGGACAAGCAAACCAAGTGCGTCAAGCCCTTTATAGCTTGCATCTTCAGATGATTTTGAGTTGGTTTGCATTTGTGAAGCGAGCTCACCCATATGGCGCACTTTCTCATACAAATACTCTGATTTTTCATTAATCGTTTCTGCATCTGATGCCTGCTTAGTCGCTCCTGTTGCCACCTCTTGAATGGCCGTTGCAATCTGTTCGCTAGACAGCAAAGTCTCATTTGAAATGTGGGTCACTTCATCCGCTGATTTCACAACTTGATCTGAAGCCCCTTTCACTTTTTCAATTAACTCCCTGATATCCTCGGTCATTTGATTAATGCTTTTCGTGAGGGAACCAATTTCATCTTGGGATTTCACTGCAAGCGTACTTGTTAAATCGCCTTCTGACACCTTACGCACATGCTCTATTAGACGCTTGATTGGCGTTGTAATGCTTCTTGCCAATAAGAAGCTGAGGATTATCGCAAGAATAATGGCAATGACGGATATAATGATACTTGTCTGATTCATTTGTTCTGTGATCCAAAGCAGTTTACTTTTCTCAAAGCTGACACCAACCGTCCAATCGGCTTCTTTGATTTTAGATAGGACCGTCAGTTCTTTGCTGTCATCAACACCTGAGTTGTCAAGCGCTTTTTTCACAGAAGGGACCTTTGATATGTTTTTTCCTTGCTCTGTTGGATGCGCCAAAAGGGTGCCTGTGCCATCAACTAAGAAAGCGGTCCCCTTATAAGGAATCTCTTGTTCATTTATATACGTTTGAATAGAGGACAGCTTCAAATCAAGTCCAGCGACCCCAATGACTTTTCCATTTTTGACAATCGCCTTCGTGGCTGAGACAATCACTTTTTTCGTTGCTTCATCGACATATGGATCTGTCCAAACGACCTGTTCAGGCTTTTCTGCTGCTTGTTTAAACCAGCCTTGTTTCGATGGATCATATCCTTCGCCAAGATCGAACTCCGGAAAGCCGAACATTTTTCCGTCACTTGTTCCAATATAGGCAAACGAAATGAGCTTATCCTGTTCCTGCATGTTTTTTAGTTCATCGTTTTCAAAAGCCAATGTTTGCTTGGTTTGTTTTCGCGCAAATTCTTCAGTCATTGTACTTGTTGCGAGTTTATTAATTGTATTGCCGTAATTATCAAGCTTTTCTGTAATAATGTCTTTCATGCTTTCTGCCGTTGCTGCTGCGGTGGTTTTTGCATCTCGTTCAATCAGTGGTCTTAACACTAAGTTAGAACCCACTTGAACAGCCACGACGGTTAAAATTAAAATAACTGAGATGAAAACAGCTATTCTCACTTGAAGTTTCTTAAACATCTCATCACCCCTACATCTACTTTCACACCTTAATTTATATATCGACAAAATGATACCGCATTCAATAGTTGTAAGAAAATTTAAATAGAAAAAACAAGCCGTATAGGCTTGTTTCAAGTAAAATATTCAATTTTTGCAGAAGGAAAGTACTGATCTATATATGACTCTAAAGTCTCTCTTAGTTCTTGTTCCTCATCTTTTTGATAGATATATTTTCCTATTCCATATCTTCCCCACTTGTACCTTCTTTTTTCTTCATCCAACTCTAATTTTGATTTTGGGTAGTTTTTTTGAATCACACGCTTTGCTGGTTTTGTAAAGCGATGCTGAATCATCTCAAAAGTGATATCGTCTCTCACATCTTCAGGAAGAGCTGCATCAAGCTTTTCGAATAGAACTTTATATCCTTCCTGCCAGCCTTCATGGATGTAGATTGGAGCAACAATAAAGCCTAGAGGATAGCCTGCCTTTGCGACCTTTACAGCCGCTTCAATCCGCTGATCTAGCGGTGATGTGCCGGGCTCAAAATATTTAATGACATAATCGGCATTGATACTAAAACGGAATCTTGTCCGGCCATTATGCTTTGCGTCTAACAGATGATCAACATGATGGAACTTCGTGACAAAGCGAAGCTTTCCTAAGTCGGTCTGCCCAAAGTATTCAATCGCTCGTTTGAGTGTATGTGTCAAATGGTCAATTCCTACGATGTCTGAAGTACATGATGCTTCAAATCTCGTGATATCCGGCGCCCGCTCGTTCATGTATTGCTCTGCCTGATCTAATATTTCTTCTACATTGACGTACGTTCGAATGTACGGCTTACTTCCCATTGTTGTTTGCAAATAGCAATAATGACAATGTCCCATACATCCTGTTGCAAATGGGATCGCATACTCTGCAGATGGTTTAGACGAGTCAAACTTCAATGTCTTTCTCACACCAATGACAAGCGTTGACTTCGCATTACGATACTTTTGCAAGTCATTTTTTCCCGGAATATTTCTGACCTGGTTGTGTGAAGTCGTTTCTCTTATTTCGATTCCCATCCCCTCAAACTTTTCCTTCAGCTCTCGTCCTAACGGGTACTCTAACGCCCGGGGTTCAATGTAAACAAGCTGGGGAACGAAAGGTTTGATCATATTAAGCACATCCTTACCTTTAAGGTTTTCATACCGTTACTTTAACCGCACAGGATGGCTTTTATCCTTTCTAAAATCTCCCTTATTCAAACAAGTCTTGATAAAGAGCTTCTGCTTCTTCATATGTTGGAAACACAGCATCATCAGGTGCTAGTGGATGATACGTTTCAAGTAAAAAGAGGGCAAGCTCTTCTTCGTTGTATGGATGTGAAACAATTTCTGCTTCTTTAATTTGTGCTACGTTTGCAGCATGTGGATTTCGATAAATCACATATACTTGATCACCCGGTTTGTAGTCTGAGAAAGGCAATCTGGTCACCTCCATTTTTTAATTATAGGGTGCCCTTCTCACTGCCCAATATGACTCAATATGATAAAATTCGACAAAAAAACCAGACAGTTTCACCTGTCTGGTTTTCATTCACTTAGTTCTGTTGAAACGTCTTCTTGACGAAATCAACCACTTCTTCTGTTGTGCTAAGTGATAAAATATGCTCTTTAAATGATGCAGCTTCTTCTTTAGAAAGCTTGCTTAGCTGCGTTCTAGCTGGAAGAATGGATGTTGCACTCATTGAGAATTCATCTAATCCTAATCCAAGTAGAAGCGGGATTGCGATTTCATCTCCTGCCATCTCACCGCACATACCGACCCATTTACCCTCTTTATGCGCTGCTTCGATCACAAGCGTAATAAGACGTAAAATCGCTGGGTTGTAAGGCTGATAAAGATAAGACACTCGTTCGTTCATTCGATCAGCAGCCATTGTGTATTGAATCAAATCATTCGTTCCAATACTGAAGAAATCTACTTCTTTTGCAAATTGGTCTGCGATGACAGCTGTTGATGGAATTTCTACCATCATTCCGATTTCAATGGAATCAGAAACGTCTGTACCAGCGGCAACCAATGCTTCTTTTTCTTCAAGTAAAATGGCTTTTGCTTCTCTAAATTCTGATAACGTCGCGATCATAGGGAACATGATTTTCAAGTTTCCATATGTACTTGCACGAAGTAAGGCGCGTAGTTGTGTTCTGAAAATCTCCTGCTCTTCCAGGCAAAGGCGAATGGCTCTATAGCCAAGGAACGGGTTCATTTCTTTTGGAAGCTGCAAGTAAGGAAGTTCTTTATCGCCACCAATATCTAGTGTGCGGACAACCACTGCTTTCCCTTCCATCTTCTCTAAAACTGTTTTATACGCATCGAACTGCTCTTCTTCTGTAGGAAGCTGGTCTCTGCCCATGTATAAAAATTCAGTACGGTACAATCCAACTGCTTCGCCGCCATTTTCAAGTACACCTTTTACATCTTCAGGTGTTCCGATATTTGCAGCTAGCTCTACGTGAACGCCGTCTTTTGTAACCGTTGGCTGGTCAACAAGTTTCGCCCATTCCGCTTTTTGAGCTAAGTAGTCTTCATGCTTTTTTTGATACGCTTTCACTTCATCTTCAGAAGGCTGAATGATGACGTCGCCGCTAATACCATCCACAATGATCAGATCATCGTTTTTCACCGTTTTTGTTGCTTCTTTTGTCCCAACAACTGCTGGAATCTCCATAGATCTTGCCATGATCGCTGAGTGAGAAGTACGACCGCCGATATCTGTTGCAAAGCCTTTGACAAATTGTCTGTTCAGCTGAGCAGTATCAGAAGGTGTTAAATCTTCAGCAATGATGATGACTTCTTCAGAAATCATGCTTGGGTTTGGAATGTCAACGCCTAGCAAATGGCCAGTCACACGTTTCGTTACGTCGCGAATATCCGCTGCACGTTCCTTCATGTATTCATTGTCCATTGCTTCGAACATTGTGACAAACATTGTCGCTGTTTCTTTTAAAGCAAACTCAGCATTTACTTTATCAGATTTGATTTTATCCTTTACTGGGTTTAGCAGTTCAGGATCACTTAACACAAGAAGGTGGGCAGAAAAGATATCTGCTTTGTCTTGGCCAAGCTCTTTTAGCGCATGCTCTTTAATTGCTTCAAGTTCTTGTTTAGAAACATGAATTGCTTCTTCAAAACGCTTCACTTCTGTCTCTGGATCATTGATGTCTTTTTGGTGAACTGTTAAATCTGGTTCTTCCAGACGATACGCTTTTGCAATCGCAACGCCTGCTGAAGCACCGATTCCTTTCAGTTGTTGCATTACTCGCCTAGGCCTTCACTTTTCATTGTGTCTTTAAGCGCAGCAAGTGCATCATTTTCATCAGAACCAGAAGCAGAGATTGTGATTGTAGCACCTTTCGCAATTCCTAGAGACATTACACCCATAATAGATTTCAGGTTCACTGTTTTACCATTATATTCTAAGTTGATATCAGCATCATATTTACTAGCAGTTTGTACAAGAACTGTTGCAGGACGTGCGTGAATTCCAGAATCTGCAGTTACTTTGAATGTTTGTTGAGCCATTTTTATCAATCTCCTTTTTATACAATTAATACATCCACAATATTATATCATACTGCCGAGCTTGTCATCTAACAAGAACGGCAGTTATGAAAATTATTTTGAAATTTTCATGATGTTTTCTTGTCCAGCTTTGATTTCACCGGATGCTTGAAGGTCAATAAATTGTCCTTCACTTAAGTTGGTAAATACAATTGGAGTCATCAAAGATGGTACTTCAGACTTAATTTTATCAATATCAACCTCTAAAAGTTTTTGACCGATTTCTACTTGATCTCCCTCTTGTACAAATGCTTCAAACCCTTCTCCTTTGAGGCCGACCGTATCAATTCCGAAGTGGATCAAAATTTCAAGTCCACCATCAGATTGCAGGCCAATGGCGTGTTTCGTCGGGAACACATTTAAGATCTTCCCTCTTACCGGTGAAACAACCGTTCCATCTGTTGGCAAGATGGCGAAACCGTCACCCATCATTTTCCCTGAGAATACTTGATCTGGTACATCTGTAATTGGATGAAGCTCCCCTGTAATTGGTGAAGCAAAAATTTCTTCCCCTTGCTCATTTTGAAGCGGCTTTGCAATAACTTCTTCGACCTGCTGGCTGACTTCTTCTTTTGCAGAAGGGTCTTTCGCTGGACGAGGCGTGCGGCCTGCAATGATGTCCTGCATTTGTGTTTTTAAGTTATCAGAGCGCGGGCCGAAAATGGCCTGGATGTTGTTCCCTACTTCGAGAACACCAGAAGCGCCAAGCTTTTTCAAACGGTCTTTATCCACTTTCTTCTGATCATTCACAGTGACACGTAAACGCGTGATACAAGCATCCAGGTGCTTAATGTTTTCTTGATCACCCATTGCTTCAAGGATTTCATAAGGCAAGTCATTCCCTTTTTCAGACTTCGCCTCACTTGCTCCATCTGCTGCTTCATCCTCGCGGCCTGGTGTTTTCAGATTAAATTTGCGAATGGCGAATCTAAATCCGAAGTAGTAAATGACAGCAAGTACAAGACCTACTGGAATGACGAGCCACCAAGCGGTTCTATTTGGCAGGATACCAAATAGGAAGAAGTCGATTAACCCTCCTGAGAAGGTCATCCCGATTTTCACGTTTAGAATATCCATTATCATAAAGGATAATCCAGCGAATACACAGTGAATCGCAAATAATACTGGTGCAACAAACAAGAATGAGAATTCAAGCGGTTCAGTGATCCCTGTAAGGAAAGAAGTAAGGGCCGCTGATCCCATAATTCCTGCTACTAGCTTTTTATTCTTTGGTTTTGCTTCATGGTAAATCGCAAGTGCTGCTGCTGGAAGACCGAACATCATGAACGGATATTTCCCTGTCATGAATGTACCAGCTGTCAGCTGAACACCATCTTTGATTTGCGCCATGAAAATACGCTGGTCACCACGGACAAGCTCTCCTGATAAGCTCTTGTAGCTAAAGAACTCATACCAGAATGGTGAGTAGAAAATGTGGTGCAGACCAAACGGAATTAATGATCGTTCAATGACACCGAATACAAAGGCAGCCAGCGGCTCATTCGCTGCGAGCAGTCCTGTTGAAAATGAGTTCAGTGCACCTTGGATTGGCGGCCAAATGACTAGCATCAATAGCCCTAAAATAAGTGCTGAAATAGAAGTAACGATTGGAACAAAACGCTTACCAGCAAAGAAGCCAAGATATTGCGGGAGCTCAATTTTGTAAAATTTATTATACATATAAGCTGCTAATACCCCGACGATAATCCCGCCAAAAACGCCGGTAGACAAGGTCGGTATGCCGAGCATATTAATATATGCTGGATGACTTTCCTTGAAGAACTTAGCCAGTTTGAGTGAATCAGATGGAATGGATCCGTTAGCCATTAATACGGCACTCATCGTGACGTTCATGACAAGGTAACCGATGATAGCGGCAATCCCTGCCACTCCGTCTCCATTGGCAAGACCGATGGCAACCCCTACGGCAAATAATAGCGGAAGATTCGAGAAGACGATGTTCCCCGCATTCTCCATGACACTTGCAACAAGCTGAATTGTATCATTGCTTAAAAATTGAGCTACATCAATCAGCTGCGGATTTTGCATCGCATTCCCAAGTGCCAGTAAAATACCAGCAGCAGGAAGGATCGCAACTGGAAGCATGAGTGCTCGTCCAATTTTTTGCAACACACCAAAAAGTGATTTAAACACTGGTTGAACCTCCTTTTGTTTTCGCTTACAACATACATTTGGGATGCTCCCTGACGTACATTTCATAATTAACCGTTTACATTTCACTTTCAAACGCAAAAAAAGGCATGGTGATATAAGGTTGCGCAAATAACAGGATCTTATCCTGTATTTACCTTAAGTCACTCATGCCTGATCGAATCAGTTACACGTTTCAAGGAAACTATGAAATTTTATTTGTCAATCTGTACAGATGAAGTGTCAGGTAGACTGCCTCAGCATCCTGTACAGGCTTTTTCAATGCATGCTGCAAAATTTTGATCATTTTCCAAGCAGTATTGTAGCATAAAGGATATTCATTTTTCAATAGATGAAGCAATTTTTCTGGCTCCTCTAATGATTCTCCCCGTTTAATACGCTCAATTGAAAACGTAATATGGCGTAATAAGCGTAAATAATGAATACTTTCTCTGTCTACTTTCATATGAAATGAATCTTCAATGACTTGGACCATTTGTGTAATGAGCTGCGAATGACGGTTCACTTCAGATAATGGCCGATTCGTCAAAGCTGAATGGATATGGAGCGCTATAAAGCCAATTTCTCCTTCTGGCAGCTTCGTTTCGACATCTGGCCGCTCGTTAATCAGTTCAACGACTTCCTTTGCAACCTCGTATTCTTTCGGGTAAAGCGATTGCGTCTCAAGCATAAAAGGGTTCGTGATATCATAGCCTTGCTGCACCCGCTTAAAACTAAACGCAATATGGTCGGTCAGTGCAACATGTATATGCTCATTCAATCGTTGTCCCATTTTTTCTCGTATATGATAAATGACGTCATTGGCAAGCTCGATCATGTTCTCATCAATATGATGAAGCAGTTGTTTATATTCTGTTTGTTCCTTCGTGTTTTTTAACACAAACATTTTTTCAAACACGTCTTGATCGAGAAGATCCCCCGATTTTTTACCGAAGCCGATCCCTTTCCCAATCAGAACCACTTCGCCCAAAGAAGGGTGTCTTGCGATGATGACATTATTATTTAACGCTTTATCAACGGTGAAGGATTCCATGAACATCCCCACCTCCTTCTTATTCAATCCCTCTTATCGTACAAAACAGATGAAACGTGCGTCAACGATTGTTTTTCAAAACGGTTGTTGTTCGCTCAATCAGGCGAAATGGCAGCATTCTTTTTTCTGATTTCTCTCCCTTTAATGCCCGATCGAACAAGTCAAACGCTTCCTGTCCCATTTGTTTGAGGGGAATATGAATGCTGGAAATCCCCAAAGCCTCACTCAATTGGTTATTTTGAAAGCTGAGTATGGCTGGTGATTCTCCTACTTTTATGTCATGACGCTGCGCCTCTAATAAAAAGCCGGCAGAGACTTCGTCATTTGTAATGAATAAAGCTGTAGGACGATTTTTCATTTCCTGCCATTCTGCAAATAATTGCTTCCCATCAAGCAGAGATAACTTCCCTTCGATGATCCAATCCTCATCAATGGTCTGCCCGAGCGATTGCATCATGTCTTGATAAGCCTGAAGTCGCGACTCGCTATTCGCTCCTTCTGTTCTGGCGAGAACGATCGCAATTCGTTGATGGCCGCATGCCGCCAAATGATGCAGCCCTTCCTTAAATGCTTGATCATGCGCAATCGACACGGTTGAGCATTGATCGTGCGGCACAGGATGACAAAATATAATCGGCCCTGATTCCTGCCATTTTAAAATGTGACCATCACTTAACGCATTTGAACAAAATATTAAACCATCTACACGGCGCTCTTTTAAACTCATTAACGCTTCTTTTTCTTTTAATGGGTCATATCCTGTTTGAAATAAAGCAAAATGCATGCCGCGCGCCTGTGCTTTTTCTGCAATACCTGTGACGAGAGCGCTGAAATAAGAGTGTTCAATGTTTGGAAGGACAATGCCAAGCATATTCGAATAGCCCTTCGCTAAATGGACCGCCTGGATGTTTCTCGTATACTTGAGCTCTTTCATCGCTTGTAGAACACGTTCCCTTTTTTCTTCTTTAACATAAGGATGCTCATTCAACACACGTGATACGGTTGTCACAGATACGCCCGCTCTTTTCGCAATCTCCCTTATGTTTGCCATTTTTTCTCCTACTTTCTCTTGATATGGTAAGCGTTTCATACTTTAAGATGTATGTGAGCTGAACAAATCACTGGATGGAAAGGGGAATTCAAGATGGGTTTCATCATATGGATTATATTATGTATGACTGTTTTGTTTTCTGCTCGTTTTGCATTACATCCTTTAGGAAAAGAACATAAAATCAAATCGTTTCAATCAATTGATGATTTTTTTGTTGATAAGGATCGAGAAGAGTGATAAAAAATCACGATGACACTTCCAATACCTGGACGTTCATCGTGATTTTTTTCATTACTTGATGATCGTCAGCTCTTTCGGATAATTGGTTAAGGTGACTGGACCATCTGCCGTAATGAGAACATCATCTTCAATTCTTACGCCGCCGACTCCTGGGACATAAATTCCTGGTTCAATCGTATACACCATACCTTCTTGCAGAAGGTCGTCATTTGCCTGACTCATAGAAGGGAACTCATGAACAGAAACCCCTAACCCATGTCCAAGGCGATGAGGGAAATATTCACCATACCCTGCTTCTGTGATCAGTCCGCGAGCTTTTAAATCAAGATCACCGATTCTCACGCCTGGCTTACTCATTTCAAGTGCTGCCATTTCTGCATTTAAGACGGTTTGATACATGTCCTTTTGCTTTTCAGAAGCTTCCTGATAGATGAATGTTCTTGTGATATCTGAGCAATATCCATCGACAATGACGCCAAGGTCAAATAACACAAAATCACCTTTTTTTAAGGCTGCCTGTCCCGGATTTCCATGAGGCTCGCCTGATTTTTCACCAAAGAGAACCATAGTTGAAAAGGACATACCTTGAATGCCTTTTTTCTTTAGTTCATATTCTATGACAGCGAGCACTTCTGTTTCTGTGATTCCTTCTTTTAAGGCGTTAACCCCAATCTTTACACCTTCATCTGCCAATTGAGCCGCTTTTTTGAGTGTAGCAATTTCAGATTCATCTTTAATCAGTCTGAGCTGATTGAGCGCATCTTCAGCCCGGACGAACGTTTCTGCCCCGGTAACAGCTTGGAGCTCTTCTGCTCTTTGAAGCGGAATCGATTCTTTTTCAATCGCAAGACGCGCCGCTTGAATACCTCGTTTTTCTATCGCTGATTGAATGAAATCAAATGGATTCTCATGATCTTCATATCTAATGATATCGCCGGACCATCCTGCATTTTTTGCCTGCTCGACTTCCATTTTAGGCAAAATAAAAAATGGTTCTGCCTCTTGGAACACAAACAGCCCCATCACTCTTTCATGCGGCTCTGTGAAGTATCCAGATAGATAAAACACATTTTCCTTTGTATGTATAAATGCACCTTGAATGTCTTCTTTCTTAAGCCAAGAAGACAAGCTCTTCATTCGGTTCATCATGATCCTCCTCACACGTTTTACTACTAGTCTATTGTATCAGTTTTTGCTTTATTTCGCACAAAAGCGCACTGGCATGAATCCAGTGCGCCCTGATGATTGATTTAAGATGCACGAAGCAGACGCAGACCATTTAAAATGACCAAAATCGTACTTCCTTCATGCCCGATGACACCAAAAGGCAAATCAAGCACTTGTAAGAAATTCGCACAAATTAACAGACAGATCACCGTTAATGAGAAAATAATGTTTTGCTTAATGATTCGATTCATTTTTCTTGAAAGACGGATCATCTTTGTTAGGTTATTTAAATTGTTCTTCATTAAGATGAGATCCGCTGTTTCTAAGGCAACGTCTGTGCCTCCGCCCATCGCAACCCCAACATCTGCTGTGGCAAGCGCTGGTGCATCATTGATTCCGTCTCCTACCATGATGATTGAATTACCTTGTTTTTTTAATTGATTGACCTCATGTACCTTTTCATCTGGAAGACATTCAGCCACTACGGTTTGGATGCCGGCTTCCTGCGCAATCGCTTCAGCCGTTTTTTGCTGATCTCCTGTCAGCATGACGGTTTGGATGCCTAAATCATTTAGTTCTTGAATCATTTTTTTGGCTTCAGGTCTGATTTGATCCTTAAGGCCAAGACAGCCAACAACTTTTTCATCCTTTTGAACGTAGACCACTGTGTATCCTTGCGCGGAAAGGTCATCACCTATCTCTTCAATCTCGCGGTCGATTGACGCCTTACCCGCAAAGTCTTTCTTCCCAATCCGCCACGTTTCTCCATTTAATTGTGCTTTCACACCAAAACCAGAGGTTTCTTCAATGGTGACATGGACAGTTCTTTCTGTTTGGTGCTCTTTTGCCATATCAGAAATTGCTTTCGCTAATGGGTGGTTTGATTGACTCTCAATTTGATAGAGTGCCTGGTAGAAAGCAGATTCATCCTGCCCTTTAGCCATGATGACTTGTTCTACGGCTGGCTTCCCGCTTGTAATCGTCCCCGTTTTATCAAAAGCAATCATGCTGCTCGTGCCTAGTTTTTCTAAAAAGACACTTCCTTTAACAAGCATTCCATTTCTTGCGCCATTTGAGATCAATGACAATGCTGCTGGCATGATGGATGCAACTAGAGCACAAGGTGAAGCAACGACCATAAACACCATAGCCCGGTAGAAGGTTTCACTCATACTCCAGCCGAGGACAAAATGAGGCAGAACCATTAAAATCGCAACGGTGATCAGCACACCTTTTACATAGGCACCCTCGAATTTTTCGATAAATGCCTGGCTTGGCGAAACACTTTCTTGAGCGGATTCAACAAGTTTAATAATTTTATGGAATAACGTTTCTTCATTATGTTTCGTGACTTCTACTGTTAAGGAACCATTTAAATTCACTGTTCCTGCAAATACGTCTTCCCCCTGCCCTTTTTCCTGTGGAATAGATTCGCCTGTGAGGGCAGATTCATCCACACTTGTTCTCCCGCTTAAAATGACACCATCTGCTGCAATGCGTTCCCCAGCTTTGACCATAATCCGGTCACCTGGTGTTAATGAAGAAGCGGCGATTTGAATGGTCGTACCGTCTTCTTCAATTAAAGTTGCTTCATCTGGTGCAATGCTCATTAATGCTGTTAAATCTTTCTTGCTTTTATTTGACGTATACGTTTCAAGCGCACCACTCAGTGAGAAAATAAAAATTAAGATAGCGCCTTCTGCCCAATAGCCGATTAGAGCTGAGCCTATTGCTGCGAAAATCATTAAAAGTTCCACATTCAAGGTCTTCGACGAAATCGTTTCTTCAATTCCTTCCTTCGCCTTTGCAAAACCTCCAATAACAAATGCTAGGATGAAAAGAGGAATGCTCCACATGCTCTGATCCTTTAGAATCCATCCAATTAAAATGAGAATCCCCGAGATTCCTGCTGCAATTAATTCTCCGTGCTGTGCCCATTTATGTAAGGACCATTTCGATTCCTTTTGATTTGTCGTTTGGTAAAGTGCTGTATTCTCATTCATGATTGTTTTCTCCTCTCTAATTGATAATCGTTTTCACATTATCAATCGTTACCCGTTTCTTTTTCCATCTATATTTTCTGCTATTTCAAGCTTTTTATTGGTCTGTAACTCATTATAACAGGTTCTGATCAATTTTCAATTAATAATTATTATAATTTCTTTTTGATAATAATTATCATTATTGATATAGATCGTTCCGTCTTCTTCTGAGCACAGTGTATTCAGATGAAAAGCAAACGAACACAAAAAAGAACCAACAGAATTGGTTCTTTCACATAAAGGATTTGTTCTACGAATTTGTCCACTCTTTGATTTGTTTTTTCGTCAGTGGACCTACATGATTTTTCACCACTTCTCCTTTTTCGTTAATCAAAAAGGTCGTTGGGATGGTGATGATTTGATATTTCTTCATCATTTCTCCATGTTCATCTAGGATGATCGGGAATGTAAACCTTCTGTCTTTCACAAATTGGGCAACAGCATGTTTACTTTGTTCAGCACCTAGTAAATTCACGGTCAATATGTCAACATCACTCTGATTTTCTTTCACAATCTGTTCAAATTCGGGCAGCTCCATTTTGCAGGACGGGCACCATGTTGTCCAAAAATGCAAAATGGTCTTTTTCCCTTTTTCGGGAACCATCTGCATGTCACCATTTAATGTCGGCGCCTCTATCCTTGGCGCCATCACAGGCTCTTTTGCTTCTGCTGCTGCGCTCATGAGAAATAGAAGCATGCTCATCATCAGAAGACTGGCGGGTAGATGTTTACGATTCATCAGGATCTTCCTTCCCAGTTTTCTTATAGCTTGCCCTCTCGATGACGATGACATTCAAGCTTTTTTCAATGTAAGAAACATTGAAACGCCGAGCTCCTTACATATCGTCGCATAATGCAGCGCAGTCAACAGCAGCATGCCTGTGTTCATCCCTAAAATGACCCCCATCATATTTAAGCTTTCAATTGAACCAAGGAAATACACCATAGAAAAAGAGACGACATGCACCCATATATTATGTAGGAACACATCTTTGATGAGCCCCATTCCGATTAGACATGCTTGAAAAGGCATCACAAACAGATGGCATAAAAAGTATGGCCAAAGCAGCTGTAAATAGACAGCAGCTTGCGGTGAATCAAAAAAAAGCTGTGTGAGCGGGTAAGCAAAATAATACATGATCATCACTGCCGGCACCCCATATCCAAACGTTATGAGAATCGCCTGTCTGACACGTTTTTTCACAAGATCATACTGACCTAAAGCATAGGCTTCAGAGACACTCGGAATCATCACAATCATGATGGAATGAGCGATAAACGCCGGGAAAAAACCGATCGACATTGCGACACCAGCCAGCATGCCGTAATGATCAACAGCAAGTGTTCCAGAAATGCCTGCTGCCACGAGCGCTCCTTTGATTAAAAATGGTTCAACCGCATTGGCAATCGCATGAAAGATGCGCATGCCCGTTGTCGGAATGGAAACGGCTAATAGGCGCTTTCGCACATCACTTCCTCTTAATTCAACAGACCTGACATTCACAGCATTTTTTGCCATGACGTATTGGGAGTATAAATAAATAAAGACAACAAGATCACTCGCAACAATGACACCAATGGCGATGAGTACTGCTGTTTCAATATCAAACGAATACCAATGAAAAAACAAAAACAAGCAGATAAGCTGGATCGTTTTCTTCAGCATATTGGCTAAAGCAATTCTGCCCATTTGCTGCTTTCCCATAAAATAGCCGCGGGCAATGGAGGTAAACGCAATAATCGGGATAAGTGACAGCACTAGGCCCTTCATCAGCGGATGATACGACTGAAACACTGGAATGAAAGGCAGTACAATGGCTGCTATAGCTGTTGTTGTACTTGTCACCACAAGTGTCATTTTAAAGGCATGACGGAGCATGCTTTTGTGGAGACGCTCATGTGATTCTGCAATGAATTTAGAAATGGAGACTGGCAGCTCTAAACTGGCGATCACAAGAACAAGCATGATGATTGGAAGGATACTCATATATAAACCCATTCCATGTTCTCCAAGCTCTCTCGCTAAAATCATATTGACTAAAAACTCTATACACTCCGCAATAAAAGCTGCGACAGATAGCAGAATGACCCCTTTTACAAATCGATTCATGTAGCCTCCCCTTGTCTAAAGCAAATTCTTTTCACATTCTATGAGACAAGTCCAAAAAATATTTTAATAATTGAAGACAAAAAAAGAGCAATCTCATTGATCGCTCTTTTTCTTTATACGGCAAACACATGACGTCCGATACGTTCTACAATTTTGCGGGAACGAATCCAATGATCTGTTGCCGTTTTTGGATTATAAAAATAGATAGCCTTTGTTGTTCTGTCATGCTCTTTTACTACCTGCTTCACCGCTTTAATGGAATCTTGATCTGCTTTATCATGAATGCTTCCATTTGATACTGGCTGGAAGGCATTTCGCTGATAAATCACACCTTTAACGCTGTCAGGAAAAGAACGATGCTCCACCCTGTTTAAAACAACGCTTGCCACCGCTTTTTTCCCTTCGTAAGATTCACCTTTCGCTTCAGCATGTACCAATCGAGAAAGCAAATCCATTTCTTCATTAGAATACTGTTTGCCGCTTGCCTTATTCGTCGTTTCAGATTTTACTTTTTTCTTTTGCTTCGGTTTTGAAGACTTTTCTTCTGTTGACGTACTTAGCAATTTCACTTTTGGCTGACGCTTTTCTTCAGAAAATGCCGGGATGACTTGATCGTGGTCTTGATCTATATATGAAAGCTGATGTTTAACAGGTGCTTGTGAAAGTTCGTGACTTAATGTGCCTTGCTGCTCTTGTATATTGTCCATCTTCATTGCTGCAACGAGCATAAGGATGACAAAAAGAGCTGTATGAATTTTAATCATTCGCCTTTTTCCTCCTTTAATCAAAAGTAGGCTGTAAGATACTTGTCCACTCTAACAAGAGCTCATTCTATTTTCACGCACAAAGATTTACATGCCTGTCCAAATTCCGTCATTAAATGGCATGTCCTAGTTGAGCGCACATAAAATGGAATTGTTAGCGCTTAAAAATGTCCCTTTTTCACCTATCATCATCCTTATGCTCCTGATTATGGGTTATTACATTTTCTTTTCATATGTATCAGAGTGGTTTGAAGTGTGACAAAAGAACGAAAATAAAAAAGCTTTCTCTCATCAATGAGAAAAAGCTTTAGCTTCTTGCTTCTGTAAGATATTCAAAAATAACATCTCCACCATGTTTGGCAATCCCGCGAAAATGTTTAAAATCATCTTGATTCACCAAAACAGAACGAAACGTTAAAAAGTCATCTTTTTGGATGGTCACCTGTTTTTCTGTCCCATTCCGTAAAGATTCGAGGATGGTGAGGATTTGTTCTTCAGTCAAAAAAACCGCTCCTTTTCAGCCATGATCAATTATTAAATATACCATTCGTTAGAAGAGCATACAACGAAAACAAAACAAAAACGTCTTTATCCTTTACATTGGTATGAAAATATTGCAAAATACTTTTTAATAGGGAATGAAATCTGTTTTTAAAGGAGAGGGATCGGTTGAAGATTGCAAAAATTGGAAATGTGATCGAATTTAGAAATGGTTTAACAGGTGTAGTTGAAAAAGTGAATGAAAACTCTGTCATTGTGGATGTCACCATTATGGACAACTATAGAGATTTAGAACTGGATTCACTAACAGTCGTTAATCATAAAAACTATAAAATCATCAAAGACTCCGTACATTAATTTGCAATCCTCAATTCAGACGATCGGTACATACGTATATATAAAGCAAATTTGGCTCGTTTGACAACTTTGCTCTATTTGAACAATCACATATGAAAAAGACTGATACCACTTAAAGAGGGTCAGTCTTTTTGCGTATGAAAGGTTTGCATTTCCGCCTTCGTCTTGTACATCTCGACTTCCTCGGGTGTAATCACTCCTTTATCAATCAAGAGGGCAATCACTCCAAGCAATGTGGAGGCACTCCATTTATACCGTTCTTTGTTTTGATGTTCAAGCATTTGAAGCTCTTCCTTTAGTTCCATTAGCAGCTGCTCTGCCCGCTCTTCTTTGTTTGCCAACTCAAACGCCTCCGTTTCTCATTCATTGCCTCTATTTTATCTTACATCAAATGAGATAAGCAAAAAAAGCATGATCCCTCTTTACAAACATACGTTCTGTCATGTATAATATGTTTACGAGCTGGTAGCCCCCAGCCGTCCTAGCAAGTTCTATTCCCATTCGTATGAGAAGAGTGACATGACTCTTCTCTTTTTTTTATGGTTGATTCGCAAAAAAAGACATGCATCCGGCATGTCTTTTCCTTTTTTCTCATTTTACATATCCATCATCAAACTTAGTTTGCAGCATTTATGGTTACTCAGGACATATGGAAAACGACTTTTTTATACGACTCAAGGAAATCCCCATTAAGGACGATTTGCAATCCCTTCGCAGTGACATTATACCTGTGCTAGCCCGCCATCTACGAACAATTCAACACCCGTCAAGTAACTGCTTTCGTCTGATGCAAGGAAAGATACAGCGTTTGCTACTTCTTCAGGTGTCCCAACTTTTCCAACTGGAACAGTATTTCTGGCATTTTCCATCGCTCCTTCAAGTGCATCACCAAAAAGCTCATCGTATGCAGGTGTAAGAATCACTCCTGGACTTACCACATTTACACGAATTTCAGTACCTTTTAGGTCAAGAATCCAGTTGCGAACTAGTGCTCTTAATGCTGCTTTAGATGCTCCATATACACTAAATGCTGGGTTGCCAATTGATCCAGCAGTAGAGCCCGTTACAATAATAGAACCTACTTTGTCCGGGAATAGTGATAGCGCTTTTTGAACAGTAAAAATGGTTCCTTTCACGTTAATGTCGAACGTTCTATCAACCTGCTCTTCAGTAATTTCACCTAATGGAAGGAAGTTGCCGATGCCTGCATTAGCAAAAAGGATGTCCAACTTACCTTTTTCCTGCTTTATCATGTCATATAGTTTGTCTAAGTCTTCAAGCTTAGAAATATCACCTTGAACACCGGTTACGTTCTTGCCAATTTGGTTAACAGCTTTATCAAGTTCGTTTTGTCTACGTCCCGTGATATAAACATATGCACCTTCGTTTACAAATTTTTGTGCTGTAGCAAGACCAATCCCACTTGTTCCACCCGTTACAAGCGCTACTTTACCTTCAAATTTCCTCATACTTAACACTCCTTTAGAATTCATATTATTTTATGTCTAGTACCTTTAAGTACTTGAAGAACAACTTACAAGTAATAGTATCCTTCAGTAAGCACATTATCGGAAGTACCCACTTTTTTGTGATATAGTAACTAAAAAGTAACAAATGTGGAATGGAGAGCTTTAGACATGAAAAAATTTAGCTGTGGGTTTGAAGTGACAAAGGAAGTGATTGGCGGAAAATGGAAAGGACTTGTATTATACTTTTTAATGAATGGACCAAAGAGAACGAGTGAATTAAAGCGCATTATCCCAAATATAACTCAGAAAATGCTGATTCAAACTCTTAGAGAGCTTGAAGCCAGTGGACTTGTGACCAGAAAGATGTATAATCAAGTACCGCCGAAGGTTGAATATTCATCCACTGAACTTGGAAAATCTCTTAAACCTATCTTGCAGGAGCTCTGTCAATGGGGGAGCCAATATGCGGAGCAAGAGTATGCAGAAGGTGAATATGAAATTGTACAACCAGAACAACTAAAGTTAGGATAGATGTAGCTGCTGAAGTAAATGCTAAACAACTTCAATAGCCTCACCTAACAGATGAGGAACAGTCATGAAATAAATGAGATAGTCAACTTTGAAAGTGAAGTTCTAATCAGAAGTGTCATGGACTATATTCAGGAGAGCTTTGATGAAATTCAAAAATGAGCTGTTTCCAATGTTAAAGAGAAGGTTCAGAAACTTAACCAAACAATAATGCCTATGATCTCATAATAGGCATTTTTTCTTTCGGATAAAAAAGAAAAGACGTACAAATTGTACGCCTTCATCTGCTTCTGTACTATCAATTTTTCACTGCATAAAAGTCACAGTTAGGTTGCACCTTAGGTCACACTTTTTCATACAATTCTCATGAGTATTTTCAGGTGTGACTTTTTCCACTTTAATGTGACACCATTTCGTTTCATACTCCGTCTCACACAGCGGAATAATTACCGATTATCAATCGTCTCCGGATACATATCATGGTTCATCATACGGTATTCTGCCATTTCCTCATATTTCGTCCCAGGTTTCCCGTAGTTCGTATATGGGTCAATGGAAATACCGCCTCTTGGCGTAAATTTGCCCCAAACTTCAATATACCTTGGGTCCATCAATTCAATCAGGTCGTTCATAATAATGTTCATACAGTCCTCATGGAAGTCACCATGGTTACGGAAGCTGAACAAATATAATTTTAACGATTTACTTTCGACCATGATTTCATTTGGGATATAGCTGATATAAACTGTCGCAAAATCTGGCTGACCTGTTTGCGGACAAAGTGATGTAAATTCTGGGCAGTTGAATTTCACAAAGTAATCTCTATTTGTATGTTTATTTGGAAACGTTTCAAGCACTTGTGGTGCATAATCAAACAAATAATTGGTTCCTTGGTTTCCTAGTAGCGTGACACCTTCTAATTCTTCTGGTTTTCTTGTCGTCATGTCATCTCTTCCTTTCTATACGCCTCGTTTATTTCCCCACAATAACGTGTGCAGCTGCGGCAGCACTCTTACGCGGTTTAAGTCTGGATCTTGCGCGACTTGATTCACAAGCGCTTCATATTTCTTTAATAAATGCGTTAATAAGTACGCATCATCACCTGTCGTTGTGTCATCATTTCCTACCTGCAAATAAAAAGGAAGCTCAGGATATTTCGCATGAACATCCTTCGCATACGCCAGATCACGATCGTCAAAAATCACGACTTTCAAGCTAGCATGCTGCAATCTATTCCCGCTTTTCAGCTCATCTATAATACGTGTTAGTTTCGTAAAATCTGTTTTCATATTCGAGCTTGGCGGCTTAGGAGAAATGGTTAAATCATCAATTTTCAAAAACCATTCCTGATACATCGTCCCTTGTGTTTCAAGCGCTGTATCAATTCCTTCTTCATGCAGCAAATCAATGAGGGATTCCATTTGTTTTAAAAGCGCCGGGTTTCCCCCTGAAATGGTGACATGAGAAAAAGCCTGTCCGCCTATTCTTTTTAATTCTTTGACAATGTCTTCTGCCTCAAGCCACTGAATGTCATGCTTCGCTGAGCCATCCCATGTAAAAGAGGAATCACACCAGCTGCACGAGTAGTCACAGCCAGCCGTTCTGACAAACATGGTTTTTTGTCCAATGACCATTCCCTCTCCTTGAATGGTTGGACCAAAGATTTCTAATACTGGAATCGCTTTAGCCATTGATCTCAACTCGTTTCGGACGGTAAATGCAATAGCTTGTTGGTGTCTCTCTGACAAAGACCTGAACACATGTCGGCTTGTTCGCTAAAGTTGATAAATACGCTGCGACTTTGTCATGTACGGTCTTTGCCACCACCTCAGTGGTTGGCATCGCGTATCGATCGTTTGATGAGAATTCCTTATGATCATTGAGCAGCGTGTGATCGTACTGCCCATGAATGAGCTTCTTCAATGTACTGAAATTGACAAGGAAACCCGATTCATCTAGCTCGTCTCCCGCAATCGTGATATTGATGGTGTACGTATGACCATGAACACGGCTACATGCGCCCGCATCTTCCCGCGGGATGAAATGGGCAGCAGATACATGCATGTCTTTATTTAATTCAAATGAAAATGGATGATCGGTTTGTGGATAGATTTGAGAAAGCATTTATTTTGCCTCCTTCATTTCCATATAAGTGTCATAGCCATTTTTCCGCAGCTTACACGCAGGACATTCCCCGCAGCCATCAGAGATGATGCCGTTATAGCAAGTGAGCGTTTCATTTTTCACAAAATCCAGCGCATTAAGCTCGTCTGCCAGCTTCCATGTTTCTGCTTTATTCAGCCACATCAGTGGTGTATGAATCACAAATGGTTTTTCCATTGCTAAATTCACTGTGACGTTGCAAGATTTCACAAACTCGTCACGGCAATCTGGATAGCCGCTAAAGTCTGTCTCACAAACACCTGTGATAATATGTCTTGCTCCAATTTGATACGCTAATATAGAGGCGAAGGATAAGAACACTAAGTTTCTTCCTGGTACAAATGTGGAAGGAAGCTCTCCTTCTTTTTCCTCAATGTCAATGTCATCTCTTGTTAAAGCATTAGGTGCCAGTTGATTTAAAAGTGACATATCTAATAGATGATTCTTCACACCTAATTTGTCAGCGATTCTTTTGGCGACATCAATTTCTTCTTGATGACGCTGATTATAATGAAAGGTCACTGTTTCTACCTCTTCAAATTGTTGAAGTGCCCATAATAAACAGGTCGTACTGTCCTGTCCCCCGCTAAAGACAACGACTGCTTTTTCATTTTTCATTTTCTGTTCTCCTCCTTTTGCAGATGGTACAACCGTACAGCACTGCATCTGAAAGGCTCCTGAAAACCCCTATTTTTCTCAAAAGAAAAGACACCTTTACATGTGTATGAGGTGTCCCAGCCATAAAAAATAAAAAATGCCACATCCAAGGATACGGCAAGTCCTTAGTTTTTTATAGAGGGTTTTGCTAGAACCTCTCCCGTCTTCACGGATTTTTGTTCAATTTTCACAGAGGATAGTGTACCACATATTTTTCTTGCAGGCTATCCTTTCTTTACTTATCTAGCGGTACAGGCACTTTTTTTAGACAAAGAAAGAGGATAAAAAAGATGCTGACATAGCCAAAAACCGGATAAACCGTTGAAATCAGTGTACCGTAACCAATTTTACTAATCACATAGCAGCATATGAGGATAAGGGATATCGTAAAGATGCTGTTCATTCGGATATATGCCCTCACTTGTCTCTCCAGCCCGTATAAATTGCCTATGACGGATGTAAAAACTTCACCGAAGATGACAAATAAATAAATGAGATGAATCGAGTTTGCAACTTGATACACCACCTGGGCCATTGGAATATCAAACGCCTCCAGCATATCTAATGAAGAAAGAGATAAGAAGCAAGCAAGCAAAATGAGTGTCAGCATGACACCCCCAAGCACCGCTCCCTTTTTAATGACTGCTTCAGAGGTCATTTCATTTGCGACGGGTACTAACACTGCCTGTGACAGTGCTAAATTAAAGGCACCATATGACACTGCTGATAATATCCACTCGCCCTCACCCATTTGCAGCGCAAGAACATAACTTTCACTGCTGCTAAACACAAATGAATCAAGAAACACGATCATTGAAAAGAAAATCAGCATTGGAACGACAAGCACGTTGACGCCAAATAGCCCTTTTGAACCTTTAAAGAGTACAATGACGCTCAGAATGATCGTCAAAAAGATCCCATATTCCTTCGATATACCAAGTTGTTCTTCAAAAATAGCCCCTGCGCCTGAAATCATCACTGAGGTGACACCAAGTAAAATAAAAAACATGACAATATTAATATAACGACTCGCAGCTGCGCCAAATAAAAAACGGTTCATATCTTGATAAGATTCTGCTTCGATTCGTTTCGAAATCAGCATCATTTTTGCCCCAAGACCAGTAAAAATAACACCGCTAATCAGGATTCCTAATAGTCCAATCCAGCCAAAACGAACAAAAAATTCTACGATTTCTTTTCCTGTCGCAAACCCAGCTCCAACCACTGTTCCTACATATACAAAGGCAAGCTGAAAAGCGGATTCATTTGAACGTTTCATGTGACCCCTCCGCACCCATCACTTTCGATTGTTCCTTTTTTATCCTATGAGACAAGTTCCTTGAAAAGAAGGACAAACCATGATTAAATGCAAAAAAGGATTTTTATTCCCCTTTGAGCAAAACAGTTGAAAGTCAAAATAGGTCAGAGTATACTATAGTCAAAGATGGTCAAACAATAGACCATTTTCTTTAACATTCATTGGTCAAATAAAGTCAAACTTTATTTTAAGGAGGTCATGGCAAATGCGTTGTCAACATTGTCAAGTAAATGAAGCAACTATTCGCCTGAATATGCAAGTAAATTCGTCCCGGAGCCAAATGGTTTTATGTGAAGACTGCTATACCTCTTTGATGGAGCAGTCAAAAATGAAAATGGGACCTCAGCTCTTTGGAGGAAGTTCATTCTTCTCTCAGGCAGCAGGTCATGCCCCAAACATGGAGCAGCCAAAGCAAAAAGGCTTACTCGATGAGCTTGGCCGTAACTTAACAGATGGAGCAAATGCTGGTTTAATTGATCCAGTCATTGGCCGTGATGAAGAAGTCGCAAGAGTCATTGAGATTTTAAATAGAAGAAATAAAAATAACCCTGTTCTTATTGGTGAACCAGGTGTTGGGAAAACAGCGATCGCAGAAGGACTCGCGCTCAAAATTGCGAGCGGCGATGTGCCAAATAAATTAAAGAACAAACAAATCTATTTATTAGATGTCTCCTCACTTGTCGCAAACACAGGTGTACGCGGTCAATTTGAGGAAAGAATGAAGCAGTTAATCAAAGAACTGCAAAGCCGTAAAAATATCATCTTATTTGTAGATGAAATCCACCTTCTTGTGGGCGCAGGATCTGCAGAAGGATCAATGGATGCTGGAAACATTTTAAAACCAGCCCTTGCAAGAGGCGAACTGCAGCTAGTAGGTGCGACGACATTAAAAGAATATCGCCAAATTGAAAAAGATGCTGCACTCGAACGGCGCTTCCAGCCCGTCATCGTAGATGAGCCAACACAAGATGAAGCGATCGACATCTTAAAAGGCATTCAAGATAAATACGAGGCCTATCATGGTGTCACCTATTCAGATGAAGCAATCAAAGCGTGTGTTCAATTATCTTCGCGGTATATTCAAGACCGTCATTTACCGGATAAAGCCATTGATTTAATGGATGAAGCTGGTTCAAAAGCGAACCTCTCCATTGATGCAGCAAGTGAAGATGAGCTGACAAATCGATTAGCGGAAATTGCCGCGGAAAAACAAGCTGCGCTAAAAGAAGAACAATATGAAAAAGCAGCGAAGCTTCGCGATGAAGAAGAAGCCATTGAAGCAAGACTTCAAAACAAAACAACTGAAAAAGAGCATATCGTTACAGCAGAGGACATTCAGGCCATTGTGGAACAAAAAACAGGCATTCCTGTCGGGAAACTCCAAGCAGACGAACAAACCAAAATGAAAGAAATTGACGTCCGTCTAAAAGCACGAGTGATTGGGCAGGAGCATGCGGTTGATAAAGTGGCCAAAGCCGTGAAAAGAAGCAGAGCTGGATTAAAATCGAAACATAGACCAACAGGCTCCTTCCTTTTCGTTGGACCAACAGGTGTCGGGAAAACCGAATTGTCTAAAACGTTAGCTGAAGAATTATTCGGTTCAAGAGATGCGATCATTCGTTTAGATATGAGTGAGTACATGGAAAAACACTCTGTGTCCAAACTCATTGGTTCTCCTCCTGGTTACGTTGGACATGATGAAGCTGGCCAGCTGACTGAAAAAGTGCGCAGAAAACCATACAGCATCATTTTGCTGGATGAAATCGAAAAAGCACACCCAGATGTACAGCACATGTTCCTGCAAATCATGGAAGACGGCCGCTTAACAGACAGCCAAGGCAGAACGGTCAGCTTTAAAGATACAGTCATTATCATGACAAGTAACGCAGGCACCGCAGATAAAACAGTCAAAGTGGGCTTCCAATCTGATCAGGAAGAAGCGTTTGAGGAACAATCACTCATTGATTCACTGAGCAGCTACTTCAAACCAGAATTTTTGAACCGTTTTGACAGCATCATTCAATTTGATTCACTAGACAGAGAGGACTTAGTGAAGATTGTTGATCTTCTGCTCAATGAGCTGTCAGAGCAATTAAAAGAGCAGAATTTAACAGTTCATGTCACAAATGAAGCAAAAGAAAAGATCGCAGAGCTTGGATATCATCCTGCATTTGGTGCTCGTCCACTTCGAAGAACCATCCAAGAGCACGTTGAAGACCAAATGACGGAGATCCTGCTTGAAGAGGAGCAGCTTTCTGGATTTACTGTGGATGTTGAACATGACGAAATCGTCGTAAAAAAAGGATAACTACATCTTCAGGATGATATGCACCTCCATCATGTTGCGGCGTCTAAGTTCCATCTGAACGCCGACGCTCCCCCGCCTCTTTTCCTTTACGATAAAAGAAAAAGAGGTGGAACACATGATGAATTGGAGCTACGATCTTGTCAAAATCATATATGAAGAAAAATTAAAAGAACTGCTTCATTTAGATGAACCAGCTCAAAACGATTAAATGGAGACTCCCTTTATATGAGAGGGAGTTTCTTCTTTTACATATTTAGAAAGCGCTTTCGTCAAAAATTCTTCACAGAAACTGTCTTAATTTTATATTCTGACTAAAACCATTCTAGAACACACCGATATTAACTATAGAAAAAGATAGTTAAAGGATTTGGTGAGATAATGGACAAAACATCGTTAATTGGTATTATTTTAGCATTTATTGCACTAGGTGTCGGTATGGTTTTGAAAGGTGTGAGTCTAACTGCTCTTCTCAACCCGGCGGCTATATTAATCATCATTGTTGGAACGGTTGCAGCTGTTGTCATCGCATTCCCTTCTAGTGAAATTAAGAAAACACCAAAATTGTTCGGCAAAATTTTCAAAGACAGCCAGCTTCCAACGATTCAAGAAATGATCCCTCTATTTTCAAACTGGGCACAAATTGCGCGTCGTGAAGGTCTTTTGGCATTAGAAGCAAGTCTTGAGGAAGTCGATGATGATTTTCTAAAGAACGGGTTAAGCATGGCAGTTGACGGCCAAAGTGCTGAATTTATTCGTGACGTCTTAACAGAAGAAGTTGACGCCATGTCTGAACGACATCAGTCAGGTGCATTAATCTTTACACAAGCTGGTACATACGCTCCGACGCTAGGGGTACTTGGCGCCGTTGTCGGACTTATTGCCGCACTTGCCAACATGGGAGATATTGAGGCACTTGGTCATGCAATCAGTGCTGCCTTCGTCGCCACACTGCTTGGGATTTTTACCGGGTATGTATTATGGCATCCATTTGCCAACAAACTGAAGCGTAAATCAAAGGAAGAAGTAAAGCTTCGTCTGATTATGATCGAAGGTATTCTGTCTGTTCTTGAAGGTCAGTCTCCAAAAGTCATTGAACAAAAACTTCTTATGTACTTACCAGCAAAAGAACGTGCAAATCTTGTCATTGAAGAAGGAGAAAATCAAAATGGCTAGGAAACGTAAAAACCATGATCATGAAGACCATGTAGATGAATCTTGGCTTATCCCTTATGCCGATCTTCTGACGCTTCTTCTCGCCCTCTTCATTGTGCTTTTTGCATCTAGTTCAATTGATGCGGCAAAATATGAACAGATGGCTAAGTCTTTTAATGTAGTTTTTACTGGCGGTACCGGTGTTATGGATCAATCCAGCATGCAAAGCACGGAAGAAACTGAAAACAGCAACCAGGTCAAGAAAGCAGCCGAGGAAGAGAAAGATGAAGAAGCCAAAGCAAAGGCTAGGGACCAAGCGGTTCTCACAAAGGTCAAAAAACAGGTCGATTCATTCATTGCAAATAAAAAACTTGGTGCCAAGCTCGAAACAAAGCTTACGGATGAAGGACTTCTCATTACGATTGAAGACAGTATCTTCTTTGATTCTGGGCGGGCAGTTATTCGCCCTCAAGATGTCCCGTTAGCAAAAGAAATCTCAAAACTGCTCGTCATTAATCCCGCACGTGACATTGTCATTAGCGGACATACAGATAATGTACCGATCAGAAATTCAGAATTTGAATCAAACTGGTATTTAAGCGCCATTCGCGCTGTGAACTTTTTAAATATTCTTCTTGAAAACAGCAATCTAAACCAAGAGAACTTTAGTACAAAAGGATACGGCGAATTCAAACCGATTGCCTCAAACGATACAGCAGAAGGCAGAAGTAAAAACCGGCGTGTAGAAGTACTCATTTTACCGATTGAGAAAAAAGCGAAATAAAAAAAGAAGCCAGGGGCTTCTTTACAGATTGTTGACAAAGGGCTAAAATGATCTCTATTTTAGCCCTTTGTCTTCTTTTCAGCGTGATATAATACCTTTGCAGTCTAGGAACGAGTACCGGAACGCAGGACTAACGCCGAATGCGAGGGATTGCCTGCGCGCTGAAAAGGAAGCCGGCGGCTTCCTTTTTATTTAGTCTTGATGATCATATAAATGCTTTGCACGCAGCCCTACATGTTTGAGCATATCGATGCAGGCATCTTTCTCTTCTTCGCTCAGGACACTGATCATCTCATGAATTTCTTTCGCATGATCTGGGAAGATGTCATCAAGCAAAGCTCGTCCCTGCTTGGTAATATGCGCAAATGTCACTCTGCGGTCTTCTGCACAAGCCTTGCGACTGAGGAGTTCTTTCTTCTCCAATTTATCGACCACATACGTGATGCTGCCGCTTGCAAGTAAAATCTTATCACCGATTTGCTGAAGCGGCTGATCACCTTTATGATATAGCAATTCTAGCACAGCAAATTCAGTTGGATTCAGCCCGTGCTTCACAATATGTTTGTTCATGTGATGATTAATTGAGCGATAGGCACGTGATAATACAATAAATAGTTTCAATGATTTTTCAACATTATGATTTTCCATTTTTTATCATCCTTTATGAAATGCAACCTACTAATGTGACATTAATAAACAATAAGTAAAATGTCAACATTTTGATCCATCTTTAGCACGAAAATGAGACCAGAACGAATCACCTAATTTTTTAAAAATCACACAAGTCATCGTAATAAAGATAGGTTCAATGCTATAATAAGTCTATTAGGTAATACGTTGGAGCGATGAATGATGAGTATACTGAAAGGGTTTTGGAAAAAGATCAGGCTTTACCTTATTTTGGTCATGCTTCCAACCCTAATCATTAGTTATTTTATCTACGAAAAAGAAACTGAAAAAATCGATTTAAAGAACAAACAAACTGCTACACTTATGTTAAATATTCACAAAAACCAAATGAATTATTTAATAAGTGAGACAGAAGCGAGATTAACTTCCCTTGCCATGGGATTTGACCAGCCGCTTGAGACGAAAAAAGTACAAAACATCCTAGAGAACATCTATAAACAAGAACCTCGTTTTTCAGGTCTGTATCTCCTAGACAAAAAAGGAAATGTAACAGCAAGCACCACCCCGTTAAAGGAAAAAATCAACCTATCATTCAGAGATTACTTTAAACGCATTCAAGTGACCAAGCAGACCGTGATCACAGACAACTATGTGAGCCGAATTACAAAACAGCGGATTCTCTCCATTTGTGTGCCTGTTCTCGATGAAAACGAAGAGGTCACCAATGTACTGATTGCCGCCATTCAAATTGATTATTTAAGAAATATTATGAATGTATTGAACCCTGATCTTCATTTTAAGATGCTGAATCAAAATGGACATGTCGTGTTTACAAGCGGTCCACAGCCAGTACCCGAGGGCGGCAGCACCGTGTCTACATATTTAGATGAAAACAGCTGGAAGCTGGAGGTCTTTCCGCAGCGTGCTTCAACTAGTGAAGTGCTGTCTGTGATGCTCATCCCTTTATCCAGTGCGTTTATTTTATTAAATATTTTATTCACACTCGTCCAATATATCGTGTTAAGGCGGCAAACTCAGCAGGAGCGTCATGAAAATGAAGCGCAAAAGCTTGAATTGATCGGAACACTCGCAGCAAGTACAGCACACGAAATTCGCAACCCATTAACAGGGATTAGCGGATTTATCCAGCTATTGCAAAAGAAGTATCATTCAGAAGAAGATCAGCTCTATTTTTCTGTCATCGAGGAAGAGATTAAACGGATCAACCAAATCGTCAGTGAATTTCTTGTATTAGGAAAACCAACGGCAGAAAAATGGCAAAATAACTCTGTAAAAGAAATTGTAAGTGAGATCATGCCGATCGTTTTCTCTGAGGCAAACCTTTATAATGTGGAAGTGGATTTGCAAATCAATACGATTCAAGATGTGGGCGTGTATTGCACAAAGGATCATATTAAACAAGTCGTTTTAAATGTAGCAAAGAACTCTTTAGAAGCGATGCCAAACGGCGGTCATTTGAAGATTGTGATCGAAGCTGAAAAAGAACATGTCATCATTAAAGTAGAGGATACAGGTGAAGGCATACCAGAAGAGATGTTAAAGCACATCTTCCTCCCCTTTATTACGTCGAAGGAAAAAGGCACAGGTCTTGGGCTTGTCGTGTGTAAACGAATCATTTCGATGTATGGCGGAACAATTGATATTCATAGCGAAGTGAATAAAGGAACGACTGTCATGATCATGCTTCCTTCTGCTCACTCAGCATAACTGAAGATGTCAGCCGGTTTTGCTTATGCAAGACCGGTTTTTCATATCAATAAGAGGGGCGGTTCACAGATAAAAGACTCATTTGAGACACAAGATCATGAAAGGAGGGGGCAGATTGTTTCTCATGAAAAAGAAGATGCTGATACTCATTCATCAGGTTGTCCAGTTCTTGACTATATTTAATTGTCTTCTCACCAGTGTACCCTTCCACTTGAGCAGCTTCTACCATTTGTTTTCTCTTCTCATCAATGGACATCAGCAATTGTTCTTTCCTTACATAAATATTCATGATCTCAGCTCCCGCAATGAATTCGACTGTCTATGCTCAAAATGATCCGACACCAAAATTATACTTTATTTGTAAATTAAATTAAATATGCTTATTTTATTTAATTTTTTACAGCCTAAAGACCTTTTACCCAATCAAATTTGGGGGTAAACTTCAAATTTGGACAGGACTGACACATTGATTAAACAGAATTTTATCCTATGCAGAAGATCAAAATCAACTATTTTCTTTCTCATTTCATGTCTAATTTCCTAAAAAAAAGCTGATCTTCCGCCTCATGCGGAATGATCAGCTCTATCATTAAACCGTTTCTTCCTCGTAAATCGGCACCCAGCCCTCAGTTGTGACAAATATGCGAACTGCGACCACTTTGCGGTCCTCTTGAAGTGTAAAGTAATGACGAATGTTTGGCGGCACAGAAATTAAATCACCTGGATTCAATCTCACATCAAAAAAGACGCCATCCTTGCCTTGAATAGCAAAGATTCCGTGCCCGCTCACAATAAAGCGTACTTCATCATCTGTATGGTGATGCTCACGTTTAAAGTTTTGGAGCAGCTCATCAAGATTTGGAGTGGCATCAGACAATGAAATGACATCCTGCGCTTTGTACCCTCTTTTTTCAGAAATACTTTGGATTTCCTTTTGGAAAACAGTCAAAATCTCTTCCTTTTCCTCATCAGTTAAATCATACTTTTCTGATAAACGGTTTGGCAGCTTTTCAATATCCCAATGCTCATAAATGACCCCTTGGTTTTCTAAATATGATGCTACCTCTTGCTCGCTTTCCAGTAATGTGTTTTCTTCGTTATGAATCAAAATCGTCGCCATGTGCTTTTCCTCCTTTTTATCTTACAAGCTGCTGTTGATAAAGCGCTAATTTTAAGTGATAGCTAAATAAAAATTCATATGCTTCTAATACTCGTTTTGCTTCAAAGGCTGTTTTTCCCCAGACCGTGATGCCATGATTGCGAATGAGTACAGCACCAGATGACGCCTCTAGTGTCAGATGTTTGGCAAATTGCTCTGCAAGCTGCGGAATATGAGCTGGATTTTCAATAATCGGAATCGACACTTCTGCATCCTCTTCCCAATAACCAAGCGCTTTGATGATTTCGTTGCCTTTAAAACGAATCTCTCCCTTATCCCCATATAGCTCTGACATCACATTATTATCGATTGTATGGACATGGAGGCAGCAGCCTGCTTTCGTCCGTTCATACACGTACGTGTGAAGCAGTGTTTCAGCTGATGGTTTAAGCGGCTCGTTCGGATGATGGGGCTGGCCTGCTGCATTTACTAGCACAAAATCTTCGTTTGTTTCTTTTCGTTTATCTTTGCCGCTTGCCGTCACCAAAAACGTGATTGGATCATCCGACACCTTGATCGATAAATTACCGCTTGTTCCGAAAAACCAATCTCTTTGGGCCAGTTCCCGTTTAACGTCTGCTAGCTCCTGCCAGCGTTTGCTCTTTTCGTCTGCCATTCCTTCACTTCCTTTATTTGAACAAATTGCGCGTGTAGATCAATAAATGTGTCATACTCCTTATGTACGAGCCCGAGCTCTTGACATTCATTGAGCAAGTAGTCTCGCGCAAACGTAAGATCCGCATGCTTCGCCGCCTCCACATCAGTCACTGAATCTCCAATCATGATGATGAAGTCATCCTCATGAGTCAGCTTTCGAATGATTGAGGGCTTGCAGCATCCGCAGCCATTTTGACATTGCGTATCGCAGGCATGCGGCCATTCAATCTGAATATGGTCTTCCTCAAATGATGCATGGTTGCAATAAATATCGTCTCGTTCGACAATGCCTTCGAGGATAGGGTAGACAAAAAAGTCCAGCCCCCCGCTAAGTACATAGAAAGGAATATCTGCTTTTTTTACTTCATCGACAAATTGCTTAAATCCTTCTCGAATCTCTGTATCCTCTAAAATAAATGATTGAATGGCTTCCTTCTGATCACTTGTCAATAATTGAAACATCTGCCCGACACCTTCTTGAATGGTGATTTCCTTTGACAGGACACCATCCTTCAGCTTCGTCCATTCACTTGGTGCAAACTGTTTCATGATGCGGATGATATTATCATTTCTTGTAATTGTTCCATCAAAATCACAACATACAATTGGTTTTTTCATTATTCTGCTACCCTTCCCCAAAGATCAAGTGCCGCTTTTAAGTCTTGGCAGGAAGCCGCCTTATCTTGGATGGACTCTTCGTGAATCACGGCATCAATGATCGATCGAAATGCCTGCCCTCCGCCGATGGCTCCCCGCGGATGTCCGTGAATGCCTCCACCTGCATTTATCACATGATCAATACCAAAATCTTTGATCAATACTGGAACCATTCCTGGATGAATGCCCGCTGACGGGACAGGGAATGTTTTTTGAACCGTATCCTCTTTCACGCAAGCTTCATAGATTCCAAGGGCATCTTTTTTCGGAAGTGCAACCGATCCATAAGGTGAGGGGAAAAGGCTCAAATCAGCGCCAGCATATCGATTTAATTTGCCTAAAAGAAGAGAATGCGAGAATCCATATTCAGGAGAGGATGTCAAAGCACCACTCACAGCGGGATGCGCCATAATCGGCAGTGGAATGTCTGGGTCCTCAGCTAGGCTTTGCATGACATCCAGGCCGTAAGCAAAGACATTGAATAAGAGCGCATCTGCCCCAAGTTCAGCGGCCTTTCTCGCCCGATCCTTCAGGTCAAAGGTTCTGCCCGTTAAATTGACAGCATACAGCGTGCGGTGTCCTGTCTCTTCATAGGTTTCTTTTAAAATCGCTTTTCCTTCTTTGATTCGCTCTTCAAAAGGAGCTAATGGACTTTCAAATAAAATTTCATCGTCTTTGATGAAGTCAACCCCGCCTAATGCCTGTAAACGGAGCTGCTCTTTTAAATCCTGCATATCACGGCCGATAACGCCTTTAAAAATACTCATCAATAATGGACGATCAAACACATTTACCTTTTTTCGAATGCCATCAATTCCAAATACAGGTCCTGGCAGGCTTTTTTTAAATTCTTCAGAAAATTGGATATCGACTAGCTTCACTTTTCCGTCTAGTGAAAGCTTTCCAAAAATCGTTGTGAAAACAGCTGGTAAATCAGCTGAAAAGTTTGCCTCAGGATAAGCAATCGTCACCTCTGATTGATAAAGACCATTTTCGGCTAGAGCAGCTTTTTCTAATACTTTTTCAACTCGGCCTTTATGCTTTTGAAGCTGCTCCTTTTTGAGCTGCGGCAAATCCGTCCATGATCCAACTGTTAAACCAAGCGCGATCTGCTCCGCTTTTCGATTTATTTGTTCATCCTCTCGATGTGTTAATACGTATGTTGCCAGTAATTCACTCACTAGGAATCCCCTTTCGATTGCGTCATGCATATGTTCAATAAAAAAACCTCTTCAAGTGCTTCTTGAGCGCCTTAAAGAGGTTGTTTCGTGTCATTCGTCCGAATCTTATCTCTCAGCGCTTGCTGCAAGAATTAGCACCGTGCTTCATGGAAGTCGGTTGCCGGGCTTCATTGGGCTAGTCCCTCTGCCTACTCTTGATAAGAATATTCAATTTTCTTAAATATTGCCTGAATTATCGCACCATTTTTTTATGTTGTCAATGGCTTTTTTTCAAACAGATTCAAGGCAGCGATGCGCTGAGCAGCTTCTTGTAACCGCTCCTCACTTGTTAGAAGCCCTACTCTCACGTACCCTTCACCGTGAGTACCAAAGCCATTACCTGGCGCAACCACAACATGTGCCTTCTCTAATAATAAGTCAGAAAAGGCTTCAGATGTATATCCTTCCGGCACCTTTAACCAAGCAAAAAATGATCCCTTTGGTACACTGACTTCCCAGCCAATTTCTTTGCAGGCAGCAATCCACACATTCCGCCTTTTCTCATATCGATCATTTTGCACCTGTACGCACGTTTGATCGCTTAATAAGGCTTCCGCTGCTGCATCTTGAGTGGCTTTAAACAGGGAGACAAACAGATGATCCTGATAAAGCTCAATGGCTTCAATAACAGACGAATTTCCAGCTGCAAATCCTACTCTCCACCCTGCCATATTGTACGTTTTAGACAATGTGTAAATTTCTATTCCCGTCTCTTTCGCTCCCTCTATTTGCAGAAAGCTGAGCGGCTTTTCTCCATCAAATCCAATGCCGCCATATGCAAAATCATGGACAACACATAGCTTGTGATCTTTCGCAAACGTAACGGTTTCTTCAAAAAATGAACGGCTTGCCGTAGCCCCCGTCGGATTGTTGGGGTAATTTAAATACATTAATTTTGCCTTTTTCTTATCATCTTCAGGCAGCAAATCGTAGTCAGGTAAAAAATCATTTTTTTCAAGAAGTGGCATGGTTACCATATGCGCTCCAGCAAGCACAGCGCCTGACCAATAATCAGGATAGCCAGGATCAGGGACAAGAAGCGTATCACCCGGATTCAGCAGGCATTGCGGCAGCTCAACAAGCCCTGCTTTCCCGCCAAATAAAATCGCAATTTCCGTCTTTGGATCAAGTGTGACGCCATATTCTCTTTCATAAAAAGCGGCAGCAGCCTTTTTTAATTTCGCTGTTCCACGGAATGAGGAGTATTGATGATTTTCAGGTTTTGCTACCGCTTTCTGCATGGCTTTTACAATGTGCGGAGGAGTTGGCTGATCAGGATTTCCCTGCCCCAAATTAATGATATCTGCCCCTTCCTGCACTTTTTTCTGCACCTTTTGGACAAGGGACGCAAAAAATTGTTTCGGTAATTGTTTCAACACATCTGATTGCTGGAATTCCATTTCTTCACCTTCTATTCAAGTTACGTGACAATACAATCACTGTAATGGATTGTTTTATGAATTGTAAAGCAATTTTGAAAAAAGATTGACATGTAAAGCAACGCTCTGATAATATCTTGAATTAAGAAATGCAAACAGACACGAAACAATTACATATTGATTTCTCTTATCGAGAGTTGGGCGAGGGATTTGGCCTTTTGACCCCAACAGCAACCGACCGTTAATACCACTGTGAAGTGGGGCGCAGCAAGTAACGCGCCAAGACAATTGTCTTATAGGGCACGGTGCTAATTCCATCAGACGTATGTGCTGAGAGATAAGAGAGGCTTTGAGCATACACACCATCAAGCCTCTTTCTCTCAGGAGAAAGAGGCTTTTTTATATGATTTGGAGGGGAAGCAATTGGTTACACTTACGGCATCATATGAAGAACTAACAGAAAGCTCGGCAGTTGCACTCGCAATTAGACTTGGCTTGATCCAAGAAAGCAGTCATTTGACATGTACTGAAATTGGTGACGGAAATTTAAATTACGTCTTTCATATTTATGATCACAAACAAGAAAAAGGATTGATCATCAAGCAGGCGCTGCCTTATGCAAAGGTGGTTGGGGAGAGCTGGCCGCTTACATTAGACCGGGCAAGAATTGAAAGTGCCGCCCTGATCAAGCAGTCAGAATATGCGCCGCACCTCGTACCAGCAGTCTATTATTCAGATACAGCTCTTGCAGTGACAGCCATGGAGGATCTCTCTCACTTAGAAATCGTCAGAAAAGGGCTAATTGCCGGAAAACAATATCCGCATTTATCTGATCATGTTGGAGAATTTTTAGGAAAAACACTTTTTTACACATCTGATTTTGCTACAAATCCTAAAATCAAAAAACAATTTGTGAAGCAATTTACGAACCCTGACCTGTGTGATATTACAGAAAAACTCGTCTTCACAGACCCTTTCTTTGATAGTGAAACAAATGACTTCGAAGAAGAATTAAGAGAATCAGCAGAAGCGCTTTGGGCAGATCTTGAGCTGCAAGCCAAAGCAGCGGAATTGAAGCGTATCTTCCTGACATCAGCTGAAACATTGGTTCATGGAGATCTTCATACAGGCAGTATTTTTGCAAATGAGACTGAAACGAAAATCATTGATCCAGAATTCGCGTTTTACGGTCCCTTTGGATTCGATATCGGCCACTTTATCGCCAATCTGTTCCTGAATGCTTTATCTCGCGAGAATGAAAACGAGCAGCAGCACCTTTTTGACCATGTCGTCAATGTATGGGCAACATTCAAAGAAGTGTTCACAAAAGCTTGGAAAGAGGACAGCATTGAAGCGTTTAGTGTATCGGACAGCTTTTTAGAAACAACCTTTGACCGGATTTTAAAAGAAGCGACAGGCTTTGCCGGCTGTGAGCTTGTCCGCCGAACAATCGGTCTTGCTCATGCCGCTGATCTTGATGCGATTCCATCACCAACTAGACGGATTCAGCAGAAAAAAGCAGCACTGACACTTGGAAAAACATTTATCAAACAATATCATACAGTGGAAACAGCGTCTGATCTCGTCGCATTATTCCAGCCATCTATAAAGGAGTGACGGGTTTTGTCAAAAGAATTTGAAGTCCCCCGTTCTGTCGAATGGGAAGAAAACCGTATTCACATTTTAAATCAGCAAAAATTACCGGCCGAAACCGTATTTGAGCATTTATATACGAAAGAAGATGTGTATGATGCGATTGTGTCATTAAAAGTACGCGGAGCGCCTGCGATTGGCATTACAGCAGCTTTTGGGCTGGCGCTTAGTGCGCAAGCCATTGAGACAGAAGAAATGGATGTGTTTAAACAAGAAGTCATTCGAATCAAAGAATATTTAAACAGTGCTCGTCCAACCGCTGTGAACCTCGCTTGGGCATTAGACCGGCTGCTGCAGCGCATTCAGCGTGCAGCATCAGTGAATGCAGCCAAAACAGACCTTGTCCATGAAGCCATTCAAATTCAAATTGAAGATGAAGAAACATGCAGACAAATCGGTCAAAATGCTCTTCAGCTCTTTAAATCAGGTGACCGTATCATGACCATTTGTAATGCAGGCTCCATCGCAACGAGCCGGTACGGAACAGCCCTTGCTCCCTTTTATTTAGCCAAAAAGAAAAATCTTGATCTTCACATTTATGCATGCGAAACACGCCCTGTTCTTCAAGGTGCTCGTCTGACAACATGGGAGCTCATGCAAGGCGGCGTGGATGTGACGCTCATTACAGATAACATGGCAGCCCATACGATGAAGGAAAAGCAAATTTCTGCTGTCATTGTTGGAGCTGACCGTATCGCCCGTAATGGAGATACAGCAAATAAGATTGGAACGTTAGGTCTTGCCGTTCTAGCCAAGCATTTTAACATTCCGTTTTTTGTAGCAGCACCGCTTTCAACCTTTGATGTATCCACCCGCGACGGGTCAGATATTCCAATTGAAGAGCGCGACCCGCTGGAAGTAAAGGAATTAAACGGCGTCCCCATTGCACCGCCTGATGTTCAAGTATTCAATCCCGCCTTTGATGTCACTCCTCATCATCTTATTTCAGGCATCATTACAGAAAAGGGAATTATCACATCGAACTATGCAGAAGAGATTGATGCTCTTTTCGCCGAAAGCATCTCTCAATAATCGCAAAAAAGCGCCGTGTTCTTGTCATTTAAGAGCACCGCGCTTTTTTGTTTCTTGATTCGTTTTTGTTAAGATTTCTTTTTTTTGTTCTTCTGTCAAAACGTTCATTTTGACACATAGTGACGTAACGGCATACATTTTACCTTTTTTGCCCCAAAACATGCCAGCGCCCTCCTTTTTCCCTCAACCAACTTTTTTAGCTTAATAAAAGGATATGTCGCTTGACAAACATTTGGAACAGGTCAATCGATTTATTTTTGAACAAATGGGATGCCTTCTAATTCAAGGAGGACCGCTTTCATGTCTGTCTTCGATCCTGCATAGCCCGTCAGAGACCGGTCTTTACCAATCACCCTGTGACATGGGATAAAAATAGGTAATGCATTTCGTCTGTTAGCTTGTCCGATGGCTCTTACAGCCTTTGGATTGCCAATCGCTTCTGCAATGTCTGCATAGCTTTTTGATTCACCATATGGTATGTCCGACAATGCTCCCCACACCTGCTCTTGAAACGGGGAACCTGTTTGCTTGAGCGGGAGATCGAATACTTGACGCTCACCCTTGAAATATTCATCTAGCTGCTTTTTTGCTTCTTGTAAGACAGGCGTATCTGCCTGCTTTAGATTCGCTGCCTGCTTTTTTGCTAAAAACGGTTCATCATCAAACATCACCTCGATGATGGCACCATCCTTTTCTAGTATGTATAATTCCCCGATGGGTGCGTGATAGACGGTATAATACACGTTACTGCTCTCCTTCTTGTTTCTGCTGCCTAAGTGGCAGCGTGAGATGGAAGACGGTTCCTACGCCTTCCTCACTTTCTACCTCAATGGTTCCTTGATGCTCTTCAATAATTTTATAACTAACCATTAAGCCAAGTCCAGTTCCTCTTTCTTTCGTTGTATAAAAAGGCTCACCTAGACGCTTTAGCTTATCCTCTGCCATTCCGCAGCCTTCATCACGCAGTGAAATGACAATATGCTCCTCGCCCTTCCGCTGAATGCTCACATAGACATTTCCTTTGCGCGGCATGACTTCAATTGCATTTTTTAAAATGTTAATAAAGACCTGCTTTAATTGGTTTTGTTCACAATAAATGAGCGGAATCTCATCCAGCACATTGAGATGCATTTGAACATTGCCAAGATTCGCCTGTGCGTGCAGAAGATCCATCGTGTCTTTCACAATCTGCACCACATTTTTTTCTTCATATACAATGGCTTGCGGTTTCGCTAAAATCAAAAATTCGGTGATGATGGATTCAATTCTTTTCAGCTCTGATGTGATGACATTGAAATAGAGCGAATACTCCCCTTCTATATTTCCTTTTAACAGCTGAATGAAGCCTTTTAATGCTGTCATCGGGTTTCTAATTTCATGAGCAATTCCAGCGGCAAGCTCTCCGACCACATGAAGGGTATCTGATTTTCTCACCCGCTCTTCTAATTCCTTCCGCTCTGTCACATCTCTAAAGATCGCCAAATTCATATTATGGATAATGTTGCGTTTAAAAGAGAATTCCAGGATACGCTGATCTGGATGGTTCAGTACAAACGGAACCTCATTATCCATTTCATCTAATGACATCGCCTCGGCAGGCTGAGCCAAATTTTCTATTTGATAAGGGGCAAGGATGTGGAAAAGATTCATTTCTGTTAAATGATCGTCCTTCAATTGAAGCAGCTCGCTGGCAGATGGATTGACTTCAATGATTCGGTATTGATTATCAAAAAGAACAATGCCGTCCATTGATCCATTAAATACTTTGCGGAATTTGAGCTCACTTTCCCGCAGCTCCTGCTCCATTCTTTTTCGATCACTTACATTACGTAAAATGGTTAAGTGCTGTCCTTCTAATACCGCATGCTTAGATGTAAACTCAAGCTCTTTATACTGTCCATTTGCCATTTTGAACAATAGCTCTTCCCTTATTTCATGATTCCGGATATAGCGTCTTCTTGTTGGTCTATATCTCTTATCAGATTTGACGAGAAAGTCGGTAAGTTTTTTGCCAATCAGCGAGTGCATAGGTAATTCAAAAATTCGGCAGGCTGATTCATTGGCTTTCACAATCTCTCCATCGTCCGCCCATATGATGATGGCATCCATTGCATTTTCGAAAATTTCTCTAAAACGTTCTTCACTTTTTAACAGCTTCTCTTCCATCAGTCTTTTTTCTGTAATATCCCGCATGATGGACATATAAAAACCACTCATCACATTTGATGTGATGGTGAGTTCAAATAGTTTTTGCTGGCCAGATTGAAGGGTAACAGGAAGCTCCCCTTTTGCTTTCCCTGTTTCTTTAAGTGACGTTAAAAGATGCTGCAAGGCGGGAAGGTTTTCTTCTTCGACAAATTCATGTAAATAGCGATCGGTTAAATCAGTCTTTTGCAGCTCAAAGCTCTGACAAAAAGAATGATTCGCATCAATCATGCAGCCATCCTGATCAAAAATGACCATCCCGTCAATGGCTCGGTCAAACAAATCTTTGAACAGCTGCTCATTCATGGAGCGTTCTCGTTCTAATATTTTCTTTGATGAAATATCTCGCATAACGACTATATACTGCTGATTCATGGTGTCGTGCTCTGCGACAAATTCAATGTATTTTGTTTCGCCATTTTCCAGCTGAATAGAGATTTCTCTTTTTAACGTACCTTTTCGAAAAAATAGATCGAGTGAGCATTCAACTTTATCTTTCGGAATGCCATATAGGAAATCTAGAACGGATTTATTGAGGAGGTCTTCTTTCGGTGTCTGGACAAGCCTGCATGTTGCTTCGTTGGCTTGGATGATGTTGAGGTGCTGATCAAATATAAAAATGGCATCGAGCGTCTTATTTAACAGCATTTTTTGCTGCATCAACTCAGTTCGCAAATATTCATTCTCTTTTTCTAATTTTCTGATATCTCCCGCAGGGGTTAACCTATTGCCATCGAGCGTTTCAGTCATTCTCTTACACTCCTTTTCCAGCCTCATTCCTCTACAATATTTCTACAATATTTTCATTGTTCCTTCATTCGACTCATAAAAAAAGATAACTTTTTACACGAAGACTGTCTCATTTATTTCATTTGGATGACAGGATTGTATAACGATTCACTTTTCTTACGCTTCTTTTACAACCGTTCTACAATTTCACATCAAATAGCGAATTAAGCCAAAATGTATTTTAGAATGAGGCAAATAAGGGAACAGTGCACTTAGAACATTTATGTTCGAAAACGAGCAGGAAAGGTGATGTTATGGCATCTTCACGAGATAGTTATTTTGATAATGCGAAATTCCTTCTGATTTTTCTAGTTGTTTTTGGTCATTTGTTACGATCATTCATTCATGATAATGACTGGATGCTCTATTTATACAAGTTTATTTATACCTTTCACATGCCCGCCTTTATTTTAGTTTCTGGCTTTTTTGCAAAAGGGTTTAGAAAACCGGGCTTTATGAAAAAAGTCGCCGTTAAGCTGATCATCCCATATTTAATCTTTCAGGTGATCTATTCGGTTTACTATTATCTATTACAGGATCAAAGCATGGCCAATTTAAATCCAATTGATCCGCAATGGTCCTTATGGTTTTTAATTAGTTTATTCTTTTGGAACTTGCTGCTTATTCCTTTTTCAAAACTGCCGTTCCACTGGGCGATGATTGTCAGTTTATCGATTGCATTACTTGTCGGTTATGTGGACAGCATCAGCGATACACTCAGCTTATCACGTACGTTTGTCTTTTTGCCTATGTTTTTAGCTGGATTCTATTTAAAAAAGCAGCATTTTGAATTCATCCGTACAAGCAAAGGAAAGCTTGCAGCACTTTTTGTATTAATGGCTGTGTTCCTGTTTTGCTACTTCTATGAATTTGATTATTCCTTCTTATTTGGCTCAAAGTCGTATGCTTCTCTTGGAGATGAAGGAATGATTGCGGCGATGAAACGAATGGCATGGTATTTGCTTGCATTTGGCGCTACATTCAGCTTCTTTGCATTAGTTCCAACACGCCGTTTCTTCTTTACAAAATGGGGAACAAGAACGTTATATGTTTATTTATTACATGGCTTTGTAATCAAACTGCTAAGAACCACTTGGTTTGATGACTGGGCGCTAAATGCAGCAAGTGTACTCATTTTATTGCTGCTGACCATTTTGTTAACCTTTACCCTGTCTAGCACTTTTGTCAAAACCGTTGCACAGCCAGTGATTGAGCTCAAAATGACCAATCTCATGCGAACAATCACCGGCAGGCAAGGCAGTTATATCAAATAAAAAACGATCCTTCATGGATCGTTTTTTTCTATTTCTTATTCTGCTGACATGCAGCATCTTTCTTTGGCTTCACCAATGTATCAATCCATTTGCTGCTGTTAATATCTCCAAGCTCACTGCCAAATTCCTCTTCTAAAATATCTGGGTCCATTGGCTTTTTATGGTCCTTCATCTCTTTGCTCTTCATATGCTTCTTAGTCACGAGATGCTCCCCCTTGTTTTCCTTTATGAGAATTTCGGTTTGCCTGACGATCTCTTGATTGTTCGTCAAATTGGGTTTGTCCTTGATCATGTGCCATGCTTTCTGTCGGCGTCATATTATTTGTTAATGCTTCATTTTTCGCTGCTTTTCTTTTCATCTGCATTCAGTCCTTTTTTGACAGGTTTAGTTCTTCTCTTAATTGGTCAAGGAGTTCTTTCATTTGCTTGACCGTCACTGGCTTTTCCTCAGGTTTTAACTCATAGCCAATTTGTCCATTGGCTTCTAGCGTGGCTTTTTTGAGACAGCTGATGTCAGTGATGCCTTGCTGCTTTAAACGCATTTTAAATTGATCCCTTGTGAGCCTTGTTTTCTTCAGCTTATGATCAAGCATTTCGCCATCTTGTAAAATCACGACCGATTTTCCTGAAAGCAATTTTTCAAAAAAATCCGATTGAATCGACAGCTTTTCCATAATGACAAGTGCCACAATAAAGATGGTAGCTGCATAAATGGTTTCAAGTAAATTATGCTCAATAAAGGGTTGGATAATAATCGATCCGATTGAAATCATAATCACTGTTTGTTGTACAGTTAATTGACTAATGGATTTAGGCCCTGCTATTCTCAGCAGTAAGGTACCAACTAGCAGCATGACAATTGCTTTCCATAATACATCAAGCACGTCTCGTTCACCTCTTACCTATAGATTGCGAACTTCCCATATGATTTAGCCAGTTAGATAATGGAAATAAAAAAACAGCATTCAAATGGAATGCTGTTTAACCAATAATGACGCGCTCTTTCGGATAATGATAATTTGCTTCGCTTTCTCTCCGGCCTATTAAATATAAAAAGCTTGGAATGCCGATCCGGCCAATAAACATGACCACCATGATAATACATTTACCAAACACAGTGAGATCTGAGGTGATCCCAAGCGACAGCCCCGTTGTTCCGAAAGCAGAGCAAACTTCAAATAAATTTTCAAGAAGTGTATTATGCTCTGTTAAGGATAACAGGAACGTAGCGCCAAAGACCAAAATAAACGCCATCATGGTTACCATAAGGGATTTATTAATATCCGCTTGATGAAGCTCTCTCTTGAAGATTTTAATGGACTTATTTCCCCTAGCAAAATGAAACAAGGCGAGTAAATTAAGAGCAAACGTAGTTGTCCGAATGCCGCCCCCCACAGAGCTTGGGGAAGCCCCGATAAACATGAGCATACATAAAAATAAAAGCGTCGGTTCCGTCAGCTGCGTAATATCTAACGTTGTCAGCCCCCCGCTTCTTGTTGCAGTCGATTGAAACAAAGAATAGAACAAGATTTCGTGCCAGCTTTTCCCTACAAAGCTAAACCCGGCTTCAAGTGCATAGATTCCAATCGCTCCAACAACGACAAGGCCGCCGAACGTGAGCGTGGTGATTTTTGTAAACAATGAGAACGATGCGTGCTTACGGTCCTGATTGAACAAATAATCCTTTACTTCCACAAGCACAGGAAAGCCAATCGCTCCAAAGATGATCAGCAGCATCGTAATAAACTGAACGAAATAATCATCTTTGTAAGGGATAAGAGAGCTCCCTGTAATATCGAAGCCACCATTGGTTGTCGCACTAATACTTGAGAAGAAGCCATGCAAGAAAGCGCTTTGCACATCGTAATACTTGAGAAAATACATGCTTAAAATCAGCCCGCCGACAAACTCAATCAGCAAAATTAAATATAAGACCTGCTTCATTAGTTTCACAATTCCAGATAAATTGCTTTGGTTTTGATCTGCCATGATCAGCTTTCTTTCTTTAATTCCAATTCTTTTTCGCATGACAAGCCATACGAAGGTACCGAGCGTCATAATGCCGATGCCTCCAATTTGCAGAACAAACGCAAGGATCCACATCCCTGCCACACTAAATGTTTGTGAGGTGTCGACAACAGTCAGTCCTGTAACACTTACCGCACTCACCGCTGTAAACAAGGCATCAATGAATGTCCATTTGACTCCCTCTTGATGAGCCACTGGCAGGCTGAGAAGAATAAACGACACGGTCACAGCAAGAAAATAATAAAGGGCAATCAACTGAAAAGCTGACAGCCGGTCAATTAGCTTTTTTATAGGATTCATTGTCATTCCTTCTTTTATCTATCTTTTCGAATACCTTTATCATTTTAATGAAAAGAGACATGATTTTAAAGCTATTTTATGCTTTATTTTCTTTTTCATCAAAAAGAAAAAGACATCCTGTTAAAGAATGTCTTTTCGTCTTTCTTATTTTGCTTCTAGCCTTCTGATTCTTTCGTTCAAATCAGGGTGTGTTGAGAAAAGAGAAGCTTTTCGTTTACCGCTGATTTTCAGCGTAGCGACTGCTGTTTGATCATCATCTTTTATTCTTGACGTGTACGCCTCAAGTGAACGAAGCGCATGAATCATTTTGTCTTTACCTGCAAGGTCGGCACCGCCGCGGTCTGCATGGAATTCACGGTGTCTAGAATATGCAAACACGACAAGGCTTCCTAGGATAGAGAAAATGATTTGGAAGACAATCACAGCGATAAAGTGAACAATCGGCACAAGCTCTTCACGTGAAACAAAACGGCTTGCGATCCATGCCGCAATTCTTGAAAGGAACACAACGAACGTGTTGACGATTCCTTGAAGCAGCGTCATCGTCACCATGTCACCATTCGCAACGTGAGCGACTTCGTGGGCGATTACACCTTCAACTGCTGCATCATCCATTTCATGAAGCAATCCTGTTGATACTGCAACAAGTGATCTCCTCTTAGAAGGACCTGTTGCAAATGCATTGACTTCAGATGATTGATAAATACCAACCTCAGGCATTTTAGAAAGGCCTGCTGCTCTTGAAAGTCTGTGCACGCGGTCAACAAGCTGCTGCTCATCATATGTTAATGAATCCTTTTCTGGATTTAACACACGTACACCCATCATCATTTTTGCCATCCAGCGAGACATTGCAAGTGACATAAACGAGCCAACAAAACCAACAACTGCACTGAATACAAGAAGATAAAGGATATTAAGTCTTCCGTCTGCTCCTATATAAGAACCAACACCAGTTGCTGCACTAATAACCGACAGTACAATACCAATCGTAGTGATAACAAGAATGTTCGTTAATATAAACAGAAATATTCTCTTACCCATACATAACCTCCGCTGTCATATTAAGTTCAAATGAACTTATTAATAAAATTATAAAAATAAACGTCTCAAATTGCAAGGAAAAAGGAATCACTTTCTCTGTTTATCATAACGGCTAAAGCCCCATCACATCAATATTTACGACATTTGCCCCAGCAGAAAAGTGAACAAATTGTGACGCACAGGTTTGAATTTGAGTTTATTTTGCATTTTCATCAAAAAGAGACTATGATGTTGAATTAGATCAATAATCACGTTTTGACGTACAAATGAGGTGGAACATGGTTACTTTTAAATTAACGAGAATTGACATGACAAGACTTCTGTATTCTCTAAAAGGAGAGGGAGATCTGACTCCGCTTCAGCTTTTGAAACTATCTGTAAAAAATGGCAAGGATCATGACTATGATGAATTAAAGATCCCGTCTTTTTTTGAGAAGCTTGAACGGCGGAAGCAAAAATCAGAGCATGGCCTTTCTACAAATGAAATTGTTGAGCTTGGCAACTTGTGTGAGCTGACTTCTCTTAAATCGACGGCGATTCAAAATTGGATCAAACGTGATATTAAAGATATGATTGGCCATCCAGAGCTTGGCAAGAAGTACTCTATTGATCAGGTCGTTATTTTATTAATTGTCAGGGATTTAAAATCAGTTTTTGACTTCGATACCATTCGTATGATCTTATCTGCCTTATTTAACACCATCACAGATCGAACAGATGATATTATTAGTCCAATCCGTTTTTATGAAGCATATGCGCACGTCCTTGATTTTATTTATCACCATACACAATTTCCATTAAAGGAAACAAATTTACGAGAAATAACTGAGGAGCAGACAGACAAGCTCCATGACGAGTTTACAGAATTGACGAAGAGCCAATGGAATTTGATTAAAGGCATTATCAGTTCTACCGTCTTCTCTGTATTTACTTCTCATTTGCAAAGTACAGCTCAAGAAATGATGTATAATACGCTGCAGCTGAATAAGGGATAAATAAGAACCGAGGTGACCTTCATCATCTCGGTTTTTTTGTACAGCAATTGCCAGCATAAATGTGCGGCTTTTTTTTCAAAATAAGAAGGCGCAACAAACATGAGGTGAAAGGAGGAATATGACATGGCAAATCGAAATCAACTTCTTGTTCCTGGAGTAGAACAAGCTTTAGATCAATTTAAATACGAGATCGCTCAAGAATTTGGCGTCACTCTCGGTTCAGATACAGTCTCACGTGCAAACGGTTCTGTTGGCGGTGAAATCACAAAAAGACTCGTTCAACAGGCTCAATCACAAATGGGCAATCAATCTAAATAAAGACATGGTGAAATACGCCGGAGCTAATCTGGCGTTTTTTATTGTTCATATGTGTGCTCATGCCGTTATCGCGATAAGGAAACGGTGCACCTTTCCCTTTTTGCTTCACATGTTCTCTTTTTTGTTCAGCGGATGGATTGTTCTGATCCCTGCCGTTTTTTTTTGCATGTTTTTCCGCATCACCACGTGATGTGCCGTTCCAGTGTCTTCTTTCATCAGGATCAGTTGATTGATTTTTTTTTTGCTCTTTATCGAAAGAATGATCCTTTTCTTCCTTTATCTTGTTGTCTTTGCTTGTATCATCAGGTTTTTGAGGCTTTTGAACAGATCCTTGCTCTTCCCTCTCTGCCTCCTTCTGCTCTTTGTCCTCAGCTTCAGGAGCCTCTTGATCTGGCTGCATCTCTTCGCTATCGTCTGTCTTTACGTCTTCTTGTTTGTCTTTATCTGCTTGTTCTTCATCATGTTTCTTAGGATCTTCTTCCTTCACAGCATCGTTATCTGCTCCGTCTTCATCCTTTTTGATGTCTTCATGTTCTTGATCTTGCATTTCTTGATTTCTAATATATGTTCCTGTTGAAATGCCTGCCTTTTGAGCTTTTTCTCTTGTTTCCATGTCACTTTCCACAGTTTCCAACTTATAATTGCGTTTTTGATATTCACCAGAAATGGTGTTAATTTTGCTTTTTACGTTTGTTTTATATGTATTGTCCTGCTTGTTTTCATAAACGGTTGAAATATAAATACTTTTAGAATGGTTCACATATCCTTTTTTGTCACAGTCATCTATAATTTCCTGCACGACTTTGGTCATGTCGTTTTTTTCTAAATCCTTCATACTCGCCAGTACTTGCTTTGCATCTTTATTCAGCGGTGTGACACCGATCACTTGATAATTGTGATCAAGCTTCAGCTCAAAGCTTGGGTTAATATCAATTGTCATATACGCATATGCTTTTTGACTTGAGAAAGATGGCATCATAGTAAAAATTACGACAATAATCGCTGCTATTGATAGGATTCCTGCATTTAACGGACGTAAACGAAGCAGGTCAAAAAAACCGGCTCTTTTTCTTTCGAGACGTGATTCATTCGGAAATGTCACTTCTTGACCGATTTCATAGTTTTGCTCTTCATATTTTGTCCGCAGAAATTGTCCATCAGGGGTCAGCAGCGTGACATATTTTTTGTTTTTCTCTACTATAATGCCTCTTCTCATGAATTAAGCACCCCTTTAAGGTAATCTTTCAAATACACATAATCACCTGTCATAATGATCGCCATCGCAATGATATATTTTCTATTTCTCTCAATCGTTTTGCGGCTGACTTCCACTAGCTTTTCCAGCTGTTTGACGGGCAATTGTTTTTTCTGAAATAAAATGGTTCTCAGCTCATCGTGTTCAACGAGTGTATGGGCTACTTTAATGGCATTTTGCCTGGCATCTGCATGCTTTGGTGAATGCTCAAGCAGCTCTTGAAACGTGAGACCGTATACTTTCAATCGTTCTTTAAAATGTTCAATCTCTTCTCTTCTATGTTCTTGTTCAATTAAACGCCTATATTCATTTGCAGAGAGCTCGGCTTCAATCATGCTTTGAGAGTATTCGCCGTTCTCACTTTCTTGCAGGTCCATTTGAACCGTTGGCGCATTTCTTGCTTCTTTTCGAATATAGTCAATCACTTTTCTTTTAATAATTAATTCTGCGAAAGCAAGCAGTGAGTTTCCTTTTTCGGCAGAGTATTTTTCTATCGCTTCATTAAAGGCGATTAAGCCTATGCTGAATTCATCATCTTTTTCATCTATATATCGTTTACAAACGGATGAAACCGTCTTAGCGACAAATGGTTTGTATTGCTCTATTAATGCATTTTGCAGTTCGATATCACCTTGTTGAATACTGATAGCCGACTGCTCTAATGTTTGCTTTTTCTTTCCTTTTTTAAACAAAAGGCTAAGCAATGGTTTCACCTCAGTTCTCCCTATATTACTCATTTATGATAGCTAATTTATGAGGGAAGCGCAAAGGAAGAAATGAGGAATTCATTTCCTGTTACTCAATTATGACATGTATGTCACCATCTACTTTACAATGTTTCGTCTAAAAGCAAAGAAATAAGGGGGTATCTCCCCCTTATTTGTAATATACGTGTTATGAAAATGAAATGATATTTCTTTCAAAAAACCTACTCTCCCAGGCGTGCCTCTTGCTTCTCCTCGTTTTCCTGCCCGCCTTTTCTTGATGGACTTGATAAAAACCAGCCAAATGCTGCAATTGCGAGAAGCACTGTCCAGAAAATGACTTTCCATAATGCTGAATGAATAAAATGAGACGATACGACCCCAATAGCTGGATGTGACAGTGTATAAAGCGTGAGCTTCACACCCACCCATCCGACAATGACAAATGCTGCTGTTTCTAGGCTCGGTCTTGTTTTGAGCAGTTTCACAAAGACCGTTGCTGCAAATCGCATAATAACAAGACCAATGATACCGCCTAAAAGAATGACAATAAATTGACCGCCATCGAGTCCACCGATTTGCGGAAGACTTGTTTTTGGCAGTGTCACAGCTAAAGCGACGGCCGCTAAAATGGAATCTACAGCAAAAGCAATGTCAGCAAGCTCTACTTTCACGACTGTTGCCCAGAAGCCGCTTTGTTTCACATTTGTTTCAGTTTCCTTTTTCTTAAATACGTGCGATTTTAAAATATGGTGAATGGAAATATAAAGAAGATAAATTGCACCAATGGCTTGAACTTGCCACACATCCACTAAAAACGAAATAAGAAACAGAGAACCAAACCGCATGACAAACGCACCTGCAAGTCCGTAAAACAATGCCTTTTTTCTTTGTTTTTCAGGAAGGTGTTTGACCATCACGGCCATGACCAGCGCGTTATCAGCTGCTAAAATCCCTTCTAATCCAATCAGTACGAGCAGAACCCACCCGTACTCTAAAATAATAGCTGCATCCATCATCATTCCTCCTTGTTTTTATCTATTGTCCCACAACAGACAAAGGCTTATGAATGCAAAAAAGACCTTTGCCTGTAATGGCAAAGGTCTTGCTAGACATGTGATATGTAGAATCATGCCAACAAAGCCGATGAACATCAGTCCATGTAATGACGACTTTGTTTCCGGTAAAAACCGGACGCTACTCCCCTTTGGCGGGATTTAGAATATTTAGATTACTTATATCATAATCAATAGACACTCGATTGTCAACAGGTGACTTTCACTTCGATCCATTGATTAGGCAGTTGGCGTTTCTGTTTTTCTTTTTCTTCGTTTTAGCAATAAGTAGAGAACAAACAATAACACAACACCGATCCCAATTGGTAAAAGATAAGGATCTATCATGGCGCCAACCTCTTTCCAGTTCTCCCCAAGCATAAACCCAAGATACACATACACAAACGTAATTGGTGTAATTGCCAAAAACGTATACAGGCAAAAGACCCACACATTCATCTTGGCAATACCGCACGGGATGGAGATCAACGTTCTGACTCCTGGTATGAACCGGCCGCTGAATGCGACGAATCCGCCATGCTTTTCAAAAAAAGCATCCGATTTATCAAGCGCCTCAGGTTTTATAAAAAAGTACTTTCCATATTTATTTAAAAAGGGTCTGCCGCCGTAACGTCCTAACCAGTACAAGGTCAAAGGGCCAGCCACGCCGCCAATAGAGCCGGCCGCCACAACACCGATAAAAGCCATGTCCCCTTCTGAGACCCAGTAACCCGCAAGAGGCAAAACCACTTCAGCAGGTACAAATTCAATGCATAATGCGAGGAAGATGCCAAAGTATGACAAGTTCTTAAAGGCATCAGCTAAAGAAATAATAAAATCTTCGATGTTTATCAATCCCTTTCAAACATAATCATTTGACTGATTCTATCTCTTTTAGAATCACACCATATATTAAACGAATAAAACCGAAGAAACGATTCGCTTTTCGTCGTTTTTTTACATTAAATTTGATTTTACTATAAAAGAAGGGTGAAAAAAACGTTGATTATTGTATTTAAGTGAAGGAAAGGTGAACACAGAAGCCATTCGATCCGATATATTAAGTATATGTCTGTTTTAAGATACAGGAGGTTTTCTTACATGACCCATTTAACAGGAAGCTACAATGGATGGCTTGTCTTTCTGTCAATCGCTGTCGCCGCTGTTGCCTCCTACTCAGCTCTTCATATAGCCAGCAGGGTAGCACAATCAAGCGGTGCAAAGAAAAAGGTATGGCTGCTCATTGGTGCAATGATCATGGGAATGGGGATATGGTCGATGCATTTTATTGGCATGATGGCATTTCAAATGCGTGTTGGCATCACATATGATACATACTTACTGATTTTATCGATTTTGGCCTCATTTATCGGATCCTTGATCGCTTTTTCAATATGCATTCAAAAGCAGCTCTCTAGAAGACGGCTGCTCATTAGTTCAATCACCATGGGTTCAGCTATTTGCAGCATGCATTATCTTGGAATGGAATCAATGGCCAATGTCTCAATCAGCTATGATCCAGTCCTCTTTTTTCTTTCGTTTTTCATTGCTGCCATTACCTCCTACTTCTCATTGAAACTCTTCTTTCGTGTTGACCGCACGAAAAGTAAACGGGAGAATTATCTTTTAAAGGGTCTTGGTTCAATGTTGATGGGCGGTGCTATAGCAGGTATGCATTATACTGGTATGGCTGCCTCTACCATGTTTTATCATTCAAATGGACAGGCTGCTATAGGTGGATCTCTTGAAATGTCGCCATTCAGTCTGTCGATTTTTGTCGGCTTAATGACACTTATAGTCCAAACACTGATGATTTTTGGTGCCTATATTGATCACCGGATCATGACGCAGTCAGATCAGCTGAAAGAAAATGAACAGCGGTTTCAATCGCTTATCAAACATAATATAGACGGCATTATCGTGTTATCTGTCGATCGAAAGGTTCTTTCTGCAAATGACTCTGGTAAACAAATCTTAGAGTTGTGCAATTCTAAGATTGGTGATGATGTCAGCCAATATGTGATGCCGACTGAGTTGTGGGAAGAATTTATTTCTCAGTCAAAAAAAGCTATCACACGCGAAGCAGAACTGAAAGCAGCAGATCGTTTTTATTATTATCATGTCACTTACATACCTGTTCATGTGAACAATTCACTCGACAGCATTTATCTTGTTTTAAAAGATTTAACGCAGCAGCGGATTGCAGAAAAAGAAATTCATGTGATGGCACATTATGATGCACTAACAGAGCTTCCTAACCGCCGCCACGGCATCAATCATTTAAATGATGTTCTCTCCGCTCAAGAAAAGTCAAAAACATCAACAGCGGTTCTGTTTCTTGACTTAAATCGTTTTAAAATTATTAATGATGCACTTGGGCATAACATCGGAGATTTACTGCTGAAAGCTGCCGCAAATAGACTGACACAATGTTTACCGGACAATGGCTTTATCGCAAGACTTGGGGGTGATGAATTTTTAATGATCTTTCCCCACATGGATCATGATACACATAAAGTCGAACAATTTTCTAAAAATATCATCCATCAATTTGAACGTCCTTTTTTCATCCAGAACCATCAGCTCATTACATCGATCAGCATTGGGATCGCCATCTCTCCGCAAAATGGCAAAGACGGGATGGAGCTGATGAGAAAAGCCGATATGGCCATGTATTTATCCAAAAAACATAAGCAAAGCCGTTATGAGTTCTTTACCGAATCCATGGAAAGATTAAGTGAGGACAGGTTAAACCGGGAGCTGGAGCTGAGGGATGCCATTCAAAGAGAGCAATTTGTCCTTCACTACCAGCCGCAAGTCAGTGCCAAAACAAGAAAGATGACTGGGGTTGAAGCCCTTTTGAGAATGAAGGCACCAGATGGTTCCTTAAAATCACCTGAGGCTTTTATTGAGCTGGCAGAGGAATCAGGTCTGATCATTGATATTGGCAGATGGGTCATTGATACGGCTGGCAAGCAGGCAAAAAGGTGGTATGACGATGGGCTGAAGATTCCTGTGGCTGTCAATTTATCTGCGAAACAATTCAATTCTGAAGACTTAATTGATTTGATCAAGCTCACACTGAAAAAATACGACCTGAAACCGTCACTCTTGGAGCTTGAAGTCACAGAAAGTATGACAATGGACAATATCAAGCAATCAAAACAGGTGTTAACGTCGCTAAAACAGCTTGGCGTCCGCATTAGTATTGATGATTTCGGTACAGGCCACAGCTCATTAAGCTATTTAAAGGATTTACCGATTCATCGACTGAAAATTGATAAATCCTTTATTGAGGATATTTTAAGTGATTCAAAGTCAGAACAGATTACAGGGGCTATTATAGCGATGGGACACCAGTTATCTCTCGAAGTGATAGCAGAAGGTGTTGAAACGTTTGCACAGGCTCAGCTATTATCTGCCCAGGGCTGTGACGACCTGCAGGGGTTTTATTATGCCAAGCCGCTGCCAGCAAGCGATATTGAAAAATTCATCGCCTATCCGTCGCTGCTTGACACATAAAAAAGGTGCCAATGATGGCACCTTCCAGCGTGCAGACAAACCCTCGCATTCGGTGTCAGTCCTGCGTGCCGGTGCTCACGAATGCTCAATTCGCTCCGCTCCGGTACTCGTCCTTCCTAGACTTCAAAGGTTTTCTGTCACGCTGAGCTGAGAAGAAGACAAAGGGCTAAAATAAAGATCACTTTAGCCCTTTGTCAACAATTTAAAAGGTGCCAATGATGGCACCTTTTCGTTTTATCTAAATAATAAATGCTGACTGTGAATACCTGCTTTTTTCAATAGACTAATCAATTGCTCTTGCTCTTCACGCGTCAGACCAGAGAATGCACGCGCAATCCGAAGAGAGTGGATCGGATAAATCTTGTCAAGATAGCTTCGCCCTTTTTCCGTTAAATGGGCATAAACCGACCGTTTATCCTTGGGGTCCTGTTCTCTTTCAATGAAACCATTTCGTTCTAATTTGTCAATTACGTACGTCACATTCCCGCTGACAAGCAGGAGTCTTGAGCCGATTTGCTGAAGCTTTTGAGCACCTCTTGTGTACAGTAATTCAAGAACGGCAAATTCAGTTGGATTAAACCCATGCTCTTTGCTGTCTCTAATACTGTGTTCTGAAACGCTTTTAAATGCTCTTGCAAAAACCTTGTAAAGCGTCATTGAGCGTTCTACTTCTTCTTCATTAAACGATAGTCTCATCACATATCTACCTCTTATAATATTTTTTTAACTTCAAGGCTGTCTTGCGGTGCAGTTGGAGCCTTTCGTAAAAAATAGAAGTACGTTTTTGAAAACCCTTTCAACCACATAAGTGACTCCATTCGTGTTATGTATAAGGTTTCGATATAAACTTTTAAAATCCTTCTTATTTTTCACAATCATCTCGAAAAAAAGCTTTTTCAGCAAACCATCAAGATGCGACACACTTTAACAAAATCTGTAAAGAATCTATGGTTTCTTGCACTTCATTCGCCAAATTTCTACAAAATTCAATATTGCTATAATATTAAACACAAAAAAAGAACCCTTTATGTGACATACGCACATTTCAAGGGATTTTTACAAACAGCGCTCTGTTTTGTTGAAAAAGAAATGATACTCTTTTTTTAGGTCACTAATTGTCATGTTCTTGGCCGCATCAGGGCTGTAAACCCCTAATGAACATAGCTGCTTCGTATAATAATGTCTTTCCTTTGCTAAAGCTTCTTTTAATATACGCCGCACCGATTATCCCTCCTATCAAGTGATTTGGATCGGGTGCTTATGAAGACTTCTTATACAAATCATTTTGCATGGCTCTTAGAAGCGCATGTGCATTCTGACCTGCAGCCTGCATGAATTGCTCGAGCAATTCATCCCTCTTCACATCTAATGCGATGATTTCTTTTGCCATACGAATGATCTGTGCTTGCTCCATCATATGCTCCTCCTCCTATGTCAATTCACCATGATTATATGCCGCCGTAAGATGTATTGCACACTCTCTGTAATCTTTCCTTCCATGGTTTTTTCATTTTTTTCGTTTTTGTGTTATATTTTCTAACAAACGATAGGTTTTTTCACTTCTCGTTCTATATAATATGAAGAAAAAACTTGCAGGGGTGAGTATATGACGCAGGAAGATGTATCTTATAAAGATAAAAAAGTCATTTCAATCGGGATTGTCAGTGAGCTAACAGGGCTTTCCGTCAGGCAAATCCGATATTATGAGGAACGTAAACTCATTTACCCCCAGCGCTCAACAAGAGGCACACGGAAATATTCTTTTGCAGATGTTGAACGTTTGATGGACATCGCCAATAAACGGGAAGACGGTGTGCAGACAGCTGAAATTTTAAAAGACATGAAGAAAAAAGAACAAGCGCTAAAAAGCGGACAATTTAAGAAAAAAATGCTGGAAGGCCAGATTAACGCACACTTTCGGTATAAAAATCGTTAAACAAAAAAAGAATCGCTCTTTTGAACGATTCTTTTTATTTAGAGGAAGCTTCAGTACCTTCTACAACCCCTACAAAGTCAATCAGCACGCCACCTCTTTCAGGATCTTCTTTCACCCGCAGGGCAAGTGCCTTTTTCTTCCCGGTTTTTGCATCTTCGTAATTCGCATGGAACACATGAATGCTGGCTTCTTCCAATTGAAAATCCTCATAAGAAAGCGTGTCTATGCCCCATTCTTTTTTCAGTTTCAGAATGTCATCCGGGCTCGGGACCGCACCTTCGACGTAGATATCTTCCATTTTTCTTTTATTTCCTTCGGTGATGGCTTCAAGCATATGCTCTGCAGCCACTAGCCTTCGGTCTTTCCCCTCGTCCTCCCTTTGACATGCACTCAGCAAAAACATACACATCAAAACGAATAAGAATTTCTTCATGTTTCTCTCCCACCTTCTCCTTAAAATGTAAAGGATGAAAGCGCTATATGCAATCTTTATACAAAAAAAGCCTGTAAAACGTCATGTTTTACAGGCTTAGATTGCGGACAAGGGATGGTCCTTTGTCTACCTTTCAACGCGATCTGAAAACCTTTGAAGTCAAGGAAGAACGAGTACCGGAGCGGAGCGAATTGAACATTCGTGAGCACCGGCACGCAATGACTGACACCGAATGCAAGGGTTTGTCAGCGCGCTGAGACTGCAAAACGTCATGTTTTACAGCCTTCTTGCTACATAAGTGTATGAAGGAACGCTGTCGCAATACCAAAATAGATGAGCAGTGATAAAATATCGTTCAATGTTGTAATCAGCGGCCCAGATGCAATCGCAGGATCGACGTTTAATCTGTGTAAAATAATAGGCACGATCGTACCTGCCATCGTTCCAATAATCAGTGTGGCAAGCAGTGAGGAACCGACAACAAATCCTAAAATCATATTGCCCTGCCACACCATTGCGACGACTGTAATAATGATGGAACAGACAATCCCAATGTAAATACTTGTTCGGAGCTCTCTAAAAATCAGGCGCATAATGGTTTTTTTCGTTAATTCTTCTTTTGAAAGTCCTCTAATGACGACGGCAAGCGACTGTGTGCCTGTATTCCCTGTCATCCCGGCAATCATTGGCATGAAGAAGGCTAAGGCGACGACTTGCTGAAGGGTATCTTCAAAGTAATTTAAAATACTGCCTGAAATCAGCCCAATGAATAAGAGCAAAATGAGCCACGGGAGACGGCGGTATGCCGCAACAAAAGCGGGCGTGTCGAATGTAATATCTTTACCAGAGGCAGCGAACTTCTCATAGTCTTCTCCTGCCTCTTGAATGACGACATCAATGATATCATCGACTGTGACGATTCCGACAAGGACATTGTTCTCTTCTACAACAGGAATGGCAAGAAAATCATACCGTTCAATCAACTTTGCGATTTCTTCCTGATCTTGAAAAGCTCCAACGGCAATGACTCTTGTAAACATAAGATCCTGCACTTTTTCATCTGGTTCACCTAAAATGAGATCCCGGTACGACAGAACCCCTACAAGCTGCTTTTGATCATTAATGACATATAAATAGTTGATCGATTCTGCAATTTCAGCAAAGCTTTTCAGCTTTACAACTGCGTCCTGAACCGTATAGTGCTGAGGAATCCAAACGTACCGGTTGGTCATGATCCGGCCTGCTGTCTCAGCAGGATAATTCATGAGAAGCTGGACGGCCTTTGATTCCTCTGCCTCCATGTTTGATAAAAGCTGGTCTTTCAGCTCATCATCCATTTCATCAAACAAGTTGGCTAGGTCATCGTTATCCATTTTGTTTGTGACGAAGGTGGCTTTGTCTTTTCCTACTTTTTCAAGCACAATTTCTTGGTATTCGCGCTCAAGCTCACCCATCATTTCCGTCACATCATCGATTGTTAAAAAGCTGAGGAAACGGCCGCGGTGTTTTTCTGGAAGTTCTTTAAATAAATAGGCCATATCATATGGCTGAAGTTCTTCCATAATGTTTTTAAATTCTTTGCGTTTGCCGTCTCTTAATAAAATAATGATTCTTAAAATGAGTTCATCGTACGTAATGTTCTGTATCATCGCTGTTACCTCCCCAAAGTCAGGAGATACCCGAATCCCTTAGAATGTGCGGGGGTCAGGATCTCCTCTGTCTGATGCGTCAATCTGATCTTTTGACATACTCTTTATGTGTCTCGAATCGGGATGATCCATCCCCACACCTCCTTTTCTCATAAAAAAGCACCTTCAACCGAATGAAGGCGCTTTGTAAGCATGACAAAATAAACACTTGCTCCTTCAATCGTAGAGCTTTAGCACTGTATGGCATAGGATCAAATCCAGCTGCATTAAAAATCACCTTATGTCGATGATTTCTGTTGACCCATTGGCGTCTTTGGACATTTTTGGGCAGCAGCGTATCTCCATACAGGAGCCTCACCTAACGAAGTCTCATATTGTTAACACACTGAGATTACAGAAAAAGCGGAATGATGTCAATAAGCAAGATGCCAAGTATCCTTATGTATTCGCTTACTTTTCAAAAAAAGAGCGATAAACAGCTCAGCCATCGCCCTTTTCATGTCTTTTTATTCCTCTTCCGGCTGATTCATATCCTCTTGGGAGAGGAGATGAAAGGAATCATGCAAAAACAAAGCATATCCTTCTCCATCAGGATGCGGAACGTATTCCGCGTGATCCATTGTTTGCTCTTCTTCTTTTTTCTTCATATTCTCTCGCCTCCTTTCCCGTAGTTTGTCCCAATGAAAAAACCTTACACATGAAAGTGTAAGGTTTGCAGATTTTTGACAAAGGGCTAAGATGATCTTTATTTTATCCCTTTGTTTTCTTTTCAGCGTGATAGAAAACCTTTGCAGCCCTAGGAAGGGCGAGCACCGGAACGGAGCGAATTTGACATTCGTGAGTACCGGCGCAGAGACCTGACACCGAATGCGAGGGTTTGTCTACACGATGAAAACCTTACACATGAAAGTGTAAGGTTTGGTCATAGCTTAATCATCCCATTCTTGTTTCAGGATTTTGCCTGTTTTAGCGGAAATCTCAAAATCAACTTCCTCGCCGCTTGGTGTTGTGATTTCAATTTCGTAAATGTACACACCATTTTCTTTATCTAGATCAGAATCTGTGACTGTGCCTTTTACTTTTGCAAGAGCAATTTTTTCAGCCTGTTTTTTCGTGATCTTCACGTTCTGTTTCTTTTCTTTGACTGGATCATTCAACGTTTTTCCAGTTTTTGCATCGACATATACTTTATATTCAAAGCCGCCTTTTTTGATCTCGACCTCATACACCCATTTTCCTTTTTTACGCTCAAGATCCACATCATCCACATAGCCTTTCACCACTTTTAAGGCTGCTTTTTCAGCTTGTTTCTTTGAAACAAATGACGATTTCTTTTGCACGACTTGCTCGGCGTTTGCTGTTTGATTTGTATTTTGCGCTTGAAGTGTGAAACCACCTGCGACAAGAGTTCCCGTTAATGCTGTAGCTACTAGTACTTTTTTCATCATGTTCATTTCCTCCTCTGTTTGATTTCTTCTATATCTTAAGAAAACAAGATGATAAAGGAAGGAAAGAAACATGAGAATATCATGAGAAAAGGATTAGTTTTCGTACGTAATGCCCTCAATGTCTCCTGTATAGGCGTTCACAAGCACCTCTGCCTCTCTGCCGTCAGGCAAATCCAGCTCTACCTCAAATACGAGCATACCGCTGAATGTTTCAAGATCAGCATCATCCACTGTTCCGCCAACTTCTTTGACGGCAATTTGGATGGCTTCCTCGACGGTGATTTTCGTGAGCTTCTTTTCTTTAGAGGTTGGTTTTTTCTTTTCTGCTTCAAGCACCTTAAATGACTGTTTGCCGACCTCGACTTGATACAATTCTTTTTTTGATTGGATGGTAAAAATGAAACGATCTGACGTCTCCTTTTTTTGAATGACGGTTCCGCTCACCTTTTTAACAGCCGCCTCTTCTGCCTGGAGCTCAGCATTTTTTTCATTTGGCTTCTGATAGCTTTTTAACTGTCTAATTTCTTTCATTTGACCGCTTGCAGAAGATGCAATGATTTGATAGATGCCATTTGCATTTTCCAGCGTCATTGTGTAGTCCTGTTTATGATTGATTAAATCAATATGTGTAATGTTTCCATTATAGTCTTTTGAGATCATTTTTTTCATTTCTGCTTCACTTAATATTTTTTGATCAATGGTTTGGATCATGAGCATTGCAAAGGCCGCAAGAATCACAAGACATCCTGCGAGCGCAAGCACCATTTTCGTTTTTCTAGACATGCAGCGCCTCCTTCCTATTTCCTATTTTATAAGGAGGAAATGAGAAATTGATGAGAAAAGACCCATTTATTTCTGAAAAAGAATGGTCATGGCTGTTCCTTCGCCGATACGGCTGTCTACCTTCAGCTCGGCTTCATGTTCTTCTGCAATTTGCTTCGCAATTGAAAGACCGAGTCCGGTTCCGCCCGTCTCACTGTTTCTCGCTTCATCCACACGGAAAAAGCGGTCAAAGATTTTCGGCAGATCCTCTTCTTTTATGCCAATTCCTTGATCAATCACTGAAATAAATGGCTTGTCTCCTGCCCATCCGCAGGTCACATCAACTGGCTCTCTGCTATATTTGACCGCATTATCAATTAAGATAGTCAAAAGCTGTTTGATTTTCTCTTCGTCTCCTTCTGCGATCAGCGGCTGATCTGTCTGCACATGAGATTGAATCGTTCGATTGGTAGCCACTTCAAGTGTATGACATAGCTGCTTGCACAAATGACCAAGATCAACCGGCTTCATATCCAAGTATAACGGCTGGCCGTTTTTCGCCAATGTCAGTAATTGATCTGTCAGTCTTTTCATTTTTTTCGCTTCATCATGAATCGCTTGAGAGGATTCTTCTACAACCTCTGGACGTGTTTGCCCCCAGCGTTTGAGTAAATTGCTGTAGCTCATAATGACGGTAATCGGTGTCTTCAATTCATGGGAGGCATCATGCAAAAATTGCTGTTCTTTTTCATAATGCTTCTCGAGAATCTCGGACATTTCATTAAAGGTTTGTCCCATTTGATATAGTTCATCCTTTGAATCGCCTGTTAATTCAATTCGTTTAAACGCCTTCTCTTTCATACTTGCCTTCATGGTATTCGTCATTCTGCTAATCGGCCGGACAATTTGCTTTGTTAAAACGTGGCCTGCAAAATAGGAAAGCACAATAAACAAAACGCCGGTAGCGATTAAAATCATTTTTAATAACGCTAAGTTCTCTTCCGTATTTTCGATTTCTTCATATACTTGAAGCGACATAATCTCACCATTTGTCCAAATGACCGGAATAGCAGCGAACGCAATCATATGCTTATTGTATTCTTTGATTTCTGCTGTCTGGCCAGATTCGTATGTAAAAGGCAGTGAGCTAAACGTTGATTCCTTTGTGACAGTCAGTTTTGACTCTCCCGTTTCTGTCACGACACGGATCATACCATTTTGAGGCAGGTACGCCTTCAGCAGCTCCGAGGACGGAAGACCCTCTTCCTCTGATTTTTTTAAAGCAATCGCAATATTTTCAGCCACCTCAGACAAGCGGGACATATCTTTTTGCGTCAAGGTCATCGAAAAAATAAAATAAATGGCTGTATGAAACAAGAGCACCATTAAAAACAAAGACAACGACGTATAAAGCTGAATCTTATTTTTTAATCTCATTCTTTATCCTTTCATCACATAACCCACACCTCTCACTGTGTGAATCAGCTGTTTTTCGAATGGGTAATCGATTTTTTTCCTTAAATAACGGATATAGACATCTACCACGTTTGTATCACCGAAATAATCAAAACCCCAAACCGCTGTTAAAAGCTGATCTCTTGTGAGCACTTGCTGCTGATGGTTCAGTAAGTGAACAAGCAGGTCATATTCTCTCGGTGTGAGTTCAAGCATTTGCCCAGCCCTTTGTATTTCTCTTGTTTTCTCGTTGACCGTTAAGTCTGCTATGCTCAGCTCTGTCTTCTTTTCTTCTTGTGCATGTATATTCAACCTTAGCTGTGCGCGAATTCGTGCTAATAATTCTTCTATATCAAAAGGTTTTGTTATATAATCATTCGCCCCAAGATCGAGCCCGCTTACTTTATCAGGAACACTTCCCCTTGCTGTAATCAAAATAATAGGTGTCGCTGTATTTGTCTTCCGAACCCTTCTCAGCACTTCAAGCCCGCTTAACTCTGGAAGCATGACGTCAAGCAGAACCAAATCGAAGCTATCTTCTTCAAGAGCCTGAAGCCCATCTATTCCTGTCTCTTTGACTGTCACCTCATATCCTTCATATTCAAGCTCAAGTGACAGCACCCTTGCGATTTTCTTTTCATCTTCGACTACGAGTATCTTCCCTTTGTTCATCTCTATCTCTCCTATCTAAAAGGCAAGCTTGTCTTTCCATTATTATATGTTGCCTTTCTTATTTGGAACAGTCACAATCTTCACATCTATTTTTTTATGGAGGGAATTATTTTTGAGAAAAAACATTTAACTTGAGCCTTCTTCTCAAGTTGTTACTTCATCTCATTATTTTTTAATCTGCCGCTTTTAGTTCTATTCACCCATTTTCATCTGTACAGGTGCAACCTCACTATGCAGCATTTCCTTCTTTTTCATATGATATCAAGAGTTTTCTTCAAAAGGTGAGCTCTTTCGTCAATATGTGAGGAGAACTGCACTTTTGATAATAGATTGATTATTTGAAAAATTATTACAATTGACCCTTTCCGATCAAAAGTTTCTTTTATACAATAACATTATGCAGCCTGAATCTACTTTGAAAACAAAATAAGGAGGGCTTTCTTATGAAAGGTGAAATTCGCTTAATTCCGTATGAAGTAAAAGCCAATGTGATGGAAGCGAAAGAGACGCCGGAAAGTATTCAGGAGATTAAAGCACCCGAACTTTGGTCAAGTGGCTTCAAAGGAAAAGGCATAACCATTGCTGTCCTTGATACAGGCTGTGACACAGAGCATCCCGACTTAAAAGATCAGATTATCGGTGTGAAGAACTTTACCGATGATGACGATGGAGATGCTGAAAATGTAAAAGACTATAATGGGCATGGTACCCATGTAGCAGGAACGATTGCCGCAACAGATCAAAATGGCGGAATTTTAGGGGTTGCCCCTGAAGCCAAGCTTCTCATCGTGAAAGTTCTTGGCGGTGAAAATGGCAGCGGAAAATATGAGTGGATCATTGATGGCATCAACTATGCCGCAGAGCAGAAGGTGGATATTATCTCCATGTCTCTCGGTGGTCCAAGCAATGAGCCTGCCCTGCAGGAAGCCATTCAAAATGCGGTAAAAAGCGGTGTACTTGTTGTGTGCGCAGCAGGAAATGAAGGGGACGGGGACGAGCGTACGGAAGAGTTCTCCTACCCAGCAGCATACAATGAAGTCATTGCCGTCGGTTCTGTTTCCCTTGCTAGAGAATCCTCTGAATTTTCTAACGCCAATAAAGAAATCGACCTCGTCGCTCCAGGAGAAGACATTTTATCCACTCTCCCTAACCATAAATATGGCAGGCTCACAGGAACTTCAATGGCTGCCCCTCACGTAAGCGGTGCACTAGCCATTATTAAAAATGCCGAAGAAGAAGCGTTCCAGCGCAAGCTGACAGAGCCTGAGGTTTATGCTCAGCTTGTCAGAAGAACCCTTCCATTAAAACAGTCGAAAGCCCTTGTAGGGAATGGATTTTTATATTTAACTGCCCCTGATGTCCTTTTAGAAAAAACATTGGAAGCAGATCTTTTATCTCTATAGCTTAAATAGAGGTCCTGAGAAAAGATAGAATTTTCTCAGGATTTTTTTAATTAAAATTATTCAAAATTTACTTTGACGAAATGAAGTGAACGTTATATAATCGAACACAATAAATTCATAGTTTGAGAGTCGGTAATTCGATTACACGTCGAATTTTAATTGGGAAGACCGGTGAAAATCCGGCGCGGTCCCGCCACTGTGAGTGAGGAGAGCTTTTCTCAGGAATCCACTGTCATGAGGATGGGAAGGATGAAAAGCTTGCAGATTCACCAGCCAGGATACCAGCCGCTCTATCACATCAAACCCCCTACGGTTGATAGGAGATGTCGGAAAAGCGTCAGTGATACTCACGCCTTATTTCGCACACACATTTTGTCTTTTAAACCAGACATTTACCTCATCAATCATGATCATGAGCGTAAATGTCTTTTTATATTTAGAGGAGGAATTGGAATTGACAATTGTTAAAACAAGTAATCTAGGCTTTCCGCGAATTGGTTTAAACAGAGAATGGAAAAAAGCACTTGAGTCTTACTGGAAAGGTCAAACAGACCGCGAAACCCTCTTAAGCACACTGGATGAACAATTTTTAACTGCCATTAAAACACAAATCGATCAACAAATTGATGTTGTTCCTTCTGGAGACTTTACCTTCTATGATCACGTGCTGGATACCGCTGTTATGTTCAATTGGATTCCAGAGCGCTTCCGCAGCTTAAAAGACCCGCTAGATACATACTTCGCGATGGCAAGAGGAACAAAAGATGCCGTCTCAAGTGAAATGACAAAATGGTTTAATACAAACTATCACTACATCGTTCCAGAATACGAAAAAAGCACAGAATTTAAACTCACACACAACAAACCGCTTGAAGCTTACGAAAAGGTGAAAAAGGCGTTTGGTGTTGAAACAAAACCGGTTGTACTTGGTCTATATACATTTGTCTCACTTTCTAAAGGTTATGAAGCAAATGAAGTAAAAGAAATCCAGCAGCGTCTAGTGCCGCTTTATACTCAGCTTTTAAAAGAACTTAAAGAAGCAGGCGTCAAATGGGTTCAAATTGATGAACCTGCACTTGTCACAGCTTCCAGTGAAGACGTAAAAGCCGTAAAAGAAATCTATCAAACGATCAAAGAAGCCGTACCTGGGTTGAACATTCTTCTTCAAACATACTTTGATTCAGTAGATGCGTATAAAGAGCTTGTCACATATCCTGTTGAAGCAATCGGTCTTGATTTTGTCCATGATCAAGGGCGCAACCTTGATCAAGTGAAAAAGCACGGCTTCCCGAAAGATAAAATTTTAGCAGCAGGCGTCATTGATGGAAGAAATATTTGGAGATCAGACCTTGGCGAAAGATTATCCTTTATTTCTGAAGTCATTGCTGACGTTCAGCCGAAAGAAGTGTGGCTGCAGCCATCAAGCAGCTTGCTGCATGTGCCAGTTGCCAAACACCCAAGCGAACAGCTTGAAGAAAAACTATTAAACGGACTGTCTTATGCTACTGAAAAGCTGGCTGAATTAACACTGCTAAAAGAAGGTTTAACAAAAGGAGCAGCTGCCATTGATGCTGATATTAACGAAGCAGCACAAGCACTTCTTACCTTAAAAGAGTTCGCAAAAGGAACAAATGCGGATCTAACAGCGGAACGCAACAATCTTTCATCGAAAGATTTTAAACGTCCAGCTGCCTTTGAAGAACGCCTTCGTATCCAAAACGAATCTCTTGAACTGCCGCTTCTACCAACAACAACAATTGGCAGTTTCCCGCAGTCTGCCGAAGTGCGCAGTGCTCGTCAAAAGTGGCGCAAAAATGAGTGGACAGATGCAGAGTATGATGAGTTTATTAAGAAAGAAACAAAACGATGGATTGATATTCAAGAAGAAATTGGTCTGGATGTGCTCGTACATGGGGAATTTGAACGTACAGACATGGTTGAATACTTCGGTGAGAAGCTAGCCGGATTTGCCTTTACAAAATTTGCTTGGGTTCAATCCTATGGATCACGCTGCGTGAAGCCGCCAATCATTTATGGAGATGTAGAGTTTACAGAGCCAATGACAGTGAAAGAGACGGTTTACGCACAAAGTTTGACAGAGAAAAAAGTCAAGGGCATGCTGACAGGACCTGTTACCATCTTAAACTGGTCTTTCCCAAGAACGGATATCTCTCGCAAAGACATTGCTTTCCAAATCGCTTTCGCTTTGCGTAAAGAGGTAGAAGCTTTAGAAGCAGCTGGTATTCAAGTGATCCAAGTGGATGAGCCTGCGCTAAGAGAAGGACTTCCGCTCAAAGAAAGTGATTGGGCAGAATATTTAAACTGGGCAGCAGAGTCATTCCGTTTATCCACATCATCCGTTCAAAATGAAACACAAATTCATACACATATGTGCTACAGTAACTTCGAGGATATTGTCGATACAATCGAAGACTTGGATGCTGACGTGATTACAATTGAACATTCACGCAGTCATGGCGGATTCCTCGATTACTTAGAAAAACACCCGTATTTGAAAGGACTTGGACTAGGCGTTTATGACATCCATAGCCCGCGTGTTCCATCTGTTGAAGAAATGAGCGAAATTATTGATGATGCGCTGAACGTTTGTCCAACAGATCGCTTCTGGGTGAATCCGGATTGTGGTCTAAAAACTAGACAAGAGCCTGAAACCATTGCTGCTTTGAAAAACATGGTCACAGCTGCTGAAGTCGCTCGTAAAAAGCTGGCGCAGCACGCTTAATTGAATGTCTCTCCCCTGCTGAACTCGGCAGGGGTTTTTATGCGCAAATTGGCCTGTTCGATCTCCTACTATGATGATTTCTTTTCTAGCATGATTCGTTTATACTAGAGAAGTCAGTCGAACAAAGGGAGGAAGACAATGAATCACGAAGATTTTTTACAACGCGCAATTGATCTTGCAGTAGAAGGAGTCAATAGTGGTACTGGCGGTCCTTTTGGAGCAGTCATTGTCAAGGATGGTCAGATTATTGCAGAGGGCAGCAACAACGTGACAACGAGTAACGATCCAACCGCACATGCAGAAGTCACAGCCATTCGCAAAGCGTGCCAAACTCTACATACATACCAATTAGAAGATTGCATTCTATACACAAGCTGCGAGCCTTGTCCGATGTGCCTTGGCGCTATTTACTGGGCTAGACCAAAAGCTGTGTATTTTGCTGCTGGACATCAGGATGCAGCGGATTCTGGTTTTGATGACTCATTTATTTATGAAGAAATCAACAAAGAATACGAATCAAGAAATATACCATTTTACAAACTGACACCTCAAAAAACCCTTGCGCCATTTGAAGCATGGGAAGCATATGATAAAAAGAAAGAATATTAAAAAAGACACCGCTCGTAAACAGGTGTTCTGAATTGTTGACAAAGGGCTAAAATGATCTTTATTTTAGCCCTTTGTCTTCTTTTCAGCGTGATAGAAAACCTTTGCAGTCTAGGAAGGACGAGCAGCGGAGCGGAGCGAATTTGACATTCGTGAGCACCGGAGCGCAGACCTGACACCGAATGCGAGGGTTTGTCTACACGCTGAGACACCGCTCGTAAGCAGGTGTCTTCTACTATTACTCCGTCACTTCAAGCTCTACTTCAATGTTCCCTCTTGTTGCTTTTGAATATGGACAGAATTCATGGGCAGCATGGACAAGCTCTTTCACTTTGTCATGATCATGACCTTTCGCAGACACAATCAGCTTTACGCCAAGCTTAAAGCCGCCGTCGCTTTCATCTTTTAAAAGACTGACATGTCCTTCTACTTCCGATTCTATTTCTGTCCCTTGCTTCTTCGCTACGTGCTCAAGTGCTCCTCCGAAACAAGCTGCATAGCCTGCTGCAAATAATTGCTCTGGGTTTGTACCAGTCTCTCCATCTTTCTTTGCGTTAGGCATGACAATGTTATGGTCGAGCACACCATCCTCTGAACGAACATGTCCAGCTCTTCCATGCTGCGCCTTTACTTTTGCTGTGAATAATGGTTTCATCTTCATCTCCTCCTTCATCTATTGATCCTTTTCACGTTCTATTCATTTCTCAAACATTTATCGCACATTGAAGAATTTTTCATTTTTCGTCTGTATTTATTTTAAAAAGGAAGAAAATCTTATACAATGATAAGTATGACAAAAAATAGTTGGTGACTGACATGACAAATGAATTTGAACATATGAAGCTGGAAAATCAGCTTTGTTTCTTGTTATATGCAAGTTCACGAGAGATGACGAAGCAGTATAAACCGTTGTTAGAAGAATTAAACATTACGTACCCGCAATATTTGGCACTGCTTTTATTGTGGGAGCATGGAACATTAAATGTGAAAACGATGGGAGAGCTTCTCTATTTAGACTCCGGTACACTCACGCCCATGCTGAAACGAATGGAGCAAAATGGACTCATTATCCGAGAACGTTCGAAAGAGGATGAGCGGTCTGTACAAATTCGTTTAACGGAATATGGAGAGCAGCTAAAAGAAAAGGCCACTGCGATTCCGTCTCACATGCTGACTGGGACAGGCAGATCGGAAGAAGAGCTAAAAACACTGCGTGCCTCTTTACATGAGCTTTTGCAAAATTTAACACAATCAAAAGGCTGAGGGAATGTTCCCTCAGCCTTTTATAATGTCTATTATTGTGCGACAGCTACTAGTTCTACTTCGATGTTTCCTTGAGTTGCTTTTGAATATGGGCAAACGCCGTGTGCTTTATGAACAAGTTCTTCTAATGCTGACTGCTCAATGCCAGTTCCTTTTACCTCTAATTGAACGCCTAGTTTGAAGCCGCCATCTGAACTGTCTTTTAATAAGCTGACATGTGCTGTAACTTCACTTTCAAAGCGAATACGCTCTTGTCTTGCTACCATTTGAAGGGCTGAATCAAAACATGCAGAGTAGCCTGCTGCGAATAATTGCTCTGGATTTGTTGCTTTTTCAAGTTTTTTTGCTCTTGGTGTTCCAGGCATTGCTACATCATGTTCAAGTACACCATCTGTTGAAACAACCTTACCTTCTCTTCCTCCGACAGCTGATACCGTTGCTGTAAATAAAACGTCTGACATGAATATAACCCTCTTTCTCTCCAATAATGTTTTCTACAATTGAATTGTACACAATTTAAATTACAGAGTCAATCAATAAATACTCTTTTTTAAGTTTTCCTGCCTGAACCCTTTTTATGAGCATGTCCGGAAATTGTTAGGCAGTAAAAAAAGCCCTTTAACAAGGGCTTTTAGATCGTGTCATGCTGCGCATTCGGTTGTTCTAGCGTATGGTTTCTGTTATCTGGGTCGGCATTTGCTGCTGCCAGCCACAATGCCATAATGGTGATACTTGTACAGACGACTGCCCATTTTTTAAAATTCATATAAACAATCCCCTCTCTGAATATAGATTCGAGCATGTTCCGCTTCCCCATAGAACATGGAAGATTTTTCATAATCCCCCATTTCATTATAATACTTTGCGGTATCTAATGCCAGCTCCTCTATATCTGGATATGCATAGGCAGACTCTAAAAAATGGAAAATCCGTTTAATATGCTCAGCATCTTGTCTTAAATACAATGCTTCTAGAAATATGGTTTTCTGAATATGAATGTCATCTTGAAGAGCTTCTGCTCTCTTCATACATTCTTCTCTGTAGTGTAATGCTTCTTCGTGTTTTCCTTGTTTGTATAATATCTGAGCGGCTGTATAAAGAGGGTCTATAGATCGACGAAGATGATCGGATTGATTTTGATCAAATAACGAGATGGATTCTTTCATTAATTCGAGTGCGCGGCCCAAGTCTCCCATTCGGTAATAACTGTTGCCCATATTAAACAAAGAGGAGGCAATAAAACGCACATTTTGAAACTCTCTTGATCTCGCAAGTGCTCTTTCGAGATGTGGTAATGCTTTTTCATGCCTTCTCATATCATCGTAGTTACCGGCCACAATAAATTCACACTGAATCGTGCGAAGCGCATACAGTTCATGCTGAACATAAACATCCAGCGCTAGTTTAGCATGGTGCATCGAGATATGAGTTTGTTTCATGTGATAATATATTTCTGACATTTTAAAATGAAATTCCGCACGTTCAATATCATCTGATACAAAAGAAAGCTTATGCTCTGCCTTTTGATAAGACGATATGGCAGCAATATACTCCCTCCGCCCGAATTCATACATGCCTCTAAAAAAATGATAGTAGTATTCAAGCATGCCTGTGACATGCGTTTGATGCTCATCTATTTCTTTCGAAAGCTCGGAAAAGTTGGCGCGAAGCTTTCCTTCCTTTAATGGCTTTAAATAATCGAGCATGACCTCATGCCTAAATTCCATTAAAGAAAAATAGAGAAGCAAATTCTGATCTTCTTCCATTGAATCAAGAGAGGTGCGAATTTCCTGCTTTAACTGTTCTGCTTGTTCGGAATCAAATCTGCGGATTAATTCATACCACTTGTTGATTTTCACTCCAATATCCGAAGAGGGAATGATTTTCGCCATACGTTGCCTTCTCCAATCTTCTCAAAATATAAAACATTACCATATTTTATCATACTTGACCGGAGAAATACAAAAATGAAAGGAAAAAGAGAGCCTGTTGTCACAAGACTCTCTTTTAAATTCGTTATTCTCTTATTTGTCCTTGACCACGAATGACAAATTTTTCAGACGTTAAGGCTGGCAGCCCCATTGGCCCTCTTGCATGAAGTTTTTGCGTACTAATTCCTATTTCCGCTCCATAGCCAAATTCAAATCCATCTGTGAAACGAGTAGAGGCATTATGATAAACAGCGGCAGCATCGACAGCTGTTAAGAAAAGGGCTGCATGCTCATCGTTTTCCGTAATGATCGCTTCAGAGTGCTTAGAGCTATATGTTTGAATATGCTGAATCGCTTGTTCTATGTTTTCTACAATTTTAATACTGACGATCGGTGCTAAAAACTCCGTTGCATAGTCCTCATTTGTCGCTAATGCAGCACTAGGAGCAAGCGCGCAAACGGCTTCATCACCGCGTATTTCTACCCCATTGGATTGAAGGGCTTCAAATAAAGAAGCACCGTAGTTGTTTGCCCATTTTTTATGAATGACAATGCTCTCGATCGCATTACAAACTGAAGGTCTTTGAGTTTTGGCATTGAGCACAATCCGCTCAGCCATTTCGTTTTTCGCTGTTTCATCAATGTAGATATGACAATTTCCTGCACCTGTTTCAAGCACCGGCACAGTTGACTCTCTCACGACAAGATCAATTAAATTCTTCCCGCCGCGCGGAATGAGGACATCCAGGTATTCATTTAAAGTGAACAGCGTTTTCGCCGTTTCACGGCCTGTGTCTTCAATCAATTGCACACTGTCTACTGGAATATCCGTCGTATGAAGCGCTTCATGAATCACCTTTACAATTGCTTTATTACTATGAATAGCAGAGGAGCTTCCGCGCAGAATCACAGCATTCCCAGTTTTCAAGCAAAGGGTCGCAGCATCGACTGTCACGTTTGGTCTTGCTTCATAAATCATTCCAACCGTTCCAAGCGGTACACGAACCTTTTCGATGAACAGACCGTTTTCTTTCTGAATGGTTTCTAACGTTTCACCAATTGGATCTTTTAGCTGAATGAGTTGAAGGGTCGCATCTGCAATGGCTTCAATTCTCTCTTTTGTGAGTGTGATCCGGTCAATGACAGATGGCGTGAACTGCTTTTCCTCAGCAGCCTGAACATCCTTTTGGTTCTCTTCTATTAAATAAGCTGAAGATGCTTTTAGTGCACTGGCAATGGCGTGCAGGGCAGCGTTTTTTTGTTCCGTCGTTTTTAGAAGCAGCTGATCTTTGGCTGCACTTGTTTTTTTTGCTTTTTCAAGAACTTCATTCATCGTATTCCCTCCTTAGTTTTGTACATGCTGTACCCAGTGATCTCGGTGTATGACCTCAGGCTTCTCTTTTGCAAGCTCGTCACTTCGCATTCCTTTAATGCCGAGAAGCTCATCGGAGGCGTACAAGGTTTGTCCTTTACCAACTAATCCGTTTGGACCGACGACTTCTACGACTTCTCCTTTAGAAAAGTCACCAGCGACATCAATGACTCCTGCCGGAAGAAGGCTTCTGCCATTATGCAAAATCGCCGCTTCCGCTCCTGCATCAATCATGATCTTCCCAGAGACCGGTGAGTGGAATTGAATCCATTGACGGCGGTTGTTCACAGCTGATAAATCCTGTTCACCGATATACGTTCCGTCGCCTTGACCCGCAAGAATGCTAAGCAGCTTGTCTTCTCCAGTGCCTGTGCCAATGAAGACTTTCACGCCAAGTGAAAGTGCCGTTTGTGCAGCTGAGAGCTTCGATTTCATTCCGCCTGTTCCAACCTTTGAACCGGTGCTCTTTGCATATGAAAACAATTCTTCTGAAATGTGGGTCAGGACATCAAATCGCTTCGCCTCAGGATGCTCATTTGGATTTGCATCATAAATGCCATTGATGTCTGTTAATATGATCAATTGGTCTGCATGGATTAATCCACTGACAAGAGCTGACAGCATGTCATTATCCCCAAAGGTAAGCTCCTCGATGGAGACTGAATCATTTTCGTTTATGATCGGCAAGATTTTTCTTTCAAGCAGCTCCATCATCGTTGCGTACGCATTTCGATATCTTGTTCGATCTGAAAAGTCATTACGTGTTAAAAGCATTTGAGCAGGTGTCATATGAAACTGTGAAAAAAGCTCTGTATATTTCTGCATTAACAAACCCTGACCAACGGCAGCGGCTGCCTGTTTCCCCTTTAAGGTCACAGGTCTTGATGGATAGCCTAAACTGCCAAATCCTGCTGCAACGGCTCCTGATGAAATTAAAATGATTTCATGACCTGCTTCTTTGAGCTTTGCTATGGCTCTTACATGATCCTGCATCTTTTGTTCATCAATGGCTCCTTTTTGCTCTGTTAATGAACTGCTGCCAATTTTTATGACGATCCTTTGCTTTTTCATCCTTGATTCCCTCCGCTATACCTTTAGGCACAAAAAAATCCCTATCTCTCCTTATGTAAAGGACGAAAAGGGATTTTCCGTGGTACCACCTTCATTGAATAAGCATGCGATCTGCTTATTCCACTCAACTCCTGTAACGCCAGGCACGCGCTTAGATTTTTCCTCTAAGGCTCAAAGGGCAGGTTCAGCAGCTGTCTGCGGCAAATGTTTCAGCACATCATTTGCTCTCTTTACGCATCAGTTCCTGCTTACTATTCCTTTTCAACGCTCGTTAATTTTTTTATATTATCACCAATTGCTAAAGAAAAGTCAAGCGGTCAATTAAAGACAATCGTTTTATTCTCATGAACAATAATGCGATCTTCAAGGTGCCATTTGACAGCACGTGCAAGCACACTGCGCTCAATTGTCCGGCCAATATTTTTTAGGGCTTCCGCATCATCCCGGTGATCGACCCGCTCAATATCCTGTTCAATGATCGGGCCTTCGTCTAAATCATTGGTGACATAATGAGAAGTCGCACCAATTAATTTGACTCCCCGCTCATATGCCCGCTTGTATGGGTTTGCACCAATAAACGCTGGCAGGAAGGAATGATGAATATTAATGATTTTGTTCGGATGCTCTTCAATGAATCCAGGCGTTAAAATTTGCATGTATCTAGCAAGCACAACCACATCAATGTCGTACTCTTCTAATAAGGCGAGCTGCTCTTTTTCAGCTTCTTTGCGAATGTCTTTGTTCGCCTTTACAAAATGGAATGGGATTCCAAGCGATTCTACTGTATCTTTTGCCGTTTCATGATTGCTGATCACAACTGCGATTTCAGCCATTAAATTTCCGCTTTGCCATTCCCACAGCAGCTCATGCAGACAATGAAGCTCTTTTGAGACAAAGATTGCCAGCTTTTTAAGCTCACTTGCACGCGACATGCTCCACGTCATTTGAAATGATGCTGCGATTGGCTCAAAACTATTTTTCAATTGATCCATATTCGCCGAGATGTCTTTCCAATCAAATTCAATTCTTAAAAAGAACCGGCCGCTTTCATGATCGGTTGTGTATTGGCTCGATTCAATGATGTTCGCTCCGTGCTCAAATAAAAAGGAAGAAACAGCTGATACAATACCAGGCTGATCTGGGCAGCTGACAAGTAATCTGCCTTTTTGCTCGTGCTTTTGTCTGTGTAATTCAAGTTTCTCTGTAATCAATGTTCTCATGTATCATGACCTCATTTGCGTTTTCATTCTAATGAAATATTATACTGGACTGGAAAGAGAAAAAGCAATGAAGAGTCTATTTTTTATTGAATATTCATTCAATTCTGCACCTAGCGTGATATAATGTGAGTAGACCTTTTATCACAAAAGGAGTGATGGAGATGAAAAGCATGACTTTGTTTGGTAAAGTGAGCTTTTGGCTCGGCATCGTATGTCTGATCACAGGTATTTATCTTTTTATGGCCGGTGAGAGACTCATTCCTTTGCTCACATTTGGTGTCTGTTTTCTTCTAGTGAGTCAGCTTTACCGCAAAAATGAAAACGATTCCAATCATCATTCGATGTAACAAAAAAGGGCTAAAATGATTTTTATTTTAGCTCTTTTTCTTCTTTTTCAGCGTGATAGAAAACCACTTATTCAATGATTTTTAACCCGACCGCCGCAGATAAAATCAGTGCGATAAAGAATATACGTTTTGCGTCCTTCGACTCACCGTAAAACAGCATGCCGACAATGGCTCCTCCAGCAGCTCCAATGCCAGTCCAAATGGCGTATGCCGTTCCCATCGGAATTGTATTCATCGCAAGAGAGAGCATGAGAAAGGACAGCGAAAATCCAGCTGCAATGAATAAAATCCATTTGACATGCCGGTCTTTCTGGAATTGATTCATCATGGTGACACAAAGCATTTCTAAAATGCCTGCACCAATGAGTAAAAGCCAGCTCATGATTCAGTCTCTCCTTTCTTTTCACCTGTGGTTAGTTTAAGTCCTAATACACCGCTTAAAAGCACCATGATTAAAAGTAATTTCACTAGCTGTACTGGCTCTCCCAGTACCATACCTACTATGACAGTACCTGCTGTCCCAAGTCCGGTGAAAACGGCATAAAGTGTGCCAACTGGCAGTACAGTCGTGGCTTTCAGGAGTAAATAAAAGCTGACGACAATACAAACGATGGTTGCGGCCCATTCCAATAAAGAGTCAGCATATTTCAACCCCATCACCCAGCCGACTTCAAAGATCGCCGCAATCAAGACATTTCCCCATTTCATCTAATCCCTTCCTTTCTGAACGATTCCAAGCAACAAAAAAAGCCCGGAAATCGATCGTTTGATCAAATCTCCCGGGCTTTTATCCCTCCGTGTCCATACGGTCTATTGTCTAGACCCTATGTGTTTTCTCTCGGTCCAGACTGCGCCACCCGCACGGAACCCTAGAAAACCATTTCTTAATAAGCAGATCTGACTTAAAGCAGATTCTGTGTGTCAAAATTGTATCACACCCCGAAATACCGGTCTACCGCTTAGCTTCCCACATGCAAATATACTTGTTCATTTTTCGAAAGAATTTTTATGGAACCGCCGTATACTAAGTGTTAGAAACAGGTCAACTGATAAAGAAGATTTGCGGGCTGTTTTCGCGTGCTGCGAACTGAAGGGAAATGAGCGTATATGACAATCCATTTATTTTTTATGACATTGACGATCAAGCGTAAATACAAGGACATGGAGACCGTACTTTACGAACAAGAAGTTGAAGCATTTTATGAAGAAATGAAACAGAAGCAGCTAAAATATATGAACTAAAACAGGAATGAGAAAAGGAGGAGATTGACATGTTTATGATGCTTGATTGTAAACAGGATCTATACCGCATTCCTTAAAGCAATTGATACGTCAATGATCGCTGATATAATGAAATCAGATTGATGCGATGAACGTTCAACCTTAGGATGATGTATTTACAGATCATCCGTCGTATCCCAAACAATGCTGAAAAACATTTTATAGAAAATCAAGAGGTGGCTTCATATGATGATGACCGATGAACAAAAACATGAATTTTATCAAGCACTTGTTGACAAGAATCCGCAATATGACGGCACATTCTTTGCCTGTATTAAGACAACTGGTATCTTCTGTCATGCCACATGTACGGCCAGAAAGCCAAAATTTGAAAACTGTGAGTTTTTCTTTACAGCGGAGGAAGCACTGCTGGCAGGGTATCGCCCGTGCAAGCGCTGCACACCATTAACATACCCTAACAGCATTCCTGAAGAAGTCAAAACACTCGTTTCAGCAGTAGAAAAAAATCCTGAAAAACGCTGGAAGGAAGAGGACTTCCGCCAATTAGGGATTCACTCTGCCACAGCTCGAAGAAAGTTTAAAGACATTTACGGCATGACCTTTGTTCAATATGCAAGATCACGCCGAATGGGGCTTGCCTTTAAAGAAATTTTGAACGGAAAAAAAGTAATCGATCAGCAGGTCACTTTCGGCTATGAATCTTCAAGTGCCTTCAATGATGCATTTACGAAAATTATGGGAAATCCCCCTAAAAAAGCGCAGATTCACATTCTCTATGCTAATTTTATTTCCACACCGATCGGGCGCATGATGAGTGTGACAGATGCCACACATGTGTATTTACTGGAGTTTATGGACAGGCGGGGACTCGAAAAAGAAATTGAAACATTAAGAAAGAAGCTTCATGCCCGCATTTTAGTTGGAGAAACAAACGTCCATCAGCAATTAGCAAAGGAATTGGCCTTATATTTTGAGAAAAAGCTGACCAAGTTTACTGTACCGCTTTCTTTACATGGCACCCCTTTTCAAATGAAGGTGTGGGACCAGCTCTCACGCATTCCAGCAGGAGAAACGAGATCCTATCGAGATCTAGCCACGAAACTTGGCGATCCGCATTTGGTTCGTGCCGTTGGCAATGCAAATGGTGCCAATCAATTGGCGATTATCATTCCCTGCCACCGCGTGATTCAAACAAGTGGTGAGCTTGGAGGCTACGGCGGAGGGATTGAACGGAAGAAATATTTGCTTCAGTTAGAACAGCGTGAATAAAAGAAAAAACGGCTCTGCTTATTCGGTAAGCGAGCCGTTTTCTCCATTACGGGTAATACTGTATACATCTATGATTTGGTCCCATTTTGAAATGGTTTTTTCTTTTTTCATGCCCATTTTTAAAGCGACCTTCACTGACGCTTCATTCTCAGGACGAATTAAGCTGACCATCCGTCTAACCTTCATTTCTTCAAATCCATAGGTAAGACAGCCTTTTGCGGCTTCAGCAGCATAGCCATTCCCCCACGCCGCTTTCTTTAGCATATAGCCGATCTCAAGTTCGGTTTGCCCTTCAATGTTTTGCAGAACAATTCCGCTTTGTCCAAGTCGTTCCTTTGTTTCTTTATTTTCAATGATCCATAGAGAGGTGTGGTACATGCGGTCATTTTTTTGATTCCATGCAATCCACTCTTTTGTCTGCTGTTCATCCTTCAAAGAAGGATAATACTTCATCACTTCTTCGTCTTGGAACAGCTCGTCATATAAAAATGACGCATCATGTTCATTCATCGTTCTCAGTTTCAGGCGCCCTGTTTCTAGTACTGTTCTTGTTTGATATGTCATTGATGATCCCCCCTTTTTTACTTGCTAAAAATATCTCCGAACAACCCATTTGAATCTGGGGCAAAGTAATGGAAGCCCGCACCGGTTAAACTAGCAGCCAGCGCTGTCCACATCATTAAACTGACGGTCATCCACACCGCGACTTGCTTTCTTTTCGTTCCGAAGCTCATGCACATCAAAGCCGCTAAATGACTGCCGATGATAAAAGGACCAATGAGCGCTAATCCAGGCAGACCGTATCGTTCCCAAATTTTTCTCGCCCGCAACTGCTTTTTCTCTCCTTTTTCATCACCTTTCTCCTCTTTTCTTTTTAACCACCATGCTTTAAACCGGTCCACAAACACAATGAGAAGCAAGACTGTGAGAAAGTTGCCGATGAATCCAATCACAGCTGTTGTCACAGGATGCAGTCCACTTAAGATTGCAAATGGAACGACACCAATCACTTCAAAAAAAGGCAAAGCAGCCAATACAAAAACGAGTACATATCCCCATACGATATCCAAAAACAGAACCCCTTTTCATTTTTGTCCTCTCCCCATTGTAATGAAAAACACAATTCCATTTCTACATTTTTTTAGAAAAAGAAAAGCACATCGGATCGGATGTGCTCAGTTTACATTCGTATTTTCATTTTTCTTATTTGCCCGGCGCAGGACAATGAGCATAAGCCCTATTAAAATCACAATAGATAGCAGACTTTGCAGTAAAATCACACTTGGTGACGTCCAGCCAATCCATTCGAAGATGAGCTGCGGTCCGAAAAAGATGATCGGAATCAATGAAACAACATTCGCCTTTAAGATTGCATTGAATACAACGATGCATAGCAGCATGAGCAGAATGACGCCCCACCTCTGGCCAGAAGTAAGGACAAGTAGTGGTGTGCCGACCTTTTGATCCAATAGTTTGATTGTCACTATCGCTGTCAGCTGAAAGATTCCTAACATCCAAAAGTAGAGAAATACCCGGCTGCTTGTTTGAAAGGCGGACGCTCTAAACATCACAATGATCATGATGACATTGGTCACTAAAACGAGCGGATATCCAATCAAAGCAAACCAAGAATAGGATAAGTTTTGGCTGATTGCATCTGCTAAAATCATGTAAAAGAGCGACCCAATTAAGAAAGCACTGACGAATGGCACCCAATCTTTATGATTTCCTGACAGCTCTTGTGCCAGTTCATCAGCATAGCTCCGCGGATCTCCGCCGAACACATCCTCACCTGTTTTGCCGTCTTTTTCAGCCTCAACCGCATGTGCTGTCAGTTCGTCCATCAGCTCATCGATTTCATCCTGATTTTTTCCCTTTGATATGAGATAAAGTTGCAGCTCTAGTAGAATGTGTCTTGTTTCTTTTGATACCATAATCTCACTTCCCTTTTTGTAATAAGCGGTTTACATTTTTTGAAAGCTCATTCCAGCGGTCAATAAACTCTGTGAGCGCTTGTTCTCCCGCTTGTGTGAGCGTATAGTATTTCCTTTTCGGGCCGGTCGCTGACGCTTTTGTGACGGTGGTCACCAGCTGTTCCTTTTGCATACGCAGCAAAATCGGATAGATACTGCCTTCACTTATTTGATCAAACCCATAATGCGCGAGCTTCTTCGTCATTTCATACCCATAAATTTCGCCCTCAGAAATAATCGACAGCAGGCAGCCTTCTAAAATTCCTTTTAGCATTTGTGTGGATGTTGTCATGATTGTTCCTCCGATTCCAGTACCTTGCATCACAAGATAGCTTTATCTTACCATACACTATCTTGCCATGCAAGATACTGGCACAGAAAAAAATCACCGCTTAAAGGGTGATTTTTACGCCCAAGGTTTATCTGTCCCAAGTGCGTCAGCAAGCGCCTTACTATGTTTTCGGCGGCTTTTTCTTTCCTCTGCCCGCTGCTTCGCTGTTTGATGAAGCATGATCTCTTCTTCTGTTTCCGGCATCACCTGCGGGACTCGTTTAGGCTTTCCGTTTTCATCTAATGAGACAAATGTCAGAAATGAAGTCGCTGCGAGTCTGCGCTCTCCAGACATCAAGTTTTCTTTAATGACTTTGACGAACACTTCCATAGAAGACGTACCCACCCATGTGACATAGGATTCCAAGCATACTGACTCCTTTTGTCCAATCGGCTCTAAAAAGTCAACAGAATCCATTGAAGCTGTGACCGTTTCACTGCGGCTGTGTCTTGCTGCCGAGATGGAGGCAATGTCATCTATATAACTCATTAATTTCCCGCCAAATAACGTTTGGTGGTTATTCGTATCGAGAGGGAATACCCTGCTGGTTTTAACAACTTTCGATTCCTTGCAGTATTTGAAATTTTCTTCACTCATCATCATAGCTCCTTCTTGCTGTTTTCGTGGATGCGGAACGACTTTTATTAAACACTATTCTTTTAGGTTTGTCTAAACTTTTTGCTTTAGTCTTATGTGAGAGATTTTCTTTCGGAAATGTTTCAACCATGGCTAGAAGAAGGAATAATAGAACTATGAATGAACAAGGAGGCCATTTAATGGATTCTATGAGAGCAGAGCAATTATACAAAATGCCGCAATGCATGAGTGAATACGACGATTTAGAAGAAGTTCTTTTATGCAGTCCTATTTATATGGAAATCAAACAAATTATTAACGAAACCCAGAAACATTTTGCGAAAGAAAATATTTCTCAAATGAAAGCAGTCGCTCAGCATAAGCAATTGATCCAAACCCTTAAAGATCATCAAGTACGGCCCATCCTGCTCCCGCCGAATGAACGCTTCCCTGAGCAAGTCTTCACTCGGGATATTGGGTTTACGATTGGACATACACTGTTTGTTTCAAGTATGGCCGCTCCGGTTCGGCAAGGGGAAGAACAATACCTAAAAGAATGGGCACAGGCAAAAGGGTGGTCAGCTGTCACTTTGACAGACGGAACGATTGAAGGCGGCGATGTGCTTGTGGATCAGAACCATGTGTTTGTTGGCACGAGCAAAAGAACTAGTCCAGCCGCTATCTACCAGCTCAAAAAGGAACTGCCGGATCACGACATCATTCCGATTCACCTTCCTCCTCACATTTTGCATCTTGATTGTGTGATGAATATTCTGTCTCATGACGAGATCATCATTTATCCTGAAGCGTTCAAGCAAAAGGATCTCCAGCTGCTCAAAACGTATTATGATTTAATTGAAATCAGCGAACAAGAGCAATTCACACTTGGACCAAATGTTTTATCCATTGGGCAGAAAAAAGTGATCAGCTTGCCCAGCAACCAAGAAACAAATGCTGCGTTAACCGCTCACGGATACACCGTTATTGAAGTGGACTTTTCTGAAATTATTAAATCTGGCGGCTCTTTCAGATGCTGCACATTGCCTATTCGGCGTTCATCTATTAAAAAAGCCAGCATGTAGAACAGCTTGTCTACTTGCTGGCTTTTGTCTAGCTTGTCCTATTTTCTATTATATAAATGACAGGCGACTTCATGTCCTTCTTCCACCGCTTGTAATGTCGGCTTTTTTTCAGCACACACATCCATCGCGGCAGGGCATCTTGTTCGAAATACACAGCCGCTTGGCGGGTTCACTGGACTTGGAATTTCTCCTTTTAAAATAAACCTTTTGCGTTTGTCCTCTACGTCAGGATCTGGAATGGGGATTGCAGACAGCAAGGCTTGTGTATATGGGTGAAGCGGTGTTTGATATAATGCATCACTCGTCGTCAATTCGACGAGATGACCTAAATACATGACACCGATCCGGTCGCTAATATATTTCACCATTGACAAGTCATGTGCAATAAAGAGAAAAGTTAATCCTTCCTCTTTTTGCAATTTTTTCAGCAGATTCACGACCTGCGCTTGAACGGAGACGTCTAGTGCAGAAATCGGCTCATCTGCCACAATAAATTTTGGCGCTAAGGCAAGTGCTCTTGCAATGCCGATTCTCTGCCTCTGTCCTCCGCTAAATTCGTGCGGATAGCGGGTGGCAAAATCATAGCTTAATCCTACCGCTTCGAGCAGTTCTTTCACGCGGGCAATCCTTTTCTTTTGACTGCCATAAAGCTGATGAATCTCCATTGGCTCCAGCATAATATCTTTTACTGACAGTCTTGGATTTAACGAAGAATACGGGTCTTGAAAGACCATTTGCATTTGCCGGTTGAAATCAAATGATTCTTTTTTAGAAAGGTGGTGAAGACTTTTCCCTTCATATAAGGCTTCACCATCTGTTGGTTCATAAAGACGCATGAGCACTTTTCCAAGTGTGGATTTGCCGCAGCCAGACTCACCAACGAGACCAAAGGTTTCACCTTGTTTCAGCTGAAAAGAGACACCATCCAGCGCTTTTAAGGTTCTCCCTTTCGAAAGGTGAAAATGTTTTTTAAGGTTGTTTACTTGTAAAAGTGGTTCAACTGTCATGTATCGCTCCTCCTCTCACTTGGTAAATACCGCCTTGCACCTGCCCATTCCTTTTCATATGAAGTGCCAGAAAGGGAAAGAAGCTCAATTTGTCTGCCGGTTTTAGGCGAATGAAGCATCATCCCGTCCCCAGCGTAGATTCCTACATGGCGGACCGCTCCCTTTCCGTTTTCATTTGCAAAAAACAGCAAGTCGCCTTGTTCTAAATGGTTTGATGTAACCGGCGTTCCTTGAACTGCTTGGTCACTTGCGTCTCTCGGCAAAAGATATCCGCAAGCTTTGTACATGCTGTAAGCAAAGCCTGAACAATCATAGCCAAAGCTGCTCATGCCTCCCCATAAATAAGAAAGGCCAATAAATTGTTTTCCTGCGTCTACGACATCTTTGCCGGTCATAGAGAAAGCTTGCGATACTGGGCGTACATCCGCTTTGTTGATTTCTCTTATTCCTAATGGGGTGACAACATGAAATTGATCATCTGTTTCTTTGGCGGCTGCCAGCTCTGTTAAAAAGCTAATCTCCATATCAGGTTCCCCGTTTTGATAGAGTGTGGCTTTTTTCTGACAAACGATAAGAGATGCAGCTGACGCACTTCCCTCTGTTACTTGTTTTAATTGCTCAGCAGGCATATAGCCTGGATAGCCTTGCGGATGTTTCCGGCTGGCCTGCTGCGGAATGACGACTTTCATCCAGCCATCTGTCTCTTCTAATCCAATCACTCGTCCGCCGAGCAGTACTTGAGATTGAATCAAATTTTCTTCACATAAAGCCAGCTTTTCTTCATATGTTTGCTGGTCAATCCATTCTTTGATGTTGATGGAGTCCTGAAGTACCTTTCGATCGATTTCTCGGGGAGACTGCGGCGCTGTCCAAACGTTAGCGACTGGAACCTTTGATTCGTATATCATCATGAGACTCCTTTCACCCCTTGAATGCCTAACCCATGATGCAGCGGTAAAAATATATCTTTTCCTTTGTACACGATTCCTCCGTCTATCATGTCCTCTTTCAGCATAAGCGGGGCATCAAAATCGCAGCGGGTGATATTCGGCTGGCTTGCGGCGAAATGTGCCGCTGCTGTAATGCCAAGCTTTGACTCAATCATACTGCCAACCATGCACTGAACACCGTATGCTTCGGCAAGGGCATTGATTTTTAATGCTTCTTTTATGCCGCCTGATTTCATTAATTTTAAATTGATCAGATCACAGCTTCTCATTTCAAGCACCTTGATTGCATCATGAAAACTGAAAATGCTTTCGTCTGCCATGATCAATGTTTCAGTTGCTTCCGTCACACGACGCAGGCCTTCGATATCTTCTTTCGGCACTGGCTGTTCTACTAGTTCAATATTCAGCGCTTCCATTTTTCGAATGGCTGTGATCGCTTCCTTCCACGTCCAGCCCTGATTGGCGTCGAGCCTGATCTGAATGTCTGGCCCGACTTTTTCTCGAATCCGCTTGATCCGCTGTATATCCGTGTGTATATCATCTTTTCCTACTTTGATCTTTAACGTCTGAAAACCTTCGGCTGCGTATTGCTTCGCATCTTCCGCCATCTCAAGCGGCCGGTTTACACTGACCGTATAGTCGGTTTCAAGCTGATGACGATATCCGCCAAGGTATTGATAAAGCGGAAGTCCTGCCTGCTTTGCTAAGCCATCATAAATGGCCATATCGATTGCAGCTTTTGCGCTTGTGTTGCTTGCGAGCACGCGGTTCATAGCAGAAAAGATTTGTTCATACTCTGCCAAGGAAGCCCCGAGCAAAATGGGTCTGATCACTTCACAGATAGCATAGTCGATGCTTTCCAGCGTTTCTCCTGTAATCACCGATGTGGGAACTGCCTCTCCGTAGCTGACGTCACCTTGATCATATGTGATGATGACGATCAGAGATGCTGCGTCATACACCGTTCTTAAAGCGGTTTTGAAAGGCTTTTTTAGCGGTACACTCGTTCTGCATGTACGAACATCGACAATTTTCATTTGATCGCCTCTTTCGCTGCAACGCCTGGAGAAATGTGCAGTTTTTTCCCTGCGGCATCTAGTGCAGCCTGCACGCCCATCGGAAAGGCAAAGTTCGGTGATGAATGACCGATCCGAAAGCCGCCGAGTGCCGGTTTCTTTTGCGGCACAATATAGGTTTCCCACAGCTGTTCCAAGGTTAAAGACTGGTCTTTCTTTTTTGGTTCACATTGATGAAAATCTCCAATGATGAATCCAGCCGCATCATCCAATTTTCCAGCAGAGGTGAGGTGCTGCATCATACGATCGATTTTATAAGGCTCTTCGTCAATATCTTCAATGAACAACAGCTTTCCCTTCGTATCAATTTCAAAAGGTGTACCAAGTGTTGTCACGATGAGAGCAAGATTCCCTCCTATGATGTCACCTGAAACGGTGCCGGGGTAGAAGGTATGAAGAGGTGACAAGTGATGCGTATACGTAAAGGCCTTCGGCGTGAACAGCTGTAAAAAGGTATCCTTCGTATACGGATGGACCTCTTCAAGTCCCACATCAGAGGAAAGCATTGGACCATGAAAGGTCACAAGACCGGTCTGCTGCTGGATGGCCGTATGTAAAAACGTAATGTCACTATAACCCCAAAAGATTTTTGGATTCCGGCGAATGAGGTCATAATCAATGGCTTCCGCAAGTCTTCCAGTTCCGTACCCTCCGCAGGCACAAATAACTGCTTTGACTTCTGGATCTTGAAACATGCCATGAAGATCTTCCACTCTTTCATGATCACGCCCTGCTAAATACCCGTACCGGGAATCGAGATACTTCCCTTTTTTCACCTTCAGCCCAAGGCTCTCTAAAAAGGCAATCCCTTTTGCTAATTTCAATTCATCAGGCGGGCTTGCTGGTGCGATAATCCCCACCGTATCCCCTGTTTGAAGCGCCGCTGGCAGCTGGTTCATGCCAATCCCCTCTTTCTCTTTATTTCTTACAATCTATGGGCATTTTCTCCATAACATGAACAAATAAAGGAAACAGACGCTTTTGTTCAAAGCGTCCTATATTGTTGACAAAGGGCTAAAATGATCTTTATTTTAGTCCTTTGTCTTCTATTCAGCGTGACCTGAAAACCTTTGCAGCCCTAGGAAGGACGAGCATCAGAGCGGAGCGAATTTGACATTCGTGAGCACCGAAGCGCAGGACTGACAGAGAATGCGAGGGTTTGTCCGCGTGCTGAGACGCTTTTGTTCAAAACGTCCGTGTCCCTCATTCCCTTCAATTACTCTCCATCTACTTGTGCCCATTTCAAATCGATATACCCAACAGGGTGGCGGACAATTCCCTTCACGCCCTCTTTTTGCAAATGAACTTGGTTATAAAAATGAATTGGAATGATCGGTGCTTCTTCAATGAGAAGTGCCTCTGCATCATGAAGGATGCTGTTTCTTTTTTGTTCATCTGCTTCCTTTCTCGCCTTTTTCATCAGCTGATCATAGGTGTCGTTTGACCATCCAGTCCGGTTCATCGCATTCCCTGTTTGAAAGCTCTCTAGGAAATTAATCGGATCTGCATAGTCTGCTAAAAATGAACTTTGCGAGAATTGAAATTTCAGCGCCTTTTGATCTTCTGCAAATACATTGGCTTCCATGTTCGCAAGCTTCACGTCTACACCCAGCGCTTCTTTTAATTGCTGCTGGATGGCTTCAGCTTTTTTCTTGTTCTCAGGCTTTGTGCTATATGTTAATGTGACGGGCGGCAGCTTTGAATAGTTCTCTTCTTTCAGCCCTTTTTCTAATAGCTTCGCAGCTTCACTCGTATCTTGTTTGACAAGATCGCCGCCAGCTTCTCTGAAATCCTCACCCTTTGAATCTAGAATCCCCGGCGAAACGAAGGCACGAGCTGGCTTCTCTTTATTCTTCGTTACATAATCCACGATATCTTGCGGATTGATCGCCATTTGAAAGGCTTTGCGAATGTTCTTATTTTGAAAAGGTTCCATGTTCACATTCAGACGATAAAAGAACAGTCCAGCCTGATCTTCAATTTGTACATCTTTATTTTTCAGCAAATTTTCACTTTGTTCTGCTGGGACGAAGGCAGTATCTAAATCTCCCGATTGATACATTTGATAATCAGTGTTTCGATCGCTGATCATCAGCCACTTTACCTGATCCAGCTTGACTGATTTTTTGTCCCAATACGTCTCACTTTTTTCCATAGTGAAGCTCTCATCATGCTTCCATTCTGTCAGCTGAAACGGTCCATTCCCAACAAAGGTTTTGGCATCCTTTGCCCAGTTTGGATCCTTCTCTGCTACCTTCTCATTGACAGGGAAAAAGGCAGGGTTTGCGGTCATATTTAAGAACGATTTCTGCGGGTATACCAGTGTGACCTTTAGCGTTTTGTCATTTTCAGCACTGACTTTTACATCCTCTTTCTTTCCTTTTCCGCTGTTAAATGCCTCTCCGCCTTCAATCATGTAAGCTAAGAACGATGCAGAAGAGCCTGTTTTCGGATCAAGCAGACGCTTCCACGCATATTCAAAGTCACTCGCTTTCACTGGATCACCATTCGACCACTTGATGCCGTCTCTTAAATGAAATGTGTACGTTTTTCCATCCTCTGAAATTTCCCATTTTTCCGCCATTGCAGGAGATGGTTCGTGCTTTTCATTCAGTCTTGTTAATCCCTCCATTAAGTTATTCAGACCTTGCCACGATACATTATTAAAACCAATCGGCGGGTCAAATGACGTCGGTTCGTTTTCGTTATTTAAGGTTAATACTTTCTTTTCATTCTTGTTGCTTGATGATCCTTTACCTGCTTGCTCATTGGCTGTACATCCTGCGAGCAGCATGATGATGAACAAACAAACACTAATGATCCACCCTTTTTTTCTCATGAAAAACTCCCCCTTTGTGTTGAAGATAACATCGCTTGGTTCGCTCGCTCATCCTGGAGCCAGCAATGCACTGTATGAGTAGGTGACCGCTGCGTTTCGTGCGGCATGATATGATCGCACACTTTCATGGCAGCCGGGCAGCGATCGGTATACGGACAGCCCTTTGGCGGTGCAAATAAATCAGGCGGGCTTCCTTCAATCGGAATCAGTTCATCTTTCATATCAAGTCTTGGAACGGATTGCAGGAGTCCTTTTGTATAAGGATGCTGAGGACTGTAAAAAATATCATGCCTTGTTCCGGTTTCAACCATTTTCCCTCCGTACATGACTGCTACCCGGTCGGCAACTTGGGCTACGACTCCTAAGTCGTGTGTGATTAAGATAATGGTAACCCCTGTTTTCCTCTGAATCTCTTTAAACAGTTCTAAAATTTGTGCCTGTATGGTCACATCCAGCGCGGTCGTCGGTTCATCTGCGATCAGCACCTTTGGCTCACAAATCAGTGCCATGGCAATCATGAGCCGCTGCCTCATTCCCCCGCTGAATTGGTGCGGGTATTGCTTTAATCTCTCCTTCGGCTGCGGAATACCAACCAAATCAAGCATCTGTATGGCGGCTTCTTTCACTTCTTTTTTCGTCAGCTTTTGATGCTCCTTCGCCGCCTCCATCAGCTGATCCCCTATTGTCAAGGTTGGGTTTAGTGCTGTCATCGGATCTTGGAAGATCATTGAAATATCGACACCTCGTATGGCGCGCATTTCTTTTTCAGATAATGAAAGCAAGTTGCGGTCTTGAAACCAGATTTCTCCCTGATCGACTTGCGCGCTGTATGCAGGCAGAAGCCTCATAATGCTTTGTGATGTCACACTTTTTCCGCAGCCTGATTCTCCCACAATGGCTAAGGTTTCTTTTTCATATACATCGACATTCACTCCGCGTACTGCTTGAACTGAACCGCCGTATGTCCGAAAGCTGACGTGCAGATCGATGATTTGTAGAACTTTTTTCAAAGCGCCATCACCTCTTCATCTTTGGATCAAGCGCATCTTGCAAGCCATCACCTAAATTGTTAAAGCAAAACATCGTAAGTGAAATAAAAAATGCCGGGAAAAATAAACGCCACCAATGTCCATTGTCTGACAGCACAGTCGGCAAAGCATCATTGGCCATCACGCCCCAGCTTGCAAATGGTGCTTGAATACCTAAACCGAGAAAGCTTAAGAACGCTTCAGCAAATATCGCGGTCGGCACAGTCAGGGTCATTTGGACGATAATCGGCCCCATCGTATTCGGCAGCAGGTTGCGGCGAATGATCCGCAGGCTTTTGGCACCAAAGGTCTTTGAGGCAAGGACATATTCCTGGCTTTTCAGCTGAAGAACCTGACCTCTCACAATTCTTGCCATTCCAATCCATCCGGTGACAGTGAGCGCTACAATAATGGTGACAAGCCCTGGGCCCATGAGCACCATCAATAAAATGACGACAAGTAAATAAGGAAGTCCGTAGAGTACCTCGACAATCCGCATCATGACATGGTCATAGCGTCCGCCTTTATAGCCGGCTATGCCCCCATAAATCACACCGATGGCAAAATCAATCAAGGCTGCCATGACACCCACAAATAACGAAATGCGTGCTCCGTACCAAGTCCGAGTAAACACATCTCGTCCAAGCTCATCTGTTCCAAACCAGTGAGCAGCCGAAGGCGGCAGATTTTGCATCGAAAGACGCTGCTCTGTCACACTATTTGGCGCAAGCAATGGGCCTAAGACTGCCATGACAAAAAGAAAAATCAGAACCGATAGACTAAACATCGCAAGCTTATTTTGCTTCAGCCGCCTCCATGTATCTGCCCAATAGGAAAGAGAGGGTCTTTTAATGGCATGGGCTTCTGTTTTCTTTTGCTCTCGTGGAGAAAACCATTCGTCCGGCACTTCAGGATGCCTGTTCGGTGGATCATGCTGAAGGTGTATACTCATGCCTTTCCTCCTTTCTGATGCAGCTGAATCCTTGGATCAAGGAGACGATACGCCACATCGACAATGAAGAGAAGTGTGATTAAAATAATGCTGTAAAAAACAGTGGTTCCCATGATGACAGGATAATCACGGTTGTTTATGCTCTCGACAAAGTATTTTCCCATTCCAGGAATGGCAAATATTTTTTCAATGACAAAACTTCCTGTTAAAATACTTGCGACAAGTGTTCCAAGAATGGTCACAACGGGTAATAGTGCATTCCGAAGCGCATGTTTAAATACAATTTTAAAGGGAGAAAGTCCTTTTGCTTTGGCCGTACGGATATAGTCTTGCGACAGCACTTCAATCATGCTCGACCTCGTTAACCTGGCGATAATGGCCATTGGGCTGACAGCAAGGGCGATTGTAGGCAGCACCATATGCATTGGACTTGTCCACATCGCTGTAGGAAAGAGCTTCAAATTGACAGCAAGCTGCTGAATTAATAAGGTAGCAAAGATAAAGTTTGGAATGGATATACCGAATACAGCAATCGTCATGGCGATGTAATCAATCAAACCATTATGCCGGAGGGCAGCCATAACCCCTAGCAGAATGCCAGAGATGACAGCAATCAATATTGAGATAAGACCAAGTTCTAATGAGACTGGGAAGCCTCTCGCCAATAGATCATTGACACTTTCAGAAGGCTTTTTAATGGAAGGACCAAAATCAAAGGTAACAATGGATTTTAAATAGATGACATATTGAACATAGAGTGGTTCGTCTAAGTGATAGTAGCTTTCGAGGTTTCGCTGGACGGTTTCGTTTGTATTTCGTTCTTCATTGAAAGGCGATCCTGGGATGACCTTCATTAAAATAAACGTTAAAGTCGTAATCGTTAAGATCGTGGCAATCATCGCAATAAAACGCTTGAGCAAAAAGCTGGCCATCTGCTGTCTCCCCCTCGCTTAACAAAATGTTGTACGTGCGGCAAGCTCTGTCATGACAAGCATCGCTTGATAGGCTTCTAATATATTGTCTGCCTGGTACGTCACCGTCGTTGTTCCTTCTATGATGGCAGTACCCGGCATTAAATTTGCCCATTCAGCTTGTCCATAATTGGCAAACTCAATCTTAAGCAGCGGCTGATCAGGAGGCGTCAGCGGCTTCATTTGATCAATCTGTTTCATCGCGGCTTCCACTTGCTGCGAGATTTGTTGATTGACTTTGGCAGGAGGTAAGCATTTCACAGCAGATCTTGAGATTGTCTCTTTCACTGCCACTGTTTTCACACCAGGCATCAGCTTTTCTGCCTCAAGTGCTGCTTGATCATCCCCGCAAACAAGAATCACCGGCACACCATAGTAGCCTGCAACATACGCATTAAAGCCCATTTCACCAATTGGATGATCATTTATGTAAAAATGTCTGACCCCAAAAATCATACTGTGTGACATCACACCTTTCATTGATGCCCTTGCATGATAGCCTAAAAAAACAGCTGCATCATAGGTTTGATCCAATCCTTGCACCATTGAATAAGGCTTTACGTCACCTGATATGAGAACTGCCTCTTCATGCAGTTCTTCGATCAAAAGATTGTTCATTTTAGAATGACTGTCATTCACCAAAATGTCGGTGGCACCATGCTGAAGAAGTGCATCTACACAAGCATTCACTTCACCCGTCATAATGCGTCTGCCACGCTCATAATTATGCTGGCGTGAATCAACAAATGTATGATCAGCTAGACCAGTAATTCCCTCCATATCGACAGATAGATAGAGCTTCATTCCCATCCCCCTTTAATTAAACATAAAATTTGTGTATATTTTTCTAAATTTTCTAAAAAATTATATGAGAACTTGATTGATTTTTCAATACAATGTCCGAAAATAAGGAGTTTAGACTCAGATAATACAGGTCAAACGGCTTTTTTAGAAAGGATTTTTTTAACAAATAAAACACCACTAACTATGTCTTTAGTGGTGTTTATCCGCTTCGTTAATCTGCGATTTCAGCTGTTCATATTTCTTCATGGTTTGTGTAAATAAATCATCAAACATCTGAGGTGCCTGCTGTTGAATGACCTCAGCACCTTCTCCTGTAATTCCCCCTTTTGTCGCCACTCTATCGACAGTTTCAGCAAAGGTTAGGCCTCGTTCTACGAGGATCTGGCCAGTTCCTAAAAGGGCATACGTTAAAAATTCATTCGCTTCCTCTAAGGAAAGATCACTATTTCTCACAGCCGCTTTCGCCATTTCTTCAAAAAGAGCAGCGATAAAACCAGGAGATGAGCTTGTCAAATTGCTCGCCGCATCAAACCGGTCTTCCTCTACCTCCCTGACGATGCTAAAAGCTGAAAGCAGCCGGTGCAAACGCTCCTTGTCCTCACGTCCTGCGGCTGCACCATGCGCAACAAGGGACACGCCTGTCCCAACAGCTGACGTGAGCGTTGGGATGTATCTGGATACTGGCTGCGCTGTATGCGCCTGTAACTTTTCTAATGTCACAGCTGCTGCTACTGACACAATATGTACCGCTCTCCCTTTAGAAGGCAGCTGATCCAGAACATTTAGTACAGCAAGCGGCGGCACGCAGACAAACAATATATCACATGACGCAGAAAGTTCATCTAATGAACAAATGTTGATTTCTTGGTGCTTTTCTTTGAGCTGATGAAGGCGCTCCGTTTCACTTCTTGTATGGATCATGATTTGATGAGCATCCAGCACCCCATTTTCCAGCCACTTTTGCACCATCATATCAGCCATACTTCCATATCCAATGATTCCAATTGTCTCCACAGTTTAATCTCCTCTATCTTGCTTAGATTCACTACTTATTTTAACAATTTCCCACAATGTTTTCATTTTTATCCCACACTTTTTTCATACGATAAAGTCAGTCCCCACCACATACGGTAAAACACCCAAACACATACATGAAAAATCATTGAAAGAGAGTGATTGAAATGACAGAGCACAAAGATGACAAACAAATAATTGAACAACCTCAAAAACAGAAAAAGCCAAACGGCTGGTTTAAGCCATTTGTCAGCGGTGTTGTAGGCGGTACATTAGCGTTAGGTGTCTACGTTCTTACGCCATATGCTCAGCATTCATCAGACAGCACCGCAAATGATTCGGCAGCAAAAACAGAAGCAGTATCGACAAATCACACGAATTCGTCAAAAGAAACAGCCGTCCAAACATCAAATTCATCAAGCAGCATCTCAAGCATGGTCGAAAATGTATCACCAGCTATTGTCGGCATTACAAACTACCAAGCGCAAACTCAAACAGACACGAGCTTTGGCGATTTCAGTACGCCTTTCGATGAATCACAGCAAAACAAAAGCAGTCAAGAGGAAGAAACCGGTACAGGCTCAGGAGTCATTTTCAAAAAATCAGGCAATAAAGCCTATGTCTTAACAAACAACCACGTCATTGAAGGCGCAAATAAACTAACCGTATCCTTACACGATGGCAAAACCATTGAAGGAAAACTGGTTGGAGCTGATCCGCTCACTGACTTAGCCGTTGTAGAAATTAGCAGCAGTCATGTGACGAAGGTGGCGGCATTAGGCAATTCCTCATCACTGCGTGCTGGAGAAACCGTCATTGCGATCGGAAACCCGCTTGGTGAAGATCTTTCAAGAACGGTGACACAAGGAATTGTCAGCGGCGTCGACCGAACAGTCTCTATGAACACATCAGCAGGTGAAAGCAGCATTAATGTCATTCAAACAGATGCAGCCATTAACCCAGGTAACAGCGGCGGTCCGCTTCTGACGACAGACGGAAAGGTTGTGGGAATCACGAGTATGAAAATCTCTGAAACAGGTGTTGAAGGCATTGGGTTCGCACTGCCAATCAATGATGTCAAACCAATCGCTGATCAGCTTCTCACAAAAGGAAAAATTGAACGTCCATATATCGGCATCAGCATGCTGGATCTCGAACAAGTTCCAGATGTGTATCAAAAAGAAACTCTCGGACTTAAAAGCAGTCAGCTCGATCAAGGCGTGTACGTCAAAGATATCGCCGCAGGTTCACCTGCCGCCAAAGCTGGCTTAAAGTCAGAGGATGTCATTACCGGCATCAATGGGAAACAAATCAAAACTGGCAGTGAATTACGTCATGAGCTATACACGAATGCAAAAGTAGGAGACACCGTGAGCATCACCCTCATTCGAAACGGAAAACAAGAAACAAAGCAGGTCACATTAACACAATCTGAATCTAAGCAGGTCAGTTCCTAATAAAAAAAACAGCTCAGTTGATGAGCTGCCAGCGTGTAGACAAACCCTCGCATTCTTTGTCAGTCCTGCGCGCTGGTGCTCACGAATGTTCAATTCGCTCCGCGCCAGTGCTCGTCCTTCCTAGACTTCAAAGGTTTTCTATCACGCTGAAAAGAAGATAAAGGGCTAGAATAAAGATCATTTTAGCCCTTTATCAACAATCTGACAGCGCAGTACTGAGCTGCTTTTTTTTATGACGACTGAATTGGCGTTAATCTTTGTTCAATTTCTGCTCGTTTATGCTCTAGGAACGGCGGAAGGGCTAATTGATCGCCAAGTACATCCACCCCTTCATCGACTGTAAACCCAGGACCATCTGTTGAAATTTCAAATAAAATACCATTTGGCTCTCTAAAGTAAAGAGCTTTAAAGTAAAAGCGTTCTACAACACCAGAGTTCGTAAAGCCTGCTTTTGAGATTTTTTCATACCATTTTTCAAGCTCCTCTGCATCTTTCACGCGAAATGCGACGTGATGCACACTGCCTCTGCCGGAACGTTCAGAAGGCCCTTCTGTTTTTTCAATCACATGAATTTCTGTTCCAGCACCGCCATTTCCTGATTCAAAAATGGTCACGATCTCACCATCATTTGATTGTTCACGTGCTCTTTCAGTGAATCCAAGGATGTCTGTTAAAACACGGATCGTCTTATCAGCTTCTGCAACGGTTAATTCAACTGGACCTAAACCTCTAATCGCAAACTCTGTCGGAATATCGTCATGCACTGGCGGTGAGCCTGCCTCTTGCGTATTCGGTTCTACTGTTAAAAACAGCTGCTGCCCTTCTGGGTCTTTAAAACGCAAAGCAGGTCTTCCGCCTCTCAAGGAAGCTGTTTCTTGCTGCACGCCTTTATCTTCAAACCGCTTTTCCCAAAACGTGAGTGCCTCTTCAGAAGAAACGAGAAGACCTGTGCTTGTGATCGCATTTGTCCCTTCCAACCGGCGGGCAAGCATTGGAATTTCAAAGAATGTAAGCTCTGTTCCTGGTGAAGCGACCTCGTCTCCATAAAACAAATGATACATAGACGGGTCATCCTGATTGACTGTTTTCTTTACAAGTTTCAAGCCAAGGATTTGGCGGTAGAAATCAACATTTTTCTGAGCATTGGCTGTTAACGCAGATACGTGGTGAATCCCATTGATTTTCATTATTTTCACTCCTATTTTAAAATATCTCGAATTCAAGATAATATCCTTATGAATAAAATAGTTCATTTTTCAAAAAAAGTCAACCATTTGGCTGCACGTTTACTGGATGTTCGGTTTCCGGTCATTAAATTAACATTAAATCAAAAATAAACTTTTATTGTTCGTTTTTAACACAACATTTACCCTAATATCTCCAATAAATGAACACTTTTAAATACAAATACGAAAATCAGAAAATTTTTTTAATTCTTGTTTTCCTAAAATCGTATTACAATGAACAAAATACATGTCACAGTAACGTACGAAAGTGATGCAGGAGGTCGTGTGTAATGAACAAAGAACAACCAGCGTTAAAACAAGACATCGGCTTATTTTTCGCCCTATCTCTTGTCATCGGGACCATTATCGGGTCAGGCGTCTTTATGAAGCCAGGCAACGTCCTTTCCTATTCAGGAAGCTCAGACATCGCATTATTCGCTTGGCTGTTAGGTGGGATCTTAACCCTTGCAGGCGGACTGACTGTCGCTGAAATTGGTACACAAATCCCGAGAACCGGCGGTTTGTACGCCTATCTTGAAGAAGTGTATGGTGAATTTTGGGGCTACTTATGCGGCTGGGTGCAGATTATTATTTACGGACCCGCCATCATTGGTGCACTTGGTCTTTATTTTGGTTCATTATTAGCCAATTTATTTTCTCTTTCGACTTTGTGGTCTACAACGATCGGCATTATCACCGTTTTATTTTTATGTATCATTAACATCATGGGAACAAAATACGGCGGATTTGTTCAGGGGCTGACTACTATCGGAAAGCTTGTCCCAATTGCCGCGATTATTGTGTTTGGCATATGGAAAGGTAACGAAAACATCTTCATGGCCGTCAACGATAGTATCGCTCAAATGAACTTCGGTGCAGCGATTTTGGCTACGCTGTTTGCCTATGATGGCTGGATTTTACTTGCTGCGCTTGGGGGTGAAATGAAAAACCCTGAGAAACTGCTTCCTCGCGCGATGGCAGGCGGAATTTTAATCGTGACGGCTTGTTATCTCTTTATAAATGTCGCACTTTTGCACGTGCTGCCAGCTGATCAAATCGTCCAGTTAGGTGAAAATGCGACAAGCACTGCTGCTACCATGCTCTTTGGACCAATTGGCGGGAAAATCATTAGTATTGGGATCATCATCAGTATCTTTGGCTGTTTGAACGGAAAGGTTCTATCATTCCCACGTGTGATTTTTGCGATGGCAGAACGAAAGCAGATTCCTTTCGCCAACGCGATTTCGCGGATTCACCCAACGTTTAAAACACCTTGGATCGCTGTATTTGTGCAAATTTTGATCGCCATTGTGTTTATGATCGTCAGTAATCCAGAGAAACTGTCTGAGGTGTCGATTTTCATGATCTACATCTTTTATGTCATGGCCTTTTTCGCCGTCTTTAAGCTGAGAAAACAAAACAGCGGAATGAAGCGTGCGTACAGTGTACCACTTTACCCGCTGACGCCGATCATTGCGATTATCGGTTCATTATTCGTTTTAATCAGCACCATGATCACCGATTGGAAAAGCTGCCTGATCTCCATGCTGATCGGGATGGCCGGACTGCCTATTTATTATTATATGAAAAAAGCACAAAAAAAAGCAGAGCACTAATCAGTGCTCTGCTTTTTTTCCTTCTTCTCAGCGTAATAGAAAACCTTTGCAGTGTAGGAAAGACGAGTACCGGAGCGGAGAGAATGTGACATTCGTGAGCACAGGAACTGAGGACTGACAAAAAATGCGAGGGTTTGCCTACACGCTGAAGCAGAGCGCTAAACGGTCTCTGCTTCATTTTTTATATTGTTTGATCACTTTGTATGATTCGTTTAAATATCTCATGAGCCGGTATGGCTTACTAAGCACGCGGATTGGGAGCCTTGAGATAAATCCATTCAGGTTCGACTTATATTCCTGCGTGATCCGCTTTGGCTTTGTTGCTATTTTCTCGTATACTTCCTTGTAAAATTCCTTCATGATGTCGACTTGCACACTGATCTTTTGATGACACTCTGTACACTCAACGCTTTTCATCTGATCATTCACATAAACGATGCTGTGGAGGGTCTCTTCTTGGCACCGAGTACAGTGTAGGTTTGCTTCCATTTCGGTTTGCTTCAAGATACACAGCTCCTTTCTCGTTTGATGTTGCTCTTGTTATATCATTCGAACGCTGCCAGTCTTTTATTGAACGGATGCTTCTTTTAAAATGGCTGCCGCCGTTAGTTCGTCTGTCACCAGTACTTGGATGAAGCCGCCATTTAAAGCCCCTAAAATGCTCTCAGCTTTATGGGTTCCTTCTACAACAGCGATGACCGTTTTGACGCTCTTTAATTGTTCCAGCGATAAGCCAATGACCTTTTGATTCAGTTCATCTTGAACAGGTTTTCCTTCTCCATCAAAGAAACGAAAGCCAATATCACCGACAGCCCCTGATTGCCTTAAACCAGATAAGTCCTCTTCTTTTAAATAACCGACTGTTTTTAAAGTTGACCCTTTATGCGGGTTGCCAATACCGATGAGGGCAATATCCACATTTCTACCTTCTTCAAGCACAGCTTCTATGTCCTGCATCGCCATAAGCCGTTCTTTTAATTCTTCTGTTTCTAAAATCGCAGGGGCATATAAATAGGAACACGTGCCATTCATTTTCTTTGCCAGCTCATATGCCAGCTGATTGGCATGAATGTCGACCGCCTGCCTGCCCATTCCGCCCTCTAAAGGAATGACCTTCACATCATTTCTTCGTTCAAAAGGATATTCTTTGACAAGCTCAGCAAGCGTCGTGCCCCATGAAATACCGATTTTCTCCGCATTTTTCATGTTTTTAGACAAATAATAGGCGCCTGCTTGACCGACTGCCCGCTTCACCATCTCAGACATTGTCCCGACACTTGGGACAACGACCGCATCTGTTAATTGAAAGGTTGTTTCTAGCTGCTTTTCAAGTTCCACCGTATGAATGCTTTCGTCTTTAATGTACACTTCAACGATTCCCACATCTTTCGCTTTTTGTAAGAGCTTTGAAATGACTGGTCTTGAGACATTGAGCTTTTTTGCAATTTCCTGCTGCGTCCACCCGTCTGTATAATAAAGATGAGCAACTTTGACGAGCTGTCGTCTTTCTTCCCAATTCAGCATGTGACATCATCCTTTTAATATACTATGATTACCAGTATACCAAACATTCGTTTCCAATTGGAACAATTGTTATGAAAATGACAAAAAGAGCGATTAACTCTCCGCTCTTTTTCCCTCAGTATATTTCGGCTGATACGTTCTCCCTCCGTCTAACAGGATAATTTGTCCGTGCAAATAACTCCCCTCGCTACGTGTGAGAAATAAAGTGAGTCCTGCAATATCCGCAGGCTTTCCTAATCTTCCGATGGGAATGAGTGATTGCAGCTGCCGTTTCTCCTCTACAGTAGGATAGAGCGTATCAAGCATTTGAGATTCAATGACGCGGGGGGCAATCACATTGATGCGTATATGATGCGAACCTAGTTCTTTTACGAGCGAACGCATCAATCCAAAAGCCCCTGCTTTTGATGCATAATATTGAATACCGCCGCCTGATCCGGTGATTGCCGATCCCGATCCAATAATGACAACACTGCCTTCCTGCCGCTCACACATATAGGGTGCCAACGCTTTAATGCAATAGTAAAGACCATATAAGTTCACAGCCAGTGTCTTTTTCCAAAGTGAAAAATCGACTTCTAAAAAAGGCAGTGATTTTGTCATTCCTGCTGAATACACAAGGTGAGCAATACCGCCCAGCTCCCTTTCAGCTGCTGATATCATTTGCTGAACACTTTCCCACGATGAAACGTCAGCTTGAAATATCAGCAGCTGGGGATACTGTGTCTTTAAGAGCGAAAGTCCCTTTTCGTCTATATCTGACACGGCGACTTGGTGCCCTTCTTTTAAAAATCGCTCAGCAATTTCTTTTCCGATCCCTTGGGCTCCGCCAACGATGAGAACTGGTTTTTGCACATTAGCCAGCACTCTCACCCCCATCAAGCATAATCGCCGCGCCATCTGTAAATGCACCATAGGATGTACTGAGAAACACCGTCATATGGGCCACAGTCTCCTTGATTTGCTCTGTATCAGGAACCAAATCGAGAGGCGGCGGCAGCAGCGCAAGCACCCGGATACCTTTGTCTTTAAATTCTCTCGCTAACCCTTTTGTCATGGCATTCAGCATAGAATTCGATGTAGCATGTGAGATCCCGCCATCACCTGTGATACTGCCTGATGACGATATATTAATGATGCAGCCTTGCTTCTGATCAACCATATGCCATACAGCAGCCTGACTGGAAAGAAAGACGGTATTCACAGCCGATTCCACTTCATCTACCCACTCATCTGGGCTCACGTCATCAAGCTCCGCGTCTGCTCCTTGTTCAGCTTGATTGACCAAAATATCCAGTTTACCGCATGTATCAATCACTTGCCTCAGCATCCGTGTGGCATCACGCGGCGTTTCCAGCGGGTTCTGAATGATACTCGCTTGACCGCCCATTTTTTGAATGTCTTCCCGAATGGTTTTAGCCTTTGATTCATCATGAAACGTGTGTAAAAAAACATGTGCACCTGCCCGGGCTAAAGCCAGGCAGATGGCTTCTCCAAATCCATCTGTGCTACATGTCACAAGTGCCGCTTTCTGATGAAGCTGGACGTGCACATGCATCTCCTCCCTATCCCTTGTTTGGCCATTATTTTCTCAGCTTACTCACGATATCAAGTGCTGCTTCATAAAAACCTTCTGAGATGGTCGGATGCGGATGAATCATTTTCGCCATCTCTTCTGCTGTTCCTTCTAAATACATAAAGGAGGAAGCTTCTGAAATCATCTCTGTGACGTGCGGGCCAACCATCGTCGCACCAATCACTTCACCATAGGCTGTATCGTATACCAATTTAATAAAACCTGTTTGCTCGCCTGCCGCTAGTGCTTTACCACTTGCTGCTAAATCAAATCGTTCTGCCCGCACGTTAAGTCCTTTGGCTTTTGCCTCTTTTTCAGTTAAACCAACACTTGCTACCTCTGGTAATGTATAAATACATCTAGGCATGATATTAGCATTCATTTTTTCAGACACACCGCAAATATTACTGACCGCAACAGCGGCCTCTGCCATCGCTGCGTGAGCAAGCTGATAGCCGCCAGCGACATCCCCAACTGCATAGACACCTTCCACGCTTGTCTGCATCTTGTCGTTCACCTTGATAAAAGGACCATCCAACTGAAGGTCAAGCTGGCTGACAGCAGAAACGCTAGGTCTTCTTCCTACACAAACAAGCAGTCTTTCAGCCGTAAAGATATGCGTCTCTCCTTTATCGTCTGATGCATGAACCGCTTTGATTCCTTCGCTTTCCGTCACCTCTGTCACAGTGGTTTTTTTCGCGATATGGATGCCTTTTTTCTTTAACTCTCTTTCTAGCAGCTTAGATGCTTCCTCATCCTCTTGCGGAATAATAGACGGAGCCGCTTCGATAATCGTGACTTTTGATTGAAGACTCTGGAAGATACAAGCCAGCTCAAGTCCAATGACACCGCCGCCAATGATGACGACAGAAGCCGGAATATCTGGGATGTCAAAGATCGTATCACTTGTGTCAAATTGAATGTCTTTAAGGCCCGGTATTGGCGGAATGGCAGGTGAAGATCCAGTAGCAATGATGAGTTCTTTCGTTTCGATCGATTCTGCCCCATCTTGCTTTTCAATCTCAATCCGGTGCTTTGTAACAGCTGTACCTCTGCCGTTATATACATCAATCTTTCCTTGCTTTAATAAAAAGGCAATTCCGCCTCTGAGCTTTTCAATGACGTCATCTTTGCGCTTTCTCATTTTATCGAAGGAAAGGACCAAATCACCTGTTTCAATTCCCCAGCTTTTCGCCTTCTCAATTGATTCAATGACTTCTGCATGTTTGAGCAGCGTCTTTGAAGGAATACAGCCCCGATTTAAACAAGTACCGCCTAGAAAATCCTCTTCAATCAATGCGACCTTCCGTCCACGCTCAGCTGCTTGAAGGGCGGCAGTATACCCGCCAGGCCCTCCGCCAATGACTGTCAGATCATACGTTTTCGTCATCCGATTCATCTCCTACATTAGCAATTCAAATGGTTGTTCAAGCACTTTTTTAAGATCTGTTAAAAAGGCAGCCGCTGGTGCGCCATCTACCACTCGGTGATCAAACGATAAACTAACGCCCATCATCGGCCGCACCTGAATTTCCCCATCTACTACAACAGGTTTTTCTTGAATGCGCCCAACCCCTAAGATCGCCACTTCTGGCTGATTAATAATCGGGGTAAAGGTATCAATGGCATACATCCCTAAGTTACTAATGGTAAAAGTGGACCCTTTCAGCTGGTCTGGCAGCAGTTTTTGATCACGTGCGTTTCGGCCGATTTCTTTCGCCTCTTTTGTCAGCTGTTTTAACCCTTTTTGGTTCGCATGAGAAATGACTGGAACCATTAAGCCATCTTTTACAGCGACAGCGAGACCAATGTGCACATCATCATGGAAATGGAGCTCATTTTGTTCAAACGTCATATTGATATGCGGGTGACGTGTGAGTACGTTGCTGACCGCATGAATGATAATTTCTGTGAACGACAGTCTGTAGCCTGTCTCTTTTTCAATCGCTGGCAATAGTTGTTTGCGTACTTCTTTCGCTTTTGTCATATCGATTTCACTTGTTAATGTCACGTGCGGTGCTGTAAAGGCACTTTGTGACATGCGGTCAGCAATCACTTTTCTCATGCCAGCTAGTTTTTGTGTTTTCGCTGGAGAAGACTCTGCTGTTTGTGCAGCTGCTGTCGTTACATCACTCTTCATAATTTTTCCGTGTGCACCAGATCCAGCCACATTCGCTAAATTGATTCCTTCACGAGCAGCCACTTTTTCTGCAAGTGGTGACACGCGCTGATCTTTCTCACTAGAGTGGACGGCCGCCTCGACGTCACGCTTTTGAACTCTGCCTTTAGGTCCTGTGCCAGATACCTCATGAATCGCTACATGATGATCCTTTGCCGTTTTTCTCGCCGCAGGTGTGGCACGTACTTTTTCATTAGGTGTTTTTGGGACTTCAGTAGAACTGGATGAAGCCGCTTCTGATGAAGACGATTCGCTGCTGCCTGGTGAATCTTCATCTGATTGTGCTGGCGGTTCACTTGGCACCTGTTCATTTGCCTCTCCGATGTATCCAATGACAGCATTAACTGGAATTTGATCATCGGCTTCATAATATTTCTTTAGAAAAATACCATCATCATAGGCTTCCACCTCAATATTGATCTTGTCTGTCATAATTTCAAAAAGAGGCTCACCGATTTCAACCGAATCTCCTTCTTCTTTAAACCATTGAAGCAAGGTGCCGACTTCCATCGTACTGCTTAGCTTCGGCATAAATATCTCTTTTGGCATGATCTTCTCCCCTTTACTTAAGAGCGCACAAGCTCTTTTGCTGCTTCAATAATATCTGGCACTTGTGGAATGACCGCTTTTTCCAGCGTCGGGTTGTATGGTATTGGAACCGCAAGACCGCCAAGTCGTTTAATTGGAGCATCTAAGTAGTCAAAGGCTTCACTTTCCGCTATCATACTTGCAATCTCTCCGCCATAGCCGCCTCGTTTTACCGCTTCATGAACGACGATACATTTACCTGTTTTCTTCACAGATTCGATAATCGTTTCTTCATCTAATGGCACAAGTGTTCTTGGGTCAATGATTTCAACATCGATTCCCTCTGCTTCTAGTTCCTTCGCCGCTTCTAACGCTTTGTGTACCATAATCGCTGTTGCTACAATCGTGACGTCTTTCCCGCTTCTTTTCACATCTGCTTTCCCTAGAGGAATGGAATATTGCTCTTCAGGCACTTCACCGATTGTTTTATATAAAAGCTTGTGCTCGTAGAAAATGACAGGGTTGTCATCATCCATCGCCGCTTTTAAAAGTCCTTTTGCATCATAGGCTGTTGAAGGCTGAACCACTTTAAGTCCTGGAATATGTGCCATCCACGCTTCTAAGCTTTGGGAGTGCTGCGCCGCTGCACCCGTTCCTGATCCTGCTGGTGTTCTTACGACAAGCGGCACCTTTCCTTTTCCGCCAAACATGTATCGTGTTTTGGCTGCTTGGTTCACAAGCTGATCCATTGCGATTGTGATAAAGTCAGAGAATTGAAGTTCTAAAATAGGACGCATACCAGTTAAAGCCGCTCCGACTGCCCCACCTGCGATGGCAGCCTCTGAGATAGGTGTATTGCGAACGCGCTCTGGACCGAATTCTTCAATCATGCCGCGCGTGACCCCAAAAGCACCTCCATATACGCCGATATCTTCACCTAAAATGAAGACATCCTGGTTTTCTCTCATTTCCTGACTCATAGCCTCTCGAACGGCTTCTAAATATGAAATCTCTCTCACTGTTGTTTTTGTCACGTGATTCCCCTCCTAATTAGGCGTATACATCCTCTAATAGTGTGTCAATTGACGGTTCTTTACTGTTTTTGGCGAATTCTACAGACGCTTCAATTTCCTGCTTTGCTTCTTCCTGTAAGCTTGCTGCCTGCTCTTCTGTCAAAACATTCAGTTCAATCAAGAGAGACTTAAAGCGTTTGATTCCGTCTTTTTGTCTCCACTCTGTCTCTTCTTCACGTGTACGGTATTTTTTCGCATCACTCTTAGAGTGACCCTTCCAGCGGTACGTTTTCATTTCAATGAGTGATGGGCCTTCTCCCGCTCTCGCACGGCTGACTGCTTCATCAACTGTGTTCATAATTTCGACCATGTCATTTCCATCAACCGTTTTCCCTGGCATTCCGTAGCTTTCTGCTCTTGTTGAAATGTCTTCAATGTTGATCATTTCTTTCACAGGGCCAGACATGCCGTACTGGTTGTTTTCACAAATAAACACAACTGGTAAATCCCAAATAGACGCAAGGTTTAATGCTTCATGGAAGCTGCCTTCATTTGTTGCACCATCTCCGAAGAAACAAAGAACAACAAAGCCTTCCTGCTTCATTTTAGATGTGAGCGCTGCACCTGTTGCCAGCGGGATACCGCCGCCAACGATTCCATTTGCCCCAAGATTTCCTTTTTCTAAGTCCGCAATATGCATGGAGCCGCCTTTTCCTTTACAATAGCCGGTTTCACGACCAAACAATTCTGCCATCATTTTATTAACCTCGGCCCCTTTTGCAATACAGTGACCGTGTCCCCTGTGTGTGCTGACGATCTTATCCTTATCTTCTAATACGGCAATCGATCCAACAGCTGACGCTTCCTGTCCAACACATAAATGAGTGGTGCCATGGATAAGTCCTTTTGCAAAGAATTGATCGACCTTTTCATCAAAATATCTCACTAACCACATTTGTTTATATAAATCTGCTAATTTCTCATGACTAATCTGTTCAGGCAAAGTGATTTGTTTTTGCATTTCTTCTCTCCCCTTTACATTTGTTCTTATGTGTTACATTTGTAATTATCATACGTTTATGTGACATCGAAGTCAAGCATTTCTCTCTCATTTTTAAGCGTTTTCATCTTTTATCAGAAAAAAAGAGAAAGGCAAAGCCCTTTTCCAAAGAACTTCTCTTTCTCTTTTAATCTCATACACTCATTCATCTGGATACATCATGATTTTGACGCTCTCACCCTCAGGATGCCTCGCACATTCTATCGCCTGAAGCAGCTGGCTTAACGGATAACGATGCGTCACCATCTTTTCAGTGTTGACCACTTTTGCTTTCAAAAGCTCAAGGGCTTCACGATAATGATATGGATGCGAGGAATAGGCTCCTACTACCTTCACTTCATCATTGAAAAATCGTTCAGCAGGAATGGCCACATCTCCCTTTGGAAAATGAGCAAACACCAAAATCGTCCCGCCTCGCGCTACAGCCTGAAACGCTTCTTTTAAAAGCGCACTGCTCCCAACAGAAATAATGACGAGGTCTGCTCCCTTTCCATCTGTTTCTTTCATCACCCGGTTTTCAACCGGCTCAGCTGCTGGATGGAAGGAGGCGTCTGCACCTAAACTCCTCGCTTGCAGCAGCCTGTTCTCATTCACATCTGTTATCATCACTTTCCCAGCCAAATAATATTTGGCGAGCTGCAATTGAATACAGCCAATTTGCCCCGCTCCAAGGATCAAGACGGAATCTCCTGGATGAACAGGAGCTCGCTCAAACCCATGCAGACAGCAGGCTACCGGTTCTACCATCGCCCCTTGCTCATACGATACATCTTTTGGAAGCTTGCCCATCGTGTGCTTGACATGCAAAGCAGGTACACGGATATATTCTGAAAACCCGCCCGGCTCTACATTTGTGGCTGTAAACTGCGGACACATCGTATAAAACCCCTTTTGACAAAAGTCACAGGTGAAACAAGGCACATGATGCGCCACATAAACCCTGTCTCCCGTCTGGACATTTGTCACACGCTTGCCAGTCTCGACAATATCACCAGCGATTTCATGCCCCAGCACTGTCCCAGGAGGTACTGTCTCATGCGTTGCTTTGTAAATATCCGTTCCGCATAAGCCGCAGGCTCGCAGCTTTAACAGAACTTCATCATCACCGATGACTGGCCGGTTCCGCTCCTCATACCGAATGTCCTCTGAAGAATAAAAGACAGCTGATTTCATGTAGCAGCATCCTCCTTTTCATCACCCTTCGCAAAATCCTGTAGTGTTTGAACAAGCTGCTTGTACTCACTCATCTCACTTGATATCCAGTAGCGCCCTCCGAATATCCGGGCTGGTCCCACCCTGACATAGACTTTCCCAATATGAGGATATGGCTTTAAAAAAAGCTTTCCTTTAATATCAGAAACTGCATATGTGTGCCATCTGCCAAAAGCCCCTATCTTCAGTTGATCTTCACTAATGACGACGTTTGTCGGCTGGTTCAGTCCTGTAATACTAGAGAGCATGAGAATAGGCAGCGTATAAACGCCTAACACAGCTAAAGGCTCAGGTCCTGCTGACCATAACGTATAAAGAGACCAGAGAAAAAACAGACAGATGAGCACAGCCGGAAGAAAAATAGACAACAGTGCAGACGTTCGGCTATAAGCATGATGCTGCATGAGACTTCCTCCTTTCAGATCACTAGAAGGAGCCCGAAAGCTCCTCCATGCAATAACTCTCTACTTGATATGATCGATGATTTTCTCGATATCATCTTCAATACCAAATCCAGTTAAAAAGGATAATGTTTGAATCACAGGTGTCCCTTTTGTATCACTTACAGGCGTTGTCGTCACAATTAAATCTGCACCCTCCGCTTTTTGCGGGACTTCAGATGCCTTACACTGTTCCACGACGACATCATATCCTTTTTCCTTTAATGTCTCTTCTACCTTTTTAGCCACAACCGTTGATGTTGCAACTGCCGTTCCGCATGAAACTAATATTTTCTTCGCCATTAGAATCCCTCCAGCTCATTTATTGTTCTTTCTGATCTAAGCCCATTTCTTTCGCATACTGCTTTTTAATATCATTTCGTACCCAGTACCATAGAAGCGCATAAGCCAAAGCACAGATAATCGCTGCAATAAAGTAAGGGTTGCTCGGATCAAGAAGTCTCACCATGATCCAAGGAATAACGTGAGAACCAAGGTCAATACCTGAAATCATGTTTGCCCCTTCTGGGAAATCAAAGCCGACTGCTTTCCCCATGGTTGTCGCAAGCGGTGCAAGGTTCGTTGCGATAAAGAAGACAATCATTAATGTAAAAATACTGTTAATAAGACCGCGAATAATATTTCCACGAGCGGCTGCTACTGCCCAGACAACTGTAAATGGCAGAACCGATAAGTCAGCAAACGGGAGCATGCCATTGTAAGGCAGGACAACTGCGAGCAAAATCGTAATCGGCACCATTAAAAGGGCTACCGCCATATTCGCTGGATGACCAATCACAATCGCTGTATCTAAACCAATATAGACATTTTTCCCAGGGAAACGCTTTTGAATATAAGAACGAGCGCCCTCAGAGATTGGAATGAGCCCTTCCATTAATAGCGCAACCATTCTTGGCATTAAGACAAGAACTGCTGCCATTTGAATACCGAGCGTCATCACACCTTTTGCATCATAGCCGCCGAGAAGACCAATAATGATACCAAGTATGAGACCCATCACAAGCGGTTCACCAAAAATGCCAAAGCGTTTCTTCAATGTTTCTGGATCAGCATGAATTTTGTTTAAACCAGGGATCTTATCAATGATGCGGTTGGACGCATACATGAGCGGGGCAAAGTTGACCGTTTCAGCATGAGCCATCGATACGCCTTTTAATCCGAAATGGTGTTCGATTGTCGGCGCCGTCCAATCAGCTAATTTTAGTGTGATCGCAGAGACGATCAAGCCAACAGCAAGAGCCAAGAACATATTATGATAAGCGTAGTAAGTAACAGAGGCTGCGAAAATCAAATGCCAGAAGTTCCAAATATCCACATTCAGCGTTTTCGTAAAGTTCACGGACAATAAAATGACATTTAATAAAAGTACAAGAGGTATCATGAGCGGGGCAACGGGTGTACCAAAGGATATGGCAGCTCCAATCGGCCATCCAACATCCAAAATATCGAGCTTTAGCCCAAGGGAATTAACCATGGCTTTTGCTGCTGGCCCAAGACCGCTCACGAGCAAATTAATGACAAGATTGACACCGACAAATCCAATTCCGATTGTAATACCGGCCCTGAAGGATTTCTTAAAGCCCTGCCTTAAAATCATACCGAAAAGCGTCATAATAATCGGGAGCATAATAGTTGGTCCAAGGTCTAATATAAAATCGACGGCTTGCTTGATCATACATCCACCTCCTGAATTTTTCAGATAAAGCGCTTACATATTTTCGAGAATAACTATTGGTTTAGTTCTTGCTGAAGCACGTCAACTGCTTCTTCATAAGATGTCATGTGTGAGAGCTTTGTCATCACCTCTTCTTTTCTAAAAAGTGTCATCAGCTTCTCCAGCATCACAAGCTGTTTGCTAGGCTCAGAGATTGCTAGGACAAACACAATTTTGGCTTGCACTGTTTCATCAGGGCTTCCCATCTTATGAAAAATGACAGGCTCCTTTAAAGTAGCTACACTAATCGCTGGTTTGTTCACATGCTCAGGATCTGTATGCGGAATCGCTACCCCAAAGGCTGCCAGTGGAAGGCCTGTAGGATATGTTTTTTCTCTTTCAAGCACTGCTGGTAAAAAGCTCGATTTAATGTACCCTCCAGCTTCTAACCGCCCTGCTAAATATGTGGTCACCTCCTCTCTCGAAGATGCTTCGAACTGCAGCTTAATCAGTTGTTCATCTAACTCAAACAAGCTGTTCAAACAACCACCCCTTTCATTTGGTATAAATATGAACACATGTAACAAAAGAAAGAACATTTTTAGAATAGAACCTTTTATAAAGCGCTTACAATTATGAGTTCTAAAAAATGTTCAATACTGTTACCTTTGTAAAGATATTATAATATTCAAAATTATAAGTCAATCTCCCTAGGGAAATTTAAATAAAAAAAGACGCAGTCATCACCGCGTCTCTTCCTTCTAATCTTCTATACTGCTTGTTAAATATGGCTTCCTATATCTAAAAATTCAGATACAAATAGATTGTCTGTCTGCACTGCCATTTCTTCCTTTGTGCCAATTTTTTCGATTCTTCCTTCATTCATCACCACAACACGATCAGCAATATCGAATGCTTCTTCTTGATCATGTGTCACAAAAATGGTGGTCATTTGAAAGTCACGATGAACTTTTTTCAGCCAATGCCTTAATTCTTTCCTCACCTTTGTATCAAGTGCACCAAAGGGTTCATCTAAGAGGAGTGCCTTCGGCTGAACAGCAAGTGCGCGCGCAAGTGCCACACGCTGCTTTTGCCCGCCTGACAGCTGATCTGGATACCGCTGCTCAAACTGCGTAAGCTGAACAACCTCTAAAAGCTCATGTACCCGCTCTTTGATGTCTTTTTTAGGCAGTCTTTCTCCTCTAGGTTTAATTTTCAGCCCATATGCCACATTTTCAAAAACCGTCATATTTCGAAAAAGCGCATATTGCTGAAATACAAAACCGATCTGCCGTTTTCGTACTGGAATGTGTGTGTAATCCTGATCTCCAAATAAAATCTGTCCGTTATTGGCATAATCAAGACCTGCAATGATTCTTAATAAAGTCGTTTTCCCAGAGCCAGATGGTCCTAGTAAAGAGATTAATTCACCATTTCTTATCGATAAATCCACGTTTTGCAAAACCTTTGTCTGACCAAATTGTTTTGATATTTGTTTTACTGTAATCCCCAAGGCCGATCCCTCCATTTATGTTGAGCGCTTGCCAAGCCGGTGATCCCTCTGCTGAATGATTTGCTTAATGATTAAAGTAATGACTGCCACAAACGCCATGAGAGACGCCACAGCAAAAGCGGCTTGAAATTGGTACTCATTGTATAAAATTTCGATATGAAGCGGCATCGTATTGGTCATGCCTCGAATATGACCTGATACAACCGACACGGCACCAAATTCACCAATCGCTCTTGCCCCGGCTAAAATGACACCGTAAAAAAGAGCCCATTTGATATTCGGCAGTGTCACAAAGAAAAAAGTCTTCCATCCGTTTGCACCAAGTGTGAGCGATGCTTCCTCCTCATGAATGCCTTCATGCTGCATAAACGGGATTAATTCTCTAGCAATAAACGGAAATGTAACGAATATGGTGGCTAGGATCATGCCTGGTACAGAATAAATGACTTTCCATCCATTCGCCATAAGCCAAGGTCCTAAAAGCCCGTTTGAACCAAATAAAAGCACAAATACAAGTCCAGCAATCACAGGCGAAACGGCAAACGGGAGATCAATCACAGTCGTTAACAAACGTTTTCCGCGGAAATTAAATTTTGTGATAAGCCATGCAGCACTCACCCCAAAGATCATTTGAAGCGGCAAGGTGACGACGACAATGAAAACAGTCAATTTGATCGCCGCGAGTGTATCTGGATGTGAGATGGCCAGAAGGTATGAACTCCATCCTTTCTCAAATGCTTTTGAAAAAACGGCGATCAGCGGTATGAGTAAAAATAAAATCAAAAAAGCATACACGACCGTAATCAAGAGGATTTTCACCCCTTTAGATTCGGTTACAGGACTTTTATACTGAACATGGTGCTGATGACTAAGCTCTCTCTCCAATGGTTTCACCTCACGTATACTTGTTTTTTCCGCTCAACATACCACTGAATGCCGTGAATCAATAACAGGATGAAAAACGAAAGAAGCAGCATCAAGCAGGCAATCGCTGCTGCACCATGATAATCATACTGTTCAAGCTTGGACATGATCATCAGCGGTGTAATTTCTGTTTTAAACGGAATATTTCCAGCAATAAACACAACAGAGCCATATTCACCTAGCGCTCTTGCAAACGCAAGTGAAAATCCAGTCATCACCGCAGGAAACAAGGCCGGCAGCAGTACGTGAAAAAAGGTCTGTCTCCTTGTCGCACCAAGAATCGCCGCAGCCTCTTCAACTTCCTGCTGCAGCCCTTCTATCACAGGCTGAACGGTTCGGATAACGAATGGAATGCCAATAAAAATCAGTGCCAAAATAATCCCAATCGGTGTGTATGCCACCTTTATATGCAGAAATTGACCAATCCATCCATTAGGAGAATAGAGGGTGGTCAGGGCAATACCCGCAACAGCTGTTGGGAGAGCAAAAGGCAAATCAATGAGAGCATCTAAGATTTTCTTTCCATGGAATGTGTACCTGGCGAGAACCCAGGCAATTAGTACACCAAACCCTGCATTGATGAGAGCAGCTGCAAAGGAAGTCGTCACGGTCAGCTGAAGCGACTTCAATACTCTTGCATCGGTAAAAACCTTCCAAATCCCCTCTGCTCCTAATGAAGCCGTCCAAATAAATACCATGGATAAAGGAATGACGACAATCGCACTCACATAAACGAGCGTCACCCCAAGGCTCAGCCCAAATCCAGGCAATATACGTTTTCTTTTATTGGCGGCTGCATGTGCTTTCTTCATCACATCGCCCCCTATTTTTGTCCGCTGTATATTTGATCAAATAATCCGCCATCATCAAAAAATCTTTTCTGCGCCTTTCTCCACCCGCCAAACGCTTGATCAATCGTCACCATATCAATCTTTTTAAACTGGTCTTTATATTTGTTTAAGACTTCTTGATTTCTAGGGCGATAATAGTTTTTTGCCGCAATTTCCTGCCCTTTTTTAGAATATAAATAATCTAAATAAGCCTTCGCCACTTTCTCTGTTCCTTTACGTTTCACATTTTGATCAACGACCGCAACAGGCGGCTCCGCTAGAATACTAATTGATGGGGTGACAATTTCAAATTTGTCTTTGCCTAGTTCGTGCTGCGTTAAATAGGCTTCATTCTCCCATGCAATTAACACATCCCCAAGTCCGCGTTCAACAAAGGTCGTTGTGGCTCCGCGTGCACCTGAATCAAGGACTTCGACATGTTCATATAGCTTTTTGACAAAATCCTTTGTTTTTTCTTCATTCCCATGAAATGTTTTATCGGCGTAGGCCCATGCAGCTAAGTAATTCCATCTCGCACCGCCGGACGTTTTCGGATTTGGCGTAATGATGGACACACCTGGCCGAATCAAGTCGTCCCAATCTTTAATATTTTTAGGATTCCCTTTCTTCACAAGAAACACAATGGTCGATGTATACGGTGTTGATTGATTTGGAAATTCTTTTTGCCAATCTTTTGAAAGCAGTCCGCGATCTGCAATCGCATCAATGTCATACCCTAAAGCCAGTGTTGCCACATCTGCCTCGAGTCCATCAATAATCGATCTTCCCTGCTTTCCTGATCCACCGTGAGACTGCTTGATCGTAACATCCTCACCCGTTTTGTCTTTCCAATACGTCTGAAAGGCTTGATTGTATTCCTGATACAATTCACGTGTAGGATCATACGAAACATTTAACAGCTCAACCTTTCCCTTTTGCTTTGAAGCTTCGTTTGCGTTTGAGCATGCAGTACTCGTCACAGCCAAGACGAATATAATGGTCACGACCCAGACCCATTTCCACTTTTTCATGTTATCCCGCTCCCCCGTTATCAAAAATAGTGACACCAACCTTGCCGTTTCATACGCAAAAAAGACCCTTAGCCACCTGAAATACATCACAGTCCTGTACTTCAAATTGCCAAGAGCCTTCGGTTGTCCGATCAGCTATGTATGATTGATGTTAGTCTATATATTATTCAAACTATTCACAGGTGTCAACTCTGTTTTTTCATTTAAACAAAAAAAGAAACGCCATCTTGAAGAGGCGCTTCTTTTCCCGGGAAATGGTTTTTAATCGGCAGAAAGCTTTAAATTGACACCAACAGCGGTTCCATTTCTCGAGGAGTCAGCTACTCCAGTAAATGTCCCTGCTTTTCGATCAATGAGTAAGGCTTGCACATTTCCTATATCAATAGGTGAACTGCCAAAACGATGACCCATATCATTTAGCTTCGTTCTTACATCAAGGGGAACTCCTATTTCGTAACGGTAAGAAGTTGTACTGTTTGTATAAATCCGCGGCTCTTCCACCGCATCTTGCAGCTCCATGTCGTATTCAAGCAAGTTTAGGATGGTTTGTGAAACAGAAGCAATAATAGTCGTTCCACCAGGTGAGCCCACAGTCATGACCGGCTCGTTATCTTTGAATATGATGGTTGGAGTCATACTGGATAATGGACGCTTATTCGGCTGGACTTCATTTGCTCCGCCTGGTCTTGCGTCAAAATCTGTTAGTTCATTGTTTAAGAAAAAGCCATATTCCGGAACAAGGATCCCTGTACCAAATAACTGTTCAATGGTTGTTGTGAATGACACGACATTTCCCCACTGATCGGCAACAGTAAAATGAGTGGTCTCGCCAATGGTTTTATCTTCTGGCTGCGGGACAATTGGGGATGGATTTTTTTCCTCCTCATACGCCCATGGATCTCCTTCTTTCGGGTTTTTGTTCATTTGATCTAATTGAATGAGAGAAGCTCTTTTTGAAATGTAATCATCGTCTAGTAGTCCTTTTAGTGGAACATCTACGAATTCGGGGTCGCCTGCATATGCAGCACGGTCAGCATAGGAGAGATGCATTGTTTCAGCTAGCAGCTGATATTTTTCGAATGATTTGGGGTCATATTGTGATAGATTGAAGTGATCTAGTATTTTGAGTATTTGCAGCATAAACACACCGCCTGAGCTTGGTGGAGGCATACTGGCAAGCTGGTATCCTTTATAGTCCCCCCAGATAGGCTTGTCAGTCTTGACCTCATAACGACCGAGGTCATCAGTTGTCATCGTCCCGCCAAAATCTTGGACTGTCTTTGCAAGTGCTTTTGCTACTTTTCCTTCATAAAATGCTTTGCTTCCTTTTTTTGCAATGAGCTTAAATGTTTTCGCAAGACCTGGCTGTACAAGCAGATCGCCTTCTTTGAGCGGCTGATCATCTGGAAGAAAGATTGGCGCTGCGGCCGTTTTTTTCAGCTTTTCTTGATGATCTTCAATGGCTTTTGCCAGAACAGAATCGATTTCAAATCCATCCTCTGCAAGCTGAATGGAAGGCTCAATCAATTCCTTCATCGAACGGGTTCCCCACTTATCTAATGCTGCTTCGAGACCTTTTACTGTCCCTGGAACACCAACCGCATTACCGTGTGTGGACCGCTCAGCAAATGGGATGACTTTTCCCTCATCCGTTAAAAACATGTCAGGTGTTGCGCCCTGTGGTGCTCGTTCTCTACTATTAATGATGGATGTTTCTTTTGTCTTTCCATCATAAACCATCATAAAACCACCGCCGCCAATTCCAGACATCATTGGCTCTGTCACATTCAGTGCGTACTGGATGGCAACAGCAGCATCCACTGCGTTTCCACCTTTCTTCAATACATCAGCACCTACTTCTGATGCCAGCGGGTGAGCAGTAGCCACCATGCCATCTTTACCAACAGCTACTTTACTCCCATGAGATTCGTTCGCATTGACTTGGCTGACAGGCAGAAAAAACGAGAAAACAAACAGACATATGGACAAAACAGTTAGAGAAATGCGTTTCATGAACAACACCCCTTCCATATTCTTACTTTGACCTTACCGACTTCTTGACCAGAATACAATAGATTATTCTAAAATTTCAAAAATTTTCATCCTATCATCCTACATTTCCCAAATCAAACATTGTTTTTCAAAACATATGACGCACTCACTCATTAGGAATAAAGACACACCATTTCCAACAATTCAGCTTCAAGGTATAATAAACACAACAAAGAGGGGGAAAAACATTGAACAACAAATGCAGATTATTTTGGGAAGACTATTGGAAAGAGAAATCAGAAAAAGCACCTGCTGACGCGTTTGTTTCGGCGTGGGCATTCGGCTCAGATCCTGATCATTTGCTTGATCTTGTAAAGCAAGGAAAAAAAACAGCCACTTGTTCTGGACACCTTTTTTATGAAAAGGAACAGGAGCCGCTTCCACAACCCGGACAATATGCGGTCATTTTGGACAGCCAAGAAGAGCCAAAAGCCATCATTGAAATTACACATGTTGATGTCATGCCAATGAATGAAGTTCCCGTATCATTTGCACAAGCAGAGGGTGAAGGCGACTTATCTTATGACTATTGGTACAGAGAACATAAAGAATTTTTCACAGAAGCACTCCAATCATACGGTTTAGAATTCAAAGAGGATATGCTTCTTGTTTGTGAACGGTTTAAGCTGATTCATTCAGCTTCTTAGCCTTTAAGCGGCGCCAAATATGGCCCGCTTTTTTCGTTGCTTTTCCCCTTTTAGAAAAAGGTGTGTTGAGATCACATCTTTAGGTCAGAATAAGATCAAATAGAAAAAGTGAAGAAATTTTCGACTACACCTGTTTTTTTTCGACAAAAGAATATATAATTATTTGATGTGTGCATTGTCTCATTTATACAATGGAGGGTTTTTACATGTTAAAAAGGAAAAAAGACAAGTTTTCCGTCTTGTTAACGGAAATTGCTAAAAATTTAGATGAAACTGCTGAGTATTTTGTTAGCTATAAAGTAACAAATCAAACCACTCTGAAAGAATTTTCTGACACATTGAAGGAATATGAGACAAAAGGTGATAATCATGTTCATACCATGATTAAAGAGCTGAACAAAGCCTTTATTACACCGATTGAACGTGAAGACATTCTTCAATTGACGAATAGCCTCGATGATGTTTTAGATGGAATTGAGCATTTTTCCGCAACATTAGAAATTTACTCAATTACAAGCTCTGACGAACATATCGACAAATTCAGCCACTACATCAGAGAGTGTGCGAAAGAAATTTTAATCACAATTGATCTACTAGCTGAAAATCGCTTGAAAGATATTCATCCGCACGCAATCAAGATCAAAGAGATTGAACATAATTGTGACAATCTTCATCGTAAATCATTAAAGAACTTGTTTGGAAAAGAAACAGATCCAATTAAAGTGATTCAATACAAAGAAATTTACGAAACACTTGAAGAAATCGCTGATTCCTGTCAAAGTGTTGCCAACAATCTAGAAACAATCATTATGAAGAATGCGTAACGGGGTTAGTTAAACATGGACACATTACTCATCCTTACCATACTTATTGTCATTTGTGCACTTGCTTTTGATTTCATTAACGGGTTCCACGATACAGCAAATGCCATTGCGACTTCAGTTTCAACGAAGGCATTAAAGCCTAGACATGCGATCATCATGGCAGCGTTCATGAACTTCTTAGGAGCAATGACATTTACAGGTGTGGCAAAATCCATTACAAAAGATATCGCAGATCCATTTACACTTCAAAACGGCTCTGTTGTGATCTTGGCTGCTTTAATTGCGGCCATCACATGGAACTTGCTTACTTGGTATTACGGGATTCCGAGTAGTTCTTCACATGCATTAATCGGATCAATTGCAGGAGCGGTTATTGCCTCTGCCGGTTTTGGCGCTTTAAACTATTCGGGATTCATTAAAATCATTCAAGCACTTTTGCTTTCACCTATCCTAGCTTTCGTATTGGGATATATCGTGTATACCATTATCAAAATTATATTTAGAAACAACAATCTCGCAAAAACAAATAAACAATTCCGACGTGTTCAAATTTTAACGGCTGCACTGCAATCGTATACCCATGGGACAAACGATGCGCAAAAAGCGATGGGAATCATTACGATGGCTTTAATTGCAGGTAATTTGCATACAACAGACGACATTCCTTTCTGGGTACAATTCTCTTGTGCGCTTGCAATGGGACTCGGTACTTCTATCGGCGGCTGGAAGATTATCAAAACAGTCGGCGGTAAAATTATGAAAATTCGTCCAGTAAACGGAGTATCTGCCGACTTAACGGGTGCAGCTATTATCTTCGGTGCGACGTTTATTCACTTACCTGTTAGTACGACTCACGTGATCTCATCTTCTATTCTAGGTGTAGGTTCTGCACACAGAGTCAAAGGGGTTAACTGGGGTACGGCAAAACGTATGCTTGTCACTTGGGTGATTACATTACCGATTTCAGGAACTCTAGGAGCTCTTATATACTTTGTGTTAAATGCGATTCTCTAATATCAAAGACCTGTCTAACAGGTCTTTTTTTATTTGCCCGCACACTTAAAACCCTTTTCCTGCAGGACATTTTTTCATGAAGCAGGGTTTCCAATCATATCCATAGAAATAAACAAGTATTCATCTGTCTATGGGAGAGAAGAACATGCTATTATTTTTTCAATTGACTGTATGGTTATTGCTAGGTGCTCTTGCAGTGTATGTATTTGCAGTTTGGCGCTTTGAACAAAAAGTAAAAGAAAAGATGTTTGCCATTCGTAAAACGTGGTATTGGATTTATGTAGCGGGTGCTGTTGTGTACTGGACAAATGACCCTTCTTCTATCTTCACCGATTGGATGCACTACTTGATCATTGCCGTATTTTTCGCATTAACTGATGCTTTCATCTTTCTTAGCTCCTATATTAAGAAACTCGGAAATCATGAGCTGGAAACCGACACCCATCAACTCCTTGAACAAAATAACGATCTGCTTCATTCTTACCTCAATAAACTAAAAACGTACCAATACCTATTGAAAAATGAACCGATCCATGTATATTATGGAAGTGTAGAGGCATATATAGAGGGAATTGAGCGGCTGATTTATTCTTTTGCCGACAAGATGAATATTCAAGCGGTGCTTTGTCCATACGATATGCAGGAACAAAAAGACGACCTGCTTCGGACACTTGACCAGCGGGCTCTTATTCAGGCGAAGCTTGACAGGCAGGAAGTATATTACGATGATTTCGGTCATTTGGTGCTCATCCCATTTTCTGTAGCAGATGCTCATTTTGTCATTAAGCTCACCTCCGATGAGATTGTCACGGAGTTCGACTATTTATTAATGACATCACTTACAACAATTTATGACCTAATCTTGCCTGACGAAGAGGAAGGTGATGAAGATGGACCACGCACTTCAAGGGGATAACAACAATCCTAAGAAAAACCCTTTTAAGATTTTAAAGAAAAAACGCCATATCAGTATGGCCGATTATAAGGTAAGCCCCCATACTGAGCGAATTTTTAAAAAGAATGAACAGCTTCTGGATGAGTATAAAAATAAAAAGGCTTGATTACACTAAAGGACGCGGAACGAAATCCGCGTCCTGTTTCCATTTTCACATAGACTTGCATACAATACACTATACGCTGCAACGATTGAGGTGCCAAAATGAAAAAGAAAATCAAACAACTGAGATATGTTCAGTTTGCCGAATATCAGCCGTCCCCATATACTAAGCGATTAATTGAAAAGAGTGAAACAGCCATCCAATCATACAAACAGAAACACTCACTGATTTAACAGTTTAAGCAGCTTCTCCTTCGTTTTAGGACCGTATACCCCATCACTTGTCAGACCGTTCACCAGCTGAAAGCGCGCTACGGCATTCGCCGTTTTTTCTCCGTAAACACCATCGATGCCTTTATCTGCAGCCGATTTATCAGGGTAAAAATAAACAGCAGCAAGCGCTTTTTGGACGAGGCGTACGTGCTCTCCCTTCGTTAGAGGCGAAGTCACCTTTAAAATCCCATCTGGCAGCTCATACATCATTTTTCCATCATTTCGATAAATTTTGAGAACCTGTCCAATTTGAATCTTGTTCGGGTCGCTAATGTTATTCCACTTCTGAAGATCTTGAACTGTGACGTCATGAGCTTTGGCAATACTCGTTAACGTATCCCCGCTTTTGACGACATACGTGATGACCGTTTCAGGGTCTCCTGCCGTTTCAATTCCTTTTTTAAATTCATCCCATGTAGCGAGAAGCAGACGCGGACATGCTTTTCCAGACCAGTGCTGATGTGTGACCACATTCGCTAGTGGAATATTATGCTCTTTCAGCAGCTTTTGAATGAGCCATTGCGCATGTTTGACCGCTTGTTGGAAATTCCCATCTTCATTTTCACAAATTTCAATCCCGATCGATTTTCTGTTCCCATTTCCATTTCCGTCCCCTGCATGCCAGCCATTTTCATTTAACGGCAGATGCTGAAAGATTTCATGATCATCCACTGTAAAGTGCCAGCTTTCCGCTGTCGTTGGGCGTTTCACATATGCCGCATGACTTTTTGCATCCGCTCCCTTTGACGTGTTTGCTGTGTTATGCACCGTCACATACATCGGTGTCATGGCGTATCCTGGGCGGTTCCCGTTTCCAACTGGAATAAAATCTTGATAAATTTCTACCATGTTCTGCACTCCCTTTTGCTAAATTGAATTGATCTTTCTCATCAATTGGTGGCGTTCGTAAGACAACTTGTGTTTGTTTTAGTGAGAAGACTATGGTAAAATTTGAATTCAATCCACTCTTTTTAGTAATGGAAAACGCAAAAATGAAGAAAAAAACAGGAATTAATTCCATTTTTCCTTGATTTTATGTTAAAATTGTTAAAAATAAACCGATATTAAAAGTAAGTAATAGCTTCATTAGCTATTTAGTCCTATATGGACTTTTCTTTTACGCCAAAAACAGAACATACGTTTGCTTGGAGGTTTTTAAATGACTGGTTTTTTAACCCATTTAGAAGAAGAGATTAAGCGGTTATATGCCAAATTACAAATAAGCGGTCCTGCTTATAGAGACATGCAAAGGATCGCTTCTGAATTTCATGTATGGGTCCACTATGAGGATACTGGCAGCATGATGATCAAACATCAAGGTCTTTACAGTATTATATTAAACAGATCTCTATCGTCAGAGGAACAATGGCAGGATTTTGCCCACGAGCTTTGTCATGTGCTGAAGCATGCAGGCAATCATTTCAAGATGCACAAACTCTTTCGAGAACTGCAAGAGTTTCAGGCTAAACAATTCATGTATCACTTTTGTGTGCCGACCTTTATGCTGATGCAAATGAAGCTTCCAAACCTTCGGCAGCAAGCCATTTTGCACATTGCGCAAACATTTCATGTCACCTGGGCTTTCGCTGAAAAGCGGCTGGCCTTGTTCGAACAGCGGAAAGCAGGCATTCGCTTCCAACAAGAGTTTACATCTTATTTAATGAAAGCCGAGAAGGTCGCGGAAAAAGAAGCTGTTTATCAAACGTAAGCCTCTTCTGCATAGGACGACATGGTTTATCCATAAAGATTTAATACTTGCTTGAGTACATTTGTGTACCGATAAAATTGCTCATTTTGCGTTTCACGGCGATAGCGCCGTCTGAAGTCTTGAAAGAATGCTCTTCTTTGCGCCTGACTAATTTCAAGTTGTACACTTTTTCCGGTCAGACATTGATTATTAATATTGTGAGGATGTGTTCCAGAATAGCGATCAGATTCAGATAGCAGCACTGCGGGAAATCCATTAAGCGTTAAACGTTTCACTGTTTCTGCCGCTTTTTCTCTGTCTGTCCCGCCCACTAATGTTTGAAGCACCTCCGTTTCCCCGTAACCATGGAGCGCAAACGTGTAATGATGGGCATGCACTAGAGAAAGGCAGACCGGCTCATTGAAACGTGTGCTTGTAATATGAAGCACATGATTGCCTTTCACTTTAAGGCCTTCAAATAAATACATAGAATCATCACTTGCGATTTCATGAATGAGCTCACTAACGCCAGATTCAATTCCCCCAGCATGAGGGGACAAAACCAAAAGCTGATCTCCTTTCCGCTCGTGAAGAATTTGATAGTCGATTCCCTCTCTTTCATGAGCGGCAAGCTCTTCATAACTTTGATATGTATCAATGATTTGCGTCATTCCATCTTCCCCATTTCTCTATATGAGCATAAGTCTACTGATCTTAAATTCTTTTGTAAAGGGAGTTCGCATGACCTATCGACTTAATACATCCTTAAATTTTCCTTATCTTTTCGGCTATCTGTTGAATTTTGAGAAAAAATGACCGATAATTGAAATGAATAGAACTTTTGGACTATATGAATCTTTTTGTATTCTCTCTCATAAATTAGAAATATTGTGATCTACATCTGGAGGAATTCATGTTAAAAAAGAAAACCACCATCACCTTTGTCATCTTAATCCTTAGCTTCGCTGGCATCATTTACTGGAAATGCTTTTCTCTTCAAGGCGTATCTCACGGAACCTTTATCCGCTCGATGACATCACCTGACGGAACATATATCATCAACACCTATCGACATAGCGGAGGGAAACTAAAGGAGAACGCAGTTAGAGCAGAAATTGAAAACAAACTCACCCACCGAAAGAAAACGATTTACTGGAAATACCCTGATAAAGACCCTCTCATCAAATGGAAAAATGGACAGCTTGTTCAAATTGGGCATGAATTTTTAAATGTGGTAAAGGGAGAAACATACGATTATCGCTTTGACCGTAACAAAAGAAAATAGCGTATCAAAAAACGAATCCCTTTTGGATTCGTTTTTTACGTTGACATCACATGCTGCATGAATTCTTTCATTTCTTTACTTACGCTCGTCAGTCGTTCCACAATTTCACTAAACTCTGTCACAAGTAAAGCCTGCTCTGATGATGAACCTTTCATATGATCCATACTCTCAAGTAATGTATGTATATTAGAGGAAATCCCTTGCAGTGAACTTTCAATATTTTCTGTTGCACGTGAAGTTTCACTTGAAAGCTTTTGAACCTCACTGGCTACAACACTAAATCCAGCCCCCTCTTTTCCTGCCCTGGCTGCTTCGATTGACGCATTCAATCCTAGCAAACTCGTTTGTTTCGAAATGCCCTTAATCATTTTTGTAATATCAGATGTTTTTTTCGAGCTTTCAAGTGTTTGCTGCGTTTGTAAGGTCATTTCCTCACTTGTCGCAGAAAGCTCTTCTGAATGTGCCGCCACCACATGGACCTTTTCTTGAATACTTTGAATGATGTCATTTAATGACTCCATATATGCTTCAAGCTCTAATTGATTTTTAAGTGGAAAACCTAAAGCGAGTGCGCCAATAACCTGTTGATTTTCATCAAAAATTGGCAGACCCCTTGCATTTAACGGTATTCCGTAAACCGATTCAGGGACAAACATACTTGATGTCTCACCTCTGAGCGCTTTTTTCATATTTAAATCATCTGGTTTAATGAGTTCTCCAGCACGAATTTGAAAATCCACATCTTTCGATGGCAAATACAGCAAGAATTTCTCTCGATCAATGACACCCATCGTCACTTCGTTTTTTAAAATCTGCATCATATAAGGTGCTGCTGTCACAATACTCTGTAGTATATCCAAATTCTCTACCCCCTTATATAGTTTATCGGTCGTTCTTCTTAAATTAATAGTTACTTTTTAAAATAATCATGATGATTAGAAGAAATTCTTCATATTTACGAGTAAAAAGAAGTACTTTCCTTTCTATATTCAAACGTATATTTGCTATAATTAATGAATCAACATATGATGAAATGGTCATGTAACCATTTTGTGTATTCATTGGAGGCGCATGTTGTGACACAACCCATGAAATATGAGCGGGCAATCGTCATTGGTGGAGGTATCACCGGGATGCTCGCTGCAAAAGTTTTATCAACGTTTTATGATCAAGTTTTGATTATTGAAAAGGATGAACTGCCAGACTCTCCTGAGAATCGTCTTGGCACTCCTCAAGCCTTTCATCCACATAGAATGCTGCCACTTGGCAAGCAAATCGTTGAACGTCTATTCCCTGGTTATACAAAAGAGTTACTGGCAATGGGCGGATTTAATTCAAGGGATCAAACCTCTCGATTTATCACAAAAGATGGCGAATTAACGCTCACTGATACAGAAGAAACTGCCGTCACAAGACGCGCGATGCTAGAGTGGGTGCTGATGCAAAGAATGGTAAAAGAGGACCGTGTGCAGTTTTTAGATAAACATGAAGCCATCTCGCTTCAGTTTAAAGAAGGAACAAATCAAGTCATGGGTCTCATCGTGAAGAACCGGCAAGTAAAGCCTGGAAGCATTCACGAAATGAAAGCAGACTTAGTGATTGATACGTCTGGAAGAATGTCCAAATTGCCAAAATGGCTGAAAGACGCTGGACTCACTTTACCACAGACTGATGAGTTAAGTGTGTTTCTAGGCTACAGCACAAGATACTACCAAATACCACCAGGTGCGCGGTACATGCAATCAATGGTTGTAGTTGGCCAGCCAGACAAGCAAATCCCAACAGGACTGTTTGAACGGGTTGATCATGATTTAGTAGCTGTGCTTCTTTCTGCAGCTGGCGGTTCACATTATCCAACAACGGATGCAGATCAATTTGATTCAGAAACCGCTGCACTGACCCATCCAGCGATAGCAGAAGCCATCACCCATTTAACGCCCTTTACAAAACCAAAAGGATTTAGAGTTCCTTCTTGCGTGAGACATCACTATGAACACATGCAGGATTGGCCAAGTGGATTATTGGTGATGGGCGATGCCTTGTGTACGTTAGATCCCATTCATGGACAGGGCATGACAAAGGCAGCCCTCGAAGCACAAACTCTTGACCGAATGCTCAAACAAGCACAAAAAAATGAGCGGCTGTCTTTTGAAAAGGACACATTACAACAAATGCAGCAAGCGAGTGAACTTGGCTGGTGGCTTTGTGCAATTGCTGATATGGCGTGGGACGGTGTCGAGTTAAAAGGAGAAACAACCATCCCCCACTTGACGTTCGTACAGGAATTTTTAAATCGCTACGTACAATACGCCATTGTCACAAAACAGCCTAAACGACTTGAAGCGTATCACCGGATGCATTCTTTCTTAACAGAACCGAGAGAAATCATCAACTTAGAACAGCTGAACGACATGATTCAAGCTGACACCTCAGGAGAAACCGCCGAATGGTGGAAGCAATGGGAGCAAAAGAACGATGAAGGCAACCGAGCTTTTTTCCATGAAGCGGTTCCTGACTTTCGTCTAGAGCACCTGCTGTCATTAAATTGAATTAAAAAAAGCCCCTTTAAAGGGGGCTTTTTCATTAACGTAATAATTGAAGTACGTTTTGCGGCTGCTGGTTTGCTTGCGCTAACATTGCTTGAGATGCTTGAGAAAGAATGTTGTTCTTTGTGAACTCACTCATTTCTTTCGCCATGTCAACGTCACGAATACGAGACTCAGCAGCTGTTAAGTTTTCAGCAGAAGCACCAAGGTTGTTGATTGTGTGCTCTAGACGGTTTTGGACGGCACCAAGTTTAGAACGCTGGTCTGAAACTTGTTTGATCGCTCCATCAATGATTGCTAATTGGTCGTTAAATCCACCTTCTTCATCTGCTGCAATTTCGGCGAAATCAGTTACTTTAATAGTAGAAACTGTTTTATCCTCAACTCCAAGTTTATCAGCAGACATTGCTTCAATATGAACTGATAATTGCTGCGCACCGTTAGCTCCAATTTGGAAAGTAAGCTTTTTCGCTTCTCCGCCTTCTGGCTCAGCAGCAAAAGTACCATCAAGAAGTTTCTTTCCGTTGAACTCAGTACGGTCAGAAATACCGTTCTTATCTGTGCCGTTACCAATTTCTTGGACTAGCGCATCAATTTCTTCTTGAATCGCACCTAGATCTGTATCATCCTGAGTACCTGTGTTTCCAGCTTGCACGACTAGTTCACGAATACGTTGAAGGATTGAGTGAGTTTCAGTCAATGCTCCCTCAGCAGTTTGAATAAGAGAAATACCGTCTTGTGCATTTTTCGTCGCCATTTCTAATCCGCGGATTTGTCCACGCATTTTTTCAGAGATTGCTAGACCTGCTGCGTCATCCCCTGCACGATTGATTTTAAGACCAGAAGAAAGCTTTTCCATGTTCTTTTGACCTGCACCATTGTTGGCAGACAAACGGTTCAATGTGTTAAGTGCTGCGATATTGTGGTTAATTCTCATGTTTAAATGACCTCCGTGTGTTTGAACCAATTGGACGTCCTTATCCAAAAGTTCTAAATTAGAATTTTTTTGTAAGCCTTACAATCCATTTATCGAACTTTAATGGAAAATGTTTAACAAAAAAGGAATAAATAAGAATAAAGTCTCATTCACTATGATCGTTTCGCTAGAGTATGCCAAATTTAAAGGTCATTTTTCATGATTTATAACAGGGGTTTAAGAATCATAAGACTGGAGAAAACGCGAAGAATAAAGCATAAAAAAAAAGCCCCATAAAGGGGCCTGTCATTAACGTAGTAATTGAAGTACGTTTTGTGGCTGTTGGTTCGCTTGTGCAAGCATTGCTTGAGACGCTTGAGAAAGAATGTTGTTCTTAGTGAACTCACTCATTTCTTTCGCCATGTCAACGTCACGGATACGAGACTCAGCAGCTGTTAAGTTTTCACCAGAAGCACCAAGGTTGTTGATTGTGTGCTCTAGACGGTTTTGAACCGCACCAAGTTTAGAACGTTGAGTAGATACTTGTTTGATGGCTCCATCAACAATTCCTAATTGTGCATCAAAACCAACATCAGCTGCATCAGCTGCGTTTGCTGCAAATTTTGTAACATCAATATCTGCTACAGCTTGGTTTGCTACTAAATCACCAGTACCGGGATCAACTGCACCAAGTTTGTCAGCAGACATTGCTTCAATGTTAACTGATAACTGTTGCGCGCCATTAGCACCGATTTGGAAAGTTAATGATTTTGGTGTAGCACCAGCTGCGCTGAAAGAACCGTCAAGTAGTTTCTTTCCGTTGAATTCTGTACGATCAGAAATACCATTTTTGTCTGCTCCATTGCCAATTTCTTCAACAAGCGCCTTGATCTCTTCTTGAATTGCACCAAGGTCTGTATCGTCTTGTGTACCAGTGTTTCCAGCTTGAACCACTAGTTCACGAACACGTTGAAGGATTGAGTGAGTTTCAGTCAATGCACCTTCAGCGATTTGGATAAGAGAGATACCGTCTTGTGCGTTTTTTGAAGCCATCTCTAAACCGCGGATCTGACCACGCATTTTTTCAGAGATCGCTAGACCTGCTGCGTCATCTCCTGCACGGTTGATTTTAAGACCAGAAGAAAGTTTCTCCATGTTCTTTTGGCTCGCACCGTTGTTTGCAGACAAACGGTTTAATGTGTTAAGTGCTGCGATATTGTGGTTAATTCTCATTTCCTATTACCTCCATGTATGTGGGACCTGACAGACGTCCTTGTCTGAAAAAAGTCCTTTATTCTAGGGCTTAGATGCCCCGACATTTAAAATATCGGATAATTACATAGAAAGTTTAGCATTTTCACATCTTTAGTCTTAATTTTATTATTAATTTACCAACCTTTTATATCTAGTTTAACTTATACAATCTAAGTAGTAAGTTATCAAGAAAAAAAGCCCCTTAAGGGGCTTTTCATTAACGTAGTAATTGAAGTACGTTTTGTGGCTGTTGGTTCGCTTGTGCAAGCATTGCTTGAGACGCTTGAGAAAGAATGTTGTTCTTAGTGAACTCACTCATTTCTTTCGCCATGTCAACGTCACGGATACGAGACTCAGCAGCTGTTAAGTTTTCACCAGAAGCACCAAGGTTGTTGATTGTGTGCTCTAGACGGTTTTGGACTGCACCAAGTTTAGAACGTTGGGTAGATACTTGCTTGATTGCATCATCAACGATTTGAAGTTGCTCGTCAAATCCACCTGCAGCATTAGCAGCAGTTGTTGCGAAATCAGTTACTTTAAGCGCAGATACTGTTTTAGTTGCATCAGTTGGATCTGTTCCAAGTTTGTCAGCAGACATTGCTTCAATGTTAACTGATAATTGTTGAGTTCCGTTAGCACCGATTTGGAAAGTTAAAGTAGCTGTTCCATTAGCAAAATCGCCATTTAACAACTTCTTACCGTTGAACTCAGTTCGATCAGAGATACCGTTTTTATCAGTACCATTTCCGATTTCTTGTACTAGAGCATCAATCTCTTCTTGAATTGCACCAAGGTCTGTATCGTCTTGTGTACCAGTGTTTCCAGCTTGAACCACTAGTTCACGAACACGTTGAAGGATTGAGTGAGTTTCAGTCAATGCACCTTCAGCGATTTGGATAAGAGAGATACCGTCTTGTGCGTTTTTTGAAGCCATCTCTAAACCGCGGATCTGACCACGCATTTTTTCAGAGATCGCTAGACCTGCTGCGTCATCTCCTGCACGGTTGATTTTAAGACCAGAAGAAAGTTTCTCCATGTTCTTTTGGCTCGCACCGTTGTTTGCAGACAAACGGTTTAATGTGTTAAGTGCTGCGATATTGTGGTTAATTCTCATTTCCTATTACCTCCATGTATGTGGGACCTGACAGACGTCCTTGTCTGAAAAAAGTCCTTTATTCTAGGGCTTATCAACCCTGACAATTCTATTATCGGATGTGGTTATAGGATGTTTAGCAGATTTTTTAAAAGATATCACATTTTTTCATGACGTTAATCCTAAATTTAACAATTTTATAAAAATTAAAGCTGCTGATCTCTTTCAGCAGCTTTATCATTTATGAATTTCAGTATTGCTTGATATCAAACATTAAGATATTTTGGTATACGACATAATCCTTCTTACTTATGAAAGGACCTTTATTGTGTTCATCATTGATTTCATAGAAGTTCATACCAATACCAAAGCTTCTTTCTTTGTACCAGTTAAGAAAATCGTTGATTTCTTTCATTGAAAGCAGATAATCCTTTTGCAGCCCGTTGATCATGGTTATAGAAAGTATACCTTTCGCAGTTTCTTCTCCAGGTTTTGTTCCATCCTGATCTTTTGGTTCTTCCGTGGACCCATCACCGGGTTTTGTTCCATCTTGATCTTTCGGTTCTTCCGTGGACCCATCATCAGGTTTTGTTCCGTCTTGATCTTTCGGTTCTTCCGTGGACCCATCACCAGGTTTTGTTCCGTCTTGATCTTTCGGTTCTTCCGTGGACCCATCACCAGGTTT